>Ga0101941_1000022_pt1 | contig 478223 bp, 383 predicted proteins | sample DewCreD2012metaG_3_FD_75242 | JGI IMG/M metagenome (GOLD analysis project Ga0101941, IMG submission 75242) | Hot spring sediment bacterial and archeal communities from British Columbia, Canada, to study Microbial Dark Matter (Phase II) - Dewar... ... | reverse complement strand
GAGCATCCGTTGTATGTAGTTGGTCGTGGTTGGGTGCCGGCGGGCGAGTTGCGACCCGGCGACTTGCTGGTCAGCCACGACGGTCGGCGAGTGGCGGTTACCGAGCTGTACGACACCGGCATCTACGAACGCGTCTACAACCTTGCCATTCGCGCCTTCCATACGTATTTTGTCTGCGACGACGCCTGGCCCTGCTCCGTCTGGGCACATAACGCGTGCCACGGTCCACAATTATTGCAAAGAAAAGGGTCGAGCTAACTGACCATGGTGAGCTAAGGCTAGCAACTCGAATAGGAAGAGGCGTAATTCAAGACGGAATGCAGTATTGGAGACTTACAACGCTGGCAGGTTGTTCTTCGATCCAAAATATAGAGCATATATACGGTATTCAGCCCGCACCAAAGCGGCCGTGACAGTGACCCAACCCAGCAACGGACGCATATTGTCTGTCTTCGAGCGCCAAATTTCACCACGATGGCAACATATACGCTGGAGGCCAGGTACTATATAATTCCGAATACGCTAAGAGGGGTGAGAGCAGTATGTCTGTTCATTCGTCTCGACTTTCTTGGGAACAATCGTGTCAGGTGCTTCTAGAGCGCTATGAGCAGCACTGCTCTCTCTGTTGGTTATGACGGGCAGGGTGAGTTGCTGTATCTCAAAGGGTCAAACTTAATCGAGTGCCCCTATGGGATCAATATCGACAACGGTATCATTATCGCGACTTGGATTCGGTGGCACCTCTGAGGTTTGTAGAATTTGTCATGCGACTTCGCTATAGGCCGAAAGGCGATCTCACTTGGCCGGGAAGCAGAGCTGGATAGGGCAAAATTGTATTTAAGTGGAGTGGCCCCTACGCATAGCGTGTTCGTAGAGCCCAACTATGTTCTTTCGGTTTGACAGCGATAAGGGTATTGTGGCTGCAAGGTGGGGAACAACTAGGGAAACTTCCATAATCAGGGTTGGTGCCGATTGTATGGCCTATCTAAAGGGTTCGACCCTGGCAGGTTTCATTTTTCTTGTGCCTGCTAGTCTGACGAAAGCGCGTGTGTTGTGTGAGCGTCAAATGTAACAGAAAAGGTAGGACAACCGCCATGTGGTACTCCTGGCAGCGTGATTGCTGTGTCATCCTGGCCCCTTGAATCGTGGGCGGGAAAATTGCTCTGCAGTAGTGATGAACTAAGTGGCTAAGTAAAGGAAAAACGCTAACTCAAACGCGGATACCAAAATGTATTTGGACTGGGGAATAAGCTATGATCTATTAGGGAGCGGATCTCGGCGGACCAGAAATTGACTTCGGTAACAACTGGACAGACAAACTCATTTGGGCTGCAACCTACAAATCGCGGCGAGACTATATATCGCCTGAAGATGTAGATATCAACATCGTCCTTTGTTCCCCCGGGTCAATTACTCAGCCGGATTGGGAAGGTGCGCGGTATGGGCGGTACTCGTTGAAGCGCGGATGCTGTTACATCAGATTGCGGTTCCGGAGGTATATCAGAAACCGCAAGAAGTGTGTAACCGCTACTTGATGGAGATGTGCCGGGAAGCAGGGCGGATAGCGGCTGAATATTGCCGCAAGAAGAAACTGCCGTTCTCTTTGGAACGCCATCTGGCTATGTACGATAAGGTGGAAGAAGAAGTTTTCCCGAACGAGGGAGGTGCGGGATAAGTGAGAGATAGTTAGCTTGACTGTCGAGGGCTTCCCAGCAGTTTCACGTGCCCGATTGAGGGTGTTTCCGTTAACCCTATGAGCCTTGGAAGTAGTGGTGTGCCTGTGTCCGGGTCATGAAAAGTGCCATAGACACAGTCCCGAGCATGTCGCCCCATGAAGTCGGACACGCATCGGAGGACTTGATATCCAATGCTCTGGCGAGAGCTTTGGCCTATCGGCACAGGCAAGAGCCATCGCCCAACCGATGCCCATACCTGGCCATTACGCAGAGTTGTACTTGCCAAGAACGGATAAACGAAAGGGGTTCAACAATGAATATCAGAGCAAGGTGTATCAGTATCCGCTGACAGAACAGACATCGGTATCTCTTGAGTTTTTAATAACTAACCCAGTGGAGCTGTTGAACCGCGATCCCGGAGTGATAGAATTAGTGATAAGCTTTCTGTGATAAGAGGAGTTGATGATGACCACCGGAAGTCGCTTGCCTCGTGCAGAATCCGAGCGGGTAATTATTTACGTTCCCCAGCGAAACTTAAAAGGAACGTGGGTTTGCAGGTTCGAGGACGTGGTGCTTGGCGAAGACTATCGCAGCAAGCTCAGTGTGCCGTCACTGCCAAACTTAGTGGCGTGATAGAGTAGCAGCAAACACTACGGGCCACTTTGGTCTATGCCGAAACCCAAAGCTCCGTGCCTATCGCCGCTGCCTGTTTGTGATTGCAGTGCCCTGAACAGCACTTTGTTTGTCGGGTCCAGAATGTACGGCAGGATAACCATACGCATCGTGGTTCGTAATGGCATTGTGGCGAAATCCTGGATGGAGGAGCACGTTTTTCGCCTTGGCCGACGACAAGGAAAGCTGACGATGGTAACCACCATGGACAGCGGGCTGATAGGTGTCTACAAACTAAAAAAGTGGTATGGCGAAACACTAGTCATCGCTTCAATGGGGCCGCGATTGTTTAGTCGCGGAGACCCCCGCCGGCGTTTCGGCGTCGGATTTACCGAGATTTTGGACGGGTCTTGCGAGCGGTTCATCACCGGGCAGACTGCTTCCAGCCGTCTCAAGTGATTTATTGGTGGTTGCGCAGTCATAAGTGCCATCTGCATCGAGGGATCGAGCACCGGCTGGGGATCGTGAAAGCACCTAGCTGCTCGCAGTTCGCGGCCCGGCACGCGGGGCGAGCAACTGAGGCAGCGGAATCCGTGCATTTGATACCGATGCTGATCCATTGGGTATTGTTACAGGTGAGATCTAGGCCAGTTGCCAAAGATCGCCGTCAAATCACATAGCACGGCTTTGGATCCGGCAGACGCCGTTGTCCAAGCACCTGTATTTTATGGGAACGTTTACCAGGTTTCCAGGGTAGTTCTGCTATGAGGAGGCAATCTTCCTGCAAGTTCAAAATCTCCCTGAGTGCTTCGCGCATAATGACCAGCTCAGAGTGGGATAGGTCACAGAGGAAAACTGAGTACTGCACGAAATCGCCAAAGCCCAACATTTTTTTATAAGTCTTTCGAAGTCGGGAGTCGTCACGGACATCGTAAGCGACCAGGTAGCGTTTGCGCATTGCGGCCTCTCATCACTGTTGTCACCGAGTAGTAAGCGGTGGGTAGTGATGCAGCTCACCAGCAATGGTGCGAGCCAATAGTCTAGCCTGGACCTCCAGAGCACGCCGGTAGCTGATCCGATAACCAAAGCGAGGATGACGAATCAAAGTGTCCATGCGCGCTTCATATGCCTGGATAACACGCCGGCGGGCTTCATCCTTAATGGCGCAAGCTGGCCCGCGGAAGATAAAATCGCTGCGGGACACCATGCGATTATTCACGAGGGATAACACAACTGAATCCGCTATCAATGGACGAAATTCTTCCATCAAATCTAGAGCCAGAGATGGCCTTCCGGCGCGAAGTCGGTGATAAAAACCGCAATACGGGTCCAGCCCGATGGCTAACACAGCATGCAGAGCGTCCTTACACAAGAGGGAATAAAGAAAGGAAAGCAGAGCGTTGATGGGATCCGGAGGCGGTCGTCGTTCCCGACCATGGGCGTCGAAGCCCATGGGGTCGTTGAGCATCTGCGCAAAATGACGAAAGTATAGTAAAGCCGCTGCTCCCTCTAATCCGAGTAGTTGTTCAGCCCCAGGAGCGGTTCGAGCTAAACGCCATAAGCGTGCCAGTTCTGTGAGAACCTGGCTCGGCAACTGACTGGCATTGCGGCGAAGCAAAGTTCGCTGATTTTTTATCTTGCCAGCGACAACCATGCGCGCTATACGCAAGGATTCTTCTGGTGATTCTGCCAAACGATGCTGGGCGCATCGTAACGGGGCATTGATGCCCAGAAGGCTGGTCGTCACTCCGATCAATCGCCCACCGTAAGTGAAATAAAACACCGGAATATCACGTTCGATCAGTGATCGTAGCGCCTGAGTAGAAAGCTGTACATTTCCGAAAATTGATACCTGCGATGCATCTAACAGGCGAACAAACTCCGTCGTTTGGTCGCGCCGGCGAATGCTGAGACGGTCTTCCGATTTCCCAATAAAGGCCCCTTGTTCCGAAACATAAACAGGAGCAGCGTCATCTCGAGCCGGCAATAGTCGTCTTACTTCTTCCACAGGCCGACCATGTAGCAAGTTCACTTCATCTGGCAAGCAAATACCTACTAGGGAACAGCGGGGACATTTCGGACTGTCTTTCAATGGGGGTGGCATCTGGTCTTGACTTGCCGTTTGTTGGGCCTCCTTGAGAAACTCCAAAGTGCGACCTACTAAGGCCTCATCAAACGGGGTCACAAAACGTTGTTTTGTACTGGCATAGTAAATAACGCCCTCTTCGCATTGATAGCCATTCTCTCGGAGAATTAGTCCCTGGGCACAGAGTTGAATGCATTCTGGTTCCCACGGACCCGATGGGCCAGGAGCCCCTTTCTTATAGTCTACCGGACGAACGCGACCATGGACTGTCTCGATTAAATCCATACGGGCTATGATCCCCAGTTTCGGGGCCGAGAGGAGTATGGAGCGCGCTTGAAACGACCAAGAAGCTCAACATTTTCCATTCCTCCTTCGGGTTTCGGGGCCGAGAGGAGTATGGAGCGCGCTTGAAACTGTTCGTCGCTGGCTAACAACTCGGCGGGGTCAGGTAGTTCTCCGACTTCTTCATCCACGCGGCGATGGACGGCTTGGCCTTCCAGGGTGTGGTTGCTGTCGGCCCACTCGCGGTAAATGTATTCCAAGTAGAACAGACGCGGACAATAGGCATATTCATTGAGCATCCGCGCTAGCAAGAGTTCGGTAGATTCCCGAATGTGCGGCGGGACCATGACTGGACTCCTGGCAACATCCCTGCAACTACGCCGGGCTATTAACTCTAGCACAAAAAGCTCGATTAACAAACCGGACTGGCTAATCTTCGCGGCAGCCGCAGAACAACATCAGGATTATCCAGATGATGAAGCCAAACGGGCCAAAGCAAATCAGCAAGCCGACCAGCAGTAGTATTCTGCCCATAGGATTGCCTCCTCATCCTGTTCCATAAACTTAACGTGCCAACGAGACGCATTGTGACAAGGAAACGCTAGCAAGCCAATCCAATTACCCGCCGCCCGCATCCGTAACACGCAAACGTTCCGTGCTCTATGTTCGCAGGTTCGCCAGCAGTTTCCCGAACACGTTTCAGGTTTTCCTGAATGGGTGAAAATCCCATTGCCAGTTGAAACTATCGGTTTTGAGCACGACCATGGCACGTCAGGTTATGCGGGTAAACCCTCAAGTTTGTGAGCGCAACCATTCATTGAGCGCGGCCACGACCGCAAGCATTTCGCTTTCATTGCGTGCAGTTGTCTCCAGGCGGAACGAAGCCGATGGCGAGCCATCAGCAAACGCGCCTTCAATTCTTCCGTCATTCAATCGAAAACCAGTTCGCTTCTGACAGGCCACTGAGCTGGCATGGACAATGCACTGGATTACCTGCGGTATTTCGTCCGTCAGTCGTTGCAGGAATTCCCTCAGTTTAGCGTCCTTGAAGCGTTGGGGGATTTTCGGGGGTTTTTTCTCTCGGGCAGGTGGGGGCAGCAAGCGCTCGCGATAAGTATGAAACCGGTGCCGGAAAGTTTCATGGAAAATCTGACCAGTTGGGGACAGATCCAAATATTCGCGGCCCTCCAGAGCGATTCGTTCTACCAGACTCTCATAACGTTCATCCCAGTCGGAAGCGTAAACATCTGCCGGAATCAGTTCCGTGCTGGACTCTAAGTCAAAAAGCATAGCACTTGCTCGCATCCAGACCTCGAAATCCAAAGCCACAGGTATCGGCGGAAATGATATAATCTCGCTGAAGCGCTCATGCTTATAGTAAACCGGGACGCCCAGAGCCTGTCCCAGCAGTACAGCGATGGCGATCTGGGCTTTATATCCCCCGGTCGCATTAATCGCACAGGCATAACTGGAGTAATTACGGATGACTCGGCAGATTTCCCGGGCGAGGTTTCGCAGTCCCCGTACTCGAAAACGCAATGGATCACTGTCCTGCAGGTCGGCAATCCTTACCGCTTCCACTGGCTTGTGCCCCCGCCTTTGGTAGTAATGGACCAGCACACGTGCGATGTTTTCTCCCTCGGTCGTATCGGAATGCATGAAATATAGGCCGCATTCCCTATTCACGTAACCCTTTTCAAGTATGCTGGCGATGGAGTTGATTTCAGCGCCGCAGATGTGCTCGTCGGGCTTAAACGCTTCCAACGCTTTCGCTACTGCCTCCCAGTTTTGCTGTGCGTAAGCTTCTGCCAATCGCCGCGAACGTTCATCCATTCCTGGATCGCTGAGCCGTTGCCGTAGGCCTTCCAGATTCGGTCTAAATAGGCTAGTTCCTAGCGTGCAAATTAGAATGTGGGCCGGACGCATCAGGTCATTCCTCCCTGCTCGCAAGTGTCTTTCCTGGCATTTTGCAGCACGGAACTGTCTTGCCTCATGATTAAGCGTATGGTATTTGCCGGTGAGCGAAAGATAATCCCAGCGCCACAGGCACCAGGAGATTATTCGTTAGGTGATTGCTTATACCAGTCGGCATTTCGTACGGTAAATTTTCCCATCCCCATGACCGTCCCTTTTCCGACATGCGTGTATTGGCCAAGTACAAGCAGCGGCAGGAAGGGAAGCATGGCTTGCACACAAGGCGCTTCATAAGTCACATGACCGACCACGCCGCCCATGAGAATTTTCGCTTCTTGCCGCGTAGAATAGCGGCTTTGCTCTTGCCAGTATAGTTCCGAAGCAATAGTTTGAATTTCACCGGCCTGACGTATCAGCTCTTGATAATCAATGTTTAGTCCGAAACCACAATGAAAATAACATAAGCTAGACAATCGCCGCAACAACGCTCGAATCAAGTCAGCGAATGAAATCTCCCGGCACACTGAGGCGTCTCTACAAATGCGCGTCGGTGTTTGGAAGTGCACAGTAATCCGCCGAGGAACTATGTTCAATTGCTCCAATATGTTGCGCCCGTATATGGTAGATGTGTCGGTACCGCACAGGCGATTCTGTACGCTATAGAGTACCGGTCGCCGCGGAGGCGTAGCCGTCCCATTGTTAGTTACATTATGCGAGTGGCAAAGGGACAATACGGGCGGGTCGGCACGTACCTGCCAGAGTTGAAATTTACCACGCTGGTAACCCAGGCCCGACCGTCCCAGACGCTCAAACGCAAAAATGAAATAGGGCAAAAAGAGAATCGCTTTGCCAACGAGCACCAGCCGGCACTCGAGGAACTCGCCGGCACGAATCCATGCCCGTCCCCTGTGAGTGGCGTCGGATTGGACAGAGTCAGCGTCTTTCCAGCCCGGTAGAGTACCCTCCAGCTGGGGTGGCTCCACGACGAAGGGTCGGGGGATTTCGGTCAGCTTCCGCAGCCGGTCACTGCCTGGGGGTGGGCGTGTCTCGAAGAGATAACCGTACGGGCAAAGGAAATGGTGGCGGCAAGAGGAGCAGTCGCTGCCGGCCCAGCTGCAAACCGTCCGCTTCAGCACGTGTCCCAGGCCCCCCCGTAGCATTGCCCCGACGAATTGCGGCAAGGCCAGGTCACGCTCGACCCGCAACAGGAACCGATACCTGCCAAACGAGAATCGCCCCAGCGGATGCCCGGCAAAACGCTCCGCACCGTGAATTCGCCAGCCGTATTCGGCAATGCTCATGCTTTGCCTCCTTGGGATTGCAGCTACCGTTATTATTAACGCAAGCCGCCATACAACAGTGACAAAATTCCCGGCTTGCGGTCCGCGCATCACCCAGCGTGGTTCTTTCTGGCGGATGATTGGGCAAACACCACGCTAAACGGAATGCCGGGGGCTTCGCACAACCCACTGGCCGCTGAACTGCGGAAGCTTACAAATGAAATTAGAGTTGCCAATGTGACCACATTCCGAGGGGCAAGGCCGTGCGACTATTGCTTTGGCTGGGATTACCGGCACTCCTGCTTGGTGCATTTCTAGCACTAGTATTGCTTTTCTCGCCGCCAGGGCCGACTGCTGAGGAGAAAAAGAACCCCGTAGTGCGCATCGAAACATCCCTGGGCACGATCCGCGTCGAGTTGTACCCGCTCCAGGCGCCAGAAACCGTCAAGAATTTTTTGCAATACGTGGACGACCGTTTTTATGATGGGCTGATTTTCCACCGCATAATCAAGGACTTTATGATCCAAGGCGGTGGCTTCGAACCAGGTATGAAACCGAGGAAAACCCGTCCACCGATTAAGAACGAGTCGGCCAATGGGCTTTCCAATCGGCGAGGAACCATTGCCATGGCGCGTACTGCCGATCCCGACAGTGCTACTTCTCAGTTTTACATCAATGTCCGCGACAATACTTTTCTCGATCGCAAAGAGGCGAGAGACGGCGTTGGTTATTGTGTATTCGGCCGAGTCATCGAAGGCATGGACGTTGTTGATAAAATCAGCCTGGTGAAAACCACAACCCGAGGGGGCTATCGCGACGTCCCGGAGCAGGAAGTTATTATCAAGTCGGTTCGGCGCGAGGAATAGCGATGATGATGCCGCGAGCCGCCTGGATGGCGATCCCCTTAGCTCTATTGGCGCCGGTTGCGATGGCGCCAATCCTCGCACAACCACCAGGTTTCCCGCCTATTCAGCCGGAGCAAGCGCGCCTTATCCTTACCATGTCGGGTTTGGAACAACCTATCGTTGGCTTATTAAACTTAGGAGAACGCGGTCCCGTATTGACCTTGACCGATCGCGGTGTGATTCAATGGTGGACCTGGCCGCAACTTCTTGGTGTTCGTGCCAGCCAGACGAATAGCCCGTTGCGACTCAGTGATTCGCCTGTATATACCAGCGCTGTCTTCTTACCGCCCGGACATATTATCCTGGGTGGCAGTGACGGCAAGATATACATACACTCGCCATGGTCTGAAGTTCCGCCGCGTTTCTGGCCTGGACATCGTGGCAGCGTCCGCGCACTAGCTGCCCTCGGAGAAAACTTCCTGGCAAGTGGTGGCGACGACGGAGCGATTATGATCTGGGATGTTGCCAACGGCCAGACCAAACTGAGATGGTCGGCTCATTCCGACTGGATCAGCGCCCTTGCTGGAAATACTAAAGTCAGGATACTGGCAAGTGCCGGGTACGACACTGCGATTCACTTGTGGAATCTCGAAAACGCACAGAAGATTCGCGACCTGACTGTCAGTTCCGCCGAGAAAAAATCCGACGGCAGTGTTCTTGTTTTACCGCCAATATGCGGTGCGTTAACTTTCAGCGAAGATGGAAAGCTGCTCGCTGCCGGATTTCTGGACGGTACTATTCGCCTCTATGACGTTGCATCTGGAAATTTGAATCGTGTATTAACTGGGCATTCTTCTCAGGTATCGGCACTCATTTTTCATCCGTGCGGGCAGGTATTAATTTCCGCGAGTCGCGACCGTACTATTCGACTGTGGAATGTGAGTAACGGCCAACCTTATCGTGTTCTGGAGGGGCACCAATCCTGGGTGCAAGGCATCGCGCTTATGGATGGTGGAACACGACTGATCTCCGGAAGCATAGACGGTACTTTGAGGGTTTGGGACCTGCGTGCGCCTCCGAAATAAGGAAATCCGGGAAAATGAATACGGCGAATAGGCTGGGAATACCCGAATGCAATCGCATTTATCAGGGTGACTGTCTGGAAGTGCTGCGTGACTGGCCAGATGAATTTGTTGACTTGATCTATATAGACCCGCCGTTCAATACCGGAAAATGCCGACGATTACGCTCTATTAAACTTCATGGCGGCGACCAGTGGCGGAAAGGCTTTGGTGGCAGATCCTACACTTATAGGGTAGTTTCCGATCTGGCGTACGATGATAGGATGCCGGCGGACGAGTATTGGAGATTCTTGCGCGAATGTATTTATGAGGGCTGGCGCATCCTCAAGCCGACTGGCAGTTTTTTCCTCCATGTGAAGCCGCGTATAGTGCATCGTTGTCGCCTAATACTGGATGAAATTTTCGGGGCACAACGTTTCATAAACGAGATCATCTGGGCGTATGATTACGGCGGTAGGCCTCGTAACCGTTTCCCCAACAAACACGATAATATCCTCTGGTATGCGAAGGGGCGTACCTGGACGTTCAATGCGCAGGAGATAGATCGTATACCGTATATGTCGCCGGAGCTTGTCGGTCCAGAGAAAGCGTACCGGGGTAAGTTGCCCACAGATGTTTGGTGGATGACCATTGTTCCGACAAACAGTAGGGAACGAACGGGTTATCCGACGCAGAAGCCGGAGAAGCTGTTAGAGAGGATTATCCGAGCGGGCAGTCGTCCGGGCGACTTAGTAGTGGACTATTTTGCCGGGAGTGGCACCACCGGCGTAGCGGCACACCGTTTAGGGCGGAAGTGGATATTGGTGGATAACCATCCAGAAGCCGTTCGCATTATGGAGCGACGCCTTGGTACAGTTCGGTTTCCTCCTCCGGCATGCTCGGCAGCAGGATCGGAGGTCAATGCCGGAAACGCTAGTTCATGAGCCGAGCAATTCGCGAAGTTTAGCGACAGGGTCAGGGGCACGCATCAAAGTTTCGCCTACCAGGATAGCTTTTACGCCTGCCTGCTGTAGTTGTACCACATCCTGTCGAGTACGAATGCCGCTTTCGCTGACTAAGCATATATCTGGGGGCACCTGATTGGCGATTTGGAGCGTATGACGAATGTCGGTCTGAAAGGTACGCAGGTCACGGTTATTAATGCCCACTAGGTCTGCTCCAGCGTTCAGGACACGTGGCAAATTCACCGGGAGATAGAACTCAACCAGAGCATCCATGCCCCATTGGCGCGTTTCGCGAATAAGTGTAGTGAGTTGTCCGTCATCGAGAACTTCTGCGATAAGCAATACTGCGTCTGCGCCAGCTGATCGGGCCTCGACCACTTGATAAAGATCCAGGATGAAATCCTTTCGCAGGACAGGCAAAGTAACGGCTGCACGCACCGAGCTGAGGTCATGAAGCGAACCGCGGAAATACTTTTCATCAGTCAAGACGCTTAAACAAGCAGCTCCGCCGGTGGCATAGAGCCGGGCTTGGGTTACTGCATCCGCATCGGGTTTAATAGGACCGGCGGAGGGTGAAGCGCGTTTGACTTCTGCGATAACCTGTATGCCCGGGGACTCCGTTAAGGCCCGGCGAAAGCCGCGAGGTGCCGAGGCATGCTCAGCCCGGCGCATCAATTCCCGGAGCGGGCATATTGCCTGTCGCTCAACCAACTCCCGGCGTTTGTTGTCAACAATCTCTTGCAGCCAATCTGCCATGATCCGCATCCGATTCAGGAGGTAGTGTTGCTCGCGCTGGCGACAGCCGTCTGCTTTTCCATCATGAGCAATCTTCGCTTTAAAGCGCGACCGCCAGGAGCAGAATACCCGCCCAGACTGCCTCCTTTCCGGACCACACGATGACAGGGAATAATTATCGGCAAGGGGTTGGTCGCCAGGGCCCGGGCGACGGCCCGCACCGCGTCAGCACGGCCAATCCGTTGCGCCAACTCCTGGTAGCTAATCGTCTTACCGTAAGGGATTCTGCGACAAGCCCTGAGCACCAGCCTCTGGAAAGGGCGAAGCGACGTCCAATCAATGGGTATTCCTCGAAAGCGCACCGGCCGACCCCGACCATACAGCTGCAACGTAGCCACCAATCGGTCGAGCCAGGATGGAAAAGGTACTGAATGCTGGGGTGGCGAGTTTGGCGACCGCACACACCAGGACAAACCGCGTAACCCGTGGCTCGTCCAGGAGAGCTCCAGGGGGCCCAGCGGCGTAAGCACGGGATAGCGGAAAATCGTTGGCTTGCGGTGTTGCAAGCCGGAGCTGTCTTTCTTGTTGCCGGCCTGTGGGCGGGCGTAACTGGGAGGCTGTACCTTCATCGGCTTTTTCCGTCTTCTCGAGTACGCGCGGGTCGTAGTATCATAGTATAGCGAAAACGCGACCAACTGAACTGCTGTGTGGCAAAACGCTATGCGCTGGAAGGAATTTTGCCGCGTCGTCAAGCACGTGCTGGATACTTTACCCGAGGAAATCCGTCGTCACCTTGATAATGTCATTGTGGATGTGGAAGAAGAACCGAATCAAGAAGTGTTGCGCGCTGTCGGATTGACCAACGAGGAAATAGCGGCTGGTGAAACCATCTACGGGGTTTTTGAGCCGATGATTAAAGCATGTGCTTGGAGTGAAGGGATGGAGCCATACACCATGCCGCATCGCATCGTCATTTACAAGCGCCCTCTGGAAAACGATTTTCCAGATCCCAAGCAGTTGCGGATTGAGATTCGCAAAACCGTTATCCATGAACTGGCCCATCATTTCGGCTGGACGGATCGCGACCTGGAACGATTCGATAACACCCCGAATCCTTTCGAAGCGAAGCGGCCCAAGCGAGAACGCGATTCCAACAGAGCAATACGAGGCAAACGGCGTCGTGAATGAACTGGCTTGCCAGGTCTTGTATGAAGATAATCACCTGCTGCTGATCAATAAACCTCCCGGACTGGCAGTAATGACCGGTACGGGTACATCTCAGAGTGTCCATCGTTGGGCTGCTGGCTATCTAAAAGCGAAGTATAAGAAGCCCGGCAAAGTGTACGTTGGCATCGTTCATCGCCTCGATAAGCCAACCTCGGGTATTCTCGTCTTGGCACGGACCAGCAAGGCTGCGAAGCGTTTAGCGCAACAGTTTCGGAGTGAAACGGTAGAAAAAGTTTACTGGGCAATCGTCGAGGGCATCTTTCCCGGTGCCCAGGGGGCGTTGCAACACTGGCTTTACAGAAATGACTGTGCCCGCACCGTTCAGGCCTCGGCTCAAGCCGTGCCCGGTAGTCGGCTGGCAATTCTGCATTACCGCCGATGCGGCATTGGCCGGGGCCTGTCATGGTTAGAACTACGCCCGCAGACTGGCAGACGCCATCAAATCCGAGCACAACTTGCCCATCGTGGCTATCCGATTTATGGCGACATTAAGTACGGGGCTAAGCATAGTTTCGCCGGCGCTATAGCGCTCCATGCTCATAGTCTAAGTATCTTACATCCTGTGACGGGGCAACTCCTTACCTTTAGTGCTGAACCGCCGCATTCCTGGCAACGGTTTGCTTATCTAGGCATCCGCTTGGGTAGGTGACGGCACCATGCTTAGCATACTGACTTCAAATAGCCGCAGGCGGCTGGTCAAGATTTTCCGGCCTCGCTCTTCTAGCGTACAGGCCGATCCTATCGCGTAATAGATAAACATTCACAAAAAGATAAGCGAAGCTGCCCTGCTGTTGTGATCCGGCAAAGGAGGCATGTGAGATCCGTTAGGCAGCGCGTGGCAAGGATTCGGAGTGCGAAAGCGGTCGGAGTAAGGAGATCACAAGGTTTTCAATGTCCTCAAGTAATGCCCGGTTGGTGTCGCGTAGGTAATCTCGCTCGATCTGCACAATTTGTGATTTTGCTGACTCGCGCTGGGTTTCTATCCAACGACAGTAGACTTGCCACTGACAGGCAAGTGTGTCGAAGCAAAGTCTATGAGATGTGACCTGCAAGTCGCGTTCACGTTGGCAGAGGTGAGCTAGTAGTCGAGAGAGGGCATCCCATTCGGCGGCTAGTTGCCGTTCGCGGAGATGTAATCGGCGTTCCCATGCAGCCAGGTGCTCCGTTAACCTTTGCTGACACGCTCGCAGATGCGTTTCTGCCGCTGTTGCATCCTGGGTCTGTACTGTCCAGGTTTGGATGGCCGCTTCCAGCGCCTGTTGTTTCTCCCAAAGCCGGAAACGTGCTTGCTCTAGTTCGGCCAGTCGTACCTGATGGTGACGACTGAGATGTGCATAGCGTCGGGCCAGTTCATAGACGTGGTGGTGTGATTCCTGCCAGTGGCGATAAGCCGATTGCAGGCGAGCCTGCCATTCCTCGTACAGCCATTGCAGGTGCAACTCCCGCTGGCGGATTGCTCGTGCAGCAGTTCGCCAGCGAAGCTGGATCTGCTTGATCGCGAGTTGCCAGGCGCGTTCACGTGCCGCCAGTCTTGCGGTGGCGGCTTGCAGGCGAAGGTCATGTTGACGTTGATTCTGCGCCTGTTGCGAGAGATAAGCCTCGGCTCGCTCTAACATGGCCTGACGACGCTCTAAGTCGCGCTGCCAATTTTCCAGAGCATTAGCACGGTGTTGTAATTGTTCTAAGGCAGCGTTCCACTCAGCTAGCCATTGTTCTCGCAATACGCTCAGGCGGTCAAGTGACTCCTGAAGTTCTACGATGCGGTCGAGTAACTGACCTATGAGTTTTTGCAAAAAGCCCAGGGGATCAGCCCACACCTGCCTTAGCCCCGGTGGCCAGAGCGACAAACCGGATAGCTGAGACCCCTCGCTGTTACTGGTTCGGCAGCCAACATTATCCGGCGGTGCGGAATTCTGCTCCGGCGGTAGATTAGTCTGGTTCAGGGTGCAAATCTTCTGGCGCAAGCGCTCATATTCTTCGGTGAGCGCATTTAGCCGACGCCGGGCATTGCGGATGCGCTGTTCCAGGCCGGTTAAATCCCGGTCATAGTGTTGGCGGTGCAAAGCCATTCGCTGTTCGCGTTGCTGAATGTCAGTCTCGCGGCGATTGAGGGCACTTTCCCGGTGAAGCAATTCTGCCTCCCATTCTTGTAACTGGCGAATCAGCGTGTCCTGGCTAGCGGCATCCGGCATAGTTCGACCCGATCTGCTACTGTTGGGGCAATGCATTATTCCCAATCGTCCGAGGCCGGCGGCAGAATCTACAGGGAACGGCGATACGGACATTCCAGGTGTTCCAGGGCTGAGCGACAGTGCCGATTATTCACGGGCGAAGGTTGTAACACATCAGGTAATCTTGTTCGCGGAGATAAAGCTTGCCGTTGCAAATCACCGGATGCGACCAGCTTTGCCGGGAACTGTGAGGAATCTTGAACGAACTGATTTCGCGGTATTCTTTTGGCGTGGCTTCCACAAGTGCAAGGATTCCGTTGTCATAACGGATGTACAGCTTGCCGTCCGCATAGAGGATGGCGGCAGAGCCTTCCCCCGGACCACGCGCCTGCTTCGACCACATGATCTTGCCGGTGGCGAATTCCGCACACCAGGGGAAGCCAGTATTGTCACGGTCACCGTAGAGATAGCCATTAACAAGCACGACACCACCGTGGCGGTTTGTCAATCGCCGCTCGAAATACACCTCTTCAACGTCGCAGCCATTGGCTCGCGGAAGCAGACGGAGCAATCCGCCTCCTTTTCCATAACCGACGGTTACGAAGACTTTGTCGCCATCCACGATCGGGGTGGGTATGTTGGCGGTGTTAGGAGCGATCTTGCCCTGGCCCCATTTCCAGAGCAACTGACCGTCGCTGGCCCGAACGCTAACAACGGCGTCCGCGGTGAGCTGAATATACTGCCGCACTCCAACATTGGCGATGACCATGGAGGCATGTCCCGCGCGAACGCCACCCGGGATTCTGGCTTTCCAGATGACGTTCCCGGTGAGCTTGTTCAGAGCCACGATCGGTGCTTCTTCACCACCTGGTGTGCACACCAGCTTTTCACCGTCAATAAGCACGGATTCGCTGTAGTGCCAGCCATCGCCCTTACGGCCTTTGAAATCATTGGGAAGACTCTTCCGCCACAGCTCCCGACCGTCAGTCACGTGCAGGCAAACCAGATCGCCAAACTGACCCAAGGCGTACACGCGCTCGCCATCTACAGTGGGCGTGGAACGCGGGCCAGGATAACTGCCGCCGGTTTTTCCCACCTTGGCGGACCACAGTTCCTTGCCGGTCTCGGCGTCGAGACAAATCACATGACAGGCATCCTTGCGATCGCCCATGGTGAAAAGCCGACCGCGGGCCACTGAGACGGTGGAGTAACCCTGCCCCAGTCCTTTTGTTTCCCATAGCAAAGGGGGCCCATCTTTGGGCCATTGCGATAATAGGCCGGTTTCCCGAGAAATGGCATCGCGGTAAGGGCCGCGCCACTGGGGCCAGTTCGTGCTTGGCACCGTGGCCGTCGAAGATTCTCGGGAACTGCTGGCCAGTCTGTTGTCGTACGGCCAGCAAGCTAGCAATGCTAAGATGAGGGCAAGCAGCGCGATTCGCACTGGACGCATGCTGAAATCCTCGTTCGTGGGGATGTTTGGAGGCGGACCAGTTCGTATGGCGGGGCGCAAAGTGGGCTCACGCGACAAGTTTCTGACCTTTAAACACCGCACTCTGCTCCTGGTAGGCACGGCTTAAACTACGAAACGAGACAAACAACGGCCAGCTTACACGACAGGTCATGTCGCCCCTAACTGGCAGGGGACGACCTGAATAGCCCCAGATGTGCGAACATTGACACCCGCGAACTGGCGATGAGCAACACGATTTGAGGCTTCAGTCCCGGCCACTATACCTCGACATTAACGTTGGCGGGTTCGCCACAACTTTTGCGTCTGGCGCCACAGCGTGAAGGGACGCGGCAAGAACATACCGGTGCGAGAACGGTAGGCTTGATACTCCGCCGCAAAGGGACTTTGATCGAAGGCGCATTCTTCTCGCCAGGCAGCTAGTCCGTACAGGAAAGCCATCCAGCCAGTCGTGGCCAGCAACGACCATTGCCCCGTGGCAATAGGGGGACTCAGCCAGGCCAGGATGTATGCCGCGTACAATGGATGCCGCACATATTGGTAGGGACCGTTGCTGCAAAACGAATGAGGAGCTGCTTCCGTAAATACGAACGCTGGCTTGTCCCGACCGTGGGCATGTAGCGCCGACCAGAAAAGCCCATTAGCCAGGGCGTAAATTCCCAGAGCTATGCCAGTGTGCCACCAACTCGGCTGAGGAAAAACGGCCAGGGCCACCAATTGGCCTATTGTGCAGGTCCAACCGCTGACCACCAGTAGCGTTTTCGCCGGTGTCCAGACGTCTGCATAGCGGAAGGATCGGCGCATTCGCGACGCGAAGCCGTACCAGGTGATCGCAGCTGCAGCCAGTACCAGTATCTGAGCAAAGCTCATGGTTTCCCCGGTGGTGCGCCAGGCGTTGACCCTGGCTCCTGGGACAGTGGCGATTCGTGTATATCGCGAGCCCCGACTTTCCGCAAGTCGAGCCAGAGCTTTGGCTATCGCATCACGGGGAACTGTGTTGAAAACTCGACGGAATCTCATCTGGCGTGCGGCTGATCGAGCCCTTACTAGTTTCTACGCTTCTATCTTGGACTCCTGGCCGAGGGGATACTCCGCATATACAACTTGCGTCACATTGTGAAAACTTGTCAGGGAACAACTCTGCGAGGAGAACAAAACATGGCAGTGAATGCACCGCTGAACCGCAAGCTGCGTATGGGTTTGGTCGGTGGGGGCCAGGGGGCATTTATTGGCCGGGTGCATGCGATGGCAGCTATTCTGGACAATCGGGCGGTTCTCGTCGCCGGGGCGCTGTCCTCCGATCCAGCACGTGCGAAAGCCTCAGCTCCCGATTATGACATTGCCCCCGAACGAGCTTATGGTTCGTATCAGGAGATGGTGGAAAAGGAAAGCAAGCTACCGGCTGACCAGCGGATTGATTTTGTAACTATCGCTACGCCGAACCATACTCATTTTGAGATCGCCAAGGCATTCGCCGAAGCGGGCTTCAACGTCATTTGCGACAAGCCTATGACCTTGACGCTGGAACAAGCGGAGGAGTTAGCACGAATCGTCGAACGCACCGGTATAGTCTTCGCGCTGACGCACAACTACACGGGCTACCCGTTGGTGCGGCAAGCACGCGATATGGTGCTCAGTGGCGAATTAGGCGAAATCCAGGCGATCCGCGCTTTCTACATTCAAGGATGGCTGCGGACACGTCTGGAATTGCAAGGACAAAAGCAGGCGAGCTGGCGCACTGACCCATCTCGCAGCGGTGCAGCGGGATGCTTCGGCGACATAGGAACCCACGCCTACAACCTTGGCCGGTACATCACCGGACTGCTTCCGGACAGAGTGTCCTGCACGTTGAAGACTTTTGAGCCTGGTCGACAGCTCGATGATTATGGAACTTGCATAATCCAGTATGAAAACGGCGCCCTCGGGACGGTGACGGCGTCGCAGATTTCACATGGCCGCGAAAACGATCTGTGGATTGAAATTGACGGCACCAAAGGTTCCCTGGAGTGGCACCAGGAAGAACCCAACAAAATGTGGTTCAAAGTCAACGGACAGCCGCATCGGCTCTACACACGCGACCCCAATGCTCCATTCACCACGGAAACAGCCAAGCGCAGTTGCCGCTTGCCCTCCGGCCATCCCGAAGCATTTATCGAAGCTTTCGCCAATATCTACACCGCTGCTTACGACGATATCATCAGACTCGCTACCGGGCACAAGGTAGATCCTAGGAACACGTTGTATCCCAATGTGTACGATGGTGTGGACGGCATGAATTTCATCACCCAGTGCGTGGCCAGTTCAAAGCAGGGCGGGGCATGGTTGTCGCTCAGGCACCCGGCTTGCCGGGCTTGGAAATAGGAGACAACACTATTTTCCACTAGCTTGTTCGCAGACACGAAAAACGGGGCTTTGCTTGCGTGGCGACTAACACTGTTTCGGTGCTCACGACGGTGCCAGAGCACCACTGCTGGACGGTTTGCCTCTCCCATTGGGAAAGAGCCAGGGCAAGGCGAGCTTGCTAGTCCGTGCACGGGAAATGGACAACGGCATATTCCGTCTGAGTTTGTCTGGTTGCGAGCAGTAGGCAACCTCGGGTACGTCCGCGGTCACGGCTGGAAATCTTTATCGGTGAGGCCAACATTCAATTCCACGTTGACATAAGTAGATTCCTCCACGAGCGGACCTTCTCCATCTGAGCCGTCAGCAGGCCAGTCGTAGCCTTTGAGTTGTACGGGCAAGCCGGCTGTGGGACCGTCTTTGGCAAAATAGACGCACGTGCGATGAAACAGGTAGCCCTCGCGATGAAACACGTCCCGGTGCTCCGATGGGTGCAGAGTAGTGACGCATATGCACGGCTGGCGGAACGGGAGCGTCCCGACGACCACTTCCAATTCGACGTCCTGCATTTGTACTTGGGTAAGCCCAAGTTGTTTCTCTCGCCTCCAACGCTCGGCCAACCGCTCCGCTAGGTTCTTGATCCCCGCCTGAGCTACGGTGTATTTGCTTTCTTTCATGCGGATGCTGCTTTGCAGGTCCATTTCCCGGACTAGTCCAAGCAACGGCACCCGCACCAGCATCTTATCCCCCATTTGTTCATGATAAACGACTTTGCGACCCCGTTTGGCTGGCTCGTCCGATAGCCACTCCATGTAAACGCTGAACGGCTGGTGCCGGACACGTAGCAGAACGTGATTCTTTTTCCATTCGCCGTCCAGGAACTCCTTTCGCAGATACTGGCAACGATAATCCCGGACCGTGGCCAGACGATTGCACGCGACATGGACCAATTCCAGTGCCTTATCCAGGCTCGCCTCCGTGCTGTTGGAATGCACAGATTCTCGCTGTTCGACTGACTGACCTGCCGGGCCGCGACCATACTGATACATGCACCACGCGGTCAATGCAATCGCGGCAATCAAAGCGCCGGCCAGTATCGTTTTCCATGGCATAGTGCCAAGCCTCCGTGTCTGAAGAAATTCCCTTTTCGCAAACACCTTCGCTCTCGTATAAAAAACCCAGGCTATTCAGGCAAGCCCAAGCCCCAGTCATTGTCCGTAAGTCTCGAAATCAATCAGCCGACTTTATGGCCCAGTGACTATATACAGCGGCCTATCAACCGACTGGTACACATATGACTCTGGAGCTACGCACCATTGTTTCCGCGCCATTTGCTGAGAACAGCTATATCGTCTGGCGGCCCGGACGCGAAGAATGCGTCGTTTTCGACCCTGGTCTGGAACCGGATACTATTTTGCAAACCGTCCGTGAACAAGGCCTGCAGGTAGTGGCCATTTTCAATACTCATGGACATGCCGACCACATTGCTGGGAACGCTGCAATAAAAGTGGCCTTTCCGGAGGCGCCGTTATACATCGGGCATGGCGACGCGGCTATGCTAACCGATGCACGCGCCAACCTCAGCGCTGATTTCGGCTTTCCCCTCACCAGTCCTGCCGCCGATGTATTGCTCCACGAAGGCGACACAATTACCGCAGCCGGCCTGTCGTTCCGGGTCCTAGAAATTCCTGGGCACACACCTGGACACATTGTTTATGTCTGCCGCGATATTTATCCCTGGTCTGTTTGGGGCGGCGATGTCCTGTTCCGTGGCAGTATTGGCCGATTCGACTTGCCGGGTGGCAATGGACGATTACTCATTCATGGCATTCGCGAAAAACTTTTCTGCCTGCCTGACGAGACTGTCGTGTATCCAGGGCACGGCCCAGTCACGACTATTGGTCATGAGAAGCGCAGCAATCCTTTTGTCGGTTCTTCCGTACTCAGCTGAGCATCGGTTGTTCCCAGTCGCTGGTGGTCGCAAGTGTTTGCGAAATCACTGATTGCAGCTAACCTCGACTTCGGGGCCGCAGTAACGTAATGCAGGAATGTTGCCATTCGTGCTATATTGCCCAGCTTTTCGAGTTGCCGGTGCGCCTCAATATGCTCTGGAGTGCATATCCGGGAGATCTGTTGCCTGGTTGCAGTGCTAAGTTGATGCAATACAATAGTTCTTACGGTTATCCAGCAACGGGAGGTGGCCATGTCGGGACAGCAGGGATTGGATGCGCCAGGTACACAAGTCTCGTTGTCAGCCAGTCTCTTGCAACGTTTGCTGGATCGCAGTGAAACTGCCTGGCAACGGCTGGACTACCTTTACCGAGGCACCATTCTCGGTTGGTGTCGTGCCGCGAGGTTGTCCGAGGCGGACGCCGAGGATGTAACGCAGTCGGTGATGCAGGCACTGGCCAACCATCTCGACCAATTTCGCAGGAAGCCGGGTTCCAGTTTCCGCGCCTGGCTATAGACGATCACACAGAATAAACTCCGCGATTTTCACCGCCGACGTTCTCGGCAGCCGGTGGCTCATGGAGGTTCCACCTGTCGGGAATAATTGGATCGTGTGCGAGACCTGTGCTCAGAAGTAGCAACCATCACGCCGCCACCACCTTCCGAGGAGGAAAAACAGGGCTTGCTGAGGCACGCTTTGGAGCTCTTGCAAGCCGAATTTGAGCCCCGCACCTGGCAGGCGTTCTGGAAAATAGTCGTGGAAGAGAAAGCACCTGCAGACGTGGCTGCGGAGTTAGGCATGAGCAAGGGGGCGGTGTACGTAGCGAAATCGCGAGTCTTGAAACGACTGCGCGAGGAGTTTGCGGGCCTGCTGGAGTAGGAGGCTGGCCATGACGGGTTCGGCGCACCCCTCTTCGGAAGTGCTGCTCGAGTTCGCGGATGGCAGGTTAGCCGACCAGGCCTACGATGCGATTGCCGCCCACGTAGAAGGTTGTGCACTATGCCAGGCACGATTGGACGAGCTCAAGCCCACTGCCGACGAATTGCTCGCCGCACTGCATCGGTTGAGTAAGACCGTCTCCGCGTCGCCCGCGGTTCTGCCTGAGGATGCTGACTCCGCTGAACCTGCCAAGCAAGGGCAACAGACGCCACCGCCGGGATCGGACCCGGAATTTCAAGCTCCGGAAGGCTTTGAACTGGTGGAAAAGATCGCCCAGGGTGGAATGGGGATCATCTGGCGAGCTCGGGACACCCGCTTGGGCCGTTACGTTGCGATCAAAACATTACTTGCCTCCAAAAGTCAGCGAACCGACCTGCGGCAGCGTTTTCTGGACGAAGCGCGGCTGACGGCCCAATTGCAGCATCCTGGTATCCCGCCGGTCCACGAATTGGGATTTCTGCCAGACGGTCGGCCGTTTCTGGTCATGAAGCTAGTGCGCGGCCAAACCTTACAGCAACTGTTACAAAGCCGCACTGCCCTGGAAGATCGCCGACCATTCTTTCTGCACGTTTTAGAGCAAGTGTGTCATACCGTGGGTTACGCTCACAGTCACCGGGTGATCCACCGCGACCTGAAACCATCGAATATCATGGTCGGCTCGCATGGCGAAGTGCAGGTGATGGACTGGGGCCTGGCGAAACTTCTGGACACTCAGCCGGCACCAGCGTTTACGCTACCTCCCTCAGATCTGACGGTGACTGCAATTCCTGAACCTGACAGCAAGAGCCTCACGCAGGCCGGGTCAGTGTTGGGCACGCCCGCTTACATGTCGCCCGAACAAGCGGCAGGTCAAATCCACCTGGTTGACACTCGCAGCGATGTCTTCGGACTAGGTGCGATTCTCTGCCAGATTTTGACCGGCCATCCCCCGTACTTCGGCAGCGACGTCCAGGAGATCCGACACAAGGCCATGCATTGGCAAATCGAAGATGCGTTCGCACGCCTGGCCAACTGCAGCGCCGAGCTAGACTTGGTCTCCCTTTGCCGGCGGTGCCTGGCCTTTCGCCCGGACGACCGCCCGAACGATGCCAACGTGGTGGCTGAGGAGTTGGCTGGTATTCGTCAGCGGGCGGAAGAACGTGCTCGTCGGGCCGAACTGCAACGCTCGGAAGCGCTGATTCGATTGGCAGAATCCCGGCGCCGGCGACAGATGGTATGGGCCATGTCTGCGGCAATCATTAGTGTGCTGCTGGTGGCCCTGGTCGTGGTCTTTTGGCAAATGCAGCGGGCTCAGCATGCAGAACGCGTCGCCCGGCAAAACGAAGCCCAGGCCCGTCAGGCAGAACTCCAGGCCTTCGAGAATCTGCAACTGGCCCTGGCGGAGCAGGAGGCAAAGGAAGCCGCCTGGGCCAGCGAAAAACGGGCTCACGATGCTGCGCGCCAAGCCCGGGATCGAGCGCTCGAGACCTTGCGCCTCATGCGCTATCAAGTGATTGAGCAACATCTGGCGCGCGAACCAGAGCTTTCGCAGCAGCAACGCCAGTTTATCAGGTCGCTAGTGGAACGCTATCAACTGCTGGCCCAGACTGCCCAGGAGGATGTCGAAGGGTTGGCCATTCGCGCTGAAGGCTATCTTGAGGCGAGCCGACTCCTTGACCTGCTGGGTGATTTACCGGCCGCCGAGTAGGAATGCCGCAACGCTCTTGAATGTGCTCAGCGTGCGTGCCGTCTGGCCCCGGAAAACCACACACTACAGCAGCGCCTGGCGGAGGTCTGGCACAATCTTGGCTCCATATTACGCCGCCAGGGCCGAACACAGGAAGCCCTGGAAGCGCACAAGCAAGCGGTAGCCGTCGCGCGCCAACTTGTTGTCAACGGTGCGGGTGGCCCCGAAACTCACCTTCGCTTATGCAATTGTCTCAACGGTCTGGCGAATGCCTGGAGCGAGTTAGGACGTCCCAGGGAAGCTGAACAATGTTACGCCGAAGCCATCCAACAGCTTCGCTCTCAAACTGGTGAACAGGCTCAGCGCCAGGAAGTCCTGGAAATGCTGGCCATGCTTCTCAACAATTACGCGAGCCTTCTGGAAAGGACGGGGCGCTTCCGCGAGGCGCTGGAAGCTTATCGAGAAGCAGCGGAACTTCGAAGGAAGTTGCTGAAAGAGCATGGCGAGAACGCGGAGTGGCGACGGCTACTCGCGACCACCAACTCAAACCTGGCTATGCTGGCGGGCAGGCTGGGGGAACACCGTCAGGCAGGAGAAGCTTTCCGTGAAGCTCTGCAGGTTTTGCGCCAACTGGTTGCCGATTATCCAGGGCACGTCGGTTACCGACAGGACCTGGCTATATGTGCCAACGCTTGTGGCAACTGGCTCTTACGACAGGGCCAAGAACCGCAGGCCGAAGCTGCCTATCTGGAAGCACTGGCCAGCTACGCATTGCTCTTAAAACGGTTCCCCAACCACTACGATTGGCGGCTCGAATTGGCTCTGTGTCATAATAACCTGGGCAGCCTATGCCGTCGCACTGGGCGGTATTCAGAAGCTGCACACTATTACCGCCAGTGTCTGACGTTGTACGGCCAACTGGCCCGAGAAAGTCCCCAACGTTTCGACGTTCAGGAGAACTTGGCCACGGTGTATCACAATCTGGCGGTGCTTTGCTATCAGCAGGAGCGCTACCGCGAAGCACGCGTGGCTTGTTGCGAGGCGCTGGCGGTGCTGCAAAAGCTAATCCGGGGACCGGGAGAGCAGCAGGACGTCCAGGCTTTGAAGGGAAAGTGCTGGAATTTGTTGGGTTCGGTGGAAATCCGGTTAGGAGACACTCAGGACGCGGAACCTTGCTTTCGGCAAGCCCTGGGGGTTTTGCAACACCTGGCGACCGTCAACTCCGATAGCAAAGCCTTTCACGCTGATTTGGCTGAGGCCCACAATAATTTTGCTATTTTGCTGCTGTTGCAAAACAGGCTCGACGAAGCGGAAGCGCATCTTTGGCAAGCACTAGCCTGCATTCGGGAGGCGGGCGGCAAAGGGCTGCTCGGCCCTGCTTCGGGGAGTGACTTTGCAGCCCGCATTCTAGAATCGCTGGCACGGGTGCAGGAACGCCGGGGTAACTGGTCGCAAGCCCGATCGCTACTCGAAGAATCGGCCCGGGAAGCCAGGCGCAGCCTGCAAGCCTGCCCAGACAACGCCGTCGTCGGTCAGCTTGGCCAACGTGTTCACACCTCCTGGGTACTCGCATGCGCGAGGACTGAAGAGTGGAGTGCGGCGCTAGAAGCAGCGAAACGCTTGGAAAACCTGGGCTGGAGAGAAGGCCCGGATGCTTACGCAGCTGCCTGTGCTTTAGCACAATGCCTGCCGCTCATTCGCCAGACCAATTCACTGCGCCCCGAACAAAAGCAGGCGGTCGTTGACCAGTACGAAAGCGAAACGCTCCGTTTACTGGAAAAGGCCATCCGGGCGGGTTTGCCGAATGCCGCGCTGCTGGATCGGGACGTTTTCGCGCCGTTGCATGAGCATCCCAGGTTCATCAAGTTGCGCCAAAGCGTACGCAAAACACGACCCGATATTTGATGGCTGAGTTGGGGAGGCGAACAAACCCACTAACGCCGAGACGTGCGGTGGCGTGAAAATAGCACCGATTCGGCCAAAGGTGTTATCCTGTCGTGGTTGCCTGCTCTGTTTTCTGATCTACCGGTTAGAGGGCTTACTTTTGGGAGAAATGGAAGATTGGTTTGCCGGGCGAGTGCTTCGCCGAAGGTCAACAAGACCCACATTGATAAAAAACAAAACGCCACCAGGACGAGCTGGCGGCGTTGGCTCAAATTTGCCTCCAGCGTTAGCCCGCTAGCGAGCCTGCATGGAAGCGCTAATCAGCCGCAATGCTTCAAATCAGCTCGGCAATCGGTCGGCCGTGCTCGACCATGTACACAGGGCGGCCACTCGGATCGCGGAATTGAATCTGTGGATCAATTCCGAGCACGTGGAAGATGGTGGCCATCAGGTCTTGCGGAGTAATAGGCGTCGTCTTGGGCACTTCGGCTTTGGCGTTTGATTCGCCGACAACCTGCCCCATCTTTAGCCCACCACCGGAAAGGACCAGCGTGCTCAAAGGCGCCCAGTGATCCCGGCCGGCGCTGCCATTGATTCGCGGCGTGCGGCCAAACTCGCCAGTAATGACCAGCAAAATCTGTTGATCCAGCCCGCGGGCATAAATGTCTTCTACAAACGTGGCTACAGCATGGTCCAGTTGTGGAGCCTGCCGTTCCAGTTCCTGCTTGATGTTGCCATGATGATCCCACCCGCCATAGGTAACGGTAACGAATCCGACTCCAGCTTCGCATAGCCGACGCGCCAGCAGCAGCTGCTGACCTAGTCCGGGGCCATATCTGTCGCGAACGCGTGGATCTTCCTTGCTGAGATCGAACACATCCTTGGCTCGACCAAGAATCAAATTGAACGCTTGCTGGTCAAAGCTGTCCAATCCCGCCATGAGTCCGCTCTGGTCGATTTCGCGGTTGATGCGGTCCAGCGAGCGCAACAGGGCACGGCGATCTTCCAGCTGCTGAAGAGTAATTTTTAGGTTCATGTTGTTGCGGGCATTGCCCGTGGTGTCGAAAGGGGCATACGCGGGACCAAGCCACGCCGGGCCGTCCGCATAAATACCTCCCAGCCGCACATACGTGGGCAGGCCGGTAATCGGATGATTGGGCCCACGCAGCCGTGCGACGATCGAACCGATCGACGGCCGAATTGGCGGGGCGCCATTGTCTGCTGGAATGTGATCGTACCCCGTCATGACAAAATGCGTGCCGCCTGCGTGCCCGGAGTTCGTATGAGCGAACGAGCGAACGAAGGCCATTCGATCTGCTACCTGAGCAATTCTGGGGAAGATCGCGCCGATCTCAATTCCCGGTACGCAAGTCTTGATCGCCCCGACAACACTGCGGTACTCAGCTGGGGCCGTCATCTTGGGGTCGAAGGTTTCGATGTGTGTCGGGCCACCAGGCAGCCAGAGCCAAACCACCGAGGTGTTCCGTACCGGTTGGCCTTGCTGAGCCGCTAAAGCGCGAACCCGTAACAAATCGCCTAGTGTCAGACCTGTCAACCCAAGCACGCCCGCTTTGAGAAAGTCGCGACGGCGCATTCCTGCACAGTTGGCGTGCACCCGATCGGCTAGCACTTTCAGCATGGCATGCTCCTGTTTCTCCTGCGAGGCCGGCTTCGGAAGGCCCAAATCAGGCGGGTGGTGGGCTTGAAGCGCGGTGCAGGTCCCCCCTGGGATGTAAGGCAGCGTATTGTTCAGTGTATTGCACCAGGCCAACTGCGTCAAGCGCAAAATCAAAAATTTTCCCCAGGGCCAACAGACCTAACTAGCAACGCGCTGCCCACGTTAGGCAAGCACCCAGAGCTATCGATCAACACTTGCCCGCAGATGGTTGGCCCTGCCGTTTGTCGGATCAGTCTGAATGACGCCATTATAACGGCTGGTAGCAGGCGAGTCTCCCTCCGCGGCTTCCCGAAGCCACCGCAGCAGGGCCGAGCAATCGCGCATCTCTTGCTGGGAATAGCCCCATTTTGCGGGCACGGGAATTTTTCGCCGCGCCAACTCGCAAATGCCCGCGATGATTCGTTCCATGGAAAGGCCGTCCAGTCGTCCAAAATATGGTGCGTGCTGGCGTGCTGCTTTTTGCAGTTGGGCGAATTTCGTACTGTCGCGCTTGGACTCGTTTATTGTGAAATAGACATCTAGCTCCGAAAGTGCCTGTTCGAACTCGTAACACGTCCGCACTGTCCAAACTCCGTGTGCTTTCTGAAAAATCCCATACTCCAGCCCGTAAGCATCACAGTTGACCACAGGAATGCCACATGCAAGTGCCCAGCTGATCATGCTCGATATGCAGGCCACATATACGCTCGCATGCGGTAATACATCCGGCGAGGCTCCATGAATATAGGGTATCTGCCAATTCTTTACCTGGGCTTCCAACTCACCCCCGGCGCTGGGATGTAATGCCACCAGAACGCTTAGGTTCTTCACCTTTCGCAACGATTGTAGCCAGCGATCAACCAGTTCTCGATACGTCGCGCATTCCCAACCCCTTCGATCAGGATATAAATTGGCTGGCAATGCGCACAACAGCAGCGGTTTGCGCCGGTCGATCTCCAGTTGTTCCCAGACTTCCGATTTTTCGGCGTAAGTTTGCGGCTTGGTAATTTGAGCTAATTGGTCTAAATGAGGGCTGCCAACTGTGCTTAGATAACTCCCTCGCACACCTTCTAGCATATAGGATTCTGCGAGGAAATCGCTTTCAACCCATACGCTGCGAAGCGGTTCGCTGTTTACTACCCAGGGTCTGGTCATAGCGATCCCCCACCACTCCTGGGCCAGCGCCTGTGGAGCGGGGACACGCATCAGGCGATTACCATATTCCGCAAGCCTCCAATGCGGGAAGAGCTTGGTCAAATCCTGGTTCGCAGGATGCTCTAGCGAATACTCAATTCTCGATGAATAAGTGCCGACGGTGCCTCGCCTATCCGCCAGATGCTGAGCGATTACCGTCACCGCAATGCCTCTTTCCGCCGCCACTCGCAACCAGACGATGCTATCACGCTCCGCAATATGCTCCGCCAAAACAATCACTGTTACACGTAGCTGGTCTATTAGAAGGCGAGCTATGCTTAGCTCCATTCCATACGTTTCCAGCCAGAAACTGAATTCCTGCAATACCTGACGGCGCAACTTGGCATCTGGCACGCAGGACCACTTTCTCAGGACTTCTTGAATTCGATACCGAACTTGGCGCAACTGCGACTCTTTCTGGACGAAGTCACTAAAACGCGGATAACCTGGGGCTTTCTTCACCCATTCCGCTACCTCTTTTCTCGGAACTGGAACAATGCGGGCAACCGGTTGACTGTAACGAATAGCCAGTCTGGTTACGTCACTAACCAGGTCAGTACGCCCACCAAAAGGAGTGTGCCCCTGGAGGTATTCGATTCCGGCCCGGTAGCAACATTCCCTGTACAGCTCAGCTCCGGGCAATGCATAGGGGCAATAGAGGATCGGCACGTAACTCGTATTGAGGCGCAGGGACTTGCCTATGCAGATAAACAGCTTTATCTGCGATGCTTCATAAGCCACGAAAAGGACACTTTCCGGAAGCGTTTCCTGAGCGTTCATGCGAGCGGACTTCTGTACGGATTCAGTTCCAACGGCAATCTATACCCCGCGAGACCAAATATTGCTTTAAGTCGGGCAATGTGGTGTCCTGAATGCGGTTCCATTGCAGGCGGCGGCGTATAAACTCCAAATTGCCTTCTTCCTGGAAATCTGCTGGGTCAGGTGGAAACTGTTTGACAAAATTATAGTGAAACATGGAAGCAATGCACACCGCCTGCGCCCGGCCTTGCGTAATTACATCATACACGTGTTCCGGTTTCCCAGCACCTCCACAGGCTATCACTGGAACAGAAACTGCCTCCGCTATTCGTCGCGTTAGCTCTAAGTCGAACCCCAACCCGGTTCCTTCACGGTCTACTGAGGTAACTAAGATCTCGCCGGCCCCAAGTTCAGCTGCACGCACCGCCCACTCAAACGCGTCCACACCGGTTTCCTGTCGACCACAGTCAGTGTAGCACTTATAACTTCCGTCTTTTTGCCTTATGGCTTCGATAGAAACAACGATTGTAGAAGAACCAAAAGCCTTGGCTGCTTCGCGGATTAACTCAGGCCGTCGAATGGCCGCGGTGTTTAGCGATACTTTGTCAGCACCAGCGCGCAACACTGCACGAATGTCTTCCACGGTACGCAGACCGCCCCCCACTGTCAGAGGAATAAAGACCTCGCGCGCAGTGCGCTCCACAATGTGCAGCAAGTTGTTACGATTATAGAGGCTGGCCACCGCATCCATATAGAGTAGTTCGTCCGCTCCATTTTCATAGTAATAACGTGCGAAATGCTCGGGCTTGCCTAGAACTCGCAGTCCCTCTAAATGGATACCCTTGACAAGATTCGGCCCCTTGATATCCAATCGTGGGATTATGCGGATCATACCTTCCTCCTTTCCCTGGCGCCCCTACTGGCTACGTTGATAAAGCGGTTCCTGCTTCATTTTGGGCCATGTCTCTCGAATAGCACATTGGATCAGTTTTGGTTTCCAAATTGTGGTAGAATGCTAAGTCATAGAATTTCTTTCTAAGGAGCCTGTCATCGAGTGGTACCGAACTAAGAACCCCGGCGATACGTTCACCCGCACGGCCGTCACCGTATGGGTTTTCCAAATTCCTCAACGATTCACGGAATCGCGGGTTCAGGGCTCGATGAATCCCGTCCGCGATCTCCTTTCGAGAGTAGCCTACATCAATCACGTTACGCGCACGAATGCGACCATCTTGACGACTACCTATGTTTACAACCGGTAGATGAAAGGAAGGAGCTTCTATAATCCCGCTGGACGAATTGCCAACCATTGCGGCGGCGTAATGCATCGCACTATAGTAAAGCTCTGTTCCGCAGTGCGGCAAATACTTAGCGTTTTGGCGCGATCGGCAGTAAGACAATATTTCTTCCCTGATAATGTGACTACCGGTATCCGCATTAGGAGCCGTAAAAAGTACGGGGTGAGAGAATTCGTTCAGAGCTGCCAGTAGTTCCCTAATCTGGTGGCCGACAGCGTGAAATTCAGTCGTGACTGAGTGGTAAGTCACCAGTAGAAACGGTGACGCAATGTCTAGGCCAACTCGCTTATAGAAATCATTGACCGAAAGAGGGATGAATTCCCGGATAGCGTCCAGCGCAGGTGCTCCACTGATAATGACCCTCCACGGTTCTTCACCGAGTTGGACAACTCTTCGGCCGTACTCTCGGGTAGCGACAAAGTGCAGATGACAAAGTTTAGTAAGACTGTGTCGCAAGGCATCATCTATAGCACCGAGAGTCAGTTCACCTCCGTGAATATGCGCTATCGGTATTTGAAAGGGTAACGCCGCCAGCGCCGCTGCGTACATTTCGAACCGGTCTCCGAGTGTTAGCAAAACGTCTGGGCGCGAGCACTGGAAATGCTGAGCGAAACCTATAACACCCAACCCCATTGATTTCGCGATGCCCTCAGGTGAGTCATCGGACAATAGGCAATTCACCAACCCAGCGACCGAAAATCCCGAGGCCTTCACTTCCTCAATTGTCCTACCAAATTGCGAGACCAAATGGCTCCCGGCTGCGATAAGCTGTATTCTTATATTAGGACATTTCTGCAGACTTTTTAGGACAGGGAGATAAATGCCCCAATCAGACCGCCCAACAGTGACGACAGCCAGCGTTCTCATGCTACCATATCCAGAGTAATTGGTGTGCCAGCGCGGATATAGAGTCGAGCAGTGCGACCCAACAAATAAGGCTTAAAGTTCGGTGGCAAGCCTGTTCCGGGCCGGCGGAGTGCTAGGTGGCATTCTTCTATCCGTGTGCCCGGGTGTATGTCACAACTCGCAACCAAGCTCTTACGGGCGATAAGTATCGTGTCACGCTCGCTGGGTGCTGGTCGCTTGCGTCCATCTCCCATTGCTCGCTCAATTAGCCGGATGGACTCTATCAAGTTTTTCAATTCCTCCGGAGTTGCAGACGCCTTGTGATCGGGTCCAGGTAAATTGCGATCGAGAGTGAAATGTTTTTCAATGATACACGCTCCCATTGCTACGGCTGCCAATGCTACGCTAGTGCCGATTGTGTGGTCCGAATAACCTACCGGAACCCCGAAAGCCGTTCGCAACGTAAGCATGGCCCGTAGATTTACGTCATGTACCTCGGCCGGATAATTGCTGACGCAGTGAAGTAATACGTAATCCTCGCAACCAGCGGACTCTATTGCTTCCACCGCCGCTTCTACTTCTGCCAGCGTGGCCATTCCCGTTGAGATGATAAGAGGTTTTCCTTTTTGCGCAAGGTGGTGTAAAAAACTTAGATTCGTCAGTTCGCCCGAAGGTACCTTGAAGGCTGGAACATTTAGTTGTTCGAGAAAGTCACTGCTGAGTTCGTCAAATGGGGTAGAGAGAAAAATAAGTCCTCTTTCTACCGCGTAATCAACCAAGATGTGGTGGGCTTCTTCGGACAACTCAAGGTTTCGAAGCAATTGCGCCTGACTGTGCCTGATTCCCAGGTTAGCGACCTGATACTTAGCCATCGGAGCTGTTGCAGTCACGAGCCGCTCAGTGCGGAAGGTCTGAAATTTGACAGCGTCTGCTCCAGAGGCAGCAGCGACGTCTATGAGTTGCTTGGCTAAATCGAGGTTTCCATTATGATTAACCCCTGCTTCGGCAATTATAAAGCAGGGTTGGTCCTCGCCAACTAAGCGGCTTGCGATCCGCACATATTTTGCCATAGCTCGCCCTCCACTATGGCGCGGGCAATAAGGAGATCACATGGCTCATCTATGTCAAGCGAGCGTTCCCGCGGCATTACCAGGGCCTTTGTACCCTTTGGAAGGAACGTTCTATGCATGCGAAGGATGGGTGTGCGAATCAAATAGATAGCTCCATTGAGATGATAAGTCTCTGGTAAATCTTGACGGCGCACGTGGCCGATATCATGACGCCACACTTTTTTCAAGCTTCCACTTCTAGTCAATCGAAAAGCTAGGAATGGGTGCGGATGGCTTGGGGTTATACTAACCACGGCTGGGCATTTACAGGTTATCAGCAGGTCAATAGCGCGTTCGATATCTGCGGCGAGACGAAAGGGGCTAGTTGGCTGAAGGAGTAACACGGCATCGGGTTTGTAATATTCATTAGCTTCCAGCCAATCGAGCGCGTGCAGGACAACATCGAGGGTGGGCGAGTCGTTTTGAGCAAGCGTGGTAGGCCGAATAAATGGCAACTCGGCCCCATACTGGCCGGCCACCTCAGCGATCTCCTGATCTTCAGTGCTGACAATCAGCCTGTCAATCCTTGGTACTCGCTTGGCTTCCAATATAGTCCATGCTATCAAGGGCTTGTCACCTAGTATTGCTAGGTTCTTCCTGGGTATAGAAACCGATCCGCCTCGAGCAGGAATTAGTGCCAATATTTTCACGGCCCAGGACACCTCCACTTGGCTGCGCCGATTTGCGAATAGTTTTACCGAAACTATGCTGCAGTAGCCGTTGCAGTATGGGTATCTTGGAAGGTCCTTTGGTGCTCTGGTACTCAAGGATTAGTCTGTCGAAAAGTTCGAGCAGGCGCTTGCTTGATTGGCCATCTATGATACCCCAGTAATTACTGCATTGCAACTGCGCTTGACGAAGAGATTCATAATAAAGGGGGTCCGTAGTGATGCGCTGAAGAGCCGCGGTGAATCCTTCCCGGGTTTCCACAGTTACTACGCCTCGTGCGGGTCGAAAATCCGGGAACCGGAACCGATATACATCATAATTGATGACTGGCTTGCCGCATGCGATCGCCCAACGGATCGTCGAGGAAACTGAGGCAATGTATAAGTCGCATATTGCAATCATCCGCGCTGTGTCTGGCGGTGCGATGGCCATGCCCCACCAGCCTGCTTCTTCTAGCAATTGAAATTGCAATCGTTCCATCGTAGGATGTAACGATATGAAGATATTATAACCATCAACCTGGGCGAGGCATTCTACCCAGAATCGAATCATCTCCTCATAGGAACGGAACTCTTCGCGCAAATTGTCCATCGCAGATGTCACAGGTGGCAGGGCACATAGCAACATGGGCTTGTCTTCCTGCATGCCAAACTGACGATAAAGTTGGCGACGCTGATTATGTGAGTCTCGCAAGCTCCCATATAAGATATCATCCGAGACAGCGCCCGTAACCACGAATTGTTTCGGAGGTAATCCTTGGCGTTTATAGAAGTCGCGCATGAATTGACTTTCCACAGCTATGGCGTCTGCATAGGAGCCGTTCATAACCCAGGGCAGGGGAGAACTAATGCGAAGCCATTCCAACGGCAGGGCACGCCTGGCGGGGAGACGAACGAGACGGCGACCCTGATATTCATAGACCCAGTGTGGAAAGCGTTGGGCAAATCTTATATTGTCGGGAGTATCAGCATGGTGTTTTATATCCTTTACATAAACAGCTGCCGGTTCCTCTATACCAGCTAGGCAATAGGGCACGATAACAACGGGCACCTGGTTTTCATGCGCGGCACGTATCCAAGCGCCACTTAGATACTCAACATTGTCTTCGGCCAAGATGACGATATCCGGAGCGAGAGCTCGACACGTTTGCCTTGCGTAGTAGCGTTCCTTAAGAGCTCGTAAGGTGTGTACGAGAAGGGCATCCGAGGATCGTATTCGGCTCAGGATATTGTTCCTCATGCAAAGAAGTTGGTCCTTTATTTGCTCGATGTAGGCACGGTAATGTCGCCCTAGTGTCCGGTAAATCGGTAAGAGAAGAGTACGGACGGAGCGAGGAATTACCTTCCTTGACACAAACCTGAGCATGTTATATAACGCACTGGGAACCAATCCGATGGACATTAACAATCTGGAAGGTTTTTTCTCGATATGTTGTCCGCGAATTTTGGCTGAGAAGCCACTGTATAAACACTGCCAGTAGTGTTTTTTCAGGCCAGGATACGGACTGACAAACAGCATTAGTGGCAGATAGGAGCCTGATTGATGCAACGTATAAGCGAGGCGAAATAATTCCCGAAAATGAGCCGCATTGTAGGTGATTAGCAGGGCCCGTCTTTTCGTGTTGCCGTCTGTCATAGTTCGTGGCTCTGTTGGTCTGGCAATAAGAGGGATAAAGTGCGCAAATTCGGCATCAAGCAGCGGCTACCGAGAAATCCAAGCAGGACTTAAGTTCACTGATTACTCGCTCCTGTTGCTGAGGAGTGAGGCTTACCGAACTCGGTAGACTTAGAGCTTGACGATAAAGGCGATCGGCTACAGGACAAACTCGCGGTGGCAGTCGGGAATAAGCAGGACTGCGATGCAGCGGTTGCCATAGAGGCCGGCACTGAATACCGCGTTCGCCGAGTGTATGTAGGATGCTTCGGCTGGTCAATTTTGTGAGATTACCCTCTACCAGAATAGTGTATAACCAATATGTTGCTCGTGCCCATGGTGCCTCGGCTGGAAGGGTAATAAACGGTATATCCACTAAATGGACGTTATAATTAGCGGCGAGGAACCGCTTCCTGCTGACGAAATCGTCTAACTTTTCCATTTGGGCACAACCCAGTGCTGCCTGAAGGTTAGTAAGCCGGTAATTATAGCCGATTTGGCAGTGGATATACTCAACGGGATCGTCCTTGGCCTGGGTTGTGAGATAACGAGCCCGTTCCGCCCATTGGGCACGATTAGTGACTATCATTCCACCACCGCCGCAGGTTATGATCTTATTGCCGTTGAAACTCAAGCAAGCAATGTCTCCCCAGGAACCGACAGGCCTACCCTTATATAAAGCACCCAGCGCTTCCGCTGCGTCTTCAATGACGAGCAAGTCATATTTTTTAGCGGCCTGAAGTATTGGTTCGAGGTCCACCGGATGACCGAGGATGTGAACAGGCATAATGGCACGCACTCTTCGGCCGGTCTGGCGGTTATAAAGGGCCCCATTACGCCATTGGCATTCACGCTCCAGGAAATGAAAAACTGCTTCAGGATCCATTTGCCAGTAGCGTGGTTCAGCATCTATAAATACAGGCCAGGCACCAACGTACCGGATCGCATTTGCCGATGCTATAAATGTTAGTGTTGAGACGATTACTTCCTCATCTGGTTCAATGCCGGCGACAAGGAGAGCGATGTGTAAAGCGGCGGTACCGTTCACAGTCGCCACGGCATGGCGGACACCGACGAAATCGGCCACCATTTTTTCGAACCGCTCCACAAATGGACCGGAAGAAGAGACCCAATTAGTCTCTAGGCATTCACGAATATAATCCCAGGTCCGACCCTCTAAACATGGGACGCTGAGTGGAACCATGTTAGGGGAGCAGGTTCCCGGTTCAAATGTTATAGGTGCCAAAGCGATACCTCCGTAGATGCTCGCGCATCCAATTAATAGTTCGGAGTAATCCTTCTTCGAGCGAAACTCGTGGCTCCCAATCCAGGAGCCGTTTTGCTTTGCTATTGTCGGCCAGCAAGCGCTCCACCTCGCTTTTTTGCGGACGTCGGCGCCGTTCATCGGTCTGTAGGCGTACTTCTTTGCCGATCAAGCGTGCGATTAGCAACGCCAGATCGCCGATGCTGATTTCGCGACCTGAACCGAGATTGACTGTTTCTCCTAAAGCATTATCAGCAGAAGCAGCCCGAAGAAAACCCTCGACTGTGTCGCTGACATAGTTAAGATCACGAGTTGGATATAGGTGGCCAAGATACACAGTGTCACCGCTGAGACATTGACTAATAATAGTCGGGATAACCGCACGGGCAGACTGGCGTGGTCCGTAAGTATTAAATGGCCGGACAATAACTAGCGGGACACCATAGGAGCAATAAAACGCTTCGGCTAATTTATCGGCCGCGATCTTGGTAGCAGAATAGGGGGATTGTCCCTGCAACGGGTGATTTTCATCTATAGGAACATAGCGTGCTGTTCCGTACACTTCGCTAGTGGAAGTGTGGACTAATCTCGGAATCTTAAGATCACGGGCAGCCAATAATACATTCAAAGTCCCTTCGATGTTAGTGCGGATGTAAGATGCAGGGGCGTGGTATGAATAAGGGATAGCGATGAGAGCCCCCAGGTGGAAGATTACATCAACGTTGCGGGCGGCACGAAACACCAAGTCGCGATCGGTCAAATCGCCCAGGACAACTTCGATGTGCTCCCGGTGGGGCGAATAATCGAGCCAGCCCCATGAACCCAGGGCATTATAATGGACGAAAGCGCGGACAGAGGCTCCAAGTTCTACCAGTCGTTCGACCAGATGGCTACCTATGAAGCCTCCGGCACCAGTCACGAGGACACGCTTGTTTTGCCAATTCATGCCGCGAATCTCCCGAGGCGGATATCTGATTCGGCACGCTCATAATCCATGGGTTGACCAATATCGAGCCAATATTCGAGAATGGGAAAACTAACCACTGTCCTGTTTTTCTCCAGTAATGCACTAATCAAATCGGTCATATGGAAACGCCGTCCCATGGGTATCAAGGACAGTGCTTCCGGTTCCAGTAGATAGATTCCAGCGTTGACAAAAAAGCATAGCCCAGGCTTTTCGACGACTCGGCGTACCTGAGCCTGATCGCTTTCCACCACGCCGTAGGGGACTTGAAATTCATATTTCCGTACACCCACAGTTAGAACTGCTTTATGTTCGAGATGATAAGCAAACATATCTCGGAAGTCCGTCTGGGTCAGGATGTCACCGTTCATGACCAGTAGAGTTTCTGCAGGGGTACCCAGCAAGGCCAGCGCGCCGGCGGTGCCGAGGGGAGTCTCTTCGTGGATATAAGAAATCTGAAGCCCTAAATGTTTACCGTCCTGGAAATGTGCGCGAATCTTGTCGGCCTGGTAGTGAGTCGTAATGACGATACGGCGAATGCCATACTGGTAAAGTTGACGAATAATCCGTTGCAACAAAGGTTCGCCTCCGACTGGAAGCATTGGCTTTGGTGTGTCGGATGTGAGCGGACGCAAACGGGTACCGAAACCGCCGGCCATGATGACGGCCTGTATTGGCAAAGTCTGGTCGGGCAGTAGGTCCTGCATGGTCACTAAGCCGACTACCCGGTCTTGGTCATCCAGCAAGGGAATCTGCTGGATTGCGCTTTCGCGCATTAGCCGTAGCAGGATATCGCGACCTGTCCCCCAGCGGGCTGTGACCGGTTGTCGGTGACCGGATTTGCGCTGGATTAACACGTGCACTGGCGTGTCTAAGTTATTTCCTGCTAAAATGGCTCGACGTATATCGCCGTCAGTTACCGTTGCGAGAAGGCGTCGATCGCTATCGCACACTAAGACTATGCCTTTGCTGTTGCGGTCAATGCATTCCATTGCCAGGCGCAAGGGAGCGTCTGGACTGATACAAATGTGATTCAAGTCGCGGACAGATTCAGAATTCACAGCTTCCTCGCCATCTGATTGCTTTCGGGTGACACGCCAGCAGTTCATATCACTGCTTTAGCCCAGGATACCGTGGCAGCAGTTATGCTCAGTTCATAAGATGGAGTGCGGCTTTCGGCTGCGGGCAGGTAAAAGAGATGCATTGGCTTTTCCGACCACGATTCGCTGGTATCAGGCTGCCCGGCGTTGTGCTTCTTCGACCTCCCAGATGGGATAGCGCAATTTCCATTCGCCACCTTCTTTTTTCCAAAGATGGGGAGAACGGAACCTATCACAAAGTTCAAGGAAATATTCCGGTTTCATACCTATATAATCCATAATCTCGTGGAAATACTTGCTCGGAAACTCGCCATCAAAGCGCTTTACTAAGGCGATTCCTTCTTCGCGAGTGAGATGCTTGTTGCGAATTTCCTGGGAGGCATCGTAGCTGGCGCGACCGAGACCAAATTTGATATAGGTGGTATAATAATGAAATCCGTCAATCTTGTCGTCTAGGCTGTTATACTTGCTATAAGTTCCTTCGGTGCGGAAGGGATTGGCCTGGAATCCGCAGTGTTCAGCCGCGTAATAGTAGCATTCCTGAGGCACCCATTTCAGGTAATAGCCGAGATAATGAACCTCAATGCCTGAGGCTTCGAGTTCTTTCGCATCGGCCGGAAGATAAGCCAGCAAGTCGTTCAGAGTGAGATTATAGCGTTCCATAAGCTCAGGCACGCGAACACCGGCCAGATAAAGGTTATCCAGATTCTGATAGGTATAATAGGACTTATCTCGCAGTGAGGTGGCGGTGTCGGCAATAGGATTGCCGTACTCCGCTTCATTCTCGCCGTAAAAGATCAATTTGATGCCAAACTTCATGGCGATTTTCGGAGCCAGGTTTTTCTGGCCGAGGATAAAGGTCTGGAAAGGATGCAACAGATTTTCAATAGCAAGACGCGTGAGCAATTTCATAACGCGGCCATTTTGCTTGAAGGTGACATTATCAAAGCCGCCGACTTCGCACCAGTTGCGGTAGTTCTGCCAACCAATATCGGTGTAAAGGATAGGCGGCCAGGTACAGGTAAGCGGATGCATGCCATACTTATATTTGAGGACGTGAGCGGCGTAGCAACTGTCTTTGCCACCACTACCGGGCACGAGGCAATCATAGCTGCCGTCGTTGCGCCGATACTTATCCAACAAGCGAAGTAATTCTTTCTCGCGGGCTTCCCAGTCAATGCGCTCCTTCATTTCGGCAACGCGGCAGGCATCGCATACGCCGTTTTCGTCAATGTGCAAGGTAGGGGTCTTACGATCAGGACGATGAAGGTGCTCCGGGTAAGAACAGGGGCGCTGGTTGGACATGACGCAGCGCTTGCAGTAAATGACTTTCTCCGGCAGACCGTAGTAGGCCACAAGTTTTTCCTGTTTTTCACGCGGCATGGCGAGTTTCCTCCACACGGCAATGCTGGGCTATGAGACGAGCCAGGTTGCGATAGATTTGAATCCCTAATGGCCCGCTGCGCTCGGGATGGAACTGGAAGGCCATGACGTTGCCTTTGCGTAAGCTGGAGCAGAATTCGATGTGGCCATAACGAGTTACAGCGAGCACCACGGAGGGATCAACCGGCCGGGCGTAGAAGGAATGGACGAAGTACATATATTCGCCATCGCGCAGCCCCTCCAGCGGCGAGTTATGCCAACAGTCCCCCACGGTCTGTTGCTTGAGGTAATCGGGGCGATAGATTCGGTTCCAACCGACTTGCGGCACCTTGAGGGGGCCATTAGGCCCTATGGGGTTGTCAAAGCGAACCACTGGACCTTCGAAAATGTTCAGGCCGCGATGGCGTCCAAACTCGAAACTTTCCGTCATAAGGAGTTGCTGGCCGAGGCAGATACCAATTAACGGTTTGCCGGATTGAGCAATGTCCTGAAGTGGGCGTATCAGGTCGCGCTGGCGCAAGCATTCCATAGCGTCGCCGAATGCTCCTACACCCGGCAGGATGACGGCATCTGCGGTCAGGATTTCGCGTTTATCCGCCGAGATGAATGCATCCAGACCGACTTTTTCGCAAGCATGTTTGACGCTGAAGAGATTGCCAAGGCTGTAATCTACAATAGCGACGCGAGGTGCATAGCCGCCTTGCATAGCGAATCGGCTCCTTCCCCGGGCTGCCGGGGGCTTATGTGCTCTAGTTCTGCTGCTGTTCTTGCCAGAGGTTACGGAAACTGCTGCATTATTCCGGCGTCGGGTTTGCGTCTTTTAGCATGACAGCAGCGGAGATTGCAATACCAGTTCTCAGCACCGTCAGGATGTCGAAAGAAACTATTTTTGCAGGCTAACTTGCGAACATCTCCGGGTATCCGCCGAAACTCAGCAAAGGAGCTTCCGTAATACCGATGGGTGCCGGTCTGCGTTTTTTCGGGCGGCAGCGAGAGCGCCCCACTGCGAACAGGGAGCGGGGGAGACGATGCTGACGGGACGCGACTGGCATAGATTATCATTGGTCGGCCTGGTCTGCAGGAGGGAAACTCGTGAGCGGGCAAACCGGTGTAGGCTATGCGCCATCGCCGATGCCAACAGGGAGTCTGTGGACAAAGGTCAGCGAACGGCTCGCTGGCTGGCAACATCGCATTGTCGGTGGTGTGCTGCGCGCGTTGTTATGGCCGGTGTACCGAATCTGTGTGTACGGACAGGAATGGTTGCCGCCGCACGGAGCAGCCGTTATCGTGCATAACGCGGTCGAGTGGCCGGATGTCCTGATGCTGGCGTTGGCGAGTCGCCGACCAGTGCGTTGTCTGGTTCCGGTTACGCCTGTGCGTGGCCGGTGGTTTTCCTGGTTAGCGCGTTGCTTTGGTGCAATTCTGGTCGAGCAGGACGGTGGCGAGCATGCTTTGCAGGCAGCGGTTAAAAAAGCTCGCCAAGCGCTGCAGCGTGGCGAGTTGGTAGCAGTGCCAGCCGATGCTCCCTATCAGGTCGGCACGCAACGCATTTGCCTCGGTTGGTGGCTTAGGCAACTGCTCGGTACAGGAGAGGCGGGGGTAAGCGCCCCAAGAGCGGCCGGCTCCAGCACGCCTCTCTCAACGCACGACAAGGATTCTCCTGCGTCAGAAGTGATGTTGCCTATAGTGCCCGCTGCTGTGGACCGTATCTGGGGCAATCTGTTCCGTGAAGAGCGTGGGCGGCTGCGCTGGAAAAGGCCGTTTCGCATTCCCTTGCCCCTGACGGTGGTGCTGGATGCGCCAGTGTCGGCATCAACTTCGCCGATCGATCTGGAGCAGCGAATCCAGGTCTTACTAGCGCAGTCTTTCGAAAAGCGGCGTGACTGGGATTGGCCTGTGCATCGGCAGTTCGTTCGTCAAGCGAAGCGGCACCCATTTCGCACATGCATGATTGATGGCTTGCAAAAAAGTGTACGGTTGGGCTACGCACAGACGCTCGCCGGAGCTCTCGTTTTGCGCGAGTTGCTGGAACCTATGTTCCAACCCGAAGAAAAAATGGTCGGCATCATGATACCCACTTCGGTGGGAGCGGTACTCGCCAATCTGGCTGTAACCTTGACCGGTCGCGTCGCCGTGAACCTCAACTACACCGCTTCCCAGGAAGGTCTAACCTCCGCCATTCGCCAGTGCCGGATCCGCCACGTCCTGACCACGCGCAAGTTGCGCGAACGCATTGCCTGGGACTGGAGTCAGCAGGTCAGCGTGCTTTGTCTGGAGGAATTACGGGAGCAGATTTCGCGCTGGCAAAGGCTGAAAGCCTGGCTGGAATGCCTGCTACTGCCTGTCCGCTACTTGGAACGACGACTGGGCGTCGACCGGCAAACCCCGGCAGAACTGCTAACGGTAATTTTTTCCAGCGGCACGACTGGTGACCCCAAAGGTGTCCTGCTTTCGCACTTCAACATCCTGTCCAACATTCAGTCGGTCTGCCAGGCCCTGGAGCCGTTGCCACAGGATCGCGTCCTAGGTGTACTGCCGATGTTTCACAGCTTCGGTTACACGGTGACGCTATGGCTGCCGCTGGTGATTGGAGCCTCGGCAGTCTATTACCCCGACCCGCGCCACGCGGACAAGATTGGCGAACTATGCCGCGAACATCGCTGTACGCTCTTTGTGACGACACCCACGTTTTTGCGGCTCATCCATAAGCGTTGTGAACGGCAACATTTCCGCAGCCTCCGCCTGCTCATAACGGGAGCAGAAAAACTGCCCGATTCTGTGGCACGGGCATTCGCGGAAAAATTCGGTATCTGGCCCCTAGAAGGGTACGGCTGCACCGAGCTTTCGCCGGTGGTGGCGACCAACCTGCCCAACGAACGTCATGGCTCCTGGACACGTATCCGCCATAAGCTGGGCACTATCGGGCGTCCGATCCCTGCGGTCGCAGTGCGGGTGACCAACCTGGACACAGGGCAAGTTTTGCCCCCGGGTCAAACGGGTATGCTCCGCGTGTTCGGGCCCAATGTCATGTTGGGCTATCTGGGTCGCGACTTGGAAACCCAGCAAGCCATTCAGGACGGGTGGTACGCTACCGGAGACCTTGCCGAGCTGGATGAGGAAGGTTTTATCACCATCCGCGACCGACTGGCCCGCTTCAGCAAGATCGGAGGCGAAATGGTGCCGCATCAACGCGTCGAAGATGAAATTCAGCGTATCCTCGGCACCACCGAATTAGTCTGCGCAGTAGTGGGGCTGCCGGATGAACGCAAAGGCGAAAAACTCGTCGTCCTGCATCGCCCCTGGCCAGACGGACTAACACCGCATGAAATCGTTAGTCGCCTGAAAGCCAGTGGCTTGCCTAATCTCTGGCTCCCCGATCCCGACGCTTTTATCGAGGTCCACGAACTGCCTGTGCTGGCGTCCGGCAAGCTCGATTTGCGCCGCCTCAAAAGCCTGGCTGCCCAATATCTGCACGCGTCCGGACGCTGACCGCGACTGCTGCTATTGAGCTTGGCGCAGTCGCCATTCGCGATTCGCTAGGTGCAAGGTATGACCCCTCGCATCATGCTGGCCGTGGCCATAGCATCATTGCTGGCACTGTGGTGGAAACCAACCGAGCGGGATTACATTCGCGCCGCTGAGTCGGCCTATCGACGCGGTGATTATGAAGAAGCACTTCGACAGTATCAGGCTGCTGCCCGATTTACTCGTGATCCTGGTTTTCTGGCGTTCAACCAAGCCGCTGTCCTGGCACGTTTACGACGCTGGCAGGAAGCCATCTCCTGTTACACCCAGGCACTCGAAGACGCTCAAGGCGACCGTCGTGTTTATAGCCTTTATGGACGCGGAACAGCCCGACTTCTGCTTGCCCTGGAATCGAACAACCCGGATCGATTGGACATCCTGATCGCTGCGGTTTCGGACCTTCGCGCCTGCCTGCGCGAGCGTCCCGATTTTGAGGACGCCCATTCGCACCTGAGCCTGGCCATGCAATTACTGGCGCACTTGCAAAAGGAACCAAGACCTGTCAAAGTACCTGACCACTCGCAGAAGGCCAAGATGCCGGACACTCAGCCAGCATCTTCGAGGAAACTTGAAGATTTCGCACCCCGACCGAAACTCGTTAAGCCCTCCGCTGACAAAATAGCCGGCAAGCCTTCAGAAACAAGTCAATGGCTTCGCCCTGGCCGAGGTCAGTTGCCTGCTATTCCGAAAACCGGCGATCTCCCGCCGATTTCCTTCGAAGATGCGCAAAGCGGGGTCGAATTGGAATGGCGACGAATTACCCAGGCACGTGCTAGAGCTTCCGTATCTTTGCCCCAGGGAACTTCCGTGCGCGACTGGTAGCAGTATGGCGAGCGATTCCGTAATATCTATCCGCATCGCTATATCCGAAATGCTCGCTGCCGCTGCTTTGGCGATGGCTTACGAACTGGTTGCTGAGGCCTCAGAACTGAATCCTCACCTTTCCGTTCGCCTTTCTAGTGACGCTGGGAGCATCGTGTATCCTGGCCAATTAGTTACGCTGAATTTAGATATCAGTCTGCCCGAAACCTTTATAGCTGACAAAGCCTCACTGGAACTGGATATTCCCTGGTTAGGCCGGGAATTCGGCTTTCGCTGGCGCTTACCGACCGAACAATGGATATGCAAGCATGGTTGCCCGATGCCAGATGCCCTTGTTTGCAGTATTGTTATATCCAAAGCACATGCGGAGGCTTCCGGTATCCTACCAGGACGCTATACTATCTACGCTCCGCAGATGGCGATTAAACCAAATAAGGTCTATCGCCTGTCGTGGCAGTTGATTGTGGATAGACCGTTAATAGGCGAGCAACTGATTTTTGCCCCAATCGCGTTTCGGTTGAGCGGAAGCGATAAAGTTGGTACTAGCCAGGCCCTGCCCCTGTTGGTTCGTGATCCACCTCCGCCACTTGCACTGCGATCGGCTGCCTTGCTTCCTCCGGGCCGCTATATAGTCTCTGCCGCAATCGAACAGGCCGCTGTTTTTCTTGGCGAACCGGTCGAACTACGCATTTGTATCAGCGGCACCGGGGCAATAGAAAATATAGCACCTGGATATATTCATCAAGGTTTAGTAGCGCAATGGGACCAGCCGTTACGCTTCCTGGGCGAAACCTGGAAGGACGAACAAACAAGATGTCTCCGCTGGCAATGGCTACCTGAATCAGTCGGAACTTGGTCTATACCTCCTATACAATTTCTGGCTTTCGATCCGCAAACAGATTTACCCCACTACGAAGCACTGGCGACGAATAGCCTTAGTGTGACCGTAATTTCGCCGCCGGAGCCGCCTGCTAAAGAATACGTGGACGGTATGCCTCAATTGCCAGTGCGACCAGTAAGTCAACTTGATTTTCCTTGGCGCACTCCTGGCCGAGTTCCCGAATACATGTGGTTTACGTGGATTGCGCCTCCTTTGCTCTGGCTCGTGCTGGCATTGTGGCGGAAACACCGTGGTCGGCCATTGCGATTCCCTTTCTATAGTCGGTATGCCAGAGCCGCTATCCTGGCACTAAGAGTTCAATTGCGAAGAGGCGTTCCAGACGCTTATCAGGTCTGGCAGGTAGTTCAGTCTTATCTTCGGCAGCGATTCCAGGTGCCCACCCCATTGAATAGAGATGAGCTTACACGAATGTTAGGCTTTTCTGTTATGGAGATGGAAATCGGGCGGCGATTCGTCGAGTTGCTGGAATTTATCGAGCGAGCGGCTTTTTCCTCATCAGCGACGATTACCTCCAGCGATATCCAGACCCTCGTACAGCTAATCCGGGAGCTTGACTCGCACTTCTGTTCACCAGAAGGCACCCTATCGGGAGTGTGCCATCATGAATTGTATGCCGATGCTTCTAGCCGCTTTCATCGCGACTGTTCTTAGCAACCCGTGGGCCTGGCTGCGTCAGGCCGAATGCTACGCAAATCAAGGCTATTGTGCTCGTGCTGCAAACGTGTACAAGATGCTGATTGGGCTCGGGTTTAGGAGTCCGGATTTGGATTATAATCTAGGAGCTTGCGCTCTTGCACACGGCGAGTTGGGTCAAGCGATTTATCATTTCCGGCGCGCCGTTGAACAGGAACCGTTTTGCAGAGAGTATGCCGATGCTTTGCTATTAGCGCGCAAATATGTAGTGGATGCGCCACCGCCACCAAGACTTCGCGGTCAAATAGGCCAGTCATTGCGAGCCGCGGCCTTCATCACTTGGTTGTGCGGCTGGTGTATCGCTTTCGCGGCACATTTTCAGCACGGGCAGAGACTGGCTGTACTCGGGTTGTTCTTAATAGCGGTGTCCCTGGGCTTAGTGGCCCTGGGAGTTTATATTGACTATCAAGAGCAAAGAAGTCCATGGGCTGTCATTCGCCAGCAGTGCATGGTACGTACTGGTAATGGCGAGAGCTATGATCCGTATCTACAGAACGGAAAACCGCTTATTCTTTATCCAGGGGCGGAAGTTAGAGTGCTCGGCCGACGCGATAATTCCTGGTCATGTATAGCATTGCAGGACGGCCAATTCGGCTGGTTACCGGACACGAGCATATATGTATCGGGTACGCCCATAAAATGGCAATAGGCCAAGGCGATTATTTGGCTAGATGTGCGGGAAAAAAACCGATGGCAGAAAAGCGATATCGAGTCTTATTGATCACAGGTGGACAAACGCATCAGGAAACGTATGCCCTGGCTTTCGCTGCCGATCCACGTGCTCAGTTAGTCGGAGTAGCTGATGAAGCTGATATTAGTGCGCGCCGCAGGAGCTTGAACGTCCAGCTAGCTAAGCAGCTGAACATCCCCTACTTCCCAGACATACATAAGGCCCTCGAGCTAGAAGAAGTAAACGTGGTGAGCATTTGTGCGGAACCAGAACGCCGTGGCCGAATTGCAATCCGGTGTGCCCAGGCGGGGAAACATCTTTATCTGGACAAATCGCTTTGTCCTCGCCTGGAGGAGGCGGACAATTTGGTTTCGGCAGTTCAGCAGGCAGGGGTCAAATCACACATGTACACGTTTATGACCCAGCCGTGGTTGCAGCGCCTGCGTGCGGTAGTGCAAAGCGGGTTGCTGGGAGAAATTCGTGCCATCCATGCGGACTGCTTTTTCGCAAAAGGCCATCCCGGCACAGCGCGACCGTCCCGTCGCTCTGAGGAATTCCCCCCGGAACGCCATCAGCTGATAGAGGCTAAACGGGAACTGGACAACGTCGGCGTTTACCCGCTTGCGCACATCCATTGGTTGACCGGAAAAAAATACAAGCAGGTCTGGGCGTGTACTGCTAACTGTTTCTTTCGCGAACATCAGAAGCAGAACATCGAGGATTTTGGTCTTGTGAGGGCGGAGTTAGAAAGTGGCATTACAGTAACCGTTGCAGCAGGGCGATATGGTTGGACAACGCATCCGGGGACAGGTATGCATCGTTATATAGTCGTGGGGACGCGTGGCACTTACATTGCAGATGCTTGGCGTCCACGTCTCGAAATTTATACGACAGAAAGCCCGTGGACTCCACCACCAGCCTATCCCGATGACCCGATGGCATTCTGGCAGAGTACTATGGAAATCACCCATGCCCGACCTAAGAATACCTGGTGGCCCTTAGAACCGGTAGTCGAACGCGATGTCGCTTATTTCCTCGATTGCTTAGACGTTGGCCGCGACAGCGAAATTTCAGTGCGTGAAGCAGCCCATATCGCTGAAGTTCTTTTGGCTGCGTACAAGTCGGCCACGATTGGTCAAGCTGTTCTGCTGCCGCTGCCTCGCCAGTAAGTCGCTAGCGATAATCCTAGTCGGCAGCCTTAGCATCCTCTATTGGGGTTTCTCCACAGCTTTTCCAATCGCTGGTCGCAATGTCCCGTCGGGACGCAAACGCATCAGGAAATCATGAAATTGGTGTTCCAGAGCTGGTAGACTTCGCCCAGTCCACACCTCTAGAACCTTGCTGATGTTTTCAGAGGTAGACGTTTCGTCTAACAACTGCATAACCCCACGCGGCGACAATGCGGCTGTAGTTTCCTTGCCCTCCGAGTGTAAGGCAAACAAAAGAAAGTATGTGAACGCCCAGGAGGCAAGGAAATATCTATCGGACATATACATGTCCGTGCGGTGATTCACTTGGAAATGCCTGGGTTCACTGCGCAGCAACTCGGAAAGCCGTGGGAATGATCCATCCCGCAAAAGTTCCTGTGCTCGTTTAAGCCTTTCGACGTCAACGTGGCCGATTCGGATTTCACCAGTCTCCACTATGGCGGTCTCAAAGATCTGGGCCAGCCCCTCGTTCAGCCAACGCGGTATGGGTTTTTTTCTCTCGGCCACATAAAGGTCCAAATAAGCATGAAAGGCTTCGTGATAACATAGTCGAAGCAGCGGCTGCAACTGGCGTTCTAAAATTGCCTCATTTTCCCGGTCTAAGCGTTGTAGGTAAAAGCGGATGCTTCTGATTTTGTCCATAATCGCCTTGGGTGGCTGACCGTGATAATGCTGGCGCAGCTGGGCCTCGTAATGCTCTAAATCGCGTAGCTGCGCCTTATGTTTAGCCTGCAGCCGGTTATATTCTTCGGTCAAATGCTCCCAATTGGTGACCACCAGAATCTCAGCACATTCCGGAAGATAGACTGCGGGATTGGCAATATTCACACCGCGTTCTTTGAGCGCTAGCTGATAGTCCTCGGGATCTCGAAAAATGCGAATGACCAGCGCTGTCGCTGGGGAACGTGTCCGAGCGAAATACTCGTGAAGAGACTGGAACATGTCTTCCAAACGCACGATGACTCGACGCACTAACTGCTCGTGGGACAAATCAGCAATCAAGGTGAACCAGGAGCCTTTATAGTGCCACGACTGTTTTTGCTGAGCAGATGGCCGTTGATCCAGTTTTAGACCCTGGAGCCGCTGCTTTTCTTTTTCACCGCGGAGGTCCAACTTCTCCAGCTTTTTCAACCAAGCTTGACGATTCTCTTCACTTATACGGTCAATGCGAGCAATTTCCTCACGAAAGAATACGACGTCCAGGATATGAGTGGGTTTTCCAGGCAGGCGTACCACCTCTCGAAAATGCAATGTGTCTTCGGTTTCCTGCAAGATAAGGCCTTGGAAACTATGGCCATTCTTGAGACAGATAATATCCAGGGGCGGTTCCTGGGCTGGTGACCTGATATAGGCGAGACATAGCCATGTAAAGAGCGTCAAGGTGACATTTCGCGATAAAATCCTCCGGCTATGCGATGGGCATAGGTGAATGTGTGGCTTCATTGGCAAACCTGTGGATTGACTGTTGCGCATAGCCATCATAGCCTTGCTAAATTATGAATCAACGTTCTGGTGTACGAGTCGGCCCCCGACGAAAGTATAAAGTACTTTCGTCAGCGGTATCTGCCAAGCATCGCAGGTCAGTATATCGCGATCAATAATGATAAAATCTGCAAGTTTGCCAACTTCTAGACTGCCCTTGATTTTCTCTTCGTGGGTCAGATAAGCATTGTAAATGGTATAAAGTTTCAAGGCTTCCTCGCGACTCAGGCGTTCTTCAGGAAACAAAGTGTCGCCCCATTCGGTGATGCGAGCTACTGCGGTATAGATGCCAAGCCAGGGGCTCCAGGGATTAGTAGATAAGAATGGGTCGAATTTCAGCATGTGGTCCGAACCGCTGCCAATCACGGTATAACGAAGCCAGGTCTTATAGGGTTGGAACCAGCGCATACGTTCGCGTCCCAGCAGCCGCAGTAACGTCGAGCCATCCTTCCAGAGCCAGACGGGCTGTATATCCGCGACGACACCGAGGCGCTGGCATCGTTCGAGATTATGAAGTGAAGGGAAATTGGCGTGGGTAATACAAAAACGAAGAGGCTTGATGGGTACGGCGCGGTTGGCTAGGTCGTAGGCGTCCAACAAAACATCCATAGCTGCCTCGCCAGCGGTATGTGCAGTAAGTTGCCAACCGCGACGGGCAGCTTCTTCAGCGAGCATGGCCATGATCTCCGGTTGAATGAACAGCAGGCCGCGATAATTATCTTCGTCAATCTGATAGGTAGGCCCTTTCGGCCAGGGTTGTCGCATATAGGCCGTGCCGTTAAGCATACCGCCGTCAAGAAACACCTTAATCGGTCCGACACGAACCCAGTTATCTCCAACACCAGTCGGTCCGCCGCGCTTATCTTTGCCTGGTAATTCTTCTAAGCGTCGTACTAATTCTTCCCGGAGCGATGGTGGGGTAAACTCCCGCGCTACGTTGACGCGAATGGTCAATTCGCCGCGCTGCTGTAACTCGTAATACATGTCCAGCTCCTGTCGGCTGGGGGCGCGGTCGCAGATACTGGTCAGGCCGTGCTGATTATAAAGGTGCAGCAGCTTTTTCAGAGCGTCGCGGCGTTGATCGCGGGAGACAGGCTTATCGCCTGTACGAATGCCTTTCAAGGCGCTGGCGGCATTTCGCAGCATGCCGGTAGGCTCGCCCGTACGCGGATCTTTTACGATGATGCCGTTGGGTGGATCAGGTGTATCGCGAGTGATGCCTGAAACTTTCAGTGCCAGGGTGTTGACAACGCTGGCCGGACCTGCGTGGTATAAGACAGGATGATCGGGAGCGGCGGCGTCGAGTTCGGCACGTGTGGGAAAGCGACCTTCTTTGAGTCGTGTCGGGAAAGCAAAGCGGAGAACGATCCACTCACCGACGGGCTTGCGTTTTGCCTCAGCACGAATGAAACCAAACACGTCTTCAAGCGAGCGGAGCACCGGCAATTCGCCAGGAATTTCGCTGCTGGCTGCGTCTATGGGATGAACATGACTGTCGATCAAGCCGGGCAGGACAGTGCGGCCATCAGCGTCCAGAATACGGGTTTGTGGCCCGGTGAGTTTCAGAATTTCCTCGTCGTCACCTACGGCAATAATGCGATCGCCCCGGACTGCTAAGGCCTCAGCGCGACGATTCTGAGTGTCCAGCGTGATCACATTGGCATTGTGAACGACCAGATCAGCGAGTTGCGCGGCTTTGGCCTGGGGCATGGCGGTCGCTCCCGGATGGAAATTAATGCAGCCCGTGTAGGTGACTTTATTCGCCAGCAATAGTCAGGCTCGATGCTCGCTGCAGCCAAGCTGGGACAGGCGAAGATCAGGGGCACTGATTGCTATTTCTTTTTGGCGACGGCTGGTTTGGGCTGGGACACAGATGGCGCTTTGATGCCGTAAAGTTGAGCATACTTATTGCGCAGGTAAGTGAGAAAAGGTTCCCAGGAAAGTCCGCGCCCGGTGACTTTTCGGCACAACTCGGCAGCACGGTAACGCTGACCGTGCCGGTGAATGTTCTCCCGCAGCCAATCGCGCAGGTCGAGAAATTTGCCACGCCGCATTTGTTCTTCCAGGTTGGGCAAGTCCTGGCGTGCTTTCTCCATGAATTGAGCAGCGTAAAGGTTGCCAAGCGTGTAAGTCGGGAAATAACCGAACAAGCCGGCGCTCCAGTGAATGTCCTGAAGGCAACCCTGAGCATCGTCGGGAGGGGTCAGGCGGAGATATTGGCGATATTTTTCGTTCCATGCTTCCGGCAAATCGGCTGGAAGTAAGTCGCCGGTAATCAGGGCGTGTTCGAGTTCAAAGCGGATGAGGATGTGAAGGTTGTAGGTAGCTTCGTCTGCTTCGACGCGGATTAACGACGGCCGCACTTCGTTGATGGCGAAGACAAACTCGTCGAGAGTCACATCGCGCAGGCTCTCGACGAACATTTGTTGAGCCCGCGGGAAGAAATGTTCCCAGAATGGTCGGGAGCGGCCTACCTGGTTTTCCCAGAGACGGGATTGCGATTCATGGATCCCCAGCGAACAGGGCGTGCCAAGTGGGGTACCGAAATGCTCCGGCTCCAGTCCTTGTTCATAAAGAGCATGCCCAGCTTCGTGCAACACGCCGAAAAACGCGGGAGCAAAGTGTCGCGGGTTGTAGCGGGTAGTGATTCGCACATCGCGGGGACCGACGCTGCTGCAGAACGGGTGTGCGGTAACATCCAGCCGACCGGCCTCGAAATCGAAGCCGATCGCGACAGCAGCACTGCGGGCGAGCACTTCTTGCAAAGGAATCGGGTAATCCCGCTCGAGGATGTCTCGACGCGGAGTGCGATTGGTCGCCTGCACTTCCCCGATGATCTGCCCCAGTTCCTGCCGCAGGCCAGCGAAGAGTTTGCGAAGGTTTTCGAAGGTTTCGCCAGGCTCGTATTCGTCCAGTAAGGCGTCGTAAGGAGAAGTCTCGTAACCTACCGCCTCCGCTTCCTGGCGTTTAAGCTGGACTATACGTTCCAGATGTGGCCGAAAGCTGGCGTAATTGTTAGTACGGCGAGCCTGTTCCCAGGCTTGCTGCCCCAGGGTGGTGGCGCGGGCTAACTCCTCGACGAGGCTGCGTGGCAGTTTTTTCGCCCGTTCGTAGGCGCGGCGAATCTCACGCAAAACTGCAGCCTCCGGAGAATGGCTTTGCTGTGCTGCGGGGAGTTCGGCTGCTTCAGCCAGCAGGTCACCCGTGATTGGATCGGTCAACATTTCGTGAGCCAGTCGTGCCAAATAGGCCAGTTGTTCGGCCCGGTAACTGGCACCACTTCTGGGCATGCAGGTGCGTTCGTCCCAGGCCAATAACGCCGCGCTGGAATTGATCAGTGCACGTTCTTTTTCTCGGCGAATCAATTCGGCATAAGCTTGCTGTGGCGTCCTGGACATTTCGTCCTCCTGGGTGTTATGCATTTCCCAAGCGGGTTGCTTTCCTGCGTGGTGGGTTCAGCAGTTCAGTGCAGAGTGCCAAGCCGAGCCTGTGCCATCATTTTGGTCACGGAATATCGCGGCATCAGCCCCAGCAAACGACTGGCGTAGCATGTTTGGCCTGGTTGGGCGGGTCATTTGGGCGTCCAGCTGGGACCGATGTCAAGGATATCCTGGAATTCACGAAGGGCTTTTTCGGCTGGGGTGATCGCCGGGCCAATGGACGGACCTAATCCGGTGGGTAACGGCACACTGACGACAGGCGGGCCAATGACTCGAATGTTATGCCGATTCAGCAACTTGCGGTACAAAGCGGCATTCAGGTTAGCGAGTTTTGTACTGAGCTTGGGATCGGGAGGCGGAAGCTGTTTAGCCTCGGTGATCAGAGGCAAGAGTTCCTTGTTGATCGCCTCTAGCCGCTGAGCAAACTGTTGCGCTTGTGGCGGTCCTAGAAAACGAACACCACCGCCAGCAACAGGAAAGTCCCCGCGAGCCTGCTTGTACGCTTCCCATACGTCATCCGCCAGTTGCCAGATGCGTTCGACAATGGCTTCGTAACGTGTCGCATCAGCGTTGTTTGGAGCATTTGGGCCAGCAGAATTCGCTGCCGGGCCAGAAGGTGAAGCGGCTGATGGCTTTGCCTGGTTTGGCTGACTGGGGCGGTCGTTACGATCGGCTTGTGAAGGATTGCCTCGAAAACGTGGACCGTCCAACTGACCACGAGCCTGTGGCGGCGGCGCCGCCTCGACTTGTTGGGCCTGCCCCGCCCGTGGTTTTTCCATGATGTAAGCGACGACAAACGCAATAATCAATGCTATCAACCCCAGGCCGAGTGCCCCGCCGGCCAGAATCAGAAATAAAGTGCTCTGGCCTGACTTCCGCCGTTTCCTACGGCGTGGGCGATGCTCGGCGGGTTCAAAATCCGCCTCGGCTACCCTCTCGGAGCTTCCAGGGGCGGAGGAAGTGAGTCCACCGTGAGCAGCAGGTGTTCGGCTGCGCAATCGAAAATGTTGACCGCAGTGAGGACAGATAATCTCCTGGCCCGGGCTGCCACCCAGGATCCGCAGGAGCTTCCCACAACCCGGACAACCGATCCTCGTTTCCGACATAGCCAGGCCTCCCTTGCTTACAATCGGGTTGGTATGAATCCACCAGCGTTATGCACAATATACCCGAAATCGCAGGCTCATACAACTGGCTGTTCTCTGGCACCAGGCTGTGTAACGGCCATAGGCAAGTCGCGGCAAGCGTAGCGCGTTGTCCTGAGGGCATGTTCCCCGGCAACTTTTTCGCAACCTAATCACAAGCCTAGCATCCTGCGGGCAAGGACACACGGGCAGTCTTTGCGTTTCCAGCCTCGATACTTCTTCGTAAGTTGCTGGGGCAATTCGTTCAACAGGCATGTCCACTGTTGCAACCGACTGCCATTTGCCTTATCCTGAATGAGAGGCAATTTGCGCCTTTATGCTATGCGAAAACGTAAGGGGGTTTGTCAATCTAAAGACTTGGAATGCCGGTTTGCCGCGCCTGCGAAAAATTTTCTTTTTCATTCTCTTGCTTATCAGGAGACTGGTCATGGGGGAACGTATCGGAGAATTCCAGGTGCTGGGTGAATTGGGGAAAGGTGCCAATAGCACCATTCTGCACATTCGCCGTTCTGCTGACAGCAAGCAGTATGCTTTGAAAATCGTGCCGATTTCCAGCCCGGAGGACCACAAGTATCTGGAGCAGGCCGAGCACGAATTTCGCATCGCCCAGAAGCTGCATCACCAGAACCTCATTCGCATCTATGCGCTGGAGAAGGTCCCGAAGTGGTTGTTTTTCGGAGTCAAAGAGGTGCGATTGCTTATCGAGTATGTGCCGGGCAAGACACTGGATAAGCAGCGCGTACTATCGTTTCCCAAGCTGGTGCAGATTTTCGAACAGGTAGCCTCCGGTTTGGCCCACATGCATCGCCGCGATGTGTACCATGCAGACCTTAAGCCAGGCAACATCATGCTCTCACGCAGTGGCGTGGTAAAGATCATTGATTACGGACTGGCCTGGACGAAGGATTCCCCTAAGCATCGAATTCAAGGTACTCCGGAATACATGGCTCCCGAGCAGGTCAAGCAGCGCCTGGTCAACGAACAGACCGACATTTTCAACTTCGGGGCCACTATGTATCGCCTCTGCACCTGGAAAACCATTCCGAAAGTGATGGACGATTCCGGACAGGTGATCCCGCAAAGCCTCTGGGAAAGGCAGCTGCAACCGGTACGGCAGGCGAACCCGGCATGCCCAGCTCCGCTGGCCGACCTGATTCATGCTTGCCTCGCCTATAAACCGCATCAACGCCCCGAAAGCATGAGCGAGGTTCACGAGCGCCTTCAAAGGCTGGTAGAAGAGTTGGTAATTGACCCATCGCAACGCCTGGAAGCGATGGAGTGGACGGACGAAGCGCCGCCAGCCTGATAGCAATGCTCTTTCTTGCCGGGTAACCTGCTGTGCCGAGTCGTACTAACACGCGGAGTTTTTCTCATGGCCCGGTATGCCGACCGCGGGCACGCTATCCCGTTACGCAAACCCGAGTTGATTCGCTTGCTGCTTCATCGCCCCGGCTGTGGCAGCCCGGAGGAGGAATTCCACTTTCGCCAGTTGTGTCGGCTGATCGAGGCGATATTGCACTTTGAGTTTCACCAGCGGCTGGAACGCATCAAAGAGTTGTACACGCCTTTCGATCCCGACACGGCGACAGTCTATCCAATCTCCGGAAGCAGCGGGTCGGCTTACGGACTGGCAACGGCCGGCTTCAACAGCCGCCAGAGCAGCTGCTTCCAGCCGCTTGCGCCTGCTGCCACCACGCCAACTTCTCAAATGGGCGACAGTGGGCATGGTGGCGCAAATGAGCCATTGTCCCGGCAAAGTCCGCCACACGAAAAGCTTCTGAAGGAACTGCGAGCCTTGTTGGAGCGAGGAAACTTTATTCGCCTCGACCGCAGCGTGCTGGAACAGGCTATGGAGCGGCCGGGACGCTGGGGGTTGAATTTCGAGGTGAATTTTGACTTATTTGAGACCTTGGAGCTGTACGCACGCGGCGATAGTGTGGAAATGGAAAAACGCCCAGCCCGTTGGTTCGGGTTGATCCCTGAAAAGGAAGTGGAAGTGGCAGTGTATGAACGCTTGCTCCTGGTGGTCCGTTTCCACAGCGATGCTGATGTGCCGCCTTTTGTGGACAAGGACTGTGTTTATATCAAATTGTTCAAAGACGTGCCCAAAGATGACCTGGAGATGCTGATTCCTGGGACGCAAGTGCGCATCCGCCCGCTGGACAGCCTGAAGATTGGGCTGCCGCTGTTGTTGGGCATCCTGACCTGTTTGTGGAAACTGGTCATGGGGGCGGCTATCACCTTCGCCAGCGGTATTGCCGGCATGCTGGCGTGGCTAGGCCTGATCGGGGCGCCGGTCAGCTATGGCGTGCGGTCCTATTTCGGCTACGTTAGCACGCGCCAGAAATATCAGCTCACGGTTACGGAATGCCTGTTTTTTCAGAACCTCGACAATAACCTGGGCGCCGTCACCCATTTGATCGACGAAGCCGAGGAACAGGAGTTTCGTGAAACTCTGCTAAGCTGGTTTTTCCTGTGGCGATTTGCCGGGGAGCAGGGCTGGACAGCCGACCAGCTCGACGATCGCATCGAGGAGTACCTGGAACGTGAGGCCCATCTGAAAGTGGATTTCGAGATCGAGGACGCCCTGGACAAGTTAGAACGCTACGGCCTGGCCGAACATGATTGCAAGGGAGCCTGGCGGGCTGTACCGTTGTTGACCGCCTGCGAACGGCTTGACGCTTGTTGGGACAATTACTTTCGCTATAATCGCACCTTGCTCGATCCGGAAAAGGGCCGCGCCGGATGACGCATTGCTGACCACGGTGGCAATGTCCCAGCTCTTGTGCGGCTGAGATGGAGCAGGATAAACCGCTGTCGCCCAACGATCGGCCACAGGTAGGATGAATCATAAGCGTCGCGCCTTCCAAGTGGCGAGGCTCAGAGGGCGATTCGGGCCAGGAAACAGGTACACCCATTAGCGGAGGGAAGAATGTCCGCGACCTCGGAAATCCTTGTGGGCGTAGTGATGGGAAGCAAGTCGGACTGGGAGGTGATGAAATCGGCGGCGGAAACGCTGAGCCGGTTCGCTGTGCCGCACGAATGCCGGGTGCTTTCGGCCCATCGCACTCCGGAAGCTTTAGTGCAGTACATCCGGGAAGCCGAAGCTCGAGGGGTGCTGGTCTGGATTGCTGCTGCCGGTGGCGCTGCCCATCTGGCTGGCGTCGTGGCCGCACACACCGTCCTGCCCGTTCTCGGCGTTCCCATGCAGACGGCGACGCTGGGCGGGCTCGATTCGTTGTTGAGCATGGTGCAAATGCCGGCAGGTATCCCAGTGGGCACCCTGGCCATTGGTAAGGCCGGGGCTACTAATGCCGCTTTGCTGGCCGTGGCTATTCTCGCCACCGGTCGCCCCGAACTAAGAAAAAAGCTGCAGGAATACCGTACCGAACAAGCCCGGAAAATCCTGAGCGAAACACTTGCCTAATTTCACTGGCGTCGGCCTGGCGGATGATGCAATAACGCTCGGAGTTGCTTTTCGACTTCGGCATATTCGGCCCGCCCGGCGAGATTGGTCAGCTCGGAAGGGTCTTTTTCGTAGTCAAACAATTGCACGCCCGCTTTGCCTTCATTCCATTCCGTATAGCGGTAGCGTTCGGTGCGAACGGTCCGGCCCATGCCGGTCTTGCCCCGCGTGACCTGCGTGTACGCTGGTTTGCCCCATGGGGATTGGGGATCATCGAGTAGTGGGCGTAAGCTGCGGCCCTCCAGATGATTGGGTAGTGGCAAGCCGCAAAGGTCCGCCAGTGTCGGATACAGATCCACCAGTTCGACAGTGCGTGGGCAATGCTGGCCGTTAGATTTACCGTCTGGCACGACGATGATCATCGGTACGCGAGCGGAATTCTCGAACAAACTCATCTTCTGCCACAGCCCGTGCTCGCCCAGGTGGTAACCGTGGTCGCTGGTAAAGACGATGATGGTGCGGTCGCGTAAACCGAAGCCCTCGACTGCATTCAATACCCGTCCGACCTGGGCATCCATGAAACTGATCGCGGCGTAGTAGGCCTGAATCGCCTCCCGGCGAAGGTCATCGGACATTTTGTCCTGTTCGGCACGGGCGCTGGCAAATGCTGGCGCTGGCCCTTGTTTGCGGTGGTCCGGCGGCACATAAGGCAATGGGATTTTTTCGACGGGATACAGATCGAAGTACTTTTTCGGAGCCACGTAAGGCGTGTGTGGGCGATAAAACCCAACGGCAAGAAAGAACGGCTTATCCCGATGCTTTTCGAGCAGGCGGATGGCTTCGGTGGCGCCAATGCCGTCGGTTTGTTCTTCGTCAGTCCCCTCTGCCGCCATCCAGCTCAGCACACCCCCGAATTGTCCTGGGATCAAGCTGAAAATTTTCGATTCCTCGCGCTTGTCCCGACCAATGGGGTTAACCACGTGGTCCCAGGAAGGCTTGTCGTCCAGGCCGTCGGTGCCAATCTGAGTTGGCACGCCGTAGTGGTACAGTTTGCCGACGCGACCGACCCAGTAGCCGTGTTGGCGGAATAGCTGTGGTAGCGTGATCACATGAGGATGGTGCTTGCGGAAATGCACGGAGTTATCCAGCACCTGGGTCGTGTCGGGGCGCATACCGGTCAAAAATGAAGCTCGCGATGGATTGCACAGCGGAAACTGGCAATATGCTCGGTCGAACACTACTCCGGATTTTGCCAGTCGGTCAATGTTCGGAGATTTCACCAGCGGATGGCCGTAGCAACCCAGCGAATTGTTCAGGTCATCGGAAACAATGAAAAGCACGTTGTAACGTTCGGCAGCCATAGCACCAAGGGGACAGGGCCACCAGCCGGTAACCACCAGGATAAGCCAGGCGAGCGCTGCAAGATTTCCGCTTCGTCCCGCCGCCGTTCGCACTACATTCAGACCTGGGAGCAAACGACCATTCACCGGTGGCACGTTGGATCGAGTCGTCATGGCAGCGTCTCCGTGGGTATTGGCGTCGGTTTGTCGCCGGGCGAAACTCGCTGGGTCTAACCTACGTAGCGGTGACAATGATGGCCACCGGCGGCCGCTGTCCGTGTGAGCGATCGACTCAGCGATGGGCAACGTATCGCCCGTGGAATGGTTGGCCTGTGCTGGGGTAAGGTTGCGGGGAGCAAAGAGGATATGCGTGCCATGCAAATAAATGCAAGATATCATTGGCCCTGTCGTACTAACAGACAGAACGACAAATTCAACCCAAGGCAGGCCACAAACGGTGGCCTATTCCTCGCTCACGTCAGCAGTCTTTTGCAGACCGTAAGCATGGATCTTGCGATCGAGCGTAGAACGTTCGATGCCGAGGATTCGCGCCGCCTGACTTTTGTTCCAGCGGGTATGTTCCAGAGTCGCCAAGACGTGGCGCTTTTCCAGTTCTTCCAGGGAAATCGGTTGGTAGGCCAGAGCGGCGGATTCAGCCACGCCGGTATCCCGATCTAGAGGTACCAGCCAGATGTCGTGGGCGTCAATGACGGGTCCGGTGGTCAGGACGACCGCTCGTTCGATGACGTTACGCAGCTCGCGGACGTTGCCCGGCCAGGTATGTTCCTGCAACTTTTTCATGGCCGCGGGCGTGAATCCGCGAATGCGCCGGCCGGTCTGGGCAATGAATTGCTGCAGGAAAAACTCCGCTAACAGTGGAATATCCTCGCGGCGTTCACGCAAAGGTGGCACCGTAATCTCTACAACCTGGAGCCGGTAGTAGAGGTCGCGGCGAAACTGTCCTGACCGCACCGCTTCTTCCAGCGGCCGGTTTGTCGCTGCGATCACCCGCACATTGACGTGGATCGGTTCAGAACCGCCGACGCGTTCGTAGGGATGGCCTTCGATAATCCGTAGTAACTTGGCCTGGGCACTGAGAGAAAGCTCCCCAATTTCGTCGAGGAAAATAGTACCGCCGTTGGCCGCTTCAAACTTCCCGATCTTCCGCTCGGTAGCGCCGGTAAACGCTCCTTTCTCATGTCCGAAAAGCTCGCTTTCGAGCAACGATTCCGCCAGGGCAGCGCAATTCAAACAGACAAAGGGTTTAGCCGAGCGTGTGCTGCACAAGTGCAAGGCCCGCGCCACCAGTTCTTTACCCACGCCGCTTTCACCGCGAATCAAGACCGTGGCATTGGTCGGGGCCACGCGCTGAATCGTCTCCTTAATTCGTTGGATAGCCGGACTTTCACCTACCAGTTGCACTTCCTGCAAGACCTGAGCGCGGAGGCGTTGATTTTCTTCGCTGAGCTCTTGTTGGCGGAGGGCCGCCTGCCAGGCGACTGCCAGCTGACGGGCGATGGCCACCGTCAACTCTAAATCCTCACTGGTCAAAGTCTTGAGCGGGTCAACGCAGCATAGCTGGAGCACCAATTCGACGCGGTCTTGAAAAACCACCGGCGCGCAGATTAGGGCCGTCATGGTGGCCGCAACTCCGCGAAGACTGGCCGACGGGGAACTTGCACCACCCGCTCCCGAAGCTAACCCACTCCACCGTTCCCAGAAGCGCAATCGTTGCGGATGCTCGGCGAAAATAGCCTCGCGGGTTTGCAATACCTCTTGCAGGACAAATTGAGGCAATTTCGGACAGGTGATAGTAGCGCTGCGTTCCTGATGAGCCAGTACGGTAGCGCGCTGTCCCTGAACCTGCAACAAAGCCGCGGCATCGGCGACGGTAGCTTCGAGCAAACCATTCAGCACCACGCTCGCCAGCACCTCGCAGCTCGTCGCCGAACCCATTTCCAGTGCCAGCCGATACAGCAGGGACAGGTCCCGGCTCATGCGGTGCCGGCTCAATGGGGCCGGTTTGACCTCCGTCAGCTGCTGTTCCTCGACATCTGGTAACTCCGTCAGTTCGTAGCGGGTTTGCCCCAAACGCTTGCGAATGGCTAGCCGGTCTTGCGAAGTACTGGCTGTGGGTGGCTCGCCCTCCTGGAGTTGATGGAGGTGTTCCACAAACAGCAATAGCGTGCGTCCAATCTGCAGCTCATCCGACGGTTGCAAAACGCGCTCGCCTGTGAGCAGCTCACCGTTGACCCGTGTGCCATTCAAGCTTCCGCAATCGCGAACCCGCCAATGCCCATCGCGGAAAAAGACCTCGGCATGCTGACGGCTGCAAAGATCATCGGCCAGGACGATTTCGCTGGTGCGAGCACGACCAATCAGGTAGCGGCGGCCTGGTTGCAGCAAATAAACGTTCCCCAGGCCTTCACTCCGCCTTACCACCAGATAGGCCGTTTGCTCAGCTCCCATGATAACCTTCGACTCCGGGCGATTTCTCCGAAAAAATCCTATTTTGCACCAGCCTCAGGGCGATCCGACCAGGCGTTGATGTTCCTGCATAATGCAGCGGTTCTGCACGACCTGCATACCGGCCTGGCGTGCTGAATCGGCCGCCAGGTTGTGGACAACTCCCAATTGCAACCAGAGCATTTTCGCGCCAATCGCCTTGGCTTCTTCAACAATTTCCGGCACTGCCTCCGGTCGGCGAAACACCACGACCGCATCAGGTCGAAACGGTAGCTCACTCAAACGGCGATACGCCTTTTCCCCAAGAACCTCTGTAATGTTCGGGTTCACCGGCAGGATGCGATAACCATGATTTTGCAGATAAGCAGCAACGCGGTAACTATCGCGCTCTGGCTTGTCGGAGATGCCCACGATGGCGACAGTATGAATGCTCCCCAGCAGACTGCGGATTTCGCTTTCAGGCGGATTACCGCGTGGCAGTTCACATGTCGGCTGGTTAGAACCCGGGGGAGAAGTCGGTAGCTCAGCCATGATTTGCCCCTTGATTACCCGGTCACGGCGCGAATTGTCGAGACCTCCTGCTATAGTCCGTCGCCGACTTACCCAGTTTATTGTAGTCTCGACATCGAATTTCGCTACCGGTTTGTGGCTGGCATTACAAAGGTTGAAACGCCGCGGAGCCAATGTGACACTCTCATTTTGCTATGGCAGTGCTGGCAGAATGGGGGGCCTGCCGTAATTTGTAACTGGAGGATAATCCAGGACTGGCGAACCTGAGCCAGTCGTGCTGGGAACGGAGATTTACTCCCTCGCTGGTGAGACATTTCGGCCAGTGCAATCAGGAGGCTGGCGATGAGCCGAAGACTGCTCGCATTCGACCTGGGCGCAGAAAGCGGACGGGCTTTGGTGGCAGAGTGGGACGGTCAGCGTTTACAGCTGCACCTGGTCCATCGGTTTCCAAACGGGCCGGTACGATTGCCGGACGGGCTCTACTGGGATGCCCTGCGGTTGTTTGAAGAGATACTCCAAGCGATGCGAAAAGCGCGGGAACAGTTCGGCACACTGGCAAGCCTGGGCATTGACACCTGGGGCGTGGATTTTGCTCTGCTTGGCCGCGGCGGCGTCCTGCTGGGCAATCCACGACATTACCGCGACCCCCATACAGAAGGGATTTTCGACTATGCATTCGCACGTGCCAGTCGCGAAGAAATCTTTCACGCCACCGGAATTCAATTCATGCGGTTGAACACACTTTTTCAGCTACTGGCCCTACAACGCTATCGTTCGCCCCTACTCGAAGTGGCAGAAACGATGTTGATGATGGCGGACCTGTTTCATTTTTGGCTCACTGGTCGCAAGAGCATGGAGCTGACCAATGCCAGCACCACGCAGATGTACGATCCGGTGGCGCGCGACTGGGCCAGGCCGTTGCTGCAAAAACTCAACTTGCCCATACACATTTTGCCACCGATCAACTCTCCCGGTACCGTGCTGGGAACCGTGTTACCCCACATCGCTGATGCCACCGGTTGCAAAGACATGCCCGTAGTGTTACCGGCAACGCACGACACTGCTTCCGCCGTTGCAGCGGTGCCCGCTGAAGGCGGAAAATGGTGTTACATCAGTTCCGGCACATGGTCGCTGGTGGGCGTCGAGACATCCCAGCCGGTTATTGACGCCCGCACCCTCGCCTACAATTTCACGAATGAAATCGGTTACGGACACAGCGTCCGACTGTTAAAGAATGTCATGGGGCTGTGGCTCGTGCAGGAATGTCGCCGCAGCTGGGAACGCACCGGTGAGAGTTACAGTTACGAGGAACTGACCCGCCTGGCCGAAGCCGCACCGCCCCGACAAGCCTTTGTTGATCCCGATGACGCCAGCTTCCTGCTTCCCGTTAGCATGCCTTCCGCTGTCGCCGAGTACTGCCGCAAGACAGGGCAGGCAGTGCCGCAGACCCCGGGTGAACTGGTGCGGGTCTGTCTAGAAAGCCTGGCTTTGAAATATCGCTGGGTCATCGAACGACTCGAAGAATTGCTCGGTCAGCGGTTGGAGGTGATTCACGTGGTAGGAGGCGGCAGCCAAAACCGCTTGCTGAATCAATTGACGGCTGATTGTTGCAATCGGCTGGTTCTCGCGGGGCCGGTCGAGGCCACCAGCGTTGGCAACGTACTGGTGCAGATGCTCGGCCTGGGTTGGCTGGCATCACTCGAAGAAGCTCGGGCCGTCGTTCGGCAATCGTTCCGTATGGAACGCTACGAGCCGCGCGAACACGCCGTCTGGGACGAAGCTTACAACCGATTTCAAAAGCTGATCGCGAACAGTCCGGCTATGGTAGGATGATGCGTCCGTGCTTCCGAAGCCAGGGTCGCGCAGTCAAGTGAGTCTCAGTAGCGGCGGATAAAGCCTGCCGTTACTCCAGGTCGGACACGAAAACCTGGCCTGGCAAGCGCCATAGCCCGAGCGCCTGAGCGTTACCGCTTTGCAGGCAGACGTAGCTCACATTCCGCTTGACTGGTTTGCCGATTAATAGTATCAGCGGGACGGAGGCCGGGCACATTCCATCTTCGACTTGACTTGAATGCAGTCCGGTTCATGGACAACGAAGGCAGAACCTTGTGCTTGCTCAGGCATGACCGCCAGGCCTCCGAGACCGGCATTGCGGAGGAGGAAGCGTGTTCGCTCGATTTGCTGGCCGGCTCTGCCACGGGAGTACATCCACTGGCACGACTTGCGCGCTGAAGACACTTCGCACTGTGATCTTGGCAACAGTGGTGGTAAATATTTGCGGCTGCGCCACGCACGCGGGTAACGGAGCGGCCGTCGGCGGATTGCTGGGGAGCATGGCCGGTCTGGCCGTGGGCTCGGCCACGGGACACCCAGAAGGCGGTGCCTTAATCGGTGGGGCGCTGGGGGCTGTTACCGGTGCCACTGTCGGGGCCAGCATGGACGAACAGGAACGCCGCACCGAAGCTCGTATCGCCGCTGCCGAAGCTCGCCTCCAGGGCCAGCTCACCGCCCAGCAAACTCTTCTGATGGACGTGGTCAATATGACCCGCAACGGCGTCAGCGACGACACCATCATTGCTCACGTACGCAGCGTCGGTTTACCGGCACGCCTGAGTTCCGATGAAATCATTTACTTGAAAAACCAGGGCGTTTCCGACCGGGTCATTCAGGCCATGCTGAGCATGACGCCGCGACCTGTCACTGTCGTGACCCCGCGGACTGTCATTTACGAACGCCCGGCAGTGATTTACGATCCGGGGCCGGTTTATGTTGTCGAGCCAGTACCGCCACCGGTGCGATTCAGTTTTGGATACTACTACATCGGTGGTCGCCGCCATTGCTGCCCCTGATTCTGAAGGACTCAGAAGTGTGAAAGCTCCGTCAATACCAGTTGACGGCTCTGGCTCCATCCAGAAACCAGGTTGGCTGCTATGCCCAGCCAGTTTGGGCGCTGATCGGTGAGCATGCGATATGTAACTTTCAAACTGGACAACCGGGGACGACATTTCCAATTCGATCGGCGTCTCCGTTTGCAACAACCGGGCAATGATTGCCGGAACGCGAATGGGTTTGTCCCGGTAGTTTGTTTGGGCAAGCCTCAGAATGATGACCGAAAAGGTTGTAAAGAGTAGTCAGCGTAAACACCCCGTGGCTAACAGGAAGTGGGGTCGAACTGCGGGGGGAAAGCGGCGTGGATAGGCGGCCTAATAAATCGGCCTGGCTGGCGCACAGCACGGTTTGGGCGAGCTGGTTGGCGTTAGCTTGCGCCAGTGCTTTCGGGCAATCACCCGCTACTCTCGGCGTACCACGCGGCGGCCGTGTTCTGGATGCCGATCCCAGCAGCGTTCCCGGGGCCTACCACCAGTGCGGGGACGAGCGGTCAGGCAATGCTGCTAGCCGTGAGGCAGCCAAGCTGGGTTTGCCGCATAAATCCTGCTCACCGGTCAAAAAACTCGCCAGCGATATCACAGCGGTTTCGCCCGACACAGGCGACTGTCCTGTCCCATCTGTAGCCGCGTTTGCCGGTTATAATGGTGCACTGATTGAATCCGCGAGAACAAACCCACGGGCTGTGGTAGAAGCGGCGGGCGCAAGCCCCCCATGGGTGATTCGCGGCTCCGTAGATGAAAACTACATTCGCGGGGTGGCCACCGCTTCGCAGACAGCAACGGTTCGCGGCGAGCTGGGCACCGCTCCCTGGGACTGGCTTAGTCGCACCGTTCACAATTCCGGCATCGAGCAGTATTGCCAGTGGCTGCACATCAACACCAGTTTTCAGAGCGACCATGCTTTCGACGAATTCATTTCCCCGGTAACTAACCCCTTTTTCTTCGAGGATCCCCGTTCGTTGACGGAATTGCGGCCGGTGTTCATTTTTCAGAACACTCCCAGGCGTAATCCGCTGTTTGCTGGCGGTAATATCGAGATGTTCGCTTTGCAAGCCCGACTGGCTTTGAACGACCGACTTTCTATCGTCATGCCGAAACTGGGTTTCATCGCCTTCCAGCCGGACGCACCTTCGCCACTGGGGGATGAAATTGGTTTCGCCGAGATCGTCGTCGGCCCAAAGCTGACGTTCTGGCGAGATGATGCGGCCAATCTGATCGCAGCCTTCGGCGTTCAGTTTGAGATTGCTGCTGGCGGAGGCAATGTTTTCCAGAGCACCGGCAGCGGCTCGGTCGTCCCCTACCTCACGGTGGGTAAAGAGGTTCTGGATAACCTCCACGTGCTCGGGGCGATCGGCTACCGCGCCAGCTTCGACTCCGAACGCAGCAATTCTTTCTTTGTGAGCCTCCATGCCGACTATGAGTTCTACCGTCGCATCTACCCGTTCCTCGAAGTCAACTGGTTTCACTACACCAGCGGTGGCAAAGTGCTGGTGGCTAATTTCGAAGGCGGCGATCTGTTCAACTTCGGCAGCACAGGGGCCAGCGGCGAGGATATCGTGACCCTGGGCGTTGGGGCTCGCTACAAAATCTTCGGTTCCGAACGTTATCAGGTGGGCACAGCCTTTGAATTTCCGCTTACCAAGGGCAAGGACATTCTCGATTGGCGCTGGACAATTGATTTCATCTGGCGTTATTGATCGAGCAAGGTGCCAGCGTGGTTCTACCGCTCACCGCCTTCGCGCTCCGCGGCCAATGACGCACGCGATTGTTGGTCTTCATTTGGGCTGACTGACGAAGCACTATCCGGAGATGTGAGCTCACCGGGGCATGCAGCCTCGTGTTGTGATTGTTCAGGTCGCTCCGGTGTCAACGTGGCGGTACTCTTGGCCTTGTCGCTGACCGTCGGAGCAATCTGCACCGAGCTACCGGAAGTTCCGGTCTGACCAGCGGCATAGCTGAGAATGGATTCGCTGCTGCGATCGCCTGATTCGCTGGGAGTGGCTCCCGGTGACGCAAGTACAGAGGGTTTCGAAGCCGCTGCCGTCGCGGTGACGGCTGCCTTTACCGAGCGAACGCGCTGGGCTATCCGCCGGAGAATTTCCACCGGGTCCTGGCGGCGTGGCGGCATTTCCGCTTCACTCGGTGGTGGAATGGGCAGCCACGTCCATGCCGACAATGCGCCAACTACTTCCTTCGGCGTCTGGTACCGGTCGCGGGGAGACTTGGCCAGCATCTTCTCCACCACCGCTTCCATTTCCGGCGGCACATCTGGTCGCAGACTGCGTAGCGGTGGCGGCTTGCGAACCTGATGCCATAGCAGTTTTTGGGCCACCGTCCCCTCTTCAAACGGTGCCCGACCGGTCAATAAAAAGTAAAAGGTCGCCCCCAGACTGTAGATGTCCGAACGGATGTCCACCTCATGCGGTGCCGTTGCCTGTTCCGGAGAAATATAGTCGGCGGTGCCAATGACGGCATTTTCGTCGTATTCCCGGGTCAGTTCGTAGCGTTCCTGGAAAAAGCGGGCCAGGCCCATGTCGAGGATTTTGACGATCCCTTGCCGATTCAAGAGCAAGTTGCCGGGTTTGATGTCGCGGTGTACCCAGCCGCAAGAATGGGCATGCTCCAGACCAGCAGCCGTCTGCGAAATGTAGTGTGCGGCCCGGCGAATATCCAGCGGGCCATGCCGTTTCACCAGTTGATGCAGGCTGATTCCGTCCACATACTCCATCACTAGAAAATGCACTTTGTCATTGCGATCCACGTCGTAGGCGCGAACGATGTTGGGATGGTCGAGGGCAGCCACTGCCCGTGCCTCGCGGTAAAATCGCTCCACTGCTGCGGGGTCGTTGGCGTTGATGGGAAGAATCTTCAAGGCAACCAGCCGACCCATGTACACATGTTCGCAGAGCAACACACTTCCCATCCCGCCGGAACCTAGCAATTCCAGAAGCTTATACTTTCCCGACACCAGAAAACCTCGATATTTGCCGAGCAACAACTGGCTGGCTTGCAACCGTGTCAGAACACCGTCCTGAACCATCCGCTCCGCCAGCGCTCGGGCTGACTCCGGCGCTGCTTCTTTTGTTACCAGATAGTCCCAGTAGGCGTCGAGCAATTCGTTATCAATCAGTCCGCTCTTGCGCATCAGCGTCAGCAGCTCGGCACTGGTGATTGGCGGCGACATGGTTTCAATCCGTTCGCAAGAAGTGTGCCGCACCTCCCGGTTCGCGGTATCTCCTGCTATCAGTATAAGAAATTTCGGTGCCGGAAGCGATAGTCCCATGTGGCAACAGCAACTGCAGGATGTTCTCTTTTTGCACTGGCGAGTACCGCAAGGCGTATTGCGACCGCTCCTCCCACCGATTTTGAGCCTGGATGAGTTTGCTGGCCAGACCTGGGTCAGCGCCGTCCTGTTACGCATGCGCGTGCGTCTGGCTCTCCTGCCGATCCGCACGCGATGGTTTGACCAGATCAACTTGCGAACCTACGTGCGTCAGGGAACCAACAGCGGCATTTGGTTCTTCAGCGTACACGCAAACCATCACCTGGCCGTAGCCACCGCTAGGCTTTTCACACCGGTTCCCTACCGATTTGCGAGTATCCGATACAACTATGCCAGTGCCGAGAAATTCATGCGTGCTCAATGCTACAGCTCATGCTCGTTGCACTTCTGCGTTCGATTTACTGTCCCGAGCGAATCCGGCGCCTCCGATCCGCTGCAAACCTGGCTGCTGGAACGTTATCGTTTATTTACATGGCATAAGCGGCGTTTGCTGCTGGGGAAATTCCAACATCCGCCCTGGACGATTCAGCAGGTGCATGTTGTTTCTTGCCAGCTTCAGGCGGCACCGTTCGACGCCGCGATCTTCGCCCGGCCACCTGATCTGGCGCATTTTTCCCCTGGAATCATGGGCGAGTTTGGCAAATTTCAGCCATTACGTCCGAACTGATGTAGCAAAAATGCCGGGGATAACGGACGCTCAGTTTCACCTCGCCTCGAAAGGCTGCCGTTCACTTGAAGCCGGTTTTTAGACTCGACGATGCCCCGTTAAGCTCAAGACATGCCATCTGCCAGCCGGGAGCATGCGCTATGGGAAGGAGCTTTGCATGCTTGCTCGACTTTTCCGCTTCCATTTACCGCAACCGGCTTATCGCGGTTTCGCTTGTGGGCTAGTTCTTATCTGGTGTGTTTTGCTTTGCTCCCGTTCAGCCAGCGGGCAGAGTTACGACGAATTGCTTCGGGAAAACGCCCTTCTGAAAGAGCGGATTCGTCAACTCGAACAGCAGCTCGCTACCAAGACGGGCACGGTGTCCACTGAGCACACTGATGAAGACCATGCCCATCGGCCCTTGGGGACGCACGGCCCGTTACACCGCGATCCCTGGGACGAAACGCCACCAGAACGTTACCGGTACACGGACCCGTATCCCCCCCAGTGGTGGAAACCAGCGGATGACTACCGGCCTTATTCCTGGTTACCCCCACCGAGCGAAGGCTTCTTCCGCGACCTGCTGTTTGGGCCGGTCATTGACACGCACCGCAATCCGCGCGGCACGCCCTGGGTTCACCCTTTCACGATGGAACCAGCTCAAATTCACCGCGACGTCTTCTTCATTTACCGGTTCACCCAGCACGCCGAGGGAACTCATGTGAACGAACACGAAATGGAATGGCACCTAGATTGGGGACTGACACGGCGGTTGGGATTCGTTCTGGGCGTACCTTTCCTGGGCCTGGAAGACCCAGCCGGACATCAAACGGGATTTGGTGACCTCGAATTCGCTCCGCGCATCGTCTGGATCGAAAGCGATAACTTTTTCCTCGCCAGCAACATCGTCTTTACTTTTCCTACAGGCAACGAAGCTCGTGGGCTGGGACGCGGCGAGACCACTATTGCTCCTTTTCTGACTTCCTGGCATGACATTGGAAGCTGGCGTTTTCTCCCATGGCGGAACTGGAACCAGTTGCAATTCAATTTTGGCCCAGAGGTCGGCCTCGAATCGGGTGACACGAATTTGCTTTACACGGTAGTGTACGCCCATTCGCTTCTCGGTCCGCGTCTTCTCCCGCCGCATTTCCATCATACCCACAATCACGACATGGATGAGCACCGTCATGATCACCACGAGAATGAAGGTATCATCTCTCCTGTGGGGCCGGCGTATCCTGTGGGCCTGGTGAGTTTGCTTTTAGAGTTCAACGGTCAAACCGAATTACAAGGCGACCATCTTACCTTGCTGCAACTGCTCACCGGCATCAACTATGTACTCACCGAAAACTCCGAATTGCGCTTCGGTGTCAATTTTCCCCTCAACCAGCTCAGCCGCCAGATGGATGTGCAGTATATCGTCGCATTTACCTGGATGTACTAGACGACTGCGTTTGCTAGATTTTCTGTGACGCCAACTCGCTAATGTTTCAGGGCAGCTTTCCGCTCTCACGGAAAGGGCTGTCGTTTCTTTTATTATATAATACCCAGGCGTGAATGGCTGTTTTTCCGCCGCGCACTCAAGCCTGGCAACCCGATAGCCGAGTATCTTAACTTCCTCAACGGAGAAACATCCGTGAGCCGACACAATTTCACGTGCCTGGTAACAGTCTCTGCGATCAGCCTGTTTGCCTGGATGGTGTCGGGTTCCAGTTTGGTGCCTCCTGCAGGTCCCTTGCAGTTCGTCAACGGCTTTCCCGGATTCGACATCAAGGAGCCGTCCCGTCTGGCTCTCTTCCTGCGCGTGGCGCGTCTGGTGGAGGATAATTACGTCCACGAGCTTAGTTCCAGTGAACGTCGCCGCTATATCGAACACGCGATCCAGGCGGGCTTGCAATCTCTCGACGAACACAGCACCTATATTCCGCCGGAACAATTTCGTCGCTTTGCCGAAATCGAGCAAGGCCATTTCGGCGGAGTCGGCATTCAGGTTAGTCTGCACCCGTTGACTGGCGAACTTATGGTGCAGACACCCATCCCGGATACGCCTGCTTTCCATGCAGGCGTCCGCAGCGGGGATATTATCCTGGCGGTGAACGGCCAGCGATTTACTAACCTCGAAGAGGCCGTTCGTCGCATCAAGGGCCCGCCAGGAACTAAGGTGACTCTAACCATCCGGCCCTGGGGAAGTTCCGACATCCGCGAGGTCGAGTTAGAACGCGCAGAAATTCCCATCGAGACGGTTTACGGCCTCGATCGCCTGGCCGATGGTCAGTGGTCTTTCTGGTTGGAGGAGCAGCACCGTTTAGCTTATGTCCAGCTGCAAGCCTTCAATCCCAGCTCTGCTTTCGAGCTTTATCAGATATTGCACCGTCTCCACCAGCAAGGAATGCGTGGGTTAGTCCTGGACCTGCGAGGCAACCCTGGTGGGCGGTTGGAAACTGCTGTCGAAATCGCCGAATTATTCCTGCCAACTGGCGCTACTGTAGTAACGGTACGTGGCCGACGGCGCACTGAAGAAACTTACCGTTCCGGTTTGTTTCGCGCCAGTGTCTGGAGACAGCACGGTATAGATGTGCCGGCTTTTCGCGATTTGCCCCTGGTAGTGCTTATAGACGCTCAGAGTGCCAGCGCCAGTGAAATACTTGCTAGCGCTCTTCAAGATAATCAACGGGCGCAACTTCTGGGGAACCGCACTTTCGGGAAGGCCAGTGTCCAAACCATTATTCCTCTGCCTTATGACCAACATGCCTTGAAATTGACCACCGCTGAGTATTTTCGGCCTTCCGGACTAAATATCCATCGTTATCCAGGAGCGAAAGAAACTGACCCTTGGGGAGTTATCCCGGATGTGCCTATCCATCTCGGCAATGAACAACAGCAGCAGGTTCTGCTGGCACGCCGACTCCGCGGAGTTCTTTGGCATCCTGAATATCGGGCACTGTTACACGCACGCTACGACATGAGTCATGCACTTCTCGGTTCGGCCGCGATCATAGATCCCGACAACGCTCTGTACCTTCGCAGCCTTTTGTTGAGCGGTCAGAAAGACCCAGCTCTGGAGGCCGCCAGGACTGTGTTGCTACAACAAGTCCAGCCGCAATAGTTCTGGCAAATCTACCGCCGCCTGCACTGCATGGCGACAGCCAAGGACTTGACCGCATGCGGAATCACCTTATTGAGGTGCAGAATCAGCATTCCGTTGTGCAAATTATTCACCTCGTTTGTGCCAGATTACACATGTTCACCAAAAACCCGGGAAACAGGTTCACTGGATACCTGGGCCTTCTACGTAATTCGTCTAAATATGACTTTCTGGCACACCGGTTGCTGTTTCGCTAAAGTGGTATCAGCTTAGAGCGACAACATGAGCCCCACAACACCCGGCCTTTTCGATGTCCCTAGCTTTCTTGGATCGCTGACACCGATACAGACAGCGCCATTGCCCGAGCTTAGCTCGAACTTAGATGATCCTGTAGAAGCCGCATTTCAAATCCTCCTGGCGCAGTTGCTATCCGCTGCAAACCTCTCGACCTGCCTCCCGCCGCAAACGCCAACACAGCCGCAAGGAGAGACGGTATCTGATGCACCAGCTAATCCCAATATTTCAGACCTCGATCTTTTATCGGCTGAGTCAACTATTCCAGGGATGAATCGCGAATCGGCCCAAGGTACGCCCGGTAACGCCACTTGGCCAGTCCACGTAGTTCCTGATCGCCAGGTCCCGGTGCTGCCCACTGTCACCTCGTGCGAATCGTGCACAGCACTACACCTTGAACCCACACAACCGGTTCAGTCAGCACTTCCGATTCTCAGGCTTTCCCCTGCCGTTGCCGTGCAAACGTCGTTGCCGAGCGACGGATCGCCAACTAAGTTGTTTTTCACACAGGGTTCGACTCAGGTGTCCAAGGCACTTACGCCTTCACTGCAGCAGGAGAATGTATCAGACGACGCATTTTCGATGAGCGAAACATTAGTCAAGCCTCACGCAAGAGCCGAGGCCGTGGCTTCCACAGTCTGGCACTTAGAATTTTCGTCATCGGTGTTCGACTTATCGCCTGCCCAAAGTGTATTTAGGGCGGAAAGGTTTCCTCCCGGAATAAGTGTGCTATACCCGCAACTGCTCGGTGTGTCCGTGAGTATGCAATCGGTAGAAGGTGCTTTTTTCGATCGCAGCGAAAGTTCCAGCATGCAGGCTCTCGGAAGCCCAGCCGATGCGTTGGCTGGGTATAACATTATTACCTCTATACAGACCAATATCGTGGGCAGTAACGCACAGGTAGATCAATCTAATAAAGGCAAATCGACCGCGCATACACCCGGCGTGGCTTCACAAGTGGCAGCCGCAATCCTCCGGCACGCAGAGGTAAGCGAGCGCCACCCTGTGGTCACTGTTCGTCTTCGCCTGGAGCCTCCTGACCTGGGTTTTGTACAGATTCATCTGCGCCTGCAGGGCAACTCCATGGAAGCGCATTTACAGGTGGAAAATCCAGCTACCCTGACAATTCTCGAACAGCAACGCGGCCAACTTCACGACAGCCTTGCGCAATCAGGCATAAGCGTCAAGACGCTCGTGATCAGCTTCCAGGGTAATGAGTCCCAGCAGCATCCTTATCGGGAAGACACCCAGCCACGGCCGATAAAGAAGTCGAATCGCCTTCGCGCTTTCAATAGTGCAGCCGTGGATGCCACTGAGGAACTGGCAGCAATAAATATCATGGCTTAGATTACCAACTCGGAAAAAGTCCAATGACTGTGGGACAACTGACTGGACCTAACAGCCTGCTGAATGCGAATAACACCAGCGTTAAGAAAGCGCTGGGGAGGGACGAATTCCTCCAGTTATTAGTAGCGCAGCTCAAAAATCAGAACCCGATGGATCCTATCAATGGTGCCGATTTCGCTGCGCAACTGGCTCAGTTCTCGCAACTGGAAAATCTGATGCAGATCAACCAGACCATGCTGCAAATGGTGCAGTTACAGCAACTGGCACAGGCCGCCAGCCTAGTTGGGCGCCGTGTTCAATATCAGCCCCTGGATAGTGAGAGTATCCGTACGGGTGTCATCACTCATGTGCATTTAACTAATAATGGGCTGACTCTTCAGGTGGATGAACAAACTGTAACTCCAGCTCAAATTCGCGCTTTCTTAGCTTAGCGAGGTGAACCCTGTTTGCAACAGCATAGGGAATAACAACGGGGATTGATCTATGTCACGGGCATTACTCGCGGGCGTATCGGGACTTCGTGTCCATCAGCAGATGCTCGATGTAGTCGGCAATAACCTCGCTAATGTCAATACCACTGGATTCAAGGCACAACGGATTCGCTTTAATGAGCTACTTTACCAAACGCTGAAGCGAGCAACCGGGGTCGTCTCCCAGGCAGTCGGTGGAACAAATCCGATTCAGATAGGGTTAGGTGTAAGCGTTGCTGCGATTGATACGAACCTGGAACAAGGGAGTTTGGAAGCTACTGGAAGATCTTTGGACTTAGCCATTCAGGGGGACGGATTTTTCGTCGTACACGACGGCGTGCAGCAACTGTATACACGTGCGGGGGCTTTCAGCATTGACAAGGATAATTTTCTCGTGGATTCTGCAACGGGCTACCGCGTACAGCGGTTCGGCACGGCAGGCGAGGGCGATGCCTTATTACCACGGTTTCAGACCCCTGGTGATAGTAACATTCGAATTCCCTTTGGAACTACAGTGCCTGGTCGAGCCACTACCTCTATAGATTTTCGCGGTAACCTCAGCGCTGCAGCAAGCGGACCAGTTAATGAAGTTCTCACCTCGGCCACTCCTTTCCGCGATACACAGTTCTTGACTTCGCAACCATTCCTGACTAATGCCCCAGGGAACCCGCCAGCTAATAGCAGCACGCTGCTCGCCGATTTACAGGGATTCAGTTACGGCGGCCCAGCTACCATTACTATCAATGGTACTCGGGCGGATGGCACGGCAGTGCCGACCCAGACTTTGGTTGTGAACCCGGCCACTACTACTATGAACGATCTCATCACCGCTATCCAGACCGCGTTTGGAAGTTCCGCCGAGGTTAGTTTAGACGGCACCACCGGTCAGCTCACGGTTCGTACGGAACAAAACGGAGCCTCAAACGGGCTAAGCCTGGATATTACGGACAATGCCGGTAACAATGCAGCGTGGATTGGCCATGTAGGAGCAGGTGCTGCAATCTTGGGAGGCGGTAATCCTGCAACTATGAGCACACCGTTGAATCACCTGGCTTCTAATACCGCGAATTATGCGCCGGGCGATACCATCAAGATTCAGGGTACCGATGCCAATGGAGCCGTAATCAGCGCATTATTTGTCTATGGAACCGACGGTACCACCCTGGGAGACTTAGTCAATAAGATCAGTGCGGCATATCCTGGGGCTACAGCGAGCCTGGTAAACGGCAACTTAGTGTTGACTGCGGATAATCCCGGTCCTGCCTCTTTGAGTTTGACCTTATCTGACGGGCCCACGAACGTCGGTTCGACGAACTTTGCCACGCACGGCATGAACCTGACGACTGATGGTAAAGATGGCGACACGGTACGCAGTGCCATTCAGTTCTATGACTTGCAGGGCCGGGCTCACACGATTACCTTTACTTTCCAGAAAAAAGCCGCCAATCTCTGGGATATGGTCACGGCTATAGATTCATCGGAGGGAAGCATGCTGGACGATCGAGTGACCGGTATCCGCTTTAATAACGATGGTTCGTTTCAGCAGGTGACTGGCTCCGGCAACGGAGATTCTAAAATTGTTGTTCTGGTGAATGGTATCAGTGTACCACAAGAAATCCGCATCAATCTCGGGGAGTCGAATACGTTCACAGGAGTTACGCAGTTCGGTGGCAGTTCTTCAGCATCTGCGGTACAGCAGGACGGTTATGGGGCGGGGTTCCTTTCGGGACTTTCCGTATCTCAGAATGGTACTATAGAAGGCGTTTTTACTAATGGACGCACCTTGCCAATCGCCCAGCTGGCCATCGCTAATTTTACTAACCCCGGCGGCTTGAATCGTGAGGGTAAGAATTATTACAGCCTGAGTAACAATTCCGACCTGCCCATGATAGGGCCTGCTGGCAGCGGTGGACGAGGTATTATTACTCAAGGAACCTTGGAAAATTCCAACGTGGATGTGGCGTTTGAATTTACGAGATTAATTCTGGCTCAACGCGGTTTTCAGGTCAACGCCCGCACTATTACCGTGAGTGATCAGATGCTCCAGGAGCTTGCTAATATCATCCGCTAAACAGGAACCGGATCAGATTTCGGACGCGCGTCGTGTATAAGTAACATTCGGTGTTGGCAATTTATATATTGTCGGTGTTACCCGCGAAGAAGGAGACCTTGGATCGCCATCGTCAGAGGTGTTGCGTGTGAAGCGATAGTGCTATCGCTTATGCATGCCGAAATCAATATGGGTTGCGTTGTATCCGTTTTTGAACGGGATGTCAGTAATGTGCGAGGGTTTGCGGTAAAATCTGCGACTCGACTGTCGAGAATTGTTCCTATAAAATAGCACCGGGTCGGAAAGTGAGATTCCAGGAGTGATCCATGCTGATAGTGAAGCTGGTGCTCATATACGTTGGGTTGGCGGGAGCGCTCTGGCTACTGTGTCTGTTTCTACGGAATTATCTTTATACGGAACCAGGCACCGGATTATCGTGGCGTGTTCCGTTGGCGAGCGGCGTGATCGTGGTTGTGTGCTTAGGAATTCCATTGTTCTGGCAATTCAGGACAGGAAAGTCGCTGCCAGTAACCTGGGGCCAGTTTTTGCTCGACACCTCGTCTGGGGAAGCGATCGAGTTCCAGCGAGTGTTGGTGCGGGAAGGTGGGCGATGGACGGAATATCGTCGCGAGGGAAGCGGCTTGGGACCGAATAACTTCATCTCCACGGATCGACGACGGCGTTTTCCCCGCGATGCCGCCGAATTCGTGGCGCTAACCCCGGATGATCGCAAGATCAAGTTTCAGGCAAAGCGAGATAAGAATGGTTACTTCATTCAAAGTAACGGCGGAATCGTTTACGTCTCCGAAGAGGGCTATCAGCTGGAGCAGGTGCAATTAGGGCGCATTGATATTGCTCGGCCAGGATTACGACTCATGGTTGTCGCGATTTTCCTCCTGGGATTAGCTGCGTGGATCGGGGCATTTCTGTTACTACAGTTCAACCCTGGACATGCAATTGGCTTAGGGGCGGGATTGTATTTCGCTTGGCTCTTTCTTATGTGCTTCTTTTCCTGATTGGAGCGATTTGTAAGACGGCTGGGCACTGGCCATGGAGAAGTATAGTGTGCGTTGCGACAGCCCGAACACTGATTGATAAAGAGGGAGGGTCATGGAATCGGTGAGCATTTATGCGGAATGGATGTGGGATGGTGACAACTCTGAGCCAGCGCGCGATATCTTGATTACTATTCAAGGGAGAATGATTTCGGCAATCCGCAGCGGTGCCAGGCCAGCGGAAGCGGATGTGGCGTTTCCCGACTGCACGATTTTGCCTGGTTTGATTGACGCGCATGTGCATTTGTGTTTCAGTGCTGCCCGTACGCATGCAGAAGTGGTTTCCAGGCTGGTAAGAGAAAGCGAAGAAGAATTACTGAGCCGCGCGATAACCAATGCCCGACAGGCATTGGAAGCGGGAATTACCACGGTGCGTGATTGCGGTGGGCGTGGCCGAGTGCCTTTTCTGGTGCGCGAGTTGATCCAGGCAGGGAAAGTGGCAGGGCCGGATGTGCTTATCAGCGGCGAACCGATTACGACACCCCGTGGTCATTTGCACTATATCGGTGCACACTCCGAGTCCGCAGAGGATGTGAAGCGGGAGGCGAACCGATTGCTGGAGCTGGGGGCGGATTTCGTCAAGGTGATCGTGACCGGTGGCAACATGACGGCGGAATCAGACCGGCTGGGTTGCCAGTTCGATATTGTTGAGATTGGGTCGGCGGTGCAGTGTGCAGAACGTGTCGGGCGTTACGTGGCTGGGCACGTTCTTAACCGGGAGGGGCTGAGACGAGCCGTGCTGTCGGGTGTGCGGACGTTAGAACATTGCAGCTGGCGAATCAGCGCTACGCAACACGCGTTCGATGTGGAGTTGGCTAGATACATGCGCCAGCAGGGTCAGGTGGCGTCGTTGACGATGAGCGCACCGACGTGGCGGAAGGTTGTGCCGGAGATGGGTCAGCTCGACCCACACCTTTTTGCCGACCTGAACGAGCGATTTGCCACGGAGCGCGCCCTGCTGGACGCCGGTGTTCGTTTTGTGCTGCACACGGATGCTGGTGTGCGGCAAACGCCGTTCGGTATCTCGCTAATCTATGCGTTGCGTTCGGCCGAGCAGGAATTGGGGCTGAACCCCAGAGAATGTTTGCGTGCGGTGACGGTAGAGGCAGCTGAGGCGCTAGGTTTAAACGATCGTGGACGGTTACAAGTGGGTAAGCGCGCGGACTTACTGGTGGTAGCTGGACAACCCTGGCGTGAGTTGGCAGCTTTACACCAGGTGCGGGGAGTGTGGTGTGCCGGTCGCCGTTGTCGGTGATTCAGCGTGGTTTGGTGCGGCGGATGCGTGGCGTGATTGGTTGCCGGGATTGGCGCGCCGTGGGACAACAAGTTTGCAGGGGGCACTCGCCGCATACAGGTTCCTCACGGCAGTAACGATGGGCCACAGCCGAGAGTATCTCGTAGAGTGGCTGGGCCTGTGCCTTGCCGAACTGATGAGCGAGGCTGGTCTGAACGGACGGAGTCGGTTGGCCATCCTGAACCAGACCAAGGCGGACGACTACGCGACGGACGGACTCGTCGACTGGTACCGCGTGACCGCCCAAAGCGTATTGCATGGTCCAGGCCAGGACGAAAGGGTCGGCGGCTTGCAGGCGATGCAACTGTTTCTCGGCCTGACGAAGCGGCTTTTTCTTGAGACCATCCAGGTCGAAGCAATAGTGGGCCTCAAACACTTCCTGCAACAGTCTCACCAGTTGCTCAGCTCGGTCAAATGCCTGGGGCAACGGGGCGAGGGCGTCCGCCACTTCGCGAACAGCAGAAACTCGCACCTCGTTCCAGTCGTAAAAGGCCTGCTGCAGCCGGGAAAAAGCCGCGTCGGCTTCGGAGCGCGGCACATCGCGGCGACAGACAGCGTAAAGCATTTGCTCTAGGACAGGCCGAGTTTGCGGTAAACGCACTTGCAAGGTTTTGCGAACCGGGCCCAGCAAGCGCTGGCAAATCCGCGAGCGGTTCAAAAGAGTCGGCATGTGTTCCCTCACAATGGGGAGGAAGTCGGCGAGGTTCCTTCCTCCGTCTGCGATCCTTCCAAGGCCACTCGGGGCTGGCGCCCCTCGCGGACAGAGACACGGTATGCCGTGTCCCTACGCCGTGTGCTGGTCGGCCGCGTCCCCCGCCGTCGGCTGTTCGGAAGCAGCCGGCTTCGCATGAGCTTCCTGCTCCTTGCGAAGAATCGCGGCCACTCGTAAGCTGTTCTTGACGCCTTTATCCAGGACGAAGGTCAGGGTAGGCAAATAGCGGGTTACCAGTTGTTCGCCGAGCTTTTTCTGAATGTAACCGCGGGCGTGGCGAAGCGCTTCCAGGCATTCCCGCTGTTCCTGCTCGCTGCCCATGATGGAAACATAGACCTTGGCATGTTGCAGGTCAGCACTGACTTCGGCACGGGTGACGGTTACATTGCGAATGCGGGGGTCGTTGAGCTCGAACAGGATCGTCTGGCTGACCACCCGCCGCACCACTTCCGCTACCCGTTCGACCCGATAGGGTTTCATGTCAGACATCCAGCTCGTAATCCAGGAGTCGGGCAATGGGATGACAGCGCACTGCCTCGACGATCTGGCTGAGTGCTTTGCGCAGATGCTGGGATTCGTTGCTGACCATCGCCACTCCCAACACCGCCATTTGCCGATGATCCTGGGCCTCGACTTCGGCAATCGAGACGTTGAAATGGTTACGCAGCCGGTCTTTGATGCTCGACACTACCTGGCGTTTGTCTTTGAGGCTGCGCGCCTCGGGGATCATCAGGCGGATGCGCAGGGTTCCGATGAGCATGCACCACCTCCGCCTGGTGGAGAAGCGGCTCCGGGCTAGGATCGGGAAGTGGTTCCGTCCAGTGTCCGTTGCACCTGGACGATGCGGAAGACCTCGAGCACATCGTCCACCTTGACATCATCGAAGTTGCTGATCTTGATGCCGCACTCAAAACCTTCCCGTACTTCGCGGACGTCGTCCTTGAATCGGCGCAGAGATTCGATAGTGGCAGTGCGATCGGGCGGTGGATAGATGATGCGTCCTTCGCGAATGACCCGAACCTGAGCGCCACGTTCCACTACTCCCTGTGTAACATAGCAGCCGGCCACAGTGCCCACTTTGCTGATCTTGAATACCTCGCGAACCACGGCGCGACCGAGTGAGACCAGTTCTTCGCGCGGTTTGAGACGTCCTTCCAGGGCCGCCTTCAGGTCGTCGGTGAGTTGGTAGATGATGTTGTAGAGACGGATTTGCACCTGACGTTGTTCGGCCAGAGCTTGCGCACGACTATCTGGCACCACATTGAAGCCGACAATCAGGGTGTCTTGCGGCGAAGCAAGGGCCAGCTGAACATCGCCCTCGGTAATGGCGCCCACGCCGGCATGAATGACCTTGAGCCGGATTTCGTCGCTTTGCAGCTTTTCTAGCTCTTTCTTGATCGCTTCGATAGAACCTCGCACATCCGCCTTGAGGATGATCTTCAGTTCCTGGAGTTTAGTCTTGTCCAAGTCTTCGAGCCGCAAAGTGCGAGAATGAACAGGAACTGCGAGTTGTCGGCGTTCGCGGCGGCGTTCGGCAATATCCCGAGCAGTAGCCAGATCGGGTACGACGAAGAACTTGTCGTCGGCTTCCGGAACGTCATCCAGACCAGTAACAGCCACTGGCGTGGCTGGGCCGGCTTCGTGCACGGGCTTACCGTTGGAATCGAACATGGCCCGCACGCGCCCATAGGTGCAGCCGCAAACAATCGTGTCGCCGACGCGCAACGTGCCGTTCTGCACCAGCAGCGTCGCGACTACACCCTGCCCCTCGGTAACTTTCGCCTCCAGACAGGTTCCCATACCGGGCTTGTTCGGATTGGCTTTCAACTCCCGCAACTCCGCCACCAACAGGATCATGTCCAACAACTCCTGGATGCCGCGGGGGCGTTCCTTGGCGGCGACGGTTTCCACAAACGGCGTATCACCGCCCATGGTGTCGGGAATCAGCCCCAGATGGTAGAGCTGATTGCGCGTTCGCTGCACATTGGCGTTGGGCAAATCTACCTTGTTGATGGCCACGATGATCGGCACGTTCGCCGCACGGGCGTGACTAATCGCTTCTTCGGTCTGGGGCATAACGCCATCGTCGGCAGCTACCACCAGGACGACGATGTCAGTCACGTGGGCCCCGCGGGCACGCATCGCGGTAAACGCCTCGTGCCCCGGCGTGTCCAGGAAAGTGATGCGTTTGCCGCCGCGTTCTACCTGCCAGGCACGCAAGTGCTGGGTGATACCGCCAGCTTCCGTACTCGCGACATCGCTTTCGCGAATGCGATCCAACAAGCTGGTCTTGCCGTGATCCACGTGCCCCATCACGGTAACCACTGGCGGGCGCGGTACGAGGTCTTCCGGCCGATCCGGTGCTTGCAATTGCTTGAGGATTTCTTCTTCGGGGTCGACCGGCTTCTTGATTTCGAGTTCGAGGTTGTATTCCAAGGCCAATTCTTCGGCGAGTTCGGGCGTGAGCGTGGCGTTGATATGGAGCATCTGGCCGCGCTGCACCAGCTTGCGTATCAGTTCCTGGGCACTGATGCCCAGCGCCTCCGACAACGAGCGCACCGTGATTGGCGGTTCGATGGGAACCTTCCCCTTGCGTGGCTGGGTAATCGGACGCGGTGCCGCCGGTTTGACTTCCGCCCGGGGCCGGCGGGCAATCGGCCGTGCGGGTTCGACTTCCTGATCCTGTTCGGTGAGTGTCTCGGCCTTAGTGGTGGCGGACCGCAAGCGCGCTTCTTCGCGGCGACGCTGACGCCTTTCCTCCCGACCAATCACCTGTCCGGGCCGACGCTTGCCGAATGGCCGACTCTCCTCATCTTCCTCCTCGTCGCGGGTAACCCGACCCAGATTCTGCCGGATTGTGGCGATGTCCGGTTTGCTTTTGTCCGGAGGCTTGAGAGCGGCTGGGCCCGCGGTGGTCGGCAGTGCAGCAGGCTGTTGAGGCGGTGCCTGCAATTGCTGTTTTTTCAGTTCGTCCAACGTGGCCAGCGGTTTTTGTTCTTGTTCCTTTTTGGGCGGTCTCTCCTTCTTCTTACCTTCCGGAGGAACCTGACGGCGAATGATGAAGGGCCTGGTAGCTGGCGACTGAGCCTTTGGGGAGTCGGTTTCGGGTGCTGCAGGGCTAGTCGCCGGCTTGGGCCGGGGCCTTTGCAAGATCGGAACAGGGCCACCCGTACTGCTCGCCTTCACGGTTGCTGTTGGGGTACTGCCTGCGCTGGTTGGTGGCGGAGTGGTTGTGGTAGGCCCAGCCGCGGTTGCCGCTGGAGTTGCAGGGGGAGAGGCAGGCCCAGCCGAAGGTACAGCTGGGGACGAACTCGGCGAAGGTGGGGTGGCTGGTTGCGTCTGTTGTTTCTTCTCCACTTGCCGGCGACGCAACTGGTCAAGGTTGACAAGGTGTTTGACAGGTTTCGGACCGCTCACTGGCGGCGTCGATGTCGTCGGTTCGTCGCTGGCAGTTGGAGTTGCCGTCGGCGTAACCGGTCGGGTTGGTGTCGTTGTCGGGGAGGTGGCCGGCGGTGAACCGGGGCGAGCGCTGGCAGACGGCGAAACGCCTGTACCAGCGGCTGGTGAATCCATCGCCGCGGGATGTGTTCCTGGCCCGCCCGCTGCGACTTGGCGAGTGGAAACCGCACCGCCAGTCGAAGCCAATGCCGACGGCGCCGGACTGGATGGGGCTGTCTCGGTGGGCTTTTGCGGTTCCACCCGTTTCTGCAGTGGTTCGGCCGGACTTCCGGCTTCCACTGCTGGACGTACCGCGGGGCCGGTCGGGCGCAGTTCTTTTTCCGATTCGGCAGTTGTTGGCGGTTCGGTAACGGCAGCCGCCTGGCCGTCCTGGGCCGATTCGGTTGCCTCGGTAACCGGTTCCTGGGTTGCTGTTGCCTTAGCGACTTTGTCGAGGACTTTTTCAACGTCGGGCTCAACCTTGCTTGCGACTTCTTGGGTAACTTCGGGCAACTCCGGTTTGGGATGTTTGCTTTCAAACAGCTGGCGTAGTCGCGCAGCTTGTTCGTCGTCCAGGCCGCAGAGCTGGTTGTGGATGGCGATGCCAACTTCTGCTGCCAGGGCGCTCAGGTCGCGCCATTCGATGCCAAGCTCGTGCGCCAGCTCGTACGCGCGGATACTCGACCGCTTGCGTTGCCGCGTTGCCGTGCTCAAACCCGTACTCCTCGGGCAAATCGCATCGGTCAGCGACGCGACTTGCCTTCTTCCACACCGTCCAGAGGCGAATCACATATATCGCCCTCCCCCGGGGACTCCTGGCCAAATGGTTACTGTCTGCCTGGCCCCGAACCAGGCGACAGGGGGGTAGGCCAAGCCGTTTTGGCACATTACATTTTACGCCACAGTTCAATTCTGAAAAGGCCGTTTTTGCCACAGATTTTTCCCAAACCAGGAAGACCCATTCCCCGCTAGGCCAACCGCTAAAACGTTCTGGGCTTGCCAGTTGCTGGTTCCGCTGGCATAAGGCCCTCGCTGGGATGTCTAACCGCCAGGGACACGAAAGTGCGGAGGGAAAGCTCCAGTCAGGGCCATTGCACCTTTTGGGCTTGATACCATCGTAGTTGGCCAACCTGGGAACAGAGCAAAGCCATGCCCAGAGCGGTCTGAAATGCATGGCCTGACCAGAATTAGCGGGGATGCTGCAGCTATGCGGCGAAAATCCAAATCGAGGCGATTACGCTTGCTAGTGGCGCTGTGCATGCTGTGCGTGGTTCTAGCCGGTTGCATGACCGGAGCGTCGCCGAGCTGGCCCACGCTGATCCTACCGGAAATGAGCGTGGAGAATCCCCTTTTTATCGCTCAGGGACAAGTGCCCGAAGCCTACGAACTGGTCTTCCGCAAGACCACTCAGGCCATCGCTGCATATTTTCCTATCGCTTATTCCAACCGTTATGATGGTCGCATTGAAAGCGACTACGTCGTCTCTGCCGGCTGGCTGGAACCGTGGAATCCTGTGCCCTATGACACCTATGAAACCACCGAGACAACTTTGCAAAGCGTCCGGCGGCGCTGTGTGGCCACCATCATCCCGGCGGAAGCCGGTGGATTTTACGTCGAGCTAAAGGTTTTCAAAGAACTGGAGGACGTACCACAACCCAGCCACGCCAGCGCTGGTGCTGTCGTCCAGCGACTCGAGGAGACGCCGGGACGCTTTTACGAAGTTCCGCTGACCAAGCCGGCGACCACGCAATGGATTCCCATGGGCCGCGATTATGCCCTCGAGCGTGCCATCCTGTTGCAACTCAAACGATGCTTGTAAGGTTCGCCAGCGTAATCCCAAAACATGCACCGGCGCAGGAAAGGTAAACCTGCCGGGGCTTGCAAAACCGCTGGCCACTTGCTACTCGCCACTCGCTCCGACCAAAAGCTGACCAACCTGATAGGTCGCCAGAGCTGCGAAATAGGCGAGAGTAGTCATGTAAACGAAGGTGAAGATCGGCCAGCGCCAGCTGTTGGTTTCGCGGCGAATAACTGCCAGCGTGGAAACGCACTGACTGCACAGGGCAAAAAAGACCATCAGGGATAAGGCGACCGGGACATTGAATAGTCGCCGACCGCTGCCATCTTCCCATTCGGCGTTCTGCAATTGTTCGGGTAAGAGCCGGGATTCCGCTTCCTCCTCGACTTGTTCGCCGACGTCGAAGATGATGCCCAAAGTTCCCACGACGACTTCGCGAGCCGGAAAACTGGCCAACGCCGCCATCCCGATTCGCCAGTCCCAACCGAGTGGTCGCACCAGGGGCTCTAAATATCGGCCAGCGCGACCGAGCCAGCTTTGCCGTCGCCATTGGCCCTGGAGTTCCAGGCATTGGCTTTGCAATTTTTCTTTCGTTGCTTCGTCCTGTGCCGAATTCAGCGCCTGCGTAAGTCGGGCGTATTCGGCTTCGTAATCTATCTGGCGACCGTCCGGCGTGAGACCGGTTCGCGGAAAATACAATAGCGCCCAGATGATCACCATGCTGGCCAGGATCAAGGTCCCGGCCCGGCGAAGAAAAGCCCAGCCTCGTTCCACCATGCGATACAGCACCAGGGACAACGCCGGGACTTTATAAGGCGGGAGTTCCAGCACGAAAACGGGCGTTTCCCCGCGCAGCACAGTCCGCTTCAAGGCCCAGGCGACCACTGGCGCCAGCGTTATGCCCACCAGGTACATGCTCAACAGCACCAGAGCCGGCAGCCAGTGTCCCAGCGCTGTGTTGGTGCTAATGAAGGCCGCTATCATCAGGTTGTACACCGGCAGCCTCGCCGAGCAACTCATCAGCGGCGCTATTAGAATCGTCGTCAAGCGGTCGCGTCGATCCTCAATGACTCGCGTTGCCATGATCCCGGGAATAGCACACGCGAACGAACTCAACAGCGGAATGAAGGATTTTCCGCTCAAACCGCATTTGGCCATTAGCTTGTCCATCAAAAACGCTGCCCGCGCCATATAGCCGCAGTCTTCCAAAATGGCAATGAATCCGAATAGGATCATGATTTGCGGCAAGAAGACCACCACACTGCCTACCCCTTTGATAAGCCCGTCTAGGAACAGGCTCCGCAACATTCCCGGTTCGGGAAGCAACCAATCGGCCACTTTCTCACCGGCAACGGTAATGCTCCATTCCAGCAGATGCATGAGCGGTTCGGCTCCGCGGAAAATCGACCAGAAAACCAGCAACATCAGCCCCAGAAAAATCAGGGTTCCCCACAACTTATGCGTCAACGCCTGGTCCAGGCGATCTGTCCAGTTGACCGCCGGAGGCCGCACCTGGCGGATGCAATCCCGCAATTGCTCTCGTAACCAGCAATAACGCACGCGCGGCTCCAGCCCGGCCAGATTGATGCCTTGTTCTGTCAAACGCTCCCGCGATTCCTCGACTTGCTGCAACAGGACATCACCGTATCGTTCGGCGAATCGTTTTTCGACCGACCCAGCCCGATCAAGCACGAGTCGGTACAGCAAAAATCTCGGCCACGCTTCCGTGTCGGGTCGCGGATTTTCCGGTTCGCTTGGCCCCAGGTGCTGAATTGGAACCACCGAGCCGCTACTCGCTTTTAGAGATTGAGGAACTCCATCACGTTGGGCGAGCCAACGGCTGAGGTTGTCCACCTCCGCTTCGAAGGCTGTTGGGAAAATCGCTGGCCGCACTGGAGCCTGCCCGTGCACCGATTCGATCACGGCTTGCTTGAGCGCTTCCAGTCCAATTTTCTTGTTGGCTTGAATGGGCACCACCGGCAGACCCAGGCGTTTTTGTAGCAACGCCGTATCAATTTCCCTCCCTTGCCGTGCCACCAGATCCATCATGTTCAAGGCCACCACCACTGGCCGACGCAGTTCCAACAGCTGGGCTGTCAGGTACAGGTTCCGTTCGAGGTTAGACGCGTCCACAATACTGATCAACACATCTGGCCGCGGCTCATCCGGCCGCAGTCCCAGCACCAGTTCCACTGCCAGCATCTCGTCCGGACTGCGCGGCGAGAGGCTATACGTCCCGGGTAAGTCCAGCAACTCGACCATCTGGCCACCAACAGAAAACTGCCCTTTCTTGATTTCAACGGTAACCCCTGGATAATTTCCCGTCTTTTGTCGCAAACCACACAGGGCGTTGAACAACGTCGTTTTGCCGGTGTTCGGATTACCTATAAGTGCCGCACGAACCACGCCGGCGTTCCGGGATATAGACGCCGTCTCAATACGCTCGCTGCGTTCGCCACGCCGCTGTTCACCAGCGGACTGCCAACCTACGTCGCCAGTTTCCTGAGGGAGGGTCATGGATGGCCTGTCTTGGTGTTCTTGATCCGGTGGTAGGTTGCAAGCTTGCTCTTGCGATGCGGTATTCGCCGCAGAATGCCAGCGTGCTATCCGGCCCGAACTTGTCGTCGCCAATAGTTCCGCGGGGATTCTTCTTGCCCTTGATCGGTTTCCGACAGGCGAGTGGAGTCGTGCTCAAAGTCAAAAGCTCAGCAGGCCCTTGCTATGGGCTGGTTTGTTGGCGGTCGGGGCTATGCAGCGGGAAGCTCGTCAATAAGCACCCGCTGGGCTTCTGCTTTTCGCACGCTGAGCCGCGAATCGCCCACGCGAATTTCTATTGGGTCACCCAGCGGTGCCCAGGCCACCACCTCTACGGTGTCGCCTTCCAGCAATCCCATTTCCTGCAATCGGCGAGCAATATGGTCATTACCCTCAATGGCCAGTATTCGGCCACGCTGTCCGGGAACTAGCTCATGCAAACGAGCCATGGCCAGCTGATTGCCCCAAGGTGCCGTTGGCCCGGCGCACCCAAATGCGCCCAGTGCCATTCAGACGCAGACTTAGCCTGCTGCCTCCCAGATTCACCAGGCAGGGCGAACCGGGTTGGAGCATTTGAATCGTCTGTCCTTGCCGCAAACCCAGTTCCGCCATGCGTTGCACCCAACCCGTGTCCCCCTGAACTCGGTCCACTTCGGCCCATTCACCGCGAGTCAGTTCTTCCAGCGGCACAGTGACTGAGCGCATGAGTCGGCTCCGACAGGTGATTTTGAGAAGCAGTCTCATTTATACCATACGCTCAACTCCGCTATCGTCAAGTGCCGGCGGTGCTACTTTCTGAGCCAAGGGTGGTCCGACCGGCTAGTGGAGCAGATAGAACACTGCTCGCAATTGTCCATGCGGAAACGAGCGGCCTCTCGCTCGACGTGGGACCGTCGGCAATGAGCCGCCTTTCCGTCTCTTGCCTACCGACCTGCGGCCCATGGGCCGGCTCGTTTCTCGCCTGGGTAACTGCAAGTCTTCTGTGGTAGTTGTGTTAAGGCAAACCTATTGCTGTGCCTGTGCGGGTGGTTGGTAGGGCCGTCGAAAATCCTTGCGGCATTCTCTCACTTTTTTGTTGACAACCGATTTCCCACGTGCAAAATGAGCGCTATCACGGACATCCGAGCTGGACAACCTGGCTGCCCGGCCGGCTTTTGCTCCGGCGCAGCAAAGTCGCGAAAGAACGGGAACATGGCGTTTTGGTTCCGGCAACTTTGGTGCAAATGGTTCGCGAACTGGAGGCGTTTCTCCGGAAAATACCGCAAACGAGCGGCTCGCCCGCAAACATCTCGCCCGTCGGTTTGCCTTTCCTTCGAGGTCTTAGAGAACCGAACTGCTCCTGCTCTCAATTACCGATTGGTGGCCAACATTAATCCCGGCCCGGTTCCCAGTCAGCCCCAGGCTATGACCAATGTCTCGGGTAACGTCTTTTTCGTCGCTCTCGATTCCACCAACGGTTGGCAACTGTGGCGCAGTAACGGCACCTCGACCGGCACCTTCCTGGTGCGCCAAATCGGCTCCGGTGCATTCACTGCTCGACCCAGGTACTTGACCAATGTCAACGGTACCCTGTTCTTCGTCGCCAACGACGGCACCGGCGATAAAATCTGGCGATCCAATGGCGATGCCTCTTCCACCCAACGCCTGGATTCGCTTACTTCCGGCCTGAATAATCCGCGCTTCCTGACTAACGTCAGCAATACACTTTTCTTCACTGCCGATTCCTCTCAGTATGGCCGGGAGTTGTTCCGAAGCGATGCCAACTTCACCGCCGCTACGCTGGTCGCGGATATTAACCCCAACGGTCCTTCCGACCCCAGCGATCTTTACCTCTTTGGCAACAGGCTCTTGTTCGCTGCCAACGATGGCAGCTCAGGATTCGAACTCTGGGCACATGACACCATCTCGGCGCAAACCTACCGGGTCCTGGATATCAATCCTGGTTCGATTAGCTCCTCTCCATCGGAATTCACGGAGGTTGGCGGGCTGGTTTATTTCTCGGCAACGAAATCGGGTGTAGGACGCGAACTCTGGCGCACCGATGGCACTTCTGCCAATACCTCGCTCGTGGCCGACATTTTTCCGGGCGGCGGAGATTCCCAGCCCCGGTTCCTTACCAACGTCAATAACCGACTGGCCTTTGCCGCCATTTCCAGTTTGTCCGTCGGACGCGAACCCTTCGTGTTTGACCCGGCCCTGGGCAACCCACAATTGCTCAAAGACATCAATACCGGTTCGTCTTCTTCCAACCCACTGGCGATGACCAACGTCAACGGGACACTTTTCTTTTCTGCCAACGATGGCCAGCATGGCCAGGAACTCTGGCAAAGCGACCTCACTGATGCCGGTACTTTCCTCGCCGTGGATTTTGCTCAGCCCGGCGACGGTCTCGACATCAGTCCCGTTCCGGGACAGATGGTCAACGCCCATGGCATGCTTTTTCTCAGTGCTAACAACGGTACGACCGGGCTGGAACTCTGGCTCGTTTACGAACCCGCTTCTATCCGTTCCATTTTTTTACCTGCCTCGGGAACTTATGCCGCCGGTGCTGTGTTGACGTTCTCTGTCCGATTCGACAGGCCAGTCCTGGTCACCGGCACACCCAGGCTCCGCTTCACATTCAACGACGGCGCCAGTGTGCAAACGCGCGAAGCCCTGTACGCCTCGGGCAACGCCACCGATACGCTGACATTTACCTACACCGTGCAAGCTGGCGATAACGCTCCGAACGGCATCACCATCACTTCCCCGCTCATTCTGCCCAGCGGTGCGAGTATCACCGACACCGCCGCGAACTCGGTAACGCTTACTTTCACCAACACCACAGCTCCCAACGTCAAACTGGACGGCGTGGCACCGAGCATCGTGAGCATTGCGCCACCTGTAGCCGGCACGTACATCATCGGGCAGAACCTGGATTTCGCGGTGCAGTTCAACGAAGCGGTGGTGGTCAGCACTGGCGGCGGCACACCGCGGTTGCAACTGACCATCGGCAACGCGACATGGTATGCGGTTTACGTTTCCGGCAGCGGCACTGCGAATCTCCTGTTCCGCTACACAGTGCAACCCGGCGACCTGGACACGGACGGCATTGCGGTGGTTTCGCCGCTGGAATTGAACGGTGGCGGCATTCGGGATGTGGCAGGCAACGCGGCGACGCTGACGTTCACGCCGCCGGACACTTCGAACGTGCTGGTGGACGGTGTGGCACCGAGCATCGTGAGCATTGCGCCACCTGTAGCCGGCACGTACATCATCGGGCAGAACCTGGATTTCGCGGTGCAGTTCAACGAAGCGGTGGTGGTCAGCACTGGCGGCGGCACACCGCGGTTGCAACTGACCATCGGCAACGCGACACGGTATGCGGTTTACGTTTCCGGCAGCGGCAGTGCGAATCTCCTGTTCCGCTACACGGTGCAACCCGGCGACCTCGATACGGACGGCATTGCGGTGGTTTCGCCGCTGGAATTGAACGGTGGCGGCATTCGGGATGTGGCGGGCAATGCGGCGACGCTGACGTTTACGCCGCCGGACACTTCGAACGTGCTGGTGGACGGCGTGGCACCGGTCATCGTCACCGTTACGCCGCCTGCTAACGGCACGTACATCATCGGGCAGAACCTGGATTTCGCGGTGCAGTTCAGCGAGGCGGTGGTGGTGAACACCAGCGGCGGCACACCGCGGTTGCAACTGACCATCGGCAACGCGACACGGTATGCAATCTACGTTTCCGGCAGCGGCACTGCGAATCTCCTGTTCCGCTACACGGTGCAACCCGGCGACCTGGACACGGACGGCATTGCGGTGGTTTCGCCGCTGGAATTGAACGGTGGCGGCATTCGGGATGTGGCGGGCAATGCGGCGACGCTGACGTTCACGCCGCCGGACACTTCGAACGTGCTGGTGGACGGCGTGGCACCGAGCATCGTGAGCATTGCGCCACCTGTAGCCGGCACGTACCGGCTGGGGGAAACGTTGAATTTCTCGGTACGGTTCAGTGAACCGGTTTCGGTGAGGGGCATGCTAAGACTGCGGTTGCTGTTTGAGGGCAGCGGTGGTGTGCAAGAGCGGGAGGCGGAGTGCGTGTGCACCAATGCTGCTGGCGATACGCTGGAGTTCGCGTACAGGGTACGGGCGGGAGACAATGCGCTGGCAGGTGTCCGTATCAGTTCGCCAATCGTGCTGGCTGACAATTCCAGTATCAGCGACAGAGCGGGGAACGCCTCCACGCTGAGTTTCGACGGGCTGCTGCTGGACGGCATAAGGATAGATGGCGTTACGGCTAGAGTAGTGGACGTAAATAGGCCAGACTTCGGTTACCGGTATTATCGAGCGGGGCAGGCGATAGAGTTGCGGGTGGAGTTTGATTTGCCAGTAGCGGCTATGCCGGACACAGCGGTGAGCCTGCCGATCTGGCTGGATAATCGGCAACGGCAGGCCAGTCTGGTCGGCGGATTGGGCACGCCAGTGCTGGTGTTCCGATATGTGGTGGCACCGGGTGAAGCGAAAGCCTCTCGGCTGCGTGTGGGCGAGGAACTGCTTGGTCGGTTGCAGAGCGTATATGGAGGTCATGTCGTGAAAGATTTGCCGCGGGTGGAGTGGAACAATCTGCTGGTGGATGGCCAGCGGCCACGGTTGCTGATGATTCTGCCGCCTGCGCGTCGGGTTTACCGTCCTGGCGAATGGGTGGTGTCTCGCCTGGTGTTTGATGAAAACGCTTACGTGGCGGGAAAAGCGTCGCTTCGGCCTCGGCTGCGTTTTGCGTTCCGGGGTCGGCAACGCGAGGCGGCATACTTTTCGGGTGCAGGAACAAACTCGCTTTATTTCCGTTATCGTTTGCGGGCGGGGGAAGTCTGGGACGGTATAAACTATAACTTTGGCAGATTCGTCATAATCAACAAAGGCGGTATCCGGGACGCTGCCGGAAATACTTTCGGATGAGGGCAGCGCAAGGAACGGGAGGATTGGCGTTTAAGTCCGTGAGCATGTGCTCCGGTGGAAACCGGGCTATTCCGGATTAGTGGGAACAAATGTAACGAGTGCGGGCACAAACAGTATGGCGATGGCCGCTTGACAATTGTGAAGCCGTAGCCGAGAATAACATGCGGCGCGGCGAGGGAAGAGAAGAGCACGAACTGAGTTCGTGCAGCGGGCCGAAGGGAGACGAGGACATGGACACATCGCGAGTGAGCGGGTTGGCGAGAATTAGCGTAGCGGCGATTTTCGTGGCGAGTAGCTGGCTGGTTTTGTCCGGCAAAGCAGCGGCGCAGAATCCAGCGCAGTTTACTGTTGGTCGTGTGTTCCAGCCTGGATTGCGCCCCGGTTTGCCGACCACACCGCCGGACCGTTCCATTCCGAGAAATGGGTTACCGCCGGTCGGTCTGGCGTTCGGTTCGCCCGCGCTGAACGTGGGGACGCAAAATGTCGGGCAGAACATCGGCGGACAGAACCAGGGTCAGAACTTTGGCGGCCAGTTTTTCGGTGGGCAGAATTTCGGTCGACAGTTTGGCGGAGGTTTCTCCATAGGAGGCGGCTTGCAGTTCGGCGGCGGATTCCAACTTGGTGGCGGGTTCAATTTTGGTGGCGGTGGATTCCAATTCGGGGGTGGATTCAACTTTGGTGGCGGCGGATTCAATTTTGGTGGCGGGTTCAATTTTGGTGGCGGGTTCAACTTTGGTGGTGGCGGATTCAACTTCGGTGGTGGGTTCAATTTCGGGGGTGGTGGATTCAATTTCGGCGGCGGATTCAACTTCGGCGGGTTCCAATTTGGCGGCGGATTCAACTTTGGCGGGTTCCAATTTGGCGGCGGATTCAACTTCGGCGGCGTGATGATGGGCGGAAAAGCCTTCGGTTTTGCCGGCGGCGATTTGCTGCCGCAGGTCGGCTATGATTGGCGTAATGGTGTGGGAGTGTTTGGCGGCGGGATTGTTGGATTGTCCAGCCCTAGCATGGACCCGACCAGGCTTTTCTACCAGAAGCGCCAGTTACGTTAGCGACGCGCTGATGGCTCCTGGCAGAGCATCAACCTAAGGGCAGCTAAGAACGGCTGCCCTTTTTTGTCTTCCGCACGGTAACCTCGGGCCTGGTTTCATTGGGAAATGGCTTACCGGGAAGCCGGAGAGCCGCTCCAGGGCACCTTGGTTACTCCACAGGAGAATGGTGCGTCGGCAACGGTGTGACGAGAGAGGGCAGGGTATGGCGTGGTTCAGTCGGTGGTAGACCGGCCGTCTGGAACTGCGCCTGCCCAGTATCGGTGAGTAGTCCGCGGAAGAAAAGAGCGAGGACTTGCCTGGCCTGCATTTCGGGCGGGCGTTGCCGGTTGTTGAGGAAATTGGCAAGCATGATCCCGAACAAGGAATCGCCCATGATTTCCACAACCGTTTCTGCACGCATGGGGCGCATAGCTCCGGCCGCCATGAGCCGATTCAGGTGGTCCACCCACCGCTGCATGGTTTCCCGTCGGTACCGGAAATAGACCGGAGCCCCCTCCTGGCGGAAGAATGCCAGTTCCTGTAGCAACAGTTGTACCGCGTGTGGCCGACTCAGGAAGAACCGCAGGTAAGCAGTGGTGGCGTGAATGGAAATCTGAAACGGATCGGTGGCGCGTGCCACGGCCGATTCGATCTCTTCGTCTAGCTGCGCTAGGACTTGCCGCAACGCGGCGTAAAACAGCTCTCGCTTGTTGCGGAAGTAGCGGTAAATCGTGCCTTTGCCCACGCCAAGAGCATCGGCCAATTGCTGTGTATCCGTGGCGGTGTAGCCTTGCTGGCCGAAAAGTCGAACGGCTACTTCGAGGATCTGCTGGCGACGCCGGGCATGCAAATCCGGGTCAACAGGTCGGCCACGTTTGCGTGAAACTGGCACATTCATGGCGATCCTCGTCGCAAAGATTGGGCGACGATGCCGAGCCTATCGGGAAGCAGCGTATAAGAAGCCTGGCGAACGGCAACTGTGCAACCGCAAGAGTCGGCCAGCGTAATGTGTCTCAACAGTAAGACCCGCGCGCAAATTCATAACCGGTCGGCAAAGGCAGCTGGATCAGGCAGGGCAGGTACCCGGTACCAGGACCAAGACGCAAGTGGTGAGATCAAATTTCATCCAGCACTTCCAGAGCGGGGAGCCGGCCTTGATTGGCGATGTAATCGAGGAACGCGCCACCGCCGGTCGAGACGTGGGTCATGCGATGGTCGAGTTCGAGGGCCTCTACGGCTTCGGCAGTTTCGCCACCACCGACAATAGTTACGGCTCCCTGCGACGTGATCTCGGCTAGAGTCTGTGCCAGCTGCCGCGTGCCTTGGCTGAACGGCTCGATCTCGAACCAGCCGACGGGACCATTCCAAACGACGGTGGCAGCGCGCCGCAGTTCTGCTGTGTACTGGCTGATCGTCTGCGGGCCAATGTCCACGCCAAACCAGCCGTCCGGAATTTCCCCTTCCACTACACGGGTAGCGGCGGAAGCGTCTCCCTTGTCGGCAATGAGATGGTCTTTCGGCAGCACAATCTTGCTCCGGGCCTCTTCCCAGAGAGAACGCGCTAGCTCGAGCTTGTCGTTCTCACACCGCGAGTCGCCCACATTCTGGCCGAGCGATTTCATGAACGTGTAGGTCATGGCGCCGCCGATGAGCAAACGTTCCACCCGCGGCAACAGGGCACGGATGAAGGCGATCTTATCGGACACCTTGGCCCCACCGAGCAAAGCTACCACCGGGCGTCGTGGGTTCTCCAGCAGCTGACCGAGCACTTGCAATTCCTTTTCCAGCAACAGCCCGGCTACCTTTGGTTTGCCTGGCATGGCCTGCGGCAACGCGTACATGGACATGTGCTTGCGGTGGCAGGTGCCGAACGCATCGTTGACATAGACATCGCCGATCAGGGCAAGCTGGGCCGCCGCTTCCGGGTCGTTTTTTTCCTCGCCGGGATGGAACCGCAAGTTTTCCAGGACGAGCACTTCGCCAGGCTTGAGCACATTGGCAGCGGCCACCACGGCTGGGCCAACCACCTGATCGACCTTACGCACCGGTCGGTCCAGCAATTCGGCGAGCCGACGCGCGACGTTATCCATGCGGTAAATGGCATCGGCTTTCGCGTCGCCTTTGGGTCGGCCCAGGTGGCTCATGACGATCGCTTTGCCACCTTTGTCCAAAACGTGCTGGAGTGTGGGCAAAGCGGCACGAATGCGGCGATCGTTGGTGATGCGCCCTTCCTTGTCCAGCGGGACATTGAAATCTACACGGATCAGAAACCGCTTACTGTGCAGGTCGGTCAGGTCGCGCAAGCTCTTTTTCCGTGTCATCTCCAGTGTCCTCAGAGGTTCGCTCGCTCTCGCTCGCTCTCGACGCGACAAAAGAAGCCAGGTGCCGCCCATCAGTTACCAGCCTTCTCCCGGCAGGAGAAGGGAACAGGGCGCCACCTCCGAGACTGCGAAATGTATTAAGCATTGTCGTGGGGTCGAAAGCGAAAGCGGTGGTGGTCGGGGAAGCCCCCACCGTCAGCGCTCAGCCGAGTTGCGCCACGCGGGCCACCAAGTCGGCAGTGCGGCAGCTGTAGCCCCATTCATTGTCGTACCAGCCAAAAACTTTCCAGTACCGGCTGGCGGCATCATCAGGACGTGGCGGGATTTTCACCGTGGCCTTGGCGTCGAAAATGCAGCTATGCGGATTACCCACGATGTCCGAGGAAACGATCGGGTCTTCCGTGTATTGCAGAATGCCACGCAGTTTCCCCTCGGCAGCGGTGCGAAAAGCGGCCAGGATGTCCTTCAGGGTTACCTCTTTCTCCAGCTCGACGGTCAAGTCGGTAATGCTGCCATCGGGAACGGGCACGCGCAGGGCGACGCCATGCAGCTTGCCGTCAAGTTCGGGAATGACTTTGCCAATCGCTGCCGCCGCTCCGGTACGCGTGGGGATAATGTTCACCGCAGCAGCGCGTGCACGGCGAAGCTCTTCGGGATGGATAAGATCGGCCACGCGCTGATCGTTGGTGTACGCGTGCACTGTCGTCATCAGGCCCCACTTAATGCGGAAATTCTCGTGCAGCACTTTCGCCATCGGTGCCAGACAGTTTGTGGTACAGCTGGCGTTGGAAATGCACCGGTGATCTGCTTTCAGCAGATGATCGTTGACACCCAAAACAACGGTGATGTCTTCCCCTTTGGACGGGGCAGAGATTACGACACGCTTCGCCCCGGCCTTGAGATGATCGGCAAAACCGCCTTTTTCCCCTTCGCGGTCAGTGAACAACCCGGTGGACTCCACGACGATGTCCACGCCGAGGTCTTTCCAGGGTAGTTTAGCTGGCTCGCGGACACTGAGCACTTTCAACGCCTTGCCATCCACCAGGATTTCATTTTGCCGTGCCTCGACTTTCTTGTCGAAGACGCCATGAACGCTGTCGTACTTGAGCAAGTAGGCGAGCTGGTCGGGCTTAGCCAGGTCGTTGACGGCCACGACGTCAAACGCGTCCGGGCGAGCCGCCAGCGCTCGATAGACCAATCGTCCGATGCGACCGAATCCGTTGATGGCCACACGTACTGGCATAGTCGTTTCTCCCGTTTGAAGCGTAAGCGGTAGTTTCTGCCGCAGTTCCAGAAAGCACGAGGTTCATCCGCAGCGCTTGCGCTTTGCGGGACAACCAGTGGGGTTATCCCGAAACGTGCTGAGGCACGAAGCCGTCAGCATGCACGAGCGCTGTTCCCGTGCCAAATCCCGGAATAGTTTGCGGTCTTGTGTACAGTAGCTTTGACGACACTGCAATTATGATAAGCATCCGGTGAGCCGCGGAAAGTATCGGGATCAGGCGTGCCGATCCGCGGCCGGTTTTGTAAGCTGTGTGCAGAACGGGACTCGTCTTGCTGCTGAGCGAGGGACGGATGGCCGATTGCCAGATCGGTTCCGCAGTAAGCCTTGTCCATGACCAGGACTGATGCTCAAGCGGAGTATGGAACCATGGCGACACCTTTGCGAATAGCGGTGACCGGAGCGGCGGGCCAAGTGGCGTATGCCTTGCTGCCCCGGTTGGCTTCGGGAGAAGTGTTCGGTAGGCAGACGCAAATCATTTTGCAGTTGCTAGAAATTCCGCAAGCCATGCAGGCTCTGGAAGGCGTGGCGATGGAGTTATGGGACTGTAGCTTTCCCACGTTGGCCGACATTGTCATCACTGACGATCCCAATCGTGCCTTCCGCGATTGCAACTGGGCACTACTGGTCGGTGCCTTTCCACGCAAAGCGGGCATGGAACGAAAAGACCTGCTGGGCATGAACGGACAGATATTCGTCGGTCAGGGCAGAGCACTGGCGGCCAACGCAGCCAAGGACGTGCGCGTTGTGGTGGTGGGTAATCCGTGCAACACCAATTGCCTGGTCGCCTACCGCAATGGTCGCGATATTCCGGCCGAGCGATGGTCGGCATTGACACGGCTGGACCACAATCGCGCCCGCAGCGCACTGGCTCGCAAGGCTGGCGTTCGCGATGACGAAGTAACTCGCGTTACGATCTGGGGCAACCACAGCAACACGCAGTTTGTGGATTTCCAACACGCCCTCATTCGCGGACGACCTGTGGAGGAAGTCATTGGTGACCGGCAGTGGCTGGAACAGGTGTTTGTGCCACAGTGCCAGAATCGCGGCGCGGAAGTCATTAAGAAGCGCGGGGCCAGTTCGGCACTGTCTGCGGCCAATGCCACCATTGATCACGTCAAGAGCTTGCTCGAACCCACGCCGACCGGTGACTGGGTCAGTGCCGCCGTGGTTTCCCGTGGACAGTACGGTGTGCCGGAAGGACTCGTCTTCAGTTATCCGTGCGTCAACCAAGGCGGGCTTTACGAGCCGGTGGAAGGCCTGACCTGGGATGCATTTGGCCAGCGCCTGTTTCGGATTACGCTCCAAGAACTCCTCGAAGAGCGAGCCGCCGTCGAACACCTGCTACCATCCTGAGCATTGCTTCGTCCCAGGAACCTGGCCCAGACCACGATTGGTTGGCACAGGTATCTGGAGACTCCCCCGTGTTCATCTGGGCGCTACTTGAGATTGCCGAACAGAGCAATTCCTGAGAAAAGCTGCAAGACTGCCCGGGAAAAGTGCATGAGGTTCGGTAAGTCGAGCAGTTGTTATTTTTGCCAGCGTTCGAGGTATTCACTAAGGAATTCGTATTTGGAGTCTGGGCCTTCATGGCCTTCGACGGTGCCGCCGGCCTGGATACGCAACAGTTTCACGCGACCGGATGTCCGATCCAGCACGGCCACGCCGCGGGTCAATTTTTGCAACAGCGGGATTTTTTCCGCAAGGTTCGCCGGTGGGTTTTTCAGTTGGGTTACGAAGGTGATTTCCGCTTGCTCGTCCTCCAGTGTGCGAAGCTCGTAGTGATGTTCGGCCTCGAATTTCTGGCCGGTGCCCAACGGTGGGTCGAGCACGATATGGAAGGGTCGCTGCCAGCGTTGTCCTGCCGTCAACTGGCCGTCCGGTAAGACGATACCGAAGGGGGGTTCGCTGGCATAGGCGCTGATGGGAACCGGCAACAGCGGTTTCGCTTGCATCACCTGGCCACGCGCATCTACTTTAAGGAGCACGGTCGGTTTGCCCACGAATTGTTCCATCTGCTCCCGCAGAGCCGGATGCGAATGTTGCGGTTGGTTCGAGTCGTAAACGATGTTCTGGCCGGTCGGCAATTTTTGGGTGAGTTTCAACTCCGGTATAGTGAGCTGCAACCACGCCGAGCCGTCCGGGTTCACTTCCTGGACTTGCCAGCGTTTCAGCAACTCGGTGCTGGACTCGAAGACGCTGGTCTCCCCGGCAATGGTCTGGGTAACCCTGGTGGTTTGCTGCACGCGGTATTGCCAGGTATCGCCCGTCTGAAAACGGAAGCGTAGCACATCCTGGCCGACGGCAGTGCTGGCGAATATCAGCGCGAGAAGAACAGGCGGGACGGTTTGCTTTGGCATAGCCCGGCTCCTGCGGCAAAGTTCTGTCCGGTGTTGCTACCCTGTCGTTGTGCCATATACCACAGAGCCAGACCAGCGCCTAGGGCAATTGCTACCCACTCGCAGCGTTGTAGCATGGGGATCATACGGGAACATTCGTCTGGGCAGCTATGAAATGACTCCAGGAGGCTGGACAATGAATCTGCGGATGGGCTGCTTCCGGCTCGGTTGGAAGATGTTGGTCGGGACGGTGGTTCTGGGTTTGCTATTAGCAAGATGGGCCAGCGCTGCGGAAATGCAAAAGCCGAATTTTCTCTGGCTCATTGCTGAAGATATGGGGCCGCATCTGGGCTGCTTCGGGACAAAGGAGGTTTGGACGCCAAATCTCGATCGCTTGGCACAACAAGGGATGTTGTTCATGCGGTGTTTTACCACAGCCCCGGTCTGTTCGCCGAGTCGCTCCGCTTTCATGACGGGCATGTATCAGACGACAATAGCCGCCCATAATCATCGCAGCCATCGTGACGATGGATTCACGTTACCGCCTGGAGTCCGGATAGCCAGCGACTGGATGCGGGAGCTCGGTTACTACACGGCTAACTTGCGAAAATTCCCCGCAGGCGTGGATTTGGGCCCTTCCCTGCTCAATGTCGGCACAGGAAAGACCGATTGGAACTTCACCTACTATGGCAAGCCGTTTGACAGCGATCGCTGGGAGGACTTGAAAGCGCACCAACCGTTCTTCGCCCAGATCAACTTTTACGAATCGCATCGGCCATTCCGTTCGCCGCCGCGAGCAGACCCGTCCAAGGTGGAGATTCCGCCTTATTACCCCGACCATCCGGTGACGCGGCAGGACTGGGCGAAGTATCTGGATGCGATCAGCGAACTGGACGGGAAGGTCGGGGCCATTCTCCGGTTGCTGGAACGGGACGGTCTGGCGGACAACACAGTGGTTTTCTTCTTTGCCGACAATGGCCAGGCACATGTGCGTGGCAAGCAATTCTGCTATGACAGCGGACTGCATGTGCCACTGATTATTTACTGGCCCAAAGCTGTGCCGAACCCGAAGCATTATCGTTCCGGGACGCGCTCGGAGCAGTTGATCAGCGCGATTGATTTGCTACCGACCATGCTGAGCCTAGCCGGTGGTCGCAAACCGCTATTGATGCAAGGACGTATCTTCCTCGGCGAAATGGCGGATCCGCCCCGGCAGTACGTATTCGGTGCCCGCGACCGTTGCGACGAAACTGTCTTTCGCTTTCGCACGGTGCGCGACGCACGCTATCGCTACATCCGCAACTACACACCCGACCGTCCGTTCTTACAGCCAAACCAGTATAAGGAGAAACAATATCCGGTCTGGAACCTGTTGAAACAACTGGATCGGGAAGGGCGACTTACGCCGCTGCAACAATTCCTCACCGCTGCAACCATGCCGGCCGAGGAGCTCTACGACACGTTTCAAGACCCGCATGAGACGCAGAATCTCGTGTATTCGCCCTTGCCGGAACACCGCGAGGCGTTGCTGCGGTTGCGGACGGCCCTCGAAGTCTGGCTGACGGAAACCGACGATCAGGGGCGTTTTCCGGAGCCGATTGCTCGGGCCCGCGGAGCAACGAAGCCCGGCAGCAACCCGAACCGACCGGCGATATTCGACAAACCGCCACCGCGTTAGCCACCGGCACTTGGGACCGCGGGCTACAATGACCAGGGCAGGCTTGGCGAATAACTCGGGCCGAACCGGTTGCTGAAAGGTCACGACCATGCGCGGCTGGCTAATAACCGGAACCGACACGGGCGTCGGCAAGACCGTCGTGGCCGCGGCGCTGGCGCAATGGTGCAGGGAACGCGGTTATCGTGTCGGGGTTTGTAAGCCAGTGGCCACGGGCGTTCCACCAGACGAACTCGGCGAAGACACGCGGACGCTTCTGCAAGCGGCTGGTCTTGGCACGAACAATCGGCCAGGGCAAGCGGTATGGCCGGACCAAGCACCTTCCCAGATGGAGTGGGCCAAGCGAGTTACGCCCTGGGCACTGGTGGAACCAGCTGCCCCCACAGTAGCGGCACGGCTCGCGGGCCAACGCCTCGATTTTGGCCAGATCACCGCTGCCGTACGTGCCTGGCGGGCCTGGGCCGACTGGCTCGTCGTCGAGGGGATCGGCGGGCTGCTGTGCCCCCTGACCGATGGGCGAACTGTGGCTGACCTGGCCTCGGATCTGAGGTTGCCACTGGTGCTGGTGGCGCGGACGGCTCTTGGGACAATCAACCACACCTTATTGACGGTAGAAGCGGCTCAGCGTCGCGGTTTGGCTGTGGCCGGCATTGTGCTCAATGAAGCCACCCCACCCACGCACAGCTGGGCCGAGCGTACTTGCGAGGAAGAACTGCGGCGGTGGCTGACGGTGCCCATTCTCGCTCGTATTCCTCATCGTGCTGAGCCGATAGCCGCGGCCTGGCAGGCACTGCGGGGGATCGCCTGGGATGCCTTGGCCGGGCCCATCGCTCCCGCCAGCCACGAGCGCTGAGAATACTCCATCGCTGTGCACCGAGGAACGGCCTGAGTCGCTGCTGCGGAAAGCTGGCCGAATCCCAAGGACACGGACATCTGCTGAGGCCGGCTAACGCGAAGTATAATGGCAGCGTCTGGCTGGCGAATGCGACAACAGTAGGAAAAGCCATGAAATTGCTGGCATTTCGCTGCGGTAGTTGCGGCTGCGTGATCGGCGTCCCCGCGTCCGGAGGGAACGGCCAGGTACGCTGCGGTAACTGTGGTCAGGCTCTGAAAGTGCCCCTACAGGCTCCGGAAGTCCCGCTGGAGATGATCAATGGCGGAAAAAGTGTCCGGCCAGCAGGGGCGCTTGCCGGGCAGGTATCGGCAACCACTTCGACCACTACCGAAGAGTTCGTGCTGCCCATCTACGAAGCTGCTGAGCCGTCACCGACGCCAGTCAGACAGGACACACGTCTGGCCGATGCGGCTGGAGTTGGCATAAGCGAAAGCGGCTGCCTGCAGTTGGTGAGTCCGGCGCCGGCAAACGAAGCTGCTATACCGGCTCCGATCGGTGCCGAACCGCAAGGTGAAATTGCCAGCGATCAGGGAAGCCCTGCCGTTGCCGGCCCCGAAGCATCGCAGGCCTGGGCTGAAGACTTTCTGCCGACAGGGGTGCAGGAAAGTCGTCGTGCCAAGCCCATCGCTACACCGCCATCCCGCCGCATCCCGTTCAGTTTCTGGCTCCTGGCTGTGCTCATCCCCACAACGGTAACGTTTATGGCACTATCAATAATTCTGTTTCGCCTGTGGCTGGACGAACGCGATAAGAAAGCCCGGCATCCGCTGGAGGATTTGCCGGAAGCAGTAGAAGCGACCAGTGATGCAGGAGGTCGGCCTCGGGTCGTCGTCAATCCCACACAGTCGCCGCCGGAATTAAGCGTGATTCGCTTAGGCGAAAGCAAACGGTACGACGGCCTGGAAGTTACGCCGCTGCGTATTCGCCTGCAACACGTGATCTACGCGCGGACGCAGGATGGCCGAACGCAAGTTCGCCACCCGGACCCCATGCTGGTGCTATACCTGCGCCTGCGTAACGTCACCGACCATGTCTTCCAGCCGCTGGACCCGATCTTCAACGTCGCCTGGCGGGAAGGTCGAGCCGTGTACACTTTCGTGAGCGTCGGCGAAGAACGGTTCTACGGCCCGGTGCAGGATGCGGCTCTGGAACGCATTGCCGGGCAGGATTTCTCCGAGATTTGGCCAGCGGCGAAGAACGCTGGCGACGGTGAGTCGGCGCAAGCAAATGACCGCCAGGTATTGGAAACGATCGTGCTGGCGTATCAAACGCGCGCTAAACGGCGCATCACCGACGCCCTGGAAAGACTCCCGGCCGACACCACCCTCCGCTGGCATGTGCAACTTCGCAAGGGGCGGCAGGACCGACTCATCAAACAAAAGCCCCACCGGCTATGGCTGACCACTGTCGTACCGGTGGAGTTTCGTGTCGACCAAATCGAACGAGAGTCGCCAGCCGCGTCTCGCCAGCAATAAGTCTCTGCGACCGGAAAACCTGCGGCACGGATTTGACGCACCCGGAGCCTGGCAAAAACCACTTCGGATCTTGCCCCGGATGAACCAGGGTCTGCGCGATTACTGGCACCGTCTGGCGGAGTGGCCAGCGGCGCTGAAACGAAGTCTGCTGGGGGAATTGTCCACCGGCCCGTGGGATCGCACCTGGCTGGGCCAGGCTCGCGTCATCTTGACAGGCGCTTCCAGCGGCATCGGCGAAGCCCTGGCACGACGCCTGGCGTTTTATGGCGCTCATCTGAGCCTGGCAGCACGTTCCGCCGAAAAGGTGCACCGTCTTGCTCAGGATCTGCGTACCTTTGGCCGCAGCCAGATTATCGCCCTCGGTATGGACATAACCAATCCCGAAGACCGCAAACTTCTGGTGGATGGGACGGTGTACTATCTCGGCGGGCTGGACATCCTGATCAACAATGCCGGTGTTGGTGCCAGCGGATTGTTCGAGGAAGGCAGCCCGGAGCAGTTGCGGCGGATTATGGAGACGAACTTCTTTGCCGCTGCCGAACTGACCCGACTGGCGATCCCGCATCTGGCGAAAAGTCAGCTGGGTGGTATGGTGGTCAACATTTCGTCGGTGCTCGGTCGCCGCGGCGTGCCCGGCTATGCCGATTACTGTGCCAGCAAATTCGCGCTGACCGGCCTGTCCGAAGCACTGCGGGTGGAGCTGATTGTCCAGGGCATCCACGTGCTAACAGTGCTGCCCGGGCTAATTGATACGCCCTTCAATCAGCACATGCTGGAGAATCGGTTTCGTCCACCGTGGCGCGAAGTGCGGCGTATGCCCGCCAGCCAGTGCGCCCGGGAGATAGTCGCCGCTATCCTGAAACGCAAAAACGAGGTGATTATCACCGCCGAGGGCAAATTGCTGGTGTGGGCGAATCGGCTGGCACCGGCTCTGGTGGACTGGGTGTTTGCCAAACTGATGCAGCGCTATCGGCCATGACATTGACTTTACGCGACTGGGCTACCGGCGACTCGCCAATGCATCGCATGGATAGCCGCCTGAAACTCGCCGCCCTATTGACCGCTGCGGTGGCGATTGTTCTGCTGGAACGCTGGAGCGCAGCCGTTCTGGCATGCCTGGGTGTCGGCTTCTGGCTGCGCTATGCCGGTTTGCCCTGGCGGTGGATATGGAGTCGGCTGGGAAGCGTTGCCGCCTTCCTTGTCCTGCTGACCGTAGCGCTGCCGCTCAGCATGCCGGGGAACGGTTGGACAATCGGCCCGGTGCGGTTGTCGTGGCGCGGACTGGAATTGGCTGGGCTTATCGTGGGTCGCACGGTCGCCGTGAGCGGACTGGCCTTGCTCTTACTGGCCACAACTCCCCTGGATCGCTTGCTCCGCTCCTTGCACGCTCTGCGTGTCCCCGGTTTGCTGGTGCAATTGCTGAGCATGAGCCTGCGCTATGTTTACTTGCTGGGTGATGAACTGTCGCGAATGCGTTCGGCCTTGCGAGCACGCGGGTATCGCCATCGGTTTTCGCGACACAGTTATCACACCACCGCCTGTGTTATGGGTAGCCTCCTGGTGCGCAGTCAGCAGCGGGCCGAACGGGTCGCCCAGGCGATGCGTTGTCGGGGATTTGCAGGGAAATGGCGTTGGCTGGGCGGCTGGCGAATATCGCTGAGCGATATTTTGATGGCATTGGCGATCGTCGTAGTGGTCTGGCTGGCGCCGTCGCTTATCGCTACCTGGTTCCCCTGAGGCCAGGGTTGTGCTGACGGCCAGGAAGTCAGCCCTTCCGGAGCGTTTCGATGGTCTGGGTTGGTCGGTGATGACCGCGTATGATGATCGCCATGCCGGGTAACACCGAAACATTAACCGCCAGCCCATGGGCGATCGAAGTCGAGGCAATGAGTTTTTGCTGGCCGGAAGGCACTCCTGCTCTGCACGAGGTGAACCTGCGTATCGCCCCGGGTGAGAGTGTCGCCGTGGTCGGGCCCAACGGCGCCGGCAAAACCACGTTATTTCTCTGCCTCGCCGGTATCTTGCTGCCGCAGCAGGGACGTATTCGTGTAGCGGGAATAGATCCGCGTGACCCGGAAGAGCGGCGACGCTTGCCCGAGAGACTCGGCCTGGTCTTCGCGGATAGCGACGACCAGCTGATCCACTGGACGGTTGCCGACGACGTCGCCTTTGGGCCGCTCAACCTCGGTTTGCCCGAAGCGGAAGTTCAAAGGCGGGTGGAAAAAGCTTTGCGAGCGGTCGGACTGGAACAGGCACGCGACCGCGTCCCTTTCCATCTGTCCAGCGGAGAAAAGAAACGTGCCGCTCTTGCCGGTGTCCTGGCTATGGAGCCGGACATCCTGCTCCTGGATGAACCGACGATTCACCTTGACCCGCGCGCTCGCCGTGAGCTGATTGTTGTGCTGAACCGACTGACGGTCACCCGACTGATCGCCTCGCACGACCTGGAGTTTCAACTGCAGGTGTGCCAGCGTGCGGTGTTGCTGGACCGGGGGCGAATCGTCGCTGACGGGCCAATTCGCGCCATCCTGGCCGACGCCGAGCTTATGGATGCCCACGGACTAGAAGTGCCGCACAGTTTGACCCATCCTCATCCGCATCTGCCGATCTCGTCTTCGCAGCCCGACCATCCGCTGCTATAGTGGCAACTGGATGATCCTTCCTGACACCTGCAAACCGTTGCGCGGGTAATAGCTACCAGGAAACATCCGGATAACCCCATTCGCAGGAGAGCGACATGCGAAAAGCCCGCTTTGTGCTGCTGGTGGGAGTGCTTTGGTGCCTGACAGCGCGTTCGGTAACCGCCCAGGTCATGGTAGGGGCGGTCCGCTCGACGGACACTGTGCTGGACGGAGTGCGCTACTTCGCCACCCTGGTGGGTCGCGACGATATTGCCAAGCAGCTCGAGCCGTTCCTGGATACGCTCACGGGCGGAAAAGGTCTGGCCGGGCTGGATCGCCGACGTAGCCTCGGTTTCTACGTGCAGAGTGTTCCGCTACCTGGTCAGCAACCAGCCGGCGCGATCTTCATCCCGGTCAGCGACGACAAGGACTTCCTGCAACTACTGCTGGCGCTCAACTTCCAGGTCAATGAACCCGACGCCAATCAGGTTCGTGCATTGACCTTGCCGACCGGTCAAGGGGCGTATTTACGTTTTGCCCACCGCCACGCATTCATCAGCAACGAGCGTTCGCAGTTGGCGGGCAACCTGCCCAACCCAGACCAATTCCTGACGCCAGAACAACAGCGGCACCAGCTGGTGATTTCCACGCGAATACGTGAAGTCCCGCCGGCGGTTCGCAAAAAGTTAGTCTCTTTGCTGCGCGAGCTGACCGACAAGCCACTCGAACGCAAACCGCAAGAGACGGAGGGACAGTATCAGTTCCGCCGCTTCCTCACCACGCTATTGCGTCAGCAGCTGGTGCAGGCCGTCGAAGACATCGAAGAGTGGACTTTGTCCGCCGACCTCGACACACAGACGCACCGATTACTGGTCAACCTGGAGTTGGTCTTCCGTGCCGGGAGCAGTACCGCTGCTGCCGTCAATCGTTTGCACCGGTCCCCCAGCCGGTTCCGGGTCCTGCAAACCGAAAGCGGCTCTTCGCTGGTGTTGGCCTATCCCGTTTACGGAGCACTTCGCGAACTGTTGGACAAGCTGGCGGCCATGATGGAAAAGGGCATTGCCGACAAACCGCAGGAGCAACAGGCCATTCTCCGCAAACTTTACGAGAGTATTCTGCCCACGCTCAAAAACGACTTTCATGAACTGGCTATCTTCTTGCACGGGCCGATGCCGGATGAAAAACTTGCCCCTGTAGTGGCCCTTCGCCTTCGCGAGGGCAGGAAACTGGAGGCTGCCTTCCGCGAACTGGTAAAGGTGCTACCCGAAGATGCCCGCGCACGCATCCACTTAGATGCTGCCACGTCCGCTGGACATACTATCCACCAGATCGAAGTCTCCCCGGACGACAAGAATTTTGCCCGGGTCTTCGGTGACGAAAAGCTCGCTTTCCTGGTGACCGACGACTACTTGCTGCTCGGTGCCGGCACGCACGCCGTCACCAGCCTGCAACAGGCCGTTGCTAAACTGGGCAGCGAACAGATCGGTCCGGCTGGCAGTCTGGAGTTATCGTTGCGGCAACTGGCAGCGCTGATTCGCCACAACCCTGATAACAAGAATTTTGCCGATGCCCTCTTGAAAACATTCGCCGGCCAGCACGAACGCCGTGACCGCGTTCATCTCGTGCTGGAAGGAAAGGACAATCGTCTGCAGGTGCGGCTGGAATTGCCCACCTTGCTGGTGCAGGCCATTGTCGCCAGCACTCGCCAATAACCAGGTACCCAGGGACGGCGACGAGACGCGAACGACGGTTGACCAATAACCAGCTCATCGCTCGAGCAAGGAGGCGGAAGATGAGCGAGAACCTGTCCGCAGTAGTCGGGGCCAGCCACGACCAGAACCAGCCCGGATTTCGTTCGCCTCACGAGGTGATCATCAGGGCGTCGAACACCGATCCGACACCGGCTGATGTTCGTAGTGTGGTATCGGGGCCCTCGGCGGCGCGGGTGCTGCGTTTCGGTTACGACGCCAAGCATCTGCTTCCGGACTTCGTACTGGGGGTGGTTCTGACGATCGCCTCCGTGCTGGGCTCGGTCTGGTTTCGGCCAGCGCTGCCACACTGGCTCACGCCGCTGTTCACCATCGCACTATGGGCCAGCTTGGCGGCGCTCTGGGCTTTCCTGCTTTTCCGCTGGGCGTATCGGGTCTGTTTTTGGCGCGTCGAAGTAACGGAGCGGGAGGTGATATATCGTCGGGGCTGGCTCTGGCCGAAATCGGCCGTGCTCCTGGCGGAATTAGCCCGAGCGGAAGTCCGGCAAAACTGGTGGCAGCGTCTGTGTGGCTTTGGGCACCTGGCCCTGATTGCGGAATCGCCCGGTGTCGAAGCCACGCTCTTGCTGGCTATTACCGATCCCCAAGAGTTGGCGGAAATTCTCGGCCATCGCATTCGCCAAGCCCGCGCTGCGGATGTACAGCAGACGCGCCTGCCTCTGGGTGGAACGCACGGCATCGCGAGCCTCGCCACTTAGAATGCCTCTGCTGGATGGCTTTCCGGCGACGCTGGAGAAACGGCGCATGGCTCGCATTCTGATGTGCCCGCCGGATTATTACGGCATAGAATACGAAATCAATCCGTGGATGAGCCGATCCCGTGGTGCTGTGCTGGAGCGTGCACGGCAGCAATGGCAGATGCTTTATGAAACCTTGCTGCGGTTGGGTGCCCAGGTGGAATTACTCGAACCGCAACCGGGTCTGCCCGATCTGGTATTCACCGCCAACGCTGGACTGGTGTTCCGGCAGACGGTAATCCTGTCGCATTTTCGCTATCCGGAGCGACAACGTGAAGAGCCCGTGTTCGCTGACTGGTTCCGCCGACACGGCTTTAAAACCGTCCGGTTGCCAGACGACCTCTTCTTCGAGGGAGCCGGGGACGCCTTGTTTTGTGGTCGCACCCTTTTCGCAGGTTACCGCATTCGCAGCGACTGCCTGGCGCATCAGGAGGTGGCTCGCCGTATTGAAAGAGAGGTGCTCCCACTGGAGCTGGTCAATCCGCACTTTTATCACCTCGACACCTGCTTCTGCCCTTTGGCACCGGGCCAAGCGATGTATTATCCGCCGGCGTTTGACGAGTACGCGCAACGGGTGCTGCAGGAACGCATCCCTTGCCTGATCGTTTGCCCCGAACAGGACGCTTACCGTTTTGGTTGCAATGCGGTAGTGGTCGGCAAGCGGGTGGTTCTGAATGCCGGTTGCGATGCCCTGGCCGGTATTCTAAGCCGCCATGGTTACGAACCGATCCAGATTCCCCTGGACGAGTTCCTCAAAGCCGGTGGCAGCGCGAAATGTTTGACCCTGCGACTGGATGGCGAAGACGCCGCCATCTGGGACGGGTAAACTGCACGCTGCCGGAGGCCGGAACCCCCTGGCTTTCGCTGGCGGCTATAAACCAGCCCAGCGGTTACTCCCATGTGCCACGCAAGGCTCACGCCCTGCGCTCTTTGTCTTCCAATTGACGCCAGGCAAAGCAAGAGGCGACGAAAACCGCGGCGGTTTCGACTCGTAAGGTGCACGGGCCGAGTGCCACCAGTTGCCAGCCCGCTTGTCGTGCTTGTGCCAGTTCCGGATCGGTAAAACCGCCCTCCGGGCCGATGACCGCGACAGCAGCCTGCCGCAGGGGAAAATGCCCCGACCGCAAAGGTTCGCCGCGTGGGTCAGCCAGCAGGCGAATCGCGGGCAGTTCTTCTCGCGTCAGCAGTGTGGTCAGGTCTATCGCCGGCATGATTTCCATCAACCGGTTTCGGCCACATTGCTTGCAGGCCTCGATCACATAGCGGCGGAGTTTTTCCAGCCGGGTCGCTGTCAGCGCTACAACGCTGCGCTGGGTTTGCAACGGAAGGTATCGAGCCGTGCCCAATTCTGTAAGCTTCTCGACGAGGAATTGCGACCGATCGCCTTTGGGTAACGGTGCTGCCAGCCACAGAGCTGCCGGTAACTCGCGCGACACTTCCTGCCCGGACTCAATGAGCAGCTCGGCATAGCGTCGCGTCAGAGCGTGAATGACGGCGACGTATTCACGCCCATCGCCATTGAACAGAACGACCCGTTCCCCCAGACGATAACGGCAGACGTGAACCAGGTGGTGAAACTCCTCACCTTCGAGTCGCACCACCGCAGCCGAAAGTGGGCCTGGGTAAAAAAATCGTTCCGCCATGCCGCACTTATGACCAGTGCCACAAATGCGAGTGAGAATCGCCCGGACGCTGTGGGGCCATTACTTGGTGGCCAGACACGCAGCCAGGGCGCGAGCCAATCGCCTGACTCCTTCGCGCAATTCGTCGAGTCGTGCCAGTCCGAACGACAACCGCATCTCGTGGTGCGGCACCGAACTGATACCGGGGGGATAGCAAAACTCGCCTGGTACGTAAAGGACGCCTTCGTCTATGGCTCGTCGGAGCAACGGCCCGCCGGGACCGGTATTCAGGTCCTTCGGGCACACCAGCCAGACATAAAGTCCCCCTTTGGGATGCCACCAGCGAATTCCCCAGCTGTCGGGGACAAATTCTGCTAGCGCCCGGAGCAATTCATCGCGCTTCCGGCGATAATGCTGCACCAGTTGTTGCACATGCCGGCTGTACGCGCCACTGCGCAGACTATGAAGCAACGCGTGCTGCACCAGGTTGGCGGAGCCGAAATCGTGATTCCCTTTGATTCGCAAAATCGGCTGCACAAGGTCGCGTGGGAGAAAACCGTATCCGGTCTTGACGCCGGGCGCCCACGGTTTGGAGAAAGTCATGGCCAGAACCACAAACTGATTGTCGCGATCGAGGCTCTTGATACTGGGCAAATCGTCGCCTTCATAGCGCAGTTCGCGATAAGCGGCATCTTCCAGGATAAGGATGCGATGTTCACGCGAGTAGCTTCGCACCAACTCCAGAAGATGCCGCCGTCGCTCCAGCGTCAGGGTGGCCCCGGTCGGATTCTCGAAATAGCTGACGACGTAAATCAACTTGAGCCGTCGCAAATCTTCCGCTGGCAGCCGGGCAAGCAGTTGTTCCAGGGCCATCGTGTCCAGTCCGTTTTCGTCGCCGCGTACCGCCAGCACGCGCGCTCCCCGTGCTTGCAAAACGCCGTGATAAACAAAATACGAAGGGGCCGCTGTTACCACTAGGTCGCCCGGATCAAGGACGGCTTCGCTGACCAGATAGAGAAGCTGTTGCGAGCCCGTGGTAATCACTACATCGTCGGCAGTCAGCCGGAGGTCTTGCGGGCGCTGCTGCTCCAACCGACAGAAATGTTCCAGTAGTGCTTGCCGCAATGCTGCCAGCCCCGGCGTAGTGCCGTATTGTAATGCCGACTGGGCCGATTCTGGCTGGGCAAGCACGCTGAGCAAGGCCTGCCGCATTTCTTCTGTTGGCAGTGTTTCCATATCCACCAAACCGGCCGCCAGACTGATGAGGTTCGGGTTTTCCACTGCCTGCTGCATGAAATAGGAGATGGGCGGATCACCGGTCCGATGACTCAGCTGCGAGAAGCGAATCGGTGGTGTCATGGCAATTTTCCACTCCCGAATTTGTGCCAAGCTTGTCCGGCATGAGCGCATTGGTGTTCAGAACAAATGTAACCTCTGGCCGCGAACCTGCGCCATCACTCGGCAGTCCGATCCGGGCGAGTTCATGAACCCTCCACGCCAGACAGCTGCTGCAAATGCACTTCCACGCATTCTGCCAGGCGCTCCAGGTGATACCCGCCCTCTAAACAGCTGACAATGCGTCCTGCAGCATGGGTTTCAGCAATTTCCTGCACCCAGCGAGTCAGTTGCACGAAATCTTCGCTCTCCAGGCCCAGCGAGCCGATCGGGTCTTCCCGATGCGCATCGAACCCGGCGCTGATCAGCACCAGCTGAGGACGGCACACACTGGCCGCCTGTTCCAGCCCTCGCAGGAAGAGCTGGCGATACTCGCTTCGCGGCGTTCCGAACCGCACGGGAATGTTCAGAGTGTACCCCAGACCGCGTCCTGTGCCTGTCTCCTCCGCCGAGCCCGTTCCCGGATAGAACGGGTAGCGGTGAATGCTGAAGAAGAACACGCCGGCATCGTCGTAGAAAATATCCTGCGTGCCGTTGCCGTGATGCACGTCCCAGTCCACAATGAGAATCCGTTCCAGACCGAACTGTCGTCGCGCTGTTTCTGCCGCAAAGGCCACGTTGTTGAACAGGCAGAATCCCATGCTCTCATGACGCGTGGCATGATGGCCAGGCGGTCGAATAAGACAAAGGGCAGTCTTGTCCAGACCGGTGAGGACGGCCCGCACGGCAGCGGCACAAGCACTGGCTGCCGCCAGCGCCACCCGATAAGAAGCCCGGGATACTACTGTGTCGGGATCGAGATAGCCCCCTCCGGCTTCGCAAATTTCGCGAACACGACGGATCAGGGCCGGATCGTGAATGCATTCGAGAGCCTCCGCTGCTGCGGGCTGATACTGCCCACGCGGGCACCGGTTCAGCCAGCCGTTGTGCTGCAAACGTTCCTCGATCCGCGCCAGGCGTTCCGGTCTCTCTGGATGGTGCCGACCTGGAAAGTGTTCGCGAAAGAGCAGGTCGTAATACAAAATCGTCATGGTGCATCACCGACAGGGGCAGCTCATTCGGGAGCCAGCTTATGGGCATTCTGGAACAATTTCGCTTAGATGGCAAGCGGGCGGTCATCACCGGTGGCAGCCGGGGATTGGGCTATGCAATGGCTCAAGCATTAGCCCAGGCCGGAGCAGACTTGGTCCTGGTGGCCCGCGACTCGGAGACGCTGAACCAGGCACGATCGCAACTGCTGGCTACGGGGCGCCAGGTGGAGACGGTCGTCGGCGATCTGGCCAATCCCGACGGCACTACCGCGGTTTGCGACACCATCCTCCAGCGTTTCCAGCCCATAGACATTCTCATCAACAATGTCGGTGGCCGTCGTATCAACATCCCCACTGAGCAGATGCCGCTTGCTGATTGGCAGCGGATCCTGGACCTGAACCTGACCAGTGCGTTCCTCTGCTGCCGGTTGATCGGCGGCAAGATGCTTGAGCAACGCCAGGGCTGCATCATCAATGTCGCCTCGATTTCCGGCATGGTGGTCAGTCGCGGTATTTATGGCCGCAGCTACGAAACTGCCAAGGCGGCTTTACTCCACTTCACGCGGGCGCTGGCCGTGGATTGGGCTGCTTACGGCGTGCGGGTCAACGCGATTGCTCCCGGTACGTTCCTGACGGACGCCAACCGCCGCTGGTTTGCACAAATGCCGGAGCTACGCTCACTCATCGAAAGTCAGATTCCCATGCGCCGACTGGGCGAGCCTTCGGAAATCGCTGCCGCCGCCGTTTTCCTCGCCAGCGAGGCTTCCAGTTACATGACCGGTGCGGTGCTGGTCGTGGACGGGGGTTATACGTTGTGGTAAATCGGATTCACGCCGAGACCGGCCACTGTGGCGATGGCTTACGCGGCCCCAGATCAACTCGATGTCTCACCGCAAACGGTTCCTCACCCCGGCGGGCGATCAGCGTGATGTGCTCGACGGCAAACTCGATCGGTTGCCAATGGCTTTGCAAGCGGGCGACAAATGTCGCAATGCCTGACGCTGCCGCTTGGCCGATGCTCAGATGCGGGGTGTAACCCTGGGGAAACCGCGACAGATCATCGCACTGCGGAAAAACCTGCTGCACAACTGCCTGCAGTCCACGCACAGCCTCTCCCGGTTCCGGCTCCAGCCAGACCGTGGCTCGGCCCGACGGGTGACTGAAATACCGAAAACTCGCCAGCCGTATCCGAAACGCCGGGACCATGCTCAGGGCCGCTGCCAGCAATTGCCGCGCTTCGTCGAAATGCTCTTCGGCTACGAAGGGATAAAGCAGATTGATGTGGGGCATCCAGCGCTCAAACTGCCGGTCATACTTTCTTCGCAGCGCCTGGATTGGTTCCCAGACGTTCTCGGGGGGAATGATGGCAACCGCCGTGCAATGCGTCTTGCCCCAGTTGGCCGTCGGCATAGCAAGCTTCCACTGCTACCGTGCGTCACGGGGTGTTTCCATCTCCCAGCTCACTTCACCAGCAGCACCGGGCATTGCGCGAGAATCCCGATTTTGTAACTCATGGTTGCCCATCCCGAAAGCGGTTTGTCCAGGTCTACTTTGTGCGAGCTCAGCACGATCAAGTCAATGGCGTTTTCGCTGGCGTAAGTGATGATTTCGTCGGCGCGGTTGCCGTACAGAATCACGATATGCCACGGTATGTGCCGCTCTTCCAGCCGCCGAGCGATTTCCTGCAAGTGCCTGCGCGCTTCCTGCTCCAGATTCTCGTAAAAATCCGGCTGTTCTTCGCGCGGAAGGTCGGGGATAAGTTCGACAACGTGCAGCAGCGTGACCTCGCCCCCGCTTTGCTCGGCTAAGCTGGCTGCGATTTCCAGCGTTTTTTGGTGCTTATCCGTCAGGTCGAGCGGCAGCAAAATTTTACGAAACACCGTCTTGGCCTCCTTCCTCAGCACCTTGCCTTCAGCGATTATCGTACACCTTCCGGCAACCGTCTCCCAGTGTAGTCGGGATGGCGAAAACCAGCATCCGCTTGTTTCGGAAAGCAGCCAAACTCGAAAAGCTCGGCCATGCAAAACCTCGGACCTCCTGGCCCGGCGCGAAATGAATGTTCCATTCTGGCGGCTTAGGGGCCCAAATAAAGTAGGAGCACGAAAGGCCGTGCTCCTACTTCAAAATCACAGTGCTGGCCGCACTCGCCGCTTTGGAATCCGGCAATAGACCAGCTTACCGCGAAAATGTGAGGAACATCCAGGTCAGGCTACGCGGGAATCCGGTCAGGGTCCAGGCGTGCTACCAGGAGTGCCCACCGTTGGAATCGTACCGGCGCCGCCCGCTGGCTTCGGTTCACTCCCACCGCAGCCCAGCACCGACAGCGTAAAGACGACAAGCAAAATCGCCACAAGTAAGTTTTTCATAATGTGTTACCTCCTGATGCTATGTTGCCTTCAGTCAGATGCCTTGCGGAACCGCTCCGCAAGCTGGCTCGTCTTCGACGATAGTATAAAAGCCGAAGCAGCAGTCCGCTTCGGCTTCCGCATTTCGCCGTTGCCCTACCACAGCGTCGTCATGACGAATTCAGGCTCACATGCTCACATGGGCTTACTTGGTGCAATACCAGGGGAGGTTTCGCCACTGGTGCTGATCGGCTTACCGCCACCACCGGCCGGCGGTTGTGGTTTAGTCTCCCCGCCACCGCAGCCCACGATTGCAATGGCCAGCGCTGCGCCCAACAGTAGTCTGAGCAATGCTCGCATACGGTTGTCCTCCTTAGTGTGACACACCAGTTTCCAGGCTTACACCATGCAGTGCGCATTCCTGAGCGGACAGGTCTGCGGTTACTTCTTTTCGCCACCGGCACCACCGGCAGGTTTCGGCTCGTTCTTCGGTTTGGTTTCACCACCACCACAGCCGATGATCGCCACGCTCAGCAATGCGACCAGCAATGCACTCAGCAGTTTTTTCATGGTCTACTCCTTTCTTTTTGATGCTTGCCCGATCTATGCGTTGCCCTGCGGAACCACTCCGCCGGCGAGGTATGCAATAAGAATCAGCTATCGCGCCGATCCCCATTTACGCAGCTTTGCACAGCTCCGCACTAACAGGGTTACTCCTTCTTCTCGCTGTCAGCTTTCTTCTCGCCTTCTGTCTTCTTTTCTGGAGGTTTCTTGTCGTCGGTCTTCTTCTCCTCGGGCTTTGGTTCCGGTTTCAGCTTAGGCTCTGGTTCCTTTTTAGGTTCCGGTTCCTTCTTCGGAGGAGTCTTTGACTCATCTATCTCTTTCGGCTCCAGCTTTGGCGGCGAAGGTTTGGGTTCGGTCTTCGGTTCTGTTTTGGTAGGTGTAGCTTTACCGTCTCCAGTTTTGGTCGTCGGTTTAGTTTCGCTGCCGCGGCAGCCAAGTCCGAATACCAGCACTCCGGCAATCAAGCAAGCGAGCAGTTTCTTCATAGTTGCACCCGTCCTTTCGAGTGTTGCCCTGAGATACTCCAGACACGCTACCCGGGCCAGGCTTGCGCGTCCATAGACTAGATGCCCGACGCGTATCTTTTATTCCCCAACAAAGCCAATGTCCACCAAAAAATGGCGAAAATTTTTCAGTTTTTTCCGGGGCAAGCCCGTCGGCCGCAGCTGCCCCATCGGGTCAAGCGGCACGAATCCGACTGGAGGGGACCGATTCGATGTTGATAGTTCGCCGCACCCGGTAGGCGGTTTTGCCCTGGCTCTCGAAGTAAGTGCGTGTGAGCACTTCGCCAATCAACCCTAGCGAGATAAATTGCACTCCCACTACAACCAGCAGCACACTCAGCAATAGCAGTGGATTGCGGTTGAGCCGTTCCGCCCAGGCTAGCTTTTGCACCACAGCGACGCTGAGGCTGAGCAAGCCGCCGAGGATACACAGCATGCCGCTCAATCCGAAGATGTGCATCGGCCGGGTCAAATACGCCTGGAAAAACCGCACCGTGATTAAATCCAGCAGCACACGCACCGTTCGCGCCAGCGAGTACTTCGTCTGCCCAAATCGCCGGGGATGGTGCCGAACCGGAACCTGCACAATCCGGTAACCGCTGTTCTGTAACAGAACGGAGATGAAACGGTGCATCTCGCCATACTGCGGCAATTCACGGGCGATTTCGCGGCGCATAGCCCGCATGGTACAACCGAGATCGCGAATACTGGAATGGGTAACTCGGCGAACCAGCCAGTTGGCAATCCAGCTCGGCACCTTGCGAACCAGCAACGAATCCTGACGGTCTTTTCGCCAGCCCAGTACCACGTCGTAGCCATCGCGGAGATAGCCGACCAGCATCGGGATGTCGGCCGGGTCATTCTGCAGGTCGCCGTCCATGGTGACGATGATCTCGCCACCAGCGTGATCGATGCCCGCTCGCAAAGCGGGAGTCTGCCCGAAATTCCGTGTCAGCTGCACGACTTTGACCCGGACATCCCGCAAGGCCAGCCGCTCCAATACCTCCGCCGACCCATCCGAGCTGCCGTCGTCCACAAAAATCAACTCGAAGCTCCAGCCGGTCGGTTCCAGTGCCTGGAGTAACTGCTCATGTAGCAACGGCAGATTGTCCTTCTCGTCCTTGATCGGGATCACCACCGAGACGTCCATGCCTGGTTTCTCCACCTGTGGGCGTGTCGAGATGAATTCCCGACTCGGAGGCTGAGCGGGCGCCGTGAGCCCTCAGCTGTTCATCCGAGGAGGCAAAGGAGTACCGGGTCTGCACTCTCGCTTCGGACAGGCCCAGCCAGAGTGGCAGACCGAGCAGACTGGTCACGCCCTGCATTGCGAGCCAGGCCAGACCTAGGGAGACCGCCTCTGCAGCCGACACACCCAGCGGCGTCAACAATAGCAGGAGCGTTCCTTCTCGCAATCCCAATCCGGCGATGGTGACTGGCAACAAACTGCTGACAGTAACGATTGGCACCACGACCGCCAGGACGGTCAACGGTATTAGCAGATGCAAGGCTCGGGCTACCAGCCAAACCTGAACCACTGCCGCCAGTTGCACCGCCAGCGACACGAAAAAGGCACGCCACCAGACCCGCCGATGTTTCGAGGTTATGCTCAGCGCTTGCGCCAGCCTCGCCCCAACTGCGAATCGTTGGCCGACTACAGGCAACGTCACCAGCATGGTGATCCCACCCATAGCCAGTCCCCACATTAGTCCAATCTGCCAGGTGGGCAACTGACCGACTACTGCCAGGCTGGCCACGCATCCCAGCGCTAATAACGCTACCAACCCGTTGAGCCGTTCGCTCACGACGCTGAGCAGCGCTGGTGCGAGTTTGTTATTCCTAGTTTGCCGCGCCAGTATCCAGCTACGCACGAGGTCACCGCCCATCGAGGTGGGCAAAAATAGGTTGAAGAACATACCGATGAAATATAGCCGCACTAAATAACTCAGCCGCGCCTGTATTCGCACCCGGCGCGCTAACCATTGCCAACGCCAGCTACTTAACACCTGTCCCAATCCGTATAGGATGCACGCCGTCGCAAAAGGCATGGGTTCCAGATGAGTTATCAACTCCCATACTTGAAAGCAGCGTTGGCCAGACAAGAGCCACCCTAATAGCGTTATGGCCACCAGACCACGCATTATCAGCTTGATGCGTGGTGTATATTGATGGGCTGGCATGTAAGATTCTGGCATAAGTCACCCTGTGTGGCTAGAACCCCGCACTCACGGCTCTAATTGTTATTCGATCGCTATCCAGCGACGAAAGGTGGGTGAGCCATATATCCCAAATGGCCCATCGCAGGCATCAACTAAATCTACGAGCAATAAGAATCGGCCCGCTTGATCAGACCGTGGCAGCGGTAATGTTAGTTCTAAGCTGCCACCAGGAGGAACAGTGACATCGAAAAAACCAGCGGCATCGGTCGGCAAACCATCCAGCTGTGCCGGATCGCTAATCGCGATGTCTTTTGGCAATAACCAGGCACGAAGATGCACGCCGCGTCGCGGACTAATACGAAATTCCCAGGAAAAATCGCTGCGATTATAAACACGGAAACGCCCGGCTGCTGCTTGTCCGACTTGCCAGCGCTGAGGCACTGCCAGTGGTTCGATCTCAGCCCAGAGATGCCCCGGCTTATAATGTTGGCTCACCCAGGCGATAAGCGTTTCTTTACTGGACGTGGTGTTGGTTTTGGCCAGCCAATCCTCGTACCAATCGAGTACCTTGACTAACCGTTCTGGCCCGCCCATAGCGAACCAGCCGTATCGCAGGGAAAATTCTCGCCGGGCAATCTTCAGCGTCTGACCCTCTAGTAATAAAGCGAGTGCCGAAGCCAGGCCAGTTCGATCAGCACCGCGACGACAATGCAGAAGGGCAGGTTTCTCGCATTCCAGCAGGACGTGAATTAGTTTTCGCAGTTCCGGCGCTGGTGGCGGAGCCTTGTAAGATAAGCGGATATCATATTGCCGTACATTTAGTCTTTCCAGCACCTGGCGCTCTTGTTCGTACCAGTCGAATCCCGGACAACAGCCACGAAGATTGATAACGCTGCGCAGGCTGTACTCCTGCACAACCCGAGCAAGGGCGTCCGGCTGCAATTGGGCGCTGCGATAAACCTTACTCGGGATAACCACATGGAAATTCGAGCTTAGAAAGGTGTGATGTATCCACAAACCACCGCAGGGCAGTGCAATTAGTACAAGAATGCCGCTGAGTGTTTTCCATCCGGATGCCAGGCGCCAAAGGGTCGTGGGAGCGGGAGGGCAATCGGGACCTGTCGGGATTACTTGCACACCGCGCTGACTATGGGCCGTCATGAATTCGCAATTTCGCAGTGAGATACGTGTCTTCGGCAATGCCAAGTCTTGCTCGCGATCGGATGTTTGCCTCGCGGACCAATGGATGAATAAGCCCGCGCACTGAATTCTGGTGCCGCCCCAGTCATACGGGCCGCGTTAGCAGAAGGTTTTGTTGACTACCCAACGGTGCTGACCTGGCGCAGGAGTCGGGCGGCAATGATGCTATGCCACAGATTTTTCTTTTCGCCTAGGTCAGTTTTCTGGACTCCGCCGAACTCCTTAGTTCGATGCGAGCCACCTGACGGCCGATGTTCAGCCGAGATTCGCTTAGAGGCACTGTCAGAATCGAAGCCGGTGCAGCGCTTACGATGACAGGTAGCGCAGGAACCAATCGCGGGACAGTTCCGCCACTTTTTCTAAAGCACCTGGTTCCGGAAAGAGATGGGTTGCTCCCGGAACAATGAACAATTCGTAAGGACAGCGTAGCAACTGGGCCGCCCGTTTATTCAGTTCCAGCACGTCGTAATCGCGTTCCCCGACGATGAGCAAAGTGGGGGCCTCGACCAGGGGGAGATATTCGCTGGCGAGGTCAGGTCGGCCACCACGCGACACGATAGCCTGCACACCGCTGGGTTCCTGAGCGGCGGCAATGAGAGCGGCAGCAGCGCCAGTGCTGGCGCCAAAATATCCCAGCGCGAGCGATCTGGTCTCTGCCTGCTCAGCCAGCCAGGCTTTCGCAGCGCGCAACCGCTGGGCTAACAGAACAACATCGAAAACCTTCTGCCGATCCTGCGCTTCCATCTCCGTCAACAAGTCCAGCAATAAAGTGGCTAGCCCGGCAGATTGCAAGACGCTGGCGACGTATTGATTGCGGGGACTGAATCGGCTACTGCCACTGCCGTGGGCAAAAACCACCACGCCGAGTGCGTTCTCCGCCACAGTAAGTTCACCGGCAACGCGGACATTACCCGAGAGAATCTCCACTTCTTGCCGTAACATGCTCAGCTCCTGGATTGCTGTTTGTCAGCATACGGGGTTTCGTGTCGGTAACTGTAGGCCAGCGCCAGATGCCTGGAATTCCTTCGCCGCACTCCGGACAGCAGCCGTGATCGCCCAGCCGATTTTCTAGCACGCGGAAACCGTAACGGCGAATCAAGGTGGTACGGCATTTCGGACAGCGTGTGTCTTCCCAGGGGCCGACCTGGCCAGGCAGGTTACCGGCATAGACAAAGGATAACCCGGCTTCCGCGCCAAGCTCTGCTGCCTCTCGTAGTCTTGCCGCAGTCGTTGCGTCGCGATCCAGCATCTTATAATCCGGATGGAAAGCGGTCACGTGCCACGGGATGCTCGGATTTAGCGTGACCAGAAAGCGGGCGATGTCCCGTAATTCTTCCCGCGAATCGTTAAATCCCGGCACCACTAAGGTGACCACCTCCAGCCAGAAACCTCTGGCCACCAGTCCCCGCAGTGTATCCAGGACACGTTCGAGTGTGCCGCCGAGTTGGCGATAGTGGCGATCGTTAAAAGTCTTGAGGTCCACTTTATAGGCGGCAACATAAGGACGCAGATAATCCAGGACCTCCGGCGTAGCATTGCCGTTGGACACATAAGCGCACAAAATCCCACTATCTTCAGCCGCCCGGAAAATCGCTACCGCCCATTCGGAAGTAATCAGTGGCTCGTTGTAGCTGGAAACAAGCAGCCTAGCGCGGCATTCCAGGGCGATGTGCACCAACTCTTCTGGGGAGATGGGTTGAATAGGGGTTCCCGCGGCCGGATCACGCAAGGCCTGGCTGGTCAGCCAGTTCTGACAATAGGCACAATGCAGATCGCAACCGAGCATCCCGAAGGTCAGCGCCCGGCTTGCGGGCAAAACGTGAAAGAAAGGCTTCTTCTCCACCGGATCACATTGCAACGCTGCCACATAACCGAAAGGCACTCGCAGTTGGCCGCCGCGAACGAAACGGACGCGGCAAATGCCACGTTTGCCCTCGCCGATCAAACAGCGGTGGCCGCATGCGAAACAGCGAACCCGCCCTTGTTCAGTCCGCCACAACTCCCCGGTCACGCTGTGGCGATCCAGCACCTCCTGCAAGCTCTCCTGCGCTACGACCATAACCGGATAACCCCCTGATGCCCGTGTCGTACTTCGGCATCATAGCGGATTGTGCATAAAGATTGTACGCGGCCAACGGCACTTAGGCTGGCTGCGGCGACAGTTTTCAACCGGCAAGTCTTCTGCGTTCGTTCAATGGCAGTAGTACCCGGTACCGCAGTGCTCGAAAGAACAGCCAGCCCCGCACCAGACCCTACTGCTGCAAGCCATGACTTCGCAGCGCTATATCAACTCGTGCGACGTACTGCTTGGCGGAAGACAGCAATTCTACGGGCCAATCGCCTGCGGTCCTCGCTCGCCCGTGCGGATGCGCACGCAGTCTTCCAGGGGCAATACGAAAATCTTGCCGTCGCCGATCGCTCCAGTTTCGCCCGTGCGGCCCGCCTGAACGATGGCTTCAATCGTGGCCTCGACGAATGCATCATTGACCGCAATTTCGAGTTTCAGTTTCGGCAGTAGTCGTACCTGCATCTCCGTGCCACGATAGACTTCCGTATAGCCTCGTTGACGACCACAGCCGCGCACGTCGCTGACCGTCATGAGGTAAACGTCCCGCTCATTCAAGGCCCGCTGCACTTCGTCTAATTTTTCTGGTCGGATAATCGCGACGATGAGTTTCATTTGCAGCTCCCTTTAGGACAGTAGAATATAGTCCCACTCCTCCGCTGCCCAGGGTCTTACAGGTTGCGAGGAACGCTAGGCTTCGACGCGGACACGGATCTGGCCATTGCCCAGCTTCGATCGGAGCAGGTGTTCCAGGCTTTGGCGCACCGCTTCGGGATTGCCGCCACGAAAGCGGAAACGATTCCCCTGCATGGTCGTGAAAAACGGATAGACGCGTTTGAATTCCGGAGTAGGAACCGTGCCGGCCTGACAAAGGTCCGACCAGGCATCGGCCAGCCGTTGTGGATCAACGCCTTCTACTACCAGACTGTATCGTCCGACACCATCCGGTGGCTGCGTGGCTGGTCGCGGTTCTTTGCCCACTGCCGCGGGCAATTCCTACAGCGCTGAGGCCAGGTAGAAACCGGTTTCTCCGTGCTCGGTGCGGTCGAGACCTTCCACTTCGCTGGCCAGATCGGTGGTCAGCCCGATCAAGTCCACCAATTTGACCAGGACCAGACTGACGACAAAGGAATACGCAGCAGCGACAGCGGCGGCTTTGAACTGGATAACGAATTGGGTCAGCCCACCGCCGAGGAAGAGGCCTTCGTTGCTCACCGCCGGGTTAGCGACCTTCGTACACAGGCAACCGGTCAGCAACGCCCCGAGGAATCCGCCCACCCCGTGCACCCCGAAGGCGTCCAGGGAATCGTCATACCCGAACTTCGGCTTCAACGACACCGAGACGTAACACACAACACCCGCCAGCAGGCCAATGATCAGACCACCGGGGATGGTGACATACCCCGAAGCCGGCGTGACCGCCACCAGCCCTGTGACGATGCCGGAAGATAAGCCTAGGGCAGTGGGTTTGCCCTTGTGAAGCCATTCGGCTAGCATCCAGCTCAGACCCGCAGCTGCCGCTGCCGCCTGCGTGGCACTGAAAGCTGAACCAGCCAGGCTGCCACTGGCCAGGCCACTGCCGCCGTTGAACCCGAACCAACCGAACCACAGCAACCCGGCTCCGAACAACGTCAGCACCATGCTACTGGGAGGCATTGGCACTTCCGGATACCCGTGGCGTTTCCGCAAGACCAGTGCCGCAGCCAGACCGGAAAATCCAGCGGCAATATGAACCACCGTTCCGCCAGCGAAGTCGAGCGCCCCCATGGCTCCCAACCAGCCGACCGCATCCTTGCCCGTATCCCGCGTCCCTGCCTCTGGCCCAAACCAGTTCATTCCCCAAACCCAATGCGCCAGCGGACAATAGACCAGCGTGCTCCACAACAGCAGGAACAAGCAATAGGGCCAGAAACGCACCCGCTCCGCCATGGCTCCGCTGATCAAGGCCGGAGTAATGATGGCGAACATTCCTTGAAACATGACGTGGACGTAAATCGGGATCGTCCCGTTGGGTAAGACCTCATCAGGTCGAACTCCCCGCAGGCAAATCAGGTCGGAATTCCACCCGACAAACCCGCCTTTGCTGTGGCCGAACGCCAGACAGTAACCGATGCATAGCCAGTGCACGCCGATCACGGCCAGAGCAGCCATGCTTTGCATCATCGTGGCCAGGATGTTCTTACTGCGGGCCATCCCGCCATAAAACAGTGCCAGGCCCGGCACCATGAGCATGACGAACGCCGAAGCCGCAATCATCCAGGCGGTGTCACCGGTATCTGGCTGCGGCGGTTTAGCGCTATCGGTCGCTGCTTTCTCGGCAGGCTTTTCCGCGGCCGGTGCATCGGCGCTCCAAGATAGCCCCGCACACCACAAGCAGGCCACCGCCACCATCAGCCAGGCACGCCAAGGAGAGGATTGCACTCGCCACACAGTCGGAATCTCCGTTTTACGTGGGAAAATAGGCGACCCGCACCCGACACAGTCGGAGCGGCAAGCGGGGTTACAGCGTATTACCCGTCTCGAAACGCATACGCTAGCCTTATGCCAATACTCTTCTGACGCCGCTTCTGCTGTAAGTTGCTAATTGACAGGAAGTTAGGAATTCAGCCTGCTTCTGCCGCCAGTGGTGCCATGTGCCGGCCAGCGTAACCATAAAGCAAAAATGCTCACAGGGCAGGCAATTCCACGGTACCCCTTGACCATTTTTTCGACATGACGGGGAACTGCTGAAAAATCTGTCCAGCAAAGTCTTTCATCGCGTCACCTTCGGATTTTCTCCGACCAAAAAGGTTGCAAATGAAATCGTCGAAGTTAATCTGTTCCCACTGTGCAGCCGACTAACAGGCCAGAAAATTTGGGATAACTGCCCCCAGCGCCGCCGGATTCGACCTCTCCCCCGGTTGGTCAATGGCAGGATGTTTCACAAGCTAGTCCTTAGAAAGGAGAGGTGCAATGTCTGCGGGTGCATTGACCCGGATTGGTGGCGTAAACCTGCTGGCCCTGGGATTGGCCATCATCCCCATTTGTGGCGAGGACTCCAGGAACAAGGAGAACCTTTGCCCGACGACTCAGCTGTCCCCTAGCAGTTTGGCTGATTCCTGCAATGGCCAAGGGATGGGTTTTATGAAACAGTTGTTTTTCCCCTGTCAGGTGGAGTGGTGCAAGTGCTGGAAGTCCGAGGAACTGGAAATGAAACCAGTGGAGAAGGCACACCCCGGGCTGTGTGGCTGCCATTCGTACCTGACCTCGCTGCTGTGGTGCCCGCCAAAGCAGAACAATGATAATGGCCAGGCGGAACAGGACAGCGAGACGGAGAACGGTGGGAACGGCTCCGACCTGAATCCCCTCATGCAGGCCATGAAAATTCACTTGCCGGACTTCTATTCCTTCATGGACGCTCAGCAAATTCGGCTGTATGGGTGGGTCCAGCAAGGACTAACGTTTAATTTTGACGGGCCTAGTGATCGAACCAATTTTGGCACCTCTTTCAACCTTCGCTCCAATGACTACCGCCTGAATCAAGTTTACTTAGTCCTCGAAAAAACGTTGGCGGAGAACAAACAGGATTATAGCTGGGGATTCCGCTGGGATTTCTTCACTGGACATGATGCCCCGTTCTTGGCAAATATATCGCTGGGTCTTTTTGATAACTTCACCGGCGGCAGCTTCAATGCCGTGGGAATCGAGATGCCGCAGTTTTACGTGGAAGCCCATTTGCCGATCCTGACTACTAATGGTGTGGATGTCCGTGTTGGTCGCTTCTAGACTTACCATGAGTACGAGTTGACGCCGGCCGCGTTGACAGACTTTTATTCCCACGCCTACGGGTTCTTTTTCGGCCCGTTCACGCACACTGGGGTCATTTTTACCGTATATCTAGGCGACACCTTCCAGTTGATGAACGGTATTGTTCGCGGTTGGGACGTGGTATTTGAGGATAACAATGACAGTCCTTCCTGGCATGGATCGTTGAAATACACCTCTTGCGATCAGCGGACCATCGCTTACATTACCTGGATGGTCGGGCCGGAGCTGCCTAACAATAACCACGATTTGCGAACATATATCACCTACGATTTGATTCGCAAATTCGGCACCTACGATCCGTGGAAAGTCGGGTTGAATTTTGGCACCGCCTGGGAGTCCCATTCCGCTCCCGGCGGTGGCACAGCCCGTTGGCAGGAAGGTGCCTTTTATCTCTTTTACACAATCGATCCTCGGCTGATTCTTGGTTTCCGGGCAGAGATTTACAACGATGAAGATGGTGTTCGTACCGGCTTCGCCGATCGGTTTCATGAGATTACTCTGGGATTGACCTACAAACCGTACAAAAATTTGCGAATCCGTCCCGAAATCCGCTTTGATTGGAGCGACAAAACGCGACCGTTCAACGACCTCCAGGACAAATCCCAGCAGACAGCCGCCTTTGACATTATCTGGGAATTCTGATTCTTCGCGCTGGCCGTTTCCCAAACGCAGGGCGGGAATACTCTTCCCGCCCTAGTTGGCTTTGACGCTGCTAACCCCTCCAGCCCAGGGATAACATGCGTTGCCGGACTCGTGTGCACTCGTCACCAATTCAGCCACGCCGGCAATGGCGCGATGGTCAGGTGGCGTAATCGTTAGCAGGAAGCCCACGAAAGCAACGAGGCTGGCGACTTATTTGCTCCGGGTCGCGGCGTCGAATCGCTTGGCAACCTCGTCCCAGTTGACCACGTTCCACCAGGCTTTCAAATAGTCGCCGCGACGGTTGCGGTAATCAATGTAGTAAGCATGCTCCCACACATCTACGCCCAGCACGGGATACTGGTTGTTCATCAGCGGGCAATCCTGGTTGGGTGTGCTGATCACTTTGAGATGGCCGCCATCCACCACCAGCCAGGCCCAGCCACTTCCGAAGCGTTTCAAACCCGCGTCGTTGACCATCTGCTTCAGCTGTTCCAGTCCGCCGAGCGCTTTAATGGCGTCGGCCAACGCACCTTTCGGCTCTTTGCTGCCGCCGGGTTTCATGATTTCCCAGAACATGGTGTGGTTGTAATGACCACCGCCATTGTTGATCACCGCCTGGCGAATCGCTTCCGGCACTTTGGTAATCTGCCGCAGCAGTTCGTCAATCTCCAGCTTATGCAGTTCGGGATGATCTTTCAGGGCGGCGTTCAGGTTGTCCACGTAGGCCTGGTGGTGCTTGTCGTGATGATATTCCATCGTCTCCTTACTGATGTACGGTTGCAGGGCATCGTAAGGGTAAGGCAGCGGCGGCAAAGTAAAAGGATACGGCATGGTGGTCCTCCTGTGGATGGTTGCGGGTGCCGTGCTTCCTCGCTTGGGTTACCTGCTTGCACTTACGTGGTAATATAGCAACGGCAAGGGCAGCGTCCACTGGGGGGTCAGGGAAATACCTGAGGCGAGCAGCGGTCGGATTTTGTCGTGCTCAGGTGCTCCTGCCACCGGGCCTCTTGTCCCGGCGTCAGCCAGACCACTCGTCCCTGCTGTCGCCAGGTATCTTCCAGGATTTCGGCCGATAACCGGAACCAGATTTCCTGGCCTTCCGGTTGCTCTTGAGCGACCCCTGCCGGCGTGGTGCTGCGGGGTAAACTTCCTCGCAAACGCACCGCGTATCGGCTGGGAGCTTCTCCGGTGCGGAATTGGAGCCGCAGTTCATAAATCGCATAACGTGGGTGGTTCTCAATCCGCTGCGGCAGTCCCCGGGAGCTGGCTACGATTGTATACGTATCGCCCGGCACAGTAATGGCGGAGCCAGGTACCGGTTGTAAGATTTCGATTAACAGTGATGTGAGCGGTTTTCTATACAGGTCCGATTCGTCGGTCGCCCAGCGCGGTTCATGAATCTCCCGCCATTGTAGCACGAGCTGGATAGTTGCCTGGGGCGGCAAGGTGGGTACGGCCAGGCATTCTAATGCTGACTCTGTTGTTTGGCCAATTGACTTCTTCGGCCAGGCTTGCCAGCCTAACCAGTTCAATTCCGGCGAATGCCACCGCGGTGCGACATTAGCACGTCGCTGTGCCCATGGCTCCGGCTGGAGTTTCACCCGGGATGGCAGATTCAGATTCCGAAACTCCATTACGCCATTATTGTCGCGGTCGCGCAGCCAGCCCCACCACTGTTCTTCGCCCTGCCTGGGCACCACTTGAATATAAGCTGCCGGTTTCGAGCTAAGTCCGGGCAGCCAGAGCAGACCAGGGGCTATGTCTGGCAGACTCGGATAACCATCCCGCCAGAATGGAACTATCACGACGTTATTGACTTCTTGCAAACGCTTTTGCCAGTCCAGTAACTCAGTGGCACGATAAACCAGTTCGCTGTAGTGTTTCTTGCGTGCCAGCCAGGTCTTTTCGCGTTGCAGGAATTGGTCGCGTGCTTTCCAGTAAGCCGGATTGTCCGGGCCGAAATCCAGCAACAGCTCCTGTCTGCGGAGTCGCAATTCCCGCTCCTCCTGCGTCAATGCCGACTGTTCGCGGGCGAGTTCTTCCAGACGCCGTCGCGCCAGAATCGGCAGCGCCGTGGCATCGTGCAGGAGTTTCAAGATATCCGCCACTTGATAAGGCGCACTTTCGTGGATACGTACTAAATAAAGTTCTTGCACCGGCGCGGATCGGCAGATTTCTTCCGCAATAGGCAAGCCTACACCGGGCACCGAAGGAGCCGCTTCTGGTTCTAAGTCAGAATTCATCCAGCGTGTATAGTCCACCAGAAATGTTGCTGCGGGTAGAGTTTGTCCTCGTTTCTGTTCCCAACCCCGGAAGTCGGTGGCAATGACGGCCAGGCGCAGAGGTTCTCGATAGCGCAGCAGTGGTGCCAGAGAATCATGAACAGGTGCTGCCTGGCCCAGCCTGACGTAATAGTAAGGCAGCCGGCCGTCGGCTCCCGGACGCACATACAGGGGAGCTTGCGGCAAGCGAATGACCGACACCTCCGGTAGTTCCGCCAGTTTAGCTATGTCTTTAGCTCCAATACGAACCCAGAGTATAGGCCCTAAGCTTCCTTCTAATTGTGCAGAATCCGCTAACGCACGCACCGAAGCAAAAAGCTCGGAAGCGTTCTTAGCATCGCGGAAAATCAATTCCACGCGATGGACATTCTGATCCTTCTTCTCCTGGCCAATCAGGGCCTGGATTTCCGAGGTAATTTTCATTTCTGGAGCAATTAACTGCGGCCAACCCGGTTCCGTGAGCTTCATGTTAGGAGGGAGAATTTTTCCCGGCTCGATCAAGACCTCGATCAGGCGAAAAAGTGTAATGTAGTCAGGCGCACGCAAGTAAGGCGACTCAGCATAGTTCGCTTGCTCCAAATCATGGCTGGCGTCTAATAACTCAAAGACCTGACGGGCAGGCAACCACCCAAGTATCCGCATGCCAGCCTCCGTATCGTGGGCGATGGCTTCAGTAAACCCGAGTTTAGCTAACCGTTCGCGGGCGAGTTGCCGAATCTCTTGCTGCCGGGAGTAAGTAAGGTCGTTTGCCAGCCAGATTTCCACCAGCACCGGTTCCTGACTCTTCTGGAGAATGTTCCAGGCGAATGGAGCCAGGAGGATGGAGCGGATATTCGAGATTCTAAGCAAAGTCGAAACAGCACTAGCCGGGAGTTTGCCACGCAGGATGTCGTTATAACGCCATTCCTCCGGCTTGAGGGGTTCCTGTTCAAAGCCGACGCCACGTAGGTGCTTAATAAGTTCTTGATATTGAATCCAGCGCTGGGTTGGAGCACGAGAGTCCGCGTCCAGTTTGACGCGAAACTGCACATGATACTCATATGGAGCAGCCGGCTTCGGAGTGTCCGGCTCGAGGACGAGCATATAAACGCCGGGTAAGCGCGCTACCACCGGCACCGAACCTTTAGGCAACCGTCCCCACACTTCGGATGCACCGATGGGCGTTTCCGCCAGGAAACCATGAGATTCCAGCTCCGAAACGGTCTTGTCACGGTCTCTATGCGGATGCCAGATGATACGCACGCGCTGCAGAGGCACCTGCGACAAACCATTGAGCGCGCCGAGAAATGCTAGGCAACCAAGTGCAGCGATTTGTATTATCTGCCGGCAATGTCGCAGACTCATAGAAGCGCTCCCTGGATTCACCGTGGGGGTTTGTTATATTGTTGCTTTAGTGCTGGCAAATGCAAGGTGCATCCGTCTTAACTCTGCGATAGGATACGGCCATGTTTGCTCGCTACTTGGATTATTGGGCTGGTCGGGTCGGTCTGACGGTGCGGATTTTAGCGGGGATACTAGTTTGGCTGGTGGTACTGATTTTGCAAGTGCCCGAACCAACTAGCCAACAGTGGGGCGAAATGCTATTGTTGCTGGCGGCGCTGTTGTTACTGCCGATGAGTTTCGAGTGGTTGGTGCCTCTGCCTGGTCGTCTGCATTACCGGCTCTGGCAAGCGATGCACCTCTTCCAGTTTCCAGCCGCTGTGGCACTCGTCGCGGCATTTTATTTTCCGCCAGGCGTATCGGCGTTCCTCTGGGCGATGCCCTGGTGTTTAGAGTTGATAATCCTGGCGTCTTTTGGTGTATGGATCCTGTTCGCTCACCGATGGCGCGGTAGGTGGAACTGGTGCCGGGCAGTTGGCGCATTTCTGACGGTGGTAGGCGGAGTTTGGTTACTATGCGACCGCATCGGATACAGACCCCTTGATTTCGACGCGGAGATCGTCTTATTGACGGCTATACATTTTCATTACGCTGCATATCTTTTGCCACTAGGTGCAGGTTTATTAGTCCGTGTTCTGCCAACCCTGTGGACTAAGCTTGCTGCAACTGGAGCATTAGTCGGTGTACCTCTGGTAGCGTCAGGAATTACTGTTACGCACTTATTCCGGATGACCTGGTTGGAACTTCTTGCTACGACGTTACTGGCTATGGACGGTGGTGTAATCGGTATTGGTCACACCGTGGTAGCCTGGCGGTATCGAGCAGAGCGGGTAGCGGCAGGAATGCTGTTTGTTGCTGGGATGGCTCTGATAGTCACGATGGCACTTGCGGCACTATATGGTTGGCGGCATTACCTGGTAGCCGCGGCGCTGGACATTCCGCAAATGAGAAAATGGCATGGCAGCATGGCCGTGCTGGGTTTTGCCCTGCTGGCTTTACCGGGCTGGCGAAAGCTTAGAGTTTCCACGGGGCTCGCAGATGCGGTTGCAAATACTTATTAGCCTCGGCGTCATTCGTCTGTTCGGCAACCGGGTCCCATTTGAGTTTTTTGCCGAGCCGCATGGCAATGTTATTAAGGTGGCAGATAGTCGCGGTGCGATGGCCGACTTCGGCAGGAGCGACGGGGTCTTTACGCGATTTGACGGCGTCTAAGAAGTTGCGAACATGGCCCGGGCTGCGGCCGAGGGACAGCTTGAATTGAGAAGGGTCGGTTTTGAGTAACGAAGCCGGTTCTGCCTCTAATTTGCCACCGTGAATGTGGATGAAAATCCAACCGTCTGTCCCCTCGAACTTGAGCCCGCGAGGCGTGGCTGTTGAACCGATCATCTGCACGCCGTTAGCATAGATGTTGGTAAACTGGTAATCCCAGAAGGCATCGTAGAGGCTGCCTTTGGTTTGCACGCCCCGTGCTTCGATCTCCACCGGGCCGGTGTCATCGGTACCCAATCCGAGTTGTGCCAGATCAATAATGTGGGCACCGCGATCGGTCATCTCGCCGCCACCATAGGCCAGGATAAAGCGCCACCAGAAATGGGTGCGTAGCGGGGTATAAGGCGCTTTGGGAGCTGGCCCTAACCAGAAGTCGTAATCGAAACCTTCAGGCACGGGTTCTTCGGGCGGGATAGTATTCAGGGCGCGAGCCTTCTGGTGATGGCCATCGTTGCACGGCAGGTGAATCCGCACGGTGTGCACCTTGCCGATCAATCCGTTGCGCACCAACTCGCAGGCGAAACGCACACTCGGTGTCGAGCGTTCATGGCTGCCCGTCTGCAGGATGCGTTTATTTTCGGATACGGCCTTGCACAGAGCCCGGCCTTCCGCGATGGAATTGACGAGCGGTTTTTCGCAATAGATGTCTTTGCCAGCTCGCGCAGCCGCAATGCTGATCAGGCCGTGCCAGTGGTCCGGGGTGGCCACGACCACCGCATCTAGATCTTTGCGTTCTAATAGCTGGCGGAAATCTTTATAGCTGGCACATTCCTTGCCTGTGCGTTTCTGGACGGCTTGCAGACCATTCTGAAGATGGCGGGCGTCCACGTCGCAAACGGCCAGGATTTCCACATCCTTCTCGTTGAGGAACATGTTGATAAGAGCGACGCCACGACCGCCGGTGCCGATTATGCCGACGGTGATCCGCTCGCTGGGAGCTACGTTCCCCGCTAAGCCCAGAGAGCGGGCGGGGACAAAGAAAGGCACACTCAGGGCAGCAGCGCTGCCAGCCAGGAATTGGCGGCGATTCAGCACTGAGGGATTCCGGCTCATGGTTCGCCTCCTGTGTGTGGCGGATGGCGAGTGGTCAGCCAGGCATTGACTGAGCCCGCCCACTTTCTCGGTTGCACACATACAGTTTCCGATCCCGGTTCGGCGGCACAGTTGATCGGTCGCACCAATGCGGTTGTCCGCAGGCAAGGAGCAACCAGGCGTGGCGACTCCAATACGCGGTCTATCCTAGCGATAAAACAGCGGCTTGGCCAATCGTTTCTGGGGGCGGTCTTGGAGGTGGCCCCATTTCTTCGGAGTACTTGCGGCAAGAACGACTTAGGGCCGAACTCAGCATCTGAGTTTCTACTGGCGGTGTGTACCCGAAAAATAGGGCTTGCAGAGAAACTGGACGGATGAAAACGAGAATGAGGGCAGACGGCTCGCTTTCCTGGTTCTTGATGCCCGTGTGCCATCGGCCGGTTCTGAAACGGGGAGCGCAAAATGGAGTTGCAGGGCGCGAGGAAAAATGACGTGTGGCTCGGAACGCGGCCGACCGACATACCCAGCGATGTGAAACACATGCCCGGCAGGAGGAACGTCATGCTGGTCGTTGCAGAATCCCGAAACCGGATACGGCAAGCGGGCTGGATTCTGGCAGGCGTGTTGTGGCTTGCATGGGCCAGACCGATGCCTTCCGATCTGACAGCGCAAAACTCGGCTGGGCCGGTCTCCAGCCCGACCCCTGCCGTAACCGATCTGGTCAGCATTGGCGAGCGGTTTCAGCAAGTGGCAAGAAGGGTTTGTCCCTGCGTAGTGTATGTCGAAGCTCGACGCGGCGAGGGCGCGCGCGATAACGAGGAGGAGTCGGGTTCTGGGGTGCTAGTAAGTTTACCGGGACGGCAGGAAGTGTTTGTGTTTACCAACCACCATGTAGTCGCCGGTGCTGGCCCGGAACGGATCGTCGTGCACCTGGCAGACCGGCGAGTGCTGCGGCCAGTGCGCATCTGGGGCGATGCCGAATCAGACGTGGCCGTCCTCTCTCTGGGCGAACGCAACGATTTGCCCACGGCGACGCTGGGGGACAGCGATCGCATGGAGGTGGGCATGTGGGTTTTGGCCATCGGCAGCCCATTTGGGTTGAATCAGACGGTCACACATGGCATCATCTCCGCCCGCAATCGTGGCCAGGTGAGTCTGGGCCAGGGAATCCGCATCAAGGAGTTCTTGCAAACCGACGCGTCGATCAACCCGGGCTCCAGTGGCGGGCCGCTCGTAAACCTCAACGGGGAAGTGATCGGTATCAACGCAGCCATCGCCTCGCCCAGCGGCTCCAGTAGCGGCATCGCCTTCAGCATACCGAGCAATTTGTTTCGTCGCGTGGCTATGGAATTGCTCGAAAAAGGTCGAATCGTGCGAGGGGCGCTGGGTGTGCAGGTAGCCAACGCCATCGAGCCTGTGGAGGCGTTGCGGCTGGGGCTGGAACGCACCGATGGGGCGATGGTCGAAGCCGTCTTACCGGATACACCTGCAGAAAAAGCAGGATTGCGACCTGGCGATATCGTGCTGGAAGTGGACGGCGTGACTATCGAGCACGGTAACCACTTCATCAACCTGGTCAGCGATACACCGCCGGGGAAGACGGTGCAATTGACAGTATGGCGCGCTGGTCGGCGTCTGCAGCTGCAAGCCACCGTGGCCGATTGGGAACTATTGAAACAACGCTGGAAGAGTAACCGACCGACGGTGCGCTAGCTGAATCAGTCAAGCTATTTTGTGCTAGGCTCGAAACGAAAGCTAATAGCCGCGACTGATACGCTTCGCGGGACCTGGCGGGTATTCACCACACGCAAACCAAGCCAGTTTGTCCAGTGAGTGGCATGATTCCAACTTTCTGACGCACCGTCATTAGAGTTCCCGGGATCACGACGAGCGCTGGCTGTCCTCAAAAAGACAGGCGGAGCGGGTCGGCTATGTCCCTGCTCCGCCTGGTCGAATAGTCGGTAGTTGGCGACGGCGCTGTGATTTACTCTTCTTCCTGTTGCTTACGCAGGTAAATAAGCAACCCGATAAGCGCGACCAGAAGGATCAGGACAATAAAAAAGAAGATCCAGAAGTTTTCCTGCACCCAGCGTGGCACCAGCCTGTCCAGCAGGTCGAACATAGCGGTTCTCCTTTGTCTAAGGGCCAAGAAGAAATCGAGCTGTGGAAGCCCCCGTCGCTTCCGGCTGATCACTGCGGTAGTTGTCTTGATTTGTAACTACCAGACAAGGTATTTTCAAGCAAGTGGTTTTGAGAAAAAGTCTCAGGAGTTGCCAGGAGCGAAGGAGGTAAACCCAGCGTGGATGGCAGCGTGGACGATGGCCAGGAATTCGCGCGGTTGCAGGCTGGCTCCGCCGACCAGGACGCCATCCACGTCGGGCTGGCGCATCAGGGCAGGCGCGTTGGTGGCAGTCACGCTTCCGCCGTAGAGAATTCGCAATTTCTCGGCCACTTCTGGGCCGAATCGTTGGCCTATCCAGTCCCGGACGAAAGCCTGTACTTCCTGGGCCTGTTCGGGAGTGGCGTTGATGCCGGTGCCGATAGCCCAGACCGGTTCGTAAGCGAGGACGACCGCGGCGAGTTGCTCGCTGGACAAAGCGGGCAGGCTCTCTTGCAGCTGCGCCGAGACCACGGCGAAAGTTTGACCTGCCTCGCGTTCTTCCCGGGTCTCGCCAATGCAGAGAATCACCTGTAAGCCATGCCCGACGGCAGCAATGAGTTTACGGCGGATGAAATCGTTGGATTCTCCGAGCAGCCGACGCCGTTCACTGTGGCCGATGATTACCCATTGGCAACCGCAGTCGGTGAGCATCACCGGGCTGACTTCGCCGGTAAACGCGCCTTTCGGTTCACAGTGAACATTCTGGGCCCCGAGAGCAATGCGGCTGCCGGCAAGCACCTCGCGTACTGGCAGCAGATAGGGAAACGGTGGGCAGATCACGATGTCCACCTGCGTTTCCTGACCTGCGTTGGCGACGAGTTCGCGGGCCAGCTGGACGGCGGTCTGCCGGGTCGTGTTCATTTTCCAATTGCCGGCCACCAGCTTTTTCCGCATGCGTCTGATTGCTCCTTCCAGGGCAAGGTTATCGCCTGGGGCTTACGCCCACGGCTCTTCGATGGCTTGCTTAGGTCGGCAAGTCATGGGCCGATGTGTTTGCCAAAGAGTTCCGCGATGCGGCGAAGGTCGCGCATCAGTTCGGCGTACTGCGACGGTAACAGCGCCTGCTGGCCGTCGGACAGAGCTTTCTCTGGCGCACAGTGCACTTCGATATGCACGCCATCGGCGCCCGCGGCGACGGCAGCACGAGCCATGGCTGGAATCAAATCCGGCCGACCAGTGGCGTGGCTGGGGTCAACAATTATCGGCAGGTGGCTTAGCCCCTTGACGTTGGGGACGGCACTGAGGTCGAGCGTGTTACGGGTCGAATCCTCGAAAGTCCGCACACCCCGTTCACACAGCACCACCTGCTGGTTACCTTCCGACAAAATGTACTCCGCCGACAACAGCAAATCCTTGACGGTGGCGCTCATGCCGCGTTTGAGCAACACGGGCTTGTTAGTGCGGCCCACTTCGCGCAGCAGGTCGAAATTCTGCATATTGCGGGCACCGATCTGAAGCATGTCGGCGTAACGGTTGACCAGTTCGACCTGACGCGGGTCCATTACTTCGGTGACCACGGGCATGTCGTACTTCTGACCGATGTCGTGCAGGATACGCAGCCCCGTCTCGCCCAGACCCTGGAAACTGTACGGGCTAGTGCGGGGTTTGAAGGCGCCGCCCCGCAGAATATTCGCACCAGCGGCTTTGACGGCAGCGGCGATGGTGTCGAGGATTTCGTAGTTTTCGACGGCACAAGGCCCGGCAATCATAGCCAGCGACCCGCCGCCGATCCGCACCTTGCCCACCTGGACGATGGTGTCGGTTTTCTTGAACTCCCGGCTGGCCAGTTTGAACGGTTTGAGGATCGGCAGCACCTGCTCGACGCCAGGCAATGCTGCCAACGGTTGCGCCTGCAGTTTTTGCTCATCGCCGATGACACCGATGATGGTGCGGTGTTCACCGCGACTGACGTGCGGTCGCAGGCCCCATTCTTCGATGCGCTTCAGGATATGTTCGAGGTCGGCCTGGGTGGCCTCCGGTTTAAGCACGATGATCATGACACCAAAGCCTCACTCCTATAAGCATGGGTGCTCCCCGGTCAATGGGGCAAATGGGCGATAGTAGCCCGCGTTGCATGCGGTTTGACTGCGAGTCGCCAGCTACTATTCCGTACACGCTACACCAAGCAGAATACAAAGCGTCAACGTAGTGGTCAACCTGCTCGCAGCTGTCAGCGCGGGGGCAAAGTGATCGGTGCCACTGCCTCTGCTACGAGAAAGAACAAGCCTTTGGGTTGTGCCGAAACACGACAGAAACAGTCCGCCGCATAACCGTACCCGCATGCAGTCTTCCAATGCCTGGCGTTCAGCAGCGCGTGCGGGGTAATTGGCAGCGCCACATGAAGCTAATCGGTATCTTCTGTCCAGGGCCGTGGGAAATTTCTAGCGCCGCCAGACCAACCGGAAAGGGTAGCCGGGAGTGGCCTCGGAGTTCGGGTGGCTAATAGGCGGGCGCGGTAGTCAGCTTAACACCGAAATTTTTCGGGGTTTTTCTTACATCTCCCCTTGCCGCTATGCCAGCGTCTCTTGTATAATAACATTGGCCGGGGGAGGTGGATACCTCTGGGGCTGCCTGGGCGACCGGTCTCAGATCCACCGAACCCGGCCTTTATCGTTTCCGGGGCGGTTGCTTGGGCCGAGAACTGTACAACTGGTTGGCACCGGCTACCGCTGCATCGCAGGGCAACCTCCCTCGCGGCATTCGGCAATCCGGATCGCACTGGTATTGCCAGTAATTACGCATGAAGCTCAAACAACAGCCGCCTGATTTTCGCGTCGAAGAACTCACTTGCGTTTGTCCTGGCAACGACGGCGCGTACGCTTTTTATCGCCTCGATAAAGAATCCCTGGGCACGCCGGAGGCGATCAATGCCATCTGCCGTAAATGGAAAATCGCTCGAGACCGAATCGGTTACGGCGGGCTGAAAGACCGCCATGCTCAGACGACGCAGTACCTGAGCATTCTGCGAGGCCCGCGGCGTGGCTTGCAGCAGACGCATCTGCGCCTGCAATACCTTGGCCAAATCCAACAGCCGTACGGGCCCAAGTTTGTCGAGGGCAATCGCTTCCGCATCGTGGTTCGCGACTTGTCCAGCAGTGAAGCACGGCAGGCATTGGATGCCCTAGAGGAGGTTCGCCGGGAGGGTGTACCCAATTATTTCGACGACCAGCGCTTCGGTTCAGTCACGCCGGATCGCCGTTTCATCGCCCGGTATCTGATCACTGAGGAGTACGAGCAGGCTTTAAAGCTGGCGCTGACGGCACCGTATGAGCATGACCGCAGCCCCATAAAACGGCTCAAAGAATTGCTGCGTAAGGAGTGGGGCAATTGGTCGGCGCTGAAAGAGCAGTTGCCGCGGGGCAATGTTCGCAGTGTCATCAATTACCTGTGCGACCATCCCCAAGATTTTCGCGGGGCTTTTGCCTGCTTACACCGGGAATTGAAGACGCTGTACCTGTCGGCGTATCAGAGTTACCTGTGGAATCGCTGCCTGTCGCGGTGGCTGGAAGCGCATTGCCGACCGGAACAGCTATTTGAAGTTTCGCTGCGGATCGGGCCGGTCTGGTTTTATCGCGGGCTGAGCAATCAGCAACGGGAGCAATTGCGGGGCCTGTCCATCCCGTATCTGAGTGCGCGGCTCAAACTCGCCGCAGCGCATCCGCTGCGTCCCATTATCGAGGATGTGCTGGCTGCGGAGAAGCTCGTGCTCAGCCAGCTGAAACTCCGCCACTTCCGGAAACCGTTTTTCTCCCGTGGGGAAAGGCCGGCCATCTATCAGCCGCAGGATTTACTCTACCGCCTCGATGAGGATGAGTTAAACGCGGGTCGGCGCAAGCTCTATCTCGAGTTTATTTTGCCGCGCGGTTGCTATGCCACCATCCTGATTAAGCGAATAACGAACGTGAACGAAATTGCCGACTGAACCGCTGACGATTTGTCGCTGGTCGTCGTGTTGCCGATGTCGGATGGATAGGGATCGTTCCATGGGCAAGTTCGAGAATTCCTCCCGACGTCTCGCCACGCCGCCCCGATTTTTGGGCAGGCTGCGCTGCTCTTGATGGTTTTTGTTGGGCCAATCTTCCGCACTGCAGGCGGTTTTTGAAAACAGGAGTCGCGCTTGCTTTTTTCGCCGCAGGGGCTAGTTTGCAGAGAGGCAAGTCCGTATCGGCCCGATTCCGGGAAACGAAGCAGGAAAGGAGCCCGGCCATGTTCAAGCGCAGTATCGGAGTGATCGGAGCGTGGTTGCTGGCATGGACGATTCTCCAGGCAGCACCCTTGCCGCAGGGGGCGACGGTGCCGGAGGCATTATTGGATGCCCGATGTGCGATCTACATCCGCTACGATGGTTTCGCACAGCACCGCGACGCCTGGCAAAAGACAGCCCTGGCGGAAATCCTGCGCAACGGCCTGGAACCTGCTTTACACCGATTGGCAGGTCAAGCGTTGAGGTCTTTGGAGACAGTACCGGAACTCAACGCGCACTGGTCGCAGCTGCAACAGCACTTGCCTCCCTTACTGGGCGCGCTGGTGGAAGAAGGGGCAGTATTCGGCCTGCAGCTAGTGGAAGCCAAAGAGTTCCGATTGCAGCTGACGCTAGTGTTGCCCGGTCAGGCGAAGCAGGAGCCGCATCTGACCGCGTTGTTGCGCCTGCTGGCCGAAGCCAATGGTTGGAAAATGGCCGCATTACAATCGCGCGACCGCCGCATTCAACAGGTGGCCATCACCGATAGGGCGTGGAAATTGTCCTGGTGGTCGGAGGCCAACCATCTTGTGGTGCTGCTGGGCACGGAATCTCCCGAGTTCACGCTCGACCTTTTGGACGGCAAGAGGCCGAGCGTGCTGCAGAACGAGTGGTACAAACGCGTCAGCGCATCGGCTGGTTATGATGCCTGCCTGCGTGGGTATGTCGATGGCCAACCGTTGCTCGAGGCGCTGCGCCGCCTCGGGCCTGCCTGGGATCAGGTGATTCAGGTCAGCGGACTGGAGGACATCCCGGCAATTACATTTCACGCCGGGACTCAGGGACGAGCCCTTCGCAGCACCCTGACAGTGCATTTGAAACCCGGTCAGCGGAAAGGCCTGGCTGCCATGTTCCCCAATGCCGACTCCGGAATTGAGCCGTTTCTGCGCAACGACAAACCGTTGCCACCGCTCTCCCCGCGGGCCGACGTGGTCGTCCAACAATTCGATTTGGCCGCCGGCTTGCGCGACCTGCGTTCGCTTATCGAGTCCGTGGCCGCCGCCGTAGGCGACGAAGAAGCCAGGAAAAACTGGAGCGGCATTTTTAACAGCCTGGCAACCATGCCGGAGCTCGAATGGCTGCGCGATTTGCTACCGCACCTGGGCAAGCTCTGGGTGTACAGCAATGCTTCCGCCGACGGGCTGCTTTCCACGGGGATTCTTTTAGGTGTGCAGCTCCAGGATACAGCAGGTGCACGGAAAGCTCTGGCCAAGATGAAATCGCTGCAAGCCCAGGGCTTCGTCCTGCAATTCGATCGCAGCCAGTATCGCGGCGTGGAGTTGATTTGCCTGAAGGTGCAGTCGCCTATGGGCTTCGGTCTGCCGTTGGTACCGACACTGGCTATCGTGGATGATTGGCTGTTCGTGGCGCTGTATCCGCAACCGATTCAGGGAGTCATTGCCCGTCGCGAGTTGACCCACATGAGCCGCTGGAAACTGTCACCGGAGGCGCAAAAAGTCCTGGCGTCGTTGCCATCGGGCAAAGCGCGGCTCGTGGGCTTTTCGGAATCCGACCCGCGCGGCACGGTGGAATTCCTGATGGCGGTGATGCCGATGGTTGGCGGACTCGTCAGTGCCTTCAGCGGTGGCGATTTTGACGTTACCGTCATTCCCCCGGCTCAACTAATCGCCGAACCACTATTCCCTAACGTCACGCTCTACCTGGCCGAGCCGGATGCTTTCCGCATCGAAAGTTACGACTCGCTGCCACTAAGCAGTTTATTCGGGTTGAACTGGAATGGGGGATTAATACTGCTCAGCCTGTGGGTTCAATTCTTCGGCCTGGCGGGGAATTAACATGCCAAAAGCAACCAGGCTGGCGCTGCCGGTGATTTGCAAGCCGCCTCCGCCACTGAAAAAGATGAACCACGTCCGACAGAGCCAGTACCAGTTTCGACATGCTTCTGCTTCAGCATAGGCAACAGTCTGCCCACACATGCCTGCTTCTGGGGAACGTCCAGCGCTGCCGGTCTTGCCATGCGATAAGCATCCCCAGAGTCAATGCCGCAACAGCGTAACGGCGACTTGACAGCCGCCAGTCGAAACCAATGTTTGGGCAAACCCTGGTCCCTGCGGATACCACCTCGGTCTGGGCCGGGTCAGCGATCGCTTTCTTCGATGCCGCGAAAGAGTTCGTCGGACGGTGGATTTGATGGTGGCGTGGCAATCTCGCTTTCTTCGGGTTGCGAGCGAACGATCGGCGGCAAGGCGTCGGACAGTTCCGGAAACAGCGGAGGCTCTATCCTTGGGGATTGGCCTTGCACAGCATCCGAACCGGTCGTTTTCTCAGCAACTTTGCTGAGGTCAGTCAACGGACTGTGAGTTTGCTCTGACGGAACAGCTTGCGGGGTCGCTTCTGCCGAAGTAGCGGCTGGCAATTCCTCTGCCGGCGTTTGCGAAATTGGGGTAGCGGCAGGCTCTTGCCCCGCACCGACAATTTCCGGTTCGCCGCTGGCCAAATGCACGGGCGTTTCCGACTCGCTCGGTTCGGCCGGCGGCGGGCCGAATTCCAGTTGCATCAGGTTTTCCAGGTCAACGGCGGAAGTTTCGGAACGCGCCGCCGATGGCACCGGGGCCGAGAAGATCTCCTCCGATTCCCCGACTGATTCGGATGCTTGTCGCGCCGGCTCCAGCAATTCGCCAGCTGGGGCCGGGCTTGCTACCGATTCCGCAGGAGCCGAGGACATAACCTCTCCATACGACAATAGCCCGGCGGGCGGCGGCTCCACTACATCGGAGGGCTCCCGATGGCATGGAGCGATTTCTGCAACCGGTTTCGGAGACGGCGTGCCAACCAGTTCCGAAATAATGGCGCTGGGCGACGGCGTAGGTTCCAGCGAAGTTAGCAGCACGGCACTGGGCGACTCCGGTACAGCATCGCCGCGACTCAGGACGCGACTGGAGGTATCGCCGATCCGTTCAATGTCAATTTCTCCCGCTGCCGGGACCGACGGCGAGGCAGGAGCTTCGAGAATGTCGCTACGTGGGCCACCTGTCCCTGGCAGGGTTGTCGAAGCTGGTTCGGCACGAATCAAGCGCTCCTCATCCAGTTCCGCATGGATCAAGCGACTTTCGTCGAGTTCGGCACGGAGCAGTCGTTCCTCGTCGAGTTCGGCACGGATGATTTGGCTGGCCTCGGTGTCGAGTTCGGCGCGAATCAAGCGGCTTTCGTCCAGTTCGGCACGGATGACCTCACCAGGGACCAATACGGGTGGTGAAGCGCTTTCTCTCGTGGGCAGCTCGCCCAGGGAACGCTCCAGCTCTTCTTCGCTGACCTCTACTTCCGGCTGGGCGACTTCTTCGACAGCTTCTTCGACGGCTTCCGGCGGTGCTTCCTGCGGCGGATAGAAGAACTGCTGCACCCCTTCGACCGTGGCCAGGGATAGCGTCAGGCCACCGAGAAATGCGGGAAGCAAACCAAGCACGGTCAGCAAGGTTCCTGCCAGGATCGGTGTCGGCCCGAGTTTGAACTGCCCTTGGATCATCAGGACTACCACCGTCAGACTCAACAGCGCTGCCAGCACTAGGGTGGCGATCGCCGCCAGTTTCGTCAGTTTCAATCCGCTCGGCCGAGCGTTGACGGCCTGTAAGCTGCCGATGCCACCGAGCAGGGCGATGATCAGGGTCAAAGCACCAGCGCTGAGCCAGCCCAGCCAGTCTCCCACTGGCCCAGCCCAATCGAAGGCACCGCCGGTCTGCAGGTCATAGGCGATCATCGACAGCAAGGCGGCCAGGGCCAGCGCCAGCGATCCGATTCCCGACCATAAGGCGCTGAGAACATTGTTGACCTCCGGCGGCAAGGCCTTTCGAATCTGCAACTCCTCGTCCGCCAGTTCCACGATCTGCGCCATGACTTGCCCTCGCTGTAACCCGAATTGCTTTCCCAGACCGAATGCAGCGGATATAAGCGCCGTGATTGTTATTGAGAAAGTATAGTTTCTGCCACTGCCGATGTTATTGTAACTTCCGCCTAGGCGGTCTGCCACCGATTTACCCAGGCCCACACGGCGAGCAACCGGGCGCATATCCGCTATCCTCGTTGCCGGCGACTGCACGGAGCGGTTACGCTTTGTACGATGAAACGGTGTCGGTCAAAAACTACAATCTCAGCGAGCTTACATCCGCTACACTCTGTCGCCCCCGGAGGAATTCTGCCATGCCCAGAACCCGTCGTTCCGCCCGCATCAACCGCACCGTATCCTCGATCCACACGGCCGTGCCCCATCCAGCCAGCCTGCCGGAATCTTCGCCCGCGACTTCGCGTCGCGAATTTTTGCAAACGGGAGCGGCCTTGACCGCAGCCCTGGCCGTCGAGCGCTTCGCTCATGCCGCGGGAAATGACCTGCTGAAAGTCGGCCTGATCGGTTGCGGTGGACGTGGCACTGGCGCCGCTTCGCAGGCCCTGCGCGCTGACAAGAACGTCCAGCTCTTCGCCATGGGCGACGTCTTCGAGGATCGCCTGCAGCAGAGCCTGGCCCGACTTCAGAAGGATGAGGAAATCGCGGGCAAAATCAATGTGCCCAAAGAGCGGCAATTTGTCGGCTGGGATGCGTATCAAAAGGTGATTGCCTGCTGCGATGTCGTGCTGCTGTGCACTCCGCCACACTTCCGCCCGATGCACGCCCGCGCTGCTATCGAAGCTGGCCGCCACGTCTTCGCCGAAAAACCGATTGCTGTCGACGCGCCGGGCGTCCGCTCATTCTTACAGACCGCCGAACTCGCCAGACAGAAGCGTCTGTCGCTCGTTGCCGGCTTGCAATTGCGCTATTCCTATCCGCATCAGGAAGCCGTCCGCCGTATCCGCGATGGCCAGATCGGCGATGTGGTGGCTTTGCAGGCCAATGATTTTCGCGGCCCGATCTGGGTGCATCCGCGCCAGCCTGGCTGGTCGGATATGTACTGGCAGATGCGAAACTGGTACTACTTCGTCTGGCTGTCGGGCGATTTCAACGTCGAGCAGCACGTGCACATGCTCGACCTGGCCAGCTGGGTCAAAGGTGAATATCCGGTTCGGGCTATCGGTACCGGTGGGCGCATCGTTCGCGCCGGTCCGGAATACGGCAACATCTACGACCATTTCGCCATCATTTACGAATACGCCGACGGCTCGCGGTTGTTTGCCCAGTGCCGCCAGATGGCCGGTTGCGCTAACGATGTCGCCGTCTACGTCACCGGCACCCGAGGACGCGGCGAATTGCGGGCCGAACGCGTCAGTCTGCGCATCGGTAACGAAAGCTGGCGCTACGGCGGCAAGCCTAACGTCGCTGTTCAAACCGAGCATGACGAACTCTTCGCCAGCATTCGCAAAGGCGAACCGATCAACAACGGCGAGTACGTGGCCAAAAGCACACTCCTGGCCATCATGGGCCGCATGGCCGCCTATACTGGCCAGGTCATCACCTGGGAAATGGCCTGCAACTCGAAGGAAGACCTCTCGCCGCCCCGCTATGATTGGGACGTCTCGCTGCCGGTTGCCCCGGTCGCCCAGCCGGGCAGGACCAAATTCGTCTAGCGTCAACCGGGCCGCAATGGTTGCGATTTCGCCATAGCAAGTGACACTCGAGCATGGCCGATCGCTATCTGGCTCTCAAGACGGTCATGATGCCGCGGGATACTAACCCGCAAGGGACGATCTTCGGCGGCGTGTTGCTGAGTCAGATTGACCAGGCGGGGGCCATCGGAGCGCGCTGGGAAATCAGCCGTCGCGGTGTGGCCGTGCCCGTGCTGGTGACCGTGGCCATGAATCGCGTCGAGTTCCATCAGCCCGTACTGGTCGGCGACGTGGTCAGCTACTGGACACACCTGCTGCGGATCGGCCGCACCTCGATCACCATGCACGTGGACGTGGAGGTTGAACGGGACGGCCAGATCGTGAAGGTTACCGAAGCCGATGTGGTTTACGTCGCCATTGCCGAGACGGCAGAGGGTCGGCGGCCGGTGCCGATTTTTCCACAGCCTGCAAACGATGACAGCGGGAGGACAGCGACATGAAGGCGACCGTCGTTCCGCTATTAGTGATGCTGGCGGGGACGATCATGCTGGCGGCAGAGCGAGCGGCTATTCCGGCGGGAAAATCAGGGCGGTCGGTGAGCGTCGCACGATACGGTATGGTGGCCACCAGCCATCCGCTGGCCGTGCAGATCGGCCTGGACGTTCTCAAGAGCGGTGGAAACGCTGTAGATGCGGCTATCGCCACCAGCGCGGCGATGGGACTAATGGAACCGATGTCATGTGGCATTGGCGGCGATTTGTTCGCCATTGTCTGGGACGCAAAAACGCAGAAATTGTACGGTTTAAACGCCAGTGGCCGGGCACCAGCCCGAGCCAGCATCACGTGGTTCAAGCAGCACGGTTATCAGGAGATTCCGACGACCGGTCCACTTTCGTGGTCAGTGCCGGGCTGCGTGGATGGCTGGGAAGAATTGCGCAAACGATTCGGCACCAGAACGCTGGCCGAACTCCTCGAACCGAGCATTCGTTACGCCGAGCAAGGTTTTCCCGTGCCGGAGGTGATTGCCGGTTACTGGCGTGGGGCAGAGGCGCTGCTGAAGCGTTCCTCGGAAGCGAGCAAAACGTTCCTGCCCGGTGGCCGGGCGCCACGGGCTGGTGAAATGTTCCGCAATCCGTATCTGGCCAGGACCTATCGGGAGCTGGCCGAAAACGGTCGCGATGCGTATTACAAAGGCCGCATCGCCCGGGAGATTGTCGCCTTTTCCGAGCGTGTAGGTGGCTTATTCACGTTCGAAGATTTTGCCGAACACACCTCCACCTGGGTCGAGCCGGTGAGCACGAGTTATCGAGGTTATCGGGTCTGGGAATTGCCTCCGCCGGGTCAGGGCATCGCCGTGCTCCAGATGCTGAACATCCTAGAAGGCTACGACCTGAAATCTTTGGGGCCGAACAGCCCCGACTGGTGGCACTTGTTCGTCGAGGCCAAGAAACTGGCCTACGCCGACCGTGCCCGTTATTATGCCGACTCCGAGTTCGCGAGAGTGCCGGTGGCCGAGTTGATTGCAAAACCCTATGCCGAGGCCCGGCGAAAGCAGATTCGCCTCGACCGCGCGCTTACCGACGTGCTGCCTGGCGACCCGAAGTTGTCCACAGGAGACACGATTTATCTCTGCGTGGTGGATAAAGACCGCAATTGCGTTTCGCTGATTCAGAGCAATTACCACGGTTTCGGTTCCGGGCTGGTGCCGGGCGAACTGGGTTTCGCTTTGCAAAATCGTGGTGCCTTATTTGCCCTGGACGAACATCACGCAAATCGCCTCGAGCCACGCAAAAGGCCATTCCACACGATCATTCCCGCTCTGGTAACGCGAGATGGCAAACCATGGTTCGTGTTTGGCGTGATGGGTGGTGATATGCAGCCGCAAGGGCAGGTGCAGGTGCTAGTGAACCTGATTGATTTCGGCATGGATGTGCAGGCGGCCGGCGAGGCACCCCGGATCGAGCATGTTGGTTCGCCTACGCCGACCGGTCGGCCTGGCGACCCGCAGGGCGGGACCGTACTCGCCGAACCTGGTATCCCGGAAGACGTAGTCCGGGAACTGCAACGGCGAGGCCATCGGGTGCTACGCGTGGCGCGCAATGGCGGCGGGTATCAGGGTATCCTCATTGACTGGGAACACGGTACGCTGCTGGGTGGCAGTGAGTATCGCAAGGACGGTTATGCCGCCGGCTACTGACGGCGAACAGTTGGCAGGGATCGAAAATCGTCAGCTTGCCGAGATGGGCACACAAGCTCCTGTTGCGCTTTCAGGTTACGTTGGGAGTTAACGTGACGGCGTTTACTGAAGTCTCTGGTCTTCGTAGGCGTTTCGCAGGGGTGCCCAGGAAGGCCGGCTGCTGGTTTCAAATCAATAAATCATCGTGGCTTGGCAGTGAGGTATGTACAATGAGTGCGGTGGTTGCAACGGGCCACAGGAGTTTTATCGCGCGAGGCGAAAATGCAAGTACATTGTCCGTCCTGCGGCGAACTACTGCGTGCCGAGGATATGAATCTCGAGCATCTGGTGGGGCGATGCCGAAAGTGCCACGCCCTGGTTAACCTGCGCGATTACCTCCCGCCATCGGAACCGCAGGGATCGGCAGACCATTCCCAACACATCACCGATGCCATTCCCGAAAAGATTGCAGTCGAGGACACCGGCTCGCAAGTTTGCTTTCGCTGGCGCTGGTATTCATCGTCGATCTGGATGCAGAAGAAAACCCGGTTCTGGGTTTTCTTCTGCATTGCGTGGGATAGCTTCCTGGTCTTCTGGTACAGCCTGGCTGTCGTGAACCCTGGTATGCCGTGGCTATTTTTCGTCTCCACGATCCCTCACGTTGCCGTGGGAGTCGGTTTGACGTATTACACGTTGGCTCTGCTGTTCAACAGCACAGTGGTTATCGTGGATCATGAAACGGTGCGCATTCGGCACGGTCCGATTCCCTGGCCCGGTAACGTCACGCTTCCGGTTGAAGAAATTACGCGGCTGCACGTACAGAGCAAGCCAGGGAATCTGTATATGCCAGCGGAGAGTTATACAATCGTCGCAATAGGGCGGCCTATTCCAAGACGCGTCTCGGTGGTGGCCACGCTGAAAAACGGCCGGATGAAGCGCCTGCTTGTTCTGGATGATGAGGACATCGCCTGGTATTTGAAACACCAGATCGAGAAGCTACTGGGTATCGGAGAGTAGGGCGGCGCGAGCCAGCTTGGCCGGGATGGTAGCAGCTGAGGAAAGGCAGGTTGGCACGGTTGGCTTTGCCAGAGAAACTTTCAAGAAACGCGTCCTTGCTGTCTACCAGCGGTGCAAGGCAACGGTGGCAGCCACTGTGTCGGCGGGGCGTTATAATGACACCGAAGAGCGCAGCGGGGGTCATGGCTCGTGGACTCTACTAAGCCGGCCGAGGGACCCGGCTAAAAGGGCCTTTACAACGGAGTTCGGTTATGAGCGAGCAGGTCAAGCGGGGTCCCGCCGACAATGGGGTTGATCTGGCACTCGGTCGCTCCAGTTTGTCCGCAAACAGGGATGGGGTTGGGTCGCAGGTGCCGGAAGGCCATCGCCCAACGATTCGTGGTTTCTCTGCTGTGGTGGATACGTTGCGGGAACGCTATGGTTGGAAGCTCAACGAAGAAATCGGGCGAGGCGGATTTGCCGTTGTCTATCGCGAGGAAGTGGATGGCATTGCCCGGGCGGTCAAGATTAGCCTCGACCCTGTGGACGACGATGTAACCGTCGCCAGCCGCCAATTGCAAGCGCTGCAGTTGCTGCTGAGCCTAGGCAGTCACCCGCATTTGCTGACGCTGATCGGCTACGAACTGGTGCTACAGCACCTGGTGACCATCTGGGAACTGGCAGAAGAAGGCACGCTCGCTGACCGTCTCCGCTTCTATCAGCAATCGGGCCAGCAGGGTATTCCGCTGGACGAACTGCTCAGTTACCTGGAGCAGGCGGCAGAAGGGATTGATTTTCTCAACAGCCGCGGTATCTGCCACCGTGATATTAAACCGCAGAACTTGTTTTTAGTCGGCGGGCACGTAAAAGTGGGCGACCTGGGACTGTTAAAACTTGCCGGACTCAGTGCCGTTTCTCACAGCGGCCCTGGCACACTTGGTTACATGCCGCCGGAAGCATTCGCCCAGTCACGGCAGTTGCATCCGAGTATAGACGTGTACGGTCTGGCGGCCAGCTATGTGCATCTGCGCACTGGTCGGCCCCCGTTCGGGGATGACCCCCACGCGATCACGCAGCGGCAACAGCGAGGCGATTTCCAGGCCGAGGGGCTGCTACCGTGTGAATACGACTGGCTTCGCCTCGCCCTCTCGCTGGACCCCGAAGTGCGACCTGTATCCGCGGGGGCGTTTGTTCGGGAACTGGTAAATCGGCTGAGCGTGGCTCCGGTCGTGGAACTGGTCCACGAAAATGATTTTCCGCACGAGAGTGACACATGTTTGCCAGTGGTCTCCCGCGACTACGCTCCGGATGCCGGTTTACCGCATTTGCCGGGGAAGTTGCTCGATTTGCAGAAACGATATCTCGCAATCGGGGAAGCGATTTTGCAGGTGCGTCACGGAACGCATCCGCACTTGCGCAGCTGTCAGATACGCTTGCAACAAGTGGAAGCGTATGCCGACTCCCTGCGTCAGCAATTCGAAAGCGCCCCTCTGCCAGCCGGCGTAACGCCCCGACTACGGGACATGATCTGGCATCGGTTGTTGCATAATCCCGATCAGCCACCCAGTGCCTTACTCAAACTTTTACCGGATGGCGAACCGACGTGGGAGCGGATGCAATGGCTGGCACGGATCAAACAGGCAGCCAGCGCTTTTCGTCCAGTGAGCGAAGCGCGACGCACTTTACAGGAAACGCGTCGGCAACTGCTGACGCGCTTGCGATCCCTTCAGAGCCGTACTTGGGAAATGTTGTCCGCCGCTCAGCTACGCGACCTGCTACGGTTACTGTACGGCTTGCGTAAACAGCGAGGGCTGCAAACACCCCATCTGCCGGTCGAACTCTGGGCCGAACTGGGACCGTCACTGCAGCGCCGCTACCTCGGATGGGATGCGCGGCAACTGCTCATGCTGGCAGAATGGGCCTGGCAATGGCCGACAGCGTGGTTGGCCTTTGGCTGGTCAGCAATCCTGGCGTCGGTAATCGCAACGTTGTTCGGAGCCGCCTGTGGGGCTGTACTATCTGCTTTTTTCGGCCCTGGCACGGGAAGCATGGGTACAGACGCGATTGTGGGGGCTCTGCTCGGTGTGTTGCTAACAATTCTTTTTGTCTGTTACGTAAGGTCCGGAATGAGTACTCGGCCAGGCCATGTTTCACCGCAGAACATACCTCGCTCGAAAGCCTGTCGGCTTGACAGGAGCCGATGCCAGCAGCCGCTGGAATAACAGGTCCCGCCCTGTAGGAGGCGAATGGAATAAGGGCGCGGGGGCAGCATTCGCCGAGTGTGTGGAAAGATTGTCGCCCGCCCATTTGCCAGTCAGCCGGAGTCTTTGCCCGCCATCATCTTTTCCAGCAACTGTTTGAGCAACCAGCGATGGCAGCGTTGCTCGTCCACGCAGGCCGACGAACACAAAAGCGTAATCGTTTCCCCACGTCGCAACCGTTCGACCAGCTGACGCAAACGGTCGGTCTGCTTCTTCATTTCGGCGAGATAACGACGGCGGTATTCGGCCCAGGAGATAGGCGTCCCTTGTTTGCCCCAGTAAGCGGCGTGTAATTCGCGGCTGGGCCCGAGGTCTGGCCACCAGGCCTCCCACGTCTCCTCCTGCTTCGATACCCCACGCGGTCGGTATCGGCAGATAAGCAAGCGAAAGCCGTCATCGGGTTCCACCAGATCGTTCCAGCGTTTGGTCTTGATGGGCATTGACTCATCCTCGCACAATAAGGTTGCCTGCCCGCGAGTGCTGGCATGGTCAGCATAAAAACTTGCAAAGGCACGATTATGAACCTGCAAGCCGATGGCCAGGATTCCGCAGCGACGAAGCCAGAGCCGGCATTATCGGACTCCGATTCCCCCGAACACTCGGCATCCGCGCAATCCAGTACCAGCTCGGCTGTGCGCCAGCGCAGTCTCTGGCGCTGGACGCTGGCGTTGGCCTTACCGGTCATGGTGCAGCAATTTCTGACCCTGGCCGTGTCGCTTTCGGATCGGCTGATTGCCGGCCGGTTTTTGGGCATGTCGGAATCGCAATGGGCGGAGTACGCGGCGCGATATGGTCAGGCCCTGGCTCTGCAAAGTCAACCGGGCCTGGGCTGGCGAGTGGCAGCGGCGGCACTGATCCGTGCCAGTGAACAGCAACGCTTGCGCGTGGTCGCTTACCAATCCGCGCAGACGACCGCGGGCTATCTGAGTTGGTTCCTGAGCAGCTTTACCGTGCTGGTGGCAGTTGGAGCGACCGCCGTGGTGGCACGCCACGTGGGTGCTGGCGAATGGGACATGGCCAATGCTGCCATGCACCAGGCGCTATGGCTGGCACTCGCCTTCGGTTTGACCGGAAGTCTTGCCGGATTGCTCGCCACTGACGGGTTGGTTCGGGTCTTGCAATTGCAAGGGGAGGCAGCGAATTATACAGCGGCGTATTTGCGGCCAATCTTTGTGGCGCTCACCTGGCAGATGGTGGAGTCGGTGGGATTAGCCTGTCTGGCAGGCGCTGGCGACACCGTAACCGGGATGTGGGTGTTGTCCGGCGTGGCGCTGATCAACCTGCCGTTGAGCTGGGCTTTCTGTCTCGGCTGGGGGCCATTTCCGGAATTGGGATTCGTTGGCATTGCGGTGGGTACCGCGTGCAGCCAGGTGCTCGGATCGCTGGCGGTGATCCTGGTGCTGCTGCGAGGTCGCGCCGGTCTGCGCTGGCAACGACGTTTCTGTCGCATCGAGCCCGAGTTGATGGCGCGCATTCTACGCGTCAGCATTCCCGCCGGCGTGGATAGCCTGTCGGTGGTGGTGTGGCAATTATGGTTTCTGAGCATCGTGAATCGGCTGGGAATGGTAGCCAGTGCCGCTCACGGAATCGCTATTCAGTGGGAAGCGCTGGGGTATCTGTCCGGAGGGGCGTTCGCTGCGGCGGCCATGACCATGGTGGGACAGTCGCTTGGTGGAGGTAGCCCGCAACTCGCCACCAGGAGTGGCTGGGCAGCGTTCGCACTCGGTTGTGGCGTGATGTGCTTCATGGGCCTGGTTTTTTACTCCCTGGCCGAACCGATGTTTCGTCTCTTTTGCCCCTACCCGGAGCAGGGACCGATCATCCAGGCAGGGGTACCGGTGCTGAGGCTGATTGCCTTTGCCATGCCGGTGCTGGCTTCGTGCATTATTTTCACCGGTGCGCTGCGCGGTGCCGGCGATACGCGGGTGCCAGTCCTGTTTACCTGGGTCGGCTTCCTGGGAGTACGAATCCCCCTGGCTTACTGGTTCACCGGCCCGCATTGGCAGCTGGGATTGCTAGGTGCCTGGTATGCGATGGTCAGCGATCTGGTAGTACGCGGTCTGGCGTTCCTGCTGCGGTTCGCGTTCGGTTCCTGGCAACGCTACCGCGTTTAGGGGTTCTTGGGAGCCGGGATTGGTAAGCTGTGCAGGCCTGCAATCACGGTTTCCAGAAACTCGCGGGCTCTTCTGGCTAAAGCGTCCACACCTTCGGGAGTCTTCGGTCGTGGCAATAGTGGGGCAAAAATGTTTTCGCAACAAAGGGGCATTACCCGACCGGTCCACGCCACCTCGTAAAGCAGCTTGTAATGATCAATTTCGCCGAACCCCGGGCCACAATCTTCATCTTTCGGGAAATTGCGGTGATCCTTGATGCAGAAACTCCGCACTTCCTCAGCACATTTGCGCAGGTCGGGAATCGGGTCAATGTTGGGCAAATCCAGCACGTTACCAGCGTCGTAGTTGATTTTGATCCAGTCTTGGCCGACTTCACGGATGATGCCCAGACAGAGCTCGCCTGTGGCCGTCAGCCCGCCGTGTTGCTTGACGACAATCAGGACCTGGTGGTCGCGGCAAACAGGGCCGAGCTTCTTCAACGTTTCAATAAATGCCGGGCGATTTCCGCCGGTGGTGCTGCTGAAGGTCAACACTTGCGGGATACCCGCAGCTGCCGCCTGCTCCACTCGCCGGGCCAGCACTTCGTAGGCTTTCGGATTATCGGGATATATGCCAGAAAACATCATCACCGGCTCCAATCCGAGATCGCGGCAACGCTGAGCCAATTCGCGAGCGCGTTGCGGCGGAGCATCCGCAGGCATCACTGGAACACTTTTGCCGTTTTCGTTATGGGAAGTGCCCCAGGCGACGTAGCGATATCCGGCCGCCTTGATCCCCTGCAACGCACGCGCCAGCGGAAAGACACTGTAGGGCAGGGTCATGCAAGCGATTTGAAACTGCGTTGGTTTCTTTTGCGGCTGTTGCTGTGCCGACCCCTGCTGCCTCAATGACGCGGAAAACACCGCTGTCACTGCTGCCATCTCCAGGAATTCCCGTCGCGACACCGTCTGCGTTGGCCTGGCCATACGTTGCTCCTTTCCTGAATCTCTTTGGGCGATACATCCTGCCCGTTGCCGACGATAATTTATTCCGCCCCTGGCCGGTCTGCATCACGTGCAGGCTAACGATCCCGACCAGAAATTCTCCCCGTCTTCCTGCCCGGTATTGAAGACGGGCTGCCCGGTGCCTATCCTAGGGACAAGTGCGGCAAGGGACCGCAAAGCCAATCGGCTACATGAACAAGGGAGGTGCTTCGATGAAGGCGACCGTAAAGCGTCGTGAAGCGACACTGGCTGCTGTCGGCTTGACCGCGACCCTGCTGGTCTGGCTGAGCCTCAGCTGCGCACAGGAGCGGCGACCGGACGTGATTTTCGTCCCCACCCCGCAGCCCGTCGTTGACCGTATGCTGGAGCTGGCCAAGGTCACCAAAAACGATGTCGTGTACGATCTCGGTTGCGGCGACGGGCGGATTGTCGTGACCGCTGCCAAGAAATACGGCTGTCGCGGTGTCGGCGTAGATATTGACCCGCAGCGGATCAAGGATTCTTTGGAAAACGTCAAAAAGAATGAAGTCGGCGACCTGGTCACCATCGTACAGGAAGACATTTTCAAGCTCGACCTGAGCAAGGGCATCGAAGGCAAAGCTCCGCCTCCCACCGTGGTCACGCTTTATTTGTTGACCTCGCTCAACGAAAAGCTGGTGCCCCAGCTCCAAAAAATGAAGCCCGGCACCCGAGTGGTTTCGCATTCGTTTGAGATTCCGGGCTACGAACCGGACAAGGTCGAACACGTGAACGCTGATGGCTTCGAGCGAACCATTTACCTGTACACCATCCCGCTCAAGCCGAAGTCCAAAAGCAATAACTAACTGGATACAAACAGCCGACGTGCGAACGCCAAGCCGTCGGCCAATTCCCGGGATAAGGTGTAACCGTAGCTGGCCAAATCTATCGGCACGGAATCATTCTCCCTCTGGCCGGCGCATTTGAGCGTTGTTTGGCGCAACCGAGTGGCTACGCAAACTACCGTGGGCTAGTCCCACGGTTTTTCTTTGGCCAAGGCCGGCTATTGTGGACGGCAAAATGATTCCCCCGCTTGGGACACCTTGGCGGGGACAGGACCATCAACGGTGGGCGAGAATATAAATCACGTCGCCATCCTGCACGGTGTAGGTTTTCCCTTCCAGGCGCACTAGGCCGTGCGCTCTGGCCTCTTTCATTTTCATGGACCCGGCCCGGCGAAGTTCCTCGAACGGGATGACTTCGGCACGAATAAAACCGGCCTCGAAATCGCTGTGGATGAGCCCGGCCGCTTGCAACACCGATGTGCCGGAGCGAATCGGCCAAGCGCGGCATTCTTCTTCGTTGACGGTGAAAAAGACGATCTGCCCCATGCCGTAAAAAATCCGCCGCAACACCTCTTCCCGACCAAGACTCGCCAAGCCCAGTTCGCTGGCGAAGGTATCCCGGTCGGCTTCGGGCAACTGGCTGAGTTCCCATTCCAGCTCTACCGGCACCAGCAAGGGTGGCGGACTGAGGCTGAGCAACTCCTGTGGCACACCGTCTTTGGGTATCTGGCTCGGAGAGTTGCCGCTGCCCACGTGGCGGTCGCTGACGTTCAGCAAAACCATTCGCGGCTTGAGGGCGAACAGCTGGAAGGCGCGTACGAGTTTGTTTTCTTCAGCGGTCAGGGTAATGTCGGCTTGTTGCTCCAGGGCCTGTCGTATCCGTAGCAGTAACTCGCGTTCGCGCTGGTCGGCCTCGCGCTCCGCCGGGGGACGACCCTTGCGGCTCAGCGCTTCGAGTCGTTGCAAACGGTTGCTCACGATTTCCAGATCGGCGAGGGTCAGTTCGGTCACGAGTCGGCGATATTCACCGAGCGGCTCTTCGCGAAACGCCGCCAGCACCAGCAGCAAGGCATCGGCCTCGCGGAGAGAAGCGAGTCGGCGGGCATTGTCTTTAGCATCGTCGCTGACCAGTCCAGGCACGTCAAGAAACTCCAGAGTCGCAGGGGTAACTTTCCGCGAGTGCGCCTGGGCCGCCAGCCACTCCAACCGTTCATCCTGCAGCCGTGCCACACCGATCTGCCCACGGATTGCTGCTGCGGCATCCGGCTCGACACCGGTCAACCAGCGAAACAACGTTGTTTTTCCGCTCGCGGCAAATCCGGCCAATGCTATGCGCATAACTTGGCTTGTTCCTTTAGAGAATGGCTGCGGTTCCGTTGTTGCACATGCCTGGGTCGGTGCGAAGGCGAACAGCTGGAGGGCGGGAGATCGCCTGGTAGTCGCCCCAGGCAATGTTCCTGGGCAATGCAGCGAGTGCCAGCCAACGATATGGCCAGGGCACACCTCCGCGCGGTTATGTTATGCGCCCGCCTGCCCATGAGGTCGTCCTTGTCTCGATGCTGGTCACAATCGCGGCCGACGCGCATCCGCGGTGCTGCGTACGCATACGCGGACGCGAACTGTTCTATCTCGGGAATTCGCTAATCGGGGAAAAATCGGCGAACCTTTTCCGGATCGGGTCGTGTCAGCAAGCTGCCCAGCACTCCGCCCACAATCGAACAGAGCAGTCCGCATACGAGCGGATCGAATCCGAACGGATACAGTGGCGTGAAGCGATCTACCCGTGGCCGACCCCAGCCGGGCAGCCAGGACAAGTGCGTCTGAATCCATTCGGCCCAGACAGGAGGCGATGGTGTGTCCGAGGGTGACGTTTGTGCGTGCAGGACATCGGCCATCGCGTCGTTGGGCAATTTGGCAGGGATGGCGGCATGGCGTTGCAAGGCCGTTTGCGCGTGCCCTTCGAGCCAACCCGCTAAGTACCAGAAGAACACACCGCCAAACCCGCCGAGCATGGCGAGCAACACGCCGACCTTCGTTGCCCGTCGCCAGTATAGAGTCATCAGCATCGGCACCAGAAAAGTGCAACCCAGTCCCGAACCGGTGAAGACGATGATGTATTGCAGGAACTCCGGCGGGTTGAGTGCCCCGATAAACACCAGCACACCGATCAGGGCCGTTGTCGTGTAGCTGATGCTGCGCAGGACGCCACGCGAGATTTCACGTCCCAGGCTTCGCTGCAACAGATCGCGCACCAGACTGGAAGCGATAGTAAGCAAATAGGCGGCTACCGTGGACATGATCGCCGCATAGGGAGCCGCCAGCAACAGTCCGCCCAGCCAGGGGCGATCGGCGGTGAGATAGCGAATCATAGCCGGCATAATGCTGTCTGGCGGGCCGCGGCTGCCGATGCGGTTGACGTATTCCGTCGGCAAAATAGCCCGGGCGCAGACAAAAATGACCAGAATGCACAGGTAGACGATGCTGAAATAAACCGCCAGCAGGCAGAGCGCCCGCCGCCAGCTCACGGTGTCGCGGAATGACATCAAACGGACTAGCGTGCTCGGCTGAGCCGGACCCATCAGCGACCACATCAGGAAGAACGACACGGCCAGGCTGGCGGGCAGGAATTGCTCTGGGCCAGGGGCCTGCGTCAGGTTGGCATCGAGTGCCTGGAGCCGTGCTGTCGCTGCCGCCAAACCGGTGAGGGTGCCGTTTTCGGTAACCAGCGGCGGCACAGCCCGCAGTGCCAGCACGGTCATGACGATCACACCGACCAGCATCACCAGACCTTCTAGCACGTCGGTCCAGGTGACGGCCCAGAATCCGCCGTAGGCGGTATAACCGATGACGGTCGCGGCAAAAATAATCAGGCCAACCAGGTAACCAGCGTCAATCCCTTCCGCCAGTCCGGGCAAGCGCCAGCGGGGTGCTGGGAAATCGAAGGTGCGGCGATGTTCTTGCGAATCATCCTGCCAGACGACATGCAGACAACGGGCGTGATAGTCGGCTTGCGTTTTGTCAAGTCGCCAGCGTCCGCTGGCAGCCAGTGGCGGAACCGTTTGCTTGACTTCCAGGCCGTTGCTCAGCCGAAACCGCAGGGTCAGCTGCTGCCGGCTGTCCACCTCCTGGCCCAGCCATTCTGCTGAACTTGGGCGGGGTTGGATGGCCTCACGCATGACCAGTCCACTGGCCTTGAACTGAGCCACCAGGTTGAACGGCAAAAAGAGCAGGATAATCACTCCCGCTGTAATTCCCAGGGCAGGAGAGTCGAAGCGATCACGCAACAAGTCGGGGACGGTTACTGCTCCGGTCAAGCGTCCCAGCTGGTTGATACGCCGGCCCAGCAGAAGCATCGTGGTCAACGGTACCACCATGTAACTGGCGATCCAGAGCATGAGTACCCAGCCGTGCGAGTAAATGAGTGCGGGGAATCCCATAAACGTGCCGCCACTGATCGCCGTTGCCGCTACTGACAACGCCAGTACCCAGGGGCCCAAGCCGCGATTGCCCAGAAAATACTCTTGCAGGAACTCACCGCGTCGCAGGTAGCGGTGCGAGAAAATGCCCAACGCCGCCACTCCTACCAGGTATACAGCGAAAGCCAGCAGCACCTGACCGCTGTCGGGGCCGAGTTCCAGCATGGCCTTATTCGTTTAGTATCACACCTGTACCAGTGAGGCAGTTCCGGTTAGTCGGGCCTGGCGTCAGCTTCGGCTGACTCCAGCGGATCGTCGGGCAGCAGAAACGAAAGAGTTATCGTAAACAAGGTGCACAAAATCCAGGGGAAAAATACACCCCAGAAGACCCAGTTCGGCATACCGAAACGTAGGGGGTAAACCTCCGCCTGGCGTGCTGCCAGACCGAGCCTGACCCAGAGTGAATCCTCGCCGTGAGCGTAGCCGTGTAGCCAGCAGTAACCGACCGTCCAGCACAGTGCACTTAGCCAGACTGCCACCGTGAGCAAAGCTTCCAAGGTGGCATGGCGATACAGTTGCCGGGCACTGGTCGAGGTTGCATCAGGCGCGGGGTTGGTGGCAGGCATGGTCGCTAATCGGGTGCCATTATTGGCCGACTATAGACCTGGTTCTCGTAATGCATGCCTAGGGTGCCGGTGGATTCGGATTCTCGTACGAGCCCGGCACTGCATCCGCGAGGGAGCATGAAGGAAGTCATAAGGTCGGACCTGCAGATTATCGCAAGCGACAAGTAGGTTCTAGTCAGCGCTGCGTCAGGCGTCTGCGGAGGCAGGCGGCAGCGTAATGGTGATGGGAATCGGCCAGGGACAGCCCACTAATGTGAGCGAGTGCCACCAGAGCCACCGTAATCCATTTCTTCCAGCATTTGCACCAGACCTTCTCGAGCGAGTGCGGCGATATCGGGGTCGTCGGCGTCAGCGAGTTGGTCAAGTTCCGGCCAGAGGAGGGTTATGTGTTCCACGACGATAGCCTGAATCGCTTCCAGAACGCGGCCTGAATCGCGGCTGCGAAGTGCCTGATTGAACCAGTTGAGTGCCTGCCGTTCTCCCAGCCGTGCCAGACTGGCCCGCGCTGCCTGTCGCACCTCCGCTTGTGGGTCATTGCGAGCCTGATGCAGCCGCAGTAGCACCGCCGCTGGCTGGTACAGGCTTTGCCAACCCAGACTGCTCACCGCTGCCGCACGCAGTACCGGTTCCGGATGACATGCAGCGGTCAGTAGCAGGGACTCCGTCTCCGGCGAATCGTGTCCACGTAGAGCAAACAAAATGGCGGCTGCATGCAATCGCTCCTGCTCGTATTGCCGCGGTGAACTGAACGGATAACGGCGGCGGACCCGACGTAAACGTTCCAGCAGTGTCGCCGCTTCCTCACGCAACAAAACCGGCACCTGGCTATGTCGCGACCAGCGCATGGCCTGGACAATTAGATCCCGCTGTCCCGGCTGGTGCCGATAGAGATGGAGCAATTCCTCACCGGCCTCCAGGCGCAGGTCGTGAACGGCCCAGAGAGCATCGCGCAGGTTCTGACCGTGGAACCTGCGGAGTCGGCCAGCCAGCGCCGGGCCTTGCTCGGCCAGGTATTCGAGCATCGCTGGCTGCAAGCTGTCCAGCATGCCGATCTGCAGGCAGAACATTTCCAGTTCCAGCGTATCCTGTTCCAGGCAGCGTTCCATCAAGCCGCGTCGCCGGAGCAGGCGTTGGCACTCGCGAAACAGGCGTAACAGGAGCGGGTCCGGTTCGCTCGGCAGGTGGTCGCAGACCTCGGCAACAAGTTCGCCGAGGCGTGCTTCCGCCAGCAATTGTGGTGGCACGCCAAAACGCAATCCTTCCATGGCTCGCAATAAGGTGCGCAACGCTGTCCGCCCGCGCTGCTCGCTCAGGTCGCGCAAATAGCCGGCGAAGCTGGTAAAGCTGACAATCTCCGCTGCCAGGTATTGCACCAGAGGGAACTCATCGGCCTGGTGAATGCAATCCAGCAACAAGGGGAGGCTTTGTTCCCATTGCAGGTGCCGCAAACTGTTGGCCAGGTCGAGCCAGTACCAGGTCTGGTCAAGCGGGTCCTCGCAGAAGCGCTGGGCCAGCCGACTCTCCAGGATACGGCAGGCGTCCTCGCTGCCGATCTCGGCTAAGGCACGCACCGAAACGAGGAAACCTGGGCCGGGTTGCAACTCGCGCTCGACCCGTTCGACGTGGCCACGTTCCAGCCAGCGTTCAAACCGCCGTTTCGTTTGCTCGACAGCCTCCACGTCCAGCTGCCCGGCTTGGTAAAGGGCGATGTGCTGCAAAGTAACCTGGGAGATGGAATTAGCTGGGGAACTTCGCCGCCGCAGCAGCCAGCCCACAACCATGCCCAGAACCGCCAGCGCCACCGCGCACACTATGGTTGCTAACTCCCACATGCTCCGACTCCTTTTGGTGACACTGGCGTAGTCTCAGGTCATTTTCTACCGAAGTCTCGCTGCCCTCTCCCATTGGGAAAAGGACAAGGTGAGGGCAAAGGTCATTTTCTACCAAGGTTTCGCTGCTGCTGTCCAGGATATGAGCCGGGCGAGGCAATGTCATTCGCGCACCTGTCCGGTGCCGATGACAATCCATTTATAGGAGGTCAATTCGGCCAATCCGCAAGGGCCGCGTGCATGAAATTTGTCAGTGCTGATACCAATCTCCGCACCCAGGCCGAACTCGTAACCATCGTGGAACCGGGTGCTGGCGTTGACCAGGACCGCTGCCGAATCCACTCCAGCCAGGAAACGCTGTGCCGCCTCCAGATTGCGGGTGACGATGGCATCGGTGTGGCCTGAACCGTAACGGTTAATGTGGGCAATTGCCTCTTCGACATCGCTGACCACTTTGACCGACAAAACCAAATCCAGATACTCAGCGGCAAAATCCTCCTCCGTGGCTGGGCGGATATGGGGCAGATAACGGCGAGTGTGTTCGCAGCCTCGTAATTCCACACCGCGCTCTTGCAAAACGCGACCGATACGGGGTAGGAAAGTGGCGGCGATCGCCTGGTGCACCAGCAAACTTTCCGCAGCGTTGCACACACCAGGACGCTGACATTTGGCGTTGACCACAATCCGCTCGGCCATGTCGAGGTCTGCGGCCGCATCTACGTACACGTGGCAGTTGCCTTTATAGTGCTTGAGCACGGGCATCTGTGCGTGCTCAGCGACGGTGCGAATCAAACTCTCCCCGCCTCGTGGAATGACCAGGTCTATGTAGTGTGGCAAGCGTAGCAACTCCTGGACGATTTCCCGCTCAGGTCGCTGTACCAACTGCACGGCATGCTCTGGCAAAGCGGCACGGCGAAAACACTCACTCAGAACGCGAAAAATGGCCGTGTTCGACGCCAGTGCCTCTTTGCCGCCACGCAGAATGATCGCATTGCCGCTTTTGATGGCCAGAGCTGCGGCATCGGCGGTCACGTTGGGACGAGACTCGTAAATGAAGAAAATCACTCCCAGCGGCACCCGTACCTTCCGCACTTCCAGACCGTTCGGACGCACCGAACCTTCGAGGATCTGGCCAACAGGGTCCGGCAACGAGGCGACTGCTTCCAGTCCGACTGCCATTGCTTCCAGGCGCTTCGGCGTCAACTGTAACCGATCCCGCTGGGATGGACTCAGACCAAACTCGACTGCGCGCTGCAAATCCAGGCGGTTGGCTTCGAGAATCTCCGCACTCCGGGCACGCAATTCCGCCGCAGCCAGCCGCAACGCGGTGTCTTTGACCTGCCCGCGTAGCTGAGCCAGTTGCCGCGCGGCTTCTTTCGCCTGGCGGGCCAGCGTTTCGCAGTAGGCGCGAATTTCGGTGTCGGCAGTCACCCCGGCCTTACGCCCGCCGCTCTCCGCCTCGGTTTCGCTCACGCGTTGTTCAGAAGCCAGACTCATGGCCTTGTCCCGCCTGTATATGGTTCGACCGGTGAAATTGTATGGACGGCTTGGCCGCATCAACCAGTTCCGTGGACACTAGTGTGCGGTGTAGACTTTCGACACCAACCGACCAGCTGATTGCAGGTGGGGCAGTTGTCGCCCCAATGGCAGCGGAGGAAAACTCAACCGGTTTGCTGAGCATTCGCCATCTAAACACGAACAGCGCAAAACCGCGTGAGGGCGAACCTCTCACCTTGGCCCTCTCTCAACAAGAGAAAGCGGCAGGGCAAAACTGCAACAGCGGCGAACGCAAGCGCCCCGTGGATTTCAGAAACGGAGATAATCCCGACGCACCGCGCTCAGGCGGCGCGTTGTACGGGGCTCAGCGGCGCTGCGCCCCTAGTTGCTGAGTTCGCCGTTGGCGAATCAGGCGGCCTACCGGCTTCGACTGTCGGCGACTGGATCGCCTGGCGTAACACCTCCTGGCACAGGGCGCGGTAATCTTCGGCGCCGTGGCTTTTCGGCTCGTACTGGAAGATGGTCAGGCCGTGCCCAGGGCACTCCGCGAGCTTGATGTTACGGCGGATACGGGTTTGGAAAATCCGTGCCGTCGCCCAGGGGACCGGCTGGGAACGCGACTTCTCCAGGTAGCTTTCGAGATCGGCGATGACCTCGTTAGCCAGTCGGGTGCTGGCGTCGTACATGCAGATGACGATGCCAGTAACCCGCAGTTCAGGATTCACCCGCCGCGCTACCAACCCGCAAGTCTCGAGCAGTTTGCCCAGGCCATGCAGAGCCAGGAAATGGGGCTGCAAAGGGATAAAAACTTCGGAGGCGGCGGCCAGGGCATTCAGCGTCAGCACGCCCAGCGACGGCGCACAGTCCATCAGGATGTAATCGAAAGCTTCCCGGTCTTGCTGGAGAGCATCGCGAAGAATGACTTCGCGTCCAACGACGCCGGCGAGTTCGACTTCGGCGGCGGCCAGATTAATGTCCGAGGCACACAACCACAGTGACTCACCGAGCTGTCGCCGCACTTCCGCCAACGGCCGTGATTCCACCAGCACATCGTACATCGAAGGGGATTGGCCGTCGGCTGCGATTCCAAAATGCGCGGTGGCGTGGGCTTGCGGATCCAGGTCGAGCACACACACCCGCTGGCCATTCAATGCCAACGCCGCCGCCAGGTTCACCGCCGTCGTTGTCTTCCCGACGCCGCCTTTCTGATTGATAATGGCGATTCGCCGCATGGTTCGCACCCGTGATGGCAAACACGTAGGAGCACGGTATCTCCTGCCCGTGCCAGTAGAGGTTTAGACCGATGGCGGCCGATTATACCGTTTCTCACCGCGGCGCTAATGCCGGTTCCCTGGCAACTTTTGGCGAATCGCGAGTGTCGAATGGCTAAGGTGAACCGTGGCCGGTGATTCGAACTGGCCAGATCGGGGCCGATACAGCCAGAGTCGGGGAGGTACACTAGTAGCGATAATGCGGCTTGTGACGGCTGCGTCGGCCTGTCTGCGAAGTTGCTGTTGTCCTGTCGAGTGGTCGGGTCGGCAACTGAGCGGCATATTGCTTACGGAGAAATATTCGTGGATTGGCGGAAAGCCCTGCAAGCGAGGGACGGAAGGCTGCCTCAACCTCCCCTTGGGCAATAAGCCAGCCGACCCGCGAGCGCTGGTGCCAATTGGGACGGTTGGCGGGATTGCTACGCTTGCAAGCCGCGGCACACGCTCCTCGTGCTAAGCGATCATTCGCCACCACGTGTGAACCGGCACCTGGGCTATTGCATCCGGGACTTCCCCACCATGACCAGTAGCAAGCGGAGTGGTCTGCTGTGGCTAATGACGCTTGTTTTGGCTAGTGTGTGCGTTCCGGCCAGTGTGGCGCAGAACTCGCCAACAAACCCTGGTCCCGCCGCGTTGCACCTCGGTCTCACACCCCAGGCTCTTCGAGTGCCGACCGAAGTGTCCCCAGGGGAAATAACGGATTCGGTTATCGGGCCAGATGATTGGGACCTGGCCGGGCGTGTGCGTGCTGCTTTGTTAACCGACCCGGAATTGTCGCGGCACAATCTGATTGTAGTCGTACGTGGCGGGGTTGTGGAACTGGATGGCCCGGTGCCCAGCAATTCCTTGCGGGAACGAGTGCTGCAGGTAGTGCGCTCGGTGCCTGGCGTGAAGCAGCTGCGCGACCGCTTGCGCATCCAGGCCGAGAGCTGGTCCTCTCGAGCATTTCGCCGACATCTGCCTCCCGTGGATGAACCGTGGCGCAACGATCTTGCCGGGCTCAGTCCAGCTACCGAAGGCTTACGTTTCTCGCCCTGGCCGACGCGTGCTTCTGCCTCGACCGGGGCCGTTCCCTCACCCGTTTCGGCAGTACCCCAGTCGGAACCAGGACCGACTTCAGCAGAAGGGGTTCGCGTTCCGGTCCTGCTTCCGCCGCAAGCCGATTCCCTTGCCGAAGCTACATTAACCTGGCCGGTCGCACCGCCGGCTCAGTTGGCCACCCAGGTTGTCCTGGAACAGCTTTTGCGCCGCCAGTGGCGATACCGCCGGGTGCAATTTGAGTTGCAGGGCACCACTCTGGTACTCCTGGGCAGCGTCGAATCGCTGGAGGATTGGCAAGAACTGTTGCGTGCCTTATCCCGTTTGCCGGGCATTACTGCCATCCGCACCGAAGGCCTAAAAATTATGCCTGCTGCTGCCGCCCAGTGAGTTGGCGACCGCAACGTCGCAGTTGGTCGGGACAAAATCGCTGACGATCAACGCGGCTGACTTGCCAGCGCCAGCTTTTGTTGCCGCGCCAGGTCGGACCACCACTGACCACTCGCCACATTTATCCCTGAACGCTCGCCACTTGCAGGATGGGTGTTCAACGAGTTCAATGCAGCCAACCTATAATGAGGGAAACCTACCGCCATCCGAATGAAAGCACCGGCGCTGTCCTGCCGTGCTTTCCGCACACGACGGAGGCCCGGCTATGTGGGAACGCATTGCCTATCACGGTATCACTTTCGACGACGTGCTGCTGGAGCCTGGTTACAGCGAAGTGTTGCCGCGGGAAGTGGATGTCCGTACCTGGCTGACACGCAACATTCGCATCAATATCCCGCTGGTTTCCTCGCCGATGGACACGGTCACGGAAAGCGACCTGGCCATCGCCCTAGCTCAGGAAGGTGGCATGGGCATCATCCACAAAAACATGTCCATCGAAGACCAGACTCGCGAAGTCGAAAAAGTCAAACGCTCGGAAAACGGTATCATCACCGATCCGGTTACCCTTCCACCCGATGCGACCGTCGGCCAGGCCCGACGAGTGATGGAACAATACAAGGTCAGCGGCATCCCCATTACCGAAAACGGCTACCTTCGCGGCATCATTACCCGACGCGACCTCCGCTTCCTGACCGACAACAACCAGCGGGTCAGCGAAGTTATGACGAAAGAAAACCTGGTAACGGCTCCGGAAGATACAACGCTGGAATCGGCTAGTCGGATTTTGACGGCAAATAAGGTCGAGAAACTTTTGCTGGTGGACGAAAATAACAGACTGAAGGGACTGATCACCATCAAAGACATCGACAAGATGCTCAATTACCCTAATGCCTGCAAGGACAAGCGCGGTCGGCTGCGGGTGGGAGCAGCTATCGGTGTTTACGACTTCGAGCGGGCCGAATCGCTTGTGAAAGCCGAAGTGGACGTACTCGTGGTGGACTCCGCCCACGGCCATTCCGCCAACGTTATCGAGACCCTGCGCAAGATCAAGAAAATGTTCGATATAGATGTGATTGCAGGAAATGTCGCAACTGGAGAAGGTGCCAAAGCACTAGCCGATGCCGGAGCGGACGCCGTCAAAGTCGGTATCGGGCCGGGTTCCATTTGCACAACACGGGTGATTTCCGGCGTCGGTGTGCCGCAAATCACGGCTATCGCCAACGCGGTCAAAGCTTTGGAAGGAACGGGGATTCCGGTGATTGCCGACGGCGGCATCCGTTATTCGGGCGACATCACTAAGGCGATCGCCGCCGGTGCCCACAGCGTTATGATCGGTGGACTTTTTGCGGGCGTCGCCGAAAGTCCCGGGCAGGTCATCATTTACAAAGGCAGAACTTTCAAAGCCTATCGCGGTATGGGTTCGCTGGGGGCGATGATGTCTGGCTCCAGCGAACGCTATCGCCAACCGGGCAAGGATCAGGACGGAGCGCCGGGGAAGCTGGTACCAGAAGGCGTGGAAGGTCGCGTTCCCTATAAGGGGCCGCTTGCTCCTTTCGTCTATCAGCTGGTAGGCGGTCTGCGGGCAGGGATGGGCTACTGTGGTTGTCGCAATATCGAGGAATTGCGTACCCGCACGCGCTTCATTCTGGTGACCCCGGCCTCAGTACGGGAGAGCCATCCTCATGACATCACCATTACGCAGGAAGCGCCCAATTACAGCACCAGTTACGAATACGCGGACGCTTCAGTGGAATGACAATCGTGGGCTCAGAACAGCCACTCTTCACCTGCTGAAGGCCGCGTGCCTGCTGTTTTCCGTTTCGCTGCTGGCCACCACTTTCGTGCTGGGGCAAGAACCAAGCTCCCCCGGCCGAAGCAGCATGCCGGTTTACCGCCTGATTCTGCCCAGCGATGCACCACCGAGTGTTTCATTTCCGCCGGTTGCCCCTCGCCCCGGGGCCGATGAGCCGCCCAAACCGCAATCTCCACCAGCGACAGACCGATCGGTCTCGCCCCCAGTATCGGACCAGCGTCTGCGGGAACCCCAGGGGGGTACGGGGTCGGCGATTCCTGCGCCAATGCGACCGCAAATCCGCGCTACCGGGCTGACGCCAGAAGGAACACCCGGCCTGGCGCCGTTACCTGCGTCGTTGGTGCCTGGGCCACGCCCCACGCCGGCAGCCTTGCAACTACAAAAGCCGGAGGCTTCCCGACCGGCTCCGGCCGCTGCCTATGTTGAGCCGCTCGAGGTCCCGGGTCCGGAACGGCTTTTCCGCCTGGAATCCGAACACCAACTCCGCGAACGCATCCGCCAGGAACAGCGCGACCGCGCCTCACGGGCGGTATTCCCTGCGGATGTGCCAACGGCCCAGGTCGGTATTACCTACCAGGGCCGCGCCTGGCCTCGGATGATAAGCTCCATCCCGGCATCGATCACATCCTACCACCCACTTTATTTCGAGGACAAAAACGTCGAGCGTTACGGCTGGGATGCGGGGATTTTTCAGCCTTTTTTGTCGGCGGGGAAGTTTTACCTGGACCTGGCCCTGCTGCCGTACAACCTCGGTGCCCAACCCCCCTGGTCGCTGGAATACAACGCAGGCTACGCCTTGCCAGGTGACCCAGAACCGTATCGGCTCTACCTGCCACGTTGCTCGGTTACCGGCGCCTCGCTCGAAGCCCTCGCCGTCCTCGGAATCATTGCGTTACCGTAAAGTTGAGTGCTTCTTGACCAGCGGCGCTCAATGGCTGAAGGGCGAATCAACCTTGCATAGCCATCGTGGCACGATATGCCAGGGCAGCTTCGCTCAACGGCTGAAAAACGCACCGAAGAACGAGTCTGCGACTTTTTTATGGGCAGTCCTGTGCCAATGTCAGGTCGCATTGGTCGTAGTCGCGAATGGTTATCAGCCCGGGGTTGCCTCCCCTGCAAGCCTGCATTGAGATGTGCCCCACTGTTCTCGTCTCTTTGTCCGCGAGAACCACGGTTCCGTCGCCGATGTCAACGGCATAATGCGTGTAGGCAACGTAAGAAACTACAATGCGATCTCCTTTCGAGACGTGCTGCCTCCGCAGTCATTGATAACTTGCCACGTACCAGCCATTCGACCGCGTAAATGCACCGGCGTATGTTGCGCCCGATCGTCTGTATCACGCATTCGCAGGTCAATCGAAGTCGGCCTAGCGCTATCCCTTAGAAAATAGCCACCTGAGAAAGGCTCCGAAAGCTCCCCCGACAGCCGCACCAATTGCTGCTCCGAAGGGTCCAGCCAATACCGAGCCGAGTACAGCACCAGCTGTGCCTCCCACCGTGCTGGCGACTAAAGCTTTACGTACGCGCTGTCGTTGCTCTTCCTCTAAAACAATGCGTGGCTCGGACTGCTTGATTTCGTTCGACTGTGGCGGCGGCGGTGGTGGCGGTGGTGGCGGCGGAGGTGGCTCGGACTGCTTGATTTCGTTCGACTCGTCGGTCGGATTGTCCGAAGGCTGTGCTGGCACTAGCTCCTGTGATCGACGGTCCTGACTTTTAGTGAGCTTTCCTCCGTTTCGTCCGCCGACCTCATGGCTCATTGCCCTCAGGAAAAAACATCTGCCGCTACGGCTGGAACGTTCTACTATGGCCGTGAACAGTTCGCCCAGCCATTCCCGTCCATCAGGTGTTTTCCTGCCCGTGTTGGATACTGCGACTGCTGGGATTTTATCAGCCGTTTTGCCGGCGTGTTTTTTGATCTCCTTCTGGATCAGTTCCTTGCGGCGGTTCAAACGATTCATAAAGTCATGAGGACTAACCTTGTCCGCAAACGTAAAGACGATGACCGCATGCTTCCAAAGTTTTTTGCCCAGTTTATTGGTCAGGAATTTGATGGCGTATTGCTCATCCGCTCGCACCCGCGTTTCGTCAAGTGGGGTCACGTACAGGACACAATCGACATCTCGCTGTTTAAGCTTCCTGGCAATTTCTCGCATGTACTTGTCATCATGTTTGAGGCCAGGCAGTGCGTCGCACAAACCCGGTGTGTCAACCACGACGAAGCTGTGGCTACCATGCTCGAAACGATAATCATTGACGGTGACTGTTTTTGGCTCAAATTCGTCCGTGGGAGCGACTTGTTCGCCCATAAGCGAATTGATAATGCTCGACTTGCCCACACCAGTTCGGCCTATCAACAAGAATGTGAAATGTCGCTTTTTCCTAATCGTATCTAAGAGTTTCTCGACGAAAGTTTTCACAACTTCTATAGGGGTGTACTTGCCGGGCGCAGCACTACCCTGCAGGGTGCTAGACTGCAAGGAATCAGGTTCGGCAAATGGGTTTGGTGCGTCGGAGTGGGCAGATTGCTGTGCCGATGCTACATCTTTTTGCAAATCATCCGTACCATTCTCCTTTTCCTGCGGTTCCGTATCGCTTGGAACTGACTCCGTGTTCATCTTTTGACCCTCGTTACGATCGCCCTGGACGCCTTCCGCAGTTGGCGATTGATGTGTTGGTGTCTGGCCCTCAGTGGCGACGTGGTCGCAGCAACCTTCGCTTTGCCCTGTCCCTACGACCTCGGCAGGTTGCGCTTGGCTCGCGTTCATAGGTTCTCCCTCCTGCGTGGGATGCTCGCCAGATGCTCGACGTTGGGCGGCACCCGTGTAGTAGCTTTCAAATCCGGGCAGATAGCCAAATTCGGATTGACTCATTGCAAGACCTCCTTTTTACTGCTCACCGCATGAGTAAGTTCTCTGTGAGCGTTCAAAGTAAATAACGTGCGAGGGTTTATGCATATGACAAATTTTCGGAGCGATTTGAAGCAATTTGCCGGACAGAATGCGTGGCGGTCGCTGTCGGGGGACTTGCTTGGAGGGTGTTGCTGGTGAATAGACGGAGCCCACAGGGTTGGGGGCCGATCCAGTTTGACAGACCCTTCGGGCTTGGGATCGCCAGTATCGGCAAATTCGATGCACTCGGATCAATCCGCAGCACCGTTACGGATGTTTTTCCGTGAGGCCAGGCGGGCAGTGGAACACTCAGCGATCGGGTATGAGCTGGGCGATACTAAGGCAGAGCGAACCGTCTCGAATCGTCCGCCAGCGCCAGGTGCGCATCTGAAGGAAGCTCGACTGTGCATTCTCCCTGGTGCAACCCTCGGACAAGCATCCATCTGCCAATGCTGAGGACGCCGCTGAGGGAGAGCTTGGGGACACCCGCAGCGAGTTGAACCGCATCAGGGAATGAGCCCGGGGGCATACGCACAGCGCAGTGCCTTGGAGATGCCTGTGAGATCCGCTGCGGCTGATACCATGTGAGACGAGGAACGTAAGGCCCCTTGCAGAACGCGCGGTGTCGCCACGATACGACAAGCTGGCTTTCGGGGATTTCGCCTCGGCGCGCTGGCCGACAACTAAGTGAGACGGCTGCTCATAGCAATTGGAGGATATATGAGTCGCGGCCCAGGTGGGATGGTCGTGGTCTTGGGTCTGGTCGCCCTGGCTGCCGATAGCTGGTCGCAGGTCAATCCGGGCGAGAGCAGGCCGATCGTGACGGCGACGAGCAAAGATTTTGGTTCGGTGCCGCGAGGTGTGCTCTGCCTACATCAGTTTACCATTTTCAATCCCTTCGATAGACCGATGAAGATTGCCAGTGTCCGCACATCTTGCGTTTGCGCCAGTGCCAGCGTGGACAAGCGCGAAATAGCCCCGGGGGAGTCGGCGACGCTCAACGTGAGCCTGGATACAGGTAAATACGTGGGACATCGTGTTTTCACTATTTTCGTGCTGCTCGAACAGCCGGTGGTGCAGGAACTGCAATTTGTGGTGCAGGCGCATAGCCGGGAGGACGTTTCCCTCTCTCCGAATCAGCTGGCATTTGGTCGAGTTCTGCGCGGGCAATCGGCAGAAGCCAGCGTGCTGATCACGCGCTACGGCTCGCCGGACTGGCAAATTATTGCCGTGGAAAATGACAATGCTTATATCCAGCCGTCGCTGCAAGAAGTGCGTCGGGACACGGCACAAGTGCAATACCAGTTGAGGGCGAAGCTGCGACCCGATGTGCCTGTCGGTTCGTGGTACGCGGAGCTGTGGTTGCGGGGCAGCGACGGGAGTCGCATCCTTGTTCCTCTGACAGTGGAAGTAGAATCTGCACTGGTAGTGACGCCGAAAGAAGTACACCTCGGTCGCGTGGCTGCTGGTGTTACCGTCGAACGACGTATCATTGTGCGTTCCGCGAGAGCGTTTCGCATCTTGAAAGTGCAAGCAGCCGACCCAGGCCTCGAATTTGTCTGGCAGCCCGATGAAACGAAGACCGCGCATCTGGTGACGATTCGCTATCGCACACCGGCCAGCTCCGGCGAAGTCCGCCAGGCGATCCGCATTGTCACCGACCTGCCTGCCGACAACGAGATCGAGGTTCCCTTTGTGGCTCAGGTGCAATAGCCGAACTTCGCGCGAGTGCTTGCCTTGGCCAATCTCTAGCCACATTTCCCTGCAGCGAGTGCCGGCCGTGAATCGAATAACCAGGGCAGGCCAGCCGGTCAGCGTCGGCGAAGGACGAAAACGGCGTCGGTGAGCTGATCATCGAGTTGTCGCGGGCATCGCCAGTCGTACCAGAAGTCATAGACGCCGACCAGCTGCCAGGCCGGAACGCTTTGCAGCAGGCGCAGGAACTGCTCGCGGGTGTACAGTCGGAAGGCAAATCGCGAAATGAAGCGTCGGCATCGTTTTGGGCTGCGCACCGTCATTAGCAGGCGCAGCCATTCCCGGCGTATTCGACGATCCATGCGTTCGACCTGAAGCCTGGCGTGAAGTCGCACCCGGCCCAGCCGGGCCGACCAGCGCTCTTCATCCTGCTCCGCTACGTCCAGAGGCAGCAGGTGCAGGCCGAGGATATATAGTCCGCCGGCGCGAACGTGTTCCGCGACGCGGGCCAGATGCTGGCGTGCTGCTTTCTCACTGAGGAGATGGCGAAACGTATTGAAAGTGCAAACCGCCATATCTACGCAGCACGGCAAAGTGAAATCCGCCAGATCGGCCTGCACCACACGGACGGTCAAACCCTGTTTTTTCGCTCGTTGCTTCAGCCAGGCAAGCGCTCGTGCGTTGCCATCCACGCCGTAAACCTGATAGCCCCGTCGAGCCAGTGCCAGGAGCAATCGTCCGCCGCCACAGCCCAGTTCCAATATCGTTCGCACGGGAATCGTGGCCGATTGCCGCTTCATTTTTTCCAGGAAGCGTACTTCGCGGGCTGTTTCCTTGCGGAAAAAACATTCATAGTACTGCGGAAAGTCGTAGCAATCGGCCTGGACCTGCTTGGTCATTCGGCTCAGTTCGGGCTAAAAGTGGGTGGAAACGGAGGAGCTTCCTTGGGCATGGGCAAAGTTTCCAGCAACCGGAGTTGCCGCACGGCACGCAGTAAGCCGTGGGCGCGCTGCTCGACATCGAAAGTCTCCAGAAGATGTTGCTTGACACGCAATTCCAGCGGCAGAGCAAAGGCCAGCATGTCGCAGGTCACCGCCAGGGGAACCGGCAATTCCGTCAGTGCCTGAATCATCTTCCAAAGGGGATGTCCGCGGGTCAAGCGTAAGCGAACTTCCCGGAGGATTTCCCGTTTCAAGATCGCGTGTGGACTGCAACTGTTGGGGGGTTCGAGGTTTTGCACGCCAATATCAGGGTCAGGCATCAGCCAACCTTTTGCCTGTCGATAAGGGGTCGTGGTGGCGATCTCCGCTTCGATGCGGAAGCGGCTCAGCCCCTGCAAGACGAGGTTGTACCGCCCGTTGGGCAGGCGTTCGTGCCAGCGAATCCGGCCGATGCAAGCGACCTCGTAAATAGCCGGTCGGCCCCAATAATCGGCTTCCGAACCCGGTTGCAACAACACCAGGGTAATCAGCTGATCGTCGGCCAGGGCGTCTTCCGTCAGGCGAATATATCGCGGCTCGAAGATGTGCAACGGTTGCATCGCGTGCGGAAACAGCACGACATTTGGCAGCGGGAACAAGCGCACCACGCCGTCCGGCTCTCGAGCCCGACTCTGCTCGCGCATCGCTCCAACCTCCGTAGCCCCTGCCTGCTGAACATTTTATCGCACAAGCCATCGCTTGGCTCATTCCTCCGGCGGCAAGAATGCCTCCGGGTCGGGCCAATGCGACGGCTCCGGATGTAAACGAATCTGCGGGTAGCTCTGCGGTGGCTCGGGCGGTGGGCTTTCCGACTGCAAGTACACTCCGCAGGTTTGTTCCATTTCCCGCCAGAACTCCTCGATGTTCAGACCGAGATAGACGGGGCGGTACGGCCACATGTAGTCCCGTGCCGATTGAAACAATCGGGCGGCACCACGATAGTTCCGATTGCTCAAGTGGAGCAAGCACACCGCTGACTGAATCAATCCCTGATAAAACCGCTTGGCTTCACCGCTACTGTCCAGCCACAAACTCTCCCAGACTTCGTGCGCTTCAAAAAACGCTCGCTCGTTGAACAGCAACACTCCGGCCAAATACCGCGGTTCGTAATCGGACATGGTGAGGCTCTCGCATTTTGCCCGAGCTGGCTGGCCTGGACTACGCATGCCTGCGTCGGAACACTACGCTTGGTTGGTTGCAGCATTGTCCTCAGATTGCGTTGGCCTGGGCGACATTCTCCATGCGGCGGTCGGTGGTTCACGGCGCAAGTCTGCAGCCAGGAGGCAATGGAAATGATAAATGCCGCTCTCACGTCGGACACTGTAGCGACCGGCGTGATAAACACCGCTGTTCAGTCCGCGCTGTACTTCCTCGCAAATCTCGGCGTCTTCCTGCTGCACGCGGTCAGCGACGGATATGCTCTCCGCGTGGAGGCGATCGGTCGAGGCAACGCCTGGCGGTTCGGCGAAATAGAAGTCGAAGATCACCCGACACCGATCAGCACCCAACGGCAGTACCAGGTTAGTGTCCATGTAGCCTTCGTAGGCGTTGAGCATGAAATTGGGATACAGCCACCAGTAAGCGGCCAGCTGCCCCTTGCGTACGGCGGCGGCGCTGATGTCTTCGCGTTGCGGGTCCGGTTGCCGCATCGGACTGCTTTGCACGCTGCAGTAGCGGAACGTCTCGGTCGTGTAATTTTTGTAATCCAGCACAGCCGCCAGTGAGCGGTGCAGCGTCAGAACATGGTAGCCGCCGTCCAGATAGTTATCCACAAACACCTTCCAGTTGCACTGCAATTCATAAATGCGGCGCGCTGTAAAGTGTAGTTTTTCGAGTTGAAAAATCTGCAAACGTTCCGGCATGGGAGCCAGGAAGTCGGATAAGGACATTTCCGGCTGACCGAAGTGGACGAACACCAGCGGAGGCCATTCTTCGACAGCCACAGAAATCAGGCCGTTTTCCTCGCGGCAAAAATTCTCCACGCCATCGAATTCCGGTACACCGCGCAGCTGGCCGGTCAGGTCGTACGTCCAGCCGTGATAGCGGCAACGGAACCGGTCAGCGACCCCCTGCTCGGTTGCGGCTACGCGAGCGGCCCGGTGTCGGCAAACGTTGTAAAAGCCACGCAGCACACCGTCTTGGCCACGCACGACTACCACCGGACGACCGGCGATCTCGGTGGTGAAGAAGCTGCCAGGTCGCGATACCTGGTCGGATCGGCCAGCGACCAACCAGTGTCGGGCAAAGACGGTGATTCGCTCCCAATCCACTAGTTCTTCATCGGTGTACCAGCTGGCCGGAATACTCTGGGCACGCTGGATCGGCTCGTCGGAACGAAAGGCTTGCAACAATCGGAAAATGTGCGGCGTCATGGCTAGGCCTCCTTTGCGGGTCTCGGCGACGCGGAATCTGGGCAGCGTGGGCTACTGTAACCGGGACGGCAGGTTTTGCCATTCGCAATATTTGCCACTTCCCATTCGCTCGCAACACCCCGGGGTTGTGTAAGCGGCAATCCCAGGAAAATCGCTTGCGACTGTGACAATTGCTAGGCCGGAGCCTCCGCATAGGCTTTCTGAGCGGCGGCCACTCCCGCACCGGGCGTGACCGGAAAGCCCATGTCCCGCAGCGTCAGTTCGATGGCGGCGATGGCAGCCAGCACGTCGAAGAAATCTATGTAGCCCATGTGGGCGATGCGGAAGATTTTGCCCTTAAGTTGATCCTGTCCGCCGGCCAGCTTGATGCCGTAATGCTTTTCTAGACGGCGAAGCAATTCCTGACCGTCCACCGAGGCAGGGACTTTAACGGCGGTAAGTCCCTCGGCTGGCACGCGGGCGAAGAGTTCTAGTCCCAGCGCTTGCACGCCAGCACGGCAAGCCAGGGCGATACGAGCCTGGCGGCGCCAGATGTTTTCGATGCCTTCCCTGCGGATGCGTTCCAGACTCCGGCGTAACGCCCGCAGCAGCGTGTGAGCGGGGGTAAACGGCGTGTCGTGTTCGCGGATTTTTTCGCGGGCCTTGCGCAAGTCGAAGTAAAAAGTCGGCGGTTGATGGCGGGACGCTGCTTGCCAGCCTTTCTCGCTCACCGCGACAAAAGCCAGACCCGGCGGCAGCATTAGCGCCTTTTGCGACCCAGTGGCCAGAAAGTCAATGTGCCAATCGTCCATGCGCAGTTCCAGCGCACCCGCAGAACTCACCGCGTCCACGACGAAGACGGCCTGGGTTCTCGCTACCAGAGCCCCCAGCGCTTTCAAGTCGTGTTTGACGCCGGTGCTGGTTTCGCTGTGCACTACGCAGACGGCTATGGCATCGGGATGCGCCTGCAGGGATTGTTCCAGCTGTTCGGGGGTAACGACCTCTCCCGGCGGCACCGTCACCGCCACCGATTCCACGCCGAATGCCCGCCAGAGTTTGTGCCAGCGTTCGCCAAATTTCCCCGCCACCAGGCAAATGGCCTTGGCCCCGCGTGGAGCGGCGTGGATGAGTGCTGCTTCCATAGCACCGGTGCCGGAACACGTCAGTGGCAGCACGTCGCTGCTGGTTTGTAGCACGTATTGCAATCCCGCAACTACCTCGGCGAGAATCTCCCGTGCCTCGGCAGTGCGGTGATGCGGCACGGGACGCGCCAGTTCCAGAAGCGTTTCTTCGGGCACCGGTGTCGGCCCAGGCGTCAGTAAGCGATACTTGAACATCGCAGGCGTTCCTCCGCATTCCAATTCGCTTGGGTGATTTCGCGTACCTGGCGAGATCGGTCAGCTTGCTACTGCTGCTTTACGCCGGCAGCATCGGGCATCGGCGCGTGCAAGCCAGGCAGCGTGGCATTATAGTCCGGGATGCGGCCAGTGTTGGCGGAGATAATCGCGAGCCCGGCGAGCCATCGCCAATCCCTCGTGGGTGTGTCGGCTTAATTCGACGTGAATACCCCCTTGGTAGCCAGCTTCCGCCAGCCACTTTAGTACTAGAGGCACTGGCACTTCCCCTTCGCCGAACGGCAAATGCTCATGGACGCCGCGGCGCATGTCCTCCAGGTGAACGTTCCAGAGCACGGCTCGCCAGCGGCGGATGGATTCCGCAAGAGGTTCGCCCTGGCAGACCAGGTGTCCCACATCGAGGGTCAGTCCGAAGCTCGGATGTCCTACCGCTTGCCATAACCGCTCAAATTGCGGCATAGTGTCAACCCACATGCCTGGCTCCGGTTCAAAGGCCAGACGCACCTGATAGCGGCTGGCAACTTCGCACAGTTGCTGACAGGCAGCGATCAGCCGCGCCTGTAACACTTCCTCCGGTTCAATGCTCTCGGCGGCACCCGACCAGAAACTGACGGCGTCGGCCTGCAGGTCGGCGGCCAGGTGAATGGCCCGTCGCAAAAATTCCATTCGCCGTTCACGCTCGCCTTCCTCCGGATGTAACAACGTTGGAGAATGCTTGCGGCGTGGATCGAGGACAAACCGGGCTCCTGTCTCCACCACGCATCGCAAACCCAAGCGGCTAAGCCAGCGGCGAATCCGCGATGCACCGCCTCGCCACGTGGATCGATCGAACGGATCGAGGGCTCCGTAATCGAGTGTTATCGCCACACTCTGGTAACCCAGCTCAGCCAGGAGCACCAGAGTGTCTTCCAGCGGCAGTTGGGTCAGCCCGTTGGTGTTATACCCCAGTAGCACTACCGGTCTCCAGCCATCCTCAGCGCGTCAATATGCCGCTCCAGTGCGCTTTACGGCAGCCTAGAACTTGCGAGCGTGAGCCCGTATTGGGCGGTACCTGGCCTTCGGATTTACCGTTCGGACCCCGGCGTTCTCCACTCACCACTCTCTACTCGCCGCTTGCCACTCGGTGCAGGAGTGGGGGGCATTCGCTTTGGCGCAAGATTCGGCCAGGGCAAATCAGTTTATGTCGCATCCTGGAGATCGTGTAACAATCGTTAGAATACCGCCGGGGCTGAAATCAAAAAGTGGTGCAACCACAAAGCCGTTTGCGGGAACCATTAATCGGAAGGCTGAACACATCGATCGGTGAACATGACACATTCCATGACTCCGGAATGGCTGAATGTCTTGCTCTGGGCAGAGCCCGAAAACAGCGGCGAGAGCGTTCCCGACCATGTTTTAGTGAACCGATTTCTGGAGCAGGGTGATGCGGTTGCCCTGGCGCTGCTGGTAAAGCGATACAGTCCACTGGTGTGGCGTGTGTGTTACGCGAACCTGCGTCATTATCAGGACGCCGAGGACGCATTTCAGGCCACTTTCCTGGTTCTGGCGGAGAAGCTTCGAACTGTTCGCAAGCGGGAATTGGGCAACTGGCTTTACGGCGTGGCTCAGCGAATTTGCTGGAAAATCCGCCGTAGTCGCGTGCGGCAAAAACGGCGAGAGGCACAACGCGAGCGTGTGAGCCAGGCTGATGACTGCGGTTCGTTAGAATCCGAGGAACTGGCTGTGCTGTACCGCGAGTTGGCAAAACTGCCGCAGCGCTATCGCAACGCGTTGCTTTTATGCGACCTGCAAGGAATGACCCGTCAGGCAGCGGCGAAAGCTCTGGGATTGGCGGAAGGGACCTTAGCCAGTCGGGTACACCGCGGTCGGCAGTTGTTGGCCAAACGGCTGCGGCAGGCTGGATTCACTCTCGCCGCTGCTGCTGCAGTGCGAGCAGGGCAAGCAGCCTGGGGGGAAGTGCCGGCTGGCCTGACTGCCAGCGCGGCACGCCTGGTGATAAGTGTGCTTTGCGGGCAACTATCCCATGCCACCTTGCCGGCAGCCTACTGGCTGGCAAGGCAAATCATCAGGAGCATGACCATGACCCGACTTGCATGCTGGGGGACTCTCGGAGCCGCTTTGGTCCTGGTGCTGAGCGCTGGGCTCGTCGGCTGGTGCGTCTTGATGGCCGATAGACAGGGCACAGACCGAGCCGGCGTTCTTGCGGCGGCGCAGCAAAATCCCCTGGCCGAATTGGCTGCTGCGGAAAATGTTGCATCGGCCGAGCCTGAAGGATCGGAGGCTGAACAAAATGCCGTGCCGCAGGCCAATTACAAACCTTCAGGCTCAGCGAACCAGCGCCAGGAGTCCGAAAAGCAGAACCCGCCGACCGCGGATCGCTGGCGGGAACAGGTAACCTGGCAGAACGTGGAGGTCCCGGTCGCCGTCGCCGTGGCGCCGGATGGCGAACATCTGGCAATGGCCGATGCTTACGGCTACGTCAAGTGGTACCGACTCGCCAGGACCGACCAGGACAAGCCGACGGTTATCCGCCAGCCACGGAATCCCCCACGCGAGCCACCACAGGTGCCGGCACAACCTGGAGGGGCATTCATTGGCGGCGTCCCGGGCCAGGGCGGATTCGGACAAGCTGTGCCTGGTCAGGGCGGTTTCGGCAACATCGGAAATGGTCAGGGGGTACAAATCGGCCCAGCCGCTCCCTGCAAACTGGTCTCGCGCGAGGAACGGATTTGGGATTTGTGTTTCCTGCCGGACAGCCAGCACCTGGCAATCGCCTGTGGAGCGCGCGAGCAAAATCCGCGCGTGGAACTCTTCGCGCTGACGCAGCAGGCCGGCAAAGTTGAGTGGAAGCTCCAGCGACAGGTTTTGCTCAACAACAGGCAGGAGCCTCGCCGAATTGCCGTTTCGCCGGATGGCAAGCATCTGGTTATCGGCGGTATGGGTCGGCAACTGGCGAGTTATAATCTTGCCACCGCCGAACTCGAACACGATTGGGCCAATCAACTCGGAAGCAAAGATCTATTTGAGGTCCGCGACCTGGCAATTTCGCCAACCGGAAGATACCTCGCGGCAACTATCCTGTGGCAGCCGAAGGTTCACAACGTAGTCAAGCCCGGTGGAAAACCAGCGGCCGTTCTTGGCGGCGGCTTCCAGGACACAGGTACTCCGCTACGCAGTTCGGTGTTCGTCTTCGACATGGAAAAGGGGCAACGGCTCTGGTCGCAGGACAGCGAAGGGCGCCATTCACCTTTCAATCCGCGTATGAGCCTTTTTGAGCGAATAGCGATTAGCCCGGATGAATCTGTGCTGGCAATCTCTCAATCCGATGCTTACCTCGTGGTGCGCAAACTGGCGAACGGCGGCCAGGTCAACGGCTTCTATGTCGGCGAAACCGACCCACCACCGGCAAATGGTGGCAAGCCTCCAGCCGTAGCCGGCGGCGGTATCGGCGGAGGCGGCGCTATCGCAGACTTCGCGCGCTGGATGCGACCCTCCGGGTTGTCCGTGGCCGGGGATTACTGGTACCTCAGTCCATCAGCCCCGCTGGTCGTTTTCGATCCCCTCAGCCACGCCCTGGTCACCTGGGATTACCTGCAACTCAACGTACCAGCAGTGCCGCGGCTTTGGGATGTCAAAACCGGCAAGCAGTTGCGGGCGTGGGCGGACATTTCTCCACTCCAGATGCGCTTCCTGGGCAACTTTGGAGGGTTTACCCTCAAACCGATTGGTTATTTCAGTCCGAACGATGGCCGCCGTATAGTCTGCATCGAATTGCCAGCGGGCGACGGCGCCGGTTTCTTTGGTCTGTTTCCCGGAGTAGCGGCGCCGGGCCAGGGTGGACAAACTCAGGAAGATGCTGTCCAGGCTTTGAAATTTGCGGTCCGCGTTTACCTCCGTCACGATAGCTTGAAATAACCATCGCAAATCGCCTCGGGCAACCTTCGGCACCTCCTACCTGCCGCATTGGGCTATGCGACGCCAGGAACTTACCTCCTCCGCTCGGTTGGCAGCCGAAAAAAGAAAAGGGGGAGGTTTTTGAACCGTCCCCCTGGCATTCGCCGTGCGCATTGTCCGTCTCAAATCGGCTTTCGTGGTGAGCGGCTTCCAGTCGGACACAGTTGTCGTGTCCGCTCGTCAGGCCGGCTGCAGCTTGGGCGGTTACGGGAGACTTCGGCCTTCCGCTCTATGCTGTACGAGACGGGTTCAAATCTCGATGTGTTCCTGCTCGAGCATAGCGCGAAGTTTGCTCATGCCGCGGGCTTCCAGCTGCCGGACACGTTCTTTCGTAATCCCCAGTTCGCGTCCGACCTCTTCGAGTGTCATGCCGCGGGTTTCCCCTAAGCCGATTCGCAGCTGAATAATCCGCCGCTCGCGCTCATCGAGTCGGTCGAGCAAGCGCATAACGTTCTCGCGGGCGCGATTGGCACGGTTGAGCAGACCGAATTCATCGCTCCGCGTATCTTCGGCCGTCTCAAACATCTCTTCGTGGCCGGTGATGAAGCGGTCGTGATGCACCTGTTCGGCTGGGATACTCCGCGTGAAGTTCTTGCGGATGGCCCAAGTCGCGTAGGTGCTGAATTTGTTACCTCGCATGTAATCGAACTTTTCCACCGCTCGGATCAGCGAGACGTTGCCGTCGCTGAATAGCTCGAAGAACGCCCCTGGATAGCCCAGGCGCTCCGCGTAGCGCTTGGCGATAGAGGCAACCAGTCGCATGTTGGCGGTGATCAGCAGTTCGCGGACGGCCTGAGCTCGCTTGAGCAGGTCTTCCAGTTCGTCCAGCTCGGCCGTCTTGGCTTTCGTCGGGTCAATCCGCTCTGCCAGGCGGGCGGCTTTGAACTTCAGGTAGTTCATCTGCCGGAAAAGATGCCGTTCCTGTTCCGGCTTCAAAAGCGGCACTTGATAGAGCGAAGCGAGTTCCGGCGGCAGATCCCGTGGGACATTGCGCTGCATTTTCGACCGAGCGGCCTCATACTCTTCCGCTCCGGGCATCGGTGCCAGGATCTCCGCCTCCCGCTTCGGGTCCTCAAATTCCGGGCTCGGAATGTAATCAATCGGCCTGGAGAGCAGGGTACGGGCACGTTGCTCGTTCAGCACTCGCTGAATAGTCGTGCGCGTACGATGATACGCCTTAGCCAGGCGGTCGATCGAAATCCCCTGCGTATACGATGTGTAGATGGCACGCTTGGCATGTTCATCGAGCGGCCCATGCAAGCCGGGGAAGATCGCCTGGTCTGGATGCGCCTCATCGTGGGCACGGATCAGGGCTCGAATCGCTTGCACGCGTCGGCCAAACCGCCGTGCCAACCGACGGAAAATCTCCTCGGCGCGATCCGGGGCCACTCGCGCCATGCACCGCGCCCAGCGGAGAATGCGCTCCCGCTCCTGGGGATCAAATTGCCCCAGTTTCAGCACTTCCGCGGTCGGCTTGCCGTGCTGTTCCAGATAGTGGTCGAGTACCGATTGCCGGACTACCACCCGCTGTCGGCCATTGCAAATCACCTTGCGGCTAACCAGACCGTGCGACCGCAGCTGGCTCAGCGTGCGTGCCGAGACCCGCAACCGCTTCTTCACCTGCTCCAAGTGCAAAACCGGTTCAGGCATTTGCTCAATCGGCACGGCTGGCACATGTTCCGACAGCGTGGCAATAAATAGCGACAGATCATGCTCCAAGTCTTCGCCCGCAATCATATCTTCAGCATGGCTATCTGGGCGGAAACCCGTAATCCGATAGCAAACATACTGGTAAGGATAAGTACGCTGATGCACCACCTCGGTGAGCAAGCGTTCCGCTCGACTGAGCTGTTCGAGCTTGCGATCCACCGGGGCGTAGCGCACCACCTGATCGCACAGTTCCCGCATCAACTGGTTACGAAACTCGTTTCGCATGGCTGCTCCTTTCGCCGCCATCCGCCCTGGCGGCGGTCGCTGGGGCCGGTTTCACCTTCCTTCTCCGTTCCGCTCGGGGGACGTGGGCGATCCGAAGGAAGGTTCCTGGGCCGGGTCCATCCCCCTTTCCGTTACCCATTCCCTCGCCGGGCATGCATTCCCGGCACATTCGGTCAGGGCTACCTATCTTCGCCACAGTAGGCAGCTCTGACAAGGTTAATACGCAGAAAATCAAAAATTGTTTTTGATAATTCGCCTAGCAAGATTCGTACCTTTGGCGCATGTATTTTAAGACGACGCATGACTGGAAAAAGTTTCACCCGGCGACCAATTTTTCTTCCTCCGGGGTTTAATAAGGTCATCCAGATGGCAGGTTGCACGATAGACTCGCAGGCACGGCTCAGCCGCTCCCTACTCCAGTTTACTGCAACTCCCAGGCCGGTTGGCTGGATGACCTCTCCACAGCGGCTTTTGTCGCAAGTACCTGCCGAATCAAACGTTACGAGAGGCATTCTCATTCGAGCCGGCCAACCCTTTTTATTGGGCCGCCTCTTCCGGGTGCAGACCGTGGCAAAAGTTACCAGTCTTGCTGAAGATTATACAAATGTTCAGATCAGCGGCCAGCCCCAGCCCAGGCTTGAACCCAATTTTCATCAATCATGCACTCGCCAGCCAAACCATAAAACGGAACTCGCCAGTCAGCCAAATGGCTCCGACCTTCGATGAGGGAGGTCGAAGCGGACTAGCATCACCACTGAGGTGGTCCGCGGGCTTCTCCGTTTTGCGACCAATAAGAGAGTTAGGAGCGGAGCGACACTTCCTGGCCAAGGCTGGCGGCGTCGCGTTTCATTCGAACCTGCCCTTTGCTTCGCCCCTTAATACCTGGGTTGATGCCAGCTGGCACTGCTGGGATGGACCCTGCTGATATAATCTACCATCTGCAAACAGACCCCGGTTCTGCCTCGCTGTCCCAGATGCCCGTGTCTGAGGTAACCGACTATGCCCAAGTACAACCCGCAGCTGATCGAGCCGAAATGGCAGGACTATTGGCTGAGGAACAAGACTTTTCATACCCCGGATTTCCCCGACAAACCCAAGTTTTACGTGCTGGATATGTTCCCGTATCCGAGTGGAGCAGGTCTGCATGTCGGTCATCCAGAAGGCTACACGGCGACGGACATCGTCGCCCGGTACAAACGGATGCGGGGCTACTGCGTATTGCACCCTATGGGCTGGGACGCCTTCGGTCTTCCCGCGGAACAGTACGCCATCGAAACCGGCACACATCCCCGCATCACCACACAGCAGAACATCGCAACGTTCCGCCGCCAGATTCAGATGCTAGGTTTCAGTTACGATTGGGACCGCGAAATTGATACCACCGACCCTGCCTACTACCGATGGACGCAATGGATTTTCCTGGTGCTTTTCGACACCTGGTACGATGAAAAGCAGCAACGCGGCCGGCCCATCGCGGAGTTACCGATCCCTCCGGAAATTCAGGCCCAGGGAGAAAAGGCAATCCGCCAGTACCGCGACAGTAAACGCCTGGCTTACCTGGCCGATGCCCCGGTCAATTGGTGTCCCGCTTTGGGCACGGTACTGGCCAATGAAGAGGTAGTTGATGGCAAATCCGAACGCGGTGGCCACCCGGTCATCCGTATTCCCCTGCGGCAATGGATGCTGCGAATTACCGCCTACGCCGAACGGCTCCTGCGCGACCTCGAACTGGTGGATTGGCCCGAACCCATTAAAGAGATGCAGCGCCATTGGATCGGCCGCAGTGAAGGAGCTGAGGTGGACTTCCCGGTCGATCGTCCGGAACCGGACTACCAGGACTGGCTGGCCGCTCGTCAGCGCCACGGTTTCCCGGAAAAGCCCGAAGACGACGTCATTCGCATTTACACGACACGTCCGGACACGCTTTTTGGCGCCACTTACATGGTGCTGGCTCCCGAACATCCGCTCGTGCCGCGCATCACCAAACCGCAGCAACGGGCGGTTGTTGAAGCTTACTGTGCCGAGGCGGCTCGCAAAAGCGAACTCGAACGTACCGAACTGGCTCGCCGCAAGACCGGTGTCTTCACCGGTGCGTACGCCATCAACCCTGTCAATCACGAGCGCATTCCTATCTGGATTGCCGACTATGTGCTTATCAGTTACGGCACCGGAGCAATTATGGCTGTACCTGCCCATGACGAACGCGACTTTGAATTCGCCAAGCAATTTGGCCTGCCGATCCGCACTGTAGTTCAGCCTCCTGACGAGTGGCTGCGAAAAACTGGCAGCACTTTGGAAAAGCTGTCATGTGCCTATATCGAGGACGGCGTGGCCATTAATAGTGGCCCCTTTGACGGTCTTGGTACCGCGGAGTTCAAACAGCGCATCACCGCCTGGCTGAGTGAGCGGGGGTTAGGGCGGCATAAAGTCAACTATAAACTCCGCGATTGGCTCTTCAGCCGTCAGCGCTACTGGGGGGAACCCTTCCCGATACTTTATGAGTTAGATGATCAGGGGAATCCTACTGGCATCATAGAACCGGTACCAGTGGAAGAGTTGCCGGTTACGCTTCCCGCGTTAGAAGATTTCCAGCCGACCGGTAAACCGGAGCCGCCACTTGAAAAAGCTAAGGATTGGGTTTATATCACACGCCAGGGCAAACGCTATAAACGCGAAACTAATACTATGCCGCAATGGGCCGGTTCTTGCTGGTACTATCTTCGTTATATAGACCCCCATAATGACCATGCCTTCTGCGACCCGGCTAAGGAAAAGGTCTGGATGCCGGTAGATTTATATGTCGGCGGAGCCGAGCATGCCGTCCTGCATCTCCTTTATTCGCGTTTTTGGCACAAGGTGCTTTACGATCGCGGGTACGTCTCTACTCCCGAACCGTTCCAGACGCTGGTCAATCAGGGAATGATTCTCGGCGAACTGGAATATACAGCATTTCGTAACGGTCGTGGCGAGTGGGTTTCCGCCGAATATGTCGAGGAAGAAACTGCTGAGGATAAGCGTACTGGCGAGCGCTATGAACGTGTACGCCTCAGCGAAGATCAGGTGGAAAAGCGGGGTGAATTTTTCGTGCTTCGCGAAGCTCCCCAGATTCGTGTGAATGCTCGTGCTTATAAGATGTCGAAAAGTCGCGGCAACGTTATCAACCCGGACGAAGTGGTCGCCGAATATGGTGCCGACAGCCTCCGACTGTACGAAATGTTCATGGGCCCGCTCGAAGCCACCAAGCCCTGGAGCATGCGAGGCGTCGAGGGCGTCTATCGTTTCCTGCATCGCGTTTGGCGTCTAATTATAGATGAGGAGTCGGATTCCCTCAAACTAAATCCGGCCGTTCAAGATACGGATGCCGATCGCGAAACTCTGCGGCGACTCCACTTGACCATCAAAAAAGTTACCGAGGATATCGAAAATATGCGTTTCAACACTGCCATCGCCGCCATGATGGAACTGGCAAATTACCTTACCCGACTAAGTGTCCGACCTAAAGCGGTGCTCGAAACCTTTGTTTTATTGCTTTCTCCTTTCGCGCCGCATATCTGCGAGGAATTGTGGCAGGCGCTGGGGCATGCCGAGTCCCTGGCTTATCATCCTTGGCCAGAATACGATCCGGAACTGACCCGGGCTGAAGCGGTAGAAATCACCGTTCAGATTAATGGTAAAGTACGCACACGGATTACTGTCCCAGCAGATGCTGATGAAGAAACCGTAAAACAGGCCGTCCTGGCAGATCCTCGGGTGCAGAATTGGGTCGCGGGCAAGACCATTCGCAGGACCATTATAGTGCCCAACAAACTGGTCAACTTAGTGGTTGCTTAGTGGAGCAAGATCGGCTCAGTTTGCAGCCAGTTGGGGCCCGCCGCCAGGTCCACCTTGAGCGGTACCCGCAGATTTAATGCGTTGACCATCGCTTCTTGTGTCAGTCTCGCTACTGCTGACAATTCACTGCGCGGCACCTCCAGGACTAATTCGTCATGAATCTGCAAGACAATTCGTGCTTGATAGCCGGCCTGACGCAACTGCTGCCAGAGCCGGATCATCGCCACCTTAATCAGATCGGCAGCGGAGCCCTGAATGACGGTATTGAGTGCCTCGCGTTCGGGAGCGTTGCGCTGGCGATAACTGGACTGAGCACGCACACCACTGATTGCACGCCGACGACCCAGAATCGTGCTCACATATCCCTTTTCCCGACATTCGGTCAGGACACGTTCCTGGAATGCCAGGACTCCGGGATAACGCCCGAAATAGGCATCTATAAACTGTCCTGCTGCCTCCTGCGAAATGCCCAGGCGTTGGGCCAATCCGTAAGCACTTAGACCATAAATGATACCGAAATTGATCGTCTTGGCCATACGGCGCTGCTCTTTACTAACCTGATCGATCGGCACACCGAACACTTGCGCTGCTACGGCGGCGTGAATGTCCTGGTCGCGTGTAAATGCTTCGGTCAATGTCGCGTCCTCGGAACAATGAGCCAGCATGCGCAATTCCACCTGGGAGTAGTCCGCGGTCAGCAGCACCCAGTCCGCTCCTGGTGCGATAAACGCTTGTCGAATCTGCTCACCGAGCTCGCTTCGTACAGGGATATTTTGAAGATTCGGATTGCTCGAGCTAAGTCGTCCCGTCGCTGTTACTGTCTGGTTGAACGAAGCGTGAATGCGGCCTGTCCGAGGATGGATTAGGCGTGGTAAGGCGTCGAGATAAGTACTTTTCAACTTAGACAATTGCCTGTACTCTAATAACCGTCGCGGTAACTCATAACCCGCCGCTGCAAGTTCCTCCAGCACGTCCTGGGCTGTGCTTTCGGCACCGGTAATGGCAGTTTTTCGAATCGTCGGCAATTTCAATTCCTCAAAAAGAACCTGCCGTAACTGCTCTAGCGAATGAATAGCGAAACGCCGACCGGCCATGCGATAGATCTCCGCCTCTAATTCCGACATGCGTGCCGTATATTCGAGGCACAGTCGGTTCAATAGACCAACGTCTACGGCCACGCCGCTGTATTCCATATCACCTAATACCGAGATCAACGGAATCTCCACCTCGCGATACAGTAGCTCCAGTCCCTGGTCGGCTAACTTGCGTTCCAGGATAGCACACAGTCGCCAGGCCAAATCGGCATCTTCCGCAGCATATTCCGCTACCCGCCCGGTATCCACGTCTGCCATACTCTTCTGGCCTCGGCCGCGTCTCCCTATCAAGTCCGTAATGGGTATGGGTTGATGATTAAGATAACGACGTGCCAGGTCTTCGAGGTTATGTCGGCGGTGACCGGCTTCCAGTAAATAGTCTGCGATCATAGGATCGCCCTTGATGCCGGCCAGTTGAATGCCTGCCCGACGCAACACCACGTAATCGTACTTGATGTTCTGATTCAGCTTGGCGATCTGCGGATTCTCCAGTATCGGACGAAGGGTATCCAGCACCAAACTGGATGGGAGAACCGCCTGGCCCAAAGGTCCCCGCAGGGGCAAGTAATACGCTTCGCCTTCTTGCCAGCAAAACGCTAGTCCAACTATTTCCGCACGCATCGGATTTAGCGACGTCGTTTCCAGGTCAAGAGCAAACTTAGATTGCTGTAACAATTTCCTCATGAATTCACGAAATTTTGCCTCGCTGTCAACCAGTTCATAATGAGCGTGCCAGGTTTGTGCTGGCTGTAGCGGGAAAAGCAGGCCGGTTTCCGCGGGCGGGTCGTCCTTGGTGAGCGCGTCGAGATCCGCATCGTAACGTCTAATACCAGCTTCGTGAAGGAGTTGTCGCAAACGTTCTACATCTGGCTGAGTTAGCTGCCAGTCCTTCCAGTGAAACTCGATGGGAACGTCGCGTTTCAGTTGAACTAGCCGACGGGCGATCCGCACTTCTTCAGCATGTTCCCGCAGTGCCTGTTGTAACTTGGGGGACTTGACTTCTTCCACATGCGCCAGGAGGTTATCGAGGTTATGAAACTGCTGCAATAGTTTGCTGGCGGTTTTCGGCCCAACACCAGGCACGCCGGGTATGTTATCTACGTTATCTCCTACTAAAGCCAGGAAGTCCACCACCTGTTCCGGACCAATCCCCCACTCTTGCAGCAGGGCCGGACGGTCGTAAATCAAGTCCTTGCGGACATTATAAATGCGCACGTGGTCGGTGATGAGTTGACGGCAGTCCTTATCATTAGTGCACAGCAGAACGTCACGTCCTTCTGATTCAGCACGATGAGCGATAGTGGCCAACACATCGTCCGCCTCGTAGCCGGGTACCTCTAATAAGGGTAGATTGAGGGCACGGATTACTTCGCGAATCATCGGCATTTGCTGCTGCAGTTCTTCGGGCATAGGCGGGCGCTGCGCCTTATAAGCAGCGTAGATGTCTTCGCGGAAGGTTTTGCCAGGCGCATCCAGAACTACGATCAGATAATCGGGTTTTTTTCGCCGTAGCCTCAAGAGGTCGCCTGAAAAACCGAAGATGGCATTGGTAGGCCTACCTCGCCGGTCGGTCATGCGGGGCAGGGCGTGAAACACTTGAAAGATCAGCGAGTAAGCATCCACCAAGTACACTGTTTCCACACGTCGTGTTCTTTGAGCCATAATTTATCCCTGGTTACCCACGCACGTCACGGAGTAGCAACCACAGCGAATTATATGGTCTGGCAGCAGATCGGTGTGATGGATTAGCACGACAGGTTCTTACAACCACGGAAATTTGCGCGGAGGGTTTACTGTACACGCTGGGTTTTTGACGCATCGGCAGTCGGCTGGCGAGCGACAGCATCACGAACACTTGACGTAGCCGGCTGGACTACTACTATGAGCCAGCACACTATGGCGACTCCCGTATCATCAGATTGCGGATGGCGACAGGAACTCAAATTTCAGGGACTTCGACTATGCCTCTTGATACGAATCCTCGATCTCTTGTCTTTTACATGGCATATCCCGGGCCCGGTAACCTCGATGGAGCCTCGCGGAGCTTGATTGACGGGGACTATCTCCTTCGCCACTTAGATGCGGTACTGCAAGATAAGCGGTTTGCCTGTGTCGAAGTAACTTCCCTGAAATCGAGAACTTTGCGCAAGCAGGTTGCTGAGCGTTTGCGAAGCAGCGGTAAGAAAGTGGCCCTACATTGTGAGCCGGTACAGTGGACGAATGAGGAAAACCTGGTGGATCCCGCCGACCTGTCCAGTCTTAGTCAAGTGCATCGCCAGCGGGCTATCGATCGCATTCTGCGACTCTTCGACGAAGCTGCGGAATATGGCGCCGAAACGGTTTTCGTCGCCAGTGGCCGCAACCCGGCTTCCGGTCAACCCTACGATGCCCAGAGTGCTATGGTAGAACAGCAGGCGGAACAGGCATTATTGGTTTCGCTTCGTCGGTTGGCTTCGGAAGCGCGGCAGCGGAAATTGCGACTCATCCTGAGTGTGTGCGATCGCGGCTCGCCGGAACCCGGACTTTGGCGCTCTCAATTGGTTGGGCCGGTTGCCAGGGCCGTTGCCATCGCGGAAGCTTTGCGCGCCGAAGGGTACGAAAATCTAGGTCTGAGTCTCGACAGTGGCCGCTTACGATTGAATCAGGAGAGTTATCAAGCAGTGGCCCATGCCGCCCCGTTCTTGTTCTGGGTACACGTGGCTAACGCTGTGGGGCCGGAGGGGGAAGCACACCGGCGTGGCGATACGCATCCGCGTTTCGGCGTGCCGGGAAGCTTAGTTCAGTCGCCAGAACTTTCGGAGTTCCTCCGCGTGCTCAGCGAGGTGGGCTACACAGGACCGATTGGCATAGCCGTGCGGCCAACGGGTACGGAAATATCTAATCACGTGATTAGTGTCGCCTATGAGCTGTTCGAGGAGGCTGCGAATAGTATCGAGGTAGTGAGTACCCTTCCTGTGGGATACGCATTTCGGGCACGGGATTTCCTGACCGAAGAGGTTTTCGCCGAACTGACCAGACTTCGTGTGGAAAAGCCGGAACTGATATCGGAAGAGTTGCGGAACCGCAAGCGGCGCAGCGTTCTGGCGCCGGACGGAAGATTAGTCATTTTGGCGGCTGATCATCCCGCCCGGGCAGTAACCCGCGTGGGGCAGCATCCGACAGCCATGGGGCATCGCCTCGACTATCTAAGTCGTATTGCCCGTTGCCTCATCGCCAGTGATATTGATGGCCTTATGGCTACCAGTGATGTGATCGATGAGATAGCGCTGCTCAATTACTTAGTGCGTCAGCGTACCGGGCGCAGCTTTCTCGATAATAAAGTCCTTATCGGCAGTATGAACCGCACAGGTTTGGCAGGAACGGAACACGAAATGATGGACAGGCCCTCCAGCTACATGACAGGAAAACGCATCAAGGAGATGAACTTAGACGGTGGCAAATTGTTGTGGCGATGGGTTCCTGGCGGGGAGAAAAATGACCGTTATGCCTTGGAGACGCTGGAACGGGTAGCGCGAGCCGTGGAAGAATTAGCCGATTTAGGATTGCCGGCATTTGTGGAGCCTCTGCCGGTACAAAAAACCGAGAGCGGATACCGAACCGACTTGACCCCGGATAACATTATAAAAGCGGTCGGCGTAGCCAGTGCCTTGGGTTATTATTCCGGCCGCATCTGGCTAAAAATTCCGTATTGCGAGGATTTCGCGCGTGTGGCCAAGGCCACCACTTTGCCGGTACTCTTGTTAGGTGGTGAGGCAACTGGTAAACCGGTGATGACCGTTCTGGATATGGAACGCGGACTCGGCGCGGGCCCTAATATTCGTGGGTGCCTGATCGGCAGAAACGTTTTGTTCTGCGGAGAAGATGATCCCGCAGTCATCGCCCAGGCCATTTACCTGGTCGTCCACGAACGTCTAAGCACCCTGGAGGCGATCGCCCGAGCATCCCGCTTGCGTTGTTCGCGGCCTAGAATATTTGATTAGTGCATCCAATAGACTTAGCGCATTAGGGTATGCTAATAGTGACGGGCGTCCCGATGACACCGACCTGCGTCAGGGTGTCTGTACCGTTGCCACCATCTAGGACGCCGGGCTGACCGAAGAAACAATTGGTAAGCCTGATAATATCGTTGCCGTCTCCCAGTAATCCTAAGAAGCTGCTATTGAAATTGCTTCCGGTTAAAGTGACATCGTCGGCTCCGTTACCCGTGTTTAGCAGGAACGGACCTCGGAAGTTCGATTGAACAAGAGTCACCGTATCGTCATTCGGACTGGTCAGGATGGCAGTGGAATTCTGAATGGTCGCGACTGTGATCGCCACTTCGATCGGACCAAGGGGATCGGTAATCGTGAGTTTATTACCGATGGTAGTGTAACCGATAATGACACGATCGCTGCCCTGGCCCATATTCATGCTGACGCTACCAGCAAGGGTTCCTCCCCAAATCAGGACTAAGTCATTACCACCTTGCATATTAATGCTAATATCGCGGACGCCGTTGGCGAAGTTCGGGCCGGCAATGACAGTGTTATCGAGGCCCAAAATGCTGACGGTGCGGCCCGTGCTACCAAATTGCAGACGCACGCTGTTATTGAGGTTATCTCCGGTCAAAGTCAGTAGTCCCAGGTGGAAGCTGGTGCGAACGACGCCGGCGGGAACGCCACGATCCTCTAAGGTTTCGAAGCCGAGACGCACATTTCGTTGTTCGGTCATGATGCCTTCCCCCATTTTGCTGAATGTTAGACCTGCGGCTCAACGCCACAGCTAAGTTCCAGGCAGATAAAGTCCTGGGTGCCTGACTTCATCTTGTCCGACAAAACAAAATTTGTCAAGGCGCACGAAATATTTCAGCTCGGATCGTAAATGGTCCCTGGGCGGATGTGATAGTTTCGGGGCCTCAATGAGGCCTGTATCGGATAGGCCGGATATAAAGCTTATCGTTTCTTTTCGCGGTCTAGGGCGAGGAGGAAAATCTGGCGAGTGCGTGTGGTGCAGCGTTCCATTTCCTGAAGAAATTGCTCGCGGGCAGGGAGATCGGCTCGGGATTCATAACCGAGTCGGCGAGCCAGTTTCTCCAGGTCTTCAGCGCGAGCCGGGAGTTCATCCTGGGAGATATCATGAACGATACGTAGTCGGCTCTCGACCCGGCGAAGGAAGTCGTAATGGTCGCGTAGCTCACGGACTTCGCTGAGTGGTGCCAGCCCGGACGATTCCAGGGCATAGAGCGCATGGCGGATGTTGGGAGTTTGCAAAGCCGGATATTGTCGGCCATAACGGATTTGATATAGCTGCACGTAAAACTCAATATCCACAATACCGCCAAAACCCCGTTTGAAATCGCGCTGTGGGCGACTCCCCTGTAATCGGCGACGCATAGCAAAAATTTCTTCGATATATTCGGGTTTCCAGGGCCAGGCATAGACGGCTTGCTGTACGACACGCATAACTTCGCTGGCCAGGTCGGGCTCGCCGAAAACCACTCGGGCGCGAGTCAGTGCTTGCCGTTCCCAGAGCTGAGCCGCGTCGCTTTCATAATAGCGACGGAATTCGGCCAGCGGCACTACTAAACTGCCGGAACGCCCGGTCGGCCGCAAGCGCATATCTACAGCATAGAGCCTACCATAGGGCCCATGCTGACCGAGAATGCGAATCAAGCGTTGGGCCATTTCGCTGAAGAAATGAAAATTGTCGGTGCGTACGTATTTAGTTGGCTCGGTAACAGTCAGCCGAGGAAATGCGAATTTTTCCGCCTGCTCTTTTAGTTCGCTGGCCGAGGGCGGACGGGTGTAGCCGTCGCTCTCGTAAATAAGGATCAAGTCCAGATCGCTATTATAACTCATCTCCCGGCCGCCGAGCTTTCCGAGTCCGAGCAGGACGAATCGGGCAGGTTGTCCGGTGCGAGCCCCACTTTCCACGGTGGGGATGCCGAAACGCTGGATCCGATCCTGCCAGGCGAGTTCTGCTGCTTTGTTCAGGATCACCTCCGCCAGCACACTGAGCGCTTCCAGTGTCGCGGGTACTGGTTCCTTGCCGAGAATATCGTAAACTCCAACGCGCAGCAACTCCTTATCCCGAAAGCTATGGAGGATCAATTCCGGGTCCTCGGCATTGCGGCAGAGTTCGTCGAGTTCGGCCTTGAGCTGATCGTAAGTGCGTGGCTGGTTAAGAACGAGGGTATCCAGTAATTCGTCGATCATGCCTGGATTGTTGATCAAGATATTAGAAAGGAACTGACTCCAGGCGCAGAGCTCCACATAGAGACGCAAGGTAGGCGGATTATAACTGAAAAGTTCCCAGAGTACTCCTTTGGCGCCAAGCGAGGCCGTGACTTTTTCGAGGTTAACGAGCGCCATATCCGGGTCGGGAGCTTCCGAGAGTGCTCGAAGCAACGGTGCAGCGATCCGAGCTAGGAAATAACGGCAGCGGCGGGAGGAAATAAAGGGAACCGGCTCCTGCGCCAGCAACTGCAAGTTTTTATAGGCGGTTTGCCAATCTCGGAACGGATATTTGCTCAGCACTTGCCGGATGACCTCGGGTTCCGGATCCGGGTCTAATATCAAGTCGGCCTCTGGCCCGGAAACGACTTCGGGACTCTGAAATGCGTCCTGCAGCAGGTGATTAAGGATAGTGCGATTCAGTTCGCTCTTTTCGCGATAATCCCGCAGAAATTGTAAGAGGGCCTGGCCACCGGAACCATCATCGTAACCCATGCGCAGGGCGAGCTTATGCAACTCTTCTGAACTTTGCGGCAGACGGTGGGTTTGCAAGTCGAACATGAGTTGCAAGCGATGCTCCAATTTCCGCAGGAAACGATAATTGTCAGCGAGGCAGCGGCTTTCCTGATCGGTCAGGCAACCGGCCTGCTCTAAAGCCTCGATGGCTTTCAGGGTGTTACGTTGCCGAATGGCCGGTAGATCACCGCCGTTTGCCAGTTGGAGAAATTGAATCACGAACTCGATATCGCGAATACCACCTTTGCCAGTCTTAACATCTAGGTCTTCTGCACCGGCGAGACTGGTTTTACGGTCTATGCGGCGCTTGATGGCCTTGATTTCATTGATTTCCGAAAAGGAGAGATATTTGCGGTACACAAATGGGTCTATATACTGGAGGAACTGCTGACCGAGTTCGCGGTCACCGGCAATGGGGCGGACTTTGATAAGGGCCTGACGTTCCCAGGTTCGTCCCAGGGTGTCGTAATAGGTCAGGGTGCTGGCCAAGGAGCGTGCCAGTGGTCCGTGGTGTCCTTCTGGACGCAGACGCAAATCCACGCGATAAGCGGGAGGATGAGCAGTGAGTAACCGCACCAGTTCCGTTACCACTCGACTGTAAAACTCGCTCAAGGTGATTGGCGCCCGACTGCGGGTTTGCCCTTCCTCGCTATACAGGAGCATAATATCTATATCGCTGCTATAGTTGAGCTCCTCGCCGCCCAGTTTTCCGAAGGCCAGAACCACGCAGCGGGCCGGGTTACCATAGATGTCCACGGGTTCGCCGAAGCGCTGCTGAATATGCCGCAGGGCAGTTTGCAGGGCGACTTCGACGGCGACTTCGGCCACCGTGGAAATATCGAGGGTAATTTCCTCCAGTGGGCGGTCGCGAATAATGTCATTGGTACCGATGCGCAGGAGTTGACGTTCGCGGAATCGGCGAAAGGCACGGAGCACCGCGGAATCTTCGAAAGCAGCATCTACTTCCGCCTGCAACTGGGAGCGTAACTCTTCTCGCTGCGGTGTACGCCGCAACGGCACCCACAGCATTTCCAAATCCTCGGGATGGCTGGCCAAGAGGTCGCTGAAATACTGGCTGGCGCTGAAAAGTTGCAGCAACGTTTCTAAGCGCTTCGCCATGCCGTCTAACAGGGTTTCCAGGTACCTGACGCCGAGCGGATTCGCTAAAAAGCGGTCCAGGTTATTTAGTGCCATGTCTGGGTCCGGACAGCGTGGTAGGAACCGCGAAAGCGGCTCGACTAACTCCTGAAAGCGCTCCGGGCCTAAATTCCGACGCAAGCTAACGAAGTTTTGCCAGGCGCGTGTCGGTTGCCGGAGGTGACATTGTTCTAACCAACCGCGTGCCCGCTCCAGCGATTCCAGGTTGACGTTGGACATGGCCGTGTCGGAAGTTTTCGATTCCCGGGGAAAAATTCTCGTAAAGATTTTACGCCGCGGCAAAACAGCGCGGCAGAAATTCGAGCAATGCAGCGGTGAATAAATCCGGCTGTTCGAGCATAGTCCAGTGGCCGGTTTGCGGCAGGACTCGTAATTGCGCCTGCGGTACAGCGCCCAGGATTTCCTGACAGGTAGCCAGCGGCGTTACTGTATCCTGGTCCCCTTCAAGGATCAGTAAGGGACAGCGAATCTGCCTCAAGGCTGCACGTGCCGAGCCGTCGATCAAAGCGCGACACTGCGCTGCATAGTGGACGGGATCATTGGCCAGCAACATTTCCCGTACCAAACCCGGCAATGCCGAGGTGCTATCGCGAGTAGCGGCGGTCAGGGCACCCGATACCACTGCATCCACCACCGCGAGCATTCCCTGCTGGAGCACAGTTTCAATGCGCTGGCGGAAAATTTCTTTTCGCGTTTCGGACAGCTCGATAATGGGCCCGCAAAGAACCAGACCGGCAATTTGCTGCGGATGAGCGGCCGCATAAAGTTGCACCAGCACCGTTCCCATCGAATGTCCGACCAGCACGAACCGGGGCAGTTGCAAATGTCCGACCAGTTCCTGGAGTTGTCCGAGCCAGGCCGAAAAGCTGTAGCGCGGTTCGCATTTTTCGGAGCGCCCTGATCCGGGCAAATCCAGGACCACCACGCGGAACTGCTTTTTCAGCACGTTGCGGATGCCGTGCCAGACATTGCTGGTGGCACCAAGACCGTGTACCAGCACAATCGGTTGCCCATCGCCTTCTGCCTCGCAGTAAATGCGTCCGCCACTGGTCTCGATGTACATGGCTACCTCCGACGCGTTTGTGAAGGTCCAGGCCGTATACTTTGTGCCGTCCTCTACGAATGGGATTTTAGGCAAAGCAGCGGTTCGGCAAATTGTCTTGCACACTGACGCAGGCCTGGTATGGAAGAACTCACTTCTTGCGCTGCATGGCGATGCCTTGTCCAAGGAAAGCGGAGGAGTTTAACCATGGCCAGCTACCCATCCTCTTTGCACGCGTGCGGTGACTCGCACAGGGAACTAACTTCCACCGCTCCGGCTGTGCAGCGAATGTTAAAAAGCGTAGCGGCCGTACTTGGAAGTGTCGCCGTCTGGCTGCTGGCATGGTGTGACGCTCGGGCCGAACTGATCCCAGCGGAAGCAACTGCGGATTTCGGGCAGGTCTCCACCTTGCAGACGCCGAAGCGCGAACTGATTCTGCAGCACCATGGCCGGACGCCGGCAGAACTGCTCCAGGCTCAGGCAAGCTGCGGCTGTGTCCAGGTCGAGATACTCACGCCGCGTGTCGAACCCGGCCAGTCGGCCCGTTTGCGACTCACCTTGTATCCGCTTCGCTCACCGCCAGGCCGCAACATCTGGGAAGTAACGCTCCGGTATCGCGAAGGAGATGCGATTCTGGAGACGCGGCTGGCCGTCGCTGCGTTGATCACTCGGGAAGTTACCGTACAGCCGCCACAACTCGACCTGACTGTGTCCAACGTTTGCGAGCATGAGTTCGTCGTTACCGATCACCGTGCCAAACCGTTCCGTATCGTCCGCTGCGAAACTAGTGCCCCGTCGCTCAGCGCCAGTGTGGTAGAAGAGCCTGGCAGCAACGGGCCCCCTTACCGCTGGCGTGTACGCTTGCGAGTCACCGCCGAGCTTGTCGAGACGGCTCTCGATGGCCAAGTGGTCTTACACACCAACGACCCGGTCTGCCCGCGCCTGGTCGTACCCGTGCGTGTCCGGCGGTTGACGTCGTCGCGGATACTCGTCTCGCCCGCAGATGCCAACCTGGTGATCGTGGGCAACATGCCTGCCAGTCGGCTCTTCACCTTTCGCGACCGAGAGGGGAAACTCTGCCGCATTACGCGCGTCGAAGTTGAGCATCCGGCTCTTCGCTGCCAGTGGGCCGAGGGCGATTTTCCCATCACTACGCTGCAAGTGACCGCAGAACCAGGACAGGTGCCCGCTGAGGAAGTGATGACCCGCGTGGTCGTCTATTTTGCCGAACCAAACAATCTGGCTGTCTCTATTCCCATCCGACTGCAACGCCGTTAACCCGCCGAGATATTCGAAGGTTTGGTTCTCGCGTTCTCTTCATCGCCAGTCGCCGCGGCGGGATTATGCGCCAGCAGCTATCCAGGGGCACAGAAATGAGACTGATTCGTTCCGCACGAATCGCTACAATGGCATATGATGACTGCGGTTACCAGTAATGGCATCACGAAAGGGGCCTGCAATGCTATTGCGAAAGATGGTGCTCGGCTGGCTGGTTGCGCTGACCCTGCTCATCGGTGATCGCACTTTACTGGCCGAGGTGAAAAAAGTCACTTCGGTCGAGGGTATCACCGAATACCAACTCGACAATGGCCTGAAAATACTGTTGTTTCCTGACCCATCGCGGCCAACGGTTACGGTGAACCTCACCGTTTTCGTCGGTTCGCGGCATGAAGGTTATGGGGAAACCGGCATGGCCCACTTGCTGGAACATATGCTCTTCAAGGGGACTCCCACACACCAGAACATTCCCAAAGCACTGGCGGAACGTGGGGCCCGGTTCAACGGCACTACGTGGGTCGACCGCACGAATTACTGGGAAACTTTGCCAGTTTCGGACGAGAATCTGGAATTTGCCATCCGTCTGGAAGCCGACCGCCTCGTCAACAGCCTCATACGTCGCGAGGATTTGGCATCGGAAATGACAGTGGTTCGCAACGAGTTCGAAATGGGCGAGAATAACCCGCATTATATCCTTAGCCAACGGATGATCGCCGTGGCTTACGAATGGCATAACTATGGCAAGGCGACCATCGGTAATCGCAGCGATATCGAACGGGTGCCGGTGGAAAATTTGCGCGAATTCTACCGGAAATATTACCAGCCGGATAACGCCTTGCTGATCGTCGCCGGTCAGTTTGACCAGCAAAAGGCGCTGCAATGGATTGAAAAATACTTCGGGGCGATTCCGCGACCTTCGCGTCGCTTGCCGGATACTTATACCGAAGAACCACCGCAAGACGGCGAACGCTGCGTGGTGTTGCGGCGAGTCGGGGACGTTCAACTGGTGGGGCTGGTTTATCACATTTGTGCCGGGGCCCATCCAGATTTCGCTGCTGTGGATGTGCTCAATCAGATTCTGACGGCGACACCCGCAGGGCGGTTATACAAAGCTCTGGTCGAAACCAGGAAAGCGGCCAGCGTTTCGGGCAATGCTTATGCATTTCGCGAACCGGGCATTATCGAATTCATGGTCGAAGTGCCTAAAACCGGCAACTTAGACGAAGTGAAGGAAATTCTGATCCGTGAAGTCGAAGAATTTGCGAACAAACCTCCTAGCGACGAAGAAGTGGAGCGTGCCAGACAACAATTGCTCAAGGACTGGGAGCTGGCCTGGACGAATAGCCAGCGCATTGCCATTCAACTGAGCGAATGGGCGGCCCAGGGAGATTGGCGACTCTTTTTCGTTTATCGCGACCGAGTCGAAAAGGTCACGCCGAAAGAGGTTCGCGAGGTGGCCTCTAAATATCTCCGCCGCAACAATCGCACACTAGGAATGTACATACCGACTACACAACCGGAGCGAGTCGCCATCCCGAGTACTCCCGATGTCGCAGCCATGGTTAGGGGCTACAAAGGACGCGACACCATTACCGCTGGCGAGGTGTTTGACGTTAGTCCAGCCAGCATTGAGCAACGCCTGCAGCGAGCACAATTCAATGGCGTGAAGGTCATTCTGCTACCTAAAAAGACCCGTGGGCAGACAGTCCATCTTCATTTGACCTTACGTTTCGGAACAGCGGAAAGCCTGAAACCTTACGCGACGGCATCGGAATTCTTAGGAGACTTAATGCGGCGTGGCACCCGCACTTTGAGTTACCAGCAACTGCAGGACGAACTCGATAAGGCGCGAACACGCCTCAGTGTCAGCAGTGATCCCGGTGAAGTGACATTCCGTTTGCAGACAACTCGCAATAACCTGCCGCGAGCCCTGGAATTGTTGCGCTTGATTTTGCGGGAGCCGGCTTTATCTGATTCCGAACTGGAAATTCTTAGACAGCAATATATAGCGGCCTTAGAACAGCAACTGAAGGATCCACAGGCATTGGCGCTGCGCAGCTTGCGTCGGCAACTCAACGCGTATCCGCCTGACGATGTTCGCTATATACCTACTATCGAGGAGGAAATCGCCCGAGTTCGTGCTCTCAAGATCGAAGAGGTGCGGGAACTGTATCGGAGTTTTCTCAGCAGTCAGGCCGGGGAACTGGCAATCGTGGGCGACTTCGATCCCGTTTTGACGAAACCTCAGTTGGCGGCACTGATTAGCGATTGGAAAACTGTCCAGCCCTATGCACGAATTCCGCGACCAGCCACACCGTATAAGCCGGGATGCGAAGTCATTGTCACGCCTGATAAAGCCAATGCCGTTTATTTAGCCGGGCTTGTCTTCCCACTGAGCGATGGCGATCCCTTGTATCCAGCACTTGTTTTGGGAGACTATATTTTGGGGAACAATACCTTATCCTCTCGCCTGGGTGATCGAATTCGGGAAAAAGAAGGCTTGTCCTACGGGGTTGGCTCGCGCTTTTCTGCCGCGGCTCTTAATCAACGCGCCAGCTTCCTCATTTATGCCATCTATAATCCGCAAAATCGCGAGCGCGTCGAAAACCTGATCCGCGAGGAAATCGAGAAGTTGCGCCGCGAAGGCGTCACTGAGGAAGAAGTGGAGCGTGCCAAGAAAGGTTGGTTAGAACAACAACGCGTCGCCCGCACCAACGATGCTACCCTGGCTTCTATACTCGCGGAATTAGCATACGAAGGGAGGACTATGCTCTATTATCAAGAACTCGAAAGCCGCATTCGACAACTGCGACCGCAGGAAATTCACCAGGCCCTGCGGCAATACTTGAACCCGGAAAAGCTTTTTGTGGTTGTCGCAGGTGATTTTCCGAATCCGAACAAACCGGCTTCACGCTAACCATGAGGATCACCAACTGGGATCGCACTGTCTTACTGGTGGTGGATGCGCAGTGCGGATTTTCGGAACTTTGTCCCCAGGAATTACCCGTGCCTGGTGGGCTGGCCATTGTGCCTGCGATCAATCGCTTGCTCGATCTGAACTGGGCACGTGTAGATGCCAGCCAGGACTGGCACCCGCCGGACCATTGCAGTTTCTACGGCCAGCGCGATAACCTGTATCCGCCCCATTGCGTTCAAGAGAGTCGAGGTGCCGAATTCCTGCCAGGCTTGCGTAGCGATCGCTTCCATACCATTTGGCGCAAAGGGTTCCTTCGTGATCGCGATGCTTATGCAATTACCGCACAACATCCGGAATATGTAGGATTGCTACAGGCGGCCCATATCGAGAATGTGGTGGTGTGTGGTCTGGCGAAAAATATCTGCGTCTTTTACACTGCACGGGACCTGCGGAAAGCCGGCTTTCATGTGATTATTGCCGATGATGCCAGTGCGGGGATAGATGTTCCGGCTGCCGGCCTGTATCAGGAGCAGGCTCGTCGCGAAGCTGAACAACTCGGCATCCTTTATCTCAACACGGCGGACATCATCGCCAGTTATCTCGCCCAGCACTGACATATTCCACTCGACAAACGATTGCTCCGTGGCTCTCCGAAACTTGGATTATTAGCTTCGCGCGGGCTTGGAGTGGCCTGCTTTATAGGATATGTAAAATCTGCGATCCATCACGAACCGGAGGGCCGCATTGTCAGTTGAAAACTCAGAGAAGCGCTCCAGCTTGCGCCATCGTGAGCGTGAATGTGCCAGTATGGAATTACGGCGGAACTTTGATAGACCAGTTCAAAACCGCCTTCCGACTGACTTACCGTCTGAATCGGGAATGCCCAGATAGCTGCTGGCGGTTCGCAGCGAATGGCAATGCGTAGTCCGAGCCAATCATCCGCCAAGCCGAAGCGTGCGCCTGGACTCAGTTCTAAGCATTCGCCGAGCCGGGCTAACTTTCCGTTGTCGTCGCGCCAGTAATAGCGGTCGTCAGCATTGGGTGCCAGGCCAGCAAAATTCCATTCCGAGGCAAAGATATAGTTTCCAGCGGGAAGATTTTCGCAACTGTAGCGCACTTCCAGCACCGGTCGCTGGTGCGGAAGAGTCAAGCTCTTTGTGAGCCGCACCGGCTTACCCAGCAGAACCGTCTCCTGTTGCAAAGTAAGCCGGAGTGATTGCTTATACCTCTCTACCTGCCAGGACCAGGAACCGTGTAAGCAGTTCGTCATCTCCTGCTCTTGCAGGTGAAGCAGATGTTGCAGGGTAGTTTCTGGCGGGTAGAAATGTTCCAGGAAACTTTTGCGCAGATAGCGGTCATAATAAAGCAACTTATGTAACTCGGGATGCTTGAACTTGATTTGCTCGTGCAGGGCGCCCCAGCTTCCGGTTTGCGAGACGCCCGCGGCTTCTAAGATGGTGTAGTGATAGCTTTCCGGTCGTCGCGACAGCGTGGCTAATAAGTTATGGCAGAGCGGGTAAATGTCCCATTCATAGATCATGCCGCCTTGCTGCGGGGCGATATAAAGGCGCATGTAGCTGTTGGCTAAACATAACTCTTGCTGACCGTCGTAATTCAGGTCGCCCGATTGCAGCTCAGTACTGGACAGGGAACGAAGCTGGGCATCCGCACGGAGCAGGTGATAGTAAACGGCCTGGCGCAAATGGGGCAAGTACAGTCCGCCAAAGGCTCCGTGCCAGTAGGGGCAATTGACCTGACCGCGATACAGGTCGAGGCGGGCTTGCTCCAAGTGCGCTAAAGAGCGGTTTTTCGTTTGCGCGAGCAGTTCGCTCACCTCGCGCATGCGGGCGTACATTTCGCGGACCTCGGGGTAGCGTGCCAGAAAATTCCGCCAAAAACCGCCCCGAAGGAAAGTGCGGAGTTGCGGCCAGCGCGGATCGCTATCGAACTGGCGCTTAAGTTGGCTCAGGAGCTGTTGGGACTGTAGCGGCAACGCCCATTCGGTCATCTCGCGGTAACTGCAATCGGGAATATACACCAGCCCCATCGGCGGCTGGCTCTCCAGGATATACTGGAAGCTGGTCAGGTGCAACCAGTCGCGATTCTGCAGCAGCAGTTCGATCCAGCGGCGTAACCAGCCGCGCACGTAACAATGCTCATGCGTCTGCGGCCAGACGCCGAATTTTTCTCCATCATCAGCACAGACAGCGACGGCATCGGGCTTTCGTTGATGCAATTGCCGCAGGTATTCAATACTTTCTTCCGGTTCTTTCCAGGGGACGAGATAGCGTAGCGGTTCGCTGATCGGGAAAATGCGCAAAAGTCGCCCCTGATCCTCGGTCAGGAAATAACCGCACAGGTCTTGCTCGGCAACGCCAGCCTGGCGGAAGTGGAAGTCGTCCAGCAGCGTGAAGGTGATGCCGGCGTCGGCGAGATCAGAAGCGAGTTCCTGTTCCCAAACCCGTTCCGCTAACCAGGCGCCGTGAATGGGAGTGGCGAAAAGCTCCTGCAGATGCTGGCGATAAAGCGTGACCTGACCGAGGCGATCGCGACGCGGCAACATGGCCAGGATCGGCTCGTAATAGGCACCGCCGAGCAACTCCAGTTGTCCACGCGCTGCCAGTTTCCGCAGCCGTTCTACATACTCCGGGTGCTCCGCCTGCAGCCAGTCCAGCAATGAGCCGCTGACATGCAGCGAGAAGCGCAGGTCGGGATAGTTTTCCACCAGTTCTAGAAATGGCAGATAGCCATCGCGGTAGGCCTGCTCAAAGACAAAACCGAAATTGCCCACCGGCTGGTGATTGTGCAAGGCGAAAATCAGGTACATGTTGGCATCCTGGTGGTGGCCACGTGGGCTCCGCCGCACGGCAATGTCATCATTGTCGCTGCCAGCCGAGCAAAGGAAAGAGCGCAACGGAAAATTGTTTCTGATGCGGGATGACCGCCGAGCTTGTGGCGAATGGCGTGGAATGAATACTGTACCATAACAGGCCATGTCGTTGTTGCGGAGACCAGAAACTCGAGAAGCCGTAGACGATGAGTGAGCAAGGAATCCATCATGGGCGGAAAACCGACGACTTGGAAATTGCAAGGCGTGGCTGCCTTTTGCGCGGCGATAGTAGTAGCCGGACTGATTCGGACTGGTGGCGCGAATTTTTCAGGAGCAGCATCGGACCGGCAAATGCGTCGGGTGCAGGTGGCTCCTGACGGGCGGTGTTTTCGTCTGGCCGGCTTGAACGAGCGCTTCATTCCCTGGGGCTTCAATTACGATCACAACGAGACCGGTCGGCTCCTTGAGGACTACTGGGATAGCGACTGGCACAAAGTAGTGGCCGACTTCCGGGAGATGAAGCGGCTGGGCGCCAATGTGGTGCGGATACACTTGCAAGTAGGGCGATTTCTGCCCGTACCCGATACCCCAGCACCCAGGTCGTTGGCTAAACTCAAGCAACTACTCGACCTCGCCAGGGAGACCGGGTTGTATCTCGATTTGACTGGCCTGGGTTGCTATCACCGCCGCGATGTTCCCGCCTGGTATGACACCCTGGAAGAAGAGTCGCGATGGGCCATTCAGGTGCGCTTTTGGGAAGCGATAGCGCGTACCTGCGCCGGGCATCCCGCGGTCTGGTGTTACGACCTGATGAACGAACCAGTGATTCCCGGCGACAGCCTCCAGCCGGGAAACTGGCTGGGGCCGGAGTTCGGCGGCAAGTGTTTCGTTCAGTTCATCACCCTCGATCCCCGCGGTCGGGCACGCGAGGAGATCGGCGAAATGTGGGTGCGAACGCTGGTATCAGCGATCCGCCGCTACGATACGCAGACGCTGATAACAGTTGGTCTGCTTGACGGAAACATCGAACGACGCAAGTTCCACTCCGGGTTCGATCCGAAGAGTCTCGCCCGTTATCTAGATTTCCTAAGCCTGCACATTTATCCCAAGAGCGGCGAGGTGGATGCAGCAGTGGAGCGACTCGGCGAGTACGCGGTGGGCAAACCGCTGGTGATCGAGGAAATGTTCCCACTGAACTGCACGGTGACAGAACTGGAACAGTTTGTCCTGCGTTCGCGCCGCCATGCTTGCGGCTGGATCGGTTTTTACTGGGGCAAGACCCCGGAAGAATATCAACAGTCACGATCCCTTGCCGACAAGATCACCCTCTCGTGGCTGGAACTGTTCCAGAAGTGGTCGCCTGCCAAACTCGGTGAGTCTTGGCAGCCGTGATCACACCGTAGCCTGCCGTCTGGGCTAGACACGCGCTGACGCGGGAGTTATCGGTATCGGTCAGCATGGCACGAGAAGAACGTATGTCCGGTTCGGTCGGTGACGCGGCAGAGGCTCTGGTAGCCGAAGTCGAAAGGGTCCTGCAGGCGGACCTGGCGGCGTTGGCAGCGCGCGAGTCGGCTTTCGTGGAACACTGTGCCCAGCAGGCCAGTTTACCGGAACCGGATTGCACTTTACCGGCTTTTCCTGACTTACAGGAGAGTTTTTATCGGCAGTTGCAGGGTGAGTGTAAATTGCTGGAGAACGCTCTCAGCGGCTGGCTGAAACAGGTGGAATCCTTCCTGGCGAAACTCCGACAGACCTATGCGGACGAGGATAGCCCTCCGGTAACGACGTCTTCGAAGTAGAACGGGCAAACGTTCGACGCACCTGCGGGTGGCGAATTACCTGGCGAAGGGGCACCGGATCGGCGGGAGCTGTTGGTATAGCCATTGTTGGTGTAGCTGACACGTGTGGATGCTGGAGCGTGTACATCAACTATCGCCTTAGAGAAGGGCGCTACGGCAAGACTGATGCCGCTGGCGAGTCTAACCCAGGGCCTCGCACCAAAGCGCGACGGCAAACAGAAGCGGTTCGGCGAACGGAGGCCCGACCAACTGGACGGCCAGAGGTTCATCGGTGGCGCTGCGAGCCAGCGGGAAGCTGACCGTGGGATAGCCGAGCAGCGACCAGGGGGCGTTGCAACAGGGATCGCCCGTCGTTTCGGAACCGGGTGGTGGACCGGGAGCGGCCGGCGTTACTAGAACGTCCACTTCCTTAAAAACGCGGAGCATTTCGCGGCGGAGGCGTTCCTGTTCCTGGCGGGCACGCACGTAGTGGGTTGCGGCGGTTCGCAAACCTTCTTCGATCAAAGCGGTGATTCTCGGCGGATAGCGTTCAGGGTGCTGACAGAGGTAAGGCTCGTGAAAAGCGGCTGCCTCTGCCGCCATGAGGATGCGATGCCAGCGCAACACCTCCTGCCAGCCGGCAGGCGGCGGCACTTCACGAATCTCAGCGCCGCGACTTTTCCAGCAAGCGAGACGTTGGGCCAGGTGATCGCGCCATGCAGGTTCCACCTGGTCATCCCAAGGCCCGGCGATCAGCCCCAGTCGTGGCGGAGTCGCGGCGGGGCGCAGCAAAGTTTCCACTGGAGGCACCGGCAAATGGACACTCCGACTGTCATGCGGGTCGAATCCAGCCACCGCCGGAAAGACGGCCGCGAGATCGGCCACGCTTTGGGCAATCACCCCCACATGGTCCAGGGAAGGAGCAAATGGGAGAACCCCCCGCAAACTGACACGGCCATAGGTAGGTTTGAGTCCCGCCACGCCGCAATACGCGGCCGGTCGAGTTATGGAACCTCCGGTTTGCGTTGCCAGAGCCGCCAAACACATCCGGCGGGCTACCGCAACTGCTGAGCCACTCGAAGAGCCGCCGGGCGTTCGTTGCGGTAACCAGGGATGCCGAGTAGGCGGGGGATCGAAAGCGGCGTACGGAGTGGTGACGGTCTTGCCGAGGATCACGGCTCCGGCCTGGCGCAACCGCTGTACTACGAAAGCATCCTGTCCTGACGGGGGAAGTTCCAGGTTGGCCACGCCGCAGCCTGTGGGCCAGCCGGCCACATCAATAATGTCCTTGATGCCCACGGGAATTCCGTGCAGCCAGCCGCGGTCGCAGCCATTACGCCGTTCGGCATCGCACCGGCGTGCCTGCTCCAGGGCCGACTCTTCATCTACCAGCACCCAGGCCTGTAACTGGGCGTTTTCCTCGTGAATGCGTTGCAGGCAGGCTCGCACCAGTTCTTCGCTAGTAATTTTGCCCTGACGCACAGCGCGAGCCGCAGCCACGAGCGAAACCGGTTCATCGGGCATGAGTAATCTCGAAGCGGTTGGTCTGTTGCCGGCCGTAAGGGTCGGGATTTCAGTCAGCAGCGATTGTTGCATATCATAGCCAGATGATCGCTAGCAGACCGCATAGGGCTCTAACCACGAAGGCACGAAGGCACCCAGGTTCAAAGACAGCAGATCAATTTTTGCTTCGTGTCTTTGTGTCCCGGTGGTTATATTCTGGTGCAAAGCTGCCGTATTCAGGAGCGCGAAGATGAGCACGACCAGAACCAGCACCCGCACGGAAACGGACACGATGGGGCCAATCGAAGTGCCTGCCGATCGCTACTGGGGCGCCCAGACGCAACGCTCACTGATTCATTTCGCCATCGGCGAGGAGCGTATGCCGCGACCGGTGATCTGGGCCTTCGGAATCATCAAGAAAGCGTCGGCCATCGTCAACCACGAGCTGGGACTGTTGCCGGAGGACAAGGCCCGGCTGATTATCCGGGCCGCCGAGGAAGTCATTTCCGGGCAACTCGACGACCATTTTCCGCTACGGGTTTGGCAGACCGGTAGTGGCACGCAGACGAACATGAATGTCAACGAGGTGATCGCGAACCGAGCCATAGAACTAGCCGGGGGCCAACTCGGCAGTAAGAAGCCGATTCATCCCAATGACCACGTTAATATGTCGCAATCTTCCAACGACGCATTCCCGGCGGCCATGCATATTGCTGCCGTCGAGGAGGTGCATAAACGTCTGGAACCGGCGGTGCGACAATTGCGCGATGCCCTGGCTGCGAAAGCACGGGAATTCGCTGGTCTGATCAAAATCGGCCGAACTCACCTCATGGACGCCGTTCCACTTACCCTGGGCCAGGAGTTTTCCGGTTACGTCGCGCAACTCGACGACGCCCTGGAAGCCGTGGAAAAAACTCTGCCGTTTCTGTATCGGCTGGCGTTAGGCGGTACCGCCGTCGGCACGGGATTGAACACACACCCGGAATTTGCCGAACGCGTGGCACGGGAGATAGCGCGGTTGACCGGGTATCCGTTTGTCTCCGCCGCCAACAAATTCGCCGCACTGGCCGGTCATGAACCTCTGGTGTTGCTCAGCGGTGCCTGCGCCACCCTGGCGGCCGCTCTCATGAAAATCGCCAATGACATTCGCTGGATGGGTTCGGGGCCGCGCTGTGGCCTGGCCGAATTGTTCCTCCCGGAAAACGAGCCGGGTTCCTCCATCATGCCCGGCAAAGTCAATCCCACGCAATGTGAAGCGATGACAATGGTCTGCGTGCAGGTGTTCGGCAATCATGCCACGGTGACTTTTGCCGACTCCCAGGGGAATTTCGAGCTGAACGTCTTCAAACCGGTAATCATTTACAACGTGCTGCAGTCCATCCGCTTGCTGGCGGATGCTTGCCGGAGCTTTACGGAACATTGCGTGGTCGGCATCCGTGCTAATGTTGCCCAGCTGCAAAGTTATGTCGAGCGGTCGCTGATGCTGGTAACGGCATTGAGTCCGCGGATCGGTTACGACAACGCAGCCCGTGTCGCCAAAAAAGCCTTTGCCGAGAACAAAACCCTCAAACAGGTCTGCATCGAACTCGGTTTGCTCAGCGCTGAAGAATTTGACCGCATCGTCCGGCCGGAAAGAATGCTCGGCCCATCGCTGGATTAGCGATGCCGCTGTTTCTAGGAGATCATCTCCGCTCCTGTGCTCTTACGAGCCGAACATCTGCTCTGTTTCTTTGACAGCTTCCCGAAGGATTTGCTGCAAGGGCAAGGCGGTGGGGGAACGCACACTGGGAGGAGGATTCCCCGGCACCAACTCGAAACTTGCGGTCGGGCTCTCGCCGAAGTATCGTCGCAACCAATCCAGGGTGGCCGGGCCCGGCTCAAAAAAGATGCCGTGGATTTTTGCGTACCAGTAGTTGGCCAGGTCCTCAGCGACGCTGAGCAAATGTACCAGGTCGAGATGCTGCACGGCGCGGTCGGGGCGATGGTGATACTCTGCAACATCGGCCAGAAATGCCGGCAGCCGGTTCATCTGTAAGAACCAGGCTCCGATGGCGCCGTGATCGGCACCGAGTTGCTCGCGTTCCAACCGGAGTGTTGTCGGTGTCTCCAGAAATCCATCATCGCGTCGTGCCAGAGCGGCGTTACAGTTCTCCAGGGCCAGCACCATGCGGCCGACGTCGTGAGCCAATCCGGCTGCCAATTCCTCGCCCTGGAACGGTAAACGCAAACGATAGGTCAACCGCGCGGCGATATGGGCGGTCAACAGGGAATGATGCCAGAGAAATTGTGCCCAGCGTGGGTTGAGTCGGCGTGTACCTTCGTGCCAGAGGCTGCGCATCCCCACGGCGACAATAGCGTGGCGGCAGCGAACGATTCCGAGGCGAACCACCGCTTGCTCCACGTTGGTAACTTCACGGCCTGTGCAGTACAGGGAACTGTTGGCGAGCTTCAATACCCCCGCCGTGAGCACCATGTCCCGCTGGATGATGCGGGCCAATTCTCGCAGGGAGCTATCCGGCTGATTGGCCACCTCCAGCGCTTCCACCGCCCAGGCGGGAAACATGGGCAGGTCTTCAAGCCGGTTTAGTTCCAGTTTCCACGAATCCGGGCGTGTCGTGGGCATAGTCGGCGCGGCGTTACTTTTGCCGAAAAGCATGGCGAGTCCCCGCCTCAAGTCTAGCTCACGTCTCGCTGGCTGTGCGGGATCCGCATACAATGGCGGACGATTTCCGCGGGCCAATGGCGACAACCCCGTCGGAGACCGCCGGCATTAACCGGAACGAAGGCAGCAGCGACCGGCGTATGGCAGCCCGATAGACGTCCCTGAGACCGGCCACCGAAGCGCGGGCGTAAACCCCGTGTTCCGCGGTGGGCATTCGCCCAGCGTGAGCTGCAGGCCGAGAATTTTGCTGCCGACAGGCTTGCCGGGCTTGGCTTGATGGCAGCGGCGAACAGGACACAAGGCTGTGCTGGCAGAGTTGTCGTGCAGGGCCGCGACCACGGGAGCTGAACTATGGCCAACTTTGATCCACGTCATCGGAGTCGCATCCTTCTGGATGGTCCGGAACGGGCGCCCGCCCGGGCGATGCTGAAAGCAATCGGCTATACGGACGAAGACCTGTCCCGCCCACTGGTGGGCATTGCCAACACGTGGGTGGAGACCATGCCGTGCAATTATCACCTCCGCGATCTGGCGCAGGCGTTGAAAGAAGGAATCCGTGCGGCCGGCGGAACGCCTATGGAGTTCAACACCATAGCCATCAGCGACGGCGTGACCATGGGCACGGAGGGGATGAAAGCCAGTCTCATTAGCCGCGAAATCATTGCCGACTCCATCGAACTGGTAGGCCGCGGTCATTTTTTCGATGCCCTTGTCTGTCTGGTAGCTTGCGACAAGACGATTCCCGGCGGGGCAATGGGGCTGTTGCGCTGCGATGTACCCGGTTTCGTTTTGTACGGCGGATCGATCGCCCCCGGGCGGTGGCGCGACCGCGACCTGACCATTCAGGATGTTTTCGAAGCGGTCGGAGCTTTCGTGCGTGGCAAGATCAGCCAGCAGGAATTCCGCGAAATCGAGAACTGCGCCTGTCCGGGTGCCGGTGCCTGCGGTGGACAATTCACGGCGAACACCATGGCGCTGGCCCTGGAATTCCTCGGGCTGTCTCCGATGGGTAGCGCCAGTCCGCCGGCTCTCGACCCACGGAAAAAACAGGTCGCCTACGAATGTGGCCGACTGGTTATGGACATGTTGCGGCGGGGCCAAAAACCACGGGAGTATTTGACCCGCGCCTCGTTTGAAAACGCGATCGCTGGCGTGGCGGCTACAGGGGGTTCGACCAATGCCGTGCTCCATCTGCTGGCCATCGCCCACGAGGCGGGCGTGCCGCTGCAAATTGACGATTTCGATACCATTAGCAGCCGGACACCTTTGATTGCCGATCTCAAGCCCGGCGGTAAATACGTCGCTGCCGATCTGGATCGGGCCGGCGGTACACGGCTGGTTGCCCAGCGGTTACTAGAGCACGGCAAACTGGACGGCCGGCAACTGACCCCATCCGGCAAGACCCTGGCTGAGGAAGCGGCCCTCGCCATCGAAGCTCCTGGTCAAACCGTCGTTTACCGTTGCGAACGCCCGATCAAACCCACCGGCGGGCTAGTTATCCTCAAAGGCAACCTGGCGCCGGAAGGTTGCGTGGTCAAGGTGGCCGGGCATGAACGGACTTACCATCGCGGTCCGGCACGTGTGTTTGACCGGGAAGAGGACGCCATGCGCGCGGTTACCGCCGGACAAATTCGCCCTGGGGACGTCGTGGTGATTCGCTACGAAGGGCCGAAAGGTGGGCCTGGCATGCGCGAAATGCTGGGCGTAACCAGTGCAATAGTCGGGGCGGGTCTGGGCGAAAGCGTAGCTTTGCTCACCGATGGCCGATTCAGCGGCGCTACGCACGGTTTGATGGCGGGACACGTCGCACCGGAAGCGGCCGTCGGTGGGCCGATCGCCGCCGTTCGCGACGGCGACATGGTCGTTTTCGATATTCCGCGTCGGCAGCTGCTCTTGGAGATTTCGGAGGCGGAGTTGCGTTCCCGCCTCGCTGCCTGGAAACCGCCGCCGCCACGCTATACCCACGGCGTGTTTGCTAAGTATGCCGCACTCGTTTCCAGTGCCGCACGCGGAGCGGTCACTGCCGTTCCTGTGGCAGGCTGACCTGGCCAAAGCATAGACTCGGGTAATACCCGTCGCTCACCAGAACTGCCCCTCGCAACTCCGGCGGATTAATTCCCGCGGGACTTTCGGTAAGCGTGGGCAAGTGCCTGAGGACACTCTCAGGGCGGGCTGAACACCAGTATTGATCAAGGCCTGACGCTCTCTTGCACCCGGGAGGAACTGCTATGCCACGGTTCAGTCGCGAACAGATTCTGGAACGTCTGCGTGCGCAGATTCGTGCCGGTAAGCCGATCATCGGCGGCGGCGCGGGCATCGGGCTCAGCGCCAAATGTGCCGAAGCGGGTGGCATTGACCTGATCATCATCTACAACTCCGGCCGCTATCGCATGGCCGGCCGCGGCAGTTTGGCCGGCATGATGCCTTACGGCGACGCCAACCAGATTGTCGTGGAGATGGCCCGCGAAGTCCTGCCAATTGTTCGGAACACTCCCGTCCTGGCCGGGGTCTGCGGTACCGACCCGTTCCGCATCATGCCGCTTTTCCTCCGCGAACTGATGGAGATCGGATTCAGCGGCGTGCAAAACTTTCCGACCGTCGGCCTGATTGACCGCGACAGTCTGTTCCGCCAGAACCTGGAAGAAACCGGCATGGGCTTCGGCCTGGAAGTGGACATGATCCGGCAGGCGCACGAACTCGGCCTGCTCACCTGCCCGTATGTGTTCCACGAAGATGAAGCCCGCGACATGGCCCGAGCCGGCGCTGACATCCTTATTCCGCACATGGGTCTGACCACCAAGGGGATGATCGGCGCCAAAACCGCCATGACTCTCGAAGAAGCCGCCCGCAAAGTGCAGGCCATGCACGATGCCGCCAAGCAAATCAATCCGAACATCCTCGTGCTGTGCCACGGTGGCCCGATTTCCGAACCCGAAGATGCCCAGTACATTCTCGATCACACCGAGGGGATCGTGGGCTTTTTTGGCGCTTCGAGCATCGAACGTCTGCCGGCCGAGACCGCGATTACCGACTGCGTCCGCCGCTTCAAATCCCTGCGTCTGCGTCAGTAATGGCGCCAGCTTTGGCCATAGCCCCACAGCGAATTGGCTCTGTCGCTCGCACTCGCGGCCAATAACGATTATTCGGTGGGCTGACGTGGCCGCACCGGAGTATGCCAGCGGAATTCTCCCGCTGTAGTTTGACTGAGTCGCAGCCATGACCGCTTTCCTCGAACTGGACGGTTCCTTCGGAGAAGGTGGTGGGCAGATTCTGCGCACCAGTTTGACGCTAGCGTTGTTGACGGGCAAGGCATTTCGATTAGTGCGGATACGTGCGAATCGGCCCAAACCCGGCTTACAACCGCAGCATCTCAGCTGCGTGCGTGCCGCCGCTCAGATCAGTCACGCGGAGGTGCATGGCGACACCCTCGGCAGCGGCGAGTTGACGTTCATTCCCGGCCGGGTGCAACCAGGACAATACCATTTCAGCATCGGTACGGCGGGCGCTACCAGCCTGGTTCTGCAAACGGTTTATTATCCCCTCGCCCTGGCGGCCAACGAACCCAGCGAAGTGGTGATCAGCGGTGGCACGCATGTCCCGAAAAGTCCGTGCTTCCACTTTCTGGAGACAACCTGGCGGAGTTGGCTGGAAAAGCTGGGATTGCGGGTGCGGTTGAAGATGCGTCGGCCTGGTTTTTATCCGCGTGGTGGCGGCGTGATCGAGGCACAAATTACCCCAGGCTCGGGCGTACAGCCGCTGGTGCTGGTTCCCGACCAGGCCGCTCATCCGCCCATTCCACGCTGGGGCCGTCAACTCGCTGTGACCGGATTCAGTGCCGTCGCCGGGCTTCCTCTCAGCATTGCCGAACGCCAAGCCCACCGTGCAGAAAAACGCCTGCGCCAGGCCGGCTTCGATGCCGAGATTGAAATCCAGTCCTGGGAAGCAGGCCCGGGCACCGTGCTGGCACTGGTCTGGCAACTGGGTCCTGTTCCCACATTGTTCGCGGCACTGGGCGAACGCGGTAAACCGGCCGAACGGGTCGCCGACGACGCTGTGGATGAACTATTGCAACACGCCGAACGCGCCCCTCAGGCCGTCGATCCTCACAGTGCCGATCAGTTGCTCCTGCCGCTGGCCCTGGCACCGGGACGATCCGCGTTTGCCGTCAGCACTGTCACACTACACCTAACCACCAACGCCGAAATCATTTCCCGATTTATCCAGCGGCAAATCACCGTCACCGGCAGCGAAGGCGGCCCGGGCCAGGTCGTAATCGAGTAATCGGCTGCTGCTTTCTATCTCGCGGTGCGCTGCGGCAGCGCGAAATGACACTTCGGCATAAAGAACGTCGTCGAAACAGACCAGGGCTCGGCCGGCGGATACTCCCGAGCCCTGGGCACGCTTGGCTTTGCGATCGCCGATTGGCCAGTGATTTTACTTAGCCTGATTGAGCGGGCAGCAGTGCGGGCAGGGCAGTTCTTCACCCGTGATCGGACACACATACTTTTCGCGAAGCGGGCAGCATTGCGGACAAGGCAAGACTTCGCCGGTGATCGGGCAAACAAAGCCCTTTTGCCCTGCCTGACCTGCCAGGCTAGCCCCTGCCTGCTGCAAGCCCGCGTAGGCCAGTGCACCCGCCAGCACCGCCACAGTGCCACTCAGAAGCGACCAGAACCAGCTTCGTCGAGACATCGCTAACCTCCTCGATTCTTGGGCCGGGACACCAGCACGGGCCACCCGACCCACGTTCCAGGTCACACCCACAGGGACCGCCCCTGGGGCAAGTAATTGGCTTTTCGGAAGTCATTGACAGCCCGCGTCACGCAAGCGCTTATTCTTTGGCTCTTCAGTGCCTCCGTTCCGCTTTTTCGAGGAGCGCGGGAGACTTCATGGCTTTCATGCCGGCTGACAAGATTTCGGTTTCCACACATGTTGCCTCAGCATTTTCCATAGGACGTTGCCCCTGGGTGTCCGGCATCGGCATTATTGGCTTATACCATAGTAGCGAGTTCAAGGCCTTCTTGGCGAAGTGCCAGCCTGTGTTGGGATTTGCTCTGCCTGCGCTGACTCGCTGCCGGCTATCGCTTCCAGGATCGGACAGGAGTTGACGGGAAGCTGGCGTGGGCACTGCTGAAGCAGTCGCTGAAGCACCCGGCGAATGGCTTGCAAGTCCCGCAGCTTCTGTTCGACCTGCTGCAATTTCTCCTCGACCACAGCGGCGACATCCGCGCATTTGGCCCAAACTGGCCGTTGCAGACTCAGCAACTCCTTGATTTCCCGCAGTGAAAAGCCGAGTTCTTTGGCTCGACGAATAAAGCGCACCCACCGCACTGCTTCGGTTGGGTAATCCCGATAGCCGGACAATCGTCGGGGTGGTTCCGGGAGTACCCCACAGCGTTCGTAGAAGCGAAGCGTTTGCACGTTTACGCCGCTTCGTTTTGCCAGCTCGCCAATTCGCATGCTTCTCTCCTCCGAAGGCGCGCTAGCACGTCCGTGCTCACGTTCTCGCCCTGCCCTATCGGTGACACTCCTTCTGGCCCGACGCGAGGTCTAGCAGTGCCCACACTCGTCATTCAAGCATTCGGTGGATTAATCTGAATGCGGACAGCGGTGCTGTGCGACCAGGGCTGCTCATACCGCTGGCAACCGCTTGCCATGTCACATTACGCCTTACACCGCGCTACAGAGTTCAGAGCTGGCATACAGAAAAATGCTGCGGGGCCGCCGTCTAAACGGGTATCATTCGCTTCATTTTCGCTCCAGCGTGGAGGCCGACATTCACTCGTCCGGTGGGACTTCTCTTGACCGTTGTGCCGCCGAACTGCGCCCGGTGAAACGAAACCGCCGCTGTGTCCCCTACGATCACTGCGTAACCTGGCCGACCGCCCGACCCTATCCCTATCTATAAGCGCACAGGCGCAATTTCCCGCGCTGTGCTTGCCGGTAACAGATTCTGGTCGCTGCCAATCGGGGCGGGTATTGCTCGGTTCGGTCGCGCTCTGGGACGAATCGTGGCGGGTAGCGGGAGAATAGTCATGCAGGCTACTCTTGTCGTTATCTGGGGCATCAGCGTCGTGGCAGCCGCTGTGGCTGGGGCATTCATCGCCCACTTGCTCCTGCGTGTGCGATATGCCGCGACCGAGGCACAATTGCAAAATTACGAACGCGTACGCCAGGAACTGACCTGCCTGCTCCAGACAAGAGAAACCGAGCTACGTCAAGCCCTCGATGCTAAAGCCCGAGCCGAGCAGGACGCCCGACGTTTGCCAGAAGTGGAGGAACAACTTGCCAAGATACGCAGCGACCACACGCAGCTCGTCGCGCAACTGCGGCAACTGCAAACGCAACGCGAGGCGGATCTCGAGAAAATTCGCTTCCTGGAAGATGTCGAGCGACGGCTGCGCGAGACTTTCCAGGCGCTGGCTTCACAAACCCTGCAGACCAACGCCGATGAGTTCCTCAAACGCGCCCGCGATCAACTCCATGCACTCCTGGCACAGGGCAGGGCGACTGGTCGAATCATAAAACTCAACTCGAGAGTTTGCTCAGGCCTTTGCAGGACATGCTCCAAAGCTTAGATAATCAAGTGCGCCACCTGGAACAAAAGCGCGAAGGAGCTTATCAGGGCCTGCAGGAACAGTTACGGCAACTGGCGCAGACCCACCAGCAATTGCATAGCACCGCAGTCAGTCTGGTGCAGGCGTTGCGTGCTCCGACAGTTCGCGGCCATTGGGGCGAGTATCAACTGCGGCGTGTGGTCGAGATGGCCGGCATGACCCCGCACGTGGATTTCCTTGAACAGGCGGGCACGGATCAGGGGCGGCCGGACATGATTATCTTCCTGCCCAACCACGGCATCCTGCCTGTGGACGCCAAGGCGCCGATGCAGGCCTACCTCGCTGCTATGGAAGCCACCGACGAGCACACTCGTCGGGAGAGGCTGACCGCTCACGCCACGGCCATGCGCAACCGTGTCCGCGAACTGGCTCAGCGCGAATACTGGAAGCAGTTTGACCCCGCACCCGAGTTTGTCGTCATGTTCGTGCCGAACGAAGCTTGCCTGAACGCGGCTTTCGAGAGCGACCCCGATTTGCTCGAGTACGCCGTGCAGCAGCGTGTCCTGCTCGCCAGCCCCGTCACGCTGCTGGCACTTTTGAAAGCGGTGGCTTACGGCTGGCAACAACATCAACTGACGGAGAATGCTCGCCAGATCGCTCAACAGGGCAGGGAACTTCATGACCGCCTCGCCAAGTTCCTGGGGCATTTCCAGAAAATTGGCCGCGGCCTCGACTCGGTGGTCAAGGTCTACAACGAGGCTACGGGGTCGCTGGAAAGTCGTCTCTTTCCGACTGCCCGACGACTGAAAGAACTCGGCGCCAGCACCAGCGAATTGCCCGAGTTACGCCCCGTGGACAGCCGCGCCCGACTACCTGCTTCCCCTGACAACTCGGAAATCGCATCCTAGATGCCGACGCAGAATCCGGAAAAGCTTGAGAGAATCAGCGATTGCGCAAACGTGGATCAATATCGTCGGAGTCGTCAGGACGCAGAATCCGGAAGCTGTTTAGAGAATCGGCGATTCTGGCCTCCACTGACGCCTTGAAACAGTTTCTAGCAACATCGCCAAAACTCCGTATAGCCATTACCCATCCCGAAACCATCATCTGCCCATCGTAGCTACTAACAACGTCGTATAAACTTCCTTATAGCCAATGCCCCCGGCAGGATTCGAACCTGCGACCTGCGGTTTAGGAAACCGCCGCTCTATCCGACTGAGCTACGGGGGCACCCGGGAGAATTATTCTCTTAGCCTGGCCAAAGCAGTTGGGCACCACCGGGGCAGCGGTGGTGTTCGCGGCTGGGCGAGAGCGGTTGGCTCTGCGTTCGGGTACAGTTGAGCCTGCAAGGCCGGGGCGGCCACGGTGTTCCTCATCCTGCGAGGGTTTTCGCGGCAAGGACGATGATTTCGGCGTTGCTCAGTATCAGGGGACGCGAATGCATCGGGGACATTGCCCCCGCAGGCTTGGTGTTTGCCCGCAATTACAAAATAGCTGTCTGCATTACGCCCATGCTCGGATTAAGTTGCCCATTTGGGCATGATGCTCGCCGCCAATGCGCTAATCGCAGTCGTTTTTTGAGCCAGGCAGTGATTTTCGCAAGCTTACGGCTCATTCATGCCCTACGCAGCCTCAGGGTGTTACGCCGCGGAGCGGTCACTGAATCCTATCAATGTTTTTTGCAGTTGCCAGGCGAGTGTCCAATCAGGCGGACAAGGCCGACGTTATGGGTAGGGTCCCGGTATGATGGCATAGGTCGTTTTGTTGAGGTGACGGGTCTTTGCATAACCGGGAGCTGAACCGATGGCTGACGAATTTCCCCGTTTGGGATTTCTGGGCGCTGGGAAAATGGCTGCGGCACTGGTGCGTGGCGTGCTGGCTGCGGGCCTGACCAGGCCGGATCGCATTTACGTCAGCAGTGCTCGGGAAGAATCGCGGCGGCGTCTGGCACAGGAGACGGGCGTGCGGGCCGTCTCTGGAAATCGCCAGGTCGTTTTCGAGAGCGACGTGATACTACTGGCAGTCAAACCGCAGGTGGCGGTGGAGGTCTTGCGCGAAATTGCGTCGGCGGTGCAGGAAAAGCATCTGGTGGTTTCGGTCGTGGCCGGCTTACGTCTGGCAACGATGCAGGCGATTTTCGGTCGTCCCGTACGGCTGGTGCGAGCGATGCCGAACACTCCCTGCCTGGTTGGAGCGAGTGCGACGGCATATTGTGCTGGTAGCGATGTAGGTCCCAAAGATTGCGAGTTGGTAGAACGTCTGTTCGGAGCGGTAGGCGAATGTGTCGCGGTTCCGGAAGCGTTGCTGGATGCGGTGACGGGACTGAGCGGAAGTGGGCCGGCCTATGTGGCCGTCGTGATCGAAGCGTTGACCGATGGTGGAGTGCGTGCGGGCTTGCCGCGGGAAGTGGCGTATCGGCTGACGTTGCAGACGGTGCTGGGCACGGCCAAACTGCTGAGAGAACAGCCCCTGCATCCGGCTCAGCTCAAAGATCAGGTGACGAGTCCGGGCGGCACCACCATAGCCGGGTTGCATCGGCTGGAGGAAGGGGGATTGCGAGCGGCGTTGATCAATGCGGTGGTGGCGGCGGCGGAGCGGGCGCGAGAACTCGGTGCGGAGAAAGATGCGGTCAACGCGAGTCAGGCACCTGCTGCTTCCGATTGAACCTGGATCGTGGTCGGGTGTTCCAGTGCCGCTTGAATGTCCGCTGGCAAGAGTGTGTCCATTTGGGCATCGTTGCGCAGCCACATCCTTTCAAGGATTTGCGGACGGAGTTGCAGAAACACCTCGGCCAGATGAGGGTCGAACTGAGTGCCCGCGTGTTTGCGGATCTGCTGGAAGGCCAGGTCGGCCGGCATGCCGGGTCGGTACGGGCGATTGGAAGCCATGGCGTCAAAGGCGTCGGCCAGGGCGACCATCCGTGGCAGCAAATCAATCTCCTCGCCCTTCAGGCCGTCCGGATACCCTTTCCCGTCCCAGCGTTCGTGATGGTGGCGGACAATGGGAATGTAAGGGCGCAGGTCGGGCAGCGTTTCCAGGATGGCCGTGCCCTTGATCGTGTGCGATTTCATAATTTCGAATTCTTCGGGGGTAAGCGGACCGGCTTTGCGAAGGATGCGATCATCTATGCCGATTTTCCCGATATCGTGCAGGGGAGTACCGATTTCGAGGATGCGGCGTTTTTCCGCCGGGAGTTGAATGGCGTCGGCCAACATCAAGGCGTATTCAGTCACGCGCAATGTGTGCCCACCGGTGTAAGGGTCACGCATTTCCACCGCCTGTGCCAGGGCGGTCACCGTTTGGACAAACATCTCGCGCTGCTTTTCCAGAAGCTGGGCACACTCGATGCTGGCCGACACGCTGGCGGCCAGGGCGTCGGCAAGACGTAAGTCGTCCTCGCTGAACGGAGGCTGAGTGAAATGGCGATCCAGATGCAGTACGCCGAGCTTTTTCCGCGGCGAACGCAGCACAGCGCAGATAATCGAGGACATCGCCCCTTCCATGATGCTAGAACTCGCCTGGAGGTCGGGCGCCACTCGAACATCGCGACACAAAAGCGATTCCCCTTGCTGAAAGCATCGCTGCGCCAGACTGCTACTGTACCAGGTGCGAGTGGCTAGCTCCCGTTCACCCGTGGAGACGGCGCGGATATTCAGGCGGGCTTCCTTGTCATCCCATAGCACAATGGCCGCTCGCTGTGCCTGCAGGGCGTGAACGGCATCCTCGAGTATGGCTTGCAGAAGTTGGTCGAGCGATTCAGTGTGGGTAAGATGATAACTGGCCCGCAAAAGCACCAGCAGGCGGTCGCCAGCTTGCGGCTTCTCGCCGAGCGAGCCAGCCATCACTTGCAAAGCCTGTTCCCAACTGTGCTGGGCGCTCGACTCAACCAGCAGGTTTTTGGAAGGCGTTTCCACAGGAAACTTCGGTGCCTCCTCTTCGACGACCACCGCCAGGAATAACACATTACCGCACTGCAACAAGTCGCGGGGTCGGATTCGCCGCTCGACCATGCCCACCCGCACGCCGTTTAGGTAGGTGCCGTTAGTGCTTCCCAGGTCACGCACCACCCAGCCCTGGTTGGTGTAATGAATCTCGGCATGTCGTCGGCTTACAGAAGGATCGTTGATGACGATCTCCTGGCCTTCCAGGCGACCGATTCGCAACGAGGTGGTGGATTCCCAGTATTGACCTTCCCATTGAGGACTGACCGCTTTCAGGCGAATGCGCGGCACTGGAGTTCTCCTGAGCAGTTTTCGGCACAACATTGGTGCAGGCAGGCAGCGGAGAAGCCTAAAGGGCCACGTGGATTCCCCCGCAGGCGGTGCCGGTTGCAGCGAATCCATACCTTCCGGTTGGCCGACGGATCGGGTTTTCCCGCAGCCCCAGCAACTATAGCTCACGCTTTTCCAGAAGACGTGCTATAACCAACCGTCTCGGCATTTTTTGCATCGCGGTTATGTCCGGACCAAAAAATCCGCAGCCGAACTGAAAAAAACTTCAGCTGGGTTGACCACGGCGGTTTATCGGGCAGACTTGAGTGCCGATCCTTCGCGAGCGACACGAGGCTTACGTCCCCTCATCTGAGCCAGCGCGATGCAGGCCGGGTCGGCTAGCAGGAGCAGGAAATGATGAAGCGTGCGGTAGTCTTGGCCGTGGCAGCAAGCCTACTGAGTGGCTGTGCGAGTTGCCCATCGCATCCGTGGCTGAGCCGACTGTTCCGCCGTGACTGTCCGCCAGTGCTGGAGGCTGCGCCGAGCACCTCTTTGGTAGTGCCAGCCCCAGCCATGCCGGAACCCCCACTCCCGCCGCCACGCGTTTCCGAACTGATGCCGAGTCCCCGCCTGGCTCCGGAACATCCTGCCCCGCCTAATTCGCAACAGCCCTGACCGTTCCTGGTGGACTTACGCCGAGAGTTATGATCGCTTTGGCAGTTCCGTCAACCGCATTGATAACAACCCAAACCGTCCTGGCCGGACCTTGTACGCCCTCCAGCTCGCACTCCGGCTCGCAGTGAAATTGGGATCGAAAGCGCCGTTTCGTCCGCTTTTCAGCTCGTCTTCCGTGTTTTGTGCCTTCGGGCTTGAATTGGGCAGTCCATCAGGTACAGGCAGCGGCGGTGGCGAGTTAGTTCTGGGTATGGGTTTGACGAAGCAGTTCCATATTCGTACACTGCAACGGCGATTACCGGCGGTTTGCGGTCCGGTTCCCATGTGAACCTCCGCACGGGCAAGGGTGAATCCGGCTGGTGCAACTCTGCCAGGCAACTGCGTCTCGCTCCCGCGGCGACGCGACCCAGTAAACCCTTGTCGCTTCGGAACGCGCGACCCTGCATCATTTTTCAGCAAGGAGAATCGAATAGCCATGGCCAAAAAATACGTCTATTTCTTCGGTGGTGGCAAAGCGGAAGGCACGGCCGAGATGCGCGACCTGCTCGGCGGTAAGGGCGCCAACCTGGCCGAGATGACCAACATCGGTCTTCCCGTGCCACCAGGGTTCACCATTACCACGGAAGTCTGCACTTACTATTACGCGCACAATCGCACCTACCCGCCGGAGCTGAAAGAGCAAGTGGATGCGGCATTGCGGCGAGTCGAGGAACTGGTCGGTGCCCGTTATGGGGACCCGAAAAACCCCCTGCTCGTTTCCTGCCGTTCCGGTGCGCGGGCCAGTATGCCGGGCATGATGGATACCGTGCTCAATATCGGTTTGAATGACCGCACCGTTCAGGGACTGATCGAACAAACCAACAACGAACGCTTTGCCTGGGATGCCTATCGGCGGTTCGTCGCCATGTACGGCGATGTCGTGCTCGGACTGAAGCCGCAGTCCAAGACCGAGATCGACCCGTTTGAAAAAATCCTCGACGACATGAAACACCGTCGCGGCGTCCACTACGACACGGAGTTGACGACGGCGGATTTGAAGGAACTGGTGCGGCTGTTCAAGCAGGCGATCCGCGAACGACTGGGGAAGGAGTTTCCCGAAGACCCGTACGAGCAACTCTGGGGTGCCATTGGGGCAGTGTTCGGCTCGTGGATGAACGACCGGGCTGTGGTCTATCGCCGACAATTCAACATTCCCCACGACTGGGGCACCGCCGCCAACGTCCAGGCGATGGTTTTCGGTAACATGGGCGACGATTCGTGCACCGGCGTGTGCTTTACCCGCGATCCGGCCACAGGGGAAAAAGTGCTCTACGGCGAATATCTGACCAACGCTCAAGGCGAGGACGTGGTCGCGGGTATTCGCACGCCCAAAAAGATTGCCGAACTCCGGCACGAAATGCCCGCTGTTTACGAACAACTCGAGCGTATCCGTGAGATTCTCGAACGCCATTACCGCGACATGCAGGATATCGAGTTTACCGTCCAGAAAGGCAAGCTCTACATGTTGCAGACCCGCAGCGGTAAGCGCACCGGTTTTGCCGCAGTGCGCATTGCCGTGGACATGGTAGACGAAGGTTTGATCACGAAGGAGGAAGCCCTGAGCCGGGTCGAACCGGATGCCCTGAATCAGTTGTTGCAGCCGATTTTCGACCCGGAGGCCAAACGTCGTGCCATCGCGGAAGGTCGCCTGCTGGCGAAAGGGATTAACGCCGGTCCTGGAGCGGCCACGGGGAAAATCGTCATGCACGCCAGCGACGCCGAAGAGTGGGCCCGACGCGGCGAGAAAGTCATCCTCGTTCGCCGCGAAACCAGCCCCGAAGACATTCGCGGTATGACGGTGGCGCAAGGGATACTCACCGCTTTCGGTGGTGCCAGCAGTCACGCGGCGTTGGTCAGTCGGCAGATGGGCAAGGTCTGCGTGGTCGGTTGCGGGGCCCTCAACATCAACTACGAGGCAGGCGAAATCCGCGTCGGCAAGAAGGTGCTCCGCACCGGTGACTGGATCAGCATCGACGGATTCACCGGCGAGGTGCTGGAAGGTCAGGTGGCGACCCGTCCCAGCGAAGTCGTGCAGGTGCTTTTGGAAAAAAGCCTCAAACCGGAACAGTCCCGCGTTTATCAGCAGTTCGCCGAGTTGATGGCCTGGGCCGATGAAAAACGCCAACTGGGCGTGCGTACCAACGCGGATCTGCCCAACCAGGCCGCCGAGGCTATCGCGTTCGGAGCCGAAGGAATCGGTTTGTGCCGAACCGAGCACATGTTCTTCGAGGGCGATCGCATTGATGCCATGCGGGAAATGATCCTAGCCGAATCCACCGAGGACCGCCGCAAAGCCCTGGCCAAGTTGCTGCCCTATCAGCGGGGCGATTTTGAGGGCATATTCCGCGTGATGCAGGATCGTCCCGTGACCATCCGCACGCTCGACCCGCCGCTGCACGAATTCTTGCCGCAGACGGAAGAGGAACAGGCGAAACTGGCGAGCAAACTTGGTGTGCCGTTGGAGAAAGTGCAGCGCCGCGTTCGCGAATTGCACGAATTCAACCCGATGCTTGGCCATCGTGGTTGCCGACTCGGTATCAGCTACCCCGAAATCACCGAGATGCAGTGCCGGGCTATCTTCGAGGCTGCCTGCAAGGTACAGAAAGAGGGCATCGCCGTCGAGCCGGAAATCATGATTCCGCTGGTCGGTTTCCCACGCGAATTGCAGGAACAGGCGAAAATTGTTCATCAGGTGGCCGAGCAGGTCTTCCGCGAACAGGGCGTGCGTGTCCCGTACAAAGTCGGCACGATGATCGAAGTGCCGCGGGCCTGTGTCGTCGCGGACCAGATTGCCGCCGAAGCTCAGTTCTTCAGTTTCGGTACCAACGACCTGACGCAGATGACCCTGGGGATGAGCCGCGATGATTACGGCGCTTTCATCCGCGAGTACATCGAACGCGATATTGTGCCACGCGACCCGTTCCAGACGATTGACACCGACGGCGTGGGCGAGTTGATGCGCATGGCTGTGCAGAAGGGCCGCGGGAAACGCCCCGACCTGAAAGTCGGCATCTGCGGCGAACATGGCGGCGACCCGGACACGGTCAAATTCTGCCACAAAATTGGTCTGGATTATGTCTCTTGCTCGCCGCGACGTGTGCCGATTGCCCGACTTGCCGCCGCTCAGGCCGCCCTCAAATCCGCCAAAACCGGCGAGTAGTGAACCGTAAGTTTAACCGTGCCGCCGTGCGACAAATCCCTGCGCCAGCGCGTGACTTCCATCGCTGGCATCTCGATTAGTGCAATTCCAGGAGCGGCGGACGCTAGGTCTGCGCGGTCAGCAGGTAAACGGATTCAGTGCGATTGCGGCTGGCCATCTATGACTAGCCGACATGACGGCAGCGCTTCGAGAAAGCGTCGGCCATACGGTTTGGTGAGGATGCGGGGATCGAGAATGACGACACGGCCAGTGTCGGTCCGGGTGCGAATGAGCCGGCCAAAGCCCTGCTTGAGTTTGATGACGGCCATCGGCACCTGGTATTCAAAGAAGGGATTTCGCCCGGCCTCCTTGAGGGCATCAATCCGGGCCTCGACCAGCGGTCGGTCAGGCACAGCGAAAGGCAGGCGGGTGATGATCACCGTTTGCAACGCCTCGCCAGGTACATCCACCCCTTGCCAGAAACTATCCACGCCGAACAGAACAGCGTTACCGGCTTCCTTGAAGCGCTGCAGCATCAGTTGCCGCGACAGGTTCTCTCCCTGACAGAAAAACGGATAGCCACGCTCCGCGAACCAGGGACGCAATTGATCGGCCAACCGTTGCATCTGCTCGGTGTTGGTGAACAGGACAAAAGTGCGTCCCCCGCTCTCGGCGACATACTGGCGGATGTACCGCTGCAGCATCTTTTCGTGCTCTTGCGGTTCCGTGACCGGATCGGGAACGGAGCGGAACAGGTGCAATTCTGCCTGGCGACGATAATCAAAGGGACTGCCCAGTTGCAGCATCTGCAGATTTGGAAGGCTGACGGTCTTACTTCCTACTCTGTCGGTCAGTCCGAGGCGGTCGGCGAAAAAAGCAAAACCGTCGCGACCTGGTCCGGTGCTCAGCGTAGCACTGGTCAGGATGACGGAGGGAATGCGGTCGAAGACGTGTTCCCGGAGAGCCGCACCCACGTGAATCGGTGCCGAGGCCAGGACGACGCGTGGCTGAACACGGGTGAAACTGCGTTCCAGCCAGTACACTTGGTCGCCCATGCGCTGCTCCAGCCAGCCGGAAATCAGATCGGCGAAATCCTGGCAGCGCTTGGCGGCAGCCTGCAGTTCGATCCGCAACTCATCGGCACCGACCTGACTGGCGACTTTCTGGATGCGAGTGCCCAGGACACGCAGCTCTACGCAAAGGTGTGTGGGAACCGGGATCGGCTCGCGAACGCGGAGGGTGTCGGCTGAGGAGCCGGAGTAAGCGTCGCGGCGATCGTTGCCATTTCGTTGTGCTGGTTGCCAGGCTGCCAGCTGACCGAAAAATTCCTCCGCCGCCCGACGCACTGCCGCTACCTGGTCGCGGGTTTCCGCATCTCCCAGGGCCGTCAACAAGCCACGACCCGACTTCGGTGAGAAGAGTCGGTTCAGCAGAAAATTCACCTGGGCATTGGACAGACTGATGCCGAAATGCTCGGCGGCGACATCTTCGAGGGTGTGGGCTTCGTCGAAAATGACCGCGTCGTAATCGGGAAGTAAGGCAGCACCGTCGCTGGCACGCCGCAATGCCAGGTCCGCGAAAAACAGGGCATGGTTGATGACCAGAATCTGCGCCTTGCGGGCCAATTGCCGCGAGCGGAAGAAAAAGCAACTCTCGTAATGGGGGCACCTCCGAGCCAGGCAATTGTCGCTGTCGCTGGCCACCTGATCCCAGACGGTCGGCAAGGGCTGAAAATCGAGGTCGCTGAGGGTGCCGTCGGTGGTCTCGCTGGCCCAGCGAACCAACCGCGCCAGTTGCGCCAACTCCTCCTGCTTGTCGAACAACTGCCCAGCGCGCGGAGCAGCAACCGCGAGTCGGCGTCGGCTCAAGTAATTGCCACGACCCTTCAGCAACACCGCCGTGAACGGTTCCGGCAAGGCCCGTCGCAGCAGGGGAATGTCTTTGTGCACCAGTTGCTCTTGCAGGCTGATGGTGTGCGTGGAGACGAGGATGCGAACATCTTTTTGCGTTTGTGCGAAAACGATAGCCGGCACCAGATACGCAAAACTTTTGCCGACGCCGGTTCCCGCTTCCACCAGGAGATGTCGGCGGTTGTCCAGCGCTGCCGCCACTGCCCGAGCCATTTCCAGCTGTTGCGGTCGGGTTTCGTATTGACCCAGACAGCGCGCGATGTAACCGTTTGGCCCCAATGCCTGTTCAACACTGCAGGTCATACTGTCATTTTGGCAAAGGGCGCCTGCTTCGCCAACCGTCTCGCCAAGCCAGGCTGGTGTATGTCGAAGGCATGGCCAAAACCATTGCGGATTGTAGATTCGGTAGCGGGAAGTGCTTCGTCACCGTATCCGGCGCGGGGTGAACTGGCGGCCTTGCTGTGCCGAAGCGTCAAAGCGATTGTCTGTTGGCACACGCAAGCACTCTTCGACGTGTTGCACCGGATTGGTTCGCAGTTGCTGAATGGGCCGTCCCTCTCTATAATGAGCAGCGAAAGGGCACGGTTGAGTAGTGTCCGATGTATAGTGGGGTGCGGAGGGCAAATGATGAGCGAGGCGACTGCGGTTACCGGGCAGGGTCATTCTGCTGGTTCAACCGCCCAACGCGGCCAGCTACCGACTGCATCATTCCCGCCGGGAAATGCCTGTCTCGCGCAACCGTACATCTGGCGCAGGGTGCTGGCGAAGGGTGCCGGCTGGCTCCTGGTTTTGCTCCTGACGTTTGGGACATACCTACTGGTGCGCTCGTGGTACATTCACTGGGCTGGAACTCGCGACCTGGGGCTGGCACTGGCTGAAACCGAACGCGAATTCCCGCACTGGACATGGGAGTCATTGCGACGCGATCCGGATTTCGCTCCGACTAACGACGAAGGGGCGAAGCTCCTGGAATCGCTCTACCACGAACTGGCCAAGCGAGGAGGCGGCGACCCTTGGCAAGCGTTGCAGGAGTTGCAAGCATATCGCCTCCTGACCGGTGTGCGACAGGAACTGCTATCGGCCAGGGGCTCCGCAGCGAAAGCCATGCCGCGAAGGGCCCTGGAGGAGTGTGCAAGATTCGCGCAGCAGATTCTCGCATTTCGCCACGTACCGCCTGGCGGTCGGATGGACGTTTGTCCCTTGGGCGCATGGGAAACTCCGCAGCATCTTCAGGCTCTGCAACTGCTCGTATCGCTGACAAGTGCCCTGGCCGTTTGGGAGCTGGACAACGGCCGACCCGAACACGCTTTGGAATATGCCGAGGCAATGCTGGGTATGGCCAATGCTGTGCGCCAGGAGCCGACACTCCTGGCTTTCGCGCACTGGGCGGAAATGGAGCAATCAGCAGCGCGACTGCTGGAACTGACGTTGGCACGCACGGAGATTTCCGAACAACGGCTGGCCTATTGGCAACGGCGTTTTGAGGAGTTGCTCCCGCTGCCCCGGTTTGAGCGGATTGTGCGAGGCGAACGCGCCCGAACCGAACTGGCTCTGGCGCGGCTCGGCGATGCCGCGCAACGTCGGGCTATTTTCGACTCGCTGCTTCAGCAATGTGCACCATCGCGGCAAAGGTTCCTCGACGATCCGTTCTCCTGGGCCACGCAGCAAACACAGGAAATCTGGCTCGCCTATCAGCTGGGCACCTGGCTGCCTTATCTGCGTACCCAATCCCTGCGTTATTTCAACGAGGCGGAAGTATTGTTCCGCTTATCCCCGGAACAATTCGAGCGGCAGGTACCCTCATTCCTGTACCGCTGGGAAGGTTATCGGCATGACTTGTGGCGGGACGAATGGCGAGTGATGAGCATCTTTGCTGGCTGGTTGCTTGATTGGCCAGTCAGGAACCTAATGCGTCATCGCGATGAACGGGATGCGTGTCTGGCGGCCGCCGTACTGGCGATCGGCCTGGAACGCTACCGCATGCAGCACGGGCACTGGCCGATTCGTTTCTCTGACCTGCCAGCGGATTGGTTGCCCAAGGTGCCGCACCTGAACCTGAAACAAGATGCCTATTTGCATCCCGTTGAAGATGCTGTCGTCGTGCAGGTGCGGACAAAATTCGGGCATTCTCGTCCATTATCGCCGCAGTGGCGTGAATGGCGGTGGTTTGCATATGAGCCGGGAACGTTCATTTTGTTTGACCCGCCCAAACGCCTGTACGTTCGCAGGCCAGATGCATAAGCTAGCACGGGCTCGATTGAAACCACGGACGGCTGGATGAGGTAACGGGTTATGGACATGGCAGCCGAAGAGACACTGCGGAGCGATCGGGAACTGGTGCGGGCGTGCTTGCGTGGCGATGCCCGGGCTAGCCAACGCCTGGTGGCGCGTTTTCATCGCGAGGTGTATGCGCTGTGCCTGCGGTTGCTGGGCCATGCTCACGATGCCGAGGACGCGACCCAGGAGGTATTTCTGCGCGTGTTCCGCAGCTTGCGTTGCTGGGACAAGAACCGGCCGTTACGCCCGTGGATTCTGGCGATCGCAGTCAATCGCTGCCGCACCTGGCTGCGCAAACGCCCACGAAACCATGCCCTGCCCGAGGCAATTAGCGACAACCATATTGGCACAGAGACCGACACCGTCTGGGAATTGCAGGAAGCGCTGAGTGAGGCTCTGACTCGACTACGCGACGAATATCGCACTGTCTTCGTGCTTTACCACGATCGGCACCTCGGCTACGAGGAAATCGCCGAAGTCTTGGGCCGACCTGTGGGCACGGTCAAGACCTGGTTGCATCGTGCCCGACTGGAGATTCTGGATTACCTGCGGAGACGAGGCTGGGATCATGAAATCCGCACGGCCCTGTCAGGTTTGCCAGAACTGGATACAAACCCTGCTGGATAACGAATGCTGGGTCGAACCGGCTCCGGCAGTGGGTCAACATCTGGCCAGCTGCCCGGTGTGTCGGGAGCGGCTGGCGGCAGCGCAGGCGTTGCTTTTGGCGATACGGTACTGGTCAGTTCCGGAGCCAGCCACTCCGCCCAACCGAATCGTCGCCCGCGTGCTGGTCGAACGCCAGGAGCAGTCCCGAGATCGCCTACGCTGGTTGCTGGCGGCGAGCTTGTTGCTGGTGGGCTTGGCTTGGTGGCCAATGACCGCCCTGCGCGAGCCTGGCCCGATTGCGGATCGCTGGGCGGCAGCGGACCAGCGGCCAGGGTCGGATAGTTTGGCGGCCAATGCTGGGAAGGTTTCTGAATCGGTTGACCTGGCGCAAGCCAGGGCATTTTCGCCGTCCGATTCCGCCATCGAAGACGAGACGCAAGCCACTGAATATCCGGTGCGCGAATTGGCTTACTGGTTCCTGCCGGGTGAGGTTCGCGAAACGGTAGAAGGCGTATTCGACGCCTTAGCACCCGTGCTGGTTATGTCGCGGGAGCAGATGAACGGCCCCGGCTGGCCGCCGGCTTTGCCGCCACTGGATACAGTATGGGACCCGGTTTGGGACGCTGGCAGGAGCAGTTGGCGTTTATTCCGCAATATGATTCCCCCATTGCTTGACCAGCCCAGTTCATAACTGTACCAGGGTCGGGCCCACAGCGGGGCGGCACTCCGACGCAATCCGTCACGAAGTTGCGGGTAGGTCCTGGTCAGGCGGCCTGCGGTTGAGCGGTATGGGCTTGGGCCAGCCGGCACAGGAGTTCCGTGATGCGTTGCGTGCTTTGGCCATCCAGCCAACCCCATTCGGACATCCGCACGCCCGTTGCTGGAACGTGCCGACCAGGGCATAACCTCGCCGCCAGGTTTCGCAAAGCTTGTTCAAACTCGGTGCGGGTTTCGACAGTGATCACGTCGGGTTCGCTGCGGAAATACGAATAGCGGAAACGATACAGGTCGTAATCCACGACGGGCAAACCACACGCCAGGGCCCAGCGAATGATGGACGATACGCAGGCCACCAGAGCATCGGCCAAGGGGATTAATTCAAACGTGGGGCGATCGCAGTAACGAACGTTGACGCGTTCCAGTTGCCGCAATAGCCCCGGCGAGGTGCTGGGATGGGCCACCAGCATTGTCTGGCAATCTTCGAGTCCGGCCAGAGTGTCCGCCCAGTGGTTGAGGATTTCCGGGTAAGAAGCGTAATCGGTATGGTGGCGGCGATTGGACATCTGGTTGGACGGTAGCGCCGCCAGCAGCAATGGCCGCTGGGAATCGAAATGTAGTTCACGGCCCAATTGCTCCCGCTTTTGTCGCCAATAGGCCAGTCCAGCGTGCAAATCGTCATCGCACCACGAGCCGGTCAGGTACAACCACGACTGTGGCACGCCTTGTTGCTGATAATGCCGCAGCATCCAGGGACTCTCGACTGCTAACGCCGAGGCGAAGCCACTTTGAAATGCCCAGGGTTCTGGCGGCGCACATCCAAGGATCTCTAGAGCTGCCGCTTCATAGACCGGGGCGCGAAGCAGCGGGCGCTGGCCAGCCAGTCGCCATTGCGGAAAACGTTGGCAGAAACGCTGAGCTACCGATGTCGTAGCATCGTACAGGGCAATGGCTGACAGTGCTTGCTCGAACTCTTCTCGCGAGGCCAGGCACCAGGGCACAATCACGCTCGCCACGCCGTATTCTTGCCCGGTGCGGGAGTAAATCGGGGTGTACTTGGAGACGTTCTCCTGACCGAGGATCAGCACTGCGGGCTGGAGTTGTTCCAGAACGCGACGGAAAAACGCCTGTTCCCGCCGGAGCAGTTGCAGATGGCGTTCAAGTTCGGGGACTGCCAGCGAGCGACACCAGTCGAGCAAGGACTGTTGATCGGTGGACAACGGGGTCGGTTCTGCTGACTCCGGAGCGGTGTTGTCGAACAAGAAAGGCTGGGCACAGGCCTCGACGACCCGCGGGCCGGCCCAGACCGGCAGTTGCCATTGCCGACACCGCAGGACATGTTTGGTCAATTGCGGATAGGGCTCGGTGAAGTAAATGACCGGTTGCCATTCTCCCTGCTGCATCAGTCGCCTTGCCAGGTGAGCCAGTGCCGTAAACTCCGCCACTTCGCCGACAATTACCAGGACTCGCGGCTTGGTCGCCGCGGGAGAACCAATCGTGGTACCGCCCTGCCACAAACGAAGCGCATCCGCGTCAGCTTTCTGGGATGATGAGGATTTGCCAACCGCCATTTCTGCCGAAAGGACCGGCAGCGACCGACCAGGATGTTTCGCAGCAGTACCTGAATCCAGCAAGGTCGCTGATGCGCCGACGTCTCCGGAAGCGCAGGACCCTAGCGCATCGTTCACGGCGAAACTCTCCATGGCGAAAGCACACGTGGCAATGCGCTGAAGCCAGCGGTTTACCAGCGGGTCGGTTACGGGAATTTCCAGGGCGAAAGTTTTGGGCCTGGCGCGAATCGCATGGGTCTTCCAGACCCGATCAATTTCTGCCAGGAATGCCGCCTTGACCGCCGTCGGCAACTCAACGAGATTACCGCAACCAGCACAGGTATCGAATGTCTGCCCCAATAATTCTCGCCGCACACGAGCCAGGATCGAATTGTGGTAAAGCTGGTCCCAATCGTCATCGGCGTGGCCCAGTTCCAGACTGGCGGAGAAATCCTGGCAACACAATACCCGCTTGCCATCAAACGCGATCGTCAATTTTTCAAAGGGGTCCGAACAAGTCGGCAGGATGGCGGATTCAAACCACCAATAATCCTCGGCCAAACTCGGTTCGGGAACAGCACGGTGCCGACCTTCCAGCACTCCAGCCGTCGGATACATGGGATGGAAGGAAATTTCATCGAAGAATTCGCCCCAGAGTAACGCGTACTGCTCGACGTCAGTCTTGCGGGTGAGCAGACAATTGAGCACGTAGCGTTGACCAGCAGGACGACATGCGGCATATTCCCGCACATTGCCGTAAACACGGTCAAAGCGCAACGGGTAGCGGTAACGCTCATAGCTGACCCGATCCCAACCCTCGATGGATACCTGCACCACATCAGCAAGCATCAGACCGCTTCTGTGCTGATGCATCATCGAACCATTGGTCGAACAAACTACCATATAGCCTAAATCTTTTGCCAAGGCTACGAAGTCGTAGAAACGTGGATGAAGTGTCGGCTCGCCAGTGGAGTACAGATAAAGCGTGGTGATGCCGGAAGCTCGGCCCCTGTCCAGGATCCGGCGAAAGAGATCGAAGTCCATGAAGCCCTTGGCGCGTTCGGCAGGCATGGCCACCCGTGGACAGAACGGACAGCGGGCATTGCAACTGCCGACGATGTCCACGGTCAGCGAGCGAAAGCGGTTTGTACCAGCCAGGTCGTGCCAGGGATGCTTTGCCCAGACCAGCGCTGCCCGGGCGAAGGCTTGCCAATCCTCTAAGCGCGATTCTGCACCGGCATAGTTTTGCCAAACCTGGCGGAGTTGGGAAGCGATACGGCCAGCACGACAGCGCAGCTCACCGTTGGCCTCCAGAGCCGCCGTTCTCTCCGGTGAAGTCCAGCGCAGGTATCGGACGATATCCTCTTGCCAGCAAGCTGGGTCATGATGCAGCGGGGAAGTTTGCCAATCTATTTGTACGGCACGCTCGCGCGCTTGCTCCAGCAGCAGCCGGCGGCGGTCGGGATTCGCGCGTTCGCTTGGCGACCAATCACGCCATTGCTCCCAAGCCCAGTGGAGAACGTTTTCCAGGTGGGGCTGAAGGATGCCTCGCCGTTTCGCTTCTGCATAACCCTCCGGAGCCGCCGATCGTAACGCTGCCTCCAGTTCAGGCAGCCAGTCGGTCAGATTCTCCGAAACCTGTTGTACCGGTGGTAAGTGCAGTGGTGTGGGCGGTGGCGAGAGCGATACCGTGCCGATAGCACTGGCCAGTTCCTGTTCCACTTGCCGCCGCGACTGCCTCCAGGAAACGCCCTCCTGCCGCAATTGTCCATACCGTTGCCGCGCTAATTCCAGCAACCGTAGCAAGTGGCGCTCCAGCAGGTTATCTTCGAGCAGCCGGGCGTAGGTTTCTGGCGACGATTGGCGCAGCCAGCTTACGAGGTCGGCTTTCCAATGGCCGGGCCAAACGCTCAGGTGCTGGGTCGCCCGGAGATAACGCCCGATGCGCCGGCCGAACCGAAGAGGCGATAGAAGAATCCGGCTCAGTAGCTCCATCGCTTTTCGTGCTGGGGGCATAGCTGGCTCCCGTGCCACAGTCCCCACAAATCTCGCTGCCGATCCCCGACCAACTCACACCCGTCCATCCCGACAACATCGCAGCTTTTGCTGTACGTCGGCGATGGCGTCGTCCGAGTCGAATAGCATAAACGGAACGACTGAGCCCAGTCAATAGCAAATCGGCAGTTGCCATCGGAGCCGTAAGTACTCGCGATGGCATTGCCGGATGCCGCATGGGGAAAGACCACGTACGGTAACGCGCGTTGTCCATGGGGCAAATGACCGGAATCACGCGACCGGTTTAGGTGCAGGTAATGCCCTCACCCAGGTGGAGAGGGAATCAAGCGAAGAGTTTACGCCCTCGCCCCTGTCTGAGTCGAACGCAATCTTTCGCTGAAATGGACGGGATAGGGTTGTGCTGCGGGTTCAAGTTCGCGCAAGTGCGGCGGTAATGAGGATAACTGTGAGCGGCAATACTGCTGAATAGCGGACAGTTCCGGTAGCGGTTGCAGCAGACCGCCCTCCCGTAGCACGGGTATTAGAAGCGCTTCGCCAGGCAGCTGTTCCTCGTGGTGCACCACCCAGTCTTCGGCAAACTGCCCGAAAGGATCGCGGCGACGATAGACCTGCTTGGGGAATGGGAAGGTCTGCTTTTCCGGCGAGGTTTTGAGCGTGCCGACCAGTCCCCTGGGAGTGTGCAAGGCGACGAGCTTGTACACCGTATTGAGCGAAGGCTCGTCGCGACTGGTGACCATTTCCGTTCCCACGCCGAACATGTCAATCGGTGCCCCAGCAGCTACCAGGTCGCGGATGCGATATTCGTTGAGATCGCCGCTGGCAATGATGTCCACGTTGTGGCGACCGGCCTGGTCTAAAAGTCGGCGACTCTCGCGACTCAGGGTCAGCAAATCGCCGCTGTCCAGACGAATTGCCCGCATGGGGACATTGGCGGCCAGTGCATGGCGAACTCCCTGCATCGTGTCGTACGTGTCCACCAACATGGTGCCGAGTTCTGGAAAAACCTGGGTGAACGCACGGAAGGCGTCCATTTCGCTGGGGAAAGCCATAATCCAGGAGTGCGCCTGCGTGCCTACGGCCGGGATGTTCAAGAGTCGAGCCGCTTCTGTATTGCTCGTGCCAGTACAGCCGGCGAGGAAAGCCGCGCGGGCAGCCAACAAGCCGGCTTGTGGGCCATGCGCTCGCCGCGAGCCGAAATCCACCACACTGCGCCCTTGAGCAGCCAGCACCACCCGGGCAGCTTTGCTGGCTACCAGCGTCTGGAACGTCAGGGTCGTCATCAGGTAAGTTTCGACAATCTGCGCCTGCATGAGCGGGGCGGTTACGCGGAGCAATGGTTCCCCCGCGAAAACTACGGTGCCTTCTGGGACGGCCCAAACTTCCCCGCGAAAGCGAAGCCCGCGCAAAGCATCAAACCAGGCTCCTGGCACGTGCCGAAAAACCGGATGCTGCCGCAGATATTCCACCTGCGCCTCGGAAAAACCCAGGTGCTGAAGGTAGTGTACCGCCTGTTCCAGTCCCGCGGCGACGAGGAAATTGCGTCGAGCGGGCAATCGGCGAACCCAGAGTTCGAACGTGGCCGGCCAGTCGGCCATGCCGTGCACGAAGTACCCGGCCGCCATCGTTAGTTCGTACAGATCGGTCAGCAGGCCGAGTTCACCTTCACGTGGGAACAGGCCCTGTGGCTGCTGCGTCGTGTCGCTCATCGCTGTTGGTCTTCCCCGTCGAAAGCTGCGTTTGTCTAACGGGCGTGCCCATCGTTACATTTTGGCTTGCGGTTGGCCTTCGGGTAGAGAGGTGAAGCTACCGGCTTTCTGGCCGACTCCACCACGGGAACTGGCGCTCTCCGGAACCGTGGACACACCAGGACGTCAGGTTATTGGTATCGGAATATGTTGATGCGCTAGTCAGGACAGCGGCTCAGGTTTGCCGCTCTTGAAGCCGGCTGTCATTGCTGCGGCGGAGCGAGAATCGGGCCAGGCTCTGGTGGCACTGGAGGTGTCGGCGACCGAACTGCTTTACCAGGCGCTTGCAGGGAAGCTGGTGGCACGTTGCTGCTGGGGGAAACTGGCTGGTTTCGCGCATCACCGCCTGATTGCAGCCGGGGCGGTGGTGCCAATTCCAGTGAAGAAGGCGGCACTTCCGGAAACGCGACGGGCGGCACGGTGGTTGGTTCACTCCGTTGCGGAATATTACTGTCCGAGCGAGCGGATGCCTTGCCTGGGGACACGGCGGGCGTTGGGCGAACCGCAGCCGGCGCCACCACTGGCGGGGCCACCACCGTCTTGCTTTGGTCTGAAGTTGCCGGAGACGCCGCCGGATTAGCCGAGCGGCTGGCCGCTTGGTCTGATTTGGGCACGCGATAACCGAGTCGGGCCCAGCGAGCGGCCAGGCGTACCGACCAGTTGTCATCGTGCTTGATGGCCTGGTTGAGTGCTTCTGCAGCTTCGAGAGAAGGGGGTTGTAACTTGCCCAGGCTGGTGGCCGCTGCCTTTCGCACGCTGGGCGAGCCATCTTTACGCAACGCTTCTATCAGCGCCGTTACCGCTTCCGGATGCTCGGCGGCATCCACATCGGCCAAGGCTTCTGCCGCCTGTGCGCGCTTGCTCGCTTCCGGATGATTGAGCACAATATGCACCCATTCCGCCACCTGGTTAGCGGACGGTTTGCTTTTCTTGGCGAAAATCCCTGCTTGCAGCGGGCAAATCAGCAACAGGGCACACGCCATTGTCGCAATGAGCCGAGCCATGGTTCTCCTCCTCGATTCGGGCATTCTTTTCGGGCCGCTGTCTTAGAAGTGCAGGCGCATGCGGCAGGGCAAGGACATTCGCCAATTTCGGCAACTTTCGGCACAATCCGCAGCGAAATCCAGACTCCCTCTGGCCGGTTGCTACAACTTCTATGGTGCGACGTGTCGGTAATGCCAACTTTTCCAATTCAGAAAACGCGGATCATTTTGCGCCACTTATGCGAGGGTCCATCCTGGTGGCTCCTGCCTGGCTGGCCTTGCTGGTGCCGCTAATTGGCATCTGGCGGCGCTGGCGAAACTCGGCATTGAGGTACGCGCTGGCGTGGGCCATTCTGGCTACTGTAACCAATGCAACAGTCGCGTGCGCCAGCGTGTGGGCGCCAGTAGCCTGGCCTGTGCGCTATGGGGCGTTGTTGCTGGCCCTGGCTGTACCTGTGGCCATCTTCGGCGCCCGGCTGCCAGGAGCGCTGGCCTGGAACTGGGTGGTAGTTGCTTTCATAGCGGTTGGGCTGTTGCCAGTGCTCGAACAACCCTGGCACTCACCTGTCTGGCATCTCGATGGGCCCCATTGGCTACTTCTGGCGACGGTTCTGCTCGCCGGTTGGCTGAATTACCTGCCGACTCGGCTGTGTCTGGTGGCCAGCGCTTTGGCCTGGACGCTTGTCTGGCAACTGGCTCTTTTGAGCATCGTCGAAGACCGTCCGAGTTGGCTCCCCTGCGCCGACGGGTTCACGGTCGGCGGGTTGTTTCTGGCGGCAGTCGTTGCTGTTGCCCAACTGCGGCGGGCACACGAAAAGCTTACGCCCCCTATCGGCTGTCAGCATGCTGAAATTGGCGCGGCAATGGAGTCCTTTCAGCGCACCTGGTATCGTCTTCGCGACGGCTGGGGATTGGTCTGGGCCTGGCGAATCCGCGAGATGGTTCAAAGTGCAGCCCGCCACGCAAAACTTCCCGGCGAAATGCTCTGGTCGGGCTTATGCATGGAATCTGGCGAGGCGGCGACTACGACGGAACCGCCGACCATCGCTCAGGCACCGGACCTGCCCACAAGAACAAGACCCGGCAATGCGGAAAGACTTTTCGCCGTTCGCGAGTGGTGCCGATTACTGCAAACCGTCGCTCGCCGCTTCGCCCCACCCGATTGATCCCCATCGCACCTTGTCCCTGCCTCGGGCAAGTCAGCAGACCACACGCATCGGAACAGAGGAAGTCGGACATAACTTCCTGACCGAAACGACCGTGCCCGGGCACTGCACACCAGGGAGCCTGCGTCTCTGCTGCTGGGCGGATTCTCCCGTGTCCAAAACGCCTGGGTCACAGCGTCGAACCGTGTCTGGGCAGGCATACGGACCTACTCGGAAAATCACGCATGGGAACGCGGAGTCGGGAATTGTAAGGACCAGGACACGTGGGGAGCATTCGCGTTGCTCTCAGTGGAGCTTGGCGTCTCAGTGTCCTCGAGGTTCAGCCACAGGGCTGGTCGCCCTTGCAGCTATAGGTGGTTACTTCGGGCGGTAAGTAATCCAGATGGGCGAGGCCCAGCCGAGATTGCCGTCGCTTTGTTCGATTCGCACGTAGTAGTAGTGGGTCTTGCCCGCTTCGGGCTGCATGTCGGTGTACTGAAGGCGGATTTCCCGCTGATTGGGTTTGGCGGAATAAACGTAGCGGTTATCGCGGATAATGTGCACCTGGGCGATATTGGCGGTGCCGTAAGCGTAAATGTCCAGCGTGGGCCGATCGCTGCTCTCGAACATATCACCCATCAGATGTTCTCCGCTTCGAACGATCAGCAGGATGTTATCGGTGGCGGCGTAGCAATGGCGCTGCCGGAACGCGTCCAGGATACCCTGGCGGGTCTTCTGTTCGACAAAGCAGATACCGTAGCTCATGTGCGTGCTGATGTGATCGCTGGAACTCTGGAAACCGAGGCGATATCCCTTTTCGAGAGCATTCCAGACAAATCCGGCTGGTCGGAATCCGCCGATCTGCGTTTCAGCAGTTGGGGAACGTGGAGCGCCGGGATGTTCGTAATTATGGCGATGACCCTGGTAGATTTCGACTACAGGTTCGGCCCAGGGGTCATTGTCGCGCCAGTCGGTGCCCATATCGGTAGCGCTGGTGTGGGAAGCACACAGCCCGCCGAAATGTTTGAGGTAAGCGTAAAGCAGTTTGGTGTCGGGTGCGCCAGTCTCCGGAGTACCCGCCAGGTTGCCCCGAGGCAACGGCCGGATACCGCGGCGGGGCAGTATCACATTGCGATGGCCATTCGGATACACACAGCTTCGTTCGTAGGAGTGGACGGAGACAAAATGTGGCGGCAGATAGAACAAGTCGGTAGTTTTCTGAATCCGCCACCACATGTATTCGTGATGAAAACCGTTGTCGTGGTCGCCGTTGCCCATCCAGTCGAGGTGTCCAGCGTCCAGGGCATACCGCCAGGCATCTTCCAGAAGCCCATCGCCGTCCCGGTGAGCGGAGTACTCGGTGTGGCGATGGAATTCGCCCCGATACAGACTCAGCTTTCGCCCGCCGACCGACAGCGTGAATTGTCGCAACTGCTGCACCGCTTCCAGTTCGCGCTGGTCGTCGGCGGTGAGTTGCGAACTGACCCGATCAGTATCCGCAACCAGTTCAGCAGGATAAACAGGTCCGGCGGGATGTAAGATTCCGGCGAACAGATCGGCCTGGTCGCGATTGAGCGTGCGTAGCCGATAATCACCGGCATACACGGTCAACACGCCGTCGGCAAAAGCCACCGCCGCTGGACGGTTGTCCATCAGGAAAGCCGAACCGGCCAAACGACGAACCGGTGCCCAGGCTTTGCCATCAAAGCGGGTGGCGTAGCTTTCCCACACCTCGCCGACACCTCCGGGCAAGGGGTGCATGCGGAAAAACAGCCAAATGCCATCGGCTTTATCCACCACCAAGCGTGGCAGGCTACGATTGCGGACCGCCGCGGTCTTGAAAAAGGCTTGCAAGTCCGCTGCCGGTCGCCAGAGTTGGCCCTGCGCCAGACATTTCACCTGCACGGTGCGATTGCGGTAGAGCGGAGCGCCGGGATTTTTGGGCAACGGAATGCGTTGGAATTGCTCAATAGCGTAATCCTTACCCCAGAGTTCATCTCCTTGCTCGTAGGCGATCCAGAGGCGGTCATGGGAATCTACCGCCAACGACGGTCGCGCTTCGAAAGCCGGCGTCGCTGCCACGTCTATCACCTGTCCGATTCGCTGGCCGGTCTTCGCATCGAGTATCGCCAGGCGCACATCGTAATTACCTCGCTCATAAGTATCCCAGGCGATATAAATACGCCCGCGCGAGTCGGCGACGATACTGGGGCTCCAATCGTTGGCAAGGCTTTCTGAAACATTGATCGGCTGGCCGCGTGGCTGGCCGTTTTCCAGCGCAATCGCGAAGATGTCCAACTGACCGTCACGCCAGCCCTGCCAGGCCAGCCAGATACGCCCATCGGAATCCGTAGCCGACACCACATCGAAATCGCTTCCAGCAGTTTCAGTGAGTCGCTGAATGGGAGACCAGGTATTGTCCTTTGGTGAGTAAAAGCGATAGTAAATGTCCCAGTTGGCCCGACGTTGTTCGGCCCAGGCGACGCAGACCTGGCCACGACCGTCCACTGCTACCGTAGGCCGCCGCACGTCCGCCGGATCGTCGCTAACCGGCATGCCAGGCGACCAGGTTTGCCCATCGAATTTAGCCAGGCGAACGAGATCGCCGTTTCCCTGGGGCTCGAGTTCTTCAAAATTGCCCGCGAGAATGCGCTCTAAAACGTATGGGCGACCCGGTAAATATTCAACGTAGGCCAACCAGACCGTACCATCCGGTCCACGGGCCAGTGCCGGGAAGTCATCTTCGGTCTGCCGACCAGTTAGCCGCACTCCACCTTCCTGCCGCTGCACCGATACTCGACCATTCATCAACTCCAGGCTTTTTTCAGCGGAAAGTTCATCTAAACGAAACTGAAACTCGCCCTGTTCGGTTTTGACGCGGATGCTGGCCCTGGCAGGGGCATCCACTAAGAGTTGGAGTTGCGGCGTTTGCACACCCAGCTTTTTCATTTTCTTATCCAGAACGCTGCGAGCGATGAAACGTTGGCCCTGGACTTTGGCTTGCGGGCCTCCAAAGGCTACTCGCAAGTCGAGCAGTTTCCCTTCGCTCAGTTGCACCTCGCCGTCCCAGCGAGTCGGCTCTTTATCGCGCAGACCGAGCCTGATTTGTAGTGCCGTCACGCTGGCGGGCATGGCGACGGCGGACGGCTGCGGTCGTGCGGGGCGGGGAGCCTGACTCGTGGCCGACGATTGCCACCACGCCACGAGGCCCACCGCCAGCAAGCACATGCCCACCGCCGTCAGCAGTAGCAGCGTCGCAGACCTCTGGCTCATGGCGTATCCTCCGGATCAGGACCTTCCGTTCGACTCGGTTCAGGTGGTGCCGACAGCTCTTGACCCCACGGTGCTTCCCGGACGTGCGTGCCGGGGGCTATGGACGCTTTTTCCGGTGGCAAGTAGCTGATTCGTGAAATCTGCCAGGCCGGTTCCCGATAGAGCAATTCGTATTCCACGGGATAAATCCAGCCATCGCGGTGCATCTCGTGTACCAGAACCAGGGCCGACTGCCCGCTTTGTCGGGTTTGGACGATCACCCAACTCAGCGTTTGTGTCAGCCGCGGTTGCTGTTCCCTAACTAGCCGATCCTGATGCGGATGCATCTCCTCGGACAGGAGGTTTCGTATTCTCTCGGGATCGCCTTGCAAGATAGCTTCACGGAACTGCCGTAAACAAACTTCCGGAGTCTCAGGGACTGGATAACCCGATCCGCCGGGCTGCACTCGCCAGAGGGCGAGGGCGGTCAGTGCCCCGGTCAAGACTGCTGCCAGCAGCGCTTCCCTTCGGTGCGCGCGGGCCATGGTGCCATCTCCTTGCTTTTAGAGTACCGAAATCGGCGACATCGATCCAGGGCTCCACTGGCAAGGAGTTTGGATCAATCTTACGTAAAGGGGCCGCTGAATACAGCGCATGTGCGTTTTGCCTTCCGGATTAGAGAGAGATTCGTTCCGCCGCCAGTTTGCCTGTGCTGTTTGGGAGAGAATCAGGACAAGGGGAACGTTCCTTGAGATGCACGGCGGTGATAGGTTCCCGGAAGTTTTTGCCCGTTGAACAATCGGCTGGTCGCCGAGTTGGCGTTGGTGTACGCTAAGGACGATCGCTGAGAACTTTACAACCGCTGCCAGCCTGCCTGCAGCGAAGGGAGACCCGCCATGGCGATCGGTTTCGCTTACCGAGCCAGCCTGCTGATCGTAAGTGTCGGACTCGCAGCCGTTGGCCTCCTAGGTTTGATGCGCAGCATCGTTCCGGAGCCAAGCTCGGTGCTGGCGCAACCGCAGGAACAGGCCCGTGTCCCTACCGAAGTGATTCCGTTGTTCAATGGCAAGGACCTAAGCGGTTGGGAGACCTGGTTACGCCGGACCGGTCGTGACGATCCCAAACGCGTTTTCCGCGTCAGTGATGGTCTGCTGCACGTCACCGGTGAAGATCACGGCTACCTGGCGACGCAGCAAGCATGGAAGGATTATCACCTGGTGGTGGAGTTCAAGTGGGGTAAGGAGACTTTCGGGAGCAAGTATGTCCGCAATTCGGGAATCCTGCTGCATGCTCGTGGCCCGCACGGCAATGCGGGCGGTGTCTGGATGGCCTCCGTCGAGTGTCAGCTAGCGCAGGGGTGTGTCGGCGACTTGATTGCCATTCCGGGCAAGGACGAAAAGGGGCAACCGCTGCCTGTCGAATTCACCAGCGAAGTAGCGCTGGGGCCGGACAAACGCCCGCGCTGGAAGCCCGGCGGTGAAAAGCGGACTTTCACCCGCGGGCAACTCTGGTGGAATGAACACGACCCGGAATTCAAAGAACTGATTGACACCCGGGGACGCTTCGATGTGGAAAGTCCGCTCGGCGAGTGGACGCGGGTCGAATGCATCTGCCAGGGCGATACTATCACCATTCGCGTGAACGGCCACACGGTTAATCACTGCTTCGCCGTCAAGCCGAGTGCCGGGAAAATCCTTTTGCAATCGGAAGGGTTCGAAATGTATTTCCGGCGAGTGGAGTTGAGACCGGTGCAGAAGAATCCGGGGCAAAGTTTCGGCCCGAATCGTGCGGACGAACCGTTGGCCGGTCGCTTATCGTTAGAGCAAGCGGCAGCCTTTCTGGACAGTGTCAGTCTGCAATGGACACAGCAACGTCAGTGCGGTACGTGCCACACCAATTATCCGTATTTGCTGGCGCGTCCGCATCTGCGCCTGGGTAGCCGCGACGCCGAACTGCAGGTGCGGCGTTTCTTTGAGCAACGCGTGGCCGGTTGGGACAGCCCGGAGCCGGGACGAAAGCCCCGCTGGGACACAGAAGTGGTAGCGACCGCGTCATTCCTGGCCATGCACGATGCCCTGACTACCCGCCGGTTACATCCCCTCACTCGCCAAGCCCTGGATCGCATGTGGACTTTGCAAAAACCGGAGGGGCACTGGAACTGGCTCAAGTGCGATTGGCCACCGGCTGAGCACGACGATTATTATGGCGTGATCATTGCCCTGCTTGGTGTGGGTGTGGCCCCGGAGAATTACCGCGATACACCCCAGGCGCAAGCTGGTATTGCCCGGGCTCGGCAATGGCTGGCAAAGAACCCGCCCAGCAGCCTGCATCATCGCGGCATGTTGCTGTGGGCGTCGGCGTATTTCCCGGAATTGCTTTCGCCCGCAGAAAAACAACAGATCATTGCCGACCTGAAAAGTGCACAGAATCCCGATGGGGGCTGGGCCTTGCCGAAACTGGGCGAATGGATCGCGCGTGGCCGACGCAAAGTTCCACTGGACGGGCCGAGTGATGGTTATGCCACCGGTTTCGTCGTATTTGTTCTGCGTCAGGCTGGTGTAGCGAAAGAGGATGCGGCAATGGAGCGAGGTCTGGCCTGGTTGCGCAGCCAGCAGCGCGAATCGGGGCGATGGTTTACGCGCTCGCTCAACACCGACAACTACCACTTCGTGTCGCATCTGGGCACGTGTTTCGCTGTTCTGGCTTTGACCGCCTGCGAGTAACTAACGCACGCGCACCTGGAATGAAACCGTGCCCTGAGCCCCCGGTGGTAACGGGTCGCGAATTTCCCAGCGCAGGACGCGCCCGCCGACGGCGTTTTCCTGGAGGACGAAAACCGCCTCGCGATCGGAACGTGCTGAGCCAGGCACATATTCCAACCGCGGCGAGAGATTGTCCACAATGGCGATGTCTCGGATAGGTCGGCTGCTGGTGTTGCAATAGCGCAGATAGAAGGTCACCACCTCACCGCTGCGGGCTGCCTGCCTGGATGCCCACTTTTGCAGGCGAAGTGGCTGACGCTGCGGATCGCCGCACGGGTCGCATTGCAGATGCGTTAGCGATTCGGTGGTCAGCGGGACAGCGACCACCTGCGTGCCCGGAACTTCCAGCCGGGTGGCAGACAGTTCCTGGCTGGCGACGACCCGCAGGGGCGGCAGGTTCGTCTGGTTGGCTTGCAAAGCAGCCCGGCTTTGTAAACGCTCCGTTTCCTCGCGCGACCGGGTATCTCCAGGAGCTTGCGTTTGGGCGATCACTTCGCGGCCAACCGGCGCAATCACGGGACGCAATCCCAGGTCACTGCGAAGCCGACCCAGACCGCTCGCTTGATAGAAAGTGAGGAAGCGTGGGGCGAGAAGATAGACGGGATTGGCAACCGCGAGCTTACGGCGACCGGCACTGTCAGCGAATTCGGCCACGGCATCTCCCGGCTCCAGACCACCGAGTTGGCCCTCAGGCGTTCGGTGTGCCGGCTGGCCGAAGTCGCCCCCATCGCGTATGGAACCGGCTGTCGCCGGCCAATCGAAACCGCCGGACGCCCTGGAATTCCTCTGCTGATTCTGTACCAGGAGCAGCGATCCCGCCGTCAGCGGCAAGGGAGGCTGCGACCATTCTTGCGGTTCCAGCTGACGGTTGCCCAAACGCAATACCAGCAAGGGCCGCCCAAACCGCGACGCCTCGCGTAATACATCTTTCGGCGGGGGAACTTCATTTTCATCTTCCGCCAGCCGTGGCCATTCTGCCAACTCCGGTGCGTCGCCGAGGGTTGACGGATCATATTCCGCGACCACAACTTTGCTTACCAATTTCCCATCGTGCAGGCGCAGCAAATCGTTTTCCGTGATCGCCACCGGCACCGGTAAGTCCCAGGCTTTCAAGCGCGCAGGTATCGCCAGTGTATCCAGAACCTCGATGAGCGGATAAACCGATTCGCCTTCGCCATCCGCCGGTCGCAACCGTAACCAGTAGCCATAACCCGGCTTCAAACCCACTGTATGCGGGGTTTTCGACGGTGCGGTGGCTTGCGGTCTGGTAAGGAAACTCACCGTGTAACCCGGTGGGGCCTTGATCTGCACGTATAGCAGAGGGGCACGTGGAGGGGAAGGCGGCTCCGATGCCGGCGATGGTTTTGCCGCCGATGACAAGACAGCCAGCGTGACCAGCAATGCCAGTAACCCTGTGCTAGTACGGAGAACGGGGAACTGACGTCCCCCGCTCCCGAACGGCCCACCCGGTTTTGGTCGGCCCAGTTGTGCCATAGCTTCTCCCGATGCTGACCGCAAAGTTCTAGTAGCCGCGACGACTGCGACTACGGCAGTATGCTATCCAGCAAACCTCGCCGCACCTTCCGGTTGCTGGCGTTGTTATCACTGGTGTTTGTCTTATCGCCCGGCTGGCCGAGATTGTCGCGTGGCACGTAGGTCATCGGGTATGGCGGCGGAGGGGCTGGTGGCACAGTTACCGGCCTGGGATTGCCATTGCTATCCAGTTGATAGGCGACCGGTTGAACGGCTGAGGTAGAAGGCTTTGCCCCCTGACCAGCTGGTGCGTCGGGCAGGACACCTGGGCCATTTGGACTGCCGGGAACGATGGGACCCAGCGGACCCTGAGTAGGCGGATTGAATCGTGGCACCGGAGCGGACTGTGGTGGCGTAGATGGTTTACCAGCAGGAACCGGCGGCACTATGCCGGGCGGCAGCGGTGGCGCAGGGGGTTGTGGTGGACCGTACGGGCCCGGATTGTCCAGCGGTGGGCTGTTCGGCGTCTCCAGCTGTATACCGCCCATCCGCACGATCAGCAGAATATGCCCGCGCTTGTACGCTTCGGCTACGGGGTCCTGCCCGGGTTCCAAACGCGCCGAGGTCAACTCTTCGGGCCCGGCTCCCAGCGGACTTTGAAACCGCGGATCGGGCAGGTAAATGACCTTCGTAATGAAATTGCCGTTCAGCACCTGGTCGAAATCTTCTTCCGTGAACTCCACGGGGATAGCGTTATGCGCCAGGAAGGCTTCCGTCTTGGGATTGCTGGGCACCACTTCGATAGTCGGATACAGTTCGACGCCTGGCCGGCCGGGGATGTTGTACAGTTTGATGCGATAAATGGCGCCTTGGACAAAGTTGTACCGGCCAGGAATGTCGAGCGTGTAAGGCACCAGCACCGGTTTGCCGTCTTTGTCCTGTACCGGAGCCTGCGCATACCAGCCGATTTTGGCTGCCTTTGGAGCGGTGAAATATACCTGGGAGCGACGAATGGCAAACGGTGGCTGAGCCTGCGCCAGCGCGCCCGGAGCGAAAACCTGGCCTTGCGGTACCATCATGCTCGGAATAGGCGGCACAGCTCCGGGAACCATGCTAGCCGTGCCGGCTCCTGGCAGAGCAGCTGGCATGCCGGGCATCGGTGGCACTCCAGGAACCGCGGGTGCTCCACTTGGCAAGCCGAGTAATCCCGCACTCGCCGAACCAACCACCGGCGCGTAACTCGCCTGTTGCAGAGCCGGCGGCTGAGGAATTTCCGGCCCCAGACCGTTATGGGCGCCGGGTGCGTGAGGCCCGACCGGCGGAACCATGGTCACTGGTTCTCCCCACGGGCCGACGGCTCCACGCAACACTGGAGGCATCGGCGGGCCGCAGCTGATTGGCCCACGCACCATTTCCGGCCCCTGACATCCCAACAAGCCGGCTGCCGCCGTTACCCACAGCGCCATTCGTCGCATGGCTCGATTCCTTTCCCTCTCGCGGTGGACGATGGCTACACAGAGGAGACTCTTCGGAATATATTTCGGCAAAGATGGGGCGTTACTTTCGTCAAATTGGCTATTTTCGTCACAATCGGCACCGGGTGCTGGTCGGGCTGGTAGTGGTCGGGCTGGTGGCTTGTGCCCGCGCCCAAACTCCGCCTGCCGCAACTGACAGTGCTGCGCTGCTGGCTAAAGCCCTGCGCCAGTTGCCCCAGGCCGAATATTGGTCAGCGGATTTTCGACAGTACTGGCAACAAGGCGGTATTCTGGCCGAAGTGGAAGGCAGCTATGCCGTCGGGCCTGCTCGGCGGGCACGCATAGAGATTCGCCTGCGTTTGGCCGACATCCAGGGGCAGTTGCGCATCTATTGCGACGGTCAAAATATCTGGCGGCAAGAACAGATCGGCGACGGTGAAGCCCGGATCGTTCGATACACCGCGGCGGAGCTTGAACAAGCCATCAGCGAGGCCAATTTGTCCCAGGCGGAAGCGAGGCAAGTGCACGAGGCCATCTGGGCCGAATTCGGCTACCAGAGCTTGCGAGGCCGATTGCGCGAATTGGCCAATCGGTTTCAGTGGGGGCCACCGCAAGCTAGCCAGCTGCCAGATGGGCGACTTGCCTGGTTGCTGGAAGGAACCTGGAACGAAAAGACCTTGCAGGAAGCATTTCGCGGCCAGTTACCCGAGGCGGCGGAAGTGCCCCGCAGGTGTCGCCTGTACTTACTGCGCCAGGATTGCTGGTGGGGCGGCGACTCGCTCTGGCCGGCGCGGATCGAATGGCTCGGTCTGCCACGCGGCGAGAAAGAGGAGAAAGTCCTGGCCTCGCTCGATTGGCACTCCCCGCGACGGTTGCAAAAGGACGAATTCCAATCCCCTTTTACTGCCGAGCAAATGCACAACGCTGCCAACGGCGATGCCGCCAGCCTGGTCCGGGAAATGGTTCAACGATTACGCTGACCCGCCGCGTCAGGGCGTGCTGATCCGCAAAGCGTGAATGCGGCGTTCGAGCTTTTCCTGCTCCTCTCTCCACCGGGGCTCGATTCTGGGGGACTTTTTCAAAAGTTCGGCTGAGCGTTTAGACCACAGTTCAGCTCGATGCAACCAATGGCGACGCTGTGCCGCCGGCTCCGCACTGCTGGCCTGGGCCAGCTGAATGGCCAGATGGGCTAACGCCTGGCAAGCCGTGACCGCAGTTTCCTTACTGAACGTCCTGGCGACTTTCTCCGCCGATTCATCGAGTTGCTGACCAGCGTGACGCCACCAATCCGGTAATGGGGCAAGGCGTGTCGGGACCTCACGCAGCACTGTCGCCGATTCCTCGACTACGCGCCAGGCATGCAAGCCACGTTCCGGCGGAAACGACTCCGCCTGCTTCGCCAGTCGCACCACGGACTCGCTCAGGCTCCGCATTCGGTTCTGAATTTCGGCCTGTACCCCGTCGCCGCTCTTGCCAACATTGGCCAGTCCCAGCCGGTAAAGCCCGAACGCACCTTCGATGTCCATCGGCGAAAGCTCGGCCAGGGCATTCTCGGCCCGTTGTCCCAGCTTTCCCGGCAAACCCTCGGTTGGGTCGAAGAGCAACTGTTCCAGTAGCTGCCGGTATTTTTTCGACTCCGCAGGATCGCGTGGCGGCTGGGAACGGAAGTTTTCCGCCAGCCACTGCCAGATTCGCGCTCGCAGATACACGGCGCGGAACCGCAACGGCTGCTCGACACTTTCCAGTTTCTCCAACCATTGCAGTGATTCGAGCATAGCGGGCAGTTGCTTCTTTTCCGCTGGTGGCAACCGGGCCGACTCGCCGCTGATTTCAGGCTGATAAAAGCCATGCAGAGCCAGCACGAAATAGGCTCGCGCCAGTGAGCCCGGCTCTGCATTTTCGCTCCTAGCTACCGATTCTCCCAACTGGCGTAAATGTCGCCAGTTCCACACCTCAAACGGTTCGTTCATGCGGTGTTTCAACGCCTCGCGTAACACGGCCAGGTCGGTTTGCAGATACTGGCTGGCGCGATACAAACTGTTGAGTGCGGCGGCCCGGCTGTCGCGATCGGGGATGAGGAACAGTTCGAGCTCATCTCCGCGATCGGCACGGGGCAGCCCTGCAGGTAGCGAGGTCTTTTTTTCCGCAGCTTCCTTTTCCAGTTGCGTGGCGGCGGCGGCAAATATCGCCCGCGCCCGTAACCAGTAAGCCAGCCCGAGTTGTTTCTTCTCCTGTTCCGTGAGTTCGCGGAGTTGCTGGGTGTTCTCCAGGGTGCTAATCACCGGGTCGGTTTGGGCAATGGCCTGGGCAAAGCGTGCGCTGGCTTCGTCCCAGTTGCGTTCCTGGCGAGCAAGCTGGCCTGCCCGCCAGTAAGCTTCGCCACTTTGCAGCCGGCCACTTAGCGACGGGAAAAAGGTTTGCCAGGCGAAAATACCGGCCAGCGCCAGTAGCAGCACGATTCCCAGTGCCAGTGCCAGCCGACGGATGGGCCAACGGCGTTCCACGCCCTCGCCCGAAAAGTGATCTTCACCAGGCTGGGCAGATGCGTCTCCCTGGGCGGCCTGTGCGGAGCCGGGTCGCGGCGTCGCGGAAGGAAAAATTTCCTCCTCTGACATGGCTGAGCCTCAGGTTCGCTGGTCGGGTTTGCGTCTGCGACAACTATACGCCACAATCGTTCGGCCGTACCACTGACTTTTCCATGCCCTCCTAATCGGTGATTCGCGGTTCGTTCAAATTTCGCATGGGCGACGAAAGGCATGCTTGGTCCCGGAAAGGCGGATATTCGGGAACTTAGCTCTGGTCGAGAAAGCAAGTCCCCCGCCTCGTTAGCCAGTTTGGCAAACCTGGCGCCGATTTCAAGCCAGCTTCTGCTACAATGCTTTCGGGCACAACTGGTGAGGAGGAACTATGCGGGTACTGCTGGCAGAACCACGCGGATTTTGTGCCGGCGTGGTCATGGCCATTGAAAGCCTCGAACGGGCACTGGAGCTATTCGGTGCCCCGCTGTACGTGTTTCACGAAATCGTGCACAATCAGGTGGTGGTCGAGCGGTTCCGTCAGCGTGGCGTCATTTTTGTGGACGACTTGGCGCAGGTCCCGGAGGGCAGCGTGGTGCTGTATAGTGCCCACGGAGTATCTCCGGCTGTACGAGAAACCGCTGCTCGACGCCGTTTGCGAGCTATTGACGCCACCTGCCCGCTGGTCACGAAGGTTCACCTGGAAGCGCAGCGTTTTGCCCGGGAGGGATACACCATCTTCCTCATCGGTCACGCCGGGCATGACGAAGTGGTCGGCACCACCGGCGAAGCACCGCAGGCCATACGCTTGATCGAAAGCGTTGCTGATGTGGAAAAAATTGACCTACCGCCCGAGGCCAAAGTGGCTTACTTGACGCAAACCACTTTGAGCGTGGACGAAGCCAACGAAATCATCGAAGCGTTACGGCGGAAGTTTCCCCATATCGTCGGGCCAAACAAGGATGACATCTGCTACGCTACGCAGAACCGTCAGGAAGCGGTCAAAGCTCTGGCACCGCAAGCGGATGTTGTGCTGGTCTTTGGTAGTCAGAACAGCTCCAACAGCCAGCGGTTGGCGGAAATTGCTCAGGCTTGTGGCAAGCCGGCCTATCTGATCAATCACATTGGCGAGCTCGACCCGACCTGGCTCGACGATGCTGAGACGGTTTTGATCACCGCGGGTGCCAGTGCTCCCGAGGACGTGGTGCAGGAAGCGCTGGCCTGGTTCCGGCAACGGTACGGCGCCACCATCGAAAGCCGGACTATTCGCGAAGAATTCGTCCAGTTTCCGCTGCCTCGGGAATTGCGCACGCTGTCAACCGAAGCGGCTTCTCTCTGAGTAGAAGGTCGGGCTGCAGTCCTTCATGCCCCTTTGCCATCTCGATCGGCCGGATGTCTGAGCACCTTTCGGGAGCGGGAATCGGCATGCAGGGCAATCTTGCCCAGACCAACGGTGGCTTTGGATAGGAGGGTGGGAATGGATGCCTGTTGGATACGGAGCCGCCTGGCCACAAAACCCGTTTGAACTGGCCGGTTGACCTGTGCTCGATTAGGCTATCTGCCACGGCTGCTGCTCTGGGGGTCATTCCGGCGGGTGATTTCCCGGCTCACTGGAGATAACCAAGATGCGTGTCAACGGCGTGAAACGCAAACTGCGTCAAGGAGAAGCGAGTATTGGCACCTGGCTGTCACTAGGAAGCGTCCTGGCTGCACGGTTCATGGCGCGAGCGGGATTCGATTGGCTGACCGTGGACATTGAACATACTTGCGTGGATTGGGAGACGGCCACACACATGTTTGCCGCCATTGCCGAGGCGGGCTGTGTGCCTTTAGGACGTGTGCCCATGAATCGTCTCGATCACATCAAACGTGTCCTAGATAACGGAGCTTACGGCATTGTTGTGCCGATGGTCAACAGCCGGCAGGAAGCACAGGAGGCGGTGGCAGCGGCGAAATATCCGCCGGTCGGCATTCGCAGTGTCGGCGGAAATGTCCATGCCCTGAACTTCAACGCCTCGGCCACGGAGTACTATGAACGGGCCAACGAGGAAATCCTCGTGGTATTACAGTGCGAGCACATCGAAGCAGTACGGCGAGCGGACGAGATCTTCTCCGTGCCCGGCATTGATGCGGTTTTCGTCGGCCCGAACGATCTTGCCTGGTCCATGCGCAGTGCTGATGGTCGCCCGCCTTCGCCCGAAGCTTTTGAGCAAGCGTTGAGTGAAATTCTGGCCGCTTGTCGGCGGAACGGTGTCGCTGCAGGGTTACATTGCATGTCCGCTCAGGAAGCTCAGAAACGGGTTGCCCAGGGGTGGCAACTGGTGGCTATCGGCAGCGAATTGCGGATGATGCTGGACGGGGCAGCCCTGGCCCTGCAGCCTTTCCTGCGCGAACGACGTACCGAAACTGTCAAGTACTAACCCCGGCACTTGCCAATGCCTTGGGTGCTCGTGTTGCCCTGGCAGGTTCTTTCAGGCGATAGATAGCCTGAGACTCATCAGCAGAGTAAGCCCGAATCGCGGGATGAAGTTTCTGGCTGGCTCTACTCGCCACTTGCCACCTACTATCTGTCATTCGCTATTCGCCATTGGCTGGTCGTTAAACCTGGCCTGAGCAAGGGAGACCCGAACGGGCAGCAACCAGGAACCTAACCATGCCGCAGGAAGAGATTTCCGGATTGCTGGTGATTAACAAGCCCCACGGCATGACCTCACGCGAGGCAGTGGATTGCGTACAGGACTGGTTTCCCGGTAGCCGGCCTGGCCACGCCGGTACGCTCGATCCGCTGGCTACCGGTGTGCTGGTCGTTGCCTTAGGAAAAGCGACGCGGTTGCTCGAATACATCCAGGCTATGCGGAAAGTTTACCGAACCACCATTTACCTGGGCGCCCGCAGTGCTACGGACGATGCCGAAGGGCCGATCACACCAACGCCGAATGTGCAGCCCGTTCCGATGGAATCATTGCAGCAGACGCTCAGCCGGTTTCTGGGTGAGCAGGACCAGGTACCGCCCGCCTATTCCGCAGTCAAGGTGCAAGGGCGTCGTGCATGGAAAGCAGCTCGGCGACAGCAGAACGTTGAACTTTCCCCGCGGCGGGTGGTCATTTATCGGAGCGTCTTGCTCGCTTACTCCTGGCCCCATGCCCAACTGGAGGTGGAATGCGGGCGCGGGACATATATTCGCTCCCTGGCTCGTGATCTCGGCGAGGCACTGGGTTGCGGCGCCTATGTCGAAGAGTTGACCCGCTTGCGAGTCGGCCCGTTTCGACTGGAAGACGCGATCCCGCTCACCGCTTCTCCAGGTGAGGCACGATCGGCTTTACGGCCAATTGCCGAGGCTGTCGCTGAATTGCCACGCTTTGTTCTCGAGGATGACGACCGTGTGCACCGATTGTCCCTGGGCCAGCGCTTGTTCGTGCCGCAGTTCTTGTGGTCGTCGCAACTGGCCAAGCAAGAGAGCGGCGAGCTGGCCGTGTTTGACCGCCGGGGCCAGCTTATCGCCATCGCTCACTGGGATGCCCAGCGACACGAACTGGCTCCTGCTAAGGTCCTGGCAACGGATAAGTGAATCTCGTCTGTCCGGCCTGGCAGGCTTACCGAGAACCCGCGATAGCAGTAAACAGTCCCTGGGCCATACACCAGGCACTACACAGCTCAACTGCACAGCTCCACTGTCACGGTGACTGCCGGCGTCTCCAATAACTTGTTGCCGTGCGGCAGCAAGGTGCCGGCTATGCTCCCAAAATAGGCACCGACGATTGCGAACAATATGCATGGGATGTGGCAACCCGGGGTGGCCTCCAGGTCACGGTGCTGGCAGCAGTGGTGTCAACTTGGCGAAATCAACCGCCCGGGATTCCCGGACAAGGAGCAAGCTGGTGGCGGAATTAGAATGGGCCAACGCCTGGGCGTTGCTGCTACTGGCCGGCCTGCCGGTCTGGTGGTGGTGTCGGCAGCGACGGCGCTGGCGTCGAGCTTTGCCCCATTCGCTGGTGCGTTTTCTCCGCCCACACTTGCCGCACAGACAAGGCTGGCGTTTCTGGATGGTGGAGATTCTCTGGAGTTTGGTTCTGTTGGCCGTGATATTGGCACTGGCGAGACCTCGCTGGCCTGACCCACAAGCCCGGATGCCCATTCGAGCGCTCGCCTGGATGCTGGTGGTGGACGTCAGCGGCAGCATGGCCGAGAAGGACTATTTCCACGCTGGCCAACCCGTCTCGCGAATGGAGGTGGCCAGGAATACACTTCGCCAACTGCTCAGTCAAGGAACCGCCACCAGTCCTCGCGAGGACCTCGTCGGCTTGGTAACGTTTGCCGTCTTTGTGCAGGACTTGGCTCCGCCAACGACCAACCACGCGGCCATTCTACACATGCTCGAACGAGCCGAGCCGATCAGTGCTCCGCCGGAATCGGCTACGAACATCGGCGACGCTCTGCTGACGGCGTTGTATGTGCTTCAACGCACGGCAGCACCCCAGCGGCGCATTCTACTGCTCAGCGACGGCGAGCACAATGTTCCGGAGGAAATCTTGCGTGGGGCACGCCATCCTGTGGAGGCAGCGCAACTGGCGCGCGCCTTGCGAATTCCGATTGACACGATTCGCGTTGGCCCCGACCCGCAGCAAGTGGATGATCCGCGCCTCCGCCGTGATGCCGAAACTGGTCGCCAAACGCTTCGACAGGTCGCCACGCTCACCGGCGGCATCGCTCTCGATGCACCCGACGAATCCGCTTTCCAACTGGCCGTGCAACAATGGGATCGGCTTGCTCGCCCTGTGGTAGTACGGCCGGAGTATTACCGGTATCAAGAAGCGTATCCCTGGCTCGGTGCTCTGGCCTTGCTGGCCACGATCGCCGCCGTTGCCTGCGAATGCACTATCGCCTTGCGTGTCCCCTGAACTGATAGCAAGGCGCATGGCGAGCAGCGAGTGAGTCGGCAGTGGCGGATGGCGAATAGCTAATGGCCAATGGTGCGTAGCCACAAGCAGCAATGACACTGACGCGAGGTGACCGGTGAGTTGGACGGATTATTTTGCCTATTCCTGGGCGTGGGTTTTGCTCATTTTGCTGCCGGTGCTATGGTGGTTGGGTCGAAGTCGGTCCCGACGTGCCCGACAACTAGCCCGGCAGGCTGCCGGTCTGCTGGGCTGGCAGCAAGTAGTGGGTTGGTCGGCCTGGCGCCGGCAAATGGGGCTGTTGCTGGCGGGACTCTTTCTGGTAATCGCTGCCACCGGGCCACAGTGGGGACATGACCCGAAACAGCGTGTCGCCTTCGGCCGGGACGTCGTTATCGTGCTGGACATCAGTCGGAGCATGCTTGCCCGTGATCGCAGCGATGCCCAGTCCACCCAGCTCTTGAGCCGACTTGAGCGTGCCAAATCCTATTTGGCCGACTGGCTCGATGTCCTGGAACGCCGGGGCGGCTATCGGCTCGGCGTGGTGTGGTTTGCAGGTCAGGCACGCCTGGTTTGCCCCTTGACGGATGATTACCAGCACGTGCGTGCCGTGATCGAATTGGCGCACCCGGATCTCTGGGGCCCCGCTGGTCGCCTGGCAATGAGCGAGCGCGGTGCCATCGGAACGAGCTTACGCCAAGCATTAGAAGTGGCAGTGGAAGCACACGACCCGGCCGCACGCGACTTTCAAGACATCCTGCTCATTAGCGATGGCGACGATCAGGACATTTCCCCTGCCGATTTGGCCGATCAAGCGCGCCAAAGAAGCATTCGCATTCACGCCCTGGGCGTCGGTCGCAGCGAACCTGCCGCTTACATTCCCGGACCGAATCCGCAGGAGTTCTTGCAATGGGATGGCCAGATCGTACAAACGCGCCGCCGAGACGATTTGCTCACAACGCTGGCCAGGGTTTCCGGTGGGGAATACATCCCGGAAGAAACTGCATCGCAGCCGCTGGTGCACTGGTGGGTGCACACGCTGTCGCGCGAACCGAAACGAGCCTGGTCGCCGTTCGGACCACCGCGCCCGAAGCAGCAAAGCGAACCTTTTTTTGCCGCCGCTTTGCTACTCTTTCTGGTAGCGCTGGCCTGATAGCTCGCTGCCGGGGCGTTGCCAATTCTTCTGGTGAACCGCAAAACCTTGTGGCAATGCAAAATTCCGCGCTGATACAATGGCGATGCTGCCCACTGCAAAAACTGACCCGCGAACTGCTGCGCCTGGGCCAGACCAGCCAGAACGAGGAATAGCCATGCAAGTGCGTGTCAAGCCAATGGGGATACTGCGTCAGCGACTGGGGGCCGGTGCTGTCACGGTAGAATTGCCCGAAGGCAGCACGCTGCAACAGTTGCTGGAAAAGCTGGCCCTGCCGACAGAAATGGTGCAGGTAGTTCTGGTCAACGACGAACGTGAAAAGAACCTGCAACGAATCCTGCACCAAGGCGATGAAATCACCCTGCTGGCACCCGTGGCTGGGGGCAGTAGCGGGACGCAGATCAGCACGCCGTGCACCTTGGGCGAAATCCAGGCAGTCATTCGCGCGCTCTATGGACAGAAAGACACCACCCGCGGGTTGCAAGGTTGCTTCTTGTGGTTCCTGGAGGAGGTGGGAGAGTTGTCAGCGGCAATTCGCCGGGAGGATCGCCAGGCGACTGCTATGGAATTAGCCGACGTCCTCGCCTGGCTAGCCACCCTCGCCAACGTCGCCGGCGTTGACCTTGCCGAAGTTTTTCTGTGCAAGTACGGGCAGCGGTGTCCTGGATGCGGAAAGTTACCTTGCGCTTGTCCGCCACAGGCGAAACCGTAAGCCCGACTTTTTGTCAGCCAACGGAGTAGCCCTGGCGCTTCCAACTACCCCACTAACTAGGTCGCGGTTGGCTGGTCAGTTTTCCCGAACTTGGCCCAGGCTTTGCCGAACGATTGCAAGGACTAACGCAGCAGGAAGCGAACGAGCAAGAAGAGCATCGCCCCGATTCCGCCCAGATTGCCCAGCCAGAAAATGAACATCTGTTTGAGCGCGTCCGCTCGCACGGCTTCGAGGCGAACTTCCAACGCGGCGAACCTCTGCGTGAAATAGCGTTCCTAGTCTTCCACTCTCTGACGCAGCTGTCGGTGCTCCTCGGGGACTTCCTGCAGTTCCTGCCGCATCTGGTTGACCTCAACTCCCAGTTGGCCAAACTGTTGCTTCAATCCATCCACCTCGGTTCGCACTTGGCGAACCTCTGCTTTCAATGCATTCACATCCGGTCGGAGTTGACCGACGTCCGCTTTCAATCCATCCACATCGGCTCGGAGTTCGTGAAATGCTTCATCTAACCGCTTTACCTCGGCGGTCAACGCTTGCAAATCCTGGCGTAGTTCGTTGACCTCGCTCCGTAGTTCCGTCACGTTTCGCTGGACGCAGGCACTGAGAGCCTGCAGGTCGTGCTGGAGTTGATGGACATCGGAGCGAAGTTGCCGTAACTGTTGCACCTCCAGCCGCAACTCGTGCAACTCGGAGCGATATTCTTGCAGGTCTTCGTTCGTGGCAGCGCGGCCGATGCGCAGCTTTCAGTAGTGCAACAGTGCTCGCGTTTCCTTTTCGTCCAGCCGCGGCTTGGGTTTGTCGTAAAGCTTCAGTGGCAAAAACACGCTTCCGCTTCCGTTCTGGCTTGCCGCAGCCATCCAAGACGGAGCTGTCAGTCTGGATAGCTACACCGTGTGGGAACTGGTAATACTTCACGGCTCGGCGAGTAAGTTTCTCGGATATTTGCCGGCCAATTCCGTGCGCTGCCACTCCGGCCAGCAGCGAACTCCTGCGCCAGCGAACCCTTTGCTTACCGGGCAATTGTGCGTAGGCTTATTGCGGATGGCAGCTTTGGCCGAGGCGATGTGTCGCGCTTTCGGCCGGACGCAGGAAGAACGGTCATGGAGATTCTGCAATATCCGCATCCGGCATTACGGTTTCCAGCGTGTCCCGTGCGGCGGGTGGACGGGGCCATTCGCCAGCTGGTGCAGGAGATGACACGCTTGTTATTGCAACATCACGGACTGGGGTTGGCGGCGCCGCAGGTCGGTTTTCCGTACCAGATTTTCCTGATCCGTCTGGACCGCGAGCAAGACGACCCACAGTCGGTGCAGGTGCTGCTTAACCCCGTGCTGAGCGATTTTCGTGGCTCGGTGGAAGAGGATGAGGGATGCCTAAGCTTTCCCGGGCTGTACCAGCCGATTCGTCGGGCTCGCTCGGTTCATCTGCGGGCGTTCGATCTTGAAGGGCGTGAAATCCGCCGCACGGTGGCGGGCCTGGAAGCCCGAGTCGTGCAACACGAGACCGACCACCTCCACGGTATTCTGTTCATCGACCGCATGAGCGAGACCGCGCGCCTGGCTAGTCGCGATTACCTGGAAGACCTCGTTCAGCGATACTGCGAAGCGCAGAAACGAGGCAAAATTCCACCCGACGAGGTGATCCTGGAGCAATTGAACGAACTCGCTGCGAGACAGAGCCTCACCGCGGCTAAGGTGCAGGAACCGGTCTAGCCATCCCTGCTCGCCATTCGCTATTCGCTACTTTCTATTGGCCCATTCATCATTCGCTATCAGGACGGCGTCATGCGGATCGTCATGATGGGAACCGGCCGGTTTGCCGAGCCGACGTTCGAGGCCTTGTTACACAGTCGCCATAAGGTGGTCGGACTCGTAGCCAATCCCGACCGACCCAGCGGCAGAGAACGGGAAATCGTGCGGGCTATCAAGAAAATCGCCCTGGCACACCAGGTTCCCGTCTTTCAGCCCGAAAGAATCAATACGCCGGAGGCCATCGCCGGACTGAAAGCCTTCGCACCGGATTTGCTGGTGGTGGCAGCCTATGGCCAGATTCTGGCTCCCGAGGTGCTGGCAGTGGCCCGGTACGGCGGCATTAACGTCCATGCGTCGCTGTTGCCGAAATATCGCGGTGCGGCACCGGTTGCCTGGGCTATCTACCACGGCGAGACTCGCACTGGCGTCACCATTATTCGTATGTCGCCGCAGATGGACGCCGGCGATATCCTCGCCCAGGAACAAGTTGAAATTCTGCCGGATGAAACTGCCGGTGAACTGGAAGCTCGACTGGCGGTGATCGGTGCCCGTCTGGCCCTGCAGGTCATTGACCAGATCGAATCGGGTCAGGTTCGTGCCATTCCTCAAGACCCAAGCCAGGCGACGCGGGCACCGAAGCTGAAGAAAGAGCACGGCCTGATTGACTGGTCGCGTTCGGCATCGCAGGTGGTAAACCAGATACGGGCGATGCAACCCTGGCCGACCGCCTACACTTTCTGGCACCGCCGCGACAAACCGTCACTGCGTCTGATCCTCCGCCAGGCGCGCGCATTGCCGGACGTTACCGACACAGGAGCGGCGGTCGTAAGCCCGCCGTGGGTTCCCCGCCCGGGAACCATCGTAACCGTTCGACCCGATGCGGTGCACGTTGCCAGCGGCAGCGGTATGGTGCAATTGCTGCGGGTACAGCCTGCCGGCGGCAAGGTGATGTCCATCGAGGAATTTCTCCGCGGTCATCGCATGCAGGTCGGCGATTGGCTAGGAGCCGAAAACCCATGAACCGATCGGCAACTAGGTTATCCTGGAAAAAGCTCACGCCACGCAGCCTAGCAGTCAGCATTTTGCTGGAATGCCGTCGCCATCACCGATTTGTTCAGGAAATCCTGGACGAGCAATTGGAACGCACAGGGCTAGCTCCGGCCGATCGCCGACTCGTGACGCAACTGGTGTATGGGGTGCAGAGACGTCGGCTAACATTGGATCGCCTGCTCCGACCGTTTATCACACGACCTTTGCATCGTGTGGAGCCGTGGATCTGGGAAGCGTTACGTGTTGGGGCCTACCAGCTGGTCCTGCTGACGCAAATTCCAGTTCATGCCGCCATTCATGAGACCGTGGAAGTCGCGGAACTAGCGGGCAAACCACGCGGCAAGGGCTTCCTCAATGCTGTGCTTCGCCGACTGGCCGAGATCGTCGCCGACGAATTCGTATCCGAACCCAGCGCGCAAGCGGTGCCTTTGGAAAACGGTCGCTATCGGTTACTCCGCCAGCCATTATTGCCCGATCCGCAGGACAAACCATTGGAATACATCGCCATCGCCTTCGCTTTGCCGCCGTGGCTGGTGTCGCGATGGGCGGAGCGATTCGACCGAAATGAGCTGTACCGTCTCGGTTTCTGGTTTGCCGTACCGCCGCCCACCTATGTGCGGGTCAATGTGTTGAAAACTTCCCGGGAAGCGTTACTGGAGCGTTTCCGTGCTGCTGGCATTGAATGCCAGCCGGGCCAACATCCTCAAGCCATTCGACTGGGACAACACATCGCCCCCCAGGAGTTGCCGGGCTTCCACGAGGGCTGGTTCACTGTCCAAGATGAATCTTCCATGCAGGTGGTCTCCGCATTGAATCCCCAGCCAGGTTGGCAGGTTCTCGACCTCTGCGCTGCACCGGGAGCAAAAACCACCCATTTGGCCGAATTGATGGGTAATCAGGGGCACATTCTGGCTTGCGATGTCGATCCGCGACGCCTGGCGGTGATCCCACGATTGGCAGAACGGCTGGGCGTGACCATGATCGAAACACTGCTGCTGTCGCCCAGAAGCGAACCTCCTTCCGGGCCGTTCGACGCCATTCTCGTGGACGTGCCCTGCAGCAATACTGGCGTGCTGGGTCGGCGACCGGAAGCACGCTGGAAAGTCTCTCCGCGTGCCCTTCGCAAACTTGTTCCCCTGCAAACCAAACTGCTCATCTACGCCGCCGAACGCGTTCGGCCTGGGGGCGTCGTTGTCTATTCCACCTGCAGCCTCGAACCGGAAGAAAATCGCACTGTCGTCCACAACGTTCTGAGCGTCATTCAAGACCTGCGACTGGAGGTCGAGGTGGACCAAATCCCGGGCCAGCCTGCTGATGGCGGTTATTATGCCCGTATCGTTCGCCGCAAGCTCTGAGTCGGATTCGTTTTTCATAAACTCCCTTGCCGGTTTTTTCGATATGCCCGAAGACAACGGCACTAATGCCGGTATGCCATGCACCGCCCCTGCCGAGCGACGCTGAACTGCCGGATGCGTCGCGTCACCGCCGAACTGCAAGGCGGCCAACGAGTTTCTCGTGAAAGGAGAACTGCGCATGCACTATACGCGCTCGCTCGGGCTAACGATGGGCTTGTTGGTGGGCAGCATCCTCCTAGCTGCGGAACCGGTGCGGGATGACAAGAAGCAGCCAACGTCGCCCGACCTCCAGCCCCCGCTCACCACAGCAGGGACTCCAGAACTGCAAGAACTGCTGCAACGGATCGAAATCCTGGAGCAGCAGAACCGCGAACTCCGCCAAGCCTTGCAACGGTTGCAGGAACGACTTCCGCAGTCTCCCCCGCCGGCCACTGATTCGGAGCGTACCACACTACCTGACATCGGCGAAGTGTCTGGTCCTTCGGTCCCTGACAAACCGAAAGGGTTCGACCCAGACGAATTGAAAAATAATCCCTGGCGGTTAATCGAATTGCGTGACCCTTCCCCGTGGATTCGCGCCAACTGGCAAAATGGTTTAGGCATTCAGTCTTCGGATGGTAGTTTTCGCATCCACGTCGGTGGCCGAACCCAGTTCGACACCGTCTGGATGACCGCCTCCGACCGCGTGCAAAATGCTCCGGGCGGTATCGGCAAAGTGCAGGATGCTTTCGCCTTTCGCCGCGCCCGACTGGAGGTGGACGGAAAGTTGTTCCACAACCTCGAATTCTTCTGCGAGTATGATTTCGTCAATGCTTTCGACTTCGAGCCATTAGACCCCGCGAAGGAGACCGATGTGGCTAACACACCTGTGCCCACCGATCTCTGGGCTCAGATTGTAGATCTTCCGATTCTCGGCAACATTCGCGTCGGTAACCAAAAACCACCGATCAGTTTTGAGCATCTTACCAGCAGTCGCTGGCTCAACTTCATGGAACGATCCTTCATGTTCGACGCCTTCATCGGGGGATTGGATAACGGCTTCCGTCCCGGAATACAGGTCTTCAACTGGAGTAGCGACGAGACGGTGACCTGGCAATTCGGGGTGTTCAAGAATAATAGCACTATATTCGGTTTCAATGTCGGAGACGGCGAGTATGATGCTACCGGACGCCTCACCTGGACTCCTGTCTATGCAGAGGATGGCAAGTACCTGGTCCACCTTGGTGTCGGGGCCAGTGCTCGCGACCTGGACAATGACCGCTACCGACTTCGTGCTCGCGTCATGGAACGAAATGGTCCTGGGCCCCTGGCGACTCGTCTTTCCGATGTTCATTTTCTGGGTGATACAATGTATGTCCTGGTGCCGGAATTCGCCCTGGTTTATGGGCCGTGGTCACTGGCTGCCGAATACTTCGCCACCTGGTTCACTGGTGTGGCTTTCCCGATCAACGCCCCGGTTCCTGTCGGCACCACTTTTTATCACGGTGCCTATATCGAAGTGCTATATTTCCTGACCGGCGAATATAGGCCTTATCTACGCCACGGTGGCTCAGGAGCCGCTTTCAATCGCGTGATCCCGAAGCAGAATTTCATCTATATAGACCGGGATGGCAATGTCGTTTTCGCCCCCGGTGCCTGGCAAGTCGGTATTCACTATCAGTATATAGACCTTGCGGACAAAGGTATCCCCGGAGCTATCCTGCACGACGTTACGCTGGGTCTGAATTGGTTCCTGAATCCTAATGCCAAGGTGCAATGGAATTATAGTATTACCCACCGCGATGCTGTCGGCTCGCCGGCGGACGGGTGGATACAGGGGTTCGGTATGCGCTTCGCTTTCGACTTCTAAACGCAGGCAAAATAATCGTCGGCGACATCGCGCTTTCTGGAGGCATCGCGTTGCAGCACTCATATTTCTTAGTTACGCGTATTGGTGATCGAACTCCCAAATATATAGACCGGCGTGGCCGAGCATCAGGACCGGATGTCAGCGGCAGAATGTTCGTGGTTGCGGGAATTCCGGGCGATCGGGCGAAATTTCGCGGTCAGACTTTCCCAGTCCAAAACAAGGGAGCCCCCAGCCTTTTCGTGCTGTTTTTCCCAATTTGTCAACAGGTCCAGGCATGCGTGGTCTATATAGGTCAAGTTCTCGAGATGAACATGCAACTCGTAATCGCTGGGTACTCTAAGCAGAGTATCTGCTAATTTCGGCAGGCGAATAAATGTGGCCGAGCCGGATAAGTATAAATTGGCCTTGCGACCTTCGTGGTCCAGATCCAGGCGAATGTCAAGATGGGAGAAAATATAAAGCAAGCGCAATAAGGCTAACACTACACCCGTGACGATACCTGTAAGCAAGTCCACTATGACGATGGTCCCCATGGTGGCGACATAAACCAGGAACTCGCCTTTACCGAGCTTCCAGAAAGTAGCGAAATTTCGCCATTTGAAAAGCTTAGCACCTGTATAAACGAGTATAGCAGCAAGACTCGACACAGGGATCAAACGTAAGACTTGCGGAAAGAGTGCGCAGAATAGGAGCAACCACACACCGTGGAGAATGGCGGATAGACGCGTACGTGCACCGGACTGAATATTAGTGGCCGTGCGGACAATGACTCCGGTCATAGGCAGAAGTTGAAAGGCACCGCAGATGGAATTACCAATGCCCTGGGCTAACAATTCCCGGTCATAGTTAGTGCGCGGGGCGTGTTGTTGCATGGCGTCGGCCGCAGTGGCAGTGAGCAAGGTTTCGGCGCTGGCTACGAATGCCAGAGCTAAGCTGGCCAGAATTAAAGATAGGCCCATCTGCGACCAATCGAGATCGAAGGAAATGCGGCCGGTGGCATCAAGGATATTGTCTGGCATCTGCACATACTTGACAGAAGCATCTAACAAAGCAGCTAAGACAGCGGCCAGCATCACGCCTATCAACGGTCCAGGAATAAAACGAATCCGCCGCGGGGCCAGGTTGACCCAGAGAGTTATGATCAGGATGGTGGTTAGTCCCACCAGGGCAGCCGAGCGATGTTCTGGTGCAGTGAGACCCTTGTAAACGGCTTCTGGGATGGTAAGCAGGTTAATGACACCGCCGAACTGTTTGCCAGTGCCCGGGGGCGTGTCATCCACCAGGATGTGAAACTGAGAGGCGAAAATCAGGGCCCCGATGCCGGCGAGCATTCCTTCGACAACTGCTGGTGGCACGGCACGAAACCATTGCCCCAATCGCAGAAGCCCTGCCAGCAACTGAATCACGCCAGCGAAAAAGACAATGACCGCCAACTGGTCCCAACCGAACTGTTCGATGAACTGGCTGACGATCACTGCCAGGCCAGCGGCGGGGCCCGTAACTTGCAGAGGACAGCCGGCCAGGCTACCGACCACAATACCGCCGACGATGGCCGTCAAAATACCCACTGCCGCTGCTTTTTCCATGGGTACGCCGGAAGCGATGGCGATGCCCATCGAAAGTGGCACCGCCACCAGAAAGACCACAATCGAAGCCAGAAAATCCTCTATCAGCCAATGGCGTGAAGGGGTAGTCGTCGTCACGGGGAAGTCCTCCTTTGCGGATGGTCAGGCAGTTGTGTGAGGCACAAGGGTTGGTTCGTCCTTGTGGCATTAAGACGGAGTTAGACGAACGGGCCAGTGGGATGAGATCGGTTGCCCACCGGTATCCTGAAGCGGAGCGAATTGAGCGGTGTCTTGCCGATACGCATAAATTTCGCCGGTTTCGATAGAGTACAGCCAACCGTGCAAAGCCAGTTCGCAGCGCGCGACTGCAGCGACGACGGCCGGGTGTGTAAGCAGGTTGTCCAGTTGCACCAGGACGTTAAAACGAACGGCCCAGTGGAGCCGTTCTTCGTCGGACAGACTCCTAGCATGAGTTTGTGCCAGAGCCGATACGCGCAAGCTGGGCTCAAGGCAACGACACAACCAGGGCAGTTGCGAACGCAAGGAGTCGAGTTGCAGCATAGCCCGGACGGCTCCGCATTGGGTGTGGCCCATGACTACAATGTGCCGAACCTTCAGGCCGAGCACGGCGAATTCAATGGTCCCTGCTTCCGCAGAAGCGTGGTCGCTGAATGGAGGAACGAGGTTTCCCGCGTTGCGCAGGACAAAAAGATCGCCCGGGTCGGCCTGGAAAATCAGTGCCGGCTCAATGCGGGAGTCGGCACAGGTGATGAGCATGACTTGCGGTTGCTGCCCCCGTGCCAGTTGGGCCAGCAGGTCGCGATGCGATGGACAGTATTGCGTGCGGAACTGCTCGTACCCTTGAATCAGTTGCTCCAGGGTTTTCATGACACACTCCTCCAGCAGGCGCATTGTCCCGTTAGGGAAGTCAGAGCGCAAAGGATTCGGGAGGTTCCAACAGGGCCAAGAAGTGGAGTGTTTTAGCAACGCAAGGGCAAACGCGAGCAAAGCCCCCAGGCTGGACGCGCACGATTTGCCAACTGCGTCGTGGAATTGGTCAGGCTGGGTGTGGGATGGATGACTCCCGATACTCTTGGCGGAAGGGATTGCGAGCGATGTCGCTGAACCCAGTACCTAGACCGCCGCACGCAACTGTTAAAGAGAACTGCCTCACAACTGGCGAAACATGCGTGGCTTGAGGACTTCAGGGTGTCCGGTTCGACTTCGCGGCAGCACTGCCAAACAGTACCGAGCGAAACGGCTGGTGTGGCCGCGTTCAGAACACTCAGCGCCGCCAGGACGAGGCACAAGGGAACCTGATAACAGCTCCACGGGCGGAGCCAGGAGCCGTCGCGAACGCTTATCCTGGCAGTCACCGATGCGTAGGCCTGCAATATGGCTTCGGGCAGAAGGATCATGGTGAAGCACTTAGTATATGGGTTGTGCGGTTAATTTCTTAAGACAGGTTCATCGCCTTGTCAAGAGCGTGGCGAAACCTGGGCTTGACAGGTTAGCAGTGAATGTGGCAGAAAGCATAGGACTGTTTGCCAGCCCCGGCCGGCGCAATCCGGGAAGCGGCTCGTCTATAGAGCAATGACCATGCTGCGAGTGATTCGTCGCCAACGAGGTAGCGGTTGAATCGCGATGAAATCGGACCCGCACGCTTACACAAGTGAGCCAACAGGAACTGATAGCCCACCGGCGCCGGTAACGGCGTTCTTATTGGCGGACACAAAGCAAGAAAGTGCGGGAACCGGGAGTGGAAGTGAATCCGGATGGCGAAGGCGTTGGCAAATTCCTGTATTCGTGGCTGGTTTGGTGGCGGCTGCGATTACCCTATGGTGGCAGCCGTGGCGCACAGGCCGAGGGCTTGCCGACTGGCAAACGCTTACGGCACAGGCGCTGGCTGCGGAAGAGGCTGGCGATTACCCTACTGCTCGTCAGTTAGCCGAACGGGTTTTGGCAAGTTCGGCGACAAGTCGGCAGCAAGCCTTGGCAGCTCTGGTGCTGGCGGGTTGCTTGCTGGCCGAAGTAGACGCTCTTTCGTCCGACGGCAGCGAGGTGGCGATGGCGACGAATGTGCCGTCGCCCAGCCAGGTCCCGCCGGAACTGCTGCAACAGATCGAGTCGGCCCTGGAGTTGGCGGAACGGCTTGGCTTACCGCGAGACTGGCAACCGCGCTGGTACTATCGCAAATTGTGGTGTCAGGTGCTGCGTGGGGAAGCGCCCGCGGACTGGCCGCAGCGGATTTATCAGTTGCTCGATGAGTCGCCGGCCGATCGCCCCCTTGGTTACGAGAGACTTGTGCGCTATTACTTGCGGCGATTGGCGGAGCAACCGCAACGCCGTCCCCAGGAGATTCAAGCCGACTGGCAGTTTGCCTTGGAAGCGAGCGAACGGCTGCTATTACAACCGGAAATCCGCGAACTTCAAGGAGCGCGGCTGCGGCATGCCCAATTGTTAATGCGGCTACAACGCTACAGCGAAGCGCGGGAAGTACTGGCACGCATTCCCGTACACGATCCCCGTTATCCCGAAGCCCTGCATCTGTTGGCGAAATCCTGGTTCGAGGAAAATCGCCACGAAGAAGCTGCCCAGACCTGGAACCGGTTATTACAACTGGTTCCGGACAGCTGGCCGACATTGCCGCAGGTTCTTTTCTGGCTGGGCGTGTGTTATGCCGATAGCTTGAACCAACCTGCCGAGGCAGAGCGCGTTTGGCAACGCTTGCTCGACACCCAGCCGGGCGCCTCTGCGGAACGACAAGCGGCACAACTGCGTCTGGCATTGCTACGACAGCAGAACGGGCAGGATAGCGAAGCCTTGCGCCTGGCGCAATCGGCACTGCAGGGTTCGATCTTGGCCAATCCCTATGTGCGTGTCGAGCAACTGGAGAACTGGTTGCAGCAAATGTGGCGTGGCTGGATGGAAACGCAGCGCTACGACTTGGCACGGGAGCTGGCGCGGAGTTGGCAGGCAGTGGTCGGCAAGAAAGCCTCGGCTAATCGGGCACTGGCTTGGTCGGTGTGGCACTGGGCCGAGCGCTACTGGCAACGCCAGCAAGAAGGTGAAGAATTGACCGGGGAAGAGCAGTCGGCCATGCTGTCGGCGTTTCGCGAGGCCGGGCAAATCTTCGAGGAAACCGCCCGGATCAGCGAGGATTCGACGACCGATTCTGGCTACGCTGCTTACCCTGTCCTTTTCCTAAGAGGTGAAGGTGGCGAGAGCGCTGGTTCGGTGCCGGAAAGGATTCGCCTGTTATACCAGGCGGCACTTTGCTTTCAGCGGGGGCAGGATTACCCTCGCGCAATTCGCTTGCTGGAACAAGCGCTGAGTGAACTAGATAAACTCGCTCCAGGCAAGACCTCGGGTTGGCCCAGCCTCGACCAGGATGCCTTGCGCCAGGAAATGTTGGTAACGCTGGGAGAATGCTGGCAGCAACTCAAGCTGGCCCAGAAGGCCGTCGAAGCTTTGCACAAGTCGCTGGTGCTTCAGGGACCGCATCGGATTCGCGGATACTACCAGCTGGCCCTGGCTCTGATGGACCTTGGCAAACTGGACGAGGCGGAAAACGCTTTACGCGAAATCCTGGCGGTGCCGGTCAGTGCCAACGAACCGTTGGAATATCGCAAGGCGTTATCGGCCCTGGGGCACCTTCACTATCGCCGTGAGCAATACGAAACCGCCGCGGAGTATCTCGACAAAGCAATCAGCCGCTACCGTCCCGACTCCCCGCAGAGTTTCTCTTTGCGCTACTGGCTGGGAGAATGCTACCGTCTGGCGGGTAAGCAGGAGGACCGCAAGGCTATTGCCGCCGATACCGAAACCCGCCGGCAGTTCCATCGCCAGCAAAAACGCAAGTACCTCAGCCGTGCCGTCGAGGTTTTTGAGGCGTTAGCGCAAAGTTTGCTGGCCCGGGAGAAGAAACAGACGCTCTCGGGGGAACTGGCGGTATTATTGCGGGAAAGTCGGTTTGCACTGGCCGATTGTTATTTTCACCTGGGCGAATACGAAAAAGCGGCAGCGGTGTATGAAACGCTGGGACGCGAGTATGACCGGCAGCTGGCAGGTTTGCGTGCCTGGTTCGAAGCCCGGCGAGCGCATTTGGCTGCGCAACGTTTTGACGAAGCGCTGCGCGCGGTCGCTCAAGCGCAACGCGTCCTCGAACAACTCCGCGACGACGACCTGGCTCCGACCCGCATGACGCGCCAGCAGTGGCAGCAGTATCTTGAAGAAGCTCGCCAGAATACCCGATTGCCGGAAACCAAACCGTAGTCGCCCGCAGATTTGTCGCGCCACCGAGCCGGAGTGGTAACCACCAGGACGCAAAGACGCGAAGGGAGAACTGGGGTTGCCGGCTTTGTATCCTTGTGCTTGATGTCTTCGTGGTCAGCCGACTGGTGATGCAGTCCCGGCCAGTTGACACGGGGGATTACGCTTCCCCGCTCGTCGCGGGGCAGCGGCATATATTGAATCGGTCGGGGGTAAGTATTACGGCGGCACGGCGGTAAACGTTCCGATTCCGTGAGACCGGATGCCACGGACAAGCTGTGCAGCCCTGCGTGTGCCGGATGGAAAGCGAGTGGCTGTGCTCGGAGGCTGCTGCGCTGGCAGCGGATTGTCCAGGCGATGGCGGAAGCGGAAAGCGTGAGCCTCTGAGGGATGCCCTATGGCAGGCTTAGCGAGTGACGACTGGCCAGTGGCGAGTAGAAGCAGCGACGTGAAGGAACCGGACGATGCGCCGCCACCGTTGCTGCGGATTATTGAGGCGCTCTGCTTCGTGGAGGGCAGAGCCGTAACAGCTCGCCAGGCTACCGAGATCATTCCCGGTTTGACGGAGGAGCAATTTCGCCAGGCCGTCGCCGAACTCCAACGGCGATATCGCGAACAAGGGCGGGCTTATGGTTTTGTGCGGGACGGCGAAGGGTACCTGCTCACCTTGCGTCCGCAATACCGTTTTCTGGTGGAGCGACTCTATAGTGGAAAGAAAGAGGCAGTGCTGTCGTTGGCGGCCATCGAAGTGTTGGCAATCGTAGCGTACCGGCAACCGGTTTCGCGGAGCACGATCGAAGCCCTTCGCGGCCGCGACAGCACCGCGGCGATTCGGCAATTGTTGCGCCGTGGCTTAATCGCGGTGCAACCACGCAGCCCTGCTCACACTGACTCGCCAGCTGCTACCGCAGCCGACCATCCGGCGGTCGTTTCCCGGTCTTCGTCAACGGCGGCCGTTGGCCCGAATAGTTGCGGTACTGGGAACAACCTTTCCTTGCCAGATGCCGCCGCTAGTTCATCGCCGGCGCCCGGCACAGCGGAGGCGAGAGCGAGCACTGTTACCGACGGTGTTCGCAAAGCTGCCCTGCAGGGGTCGCAGGCCAATACCGCGTCTTCTGCAACCGCAAGCCGTCGTGAACAGTATTACGTTACCACTCCGCGATTCCTGGAACTGTTCGGTCTGCGGGACCTCAGTGACCTGCCACGCACAGATGATCTCGAAGTCCTGTGATTGGTAGCAGGCTGTACCGGTGCATTAGCCACGAACGCACGAAGACACCAAGGTTCAAAGACGGCTAGTCAAGTTGTTTCCTGGTGTCCTGGTGTCTTGATGGTTACAGGAACTGATGGGCGAGCCAGGCGAACTGTTCGCGAGTCCGCAGTGGAGTAAAATGTAGCAGCGCTGCCTACTACCGGTGGGCTGGCCACGAAGGCACGAAGACACCAAGGTTCAAGGACAGCAAGCCGAGTTTTTTCTTCGTGGCTTAGCGGATTCAGGTCCCATCGAGGGGCAAGTCAGGAAGATTGCCGGCGTAGCTCAACGGCAGAGCACCGCTTTCGTAAAGCGGGGGTTGTGGGTTCAAATCCCACCGCCGGCTTTTTGCCGTTCCGAGCCCAGCCAATGGCGGCCACAATGGAGGTTCGCAAGCGGTTCCACTGTTTTTGCTGCGGGCTTTGCCCCGATGCAGTATCATTTCGCCGAGCGTAGGTGGATTGGAATGCGCCGGGTTGATGCAGGGGGATGTGGCGGCAGGTATGCACCGCGTCCAGGCTGGCTCGCTACAATGCTTCGAGAGCCGACGGAGTAACTCTCCGGCGGTACGCACGATTGCAGGATTCGGGATCGGCAACGCAGAGAGCGCGGCTGGAGTTAACCATGAAACTGGGCAAGAGCACACGCGAGGCCTTCGGGCTGGCACTGGCGGAACTGGGCGAACGGGATGGGGATATCGTGGTATTGGACGGTGATGTGCACAATTCGACGCGCACGGAGCATTTTGCGCGACGGTTCCCGGAACGATTCTTCAATGTGGGTATTGCGGAATCGAATCTGGTGAGTGTGGCCAGTGGGCTGGCGGCCAGTGGCAAAAGGCCGTGGTTGGCAAGCTTTGCGTGTTTCGTGATGTGCAATGCTTTTGATCAGTTGCGGATGTCGGTAGCATTTCCGGCACTGGATGTGAAAGTGGTCGGCAGCCATGCGGGGATTTCCATCGGCGAAGACGGCCCCTCGCAGATGGGGATCGAAGATGTGGCGTTGGCCTGCGTGTTGCCGAACTTTACCGTAGTGGTGCCGGCGGACGAGCACAGTACCCGCCAGGCAGTTTTCGCGCTGGCGGAGAATAAAGGGCCGGCCTATTTGCGTGTCGGCAGGCCCAATGTCCCTATCGTCTATGAGTCGAACGCCCCGTTTACTCTCGGCCAGGCGAACTTGCTCCGCGATGGCCGTGATGTCACCATTATCGCCAATGGTTTGATGGTCTCGGCCGCGCTGCAGGCTGCCGAAGATTTGGCCCGGCAGGGGATCAGCGTACGGGTGCTCGATATGCACACAGTTAAGCCGCTTGACCATCAGGCCATTGCCCAGGCGGCGCGGGAGACTGGCCGCATTGTCGTAGCCGAAGAGCATCTCAAGCGCGGCGGCCTGGGCAGTGCGGTGGCTCAGGTGGTGGTGGAACAATGTCCTGTACCCATGCGGTTTGTCGCGCTGAATGACACCTATGCCGAGTCCGGTTCGCCGGAAGAGTTGTTGCGGAAATACGGCCTGACCGCAGCCGATATTGTCCGGGCTGTGCACAGCCTGATGTAGGCGACCGCTGGTTTGCGTCGGCCTAGAATGAAGTTTGGAGAATCGGGCTAGCCTCAAAGACGGCATCGAGCCGACACCTGTCGGTAGCAGCGATGGACTGGAACCGCGTCAGCGTGATTTGTTTTGCCGCGAGCTATGGCGTGGCCTGGCTGGCGGAAGTGCTGCGCCTGTGGAAACCGGACTGGAAACCGCTGCGGCTGGTGATGCTCGGTTTTACCGCGGCCGGGCTGGTAGCTCACACCGCTTATCTGGCGACGCGCTGGGCGCCCATAGGTGGGGAAGGGCGGTCGTTGATGTGGTTGGCATGGATTGTGGCTTTCCTCGGATTGTACGGTGCGGTACATTATCGGCGAATTGCCTGGGCGTTGTTTGTGCTACCGGTGGTGCTGGGCCTGATCACACTGGGCAGCAGCCTGGCTGGCAAGCAAGGTCTCCCCAGCCTGGTCGGGCCAATGGATACCTGGCTCATCACCGCTCACGTGGCTCTTTTGATACTGGGCGGAGTCGGGGTCTGCGTCAGTTTTATTGCCGGCGTCATGTATCTGGTGCAATCGTGGCGGTTGCGGCACAAACAGGCGTTGGGCAATGGCCTGCGGCTGCTGAGCCTGGAACGCCTGGAAGCAATGATTCGCCACGGGGTCGCCTGGGCCTTTCCACTCTGGACTGCCGGTGTCGTTATGGGGCTGATTATGCTCTGGCCGCGGCAGGAATGGAGCTGGTTCGATCCCAAGGTGCTCAGCGGTGCCTTGCTGGTGGTAGTTTTCGCGTTGCTATTGGATTTGCGTTACCGCCAGCATGAACGGGGCAGGCGGTTTGCCTGGGGAGCGATCCTCGCCTTTGTCCTGCTGCTGCTGGCGCTCAGTATTGAGACGTTTGCACCCAGTTGGCACAGGTTCGGAGGAGGATCATGAACGTCACCGTCATCGGGGCCAATCACCGAACCATGCCCATGGGTTTACGAGAACGGCTGGCGGTGGGACGCGAGCAGATGCCCACCATGCTCACGGAATTGCAGGCACGCTTCGCCCCGGAGGTGGTCGTGCTCAGCACCTGTAATCGCTTCGAGGTGTATCTGGCACGGCTAAGCGGTGAGCTATTACCGAGCGCCGCCGTGCTGGCCGAATGGTTGGCCGCACGACTCACCACCGCCAGTACGCAGAGCTTGCATCCCTCGGGTTCTGCAGGTTTGCCGGTGTCGGCGGGTATCACGGCGGTGGAGTTGCAGCGCTATCTTTACCAGTATCAGCAGCGGGAAGCAGTGCGGCATTTGTTTCGGGTGGCGTGCGGGCTAGATAGTCTGGTGGTCGGCGAGGATCAGATCGCCAATCAGGTAAAGTCGGCTTATGAGCAGGCGCAGCAAGTGGGCACGGTAGGGCCGCTGTTACATGCGCTGTTCCAGCAAGCGCGAGTCGTGAGCAAGCGTGTGCGGCGTGAAACCGGCGTTGCCCAGGGAAAAATGTCGGTGGCCAGCCTCGGACTGGATTACCTGCGGCAGGTGTTTGCCAGCTTCCGCGATAAGACGGTGCTGCTTCTGGGTGCCGGCAAAATTGGCGAACTGACCTTGAAGCATCTGCTGGCGTTGCGGCCGAAGCGGGTGCTGGTCTGCAATCGCAGCCGCCACAAAGCGGAAATACTGGCGCAGGCTTACCAGGGTGAGGTCTGGCCATGGGACCGCCTCGACGACGCTCTGGTGGAGGCGGATATTATTCTTAGCGCTACCGGTTCGCAGGAAGTGGTGGTTACCCGGCAGCGCTTGGAAAAGGTACTCCCGAACCGATTGGGTCGGCGTATGGCCATCTTAGACCTGGCTGTGCCTCGCGATTTTGACCCTGCAATTGCCGAACTCGAGGAGGTGGACTTGCTGCTCAACGTGGACGACCTGCATCGTATTCGCGACGAGGTGTTGCGGGAACGGCTCAAACATGTCCCGGCGGCGGAAGCATTGGTGCAAAGTGAGACGGATAGTTTTATCGCCGATTGGGCGCGAAGGAGTTTAGGCCCGGCCATCGCTCGGCTGTGCCAAGAGTGGGAACGCATCCGCCTGGAAGTGCAGCAGCAATGCCTGAGTCGCCTCAATGGCAAGCTGTCCCCGGAAGACCTGGCGATCATCGAGGGAGCGTTCCGCCTGTTGCAGAATAAATACTTGCATGTGCCACTGACCGCACTGCGAGAAGAAGTCCAGCGCGGCGGGCGATTACTGGAAGCGTTACTACGTTTATTTGGCCTGCACACCAGTTCGGATTGAAACGGTCAGGAACGCAAGAGTACCTATGCCTGACATACGGGGCAGAAGCGACGAATTACGCCTCGCTAGCGGGCAAACGCCCACGAGAATCCGGCACGGTCAGCCGATGCCAGGTCACGGAGGCACAGGGGAACTCAGTAGCACCTGACGAAAAAGCCACTTTGGTCGGCATGGAAAGCCGACCAGGTCCGACCCAAGCGGCATTTGCTGGAATCATCACCACCCACGTCCCAACCTTGCTCCGGGCAACCCCGAAGGTGATCGCCCCTCCTGGCGACAGGACTGGCCAGGCCGCTTGATCCTGCCCCTGTTCCCCCGTGACGAGGCCGATCCGGTGCCGGATCGGCTTCGTGCTTTAAAGCCGAGTCGCTTGCACCCGAAATTGCCGTTGCCGATCAGCCGTCCCGCTGGTTATAAGCAGCGTTGACGGCTACAAGCGTCCCGCAGCCCGTCACCGGGTGGCCTGCCGACGAGTGGAGACAAATGCAGCCAGATTTTGCTCCGCCGCAGCGCCGTGGAATGGACAGCGCCCGATTCCACAGGCGGCCAGGTTGTACGCGGGTCAGGGGAGGAGAAGTGCATGGCCGAGAACAACGCGGTTCGACACCCTGCCGACGCCGCCGGCCAGCATGTCCCGGTGCTGCTGGCTGCCGTGCTCCAATATTTGAATCCGCAGCCCGGACAATGTATCGCCGACGTCACCGTGGGCGCTGGTGGACACGCCCAGGCCATCGCCGAGCGAATCGGCCCGACGGGAACTTTGCTGGCTCTGGATCAGGACCCGACCATGCTCGCTCTGGCGCAACGCCGGAACTATCCCTGCCGGGTGATCTGGCGGCATAGCCGCTTCGAGCAGCTCGACCAGGTGTTGCAGGAAACGGGTCTGGGCAGGCTGCACGGGGTGTTGGCCGATCTCGGGTTTGCCAGTGACCAGTTAGCAGACCCGCGGCGTGGCTTGAGTTTTCAGCACGATGGCCCACTGGACATGCGACTGGATCCGACCTCGGCTCGACCAACGGCGGCGGATTTGCTGGCCCAGCTCAGCGAGCGCGAACTGGCTGACATCCTCTGGCGTTATGGCGAGGAACGATTCAGTCGTCGCATCGCTCACCGGATTGTCCAGGTACGACACCGCCAACCCCTGCGTACCACCCTGCAACTGGCAGAGTTGGTTCGCTCCTGCTTGCCGCGCCGGGCTGGCCGCATTGACCCCGCCACACGCACCTTTCAGGCCCTGCGTATTGCCGTCAATGACGAATTGAGCGCCCTGGAGCAATTCCTCCGCATTTTGCCCAATTGTCTTGTTGGCGGCGGACGGGCGGTGATTATCAGCTTCCACTCGCTGGAAGATCGCCTGGTCAAACAGGCCTTTCGACAGAAGGAGATCTGGGTGGTGCTGACGAAAAAACCGGTGCGTCCAGAAGCGGCCGAGATTCGTGCTAACCCCCCGGCACGCAGCGCCCGTTTGCGGGCGGCCGAACGTATCGCGGATGACCCGATGGCCAACCGTCACGCCATCCCACAGGAGACCGAGCATGACTCGCGAAACTAAGGTCGGTCTGGGCGTGGCCGCTACCGTCTTTGTTGTGGTCGGCGGTGCTCTGACGTATAAGCTTTACTTTCTATCGCTGCCCGCCACTCAAGTTGCTCAGTCCACAACGTCATCGGTGTCCCAGCCGCAGGTTGTTCCGGCACGGTCGGAAGCTTCCAGCGCTGCGACAGGTGCCTCCGACCCTGGCCAGCATGGGCTTACACTAGCGGCTGCCTCAGAGAAAACCGCACCGTTCTCGCCAGAAATCCGCTCGAACGCAGCAACTGCCTCAGCTGCCGCAACCATTGCGGAATCGCAGCAACCGGCATCAACGGAAACCGTACCGCCGCCTCCGCCCATTATCATCACCGACAAACCGCCCACCTCTTTACCCGGTGCCGAAAAGTCGGCGACAAAGCCTGGCGATTCTTCCAAACCGGCAGAATCGGCAACGGTGCGAACGACGGTTCCCGTGCCAGCCGAACCACCCAGCAGCCCATTCAACAACGCCACAACTCCTCCGACTGAACCCGCGTCGCTCAATAAGCCAGCAGCGTCAATCGTTCCGAAGTCTCCGGCGACTGCGGAATCTTCTCCGCCAACACCAGGGGCCAAGCCTGCCACAACGGGCAATATCGGCCCTGCCGATAGAAGCTTGCAAACTCCATCCCCGGTCACGCTAACCCCACCCGGCACAAGCGAGGGCAAACCGTCGGTGCCAGAGTCGGCAAACCAGCCGCCGACTCGCGAAACCACGGGTGTTTTGCTGGAAAAACCGGTGGCTGCGAAACCGTCAGAACCGAGCAGTTCGAGCGGGAGTCCGACATCGCCAACCTCCGCCACCTCCTCTGTTTCCGCATCCGCATCGAACACGCCGGGCTCGACCGTTACCGTGCCACCGCCACCTTCTTCCGAGGCTTTCGACCGCAGTTATCCAGCACCACCACCGCCTGCGTCTCTGGTGGCGGGCAGCGGAAGTCCTCAGTGGTCTGGGGGACGCGACAACAAACCGAAACCGGAGGACGCCATTCCGGTTATCGTTCGACCACAAACGCAGCCACTTACTCCGCCGCCTCCCGATGCCTATCCGGTCAAAATCAGCCCGCAACCACCCCGCGGTCGTGGGGAGTCAACAGAGAGCGGGGGACGTAAGTCCCCGGTAGTGCTGGATTACGAGGTGCAACGCTACACTGCCCAGCCTGGCGAGACTTGGGAAAGCATCAGTCGCAGCAAATACGGTTCGGAACGGTTCGCGCGTGCTCTGGCCGCATTTAACCGGGATCGCAATCCCGGTCTGACGGCTCCGATGCCAGGTGCAAGCATTCTGCTGCCTCCGGCCGACATTTTGCAATTTCGCTATCCGCAACTGATCAACGGCCCTTCGCAGCCCTTGTCCAGTCCCGCGGCAACATCCGGAGCCAATGCGGTCAACACGTTACCCACTGCTGGTACGCCGGCGCCTTCGTCTCCGGTGAACCCGGGTGCTTACAAGCTCTATCGCGTGCAGCCAAACGATACTATATGGCTGATTGCCAAGCGAACACTCGGCAGTGGCGATCGCTGGCCCGAGATTCTTCGCCTGAACCGCGATGTGCTCCGTGACGTCAACCAGTTGCCGCCTGGCCTGGTCCTGCGGCTACCGCCAGATGCTCGTGTGGACGAGAATGCTCCGCCGCGATAACATATAGCAACTCGCTGGGTCGAGGAAATGGCCCAGCGTTATTTCTTAGGAATCTTGGCGTCTGTCGAAACGGGTGCGTCGGGGCGTAAGCCTCCGCGCTGGAATACAGCGCGGGTCTAAGCCCCTGTGTAGGTGAGGCAACTGCTCGTCCCGTCGGCGGACATGCTTGCGAAAACTACAGGGACAGGTGCAACTATGGCCGTTCCTAAGCGACGAACTTCCCGCAGCAAACAGGGCAAACGCCGCAGCCACCTCCACGCCACGCCTATTCAGATCACCTATTGTCCGCGTTGCGGCGAGCCGGTCTTGCCCCATCGCGTCTGCCCCAACTGCGGCAACTATCGCGACCGTACTTTCCAGAAAGAAGAAAAGCAAGAGAAATAGTCGGGCTACCAGCTAGCCTTATGGTCGGTGGTGTTGCCAGGCAAAGATAAGCAAACCACCGGCAACAAGGCGAAGTCGGCTAATCCTTGCACCAGCGGATTCTGGTTGTCATAAAGGGCACCGCCATGCGAATAGCTGTGGATGCCATGGGCGGCGATTACGCTCCCGGACCCATCGTCGCCGGAGCTATTGAGGCGCTGCGCGCCGACAACTCTTTACGCATTGTCCTGGTGGGCGAGCAAGGCGCCATCCAGCAAGCTTTGCACCAGTCGGGTCAATTAACTTCCAAAGAGCAGGACCGGCTGGATATTTTCCACTGTTCGCAAGTGATCACCATGGAAGACAGCCCCGTGGCCGGGTTGCGGCAAAAACCGGACAGCTCGATCGTAAGACTGTGGCAATTGCTGGCGGAACGCAAGGTCGAAGCCATTGTCTCCGCGGGTAACACCGGGGCGATGGTCGCCGCCGGCTTACGTTTACGCCGATTCCTTCCCCACGTCAGCCGACCTGGCATCGCCGCTACTATGCCGACCATGAAGGGGCCTTGCGTCCTGCTCGATGTCGGTGCCAATGTCAGTCCCCGACCCATGCATCTGTACCAGTACGGGGTGATGGGCGCTATTTACGCTAAACACGTCCTGAAGAAGGAACGCCCGACCATCGGCTTGATGAACGTGGGTACCGAAGAGGCGAAAGGACACGAACTCGCCAGAGAAACGCACGCCTTGTTCGATAGCAGCCCCCTCCGCGACCAGTTCATTGGCAACATCGAAGGTCGCGACATCCACCGTGGAGTGGCGGATGTGATTGTCAGCGACGGATTTGTCGGCAATGTAATCCTGAAGTGCTGCGAAGGGGTGTTTGAGTTTATCATGCACGTCACCGCAGCCGAGTTGGCCAAACAGTTGCACAGCGAACGCGAACCGGGTCAGCAGGTCATCCAGCATTTGATCGAGACCTACGACTACAGTTCGCAAGGAGGTGCACCGCTCCTGGGCATTGACGGTATCTGCATCATCTGCCACGGTGCCAGCGGCGCCAAAGCGATTCGCAACGCTGTCGGCATGGCGGCGCGGCTGGCGGCTTCCGGACTGAACCAGATTATTGTCCAGGAACTGGAGACCACTCCCCTGATCGGTGCGCCTGCTGAAGCAGGATAGCTCGCAGGTTCTGCTGCAGCCTGGCGGGCCGCCACTCGCTAATCTGGCAAGCCCCAGAGCCGCGTCACAAGACGCCTAACCACGAACACACTAAGCCACAAATGTAGGGAGACAGCAACTGCAATTCTCCCTTTGCATCTTTATGACATGGTGGTGGCATTCGGAGCCAGCAGGAAGCTCCCTGGAGGCTAAGCCGATTGTCCAAAGGTCAGGTGCAATTATGCCGCGTACGGCCTTCCTCTTTCCCGGTCAGGGCGCACAGTTTGTAGGCATGGGTCGAACCCTGCTGGAGCAATCGCCGACGGCCCGCTTGCTGTTCGATCGCGCGTCGCAGATTCTCGGCTATGATCTGGCCCGCGTTTGTCTGGAAGGGCCAGCGGAGCAGCTCAATCGCACCGACGTCAGCCAGCCGGCGATTTTTGTAGCCAGCATCGTTGCCCTGGAGCATCTGCGGCAGACCCAGGGGGAAACCGTGGCCTCCTGTGAAGCCACCGCCGGGTTGAGCCTGGGCGAATACACGGCTTTGACCTTTGCCGGTGTAATGGATTTTGAAGACGGCGTGCGGCTGGTACAGCTACGTGGCCAGGCCATGCAAGCTGCGGCCGAAGCGACTCCCGGCGGCATGGTGAGCGTTCTCGGTCTGCAAACCGACGATGTCGAACATCTATGTCAGCAGGTGCGTGTTTACGGCCGCATCTGGATTGCCAATTTCCTGGCGCCGGGCAATATCGTGGTCAGTGGCGAACGGGCCGCCTGCGACCGACTCGAACAACTCGTCAACGAACGGGGTTTGGCGAAAACCGTGCGTTTAGCCGTGGCCGGGGCTTTCCACACTGAAATTATGCGTCCCGCAGACCAGCAGTTGGCGCAGGCCTTGCAACAGGTACAGCTGCGACCAGCCCGGATACCCGTGTACTCTAACGTGGACGCCCAGCCGCACACTCAACCCCACGAATTCCGTCAACTCCTGGTACGCCAGCTGCTTCAGCCTGTTCGCTGGGAGGAAACTATCCGCCGACTTCTGGCCGAAGGATTCGATCAGTTCTACGAGATCGGTCCCGGCCGGGTTCTCGCGGGGTTGCTCAAACGCATTCACCGCCAGGCTGTGTGTATCAACGTCTCCGCTTGATCGGTAAGGGCTGGCGAAGACGAAGTCCCGCAACGACCGAGTGACCGTGAAACGCTTTCCGCCGCAGCCAGCTCGGCTAATTTGACATCTAGCACCGACGGCTACGCGTAGCCAACCAGCATAACTCGCCTCTGCCCGCAGCCTGATGGCAGCAAAGCAGACCTGGTACTCACCGATGACATGGCAGGAAATTGTCGTCTGGATAGTGGTCGGACTGGCGTGCGGCTTCTTGTTCTGGCGGGGATATCGCGGCTGGCAGCAGTTGGGCAGCGGCGGTTGCGATGGGTGTAGCATGCGTGATTCCTTTGAATCGTCTCAAAAGGCGCCTAACCGCGGCAGATGAACTGATAAACGTCATGCCAATCCGGGCCGGCGCTAGACGACATCATGTTAGCCGACTTCACAACCCACAAGAAAGTGCGAAATTCTTTTCGCTGGGTAACGTTCCGGCGGTAGCCGAGCAGCTAGTTTCCTATGTAACTCATTACAGAGCAATAAGTTGCGCACATAGGTGCCCGTCAGAGGCTGTCGGCAAAATTTTTCCGATTTTGCTCTTGACAGGACGGGATAGCGGATTATTATCACGTTTGGTTTGTCCCGGCCTCTTCTCTGTTCCGGCCCCGCTGTCAGTCCTGCCACCAGGCTACAGCGGGGTTTTTATTTCGCTCTGGTCAATTTCTGTAGATGGTTGGGGAGGTGGTTCAGGAATGTCAAGTGTGCCCCAGGTTTTCGCTATAGTGCTGCTTTGTTATGATCGCAATACACAAGGAAAGGTGAGGCAAGATGGCTATGAGTCGTGATTTGCTATTTGTCGGCGTGGATGTCGGCGGACAAACCATCAAGGCCGGGGTAGTTACCGACCAGGGACGGGCGCTGAGTTCCATCAGTGTGCCCACTGAAGCCTGGAAGGGCCAGGAGCATGGCCTGGCGCAGATGGCAAAGGCGGTACGCGAAGCCACACAAGCCGCTGGTTTGCAGCTGGACCAGATTGCGGCGATTGGCGTGGCTACACCGGGCACGATGGACATCCCAGCCGGCTTGATCCTCGATCCGCCCAATCTCAAACCATGGAAGAACGTACCGGTGCGCGCTTACATTGAGCAAGAGTTCCGCAAGCCGACGGCGTTTCAAAATGATGCCAATGCGGCGGCTTATGGCGAGTACTGGGCGGGCGTCGGGCAGGGCGTGCATAGCCTGGTGCTGTTCACACTGGGTACCGGTATCGGTTGCGGCATTGTGGTCGGTGGCGTGATTATCGAAGGAGAGCATAGCCACGGTGCGGAAGTCGGGCACATCATTATCGAAATGAGCAAACCACGCCGCTGCGGTTGCGGTGGATTGGGGCATCTGGAAGCTTACGCCAGTGCTACGGCGCTGGCACAGCGCGCCAACGAGGCGCTTTCGGCTGGGGAACCGTCCATATTACAAACTCGGCTTCGGGACAAGGGCCAACTCACACCGGAAGACGCCGGCGAGATTTTTCAGGCGGCCGCTGCCGGCGATGCCCTGGCACAGCGGCTGGTAGAGGAGACGGCCTACTACCTGGCCGTCGGCGCCGTCAACATGATGCACACCATTGATCCCGATATGGTGGTGTTTGGCGGTGGCATGACCCGGGCCGGAATGGGTTTCCTCGAACGTATCCGACACCATGTCCGCGAAATGGCGTTTCCGGTGCCGGCAGCGAAAACCCAGATCGTCTATGCTCAACTCGGCAACGACGCCGGGTTCATCGGTGCCGCTGGCTGCGCTCGGATACTCTATCAAAAACTGGCCAGCAAATGATAGCACGTCGAAAGACTGCACCTGTACAACGCGATCCGTCACCATCAAAACACCAAGCCATGAAGAAAAAACCCGACTTGCCGGCTTTGAACCTTCGAGTCTTAGTGCCTTCATGGTTAGCCCAGGGGTGCCAAGAGTCGCGGGCATGGAAATAACGATTCTGGGCACGGCCAATGCCTGGGGGGCGAATCCATTTGAATTGCGCTGGCGTATTGCGCCGCTTATAGGCACACTTTCCGACGCTCGTACCGTACGCTTCCGCAAATACTGCACTTCCTTGCTGGTCAGGACCTCTGGAGTGTCGGGTGTGCTGGTGGACTGTGGCCCGGATTTTGCCCGGCAGATGTGGGAGTTCCGCATTCAGCAACTGACTGCGGTCCTGTTGACCCACAGCCACTGGGACCATATTGGTGGGCTCGATTACCTGCATCATTTCCGTAGCGCGCCCAATGTGGCCGAACGCAAACCACGCATCCCACTTTATGCCACCGAGGCATGCTGGGACGATGTGCTGCGAGGTCGGAGCTTTCGTTACCTGGTGGATAACGGCATTATCGAGCCGCATACACTCTTACCGTTGCAGTCGCTAACCATCGGGCCGCTGACTATCACGCCGTTCCCGGTCGAGCACGGCGCTACGGCACCGGGAGCGGTGGGATTCCTCTTTGAGGAACAAGGGCCGGAGCAAACCGTCCGCGTGCTTTATAGCGGGGATTTTTGTCGGCTGCTGCCGCCCACGCCGGAGTTTTTCCGGCGCTGTTTCGATCTTGTCATTCTGGAATGCAACCAGTGGCAGCCACGCGACAATGGCCATACTTCCTTTCAGGAAATTGTGAAAATGCTGCAGGAAGGGCCGTTGAACTCACCACTGCCCAAGCAACTTACATTGGTTCATTTCGGCGACCATGGGCCGAAAGGTACCGCCAGCAGTTATCGCGATTGGCGTGAGGCGGCTTTACAACAGCTGCACGCCTGTGGCCTGGAACGTGTCGTCCCCGACCCGGATGCTTTGATTGGCTATGAAGGGCTTCATTTGCGGATCTGATTGCGCGACGTAAGCGTGTCGGCGCTGGTACCCATGTTTGCAGCTATATGCCTCGGAGGCCTGCGCTTGCATCGCCCCAGGCTTCATGGCAATCCGAGGATTTGCCGCATATTGCGTTTGTAAGCTTCGACGCCCGGTTGCCCGTACGGATTGATGCCTAGAAGCCGACCTTCGACAATGGTCGCCAGCATCAGCGTTTGCATCAGTTGTCCCAGTGTGTATTCGTCCAAGCGCGACAGCAGCCAATCCGTGGTCGGCCGGGCGTCCTCGGCATAAGCGCGGTTGGTTCCCAGCCAGGCAGCCCGGAGCAAATCCGGAAAAGTTTTGTCGGCAAGCGTTTCCAGGCCGTCTGCGCTCAGCTCCAAATGTCCCAGAGCGATTGGAGACTGGTTGGGATGTTCGACGAAGAGGTTGTGAATGATGCGATCGCGGCTACCTTCCTGGTGTTGCTGGCCACGCGAATGCAAATCGCGGGTCTGGACGGCAGTGATCGGAGTGGGCCCGGTCTCGTTCTTGCCCAGACTTTCCGAGACCAGCTGGTCATACCACAGTCCGAGGGCTTCCAGCTTTTTCGACCAGACCGAGAGCACGCGAATTGGTTTGTGGAGATGCGCAAAATAGAGGTGGTTAATGGCGGCGTACTGCCAGGCATAATTCTGACCAATCGGCTGCTCAAAAAACTGCTGGGTAGCATCGGCCGCACCTTGCAGTAAGCGGGCAATGTCCAGGCCGAGAATGGCCGCGGGAACCAGGCCCGCGGATGTAAAAATCGAGAATCGTCCGCCTACATCGTCCGGCATCGGAAAAATCATGTATTCCGGCACGCCGAGATGGATCGCCAAGTCGAACAATTTACTGCTGCGGTCGCAGGTAGTTACGATCAGCACAAGCGACTGGGTCAGTTCGGGTGGATGCCATTCCTTCCAGGCCTGCCAGAGGACGCGAAAAGCAGCAGCCGTCTCTAGAGTTGTGCCGGACTTGCTTACCACTACCAGGGCCGTGCGCTCTTCGCGATTGCGGGCGGGAATGCAGTGCGGTCGCAACAGGGCAATCAACTCGGCCAGCGTATCGTTGTCCAAGCCGTTTCCTTCGAAGTAATAGCGAGGAGTGCCCCGTCGCCACTCTGCCGGTCGCTCATTGTGCCAGCTGGGCAGGAGGGCTTCGGCTAATGCTCGCGCTCCCAGATAGGACCCGCCGATACCGAGAAACACTACGCGATCAGCAAGTTCGCGTACTCGCTGAGCAGCGGTCGCAATTCGCGGCACCAGACTGCCCGTTGCTGGCTCGCTTGGCGATTGGACACGACCGAGCAGTTCGGCTGGCAATGTAATAAAGCCGTGATCCGCTGGCTGCGGGGCACGGGCACGTTCCTGGGGCGACTCGACTTCGCGTCGCAATTGCTCGCGCAGTTGCTGCAAACGCGGTTCCAGTTCCACCAGCTGACGCCGATGCAGCAGATGCTTGGCCTTCCGTGCGGCAGTCGGTGTGCCGGTAACATCCATGCTCTCGTCGTAGATGGCATTCGCGAAGTCGAAGCGCAAGGAGGATTTGACTGGCCCGATGTGTTCGGTAGAGCGCTCCGCTGGTGAAGAATCGGTTTTCATAGGGACATTTCCTCGGCTCTTGGCAGCAGGGCTGCCTGGACAGCTCTGGAAGCCGCCCTGGTAGTGTCAGGGTGCTGGGCAGGCGGATTGATAATTTAGGGCCGTAGAGACGGCCCATCCAGCAATATATCTGGCAGTGTCAGGGTGCTGGGCAGACGGATTGATAACCCGCCCACTGGCGCCGGTGGATTGAGGATCTGCGCAGCAATAGCGAATCACGAATGGCGGATAGTAAGTAGCCAGGAACGGTATCGTTGCCGCAGCCCGCACTCGATGACACAGCTCCGACGCAGCGGCTACCCCACTGCTTGCTGTTAGTAGAAGTGTATGCGCTGGCGTCTCATTGCGGCGCGTGTTCACAGTTCGCCGGTTAGTCATTTTGGGCGGCCGATCATACTGTTATGTCAATGTAGCCAACAATTTGTAGGGTGGGCCTTTTTCTTTCTTTTTCCGAAAGAGAAAGCTGGGCCAAAGACTGCGAACCAGCCCAACCTATTGGATGGGGATCAGCATGACGCAATTGGAACTGGTGAAATCGCTGCTGGAGCCCAACGACACGAAGATTGTTTTGCTGGTAGCGGACGGCTTAGGCGGACTGCCGACAGAGCCCGGCGGGCGCACGGAACTGGAGACGGCGAACACACCCAATCTGGACCAGGCAGCACGGGAAGGGGTGTGCGGATTGAGCATTCCGGTCTTGCCGGGCATCGCTCCGGGCAGCGGTCCGGGACACCTGGCCTTGTTCGGTTACGACCCGCTCGAATATCAGATCGGCCGCGGAATTCTGGAAGCGCTGGGGATCGGCTTCGCTGTCGGGCCGCAGGATGTGGCGGTGCGTGGCAATTTCTGCACGGTGGATGCTCAGGGTCGCATCACCGATCGCCGGGCCGGCCGACCTTCCACCGAACGTTGCGTCGCCCTGGTGAGCAAACTCCGGCAGGTTCGCATTCCCGGAGTGGAGATTTTTGTCGAGCCAGTGCGGGAGCATCGCTTTGTCCTGGTATTTCGCGGGGAAGGGCTGGGCGACGAGGTCAGCGACACGGATCCACAACAGGAAGGGGTGCCACCGTTGGTTGCGGTCGGCCGACCGGGTTCCGAGCGCACCGCGGAGATTGCCAATCAGTTTGTCGCGCGCGCTGCCGAACTTCTTCGCGACGAAGCCCCGACGAATATGATAACGCTGCGGGGTTTTTCGCGCTATCCGCAGATCGCCACCATGCAGGAAGTTTATGGCCTCAAGCCGCTGGCACTGGCGGTGTATCCGATGTACAAGGGGCTGGCTCGGCTGGTCGGAATGGATGTCGTGGACGGATTGAAAAACTTGGACGAGCAGCTCGCCGCTCTCGAACAAGCCTGGCCACGCTACGATTTCTTTTTCCTGCACTACAAATATACCGACAGCACAGGCGAAGACGGGAATTTCGCGGCTAAGGTGAAGGCGATCGAAACGCTCGACGCAGCGGTGCCACGCATCCGTGCCCTGAAACCTGACGTCTTCATTGTCACTGGCGATCACAGTACGCCAAGCAAACTCCGCAGCCATAGCTGGCATCCGGTGCCTACACTGCTGGTGGCGGACACCTGCCGACCCGACCAGGTGAATGCCTTCGGCGAATCGGCGTGCCAGTACGGTGGGTTGGGAATGTTTCCGGCAAAGTACCTGATGATGCTGGCATTGGCCCACGCCCGACGCCTGGGCAAATTCGGCGCTTGATGGCCTCGCACGCACAACGAGCAGCTCCCCACCGAGCCTTGGCGCTGCAAATCGCAAACACCCAGGGGCGGCTCGCAGCAACCGCGATTTCACCGACCTCGTATGAAACCGCTACCTGCACAGAATCTGCCACTTTTGAAACGGCAGGCGCGCCAGCAATTGCGTGCCTGGCTGAAGACGGGCGCGGTTGTGCTCATGGACGGAGCGATGGGTACGGAATTGTTGCGGCGTTACCCTGTGGCGAATGGACTGGGGCCAGCGGCAGGTTTCCCCCCCAGCCTGGCTCAACCGGAGCAAAATAGCCCGGCAGCCGGTACTTCGATTTCCGGTTCGGCGACACTACCTGCGACTAACCGATCGCATGAAGAGAGATTGGAGCCGGAAAGTGAAAAGCGTAAACCTCCCATGCGTGCGAACCGTGTCGGTGCCAGACCTTCCCACGGCACCAGAGGCCGTTGTTTTTCGCAAACAGGTGAATGCGATCCGTTACCTGTTGCGTCCACGAATGTCGGTGAATTGCTGGCATCGCTGACGGTCTGCCAGCCGGATTGGGTTCACTCGGTGCATCGGTCCTATCTGCGGAGCGGGGCCCAATGCCTGCTGGCGAACACGTTTCTGGCCCGGCCCCGGCGACCGAATATGGCCGGGCTGCGCTATTTTCGTCAGCTCAACCGCCTCGCCATTCGACTGGCGCGGGAGACCGTTGTCGCCACCGGGCGACCTGTGCCGATCCTGGCGTCCATTGGCCCTTGGCCCGATGCATCTGCGTTCAGTGTCGAGCAATGTTTGGCACAGTGGCAGGCTGTCTGCGACGCCGACGCCGTTTTGCTGGAGACGCAAAGTTCGCTCGCTTTTCTAGAGGCAGTGCTGGCCGGGACAGTATCAGGTCGCCCGTTACCCATCCTGCTCTCGTTTACCTTTCGTCGCCTGGGCAACCGTTATGTCACCTGGCCGCAACAACACACGCCGGAACAAATTGCTTCCTGGGCCAACCGCCAGCGTGGTCGTATCGCTGTCCTTGGGGTCAATTGCGGCCATGGATTGACACTGGCGGACATCACACGGATTGTGCGATCGTTTCGTCGCGAGACCGACCTGCCAATCCTGGTGCGGCCCAATGCCGGTACACCGCAGCAGCGCCATAGCAGATGCATTTATCCGCTGCAGCCGGAAGACTTCGCCGCCGCGCTGCCGGAGTGGTTGGAAGCAGGTGCTCGCTGGTTGGGCGGATGTTGCGGCACAACACCCCGCCATATCGCGGCCATGCGTCGCGCCCTCCGCCAGCACAAAGCCTGACAATTATCGCTGTAGTAATTCCCCGAGCAAGCCCCGAGCCTCATACACCTTGTCGAGCGCCTCGACGATCGCAGAGGCGTGCACGGCAATGGCGCGAGCCTGGTCGTCAGTGTAGGCAATATCCCAGATCAACGACGGCAGATTGCCGTCAAAAATGATGCCCACGAAGTCGCCCTGGCGGTTCACCACGGGGCTGCCCGAATTGCCACCGATGATGTCGTTGGTACACACGAAGTTGAACGGTGTGTCAAGCTGCAGGCGATCTTTACGGTCGTGCCAGCGGCGTGGTAGACGGAACGGCTCACGCGCTTGATGCCCCTGTTCATGCTGGAATGCACCACCGATGGTCGTGCACCAGGGAATGGCCTGGCCGTTTTCCGTGTACCCTTTTACTGTCCCGATGGACAATCGCAACGTAAACGTGGCGTCGGGATACACGTTAGCCCCGAAAGCGGCAAAACGCGCCTGGGCGATGACCGAGTAAGCCTGACGCAACGGTTCTTCGACCTGTTCTTCCCACTGCTTGCGTACTTGACGAGCGTAGGGGTCCACGGCCAGGGCCAGGCGAATCATCGGGTCGTCCGATTGCGCGACGGCCTGACGCCCGCCGGATTCCAGCTGTTTGCGGAATGCCACCTCTTTGCATTTTGTTCTGCCAATCAACTCTTCCGCACGGCGGCGTGGCGACTTGCCCTCTAGAACTAACCGCACGATTTCGTGTTCCGCCCCGAGCCACTCCACCAGCATCCCTAGCGAATCCGCCAGCTTCAGCGTCTCCAGATCGTCATAAATCGGAGCCGGTGAAAAAAGTTCCTGCAATAGCGAAGGTAATCCGGCTTCGCCGTACTCCCGCAATCGTTCGGCGTTGGGCTTTGCGCGTTCCTCAGCCAAACGCACCAGCCTGCGGGCTATGTGAAACAATTCCGAATTGAATGCCATGCCACGCTCCAAAAGATAATGCTGGTGATAGAGCGCCCGCGCTGTATGCATGATACTGGAGATTTGCTGGCGGGCTTTTTGATAAGCTTCTGCTTGCGCTTCTTTGCCGAGTTGACGGAGTCGTGCCAACACCGCTTCTTCCTGCCGGAGCTTTTCGGCAAAGAGCCGGGGGTCCTGCAGCCCGGCCAGAATACCCAGCCGCGCTTTGCGACTGTTCTGATAGGCGAATAACTCGTCTTCGGCCCGGCGGAGGTTCTCCAGACTACGCTCGCTGTAAGCTTTCAGAATGACTTCGCGGCGAAAGATCACCTGCAACGCCAGCGGAAATTGCACGTCCCGCAGGAATTGTAAATGGGAAACGGTGTTGAGCCGGTCGGTTCGGCCAGGATGACCAGAAACGAACACCAGTTCACCTTCACGACAACCGCGAGGTTCGATACGAAGGAAATGCGGCGGCTTCACCGGCTGGCCGTTCTCATACACCCGAAACAAGCAGATGTCCAAACAATAACGGGGATACTCGAAATTGTCGGGATCACCTCCGAAAAATGCAATGGCTTTTTCCGGGGCGAACACCAGCCGCACGTCAGTGTACCGCTTGTAATAGTACAGGTGATATTCGGCACCGTGATAGAGTGTGACCACATCGCAGCGCAAGCCGGTGCGCTGATGGGCTTCCTGTTCGATTTGCAAAATGGCTTTGCGGCGAGCGGCATTGGCTTGCTCCGGTTTCATGCCAGGTGGCACCGCTTGCTGCACCCGTGCGGTAACGTCCTCGATGCGCATCAGCACGTTGAGTTCCAGATCGGGACAGGGCAGTTCTTCCTCTCGGCTGCGAGCGAGGTAGCCGTGTGTCAACAAATCCCGTTGCGGTGTACTGAGCTTTTGCAACTGGTCGGAACCGACGTGATGATTGGTGATGACCAGCCCGCTCGGTGAAACGAAGGAGCCGGAACCACCTGTATTGAAACGCACCGATGCCTGCTGTAGCCGCTCCAGCCAGGCCGAGTCGGGCACGAATCCGTACCGCTGTTGTAACAATTCCCGTGGAGGCCGATTGAATAGCCACAACCCTTCTTCGGCCATGCCCAGTATAGCCGTTAGCGTGATGGCGACCGCCAAGACGATGCTTCGACGCATCCGTTGCATGAATGTCCTCCTCGTAGTGGAAACTTGGCGATTGCATTGGCGGAGAAATTTGTCCAAGCACCAGCGCCAGGATGGCACAGCGCGAGGTTTAAAAGCTCCCTGGCCGTGCGAATCTCCGCAATGGTTACCCACGAGCATCCTATGGTTTGGGGAGTCAAACCAGTAGAATGGTTGCCAGGTTTTGCCTTCCTGAAAGCAGCGGCGCAATCGAAGCCCTACATGCCGAGACCAGGGGCACTGGTAAAGCGAACTTTTCTATGCGGAGGGCGTCCACTATGGAATTGCAACCGGCGCTGAATTTCCTGGAGGCGCAACAACCCCGCCTCATTCGCGACCTCGCCGAACTGGTGGCGATTCCCAGCATTAGCACCGACGGCATGCACACTCTGGAAATCGAACGATGTGCCGAAAAAGTCGCGGAGCAGATGCGCCGAGCTGGGCTGGAAAATGTTGAGATTTTGCGTCGTGGCGATGCTTATCCCTATGTGTACGGCGACTGGCTCCATGCACCGGAAAAGCCCACGTTACTGCTTTACTCGCACTATGATGTCCAGCCGACTAACTATCTCGAACAATGGCAGAGTGACCCCTGGCAGTTGACTGAGCGCGACGGCCGGCTTTACGGACGCGGTGCCGCCGACGACAAAGGTGCTATTACAGTGCAGCTGGCCTCCATTGAGGCCTGGTTGAAGACCTTTGGCCGCTTGCCGGTCAACCTCAAGATGCTGGTCGAAGGCGAGGAAGAAATCGGTTCGCGAAACTTGCTCCCCTTTTTGCAAGAACAGCAACAGCGCCTGCGGGCCGATGTCCTGGTGGTTACCGATACCGAGAACCTCAACGCCCAGCAGCCCTGCATCACCACATCGCTGCGGGGTATCATCACGCTCAAGGTGGAAGTGCAGGCGCTGAAACGGCCAATCCATTCTGGCATGGCGGGTGGCCTGGTTCCGGACGCCGCTCTGGCGCTCAACGCCATTCTGGCCAGGCTCTGCTGGGCGGGCAAGCGGCGGGTTCCCGTTTCCGGGTTTTACGAAGGCATGGTGCGGATGAGCGGCAAAGAACGTAAGGCATTGCGTGCTTTGAAGGTTTCGCCACGACAGTTGCGCGAAGATTACGCTTTGATCGATGGGGTCAAATTCGCCTGCCTGCCGGGCGTACATCCTTACGAACAGACCTGGCGCTGGCCAGCAGTCACCGTCATCGCCCAGGAGGCCAGTTCCCTCAAGCAGGCGAGCAATCAAGTCCTGCCTTATGCTACCGCTCTGGTGAGCCTTCGCATTGTCCCAGAGCAGGACCCCAGAAAAGTTATTCGCGCGATCACTAAGGCCCTGGTTTCTCGCCCACCTTGGAATGTGCAGGTGCGGGTGACACCGGTCGGCGAACCGGTGAAATGGTGGTACATCCAACCCAAGGGAGCGGCCTTCGAAGCGGCGATGCGAGCTTTGCAGGCAGGTTTCGACGCCAAGCCGCTGGCCATCGGTTGCGGCGGCAGTATTGGTTTCGTCGGGCCACTGTGCGATTTGTTTGGCGGCATTCCGGCACTGTTACTCGGCATCGAAGACCCGCAATCCGCTGCTCATTCCCCCAACGAAAGTCTTAACCTCCAGATTTTCCGCAAGCTCGCACGGTCCCTTGTGCACCTTTACGCCGAACTGGCCTAGACCACACCGTGAGTTTTGCTACTTTCAAGCGTCTATTCCACGGGCGACCACGGAAACCTGCCCCCTATGGATTCTGTAAGAGCTAAAACGGAGCCAAGCATGATCGCCCGCACCAGAGCAAAGTTTACCCGCCCGATAGCATCGGGACTGGTCTGGCTAGCGATTACTGTATCTGGATTTGGCCAAGCCACCTCTCGGGCCACTCCGGAAGCCGCTCTGGAAACCCTGAAGAAAGCCCTGGAAGCTTCCGACTGGAAGACTGTCGCCGCCTGCCTGGCTCATCCCAAAGAAGCGAAGCCATTAGTTTCCACGGCCCTGGTAGAAGCGTGGCTGCGTGCCCAGTCGGCCAGTGCGGAACTGGAATCAGCCTTACGTGAACTGGCCGAGAAGGCCGGCGTCAGCAATCCCGCAGCAGCTGCCCAGCATCCGTTCAGTGCTTATCTCGTCTCACCGGGCGAATATGCCCTGCAGATTATCGAAATTGAGCCCGTGGGTAACCCCGAACGTGTACGGGCGCGCGTGCGATGCCAGCACCGCGGCCGAGGCGAGGAAGAAACGGTGGCGGTGGTGCGGCTTGGTTCGCAATGGTTCGTCACGCCACCGACGCCGTTGGCTCGCCTCTTCGCCGGCATGGACGATTCTGCGGTCGTGGTTCGCCGTACCGAGGCTCTCAACAAGCTGGCCGACGTGCTCGCGGAAACGGCCCGACTTATTCGCTCCGGACAGCTTCGCGATCGCCAGGCTGCTCTTGAACATTTGCTTCGCGATTTCCATCGCCAGCAACTGGCGGAGCTGTTACGGTAACAGTTTCAGCGCATTATTCGGCGAAACGTCAGCACTATCCTGGGCAGAGTCGTAGTACAGCCCGAAGAGCTGGCAACGTATTATCCCCCAGCTACGACGCGCCGACGACCTGGAGACCAAAACTCACCCGTTGAAACGCGGCAACTGGGTTCCTAATATAGGGGCGACTTCCCCCTGCAACAGACGCTTGCCTGCACCGGAGGATGTGCACCATGCGACAATTTGCTGCTTGTACTGCGACCATTCTGCTGTCCCTCAGCTGTCTGGCACTGGCTCAGGAAAAAAGATCTGCTGCGACTAATCGCCCCTGTGTCTTCGCCGTCTGGCTACCGGCTGCCGCCAGCCTCGAGGTAGAGGGATATGTCACTAAATCCCGGGGTGAATTCCGTCTTTTCGAGTCCCCGCCTGTGCCCGTCGGTAGAACTTACGTCTATACGCTACGCGCTATTCACGGCGGGATTGTCGTCACCCGTGCCATTGAGGTCAGCCCGGATAAGCAAACCGAAATTGACCTGCGACCGGACTTCGGGATCCCGGTTCCCGCCCAACCACAAAAGAAGCCCGAGCCGCAGGAAAAGGCCACTAAACCGGCGGAACAAAAGACGGAATCCAAGCCGCCGTCGAAGCAACCGAGCAGCCCTGCGTTTACCATCCACGGATTTCGGGATGTGGTCGTGGCCGTCGGTGGCACGGCTACGTTGCGGGTTAGTGTACAACGCCAGGGGCTCGATAGCTTGATCAGTTTAGAATTTTCCGGACTGCCCAAAGGTGTTACCTTCAGCCAGAGTACTATACCTGCTAACGCGGATCATCTCGACCTGACGATTCGAGCCGCTGCGGACACCGCGCCGGGAAAATATGCAATTTCGGTCACCGCGAAGACGCCCGCTTATCAGCAGGTAGCTAAGTTTACTATCCTGGTGGTGGAAGAGGTCAAGGTAAAACCGGCATTACCGCCGGTGGCTAAGCCAGCCGAGAAAAAGACGAGTTCGTCTGCCAGTCCGGATGACCGCAAAAGTCCGTCTCCGGGAGATCAGCCGGCCATTCAGCATCCTTTAGGGTTCCTCGCGGTGGCGGGGCCTGAACTAATAACACTTTCCCCCGGACAGAGTGCTAAGGTGGTTTTCAAGGTATGGCGTAAGGCCGTTACCGGGGAAGTGCATTTTCGATGGATAAGTGTCCCGGAAAGTGTTAGCGCCCCGTCGGCCACCTTAAAATCAGAGGAAGACACGGCAGTCATGTTGCTCACCGTAGCCGCAGATGCTGCCCCGCTTAGCCGTGATTGCCGATTGCAGGTGGCCACTGCAGGCGGTGCTATACGTCTTGAAATACCAGTCCGGGTGGAAATCCGCTAAGTGTCGCGGCGGTGTTCCCGGCCCTGCGGTCTATCAGGCCCACTAACATTACACCTCACGCAACCGCAATCCCAAAGAACATGCCCGGAATATACAACAGGATAGCAATAATCGAAAGGAGCTTGCACTATGTCACGCAATCCTCTATTAGCAACGGAAATTCCAGGCATCCCCTGTCGGCGTGGCAAAGTTCGGGATATTTATGATCTGGGCGACCGCCTGGTGATCGTCGCCAGCGATCGCATCAGCGCCTTTGATTGGGTGCTGCCAACCCCTATACCCGATAAGGGGCGAATTCTCACTGGCTTGACAGTGTTTTGGCTCCGATTTCTGAACGTACCGAATCATTTACTCAGCACGCGTTTAGAGGACATGGGGCCGGAGTTCGTCGCTCGCTGCGATTTATTAGAAGGGCGGGCTATGCTGGTGCGGAAGGCCCAGGTGATCCCGATTGAGTGCGTAGCGCGCGGATACTTAGCGGGTTCCGGTTGGAAAGAATATAAACAGCACGGCACGGTGTGCGGAATTCCATTGCCACCTGGCTTGTCGGAAAGTCAGCAGCTTCCTGAACCGATCTTCACTCCCGCCACTAAAGAGGAAGCCGGGCATGATATCAACATTAGTTTCCAGGAAATGGTGCGCCGCGTTGGTAAGGAAACTGCCGAGTTGCTGCGCGAAAGAACATTAGACCTTTATCGCCGAGCGGCGGAACATGCCAGGAAGTGCGGAATTATTCTGGCCGATACCAAATTAGAGTGGGGACGACTGCCGGATGGCCAGATTATCTTGATTGACGAAGTTTTCACGCCGGATAGTTCCCGTTTCTGGCCAGCCGACCAATACCGGCCCGGAAGCAGTCCACCTTCGTTTGATAAGCAGTTTGTTCGTGATTGGCTCGAAAGCACCGGTTGGGACAAAAACAGCCCACCGCCGCCCTTGCCCAGCGATGTCGTAGAAAAAACCCGTGCCAAATACATTGAGGCTTACGAACGTTTGACGGGTGAGCGTTTCCCCTATGCTTAGCCCGCACTCGGAAATTCGCTGCTACCTGCTCGAGCTTGCATCTCCCGCGGCTCTAAGCTTGGAAAACCTCGGCCAATGAACGACCGAGCGCTCGGCTCGCGACTAATAAAGCAGCGAATAACAGCCCCATACCAAGCACCCCGAGGGCACTGGCGACTTGTGGTCCGTCGTCCGGCCGTAGGGATAGCCCATAAATTGCCCGTGTAATCGGGTAATACTTTTCCTGTTGTGCCAGCATAAGGCTGTCACTTACTTCGAGCATGGCAAAGGCAAAAGCCAGGATGCCACCTGCCAGTAAGTGCGGACGAATCAGCGGCAGTGTAACCGTTTTCCAGACACGCCATCGGCTCGCTCCCAAGCTGGCTGCCGCCTCTTCTAATACTGGCGGTACCTGCTGTAGGCCCGCCATTGCCGAACGCAATACATACGGTAAACGACGCACTGCGTAGGCCAGGATGAGAAGCAACGTCGGATTGATTCCCGGATCTAACCAGCTACGCAAAGGCCCCAAGGGCAACCGCCCATAACATGTTAGATATCCAAAAGCTAGCACCAGTCCAGGCAGGGCTAACGGCAGCATCGCCAGACTATCTAACAGTGAACTGAGCCGACTAGGATTCCGCAACGCGAACCAGGCAATGAGCATGCCAAGAATTAAGTCGAGCGCAGTGCTCCAGAAACTATAGAACAAGCTGTTCCGCACCGCTACGGACACTGTATCTTCCTGAAACAGCACTCGGAAACTGTCCAGACTGTACGCGCTAGGAAGGATACTGAATTGCCAGCGGCCTTCGAATGCCAGCAGGAAGACCGTAAGATGTGGCAGCAGCGATATGCCCAACAAAACAATTACATAGACCCAAACCATAAGACGTATCCATGTGCGTAAGGGCCTGTATATAGCTGCCTGGGTTCCTCGTACTGAGAACTCATAAGGCCGATATAAAATTTGCCGTCGCGCCAGATAGAATACACCGCAGGATATAATGAGCACTACCAGCACCAGCGCATAGCCCAGCGGATTTACCTCCCGCTCAGAAATCAAGTTGAAAATCTGCACCGCTAGAACCGGGCTATAGTTGAACATGAGAGGCGTACCCAGGTCGGTAAACGCCGCTATAAAAACCAGGACAGCCCCGGCAAAATATCCTGGCAGCGCCAGGGGAAAGGTAACCGTCCACCAAACACGCCACCGACCTGCTCCTAAACTGTACGCCGCTTCCTCCAGGCTCCTATCTATATTAGCGAAAGCGGCAGTCAGGTTTAGAAAGAGTATCGGATACAGATGGAGGATTTGCATGATGGCGACTCCCCAGAACCCGCTGCGTGCCAACCAGTCCACAGGCTGCTCCCAGCGCAGGAGGCCGAAGCGGATGAGCAGAATGTTCAGTGAACCAAACGGATGTAAAAATTGGTCTAATCCCAGAACTCCGACGAAAGGCGGTAAAATCAAGGGCACGAGCAGCAAGCCAATTAGCCAGCCTGCTGCGGGCAAGCGATAACGAGCAATAATCCAGGCCAGCGGGAGTGTCAAACAGGTTGTGCCGACGACACTAACCACTCCAAGCAAGAGGCTGTTTAGTATTGCCCACCGCAGCAGGGGGTGTTGCGGAACGGCAAATAAATAACCAGTCGTCCAGCCGGAGCGGTCGCGGAGAGCCGACGGGAACAGATACGCCATTGGGTAAATCAAGAAAGCGACAAAGAAGACCAGCAACAGCCATTGCAGCCAACTTCGGCGCAAGCTTGACGCGGATCGGTGAGCGGCCTGGAGTAGCCAGTCTGTTAGCATGGTGTCGGCCCAACAATTGCAAGTTTAGAGCCTGTTGCACTGCTGGGGACACGAGAAAGTTTACGTAATCCTATGACAGACCAGTGGTTAAGGCGAAGTCTGGCTAATGTCGCGTAGTAAGCCTTAGCGCTGGAAAGAGTTGCGTTCATAGCCCGGGTGTAACCAGAGGCAGTCGATTTCGCGAACAATAACCAGGACCTGTCGTAAGTGCTGGCATGGACGAGAAATGCGACAACGTATTGCAACCGATGCACACAAAACCATTGACCGGCGTACAATACAGAAACTGGCTCAGCGCGAACGCTCTTCCGAGGCACCCCTCTGCATTGGCCAGCTGCAAGAGTCGTTTCCCCTGGGCCAGAACACACACCGCCAGATAGTGGTTGCGAGGATTCAGGGACTATGTCAGCCACTCGCGCGCTTTCCCTGCTCAATGGCTGGGAAACTATCCGCTATGAATTGCTTAATACGCGCATTTGCGACCTGAATTTGCGCATTGAAGGTTCCCCGCTCGAACCGCTGGTGCAAAAACTGTATCGCGAACTGGAGCGGCGAGGGTTGCTGTTTCGTCCCCAGGTGTACCTCACCGACGGTTGGGGATGTCCGGACCGTGTGCCGGTCATCGGCGTGCCGTTTTATTTAGCGGATAAACGTTTAGCACGCATTGAAGAAGAACAAACGGGTGAAATTGAGGACGACCACTATACTATGATGTTATTACGCCATGAAGCCGGGCATGCCTATAATTACGCTTATCGCCTCTACGAGCGAAAAGACTGGCAGGAGATGTTCGGCCCATTTGATAAACCGTACAAGGATAATTTCAAGCCCAACCCCTTTAGCAAACAATTCGTCCGACATATTGTCCATCATCGTTATGGTCGCACTTATGCTCAGAAGCATCCTGACGAAGATTTCGCGGAAACTTTCGCCGTATGGCTCACCCCGCGATCTGGCTGGCGTAATCGCTATCGTTACTGGCCTGCCATCAGGAAACTTTATTATGTCGAACGCGTTATGCGTGAGATTCGAGACCTGCCGCCGGTGGTCGAAGCCGGGGAACGCATTGCCCCGGTCGAGGAATTGACTTTACTCTTAGCCGAACATTATGGCCAGCGAGCAGAGCGATACCGTGCTGCGGCCCAGGGATATGTGGATGATAAGCTGCGGGAAGTGTTCCCTCCCGTCAAGAGCCGGCAGGTCTTGCCCGCGGCTCAGTTCTTGCGGAAATATAGCTCTAAGCTGATTCGCCAAATTCATCGCTGGTCCGACCTCGGCGAGGACGAAGTGGAAGCGCTGTTATTGAAACTTACCGATCGGGCGGAAGCGCTCGGCTTAATGGTGGCACGGCGGCAGATGCATAATAAGCTTGTAGATGTAGCAGCACTGGCGATGGCTCTGGCTATGAATTTCAGCTACACTGGCCGGGTAACCGGTTGATTACGCCAACAACTACTTCTTGAGTAGGCTAACATTGGTTCATGATCTGGCCACCTGAAGGACTAATACTCAGCAGGATAGTCCCTGGACACGTGCCGGGATTCGCTGGTATTCGGAATGTTCCTTGAAACTAGACCACGAATTTGCCCGGCAGAATGTCAGACTGGGAAATTTATTACGCTTGCAGGGCTGTGGCTATCGAAACCATGGGAATCAGTGAGCGGCGGGTCTTTACAGTAGCGGAGCGGAGACCGTTAATAACAAAACGCGGCATTAAGCTTGCCATGCCACCGAAACAAAGCCGTGTCTGAAACCGAGGTGCGGAGACTGCACATGTCCGCGGCGATCAGCCGATTCGCTGTACCTTCTATACTGGCGACATGCGCCCTCGTGGGACTAAGTTCTGGCCAGGACCTTGGCGAGTTCCTGGAACATGCTGGCAGGGGGCTTATAAGGAAAGAGTTCGAGGATGCAAATCTACGTCGGCTGACGGCGCCGTGGGAGCGGGATGCCGAAATTTATACGGTGCGCACTGCCGATGGATGGACTCTGGTAGCGCATCGTTATCGGCCACGACCAAATACCGGGCGCCAAGCCGAACCAGTTATTCTCTGTCATGGTCTCGGTTACAATGCCTTATTCTGGGACTTAGAGCCTCATTGCAGTTTCGCCCAGTATCTGGCGCAGCGTGGTTATGATATCTGGGCGGTCAGTCTGCGAGGTTGTGGCTTGAGTCAAAAATGGGTATGGAAACTTGACTCCGCTCCTGCCTTGATAATTGGGGGCCTGATTCGTCGGGCGACGAACGAACGTATTGCTCCCACCGGTTTCGCTACAGTGGACCCGAAATACGCGAACTGGACACTTGATGATCATATCGGGTATGACGTGGCAGCATTCGTTTATCTGGTCAAGCACCACACCCAGGCATCTCAGGTCACCTGGATAGGCCATTCCATGGGTGGGATTATCGCTCTGGGGCACCTGGCCCGTTATAAGAATCCCGGCATTGCCCGATTAGTCACCGTGGGAAGTCAAATGACGATGCCGGCTGGCCAGCTGCCGATACAGTTTTTCACGGAGATGCTTCGATTACGGGAGCGGGAATTAGCCGGTAAAGGTGATCGCGAACGCCTGGTTGTCGAAATCAAGACCAGTGTCGAAAACATGTTTTTCAACGAGAAAAATACGCATCCGCATATCTATGAGGCATTGACAACCTGGGCGAAGGAAGTGCCTTCTATAGGGGTCCTACAGCAATACCTGGTGCTGGCCAGGGAACACGAATTATGGGACCATAAGCGACAATTTAATTATGCCAGGGCACTGGGGCAGGTGCAGGTACCTGTATTTGTTAGTTGCGGCGCGGCTGATCAACTGGCTCCTCCGGAGGTGCAACGTTATCTCTATCGGCAGGTCGGCTCGGCACAGAAAAATATCTTGATTTTCGGGCGCCAGCAGAGTTTTAGTGTGGATGCCGGTCATAACGATTCACTGGTCGGACTGAATTCCCGCAACGAAATCTATCCCGTAATAGAGCGCTGGATTCGCACCGGCAAACCGTAACGTCATCAGACTGGCAGGAGCATATGACTCGCATCCGGGAAATGTGGGCTCGCGAAGTGCTGGACAGTCGCGGCAATCCGACTATCGAGGTAGAAATTATCTGCAATGGCCACGTATCTGGACGAGGCATTGCACCTGCAGGCGCCAGTCGGGGTAGCTCGGAGGCTATAGAAATCCGAGACCATGACGGCCAGCGCTATGCAGGTAAAGGAGTATTGCAGGCGGTTCGCATCGTTCAGGAGATAGTCGCGCCGGTATTAATAGGTAGAAGTGTCGAAGATCCGGCGAGCTTAGATCGCTTGCTGGTGGAACTGGACGGCACGCCGAATCGCTCACGGTTAGGGGGCAATGTGCTGGTAGCAGTGTCGGTAGCCCTCGCGCAAGTGGCAGCACAAATACGCGGCTTGCCGCTATATGAATCGCTGGCTCAGGATGCCAGCCGATCGGGATTGCGTCGTCCAGCGGATGACGTCCTAAGTTATATCCTACCCATGCCTATGGTTAATATGATTAGCGGTGGGCTGCATGCAGGACAGCATTTCGAGGTGCAGGATTTCCTAATCATTCCACGCTCGGCACGTAGTTTTCGACAGGCGATGGAGATGGTTTTTACGGTGCACCGCCGGCTGGGAGAGTTGCTCCGCGCTCAGGGTCATGAGGCAAGTCTGGTGGCAGATGAAGGCGGATACGGCCCGGACCTGGAAGACAACGAAAAGGCCCTGGAGTTCATTCTTCAGGCGATAGATCAGAGCGGATTGCAGCAAGGCAAGGACGTTGTCCTCGCCATAGATGTAGCAGCAAGTCATTTTTATCGCGATGATCGTTATATTTTAGCAAGCCGCAGTCAACAACTAAGCAGCGAGGAATTGATAGATTACCTGAGTGGCTGGATCAAGGCCTATCCTATAGTTAGTTTAGAGGACCCGGTGGCCGAACAGGATTGGGAGGCATGGAAGCTCATAACTCGGGAATGGGGCGACCGCATTCAGTTGCTCGGGGATGATTTGTTTACGACGAATCCAGTGCGATTGCGCGATGGTATCAGTCAGGGTATCGCCAATGCTGTGCTCATCAAGCCCAATCAAATCGGCACGCTCACCGAAACATTCGAGGTGATGCGGATCGCTCAGAGTGCCGGGTACCGTATGGTTCTGTCCGCGCGCAGCGGCGAAACCGAGGAAAGTTGGCTGGCCGACCTCGCAGTAGCTACAGGCGTTGGCCAAATCAAGATCGGATGTATCACCCGAAGCGAGCGCCTGGCGAAATATAATCAGTTATTGCGAATCGAAGACCGGCTCGGAGAGAAAGCACGATTAGCCACCGTGTGGAAGTAGCGGGGTCGCGCGGTGTGTTGGCATGCAAAGATATGGAGCGTAACTTCATCTCGGTGGATTGCAAGTTATGAGGGATAACAAGCCGGGGTAAAAAAGAGAATACTGCATGACCTGTAAGTCAGCCCGGACTTATTGCGCTAGCATTCAATACATCTAAGTCTTTTCGGACTGGGCCGACCTAGTTATGAGAGGCATCTACCAAAGGAACGCCGCGCGAATAAAGGGGCCATCGAAGCTCAGGTCCTGATGCTGGACGTTACCACTAATTACTGTGGAAACGTTGCCAGAGGCAGCTTCGAACCAGTAAATCCATTCATAGCCACCAGCGATAATCAAGCGACCACCGAAGAGGCTCCACTCGCCCCCGACTGCCAGTTCCAGCTGAGGCAGTATTTGTCGGCGGGAATAATGGCTCTGGAAGTCGCGAGTAAGCTTATTATCGACGAAGCTCTGGCTGGTGTCGGTTTCGTCAATATCGGCGAATAGCAGAGAAGTATAGCCACGGCTGTAAAAGGCCAGCGACCAGCCGGCGTGACCTCGCCAGAGATAAAGCCGTCCTTCCGCACCGAAACGTGGGCCAGCGCCCTCGGTGTCCACCTGGAAGTGATCACGATCCAAATTAGATCCTCCGCCACTGGTGCGGGTAACGTCAAAGCGGTGAGTCATGTCCGCGAGACGGGCACCAGCCGCGATTATCAGATCGAAGAATTCCGTGGGACTTAGTACTGAGCCAGCCATGATATCCACGGTGTGGTACCGCAGGTCCCAACTGCTATTGATGACGTCCCCGGAGCCAGCGGGTTGACCATGAACGATACCGGGACCGTTGTACAGGACAAAATGGGGCGGAGCAGCAGGAACGGTGAAGCTGGTGGCAGTTACGAGGTTATCATAATGGGTGTATTCGCCCCAGACATACACGCCGCCACTGAACAAATAACCGAGCCCGGCACGGAAGGCGACTTCGTAATCCCCGTCCCAGGGAACCAACCGCAACTGGAACTTAGTGGGATTGGGGTTCTGAGCGATGATAAGTTGCGGTTCGTTCAGCCGGGGTCGCCAGAAGAGCACGTCGCCGAAAAAGACCCAGCCGCTGGGTCCGCCAACATGTTCAGGCGGTGGTGGGGTAGGCACTGGCACAGGGGCGACCGGAGCCGGTACGGACGGCGGCCAGCTAGCTCGTTGGAAGGCGTCGTGACCACCGGGCATATCGCTGATGTCCGGAACGACTGGCGACGGCGAAGCGGGGACTGGTGCGGTTTTGTCGGGAACGGGCGAAGGCGGTGGCAGAACGTGGTTCTTAGGGGCACCGGCGTTGCTCGGGGGTTTGGCCGCTTCAGGTTTGTCGTCGGCAAGCGGAAGAGCGTTTGGTTTGGCCTGTGGCGAAACTGCGGTTTTGGAATCGCTCGGGGAAGTCAGAGGGGCATCAAAGCCAGGTGGCAGTGGCGGTAAATCCGACGGATTGTTAGGCAACGCTGGTAATCCGCTTGTAGCCGGTGGTGGATTCACGGGTTTGCTGGAGATGTTCGGAGTTGAAGGCGGTTCTGGCGGCAATTGGCCCCAGAGCGTCGCCGGTATGCACAATAAGCCAAACATCAGCCACAATTTCCAGCTTCGAGCCATTGGCCGCTTCTCCTTCGGCAATCTCCGTGAGCACACTTTCAACGATAATATCGGCAAAGCCGTTAGATTCCTTGAATCCGCTACCCACATTTTTTCTGGCAAAGCTTACCCATTCATCGGGCGAGCGTGTTGCCCTACAATAGGGCGACATGACGAGGAGGTGGAAGTAGAAATGGCATAATTTGTCGGCACAACCGCAGCGCAGGCCAAACCCATGGACATTTACCATGTGAGTGTGCATCAGGTACGACTGCCGTTGAAGCGCGCCGTACGGCATGCATCGTATGCCCGCAGGGAAGTGGTACACGTGCTGGTGCGAGTGGAACTGGACGACGGCACGGTGGGTTACGGCGAGGGAGCTCCGAGGGAATACGTCACAGGGGAGGGCGTCGAGGACGCTTTTCGTTTGCTAGGCAGCAAAAGTGTGCATCGTTTTCTCTCCTGGTTGCGTCCGCACAGTTTTGAGCAAGCGGTGGAAGCGATTGCTGAAATGCCGTGGGAATATCCGCCCGAAGATGACCGTCGCTGTGTAGGCAATGCGGCACGATGTGCGCTGGAGCTGGCCTTACTGGATGCTTACGGCCGCTATTTTGGCAAACCGCTTTCGCTGGTGACGGCGATTGTGGCACCGAAACTTTATGCGCCACGATCCGAGGTGCGTTATAGCGGCGCCATCACCGACATGGTCGGATGGAAGCTGCAAGTGGCAGCATTGGCAATCCGCGCGTACGGATTCCGTCACCTGAAAGTCAAGGTGGGTATTGCCGGCCAGGACGATGTGCAGCGGTTGGCCACTATTCGCCGGTGGTGCGGGCCCAGCGTGGAAATCCGCGTGGATGCCAACGAGGCCTGGCCCGCTGAGGAAGTGCTGGAACGGTTAAAGGCGCTCCAACCATTTGACCTGGCCGCGGTGGAACAACCTGTGCCTCACGAGTCCAGGCAGATACTGGCCGAGGTGCGACGGCAAACAGGCCTTCCCATTATGCTGGACGAATCGTTGTGCAGTCTCGTGGATGCTCAGCGAGCTGTAGACGAGCAAATCTGCGACCTGTTCAATTTACGGCTATCCAAATGCGGGGGCTTTATTTCCACCTTGCGATTGGCAGAGTGGGCAAAGGAACACGGCATAGGCTATCAGCTGGGCTGCCAGGTGGGGGAAAGCGCGATTTTGTCAGCGGCAGGTCGGCACTTTGCCTGCTCGGTGGCAGGATTGCGCTGGATAGAGGGTTCCTACGATCGCTATCTGTTACGCGAGAACCTGAGCCGACACAACTTGACTTTCGGCTGGGGTGGCTGGGCGTCGGCGCTGACCAGGCCGGGCCTGGGCATTGCCGTGGACGCGGAGGCTGTCCGCCGCTTTACGGTACGTCGGGAGGAAATCTTTGACATCACCAACACCGCAGCTGTTGATGTGGAGCGCTGACGACGGTTACAAGGGCTACTACCGGTTGTGGCAACCGACCGCCACGCCGCGGGCCAATATCGTTTGCCTGCACGGCATTCAAAGCCATAGCGGTTGGTATCTGTACTCCAGTGAGCGGTTATGTCAGGCGGGCTATGTGGTGTGGTTTCCGGATCGGCGTGGATCGGGGAAAAACGCCCGTCAACGCGGGGACTGTGCCAGCTACCGGCAATTGCTGGTGGACGTGGCCAGCTTTCTCGAAGCCGTGCGCCAGGGACGATATGCTACCACCTTGCCCGGTTATGGGCCGGGTGCTCACCTGCCGGTTATCCTGCTGGCGGGCTCCTGGGGTGCGAAACTCGCCGTCGCCTCTCTGCGTGCTTATCCCGGCTGTGCCGACGCGCTCATCCTTTGGTCGCCGGGATTTTTCCCGCGAATCCGCTTGCGTGCATGGGAAAAGTTGCAGGTGGTTTTCTGGCGTTTGCTGGAGCCAACGTTGCCCTTGCCGATTCCTCTGAATGATCCCGAGCTTTTCACTGGCAACCCGGAACGGCAACGGTTCATCGAAGCGGATGCGTTAGCGTTACGGCAAGCGACAGCCCGGTTTCTATTTGAAAGCGCACGTCTCGACTGGTACCTCCGTCGGGCACCTTCCTACGTAACCTGCCCGGTGCTACTTTTGCTGGCGGGAAAGGATCGCATCGTGGATAACGAAAAAACGCGGCGCTATTTTCAGCAATTTGCCGCTGCTGATAAAACCCTGATCGAATATCCCGAAGCCCATCACACGCTGGAGTTCGAACCGCAACCGGATTTCTTCATCCGCGACATTTTGACATGGCTGGAGCGGATTGTGCCACGACTAACACCAGTGCGATCGCCTTCCCCTTCTCCGATGCCGCTTCTATAATTCGGTGAAAATTGCCAGGCGCCGACCGTGGACAACGCGGTCGTCGCCATTCGGAAAAATAGCGTTGGAGGCGAATCGTGGCGATTGAATACGGCGATGTCCGAAAAGGGATGGTGATTGTCGGCGAGGACAATCAGCTTTACCACGTCCTCGACCGCAACCTGAACACCCCCGGCAACTGGCGGGCGATGTTGACGCTGAAATTGCGCAATCTCAAGACCGGCACCATCGTCGAAAAACGCGTTCGACCGGACGACAAGGTCGAGACGGCTTTCCTCGACAAGCGCGAGATGGAATACATCTATCAAGACCAGACCGGCTACGTGTTTATGGATTTGGAGACTTATGACCAGGTGACGCTGGCTCCGGAACTGGTCGACGAGTTGATGCAGTTTATGAAACCCAACACCAGAGCTCAGGTCATCTTCTTTGAGGGCAAACCGATCAGCGTCGAATTGCCTCCAACTGTGGAACTGGAGGTAGTCGAAACCGAACCGAGCATCAAAGGGGCGACAGCTGCCGCGCAATATAAGCCCGCGATTCTCGAAACCGGGTTGCGGATTATGGTTCCGCCATTTGTCAACGTCGGCGAAAAGATCAAGGTGGACACCCGCACTGGTGAATATCTCGAGCGCGTCAAATAGCTCCTGGCTGGCTTGACCGGGGGTGACCGGCCGAGCACATTCAGCCGTTACACAGCGACGCGGCCAGTATTGCTCAGTCAGTTCATGGGCGCGATTTCGGTCGGCTGAAACCACGAAGGTGGACTCTCGGAACAGTATCGCTCAGCGGCGGGGGAACCCCCTCTGGCGCGTTTGCAGCCACTGACGCAACGTGGTCAGGGGATCGTCCTGGGTGCTGACTTGCCAGGCGTCCACCTGAGCGGTTCGGGTACCGGCATCGAATTCCCTGGCCAGTTCGGTAGTGACCTGATTCCACCTGGAGCGCACTTCCGCCTGAGTGGCGTCCAAAAAGAATCGCTCGCCCGTCTCGCAGTCTTCCAGCAGGAACAGACCGTGCGGTGGTAACTGAACTTCGGCAGGATCGCTGACCCGAACGGCAATGAGTTCGTGCTTCCTGCCCAGACGCGCCAGGCCTGCGGTATAATCAGTGTCGAGAAAATCCGAAATCAGGATAACGAGTGAACGGCGACGTAGAACCCGCCACAGAAAACTGCTGGCCTGGTTGAGATCGGTCGGTTCGCGGTGCGGTTGCTGGTGCAGGAGTGTAGCAATGTGGCGCATGGCTGGACGCAGACCGCGACGCGGCGGGTGGAATCGGCGTACTACCGTATCGAACATAGCCAGGCCGACCCGGTCGCGATTATAAGCGGCCAGCAAGGCGAGCAGGGCCGCACAGGCGACCGCGGTTTGCCACTTGCTCTGGCCGTCGCTGCCAAAGCTCATGCTGCCGCTCTGGTCAATGGCCAGGACGACGGAGAGTTCGCGTTCTTCGATGAACCGTTTGACAAACGGTATACCAAGCCGGGCGGAGGCTTTCCATTCGATGGCACGAATATCGTCGCCAGGCTGATATTCGCGTAGTTCCTCGAAGGTGATTCCGGCACCGCGAAACAGACTGGCGAATTGACCTCCTGCCCCGCCTTCCAGCGCACGCCGGGCCGTCAAATGCAAACGCTGCAACCAGACCCGCAACGCTGGGGGAAAGATTGGCGGCAGTGTGGATGCTGGCCAGCTCATTCCTCAGCCGGTGTGCTGTACCAGAGGGCGACCTCGAATTCACTGAGTAGTGGCACCAGCATGGCAACAATGGTGAAGCCGAAACCTCCCACCGTTACCAGAAACGACAGTAGCGGATCGCCACTGGTTCCGGTGTAGGGATTGTCCACCAGCACGTTGACCACGGCATAAAACAAGCCGACCGGGCAGAGCCAGGAGGAGATGAACAGTGCCAGCGAAGGTTTTCGCCCACCCAGCACGAACCACATACCGCCGATACCCAAGGCCAGGAACATCAGGAAGCTCGTAAACTGGGCCTCAATGCGACCGGCCACCAGTAGCAGATAGATGCAGATAAGCGTCCCCACGAACAAGAAGAAGATGGTGCCGAGACTGTAGGCGATGGCGGCTTTGGTGCTGACGTTGTGCAGGCCGACATGCAATCCTAGCATCGCTGCAAATACCACCAGTACCGCCGTGGATAGGAGCGTGTACGTCAGAACCTCCCAGCCAATGTATCCCGCCCAGGAATAGGCGATGGTGAGCAGGAAGACCGGCAGGGCAATTTCTTTGGTGTTGTACAAAACCCCCAGCAGCTTACCGAAGATGAACTCCTTCGGAGTAATATCGGTCACCAGAAGCAAATCCAGAGAATTGAGATCGCGTTCGTAGGTAATGGCGGTCACACCCTGAGCATTGATCAGCAGCAGCGAAAGAACCAGCACCGGCACAATGCCCAGCGCGGGCAGGAGGCGATCGGCACCTTGGACTGACCTGGCTGGGAGGCTTTGCCAGGCGGCGAAAGCGATCAGTCCCGCTACTAGAAGGAAAGCGGCCTTGATGAGCAAAGGTCGGCGACCATAGCTGCGGGTACACAGTTCCCGCCACAACACTGGGTTAGTCCACACTTCGCGAACCGGCCCAGGGGAAGTGGCGACCGGGGTCGGTTCAACGATTTCCTCTTCCGGGGCTTCGCGTTGCTGGATCGGCTCGCCGCTGGGGTTCCAGACACGGAGCTTCCACACAGCCAGGCCGCTTAGAACCGCGACCCAGCTCAGCATGGTCAGCGCAAAAGGAGTCACCGGGAATATCGCCCAGTGTTCGCCGGTTCGCGGCAGGAGGATTTGCGCCAGCGCTCGATAGGGATTGAGCCAGTTCTGGGCGTTGGCCACGATCCGCTCCATCAATGTTTGACCGCCGCTCCAATAAACCACCAGCGTCAAGGCTTCGACCAGCAAGAAATAGAGGACCAGAAACAGCACCGTCAACGCCAGAGTCTGAAACGTCTTTTCCCGCCAGAAAGCGACGAGGTTGCCCAAAGCTCCAGCCGCCAGGGCGCTGGCGCACAGCACGACAAAGACCAGCGTAATTTGCGTAAGGGAAACGCCACCGAGCAGCAGCAACATCGCCTGAATGGGTAACGCCGACACCAGCAGCAATGCGATCTGCGCCAGACTTCCCAGTAGCTTGCCGAGCACAATCTCGGTGTCGCTGAGGTCGGTGCACAGAAGCAGAACCAGAGTGCGGCGATCTTTTTCCATGGCAACGGCAGCGGCGGCGGTCAACGCGGCAAAGAACAACACCAGCGTCAGCTGTAGCCAGGCCAGCAGTTGAAACAGAAATGCGCCAAAATCCGCGACTTCTTTCGGCGAAACCGTGCGTCCCCATCCGCGACTGGCTTGCCAGGCGGTTACGGTCAGCACCCAGAGTCCGGCCAGGTACACGAAGCGCAACACATAATGCCGACCGCGACGCGGCAAGGTCAACAGTTCGCGTTGCAGAATGGGTCCAAGGACGGCCATATCTTCAGCCAGGTCGCTTACGACATCTCCACACGCTCGATCTGCGAGCGGAAGTGAGCCAGCGCTTCCCCGGGATTCATGTTGAACAGGACACGACCGACATGCCAGCGTCCGGCGTGGAATTGAAAGACTGCCGTGGCCGTTCGCGGCAAAGAGAGCCCCGCTTCGGCGGTTTCGCCGGCAACCGGCTCAAAAGAGATGGTCACTCCGACAAAGGCCAGCAGCTTGCCGGACTTCTTGTCGCGAGCGAACTCCACTGCCCGGTCCCATTCGCATTCTTTCCAGCGTAAGCCTCGCGGTTTTTCCGACTGAACTGCAGCGTCGAAAAATTTGGCCTCGAGATATTCGCGCTGCAACGCAAACAATTCGCGTGCCCGTTCCGCTTCCACCTCACAGTAGAATCGCCACAACGGCTTCCAGACGAGAATCGCGACCAGGATCAGAGCCGTAGCGGCGCTGGCCAGCAAAGCCCATTCCATCCCGCTCATAGGTTGCCCCTTCTTGCCGCAGCTTACTTTACGCGAATTTTACGGCCCGACGTTTGCTAACATTGTAGCCAAACCAAGCACGCGTATGCCAGTGTCACGCCGCACTTTTTGTCCCTGGCCGAGCTTGCCCCTGGCAGTCTTTAGCAACTTGCTAGGCTGCGGGGCCAGTGCAAGCTATTCCGCATAAACAGTGGCTTCAAGCGGCGGATTCGCTGGGGAGTACAGTTACCGTGGCGGAGGTGTGTTCGCTTTCCGGCCAATCCTCGAAACGCACTGCCACCGGTTTCGATACTCCTGACTCCTGCATGGTGATACCGTATAGCGCATCCACAGCCGTCATGGTCTTCTTGGAGTGGGTGATGACTATGAACTGCGATAAATCGGTGAATTCGCGGAGGACGGCAGTAAATCGGCCGATATTCATTTCATCCAGGGCGGCGTCCACTTCGTCCAGGATGCAAAAAGGGCTGGGTTTGCTGCGAAAGATGGCCAGTAGAAGTGCCACGGCAGCCAGGGTCTTTTCGCCGCCGCTGAGCAGCGAAATGCTGCTTAGTTCCTTGCCCGGGGGCCGGGCGACGATTTCGACACCGCTTTCCAGTGGCTGGTTCGGATTCTCCAGCACGATGTCCGCCTGCCCCCCGCCAAACAGCTTGCGGAACAATTCCTGGAAGTGCCCGCGCACCGACTCGAAAGTGGCCAAGAAGGCCTGCTGACTCTCCTGCTCGATTCGTTGCAGGATTTCGTCGAGGCTGCGGCGAGCGGCGAGAAGGTCATCGAGCTGCGTCTGCAAAGTACAGGCACGTTCTTCCAGTTGTGCCAGTTCCTCCAGCGCCTCTAGGTTGACATTCCCCAGCCGGGCAATGCGGCGTTTGAGGTCGGAGACTTCGGATTCCAGAACCTGGCGATCCGGCAGGGGGTGCGGCGGCTGCCATTGACGGTATAGCTCGAGTAAGTCGAGCTCGTGTTCTTCGCGGAGTCGAGTCGCCAGTTCCTGAATGTGCCGTTCCAGGTCGTGCTGGTGTAACTCATGCTGATGTAATCGCGCCTGCTGCGTCTGGAATTTTTCGCGCAGGGCTTGCCACTGTTCCCGCTGACACTGCCGTTGCCTTGTCAATTCGCTGATGCTCCGGCGGCAGTGAGCGACGCGAAGTTCGGCCTGCTCCTTATGATGGGCGGCTTCAGCCCATTCCTGACCGGCTCGCAAAGCGGCCAGCCAAGCGGCCCGGCTTCGTTCCTCCAGAGCCTGGCACTGTTGGGCGACGGAATGGACAGTTTGACGCCGCTCTTCGAGTTCGCGTGCGGCCTGGTGCCAGCGCCGCTCCACCGCTCGACTGCGTTCTTCTGCCGCCGCCAGAGCTGACTGCGCATCCCGGAGGTTCTGTTCTTCGCTCTGCTGTTGCTGAAGCAGTTGCGTGATTCCTGCCTCCAGTTCTTCCAGGTGGCAATGCCAGGCTTGTAGACGTTGCTCTGTCTGGACCTGTTCCTGTTGTGCCAGCTGTTGCCGTTGGGACAGCTCCTGCAATTCCCGCTCCAGCTGAGTCAATTCCAGCTGACCAAGCTCGATCTCTTCGCGGAGGCTCTGCTGTTGCTGACGATACTGATGCAAACGCGAACGCAGGTCCGCCGCCTGTTCGGTCAAGACCCGGAGTTCCTGCTGTGCTTCTTCGTCAAGTTGTTCCAGACGTTGCAATTGCTGGCGCTGCTCCTCGATCTGCAACTGCACCTGGGCGATTTGCTCGTCGCATTCGGCGAGTTGGTGCTGCAACTCGCGTAGGGCACTTTTACGAGAGAGCAGGCCGGCGTTACTGGCTTGACCACGAATGGTCAACGAACCGTCGGCTTCAAGTAACTCGCCTTGCAGGGTCACAAAACGACAGCCCGGCAACAAAGCCCGGAGTTGCTGGGCAGCGGTCAGGTCGCGAACCACCAGGGTATGATACAGCAATTGCAGTGGTAAGCTGGCCAACTCCGGACGTGCCGCATGCAATAGCTGGGCAGCACAGGCTAGTAAATCAGGATGATCCGGCAATCCGTCCGTCGAGCGGGGATAATTTACCGGCAGGTGCTGCAACAACGCCTGGCGTCGCCGAGCGATTTCTTCCTCAGGCAAAAGTGGGATGAACGTAACGGGACCGGACAAACTAGTGCCGAGTTGCGACTTAAATTTTTCCCACGCGCTCAGATCACGAACGAGAATAGCCTCAGCAGTACGGCCCAGAGCGAGTTCCACCATCGCAGCATAATCGCGGGAAACGGTAACTAGATCAGCGACCAAACCAATGACCTCGGTGGCGGACGGGTCGTCGTTGAAACTCGCTTCCGGCATCTTTCGGGATTCGTCCGAGCTGGCAAATCGGCCTGTGTATTGCAGAATCTGGCGGACGCCCGCACCGACACCTTCCAGAGCGGTTTCGAGGGCTTGGAGCATTTCGGCTTGGGCGGCGAAAGCGGAACGCTGTTCTTTGAGCCGGGCGAATTCTTGGATCAGCTGGTCAAGGCGCTGGCGAGTTTCCTCACGGCGCTGCCGCACCTCCTGGCAAGTTTGCCGCGCTGCGGCGAGCACGTTCTGCATCTCCAGTTCCGCACGTTCGAGCGTGCGGCTTTCGGCATCGAGTTGTTCGAGGGACTGGGAGGTTTGTGTGTGCCGGTCATGCAGGCGATCGCGGTGAGCCAGCAGACTACGGCGCTGGGCTTCCAGACTCACTACTTCGTTGGCCCAGTGCGCTGCTTGCCGCATCAGCTCCATCAGGTGGTTCTTGTCTTCCTGAAGTTGTCGGCGTCGCTGTGCCAGTGCCTGGGCGGTCTGATCCAGGGCCTGATGCCACTTCATGACCTGATTGCGGCAATCTTCCGCTTCTTGCTGGCAACGGTTGCGTTCCTGGCAACATTGCTGGTAGGCTTGTTCGGCATCGGCAAGCAAACGATCGCCGTGAGCATAATCTACCGCCAGCTGCTGCATTTGTTGCAGGAAGTTTTGGGCGGTGCGGCTTTCATGTTCGGCAGCGGTGCGGGCGCTGGCAATTCGTGAGCGAGCACGCGAGACTTCTTCTTCCGCCTGATGAAGTTCCTGTTGCTGTCGTTCCAGCTCTTGTTCCAGCTGAGTTATTGTTTGTTCCGAGCCAGCGATGCTGGCAGACAAGGTATCCAGTTCGTGGCGTAACTGTTCCCCTTCGAGCTGTGCCTGCTGCCATTGGCTGTAGGTAAAGTGGCAATCGAGCAGGCTTAACTGCACCCGCTTGTCCCGCAACTGGTCCATGAGTTCACGGTAGCGCTGGGCTTTGCTCGCCTGTTGCCGCACACTTCGCAGTTGCCGTTCCACTTCCCCTTGAATGTCCTGCAAACGAGTCAGGTTTTCCTGCACCCGTTCGAGCTTTCGCAGGGCTTCGAGTTTTTTTGCCTTAAAGCGGGTAATGCCTGCGGCTTCCTCAAAGAAGGCGCGGCGTTCGAATGGTGAGGCGGCCAGGAATAAATCCACCTTTCCCTGTTCAATGATGCAATAGGCATCGCCACCGAGACCGCTGCCCAGAAACAATTCCTTGATGTCGCGCAAGCGAGCTGGCTGGCGGTTGATCAGATACTCTCCGTGTCCATCGCGATAAACTCGCCGGGTGATGGCCACCTCATCCGCGTCGAAAGGCAGCAGCCGCCTCGAATTGTCGAGCGTTAGTGTCACCTCGGCCATTCCGAGACTGCGTCGCGTCGGTGAGCCATTGAAAATCACATCCGTCATTTCGCCACCACGTAGACTCTTGGCGCTTTGTTCGCCGAGAATCCAGCGGACAGCGTCCACGATGTTACTTTTGCCGCTACCGTTCGGCCCGACAATCGCGGTGATGCCAGGGCCGAACTCCAGCACCGTCTTATCTGCAAAACTCTTGAAGCCGATCAGTTCCAGGCGTTTCAGCATGGTTCGTCCTCCGGGGGCTTACGTCCCCGGCTCTCAGTTAGCCTCTTGGTCTGCATAGACTCGGAAAAGAACTTTTGTTGCATCATACACCAGAGCGGGAATTTTCCTACCGCCGTTTTCCGCCGACTGGCCAGGAGGTGAAACCTGGTAAACTCGGCCTGGTTTCTATCTGCTCTGGTAACTGCTCGCCTGTCCAGGATACTGTCCTTGCTACTGACCAGCACCACTCCGGCGGAGACGGAACGGATTGACAAACAGGTTGGGTAGCAAGCCCAAAGTGTAATCAGGTTCTTCGTCCGTGGCATTTTCCCGGGCCGAAAGGGATCCCGCCAAGGCCAATTCCCGCACCGAGACCGCTTCGGGCAGGGCGTCTACGGCCAGACGGCAGGAAAGGCATTTAGTGCGATCGGCCTGGACGAGGAATTCCACGACATCGGGATAAGTCGCGCCCAGCTGCGCCAGGGTGCGAATGATGTCCTCGACCCGCAGCGAACTGTATTCGCGATGTGTGCCGCCTTCCACGGAAAATCGCGAGACAATGCAGCGATCGTCGTTCTTGCGAGCGGTGACGGCGTATTCCCGTCCGGCCTGCAAGCTGAAGGGAGGTATCAGCACGGGGGCCTCGCCGAAAATCACGACTTCCGCCCGACCCGTCGTCGAAACGTGCACCAGACCGGGTGATTCGGGAGCGACGCGATGCAGGTAGAAACTGTTGTTGAAATACTCGCCCTGCATGATCGGCTCGTGCTGGTCGAGGTGGCGCAGAGCGCGGAAAGCGCCGTAGCGGACACTGGCAGCTGGGTGGTGCATGAGCTCCTGCAATTTGACACGACTGATTGCTTCATCTAGGCTGGCCAGTGCCGCCAGAGCATAGGGTTGGAAATGTGGTTCGGCCAGGACACATTGAGCCAGCACTTCACCAGCGGCGGGTTCGCCAAGATAGGCCAGCGCTTCTGCTGCCGCAAAACGCACCAGCGGATGTGAGTCTTCGAGAGCAGATTTGAGGATAGGGACGGCTTCCGTTCCCCAGGCTTCCAGTTTTAGTGCGGCGGCGATGCACTTGGCCGGGTCGTGTAAGTCGCGGCTAAGCTCTTCGGCCAGTTGCTGGCGGGGCACGGAGTTGTGCAACGGAATCTGTCGCACGACGCGGAGGTACCGCGGCCAGTTGAGTTGATAAGTGAGCGGCACTTTGAGGAAAACCTGCAAGTTGTTTTTGGCCGTAGCCATACCCCGCACGCCACCGCGAAACGGACCGTAAAAGCGTTCGTTGATGCGGTCAGCTACAATCTTGGCGATGCGACCATCCTGATAATCTTTCTGCAACAGTAAGACAAAATCGCGATCGACCAGCGACCGCCCACCGCTCCAGATCCGCCCCTGGCGAAGTCGCCCCGATTCCTGCGCTCCATCCAGGCCGACAAGCAAGGGACCTTGTGCCACGGCTAGCGCATGACCGCGAATCGCACCGGCCGGGCCTTCGCCACCGCGCAAAGCTCGGGCATCAGCAAATTCAAACAGTTCGCAGCGCCGTAATACCCCGCCACGCAGACTTGTCGTGCGGTCTTTTTCCGGGACGGCCACAGCCACATCGAGTGGATCACCCTTGTGGATGCCCGGCATTAGCACAGCCGAGACCTGCACCACCGCTGTATTACCGCTGGCGAGGAATTTCGCCGGGTCGTCAATCCCTTGCTGTTTGAGCAAGTGGATGGCCTGTCGACGCATTTCACCTGGCGGGGGGTCGCTGCCGGTGCCCGGTAAATTCTCGACGATACCCACACCATACACAGTTACCGGCTGAGCTCCCCAGACTACGGTCACGTCGCCGACGGTCTTGCCGGCCACGCGTACTGGTTGCTCTTCTGGTTTGGCCGACTCCTCGCCGGGCCAGTGAAACATAGGAGAAGTGCAGCCGGCCACGACTGCCAGCACACTTACCGCCAGACTAATGCGGCAAATAACGGGAGGAGTAGGCCCTCCGTGCGACCAGGCGATTTTCCAGGCTGGCTTCGGGACTTTCATAAGACGCCTGAGTAATAGCGTAATCCGAAGCGGCGTCAAGCGGTCTTCGAGATATCACCCAGTATTGGTGAGCTTGCTGCTGGCCGGCTTCGGAACCGCAGCGCTGGCCGACCCGGTTGCCGCATCGGCCGAACACAACCCACGTCTCAACCAAGACTAATGCCGGCAATCACTGCGGAACTTGGCGGGCGGTTTCCTGGCCGCCGTTGGGAATACAGGGGAATCGTCTCGCTGTTGGGTCGCCACGCACCGTGGGAAAGCCAGGCTTCGCAGCCGAATGGCAGCTTCTCCTGCCTGCGGGACCTTGCCAATAAGGCTGTGTACCTGCCCTGGTCCCATGAGTCCCGTTGAAAGATGGTTTATGTGGCCAGGCAAACGTCGTGCGAGGGGACTCGAGGATGGTGCATGGTCGGTTACAGTCGGGCTTGCCAGCAAGGCGAGTCCGGTTAGGATTAATAGGCACCCGGCACGGTGAGAGTAGCTCAACTGGTTAGAGCACCAGACTGTGGATCTGGGGGTTGGGGGTTCGAGTCCCCTCTCTCACCCTCGGCACCAACAATTGCACTCTGGCCGTACCGATGGGCAAGGACGCCACCTTATTACAGACGCGAGCCTGGTGGGAGATATTGGCGGTTGTTGTTGCCGCGAGTGTGTGTTTTTTCCCCAATCTTGGCCAGCACAGTTTGTGGGATGTTGATGAGGCCCGCAATGCCGAGTGTGCTCGCGAGATGTGGGAAGCGGGCGATTTTCTAGTTCCGACATTCAACTTCGAACTGCGCACGGACAAGCCCGTTCTGTCATACTGGGCGATGATGCTCAGTTTCGCCTGTTTTGGCGTCAGCGAATGGTCGGCGAGACTGCCATCGGCCCTGGCAGCGGTGGGAACTGTAGTGCTCACCTGGTGGTTGGGTCGGCAAATATTCTGTCGCTGGGCGGCGCTGTGGGGCGCTTTGTTGCTGCCAGGAGCCGTGCTCTTCAATGTCCTCGGCCACGCCGTTACGCCGGACGCCTGGCTGATTTTGTGGACAACTGCGGCCTTGGCCTGCGCCTGGTGGGGAATTCACCGCCGCCTCACGTACTGGCTGGTCTGGTTTGGTGTGTTTACCGGGCTGGCAACGCTGACCAAAGGGATAGTGGGCATTCTCCTGCCGATGGCGGTGGTGGGATTGTTTCTGATTTGGGAAAAGCGATTGTATCTGGTCGCCAGTCGCTGGCTGTTTTTGGGCATTGTCGCTTTCCTGGTCGTTGCGCTGCCATGGTACGTGGCGGTCGGCGTAGCGACGAAGGGTGATTGGCTAGTAGGCTTTTTCGGTCGGCATCACTTTGAGCGATTCACGACGGCCCTGGAAGGCCATAGTGGGGGGATCTGGTACCACCCAGCTATGCTGTTGGTCGGGTTCGCGCCCTGGTCGGGATGGTTGATCGTCGCGGTAGGGGCGCTGTTTCGGGAACTGCGACGGCAAGGTAAGTGGCGCCGGCGCAGCGGGCTAACGTTTTCCGATCCTGAGACCGGCACAGCAGCGGACCCGACCACAGAAATGCTCTCCGAAAAGGAAGCCAGTGGTCTGCGTTTCCTGGTGCTATGGATAGCTGTCTGGTTGGTGTTTTTCTCGTGCGCACAAACGAAACTGCCAAATTACGTGGCCCCGATTTATCCGGCTCTGGCGCTGGTGTGTGGCTGGTGGCTGGCGGCGTGGGCAAATTACCGCGTCCGCGTGCCGGATTGGCTCATGGGCACTACTATGCTCGGTCTGGCCCTGGTCGGCATCGCAGTCAGCATCGGACTGATGCTCGCCTGCGGCTGGATACCCTGCGGGATGTTGCTTGGCCGCACCATTCACGACCTGGCGTGGCTTGCCTGGCTGGGAATGGTGCCGGTTCTGGCCGCCGCTGGTTCCTGGTACGCCTGGCAGGCGGAAAAGCGCCGGTGTGCCATCGCGGTAGTTGTGGCCGGCGGTTTACTTTTTGTCGCTACCGGAGCCGCTTTTGGTCCGGTGCTGGTGGATAATGCTAAAATCTCCCATCGGCTTGGTCGAGCGATTCGCGAATCCCAACAGGAGCCGGAAATCCGCGTGGCCTGCTATGGCTGGTTTGAACCGAGTATCGTCTTTTACGTTGGCCGACCCGTCGCCAACCTACGTCAGGTGCAAGAGGCCCGCAAATGGCTGGAGCATCCGCTGGAGAGCTATCTCGTCGTATCGCAACCGTGGTGGGAAGAACGTCTCCGATTGCGACTTCATAAACCCTACACAATTTTGCAGCGGTACTGGGACTTCACACGCGGTCGCGAGATCCTGCTGGTAGTGAACCGTCCGCCGCCAGCGACGGCATCTGCCGATTCCTCACAATCCTCGTTCCACCAGCAGCCGATACAGCTCCGCCAGATGGTGCCAGCCAGAGACGTTGGGCAAGGAAGCAGCGGCGGCAGCGAGAGCTTCCCGGGCGGCTCGGTCGCGACCCAATAGCAGCAGGCATAATCCGCGGTTGAGCAAAATGGGTGGCAGCGCCTCCGCCGGTTCCAGGATATTCAACGCGGTCTGATACTCTCCTTCTTGCCAGGCCAGCGCCGCATCTTCGTTCAGCAATAAGAGCCGCCAGCCTGCTGGTGCCTGACTGCGGACAGCGCGAAGGAGTTGGCGCGCTTCGCCGGTTTGCCCAAGCAAGCGGAGCACCGCCGCTGCGAACAACCCTTCCGCCGGACGCCGACGCATGAGCATTAATTCGCCCCATTCCCATAAGCCAGTGCTGCAGAGAGAAGAAACTGGCGGTCTCCAGCTCAGCCAGTCCTCGCGCGACCAACTGGGTATTTCTCGCACCCGCTGCGGGAAATATCCCAGAGCCATCGGCACGAACGGAGTAGGATCTAGCCGTCCAACCAATGTTCCCCAGTCCGGCAAATCCCGTAAGTGCCTCGGCTGAAACTGGGCCCGATCCAGCGGATCGGCTAACAACCATTGGGCCGAAGCCAGTGCCTCCTCCAGAGCTGTCCGTGGTTCCAGCACGTTGACTTCTGCTGGCTGGTACGGCTCAACTTCGGACTCTACGCCGGGAAAATGCAGTCCTTCCAGAGCGTGCGTAGTTTGCACACGTTTCAGAAAATCCGTTAGCAATTGCTGCAATCCCGGCGGCCCGGCACTGCGATTCATAGTTTCCGACATGGTTGTATTGCGTCGCGTTCCTGAAATGTCCTGATTGCTGCGTACGTCGCTGCGATGCGCCACATTGACGGCCGTTCATCACCGTCTTGCACGATCTTTTTGACCGTCGCCGTTTAAACGCGGTGGGCGTTGTACCTTGCGCTCTTACCCGGCTTCCACGCCACCAACTCCAATGGTGTAGTGCTAGATGGCTATGCACCACGACAAGTTGACATCTGCCACTCCTTACCCCGCCACTATGGCGGTCCCGGAATGGCAGTTGAAAATACCATGTGCTGCACCCAGCTTACGCAGGAATTTCAAAGCCCTTGCGGTATTCGCGGCTCAGCAGCGCGTTGGCTTCGTCGTTGCCGACAAAACGTTCCACTTTCGGGTCGAATTTCAGTAGCGGGCCAACACGCAGTAGCTCCAACTGCGTTACTTTGTTCTCACGCAGATGTTCGACCATGCGGGCAAAGGCTTCCTGACCCTCTTTGGAAAGCTCCTTTTCCGCACCGGGCACGTAAGGTTTACCCAGGCGGTAACTGATGTTACCGAGATGGCACAGGGCGCTGGAGAGATGGCCTTCCTCGATGTCGGCATGGAGGTCCGAGACTTTACGGCTCTTGACGGCCTGTATAAAGTTGGCGAAGTGGTTCCCACCGCCCTGAAATTTCTTGATCAATTGGCCATCGGGCGTGAATGCGGCGCCGCTGTTGTAGTTGGTGCTGACAACGTAGCCCTTCTCGCCGTACCAGATGTTGCCGATACGGCAGCCGAGCAGGTCTTTGGTCGGCAGGCCGCGCACCTCGAAAATCAACTGGCTGTCGCCATAGTCAAAAATGCAAATCTGGGTGTTGGCGGTTTCGCCAGCGTCCTCGTAGCCGACTCGTCCGCCGATGCTGATCACCGCCTGGCACAGGGCGTTCTTCTGCAAACCCCAGCGAGCTTTGTCCATTTCGTGAATGCCCTGGTTGCCCAGGTCGCCGTTGCCATAGTCCCAGAACCAGTGCCAATCATAGTGGAAACGTTTGCGCAGCACCGGCTTTTTAGGGGCTGGCCCCAGCCACAGATCGTAATCTACCGTACTTGGCGGTTCCGCCGTCACTTTCGGGCCGATGCTTGGTCGCGGTTTGTAACACAGACCGCGAGCCAGCGTCACTTTGCCAATCCCGCCGGAGTGGATGAACGCCAGCGTTTCCCGCATGCCCGCCATAGATCGGCTCTGCGTCCCCGTCTGGACGATGCGGTTATACTTCCGGGCGAAATCTACGATACGTCGGCCTTCCCAGACGTTGTGGCTGACGGGTTTTTCGACATACACGTCCTTGCCCGCCTGGATGGCCCAGATGGCGGCCAGCGCATGCCAGTGGTTTGGCGTAGCAATGGAGACGACGTCCACGTCCTTGCGTTCCAGGACCCGACGAATGTCCTGCACAAACTCGGGCATGAATCCCTGACGGCTTTCGACCTCGGCCAGGGTCTTTTTGACGTGGTCCATGCTCGGAACCGCCTTGTCGCAGTCGCACATCACGGTTACCACCGTGTCGGGGAGCGCCGCGTATCCAGCCAGGTGAGCCCGCCCCTGGCCGTGAAAACCGATCACCGCTACGCGAATGCGGTCATTGGCGCCAACTTTCCTGGTAGCAGCTTTCTCTTGCGCCGACGTGGGCATCTCCTGGGCAAAGACCGCAGCTGCACTGGCGAACACGACCGCATCGCGCACAAATTCTCGGCGATTGCCAAACCACATGGCGATTCTCCTTTGTGTTGGCCGGTGGAATTTTTGTGAGCCGGGGTAGTGCTGTTACTGTTACCGCTGGACTAGCACAACGGCAATAGCCTCGCCTCTCATCCACATGGAGGGTCAAGAGGGGCTTATTGCCCAGGGGTAAGCTTCAGTCCCTCAGGCCGATTGGCATTTTCCAGCCCGCCAGGCCCGAAGGAAACCTTCTGGGAGACGTAAAACCCTCGACGCCCTTTGCTTTTTACTCCTGGAGCCAAACGCGGAGCGAACGACGCCGTGCGACCAGCGCGATCGGTATTGAGCAATTGCTACCGACGTCGCCATAGAACCTGTACGGATTTCGGAGGTGCCAGTATTTCGCGTAGCAGGAAAATTGCCTGAAGGTCTTCGCGACGTTGCAGATACCGCGACAGGAACACCAGGGCTGGTGGCGGAGCACGGCGGGTTACCTGAGTTGGAACAATCTGCGACTCCTCCATGGCAGTAGCGGGACGTGGTAAGGTTGGCGTAGCGGGGGCAGGTCGTGGCGGCTCCGCGATGATCGCACTCGGCGGAAGCACCACCACGGGTTCGACGACTGGCGCGGTGGGACGTGGTTCAGGTGGCGCTGGCTCAGGTATTTGCACCACCGGCGGCGGTATTCGCCGCGTGGTTGGGCTTCGCCCGCGTTGATTTGGCTCAGGCCGGCGTTGTTTGCGACGCCGTTCCAGAAACTCTTCCAGCCGCTGGCGCGACGCCGGCGGATTGCTGACCGGTTGCACCACGGGAATTTCCTGCGGCTGAGGGGACTGGGGGCTCGGAAACACCACCGGTTCCGTATCCGTACGTCGTGGTGGACGTGCGACCGGTGGCGGTGGTTGCTGCGGTCGTAACGCTGTCGAAAGTAAATAGACCAGAAAGGCAATAACCGGAATCGCGTAAATGACCCAATCTGCTGCTGCCAGCATGACAAATCTCCAAGGGGTTACTGCGGTTGAGACGGCCCACGGTCGCCTTCGCGGCGCAGGCCGATTCCGGCTACTGCCGATCGCATCTCCGTGTCTGCTTGCAGATTCCGCAGGGCGTAGTAGTCCATTACGCCTAGGCGACCTTCGCGCAGTGCCAGGGCAATCGCACGCGGGATTTCAGCTTCAGCTTCGACCAGCTTGGCCCGATTTTCTTCAACTTTCGCTCGCATTTCCTGTTCGAGAGCGACGGCAGCGGCGCGGCGTTGTTCGGCCTGGGCTTGAGCGACGCGGAGATCGGCAGCGGCCTGGTCGGCACGCAATTTAGCGCCCACGTTTTCGCCGACTTCCACATCGGCAATGTCCACCGAGACAATGTCAAAAGCCGTCTGGGCATCCAATCCCATAGCCAGCACTTCTTTGGAGATGATGCTGGGGTTGGCCAGCACTTGCTTATAATCGTCGGCCTGACCGATAGCGGAGACAATGCCCTGACCAACGCGGGCGATGATGGTTTCTTCGGTGGCACCTCCCACCAACCGTTCCAGTTTGGTTCGCACGGTCACTCGGGCTTTGACCCGCAACTGGATACCGTCTTTGGCGACAGCGTCGAGAGTCCGCGTTCCCTTTGTGGGGTCGGGACAATCGATCACTTTTGGGTTAACGCTGGTGCGCACGGCATCGAGGACGTCGCGGCCGGCCAGGTCAATCGCCGCCGCTCGATTCCACGGCAGGTCAATGCCTGCCTTGTAAGCAGCAATCACCGCTGCTGCTGTTTTCGGCACATTGCCACGGGCCAGATAATGCGCTTCCAGGTCGCGGGTTTCCACACGGATGCCTGCCTGCACCAGGGCGATTTTCTGCTGCACTATCATCTGGTAGTTCACCTTCCGCAACATCATGCCGATCATGTCAAAGATGCCGACTCCAGCTCCCGTCAACCACGACTGAATCCACAGGTTGAAGAAACGGAAGAACAGCAGCAGGAAAATAACGCCGATAATACCCGCAACTATCAGCAGGACGTACACCCAAATCCACTGGTCTGCTGCGCCGCGCTGCGCCAGCATCAGATGTGCCATGGTTAGCATGGAAGCAGCTCCTTGTTTTGCGCCTCACTTGCCTGACTGGTTTGCACGGGAATCGCCCATACCCGAGGGGTCTCGCGACCAGCAGCCGCTACGAGATTAATCGCCGCACCTTGCCTGCTATTGTTGTAGGAAAAATACGCGATACTGGACGGACTTGGCCTGTCCAGGGAATTTTACCGGAATCGAGTCGCAGGGTTTACTGCAGCCGCAGTGGCGAAAAACCGTGCTGAGATTCACGGCGGAATTACCATTCTTCATCCCGTGTGGTTTGCGTCAGCTCAAACTCCCTTGGGCTGGTCAAAAAGAGCAACACTATCCCTGCCGGGTCAGGTGGCTTCTTCGTGCGGTTGGATTTCGTCTGGACCAACGGGACGAACGATCACGTAGCCGGGTCGTGTTTCCACTACGCGGACGTATTGTCCTGCCTCCACGTAAACGCCTTCGGTTTCTGCATCCACGCGCCGACCCTGTATCAGGACGATGCCGCTGGGGCGAAGTGGCGAGACAGTCCTACCGATCTGACCTTTCAAAGTTGAAAAGTCGGCCCGACTTGGAAAAGCTTGCGGTGCCGCCTCTTCCTGCGGTTCGGGAGCGGTCAGGATAAAGCGTTTACCGAACGGAGTTTTCGGCCAGTAGTAAAAGGCTACGCCCACCACCAGCGGAATCAGCACAAAGACGATGGCCACGGTCACCAACCCGGCAGTTACGCCACCGCCACGGGATTCGGGGATGAAGAAAACCATCGTAATACCCGCGACCAACGAGACCAGCGCCAGTACAAACAACACCCCACCAGACGGTATGAACACCTCCGCTGTCAGCAAGATAAATCCCAGAATGATCAGGGCGATCGGCAGTAGCCAGTCCATAGCAACGATCGGTCCAGGGTCCGCGAGACGCGTGTAATTTGGCTTGGGTTCAGCCGGCCGGGTCGGCAAGCGTCCGGCCGACATACGTGCCAATGGCTCCTCATTTAGTTTAGTAATCGGACAAATCGGTGGCGTGGTGTCTGGTGGAATTTCTCTCGGGTAAAGAGTTTACGTCGTTCAATGCGGCACGGCCTGTTAGTATTCTCTGGGGAAGGGGCGTGCGAGGCCGTTTTTTATCGAAGCGTGGTGGCCAGCAGCTTAGGCTCTAAGCTTCCGGAACGCGGCTGTTCGGTTAGGAACTGGTCGCTGGCGGCAGGGCTTCAACAACGATACGACTACCCTCCACCTGAACTACTCGAACCCGCGTCCCCGCCTCCAGGTACTGCCCCTCAGCGATGACGTCCAGCTGGATATCGCCGAAGCGTGCTTTGCCCGCCGGACGCAACGCGGTGGTGGCAATACCCACCGCCCCCAAATATTGCTGGTATTCCTGTACGGGGACCGCAGTAGTCTCCGTGGGGCTGACTGGTTCAGGCGGGGGTAGCACCAGGCCTTTCAAGAGGGGTACACTCGGCAGGTGTCGGCCAATCAAAAACGCCAGCACGATCGCCGCCACCAGTCCGCCACCCAGCATCCCCAGGTATTTGGCAAGGTTGAAGTATTCCTCAGTGGACTGTGGCCAGTGCTGCACCAGCAGCAAGGCGACGCTGCAAATCACCAGAAGCACGCCGCTGAAACCGGCCACGACCATGCCTGGCAAAACGAAAAGTTCGACCAGTAACAAGGCTAGCCCCAACAGGAACAGTAGAATCGCCAGCGAATTCACCTCTCGTGCCAGCCAGGAATGGGCCCAGAAAATCAGAAGAAAACACACTGCCGCGATCACGGCCGGCAGCCCAATCCCGCCCGTCTTGAATTCCAGTAACAAGCATGTGAAGCCTAGAATGAACAGGAACACGGTTGTTACCGGATGGGCGATGATATTGACCAGTTCGTCCAGCCAATCGCTCCGCATTTCGATCAGGTTTTCGCGTTTCAAGCCGAATAAATCGAGGACAGCTTCTCGCGAAGCCTCATCGGGGAGCACGAATCGGCTGACGCCCAGAGCCCGCGCCTGCTGGCCGGTGATGGTCATTAATCGAAACGGCTTGTCGAGGATATCAAACTCGGCCCGGCGACGTTCGGCTTCTTCACGACGCAAGACGTAGGTGGCCCCGGCACCACGAACCTCTTTTTTAGCACGAACCCGCACCAGTTCCAGATTGGGATCGAACAGGGCGTCGGCTAAAGCTTCTCCGCCGTGGTACCGTGTCAATTCGCGGAGACTCCTCACATACGGTTCTAGCTCCAGTTCGCTAAGGGCACGACGGCCGCTGCCACGAATCGGTTGCAGGTCGCCCAGTTCCGCCGACTTACACAGGACAACTTCGCGACAGGCAAAAGCCAGATACGTGGCCGCTCCGCTCGCTCGCTTGGGGATATATGCCACGGTCAGCACCTTCGCCTGGTCCCGCTGGATATCCTGAATCAAGTGTTCTACTTCTTGGGCGGCACGTGCGTTGCCACTGGCTCCAATCTCGAAGACGACACAACCGACATTGTGATTTTGCAGGGCTCGCTCCCATTTCCGCCGCAAGGTGCTCACCGTACCTGTGTCGAGATCGTTGCTGACGACAATCCAGGCCACTTTGCTGTCCGGATTGATCGCCACGCTGCCCAGCAGAATGGCCCGCTCGAGGTGAAGCTGGTCCACGAGTTCTTCCAAGCTGTTCACTTTGCCGGAAATCAGGCGAAACTCTCTGGCGGCTTGTTCGGCACTGATGACACTAGCTCCTTCGCCTCCGGCCAGGACCAGTTGGCCGCCTTCTCCAGCTCCGATCAGTAAATCCGGCGGGATTTCCAGCTGTCGCGCCAGCGGCGTGTCCTCAATCTTGTAACTGCGCATGCCATTTTCCACCACCTGATAGACGCTGAGCGGCTGATAAATCAGACGGAGCACCACGGCCAGATACAAGCCACGGCCGCGGGCAATCTCTTCGTAAATAGCTCGGTCGGCTTTGCTGAGCGGCGCCTCCTGACCGACGGCGATCCTACCCAGAGAACCTTCCGGCCCTAGCCAGCGGTACTCCGCCGCCAGGAACGGCAGGATCAAATGACCGGTGAGCGGTTTATCCGCGTAGGCGTGAATGTTAGCCCGACCGCGAATTTCCCGAAACAGGTAATTGGCCAAGTCCCGCGCTACCCCTAACGAACTGGGAGGGCCAGGCTGGAAGTGTACAATAAATTTCCTTGTTCCCAGACTGATGTGGTGTTCAATTTCGTTGCGAAGCTGGTTTACGGCTTCTGAAGTAAGGGGGCTGCGCACCACCAGATAAGCGCCGCTTTCGCGTTCCGGTTGAGCTTGTAACTGGTTGGACATCCAGCACCAGGCCCAGCAAGTACAGACCAGTGCTGCCAACGCTCCCAAAGGGAAGCCAACATGCATCGTTTGCTTCCGTGCCAGGCTGAGACTTCGCTCAGTTTCCGGTTCTGCAACCAGCCACATGCCTGCTCAACCTCGTGCGAGTCAGTTGCGGAATTTCCCCGGCAGGAGCCAGCCGCTCCTCTCTGTTGATTATAGAATGGCCAAAAATTCCCGTCAAAAGCTCACGAGGCAACACACCATGGTCGCCAGGCAACTCCGACGGGTGCGATTTTTGCTGGGCCGGGCCGGTTCCGGCAAAACTTTTCGCTGTTTGCAGGAAATCCGTGAACAGGCTCGTCAACGGCCCCTCGGGCCACCGCTCATCTTGCTCGTGCCCGAGCAGGCTACCTACCAGATGGATCGCGCTTTACTGGAAGGTGGCTCGCTGCAGGCGACGTTGCGTTGCCAGGTACTGTCTTTCCGCCGGTTGGCGTATTTGGTGCTGGAAGAACATCTGCATCGCCGTCGCGTGATTAGCGATATCGGTCGGCAAATGGTTGTGCAAGCCCTGTTGCATCGGTATCGCACGGAGTGGTGCTTTTTTGACACCAGCCGATTGCGTCCCGGCCTGGCAACACGCTTGAGCCGTACCTTGCGTGAATTGCGGCAATATCGAGTTACGCCGGAGATGTTGCAACGCGTGGTGCAATCGCTGATGAGTGTACATGGACCGGACTCGCCGCTGGTTCGCAAACTGACCGACCTGACTCGCCTGGCTGTCGCTTACCAGGAGTTCCTGGCCCAGAACTGTTATGACGGCGATGAGATTGCCGCTATGCTTAGCCAGGCTATTCGCCAAACCACCTGGTTGCACGGGGCCAAGCTCTGGGTGGATAGTTTCGGTGACTTTACCAGGCAGGAATATGAGACGCTCCAGGCACTGCTGGATGTAGTCCAGGAAGCTACTTTCTCGCTGTGCCTGGACCCACGAGTGCTGGAGGAAAGCGATCCAGCCCTGGGAACAGTGCGGCTGTTTCACCGGGCGGAAGAAACGTATCGCCGTCTCCGCCAACTCGTTCCTGGGCAGGCGCGCGTTGAATTGGTTTATCTGCCCCAGGACGGTATCTGTCCCCGATTCCGTTGCGTGGACCTTGTGCGAATAGAGCAGGAAATGTTCGCAGACCTGGTCAGCACATCCTCGGTCGCGGAAACCGTGTCCTCAGTGCCGCTGCCCGCCACGACGAGCTCACACCCGCCGCTCCTGTCCGATGTGACACAGCCGATCAGCAACCTAGCCAGCCGCGGTGCGAGTCCGTGTGTTACCCTCGTCGAGGCCAGCAATCGTCGAGCCGAAGTGGAATACGTTGCCCGCACGATACGCCGGTTGGTCATGGATGAGGGTTGGCGCTATCGCCAAATCGCTGTGATTGTGCGGGAACTGGAAGACTACCGGGCGTTGATTGAAGCAGTTTTTCCCGATTATGGTATTCCGTTTTTTACAGACCAGCGGCGAAGCGTTCGCCATCACCCGGTGGTGGAGTTGGTTCGTTCGGCATTACGCGTCGCTTTGGACAACTGGTGGCGTGCAGATGTTGTTCGCTGGTTGCGGACCGGGTTTGCGGCCAATGGATCGGAGCGTTCCGATGTTCGCGAGATCATAGACCGGCTCGAGCAACACGCCGACGAACATGGTTTGGACGGGCCGGTCTGGCGTGCACGACAGTGGCGGATTCGCCAGCCACCCGGCGACAATCTGCCCCAATATTTGCGGCCAGAGATACTCAATCGCGAACGCTTGCGCTTGACCGAACCGCTGGCGGAGTTTTGCTCACAAGCGCTGGGCGAACTTGCAACAGATGGTTCCCATGCCCAGCAGGAAATATCCGTGCGCCAGGTGTTGCTGGCCCTGTGGCAAATGCTGCAACGCCTGAAGGTGTCCGAGACTCTGCAAAGTTGGCACGAACAAGCCCGCTCTGCGGGTAAACTCGACGAAGCTGCTGAACATGTCCAGGTCTGGGAAAGCCTCCTAGAGCTGCTGGAAGAAGTGGATATGGCACTGGGAACATCAAAGCTCCCGCTGAGCGATCTGGTGGCAGTGCTGGAGACCGGACTGGACGGTTTGACGGTGGGAATCGTGCCACCGGCTCTGGATGAGGTGCTCATCGGTGCCATCGAACGTTCGCGACAGCCGGAATTGCGCGGGGTGTTTCTGCTCGGTATGAATGAAGGAGTCTTTCCTCGTCTGGGCGAGGACGATCCGGTGCTCAATGACCGTGACCGCCGGTTGCTTCAAGAGCACAACATCGAGCTGGCTCCCAGCAGTGAGGCGCGGCACTTCCAGGAGCAATATCTGGGTTACATCGCCTTTACGCGTGCCTCCGAGCGCTTATGGGTCAGTTATGCCCTGACGGATGAAAGCAACCACCCATTGTTGCCGTCTTCGTTTGTGGAACGGTTACGCCGACTCTTTCCCGATCTGCAGCCGCAACGCGCCGACGCCGCCCCACAGTTAACCGAACCTTCGACGGTGCTGACCTGGTACGAACTGGCGTCCGCCCTGGCCGTTCATGGACACCCGGAAGCTAACCTTCAGCCAACTCCACCAGAAACCAGTCCGGTGTCTTCGACGGCGAAAAAAATCTGGGAGCAATTGCGTGAAGAGTTGTCCCGTTACCCGGACATACCAACGGTGCTGCGGCTGGCATTACAAGCGCGGCATTACCATCACCGCGTCGCTTTGCCCGCACCATTAGCGCAGCAACTGTTTTTGACCGGCAACGAGTTGCGATTGACCGTGTCGGAACTGGAGAGCTATGCCTGGTGCCCGTTTCAATTTTTCGCCAGCAGTGGGTTGCGTCTGCGGCCAAGGCAATCGTTCCGGTTATCGCGGCAGGATTTGGGCCAATTGCTCCACCGCATTTTGCAGCACTTCATGAAGCGGTACGTAATCGAGTTTCCCTATGTTAGTCCAGTGGCGCGACTTGAAGACTCCAGTTCAGCCACTGCGGAGTCCGAGGAAGAAAGACAGCAACGATTGCAAAAAGTGCTCACCGAGGTGGCGGAAGCGGTGATCCAGGAATTGGACGACGACCGCTTCGATGCTACTGCCCGCCGTAAGTACATCCAGAGACAGGCTTGCCGGATCTTGAGCGATTACGTTCTTGCTCTGGACCAGCAATTGCGAGCCGGGAAATTTATTCCCCACAAATGCGAATTGCCGTTTGGCAGCGACGAGACGGGATCGGCGCTTTTGACTGTCGAACTCGGGGACGCTAGCCAACTCTGTCCATGCAAAAGCTGGATACTGGTGCCACGTGGTCGCTTGGACCGAGTGGACGCCGTGCCTCGAAATGCTGCTGCGCTTGCCCAGGGAATAACTGCCGGACTTGAACCTTCTGGCGTGGACGAACGACCCCAATGGGTTCGCGTCGTAGATTACAAACTTTCTCCGAGCCGAGCAAATCTCGATCGCATTTATTACGGGCTCGACCTGCAACTGATGGTGTACTTGCTGGTGGCGCGGCAATTGTATGGCCCGGAGACACAGTTGGCTGGCACCTTTTACGCTCCCCTTCGCCGACACCCACACAGCGTATCCTCGCCGTCCAAAGTCGTTCACTGGAAAGATTGGCTGCGTGGGTATCGCTTGCGCGGGGTGTTGGTCGAAGACGCAATAACGTTGTTCGATCCGAAGAAGGAAAATGGTTGGTCGCCGTTTGTTCAGGTTTTCCGGAAAAAGGATGGCAGTTTTGGTAACCAGGCTAAAAGCGACACGGTGGACAGCGGCGTCTTGCAAGCGCTGGTAGAGAATACCCGTGCTCGGATTCGCACGCTCAGTGAGCGCATTTTGCAGGGGGAGATTGCTGTGCGACCGGTACGGCATCGCCAGGAAATTCCCTGCACGTTGTGCGCGCTTTCCAGCGTATGTCGCTTTGACCGTACCTGGAACAGATACCGCCATCTCCAGACACTGAACAAAGAGGAAGTCATCCAGCGGCTGGGAAATCACTAGCCATGCCCGATCTGACTCCAGAACAACGCCTCGCCGTTCATCTGGACTGTCCTCGCCTGTTGGTCAGCGCCAGCGCGGGCACCGGGAAAACCCATGTCCTGACACAACGGTATCTGCGGCTGGTGCTGGAGCGGGGAACCGAAGTGACGCAGATCGTGGCGGTAACGTTTACCGAAGCAGCAGCGGCGGAGATGCGTTGCCGCATTGCCCAAGCACTGCGCACGCGGCTGCAGTCGTCGGACACCAGTGCCCAGGCCGGTTGGTTGCGGCGACAAATATTGCTTCTGGAACGTGCGCCGATCAGCACCCTGCATAGTTTTTGCCTTCGCCTGGTGCGGGAGTTCTTTTTCCTGCTGGAACTCGACCCGGATTTCACGGTGCTGGATGCCGCAGAGGCTGAGCTTTGGAAGCGTGATGTCCTCGAAAAAACGCTGGAATCCTGGTTTGAACAATGCCCCGCAGGCATAGAGGAGTCGGCGTTTTATCGGCTGGTGGACGAATACGGCGGTTTGCTGGCGGGGGAACAATTGCCGCGGCTGATATTGGAATTGCACGCTTTCCTAAATACACTGCCGGACCCGGAAAACTGGTGGCAGGATGTGTTGAGTCTCTATGGGGACCCCGAACCGCAGACAGCAGCGACCGAGCGATTGCGGCGAGTCTGGCAATCCATTCCCTCAGACCAGCACGCCGACGCCGTCAAGGAACTTCGAGAACTGTCGCCGCTGATCAAGGTGCTGCACGCTTTGCACGCCGCATTTCGCCAGGCCTACTGGCAACGCAAGTTGGCGCGGGCGTGTCTGGACTTCGACGACCTGGAACAGCTGACTTGGAAACTGTTGTGCCAGTATCCGCGGGTTTGTGCGGAATTGCGCCGCCGGTACCGCCATATCCTCGTGGACGAATATCAGGACATCAACCCGCTGCAAAACGCGATTCTCGAACGCTTGCACGGAAATGATGAGCAGCAGGGCAACCACTGGTTCATGGTCGGCGACATTAAACAAAGCATTTACGGTTTTCGGTTAGCATGCCCGGCTCTGTTTCAAGAGAAGGTGATGCGGTATTATCGGCTCACGCCGGAGGGGAGTGCAACTTCCGAATCATTGCCGCAGCTCCAGGGCCGAGTTTCGGAGGGGTGGGTTTCGCTGACCGCAAATTTCCGCAGTCGCCGCACCGTGCTGGAGGCTGTCAACTACATCTTTGAGCAAATCGCGGCTACCGGCCCATTCGGCATGCCCTACGACGAGTCGGCCCGCTTACGCTTCGCGTCGGCGTATTACGATTTGACTAACGTGACAGTACCGGAAGAACCGGTTTGGCTGCACCTGTTGCCGGGCCGGGGCGCTGAAGAAGAACCCGATGGCGAGCAGACCGCGACGGATGAATTGAGCGACTGGGAACGGTTGGAAAACGAAGCAGTAGTAGCAGCTCATCTGATTCGGCAGTGGGTGAGTCAGCAGGTTGTCTGGGACACGCAGCAGGAACGCTTTCGACCAGCGGAGTTTCGGGATGTGGCGATTCTGATGCGGACAGTGCGCGGACGGGCGGAAACGGTCGTGCAGACATTGCGACAACAGGGCATCCCGGTGCATGCGGAGTTGCGGCGTGGATTCTGGGAAGCGCTGGAGGTTCGCGATGTGCTGGCCGTGCTGCAACTGTTGCGTAATCCTTTTGACGATGTTCCGCTGGCAGCGGTGTTGCGCTCGCCTCTGGTCGGGCTCAGTGCTGCTGACCTGGCACAGATTCGTTTGGCGCAGCGAGACGGGCCGTTCTATTTGGCGGTTCATAGCTACGCCCAGCAATTCGATAATGAGGTAGCGAAGCGGCTGCGCAATTTTCTCGACCAATTGGAGAGCTGGCGAGACCGTGCGTTCCGACAGCCGATTGCCAGGCTGCTTTGGGATATTTACCGTCAGACCGGTTACCTGGCGTTTGTTCAGGGACTGCCGGACGGTGCGGCGCGGCTGGCGAACTTGATTTTGTTGCATGACCGTGCCCGGCAATTCGAGACCCGTCTGGGGGGCGGCCTGGAAGGATTCTTGCATTATCTCGATCGCTTGCGGGAACACGAGCAGGATTGCGGTGCCGCCACTGCATCCGTTCCCGCCGAAAATGTCGTGCGCCTAATGAGCATCCACCAGAGCAAGGGGTTGGAGTTCCCGATCGTAGTAGTGCTCGATCTGGGCAACATTTTCAACGAAGAGTCATTGCAGGGTTTGTTGTTGTTTCATCGAGAGTTATTGCTGGGAGCAAAGATGCAGGACCGCTTGGGGGTTTATCGCTGGCCGAGCCGTTTGTACGAGCAGATTCGGGCACGGCTGCGGGAAGATTTGCTGGCCGAGGAACTGCGATTGCTCTACGTAGCTATGACCCGTGCTCGCGAATGTCTGGCGTTGATTGGCAGTCACAATCACCTGACACAACCCGACAGGAACGGCGCAGCAGAGGCTGGCATTGTGGCAGATCAGGCTGGGAACCGAGAGCGGAAATCCCTGGGGCAGGTTGAGCAGGGCGCCGGCCGGGCGGCACGACCGGGCTCTGGCAGCTACGATGAAATTCCGCCGCCAGAACAAATTCGTTCGCCGTTGCAATGGTTACTGCCGGTTTTTGCCAGGGCGGTGTCGCAGCGGTCGGTGCTGGGCTTACGCCGTTGGCAAAGCGAAGAAATCGCGGCATTACGCCGGGCTACCGAGACTGCTGACGATGCCACCAACCCGCCAGATAGATGGGATCCGCTCGAAGCGAGCGAGGTCTCCCAACTCCGGAAGTCCACGCACGCGGAGATCGGACCGCTGATGGCGGAGACGCTCCGGCGTGTAACCTGGCAATATCCGCATCAGGCGGCAACGCGGCTGCCGGGCAAGACCTCGCCAACACGCTGGCGCATGTGGTTGCAATTGGACGCCGACACAGTAACTTGGCCGGAAGCAGTTTACCGGTTTCGCAAGGTCCCGGCTCCAGCGTTCGTGGCGACAAACCGGCCGGCTCTGTCTGCGGTCGAACGTGGCCAACTGACGCATCGGTTGCTTCGCCACCTTGACCTTCGCCGGCGACCGGCGGATGTAGAAGAACTCCGGCGACAACTGGCGGAATTGCAGCAACGCGGGCTGTTCACTACGACCGAGGCGGCAGCCGTGGATTTGGAGTCTGTCGCGGCGTTTTTCACTCGCCCGTTGGGGCAGCGATTATGTCAGGCTGTCCGCCGCCGTTGTGAAGTTCCTTTCAGCCTCATAGTTAGCGCCCGTGAAATGCCGGGGTTAGAAGGGTTGCTGTCGCTTTCCCCTGCGGATATTCAGCATTTGTCCGGCGAAAGCATTCTTGTGCAGGGGGTCATGGATGTGCTGTTCTGGGAAAGTAGGCATTCCGCTCCAGTGTTGCTGGATTATAAAACCGATGAGCTTTCTCCGGAACAAGTCAAGCAGGCAGCTGAAAGCTACCGACCTCAATTGTCCCTTTATGCCCGTGCTATTACTGAGGCTCTGGGGGAACCCTGCCGGGAAATCTGGGTCGTGTTCCTAGCGGCCCGACAAGATGTCCGGCTTGCCTGACGCTCTTACACCTGCCCAGGGGATACTTTGGCGGCATCGAATATCAGTGGGAGAGACTGGTGTTCGCGGCACTGACAGCCATGGTGTTGACGGCAGCGACCGGACTGGTTTGCGCCTTGAGCCTGGCATTGCGCGGCAACCATCCGGCTGCGGTGCTGGTCTGGCTGGCTGTCGGCAGTTTCGGCGGCTTCTGCGGCGGCGTGGGGTTTGCCTGGTTAATGAGCCAGCTGCGTAACACAGGTACTCGACAGGCCGCTGCTACCGAATCACCTGGCCAGCGCAGCGCCAGCGCTTTGCCATATTTCAACCTGGCGGAGGCTCACGTTGCACCGGAAGAGGTCGTTTCTCCTGCACCGCCGCGAATCCCGACAGGCCCGGATGTCCATACGAGAGAATACCCGGAGACACAGCATGCCGCGCTCGCACCGCACGAAAGTATTTGCTGGGACCTTCTGGCGGCCTGGGCGGATGCCGGGTGGACTTTCGGCATGGCGGCTGTCGTAACGCTGGACCTGGCAGGAATGCTCGCCTCGGACGATGCGTCCATCTGGTCAGCTCTAGTGCCGGTGCTGACTGCCTGTGCGGGATTGGCCTGGGGAGTTCGGCAAGTGCGTGGCAGGAAGTATTTTGCACCGCGGCGAATTGGACTGGCATTGTTGTGCGGACTGATGGGTGGCCTCTGTCTGATCGCCGCCTGGGTTGGGCTGGGCGACCTGCTGCGCGGTACCCTGGCCGTGGTCGTCGGGGTTCATCTCGCGGTTACCCTGGCCGTGCTTTCGCATCCCTGAATCCTAACGCATCCGGATTGCCGGTCGGATGTGCTGGCTCCAGAAGCAGGGCATACCATGCCTGCACCTGAGCGGCACTTTCCTCGAAAAGCACGCATTTCTTAGTGCAACGCTGACGTCTGCGGAAGTGTGTCCTACAATGGCATTGCCATGAATGCAGCCTTGCGGACCTTGCTGGTAGCATTGCGGCTGGCCATCGGCTGGCATTTGCTGGTCGAAGGCTACGTGAAATTGCATTCATTCTGGACGGGCCCGACCGAATCGAAACAACCCTTCACCAGTCGGTATTATTTGCAGCAATCGGTGGGGCCGTTCAAGGGCTTTTTCCAATGGCTGGCGGGTGGCGACCCCGACGAACTCGTCCTACAACGGTTGACCATCGAGGGGGAAGCCGACCAGGCTCGAATCAGTCGGGCGATGCGCAAGTACTGGGAACAGTACCTCGAGAACTTCGTCCGTGCCTATCAGGTTGAAGGCAAGGAGGTGCTGGAGTTGCGTTCAGTGCTGGACAAGCATGCATTGCAACTGCGCGGTTGGATACGGGATGGCGAGAGCGAATGGGAAATGCCAACCGACTGGGGGCCGGTTAAGAAGAAGCAGAAAATGTCTGCTTGGCTCGACGAATACCGCCGCACTTTTGTCGAACTCCGCGACCTGGAGCAACGTGAACGCCGTTATTTTGCCCACCCGGTAGGACTGGAACGTGCTAACCGATTACGCCGCAACCTCGCCTGGTATCGCGGACAATTCACCGCGGAACTGCATCGGCGAACGCAGGATTTGTTGAAAGCCTGGCGAGATCAATTGCCAGCCGAGAAGCGCAATTCGCCTTCAGCCAGCGCAGTAGCCGAACCGATTGTCGGTCCCTCGTGGCTGGGCCGACCGCTTCTCTGGTGGGCGGACCAGACCACGGCCTGGGGCTTGACCGCGGCGGGGTTGCTCTTGCTGTTTGGTTTGTTGAGCCGTCTCGGTGCCTGGATAGGGGTAGTCCTGCTGATGTTGTTTTACCTTTGCCAGCCGCCGTTGCCCTGGGCGCCTCTGCCAGAGCGGGCCGAGGGCTACTATTTGTATGTAAACAAGAACCTCATCGAGGCCCTGGCGTTGGCTGTGCTCGGCGTGGTACCCAGTGGACGCTGGTTCGGTCTGGATGGGTTGATCCACGTGCTATTTGCTAGAAAATCGGTACCAGCAGAACCCGCAGCGAACCCGGGTGGATCGCCAACGCCCACACGCTAACGCCATCGCAGTCGCCCCTCGGATGAGAACCATCCATCGGACACAGATGCAATCGCGCTAGCTCATGTGGAGGATACTCCAATGGCCATGAACCTGTTGCCGGAAAAGCGAGAGCAGGGCAAGCAGAACTTCGCCGTCGAGGTCGGTAAGCAACTGAGCGGCGAGATGACCCGCCGTCAGTTCATGAAAGGTTTGCTCGCCGGTGCTGCTGCCGTGCCCGTGTCAGCAGCGTTGTACTACGGCTACGACAAGTTCCACGGCGAACCGGTGCGGGCAGCCCTGATTGGCTGCGGCGACGAAGGCGGCGTGCTGGTTGGCGAGCACAACCCTGATTATCTGCGTTTCGTCGCCGTCTGCGATATTCGGCCGTTCAACTTGAAGCGGATATTTGAGGGCGAGGACACTGGCCCACGGAAAGGATTGAATCGCAAGTACGGCAACAAAGCTCGCAAGGAAATCGAGGTTTTCACCGACTACCGCCAGATGCTGGAAAAACGCAAGGATATCCAGGCCGTGGTCATCGCCGTCCCGTTGCACCTGCACGCCCGGATTGCCATAGATTGCATGCGGGCCGGTAAGCACGTGCTCTGTGAAAAGCTGATGGCCTGGAATGTGCGGCAATGCAAGGAAATGATTCGCACGGCGCGGGAGACGGATCGAGTTCTGGCAATCGGACATCAGCGCCATTACAGTCTGCTGTACGCGTATGCCCAGGAGTTGATTCGATCCGGCGCCCTGGGCGATATCAAGCACATTCGGGCATTGTGGCATCGCAACAATACCTGGCCTAAGCTCAGCAAAGACGGCAAGCCGGAGCTGGAAAATGGTCAACCGGTTTTGCGGGATAGCTGGCGACCGGAAATCCGCGACCTCGATGCCAATGACCCCCAACTGCGCGATCCGCAATTCCTGGCCCGACACGGGTATCGCAGCCTGGAAGAACTGGTTCGCTGGCGGCTGTACCTGCGAACCGGCGGCGGTCTCATGGCCGAACTCGGCAGCCACCAACTCGATGCCTGTAGCATTTTCTTGGGCAAAGTCCATCCCCTGGCCGTTACTGCCATCGGCGGCAAATACTTCTATCGCGATGATCGCGAAGTGGAGGACCATGTCTTTTGCACATTCGAATTTCCTGGCGCCAACTACTACGAGCGTGACGACCAGGGCCAGATCGTTTACGAGGTTCGCAACGGCCGACGCCTGCCAAAAGTCAAGGACTCGCAGGACATCGTTGTTGTTACCTATTCCAGCATCAACACCAACGCCTTTGAAGAATACGGCGAGTGTGTCATGGGGACGCGTGGAACATTGATGGTGCTGCGGGAACAGGATGCCTTGTTCTATCCCGAGCCGGATCCGAATCGCCGAAGCAGCGCGGCCCAGTCCACCGTCCAGGTCACTCAGGGCGCAGCCAACAAGCCGGCTGTCGAATCCTCGGCTTCCGAACCTCGCGAACAATATCTCAAACAAGGCCAGGCGGTCCTGCCACGTGAAGTCAGTCGCGGTTACCGTGAGGAGATGGAACATTTCGCTTACTGCGTCAAAATGTGGGAAGACCGAAATATCAAGCCCGAAGAACGCCCCTGGCCGCGTTGTCACGGCGAGGTGGCTATGGCCGATGCCATCGTTGCCCTGACTGCCAACGTCGCCATGCGTGGTGTCAATGGGAGTGGCCCGCGTCGCATCGAATTCCAGCCGGAATGGTTCGACGCCAATGACCTCAACTCCTTGCCCGATGCCCACATGAAAGAGTGGGGGCCTCCATTTGACTAATGCTTACTTCGGGGCTCACCGCTTCAGAAGCTGTAGTCGTTTCCCTTATCAACAAGGCTGCACCTGAGTTTCTGCCTGCCCAGACTGCATATTCCAGGGGCCGGTCGTGTGAATGTTCCGGCTTTTTGGATCGTTGGCCGCGTAACTTGAATGACAGATGCGTCCTTCCGCTGGCGGTCTGTCAACTGGAAAACCCGGGCTTGTACAATAAGATGCCACCGATAACAATTGGCAAAACGCCGCGCTGGTAATATTCCGGCCTGTGCAGATGCGGCTAGTATCCGGAAGCCGGGGCGTCAACCTCCGCGGGAGATACCGGCAGATATCCAGGCTGTGGCCTGGAGCTGAACCGAGGTAACAGCGAATGGGTCAATGCTGCCGGCTACGCATGGCGCAGCTACATGTGGCTTGGACGACGCCAGCCCAGGCGGTGCTGCGAAGTCGCGCAGTTCTCGACTACCCAAGGCGGAACGCTGGCGATCGGGGCGTAGCTCAGCTTGGCTAGAGCGCCTGGTTTGGGACCAGGAGGTCGCAGGTTCGAATCCTGTCGCCCCGACTGAAGGTCCACGGAGCAGTCGAGGGGGCACCCGGAATAGCCGAAACCACCCGCTACAGCTGACAAATGGCAACGGGCGCGACTGACGGAAAACAAAACCGTACATGCATGGCGGGGCAAACCATTCCGGAAGGTTCCAGTGCAGAGCACTGTCCAGCGTGAAACGTTCCCGATCCGTGTAGGACAAACAATCCACCAGTTCCACGATGCCGACGATACCCCCGCGCAATTCCGCCAGCTGCCGGGCACTGTCGGGTATGGGCCAGGGCAAACGACGCGGGTCCGATTGGCGGGCAGCATGAATCAGCAGCGGACCCCGGTAGGATGTAGCCCAGCTGCGAACTTCAATGGTCTTATAACCCAGCACCACCAGCGCTGCCCACGGCTGTTTCAACGATAGGGCTAAAGGCGTTTTTTGTCGGCGACGACGAGCCGAGCTAGCCACAGCTTACTCCAGTTTGTTGCGGCGTGAAATTTTTTGCAGATGATATGCTCGGTGCCGGACAAGACAAGTTTGCGGATGATTCGGCTGTGAGCTAAACTTGTGCGGAAGCTGTGTGCCTGGCCGGCTGAGCTTCAGCTCCTGGGAGGTCAATGGCTTGCGGTAACCGTCATCGCAACGCGCCGGCCAGATGCCGCCCCGGCAGTCCATGGCAGGTCGAGCCGCATTGGTAAAGCGAGCCCCGCCGGTATCGTCTTGGGAAATGCTCGCTCGCAGGATTGCCGCTTGCCTGCCAACGGAGACGACTTGATTTTGCGAAACGGGCTTTGGAGGAAGCATGCCGGTTCGCATCGAGGCTGGAGCCGAGCCGATTCCCGGATACCGCCTCCTGAACCGCATCGGCGGCGGGGGGTTCGGAGAGGTCTGGCGTGCGGAAGCACCAGGCGGGTTGCTGAAAGCTATCAAGTTTGTTTATGGCGACCTGCAAATCCCGGAGGAGGCGGACGGCAATCGCGCTCAGCAGGAATTGAAAGCGCTTTCGCGCGTCCGTAAGGTGCGACATCCCTTCATCCTGTCGCTGGAGCGGTTCGATATTGTGGACGGGCAGTTGATCATTGTCATGGAACTGGCTGACCGCAGCTTATGGGATCGTTTTCGCGAATGCCGCAGTAAAGGTTTGCCGGGTATTCCCCGAGCCGAACTGCTTGGCTACCTGGAGGAGGCTGCGGAAGCCCTCGATTTGATGAACATTCAGTACGACTTGCAGCACCTCGACATCAAGCCGCAAAATCTTTTCCTGGTTCACAATCATGTCAAGATAGCCGATTTTGGACTGGTCAAGGATTTGCAGGGGCTGGCCGCCTCGGTGACCGGCGGGGTAACGCCAGTCTATGCTGCCCCGGAAACTTTCGACGGCTGGGTCAGCCGATATAGCGACCAGTACAGTTTGGCTATCGTGTATCAGGAGTTATTGACGGGAGTACGACCGTTCCGCGCCAACACCACGCAGCAGCTTATTCATCTGCACTTGACGGGCAAACCTGATTTATCGGCGTTACCAGCGCGAGATCGACCGATCATTGCCCGTGCTTTGGCAAAAACCCCCCACGAACGCCATCCGAGTTGCCTGGAACTGGTGCAAGCGTTACGGCAAGCTGGCGGCGAATCCCGCCGGGTTGTCCTGCCGAGCTTTGTCGAGCATTATGGCGAAGGCCAGGAGGTAGAACACGAATCTAGTGCCGAGGGGAATCAGCCTGTCGTGGCGATGGCACAGGCGCACGAAGCCTCTGCCCGTGCTCCTGACCGTACTCACGCCGTCGGTGTTACGACGCAGGCCGTTGAACGCCAGAGCGAGCGGCTGGGAACGGGTGTACTGGTTCCGACACTGGTCGTGGGTTTAGGAGGTTGGGGTCTGGCAGTGCTGCGGCAGTTGGCCCGCTGCCTGGTGGAGCGATTTGGGTCATTGCGGGATTTGCCACACCTGCGCTTGCTGCATCTCGATACCGACCCGGAATCCCAACGAGGTTGGGGTGAAGAATTCTTGTCCCACGGTGGAGAGAGTCTGTTGTTACGGTTGCAACGGCCGGCGCGATACCTGCGACCGAAAGACCAGCTTCCGGATGTGGCGGAGTGGCTCGACCCGCAGATGCTTTACCGCATGCCGCGCAGTCAGCTTACCGGAGGCATGCGGGCTTTGGGGAGGCTGGCGTTCGTCGAACACTATCGCAGTGTTCGCTACCGCTTGCAGCAAGCCCTGGAGACGATTACCCAATCGGAGGCGTTGAGCCACAGCATGGCCCGGCTTAAACTGGAAATGCGTTCCGACTGGCCGCTGGTCTTTGTTGTTGCTCATCTCGGCGGTGGAACCGGAAGCGGAATGTTTCTCGACTTGGCCTACGTAACCCGCCAGCTCTTGGCAGAACGAGGATACTTGCCCCCGCGAATCATCGCCCTGCTGGCGTTGACCGACCCGGAAAGTCCACGAGCGTCTCCGCTGCCACTGGCCAATACCTATGCTGCGCTGCGTGAACTGGAGTATTTTCAGGCTGGCGGTCGACGCTTCATAGCACGCTACGAAGCCAAAGGCCCGATTGTGCAGGATGTTTCCCCACCTTTTACCCGGTGTGTGCTGGTGTGTCTCGGCGAAGACCGGGACGGTAACAACGGAGAACGGTTGGAGCGGTTCAGCGGGTCCGAACGGGTGGCCGATTGGCTCTATCGGGAAGTACTCACCCCGTTGGGCCGACAAGCCGACCTGCTCCGCGCTCTCGACGATTCGTTGCGCGACAGGGTCAGCGACGCGGTCGCCTCTCCTGCACCGTTGCTTGATGTCGGGCAGGCGGAGCGAACGGCGCGGGGCTCGGTCTTGTCGCTATACGGGTTGGCATCGCTCGAACATCCACGTCGGCAAATCCTGCAGGCAGTGGCCACGCATCTCGCCGAGCAGCTGGTGCGGCAGTGGTGCGAGATACCGGGCCAGGTCGCGACCGCGGACTTGGAATGTCAACTGGCCACCGTGATGGAAAACCTGGCTCTTTTTCCAGAGGCTCTTCAGGCCAGTTTGGAACAACAGGCAGCCGAGGCACTTGGCCAGGAATTTGCACAGGCAGTCACTCAGACGTTGTCCGAACAGAGACAACAGCACCAGGACGCCAATGTTTTTGTCGGTGAAGTGCTGAGCCGCTGGCACAGCTGGTTCGGTAACCCAGACGAATTAGCTGGCTCTTGGCGGACTTTTCTGCTAACGGACCGCTGGCAGAAGTTTCTTGAGCCGGTGCTGCGCCAGGCGGAAGAAAACCTGCTCAAATGGGTCTGGCAGTTCCTGGAAGTGCCCCAGGCGCGTTTGGCCGCTGCCGAAAGTGCTGTGCGCCTGACCGTGGCCCAACTCGATGCCTGGCTGCAGGCGTTGGAATCGCAGCAAGCAGAAGCTATTGCCGCCCAGCGCGCTGCCGAGAATGAACTGGAAACAGCTTTGCGAGAATGGGAACGGGGCAGCCGTGCCTGGATGCTCGAGCGGCGCAGCGAACATCGCAAGCACACGCTTTTGGATCGCATTGGCGGTGCCCTGGAGCAACTCGCCCTGGCACAATTCCGTCGCTTCGCTTGCGAACAACTGGTGCGTGCTTACCTGAGTTTGCGTGGTCGGTTGTCGGATCAGAACAAGGAACTTAATTTCTGTCGCCGCAGGCTTCAGCAACTGGCCGATCAGATCGCTCAAGAATACCAGCGCCTGCCACAACTACCGGCGCAGCAAGGCTACCTTTATGTGCAAGGCGAGAATTTGCAACAAGCAGTTGAGCATGTCCTGGCCGGGCTTCCACCAGACCTTTGGCAACAGCTCGACGAGCATTTCCAGCAACAACTCCACCGCGAAGGAACCAGCTTGCAACGGTTATGCACAGCCAGTGGCGATGCATTGCGGCCTCTGCAACGGGCACTGATAAACGAGATCGAAAGATGGCTGGAGCAGCATTGGCCCCCCTGCGATGTGGCGGAATTGCTGCTGCGGCAGCGCGGGGCTGAGGCCGCGGTGCGAGCCACGGTGCAGCGGTTGTTCCAGCTGGCCACGCCACTGGTGACCACGCTAACGCCCTCTGCTGGACGCAGTTTCACATTGGCGGCTTTGCCCAATTCCGAAGCAGGGCACCTCCTGGCTGAATTAATCCACGCCAGCTTGCCGGAAAATACCGTCTTTCTCGTCGGCGATCCTCAGGAGTTGGTAATTTATCGCGAATGGGTCGGCGTGTCCTTCGAAGACCTGCCTCAGTTAGGCCCCGACGCTCGCCGCGCTTATGAGCAGGTTTGCTTCCTCGAACATTTCACACCGCACAGCCGACTGGACATCCCAGCGTTTCAGGTGTGTCACAAACCCGTGGCGCCTTGACACGGATGTCGTTGAGCCTGTTTACCAGTGGTTCAGCCGAACCGGCTGATCCCGCATGACTCACGTTTTGCCACGACGCGACGGATTGTTGCTCTCCTGCGTTTCGCGATCGGACGACGGTGTAGCTCGATCGGCGGAGCGTTCGCCTGGCTCCGGGTCGCGCCAGCGATAACCAACACCGCGCACCGTCTCGATGCACGCCCCAGCTGTTCCGAGTTTGCGGCGAAGCGACTTGATATGCACATCCACGGTACGTTCCAGAACCATATCGGCGTCACCGCCGGCTGCCTCCAGCAACTCCGTTCTGCTAAAGGCGCGCCCTGGTTGCTGCAGAAAGGCTTCTAGCAATCGAAATTCTGTAGGGGTCAGGTGCACTGGCTGGTCATGGAGAGTTACACGGTGACTGCGACGGTCCAAGCGCAGTGCTCCGCGCACCAGCACCTGCGCTGCCTCTTCACCCCCGGCTCGGCGCAACAGTGCCCGGATTCGTTGAATCAATACTTTCATGCTGAACGGCTTGGTGACGTAATCATCTGCCCCAGCCGCCAAGCCAACTATTTGGTCCACTTCTTCACTGCGGGCGGTCAGCATCAGTATGGGCACGCGGGTCGTGGCCGGGTCCTGCCGGAGCAGGCGACATACCTCCACGCCATCCAGACCTGGTAACATCAAGTCGAGAATGACCAGGTCCGGCGGTTGCAATTGCGCCAGACGTACTGCTTCGCGACCGTTACTGCTCGAGACCACCTCGAACCCTTCTCGCGAAAGGTTATAACGCAGCACCTCTATCAGACCCGGGTCATCTTCCACCAGCAAAATTCGTGTGGGCATAGATGCCGGCTCCCGATGGACTTTTAAGGCCTTTCCACCAAGGCTTCGGGATGATGGCGTATGATCTGGCCTTCCACCATATACACCACATCCTCTGCGATGTTCGTCGCATGGTCAGCTATTCGCTCGAGATGGCGCGATGCCGAAAAGAGATTCAACCCGGGTTCGATATTGTCCGGCGATTGTTTCATCAGGTGAATGAGATGCTGGATGATCTGGCGGTTGACGCTATCCACTTCTTCATCCATGCGGCAGATTTCGCGGGCCAGATGTGGGTCGAGGCGCACGAAAGCATCCAGGCTTTCGCGTACCATGTGCGTAGCCATGTCAGTCATGTGTCGGAATTGTGGCGGGATGGGAAGCAGTACCTCGCCACGCAGGAAAGCCACCGCCCGCTCGGCAATATTGATGGCCAGATCGCCCATGCGCTCCAGGTCGGTGTTGATTTTGAGAATTCCTGCCGTGCGCCGCAAGTCCCGGGCTACCGGTTGATGCAATGCCAGGATTTTCAAACACTCCTCCTCGACGGCATTTTCTTCCAGATCGATCTCCGTATCCACATCCCGTTCCAGCAACTCCAACGCCAGCTGAATTTGCCGCTCACATAGCGCGCGGATGGCCTGTTCGACAGTGTCCACAACTTTCCAGGCGAGTTTGGTGATACGCTCTTGCAGTTTTTCCAGGTCACGTTGCAAATGAACCATGTCCTGTTCCTCACCGCCCAGGCCGCAACTGAGTTCGCCAGCTCACTGCTCGGACCCAGGTTTGTCCTCATTTCGGCAGTGTTGCCGGTACTTGTCTTTTTCCAGGTGAGCTGGCTGACCTGTTAGCTGCTCAGCCAGGCTAAGGCTCGTTGTAACCAGTCAGGCAATCGCCGTCTCATCCAGCTGAAATTTGTGACCACCAAGACCTAAAGACACGAAGGAAGAACTTGAATTGCTGTCTTTGAAGCTTGTATGTTGGTGGCTTCGTAGTCAGCCCACCGGTGCGCATGTCGGGATAGCCATTCTTCCTATTCGGCCGCAGCAGGCTGATGCCCGCCGCTCTTCGCATTGGCTGCCTGTCGAGGGAAGGGTCGGCCTAACCGAATCGGCCGGTGATATAATCCTCCGTTTCCTTCCGAGTTGGGCGCGTGAAGAGCTGGTCGGTGGGGCCCATTTCGACCAACCGCCCGTTGTAGAAAAAGGCAGTTTCATCGGAAATACGAGCAGCTTGCTGCATGTTGTGGGTGACGATGACGATGGTGTAGTTGGCCTTCAGTTCGAAGATCAAGTCTTCGATTTTCGCTGTCGAGGTCGGGTCTAAAGCCGAAGCCGGCTCATCCATCAACAGCACTTCGGGATCCGTGGCCAAGGCGCGAGCAATACACAAGCGTTGTTGTTGTCCGCCGGAGAGAATCATCGCTGATTGGTGCAGGCGATCTTTGACCTCATCCCAGAGGGCCGCTTTTCGCAGACAGTGTTCCACAATCTGTTCGAGCTGACGGCGGTCACGGATCCCGGCAATTTTCGGCCCATAGGCCACGTTCTCGAAGATACTCTTGGGAAACGGGTTCGACTTCTGAAAAACCATGCCGACGCGGCGACGCAAGGTGACTACGTCCATGCTGCGGTGATAAATGTCCTGTCCGTCGAGCAGGACGGTGCCGCTGAACCGAGTGTTCTCCAGCACCTCGTTCATGCGATTGAGAAGACGCAGAAACGTGGACTTACCGCAACCTGAAGGTCCGATCAAGGCGGTGACACGATTCTCCGGTATGTCCATATTGATATCGAATAAAACCTGCGTTTCACCATACCAGAAGTTCGCCTGCCGGACGCTGATCTTTACCTTCGCCGGAGCCGAAACATTTTCCGTCGCACTTTCTGCTTGCCGACGCACTATCGGCGGCAATGAAATGGGCACTATGGATCTCATTGTTGGGCCATGAGACTTTTGCAGGGCATCTTCGACTGGCCAGCCGTCGTTGCCGCCGAGCCTGGTCAGGTCACCTCCGACACCGCCACAGGCTGCGGCTGGAAGTCGGTTCGGTCTGTCCCACAGTATATGAAGCATCGCAGTCGCTTCCATGAAGATTGTGTGTAAACGCGGTGAATGTCACGTTTTCGCTGCCGGGGACAGAGCGAAAACCTTATGCCCCTTCGCAAAGTTCGTCTTGACAGGAAGATTGGGCATGCTATCAGCGCGACGGGGTACGCTTCTGCGGACATACTCCATTCTTGGTGGAGCTGAATTGGTACGTAGTTTACGGAGGATGGGAAGATGAAGCGGATAACGGGGGCGTTGCTGTTCGGAGTAATTTGCGCTGTACCGGCATCGGCCCAGAGTGTCGCTACGCCAGGGCAGGCGCCTCGATTGGAAACAGGAGCGGCGTCGTCCGCCAGTGCATTGCTCGGCTCGGTACCCAGGCTCGGCTCGGTCACGGGGCGAACCACGGTGGTCAATGTCCCGGTGGACGTAACCCGCAACAGCGTGGTACCGCTGCAACTGGTGCAACGTCAGGCAGTAAGTCCGCGCCAACCGACGTTGCTGGACCGACTGCGGCAGCTATTGCCATTCGCCACTCGCACGGGTGCCGCCGTTGTTGCTCCCGAAGCCGTCATCCTTCACGATAGTTTACCCGAGATCACCATCAAATAGCCGGGGTCGGGCGATTCGGGGACTCGCAGACGGGTTTGCTGACGAACTCCACAGCGGCATAAGGCACTTACTGCATTGGTACAATACAGAGGGGGAGCTGCGGAGGGTGGTCAGCAATGCCTTACTACGTCCGGATAATCGGAGGGGTGTTGCGTGGTCGTCGGTTACGGGTGGTGACTGAGCCGCCGGAATTGCGGCCGATCGCGGATCGTGCGCGGGAAGCACTCTTCAACATTCTCCGCAGCTGGGATACGACGCGGCCATTCGTAGATGTGTTCGCGGGTAGTGGATCGGTTGGGATTGAAGCACTGAGCCGCGGCGCAACCGAGGTGCTCTTTATCGAAAAGCACCCCCGACTTGTGCAGTTACTCCAGCAGCAGTTACGGGAGTTAGACCTGCAGGAGCGGGCCCGTGTATTGCGTGCAGATGCCTACCGCTGGGCCGAGCACTGGACACCGCCTCAGGAACCGGTTACGGTTTTCCTTGGTCCACCTTACGCCGACTTTGTCCGCCGCGCTGCTGAGATTCACGAAATGCTGCAGACGCTGCAGGAGAAATTGCCGCCTGACTCGGTGCTGGTCGTGCAAACCGACCGGTTATTTCCGGCGCGAGAATTGCCGGATTCCGAGCATTGGGATGTTCGCCGCTACGGCCGAACGCAGATTTGCCTGTGGCATAAGCCCGCCTGTGGTTGACAACTCGCTGGCATCCTCGAACCAACAAGACACAAAGGCACCAAGGAGGCGTTTTGCTTAGTCGCTTGGAACTCTTGTGTATCGGTGTCATCGTGGTTAGCGGAGTCGGAGGTGGCCTGGCTTTCTCAGACCAACGGTACTGGAGGCAGCGCAACGAACGCCTGCGATAAGTCCATCCGAACTAGTCGGTTCTGCATATGGTGGAAGAAAGGTCATGGCTGGGAGACAATCGCATCCCCATGAGGAACCGGAAAACCGCAGCGATCATACCAGGGCAGCCGATCGGGAAGATGCTCGCCGGGACGAAGAGGCTCGCCGGTTTGCCCTGCAAGTGGTTCGCCGATTGCGGGAAGCGGGTTACGAGGCGTACTGGGCAGGTGGGTGTGTTCGCGATTGGCTGCTGGGTCTGAGGCCCCATGACTACGACGTAGCCACCAATGCCCGACCGGAAGAAGTGCAACGGCTGTTTCGTCGCACCGTGGCCGTCGGTGCCAGTTTTGGAGTGGTGGAAGTGATCGGCCCACGGGTAGATGGGGAAACCATTACCGTTCAGGTGGCCACGTTCCGCAGTGAAGGCCCTTATTCCGACGGTCGCCATCCCGATTCGGTCACTTTCACCGATGCAGCTCACGATGCCCAGCGCCGCGATTTTACGATCAATGGCCTGTTCTATGACCCGCTGACCGGCAAGGTGCTGGATTACGTGGGCGGACAACAGGACTTGCAGGCCCGCCTGTTACGAGCCATTGGTAATCCGCGGGAACGCTTTACCGAGGACAAGTTGCGCATGTTACGGGCAGTGCGTTTGGCCTCACACTTCCAACTCACCATTGAATCCGAAACCGCCGCCGCCATTCAGGCAATGGCTGATCAGATCACTGTCGTTAGCGCCGAGCGCATTGCCGAAGAATTGCGCCGACTCCTGACCAGTCCAGGCCGGGTTCGGGGCATGGAACTGCTGCGGCACTTGAATTTACTGCCACCGATTTTCCCGGAGCTGGCCAGCATGCCGCATTTGGTCTTGCCTAACGAGACCGACGACGTGTCGGTTCATGCGCAACCCAGGGTGGCCGGCATTGATGCATCGTCCCCAGGCCAGACGTCGTCCGGCGAATCCTCCAGCCCGGCGGGAGTTGGCGTTACTACCGGCGAGTCCCCCTTGAAACCTGGGGACGCAGCTACCGCTGCGACATCGCCAACACTCTGGGAACACACCCTGAACGTGCTGGGGTTACTGCGGGAACCGAGTTTTCCACTCGCTCTGGCGGCTCTGTTTCACGACGCGGGCAAAATAAGCCAGATTGCCCATTCAGAAACCGCCGCGAGAACCAGCGGCGTTTCTGTGTCAACGCCAGCTCCGGCCAGACAAACACTTTTCCCCAATCACGAGAAAATCGGAGCGGAACTGGTCGAGTGTGCCGGTCGCCGACTTCGCTTGGCTAACGTCGAATGGCAGCGTGCTGCCTGGCTGGTGGCTCACCATCATAGTCTGGACGCTCCCTGGGAGCTCCCCTGGCACGTTCTCAAACCGTTGCTGGCGCACGAGGCCATCGGCGAATTACTGGAATTAGTGCGGGCGAATCTGTTGGCGCACGGTCGGTCGTTGGAGCCGGTCGAGTTTTGCCAACGCAAACTCCACGAGTGGCCGCGGGAGTTTCTCGACCCTCCACAGCTGATCACCGGCTACGATCTGATAGCCCTGGGTCTGGAGCCGGGTCCGATTTTCAAGGAGCTCTTGCAGCGGGTGCGCGACGCCCAGTTAGACGGCATGATTTCGACACGTGAAGAGGCGCTGGCCCTGGTCCGCCGTCTTAGCTCGCGACAGATTGAAGCGAATTAGCTTCATCCCGTTGGCCCAACCACCGGAACGAACCAAACACCCTTGTTGCGACGGTATCCGATTACAACGAGGGTTATTTAGCAGCGCCGGTCATTTTGCGAATGAAAGCGACCTCCTCAGCATCGAAGGGAGTGCCGTCGCTGCGGAAAATATCGTGGAACCAGAGCTTCGGTTCCGGCGCTCCTTTGGGCGAACCCCAGGGGTAAATCGTCTGCGTCTTGCCGCTGACCAATCCCCAGTTGTAGCAGCCGACTTTTTCCTCACGAAAGATAGGGAAATGCGTCTGAAATCGGCTGTTGCGTGTGCGAGCCATGTATTCCGTGCAGACCACGGGTCGGCCATGTTTTTTCAACTCATGTATTTGTCGCCGCAGATTTTCGGCATCGTTGTAGTTGTGAAAGCTGATTACATCGGAAGCGGAAAGCAGGAACTCATTGAGGGGTGCGCAGTCGAACCAGAGACCGGCAGTCAGCGGTTGCTGCGGACGAACTTCCCAGGCCCAAGTGAAGACCGCCTGCAGTAAGGGCAGAGATTTCTCACGCAGACCGTTGTTGCCAGGCTCGTTGTACAAATCCCAAGCCAGGACGCGTTCATCTTGGCCAAAGCTTCGCAGCAGGTCCTGTACGTAAGTTCGCAGTCGCGGCCATTGCTGATTATCGAGAACCACCTTCGTTCCCGGGCTTTGTACCCAGCCCGAATTATGCACACCAGGCACCGGTTTGGGTTGTGGCCCCGGTCGCGGGTCCTGGTTCCAGCAGTCGTCGAAAATTACCAGCATCGGCCGAATTCGATGTTTCGCAGCCACGGCCAGAAAAGCGTCGAGCCGCTTCTTGAAACCATCCGGATCGGCAGCATAGGCCAGATCGTGCAGAAAAACACGAACCGTGTTAAAGCCCAAACCTGCCGCCCAAGACAGCTCACGGTCTATAGTGGCCAGGTCGAAAGTCTCTGCCTGCCACATCTCCAGCTGGTTGATGGCCGTGCTCGGAATAAAATTGCACCCTACTAGCCAGGGTTGCTGCGCGTACCAGGCATTGGCTTGCTCCGCTGACCATCGCCGTGCCGCGGACTCCTCGCGATACGCACTTGCACTCGGCAGCGGTCCACGAAGGCAACACAGCGCCACGAGCATCGGTACGATGGCAGCGACAGGCCAAATGGTGATTACGCATGTGCATTTGGCCCCCGCCACGCGAAAAAACGTGAACCCGCGTTTCACAGGCGTTCCTCCTGCAGAAAGACTTTCATAATTCTGGCTGGCAGCCGACAACGAAGTTCATGGTTTTTCCCTCCAGCTGCATACAACACGCGTTTGAGTGGTCTTCCTCGTTCTCCAGGTAATGCTAACAGCGCATCGAGCCGGGTTTCACATGGGGCGGATTGGCTTCCAGCAACTCTAGATCCTTGCGGGCCATTTCATCGTGGATTACCTGATGCCAATCCGGAGAACGGCGTTCGGGTGGGACGTAATTCTCCCGGGCCCAACGGCGAAGACGCAATTCCTCAATCAGGTCAAGCGGTTCGTTGCCTGTGTACATGACCGACCTCTAAAAATCAGTTACACTGCTGTAATGTGGATGCCCAATTTTACTGATTCGCCAATCGTCAGCAAGAGGGCTGGGAGGATTTTTTCACGGGCTAGCCAGTATGTTATCGGCATAGCTGGATTTTTCGGTGCGATCGTGCTGCTCGGTGCCGTTTGTTTTGACCGCGTTCAGACCGGGTGCGCGATAAGATGTCTTGGTGGTCTTGAGCTTGAACGAAGCAGGGGGGCGGTAGCAGGAAAGGGTAACCCGATGTGGAAAAACATCGGACAGCTCTTGCCTTCAATACAAATATCGGGATGCTTATTGTGGACACAGCTCCCATGCCCACAAGCATTGTGTTGATTGCACATGGAAGCCGGCGCCCGGAAGCCAACGCCGAACTGGAGTGGGTTGCCCAGCAATTGCGGCAACGCTACCCCCAGTGGCTGGTGGAATGCGCTTACCTCGAAATTGCCGAACCAACTATTCCGCAGGCCATTGCCAACTGCGTCCAGCGAGGGGCCGACTGCGTCGTGCTCGCTCCCTATTTTCTATCATCGGGACGGCATGTGAGCGACGACCTGGAGCGTATCCGTGGTGATGCCCAAGCGCGTTTTCCACGCGTGCGTTTGTTGTTGACTAAGCCCCTGGGCCCGCACGAACTGCTGGTGCAACTGCTGGAGCAACGCATTGCTGAAGCGTTGAACATTTAGGGAACAATGGGCGTAAGGCCTAGGCAGACCAGGGTCTGCCAATGCTGGTGCATGGCCTAGTCACAGTGGCAACGTTTGCATTCCGGTCACCGTCCGCATATACTTCCTTGTGCAACTGGCCGGAACCTCAGAACGCTGCGGGGGGTTGAAAGCAAGGGTGGGCCAGTCGAATGGAGTAAAGGACATGGCACTAACCGATTACCCCGGCCGAGGCTTGGCCACGAGATGGCGGCGACTGGTGATGGTCTGGGCGGCGGCTTTGCTGTGTCTGGCGTTTTCCGAGGCCGATGAAGATGACCACCACCATGACGACCACGACTTAACCAGCAGAGGCACCCGCGTCGTGCACAGCGCAGTACTCCTGGAGGAGCCTGCATACCAGGCACTAGCACCGCAATTGGCCTCGGTGCAAAGGCAGACGCTGAGTCGAACGGTGCTGGCGACGGGTCAGCTAGTCACTCGCCCCGAAGCGCGTGCCTGGGCCGCCAGCTGGTTACCAGGTCGCATCGAGCAAATCCTGGTTGAATTGGGCCAGCCGGTACAGGCCGGACAAATCATTGCCTGGATTCGCAGCAGCGATTGGGAAAAGCTGCTGGCCCAGCTGGCAGTAGCGCAAAGGGAAGAAGCCGCGGCCCGACTGGAATGGCAACGCATAGACAGTTTGCACCGGGAAGGGCTCACCTCACGACGTGAATGGCTGGAAGCCCGGGCACGCTGGCAGGAGAAAGAGACCACGTTGCTGGTCAATCGGTTGCAGGTGCTGGCTCTGGCAGGAGAAGAGGTTGGCCCCGGTGCGTTGTTGTCGGTGCGCAGTCCAATTACTGGACGAGTCGCCCGGATTTTCAGCGCTGCTGGTCGCGATGCCGATCCGCAAAAACCGATTGCCGAAATTCTCGACGACCGGATTTTGTGGTTTCGGGCTCAGGTGCCCCAGTACTACGCACCTCTGGTACAAATCGGACAATCCGCGCGTGTGCGTCTGCGAGCATCTACGAAATCCGCTCCGCTCCGCGCCACAGTTTTTGCCCGCAGCGGCCGCATCGACACCAAGACGCTGAGCGAAACCGTTTGGCTCGCCTTCGATGAGCCGCCAGATTCCAGCTTGCGACCGGGCTTGCAGGGCGTCGCGCAAATTGAAGTGCAACGGCGGGAAAACGTGCTGGCCGTACCCGCGTCGGCTGTCGTGCGGGAAGGGTTGGAAACTTACGTATTTGTGCAAAAACCACCCCAGGAGTGCCACGACTGTTGTGACGCCGAGGCACAGCCAAACGGCGAGCACGCCGCAACGTTTCAGCCTTGTGCGGCCTACCAGCGCGTGCAATTCCTGGCCGGAATGGAAACGCCGGATTTCGTCGAAGTGCTGGACGGTTTGCATGAAGGGGAGCAAGTAGTTGTCACGGGACGTCATCAGCTCGCCGTTTTAGTGCCGCCTCTGGGAGGTGGCGAGTTTCGTATTTCCCCACTGGCCCGGAAACAGAGCGGCCTGTGTGTCGAACCCGCGAGCTTCCAACTAGTTTCGCCGACAGTCAGCCTGGAGGCTCGGATCACGCCAGCGCCGACGGCGCGACAGGCAGTCAACCTGCCCCTGGCCGGAAAATTACATCGTTTGCTGGTGGCAACCCCAGGCCCAGTTCGCGCGGGTCAGCCCATCGCCGAGTTGGCCAGCCTGGAATTGCAGCAATGGCAACTGTCGTGGCTGCAAGCGGAGTTATCCGCACACGCGGCGCGGGAGACCCTCAAGGGCTATCGTGAATTGCTGGCGAGCGGAGCGCCTTTGCCAGAGCAGGTAATACGCGCTGCGGAACTGGCCGAGCAATCCGCACAGATCCTCGCCGACAGTTGGAAAAATCGCCTGACCCAACTTGCTGGTCTCACTCCGACGCAACTGGAAGCATTGCGGCAAAAGCACGAACTGGCTCCGATACTGACCCTGCGCGCACCACGGGACGGCTGGTTGATACCGACGGACCTGGCGGTGGGGCAATTTCTGAGTGTAGGGGAATCCCCGGCCGAACTGCTGCCCCAGCGCGGCTGGCAAATTCGTGCTCGCGTGCCCGATCCGCTTTGGGGACTTATTCAGCCTGGAGCGGTGGCTCGGTTCCGACCTGCCTGGAGCGGTCGGCCGGTCTGGTCAGCACGCATCGCACGCCTGGAAGACGCAGCAGAAGAAAACGGCCAGCGCTATGCGTGGGCAGAATTGCTTGGCACGGACCTACCCTTGCCGGAAAGCCTGACCGGCATGCTCACCGTGGAACTGTCGGGCAACGGTACGGCCAAACTGGCGGTGCCTTTGTCCGCCCTGTGGTGGGAAGGCACGGAAGCCGCTGTGTTCGTCTATCACCGCCCTCACGATCTCTTCGAGTATCGTCCGGTGCGTGTCGGTCAGCGTAATGATTTGTGGGCAGAGATTGTCCACGGATTGCAGGCGGGCGAAGAGGTCGCCGTAACTTGCGTTCCAGACTTGCGACGCCATTACGGTCGCCTGCGTACCGACCAAGGCGTGTATGGCGACCATCACCACGATTAACAACCCCAGCCTGTGGGTTCCTGTCATCGCCTGCGAGAGCCAACGCCAATGTTCGACTGGATAATCCGATCTTCCCTGCGTAATCGCCAGCTCGTACTCCTGACCGCACTGGTGATAACCGTGTTGGGGGGCTATTTGCTGGTAAATGCGGCGATAGACATCTTCCCGGAACTGACTCGCCCAACCGTGCCTATCGTGGTCGAATATCCTGGCCGGGCACCTGAAGAGGTGGAACAGGATGTTATCCGTCCACTCACGGCCGCTTTGCAGGGCGCCCCAGGAGTGCAGCAGATTATTGGCTCATCATACCAGGGTGTGGCCGCGGTTCAGGTAATTTTCGATTGGAACATGGAGCCGCTCACCTGCCAGCAGATCGTATCGCAGCGGGTTCCGGCTGCGCGGTTGCCTGGCGATGCTACAGTCAACGTGCTGCCTCCGGCTGCTATTCTCAACGACGTGCTCATCCTGGGTTTGCGGGCGCGCAAAAAACTGGCCACGCCGCAAGAGATTTTCGCTACACAACTGCAACTGCGTACCCTGGCCGACTGGCACATCCGTCCGCGCCTCTTTGTACCTGGAGTGGCTAACGTGTTCGTCATCGGAGGCCTGGTCCGGCAGTATCAAGTGTTGACTGACCCGGAGCGCCTGGCCCTCAACGACATTACTCTGGAGGACCTCACGAAGGCAGTCGCCGCCGCCTACGCAGCCACCGGAGGTGGCCCGTTTATCGAACCGCAATCGGAAAAGCTCACGCGCATCACCGGGCCGATCCGCCAGCCCCAGGATTTGGAGCAAATCGCTATTCCCCGGCGCGATGGTTCCATCGTGCGCCTGAAGGAAGTCGCCGATGTTGTCGTGGCTGGGCCGATTCCCCGCGGCAGTGCGGCGTTGCACTTCCGTCAGCCACAAGCGGATGGTTCTGTCCTCATAGACAATAGCCCGGCTGTTATCATCGAGGTTCAACGTCAACCAGGCGCTAACATCCTCGAAGTAACCCACCGCATTGAAGCCGTCATCCGCGACCTCCGCGACGAAATCCAGCGGATGTATCCCGGTCTCGAGCTGGAACTGGATGACCGGATTTTTCGCCAGGCCACATTTATCGAGGTGGCGATTGACAACGTCAAGGAGTCCCTGCGGGATGGTCTGGTGCTGGTCTGTGTGGTGTTAGTGTTGTTTCTGGCCAATGTCCGCACTGCTTTAATAACGCTGACGGCTTTGCCGCTGTCGCTGGCATTGTTCGTACTGATTTCCGGATTTCATCACGGGCAGTGGAAGCTGGTTATCAACACCATGACCTTGGGCGGCATTGCCATCGCTGTCGGCGAACTCGTGGATGACGCCATCGTGGACGTGGAAAACATCTTTCGCCGACTCAAACAAAACCGCCAGTTGCCTCATCCACGCCCGACTCTGGAAGTGGTGCTGGAAGCGTCAAAGGAAATCCGCAGTTCTATCGTGTACGCCACCATAATTGTCTGCCTGGTGGTCGCACCTTTGCTTTTGCTGCCGGGTTTTACGGGTGCCATGTTTGCGCCGATGGGGTTGGCGTATGCATCCTCACTCCTTGCCTCGCTGCTGGTGTCCCTGACGGTGACACCAGCCCTGGCTTCTTACGTCTTGCCCAAGGCTCGGGTTATTCAAAAGCCCGGCGATACACCAGTGGTGCGAGTTTTGAAAGCAATGGTGCGGCCATGTGTGCGTGCAGCGTTGCGTCGGCCAGCGTGGGTGCTGACACTGGTGGGAATGCTGGTGGTGGCGGCACTGGCGGTGTTGCCGTTTCTCGGCGGGTCTTTCTTGCCACCATTCAACGAGGATAATCTCACCATCACCGTCACAGCACCGCTGGGCGTGAGCTTAGAGGAAGCGGCACGCATAGGTGACCGTGTAGCACGCACTCTGCTGGAGGTGCCAGAAGTAGTGGCGGTGGCACGTTATAGCGGTCGGGCTGAGCAAGACGAGGAAGTGGCTCCGGTGAATTTGTCGCATTTGCAGGTTCGCTTGCTTCCGACGCGCCAGCCCAAGTCGGGGTGGTGGCCAAGTATTCTACGGTGGCTACCAATCCTCGACCGGTTCGGTTACGAGCATCCCGGTCGGCCACGCGAAGAAGTGCTAGCGGACATTCGCGAGCGGTTGGCCTATTTTCCAGGAGTAGCGGTCAACCTGGGCGGGCCAATCTCCCATCAACTTGATCACGTGATAGCCGGCACGGAAGCGGCCGTCGCCATTCGCATTTATGGCCCCGACCTGGCCACTTTGCGACTCCTGGCCGAGCGCGTGTTGCATATTCTGCGGGAGACTCCCGGCGTAGTGGACGCCCGCCCGGCTCAGCCTATAGAGGAGATGGACCAGATCCGTATTCGCGTGAATCAGCAATTGGCTGGACAGTATGGTCGCTCCAGTGGCGAAATTGCCGAATTGCTGGAGACCGCTCTGGCTGGACGCCGTCTCCAGTACATTCCCGAAGGCAACGCTCGCACGGCTCTGGTCGTCTGGTACACTCCAGAAGCTCGCCGCGACCTAGACACTATTCGCCAGACCCTCGTAGATACGCCGTTCGGCCGCGTGCCGCTGGAGCAACTGGCCGATGTCGAGTATGTTAGCGGCGCTTTTTCTCTCTACCTGGAAAAGCAGCAACGCCGTGTCCTGCTCGCCTGCAATATTGCTTCTGCGGACATGACCGGCGTGGTGGAAGAAATCAAGCGGCGTGTGGCAGAAGTCGAGTTCCCGCCGGGATATTCTGTGGAATATACTGGCCAATACGAGGAACGTGCAGCTGCTGGCCGCTATATCTGGTTCCTCTATCCCCTGGTATTGCTCGCAATTGTGGTGCTTTTATGGCGGTGTTTAGGTACCTGGCGAGCCGCCTTTCTCGTGATTACCAACGTACCCCTGGCCTGCGTCGGGGCGATCATCACCTTGCTGATGTTGCATCTTCCTGGTTGGGACGAATTGCGCAATCACCCCTGGACGGCATGGCTTGACTTATGGTTTAGCAAAACTAGTCTTTCCCTGGCACATTGGATCGGATTTATCACCCTCACCGGTATAGTCAGCCGCAACGGCATCATGATGATTTCGCACTATATTCACCTGATGCGTTACGAGGGCGAAAGTTTTGACGAAAAAATGATAGTGCGGGGCACACTGGAACGCCTTGTTCCTATGCTCATGACCGCTTTGACCACGATACTGGGTTTGACTCCGCTCTTATTAGGTGCCCATGAACCAGGCCGTGAAATCCTCCATCCCCTGGCGGTAGTCGTGGCCAGTGGTTTGCTCTGGGCAACTGTCCTAGATCAGATCGTTACTCCCGCCCTGTTCTTCGTCTTCGGTCGGAAAGTATATTCGGCCCTCGCCAACCAAGACACAGGGGCTGGTACGGACACGAATAAGCGACATCCAGAGATAGGCAGTGGGGATTTCTCAGCTTTGCAGGACGTTATAGCGCCAGCGGTTTCTGTTAGCAGACAATTTCCGACGTCGCCAGCGGTAGCAAGTTCTCCAGGCGAAGCAAAAAACAGTGCCGATGGTCAACCGCCTGGAGACGCAAATTTGCCTGCCGCTCAGTTGCCAACTGCTGACGCGTCGCCGTCATCTTGTCATGCGAATGATAGCAGCGTCAGTTCCAGCTCGCCCTCACCGGTATCCGGGGAGAAGTCCGATGTCGGCCAACCCACCACATCTGGCACGACGCCGGTGGATTGACCGCTTCCTCGATGTCATTCAATGGGCTGGAAATAAACTTCCCGACCCGGCCTTGATTTTTGTCTGGGCCTTGATTATTGCCTGGCTGCTATCGGCCACACTCGCTCCAATTGAGTTTCGCTATATAGACCCTCGCACTGCAGGGCCGGGAAAGCAAGCGCAGCCGATCCGCGTTCAAAACCAGCTTACTGGCCCGGCGTTGACGGAGTTTATCGTCAACTTAGTGGATACATTTGTTCGTTTTCCGCCGCTGGGAGTTGTCCTGGTGGCTTTATTAGGAGTTGGCGTGGCCGAACACACGGGATTTATCCACACTCTGATCAAGGCCTTACTGGCGATTACACCGAAACGCTTCCTCACGCCGATACTGTTGATCGTCGCAATTATAAGTCATTCTGCAGGGGATACCGGTTACGTGCTAGTAATTCCGCTGGGTGGCGTAATCTTCGCGGCAGCGGGTCGCCATCCACTTGCCGGTATTGTTTGTGCTTTCGCAGGTGTGTCTGGCGGTTTCAGTGCCAATTTCCTTCCTTCCGGGTTAGACCCATTGCTCCAGGGGTTTACGCAGTCCGCTGCTCAGCTTATCGAACCAGGCCGACAGGTAAACCCGTTGTGTAATTACTGGTTCATGTCCGGCTCATCCGTTCTGATTGTCCTGGCGGGCTGGTATATCACCGACCGCATTATCGAACCGCGTCTGCAATCCCTCCAGGTCAGCGAAGATCCTGCGGACATGCCCAAACTCGATTTCCTCAGTTCCCAGGAACGCCGCGGCTTGGTTGCCGGGCTGCTGGTAGTGGCCCTGGGTGCAGTCGCGCTGACCCTGGCATGTGTATTGCCCGAAAAGTCGCCCCTGGCTTCTCCCCGCGGCAGCTTCTCCGACCACGAGGCCCCTCTGATGAAGGCTATAGTCCCCTTGATTTTCCTCTTCTTCTTGTTCCCGGGCATCATCTATGGCATAGCGGCGGGCACGGTGAAATCTCACCGCGACATCATCCAGGCGATGACGAAATCCATGCAGACTATGGGATATTATCTGGTGCTGGCGTTTTTTGCAGCGCAATTCACATTCGCCTTTGCCCGGTCGAATCTAGGAGCGTTGCTAGCCATATCGGGTGCGGAATTCCTCAAGGATTTGCGCATGCCCAATGAGCTGACGCTGATCGGTGTCATCGTGCTATCCACTTTGGTCAACCTGCTCATCGGTTCAGCATCCGCGAAGTGGGCGATATTGAGTCCGATCTTTGTTCCTATGTTGATGCAACTGGGAGTTTCACCGGAACTGACGCAAGCCGCCTATCGCATCGGCGATTCCAGCACGAACTTAATCACTCCCCTGTTGCCATACTTTCCCCTAATCGTGGCCTATGCACAGCGCTATGTCAAGGAAGTGGGTGTGGGCACGCTGATTGCCCTAATGTTGCCTTATTCGCTGACGTTCCTGATCGCCTGGACGGGCTTGCTGATGTTTTGGTGGCAGTTGGGCTTGCCGTTGGGGCTGCCGACAGTCTGGGGCCAGGACGGATACACTTATGTTCCACCCGTCCCTCACCAATAGGCACCTCCGTATTCGCCAGGAGAGGAAATTTATTGCGCGGTGAAAAGTCGACCGTGTTGGCTTTTTGCCCGAACAAAGATCGCAATCTAAACTTGTACAGAAAATGCACCGCCCACTGGGCCGGATACTCTCTCTTATCCCCATTTGCAACCATCACCCTGGCCGACGGTGCTTATGTCGAATGTCCCGGCGTTGACGTTGCGGGCGGCATAACTATTGGGCGGGACAAAATCCTGAGGCAGATCAGCTATGAGCGTGGCCTATATGCAAGAACCACCTTCTAGCGGTTACGCACCTTTGCCAGGAGTTGCTTCAGCGCCCGAAAGCCGAGCTTCGGGCATGGTACAGCCGCCTACCCGAGTGGTTTCCGGCAGCGAGACCATTGTCACTACGGCGGCGCATTTGTTATTACAGGAGTTACTCCGCGAGAAACTGCTGCTGGAAGACGACCTGGAAAGCCTCACGGAAGAACAATTAACGACCTTACACCAGGCGGCAGATCGGGAACAAGCGCTGACGCGTCTGGTGGAAATGGGCGTATTAACTCCATATCAGGCCGAGCGCATCCGTACCGGCAACCTCCATGGCTTAGTCCTGGGCAATTATCGAGTTCGAGAGCGGATCGGTTCCGGGGGTATGGGAACCGTTTATAAAGCAGAACACATTCAGTTGCGCCAGATGGCAGCGGTAAAGGTCGTGGCAGTGCATACGGAACGCGGCGACTGGCAGCGGCTGTTATCACGCTTTCGGTCGGAGATGCGCGCCGTTGCCCAAGTCCGGCATCCCCACGTGGTACGGGCGCTGGATGCTGGCGAAGTACCGCCGCCTGATAGTGAATCGCCCGCTTTGTGTTATTACGTCATGGAATTAGTCGAGGGTCAAGACTTAGAGACCCTCGTCAATCGCAATGGGCCATTACCTATCGGACAAGCCTGCGAGATCATATATCAAATTGCTTCGGCCCTTCAGGAAGCTCATCGTCATGGCTTGGTACACCGGGATATTAAGCCCTCTAACATAATTCTGACGCCGGAAGGCAAAGCCAAGTTGCTGGACTTCGGTCTAGTACGGTATTTACGCCACCGCGTTACAGAGCCGGGCACCGTGCTGGGAACGATTGACTATATTGCTCCCGAGCAAGCTTCTGACGCCAGCAGTGTGGATATTCGAGCGGACATCTATAGCCTGGGGGGTACTTTGTTCTGGTGTTTGACCGGACGACAGCCCTTTCCCTCGCGAGGCAATCTGGCGCAGGAGCTATTGTTGCGGCGAACTCAGCCGCCACCGTCCGCGCGAGCATTGCGACCGGAGATACCACCGGCTTTGGATACAGTTATCGCGACCATGTTGCATCCAGACCGTGAGAAGCGTTATCCCGAACCAAAAGCTGCGATGAATGCGTTGTTACCTTTTTTAAGGTTGGAACAGATGGCCGCAGCGGGATGTCAGTTGACCCCTGGCCAGCGCACCGTAACCATCACTTCCCTGTTGCACCACACTCCACGAGTTCTCATTATTGACGACGAAATGCCGGTGCGGGAGTTCTGTCGCCATGCCTTGCAACAGGAAGGGTTTGCTTGCGAGGCGGCTGAGAATGCCGCCAAAGGGTTGGCACTACTTTCCAGCAAGCCTTTCGATCTGATCCTTTTAGACTGGAACCTGCCGGACATGGAAGGGCCCGAAGTGGTCGAGCACGTGCGCAATATGCCGATGCCACGGCACTTGAAAATCCTGATGATCTCCGGACGCATCAGTGGCGAAGAACTGTCGCAGGCCTTGCTGCGTGGAGCGGATGACTACTTGTGCAAACCGTTCAGCTTGCAGGAAATGCTTAGTCGTGTCAAATCAGCCCTGGCTTTGAAAGATGCCCAGGAAGCTATGGAAGCAATGATGAACTACTTGACAGAAACCAACGCACGGCTGGAGCAAAACCTGACTAGTACCAGCGGGGACCTGGTGCAGTTGCGGAACATGCTGGTGCAAACGATGGCCCTGGCGATTAACTATCGTGATCCAACAGCGCGACGCCATCATCAACGGATGCCGCGTTACGCTCGTCGGCTCGCCGAAGCCGCTTCTTTGCTACCAGCTTTTGCCGGGCAAATTGATGATCGCTATATCCGCCGCCTGGAAGCCGCTGTCCCTTTGCATGATTTAGGCAAAGTCGGCCTGCCCGATCATATTCGTTTCAAGGATACGTTGCTTAGTTCCGAAGAACGGCTGCTTATGCAGACACATACCATTATCGGCTACGAGATTCTGACCGAGATGGCACAGCAGAATGAAGGCCCCATCTTCGATTTTGTTCGAATGGCCGCCGAAATTGCTCGTCATCACCATGAGCGCTTCGATGGAAATGGCTATCCCGACCGTCTGGCTGGTAAGGCCATTCCCTTATCAGCGCGGATCACGGCTATCTGCGACGCATACGATGCCTTATGTTCACCGCGTCCCTATCGTCCGGCTCTGCCCCACGAAACGGCTGTGCAAATGATCTTGAAAAACTCACCCGGACAGTTTGACCCTGATTTATTAGTAGCATTCGAGCAAGTGGCAGCGGATTTCGCCGTCATTTTCCGCGAACTGCCGCCAACCTAATCAGTCTAAGACCAGGGTTGCGGCATACTTCTCCACGCAGTTGCCTGCCAATCAATAGTCAACCGGGATAACTTTATTCTAGAAGTGGTCGCTGGTGGGTCGGCATAGCGCTCTTGACAGGGATAGGCAGTCCATACGGCTCCCGCTATTCACCGCCCGTTACCTCGGACATGGATGCTCTGGTGTCTTACTTAGATGGCTGATGGCGGATCGCTTTGCCCGGCAGGATATTCTGGTATTTGCCCTCTTTGACCACTGGCTCTCCGTTGACGAAAAGGTAGTGTACGCCCGTTGCGTACTGGTGAGGCTTATCATAAGTGGCGGTGTCGCGGTAAGTCTGCGGGTCGAAAACTACGATGTCGGCATAGTAGCCGACACGCAGATAACCTCGCTGGGGCAAACCGAGTATGTCCGCCGGTAAGCCGCTTGCTGATCGAATAGCCTGCTCCAGCGGGATAAGTTTTTCCTCGATAGCATAGCGCCCGATCTTGCGTGGAAAGGTTCCGTAATTACGGGGATGGATAACCGCCGGAGAGGGAACGGTGGCGCTTCCGTCACTGGCAGTGGCTACCCAGTCCTGGCGCATATATAGCCGCACATCCTCTTCATTCATGCCGAAATTGACTACGCTTGCCCCACCGTTTCGTTCGATCTCGATAACAATGTCGAGCACCGGCCGATTTTCTTCCCGTGCAATTTGGGCCAGCGTTTTGCCGTTCCATTCTGGGCGTTTACTATAGCTGGCAATGCGAACGGATTCGCCATTGTGATGGCGGGCGATGTTAGTTTCAATAGCTCGACGCATCCTGGGCCCATGTTCCGGGTCGTCTAATCGTTGGAGCATGTCTTTATGCGAACCTTCCCGGTAAAGCGAAGGGATCAGAGTAGCCGACAGCGATGTGCTGCTGGCGATATAGGGATACTGGTCAGCAGTGACACGCAGTCCGGATTCGCGAGCCTTGCGAATCAAGTTAATAGCATCGGCCGACTTTCCCCAGGCAACCTGGCCAGAGCACTTGATATGCGATATGTGCACTGGTAAGCCAGCTTTGATCCCGATGGTTATTGCCTCCTGGAGGGCATCTAGCAAACCAGCACCCTCGTCGCGGATATGGCTGGCATAGATACCTTGATAGCGAGCGACTACCCTGGCCAGGGCGACCAACTCATCCGTGCGCGAATAACAACCGGGATTATAGATAAGTCCCGTGGACATTCCCCAGGCACCTTCTTCCATGCCGCGCTGTACCAATTCCTGCATATGCCGCAACTCCTCGTCGGAAGGAGGGCGATTGACGTTACCCATAACAAAAGCTCGCAGGCTGTTGTGCGGAATCAAGTGGCAAACGTTCGTCCCGGCTCCGTTTTTGTCAATTTCGGCGTAGTACTCTGCAACACGAATAGGGCCGGAACCGCAGTTTCCGGTCACGGCGGTGGTTACTCCCTGATAAAGATAATTGAGGTTAGCCCGTGTGTTTTTCTGGCGGATCGAGTTATCGCTGTGCGTGTGCAGGTCAATAAAGCCAGGCGCGACTACCATCCCCTGCACGCGGAGCGACTTCGGCTTGCCTTTTGCCTGGAACCGACCGATGGCGACAATACGTTGTCCACGAATGGCCAAGTCGGCCACGGTGGGTTTGCCGCCGCTGCCATCATAGAGCATACCACCAACCAGAACATAGTCGGCTTCTACTTCCGGCAACGCCTGGGCAAAGGCGAAGATGGCCGCCGCGAGTATGCTCATGAAAAGTACGCCGGCGTGCACGTGTCGCATGGCCATTGTGAGTCTCCTTTTTGGCAAGGCGTTGCTGACTCAGATTCATGCTAGCTGATTGCTCTGCTACAAACAAGCCAGCGACTCTGCCGAAAGCCGGACGCCTGAAAGTGATACCTCCGCGTAACACCGCGACGCAGTTCCCGCGCGTATCTATATCGGTTAGAATAGCCGTGATGCGGGCCGCAAAAGCACGGCAGAAATAGGAGGGACGTATGCGGTGGCGAAGAACTTCACTGGTATTGCTGGGGTTTTTTATAGCGTCAGCGCTGGGGTCGAGGGGCGTGGCCGAGGATAAAGCGGATTCGCGTCCCAAGGCGACGATGAGCGTGGAAGTGCAGGGGATCGGGGTCGTGCGCTTACCGGCGGAAGGTGCCAGGTTGCTGGTAAGTTTACACCTGCGCATGCCGACGCTGAAAGAGGTAACCGTTCAAGAGGATCGCATAGTCGCCAAGCTGGAGGAGGCCTGGAAACAATGGAAAACCGGGACCCTGCGCTGGCGATTGTTAGATCAGCAATGGCAGGCGTTGCGCCAGGCTGATCCGAATTTACCGGCGACCGACTTTAGCGAGTTACCCGTGGTCGGCTATATCGCCTGGCGCGTGTATCAACTGGAAGTTACTTGTTTGCCAGTGCGCGATTTGCAGGAAGCAGTGCGGGAATTGCAGAAACTGGCGCTGCAACACGGAGCGACACCCGGAGTGCTACCGCGACCGACACCATTGGGCGGGCTTGCCATTCCCAACGGGCCAGTACAAGCAGAACAGGACGAACTCCTGGGCACGCGGGAGGTAGTCTACTTCGTTGTTGAAGGCGAAGCCGCTTACCAAGAGGCCTTGAAAAAGGCGCAAGCTAACGCCCTGGCGAAAGTGCAGGCGTTGGCAGGAAACCGAGCACCGTTGCGGGTTAGCGTTCAGGAAATTGCACCTCTGCCAGCCGGTGCTTCGAATCTTGTCGAGGTGATCGGTTCAATCGGGCGTTATTCGGGTTCACCGGCTGGTCGAGCGACCGAGCGCGTCTCCATTACACCAGAGGTGGAAGTCGTGGCGTCGGTGAAAGTGATTTGCGAGTTTTGAAGCGGCCCACTACTCCCGAACCGCTAATCTTATCAAATGAACAGTCGCCCCATCGGGCCTGAGCAGTATGTGAAACCCCTTCGCGATTCTGTCCAAGCTCATGGGACAGCCCGACTGGAAGTGATTGCGGTCTCATAACGGCACGATACAAGGCTGATACAACTTCCCGCATCCGCTTCTGAGTGAGGTCAAATAACCGGCAAATAACGCCTAATCCACTTCCTCTTCGACGAGGGCTTCTTCCAGCAATGTAACCTGAAACTTGCGTTCGGTAAGGAGGTGGTCGTTGACCAGTAACTGAAACCGGTATTCCCCAGGTTCGGGAAACTCGCAACCGCAGAAACCGACGTTGAGTTCAACAACTGCCAGTGGGTCGGGAAACTCGATGCGTTGTGTGGTGCTGAATAGAACCTCGTTGTCGGCAGCTTTGACACAACGGATGGTGATTTGTTTCCGTCCGCGGCCTTCGGTGAGCGTTACATACACATGTAGCTCGTTGATGACACAAGGCAAATGAGTAGTTCCAATCGCGTCAAAAATGCCGATGAGGCTTTTCTTGTTGGAGATGCGGTCGTCAATGACGGTGTCACAGATGATCATAGCCAGAACTTGCGGCAAGCAGCTACATTCACGGGACATAGTAGAATCCTCTATCCGACCGGCGCAGATGGATGATCAAAACACCGGTTGTTGGCCATGTAACCCCGGCGGCAGTTCGTGTAAAGAGCACTTTTGTGAGTTTCGCCCGGCATAGCAGATGAGCCGATGGATTGCATGCGACCAGGTTTGTTACAATTATACCGACCAGGATGGAAGAAAGGTCAATGATTTTGGCAAGAATGTCCCAGGGGAACCCGACGTTCCTCGCGGAAATTTTGCGCGCTGGATCATGGTGGAAACAGAACGTTTCGCGCCTGAGTGAGGAGGTTGTAGTCGGCAACGTATGGGGTTCGAGTGTGGCCGTATTGATAGCGGCTCTGGTTCGGCAGGGGCTGGCACAACCGTGGGTAGTGGTGGTCGCGCATAACGGCGAGGTGGAAAGCTGGGCGGGGGATCTGACGACGTTCACCGGACGAGCACCAGCGGTTTTTCCGGCTCTGACAAACCTGCGGCGTGATGATGAACTGCCGGAGTCGGCGGAGTTGCAGCGCCTGGGTGTACTCCGCATGCTACATCACGGGGAAACACCGGAGGTAATTCTCACCACGGCGATGGCCCTGATGCAGGGAGTTCCATCACCCAATCGGTGGTGCCAGCACCAACGCACATTGCGAACTGGTGACATGCTGTCGCCGGAGGAGTTGTGCCAGTGGCTCCTAGAGCGCGGATACGTCCGGCGTGAGGTAGTGGAGTTGCCCGGGGAATTTGCGCGACGCGGCGGCATCGTAGACGTCTATCCGCTGACGGCAGCGGCGCCGGTACGCCTGGAATGGTGCGGTGATGAGCTGGAAAGCCTGCGGACATTTGATGCAGAAACACAACGCAGCCGGCAGCTTCTGGAGCACGTCGAGATTCCGGCTGCCCTGACCCGCGATACGCCGAGTCTCAATGTTGAAGATCGCTTGGACAGCACTTTCCTCGAATGGTTGCCGGACAGTGCCCGAATGGTGCTGGTCGAGACAGCGGAAATAGACGAGCAGATGCGGCATTACTGGCAGAGCGTCGGCGAGCGTCGCGGCCTGATTTCGCCGAGCGAATTACTGAGGCGGTTGCAAAAATTCCGCCCCGTCCACCTGACGGCTTGGCCGGCAGTACCAGATGCAAAAACCATCACATTACCGGTCAAATCTGTGGAACGGTTCAGCGGCGAGTTGAACCGCATCCGGTCGGAAGTATTTCAGGCCGCAACCCAGGCGGAGGTCTGGGTTGTTTGCCAGAGTGTTGCGGAACAGCAAAGGCTTGCGCAGTTGCTCGGTCTGTTGGACGCAGCAGCCGAACGCCTGGCGAAAGACGAGCCCGCGGCCGAAGCGGCGGCGGCAGAAAAAAGCCCAGCCCTGGCCGTTTCGCAACCGATTCTCCCAGGAATTGTGCTGTGCATCGGGCAGTTGCGCCACGGTTTCCGTTTGCCTCTGGAGTTGCTCGGTTCCGAACCGCAGCGGGAAGTGTTGGTGCTCAGTGCCAGCGAATTGCTAGGGCGAGCGAAACTGCCTGATCGTCCACGGTCGGTCTGGGTTCGTCGCTACGAGGCACGGGCCATAGATAGTTTCCTCGACCTGAAAGCTGGCGATTATGTGGTGCACCGGGAACATGGCGTCGCCCGCTACCGGGGGCTGAAAAAGATCCGCAAGGGTGGCCGAGAAGAGGAACATCTCGCCCTGGAATTTGCGGGCGGCTCGGTGTTGTATGTGCCAGTATCGCGGATGGAGTTGGTGCAAAAATACATCGGGACTGGCGAGCGTGTGCCGGCGTTATCGGAGTTGGGTGGCACAGCCTGGCAGAAACGCAAGGCTCGGGCTCAGGCTGCCGTCTGGGAACTGGCACTGGATCTGCTAGAAATTCAGGCCCGTCGTGAAAGCGAACCCGGCATCGCCTTTCCCCCGGATAGCGATTGGCAGATCGAGTTTGAAGCTTCCTTCCCATACCCGGAAACGCCGGATCAACTGGCGGCATTAGCCGACATCAAGCGTGACATGGAAAAGCCACGCCCGATGGATCGACTGCTGTGCGGAGACGTCGGCTTTGGAAAGACGGAACTAGCGCTACGGGCGGCGTTTAAAGCGATGGAATTCGGAAAGCAGGTGGCCGTGCTGGTTCCGACGACTGTACTGGCCGAACAGCACCTTCGCACTTTTCGCAGTCGGCTAGCACCCTATCCGTTTGTCATCGAATGCCTCAGCCGATTTCGTCCTCCGCGCGAACAACGCGACATTGTGCAGCGATTGGCAGAAGGGCGGGTCGATCTGGTGATTGGTACACATCGCCTGCTCAGTGCGGACGTGCGTTTCAAAGACCTGGGACTGGTCATCATTGACGAGGAGCAGCGTTTCGGAGTCGAGCACAAGGAGCGGCTGAAGAAATTGCGAGCTACTGTGGATGTGCTCACGCTTTCGGCAACGCCGATCCCGCGCACCTTGCACATGGCCCTGCTCGGTCTGCGGGACATCAGTTGCCTCGAGACGCCACCTCTCGACCGCCATGCTATTGAGACCCAGATTATTCCCTTTGATTCGGAGCGAATTCGTCAGGCCATCTTGCGGGAATTGCTCCGAGATGGGCAGGTCTTCTTCGTGCATAACCGTGTGGAAAGCATTGGTAGGATTGCCGCGCAACTGGCGCAAATTGTGCCTGAAGCACGCATCGGAATCGCTCACGGACAGATGCCCGAAGAGCAGTTGGAAGAAGCGATGCTTTGCTTCCTCGAACGGAAGTACGACGTGCTGGTGGCGACGACAATTATAGAAAACGGGCTGGATATTCCCTCTGCGAACACGATTTTCATTCACCGGCCAGAGTTGTTCGGGTTGGCGGATTTGCACCAGCTGCGAGGCCGGGTCGGGCGATCCGGAGTACGCGCCTATTGTTACCTAGTAGTGGATAATCCTGGGGTCATCTCGCCTCAGGCTTACCGTCGCATCAAAGCGATCGAGGAATACGCCGAACTTGGCGCTGGTTTCAAAATTGCTTTGCGCGACCTAGAAATTCGCGGTGCCGGTAACATCCTCGGTGCCGAGCAAAGCGGTCACATCGCTGCCGTAGGCTACGAGCTTTATTGCGAAATGCTGGAAGAAGCAGTGCGGCGTTTGAAACAGCAGCCAGTTCGCACCCATCTGGAGGTGAAAATAGATTTGCCCTGGAAAGCGTGGATACCGACCGAGTACGTGGGGCAGATGCGTTTGAAAATGGAGCTGTATCGCCGCCTGAGCCGCATTCGCAACCGCCGACAGTTGGCGGAATTTCGGCAGGAGCTGCGCGACCGTTTCGGGCCGATTCCGGAACCGGCGGAGTGGTTGTTACGGCAACATGAAATCCGGCTGCTAGCAGAACGCTGGCGCATCACCTCGTTGCACCTGGATGGCTCGGATGTCGTACTGGGTTACCGCCATGCTCAACGGATTCAAAAACTAGCGTGCAAGCATCCGAAACGGCTGCGTATTGTGGACGAGACCTCCGCCTACTTTCGCTTGCAACCGCCCGATACTGGCCCCGAATCCCTCTACCGGCAGCTGAAAGTGCTGTTGCAAAGTGGAGCGGATCCGTTATGAATCCCTCACCGCTGCGGTCTGTAACCACCAAGACACAAAGACACGAAAGAAGAACTTGACTTGCTGTCTTTGAACCTTGGGGTCTTAGCGCCTTCGTCGTTAGCGCACCGGTAACGATGCCGATGGTGTGCTAGTACTGCCAGGGCAAGGAGCGGGGATGCCGCGGACAGGTGTGATCGGCCTGACAGCGAGTCTGGGCCTGTGGGGTTGCGTTAGTAGTGCGGACACTGGTATGTTCCAGCACACGATTCGTCTGGCCGAGAGAAGCGATTATCCCTGTCCAGCAGTAGCGGCCATGGACGGTGTGCCGGAAGCGGTCAGCCCGTGGACATCCGAGATGCCCACGGTTGTCACTGGCAGCGCTTCTGTGGTTCGCGGCCAGGGCGAGCGTGAGAGCGAGGCACAGGACATTACGGGAGCCTCCTGGAATCGTGCGCTGGCCCAGGCACCGCCCCCGCCGGGTCAGATTACTCCGGTTCTCGACACACCAGCAGAGGGCAAGACCCAGCTACCCGCGCGAACCATTTCGGGAGTGCTGGTGCGCGTCAACGGTGAGCCGATTCTCGAACAAGAGGCACGTTCGCTCGCGCGCTGGATGATCGAGGACTATGTTCAACGGGTGCGTCCGGCTTCGCTGAATGACGAAAGCGAGCGTAAGGCTGTAGAAGCAGAAGTCTCCCGATACTTGCCCGAAGTGGTACGGCAATTGGTCGATCGTGAATTGCTCTATCAGGAAGCCGAAAAACGTGTCCCGCCACGCGGCATGGAGTTGGTGCGCAAGGCGGCGCAGCAGGAAATTGATAAACAACTCCGTCGCCGACGCCAGCAGCTGGGGTTTCGCACCGACGACGAGTTGCGGGAATACCTCGAACGGCAGAACGTTTCACTGGAAGCGCTGCGCCGGCAGGTTGAGCGAAGCTTGATTGCCGACGAATACCTCCGCACCCTGGTGCGACCGAAGTTTGAGCAAATCGACCGGCGGCAACTTTGGGATTATTACCAGCGCAATATGAAAAAGTTTGAGCGACCGGAACGTGTGGAGTGGCAATACATTTTTATATCGGCCCGCGAAGGTGCCCGCTATTTGCAACCGGGGGAAGCAGCCAATCCGGCCAAAGCCCGGGCGCAGGCGGAGATGGTTTATGCACTGGCTCGGCAGGCAAAGACGCCGGATGAATTCGCCCGCATCGCCGAGCAGTATTCCGATGGCCCAAGCCGTACGGGCGAAGGCGAAGGTCATAACCTGGCGACGATCCGTCCCGTGGAAATAGCCGAGTTGGTCTGGAAAACTCCGCCAGGGCAGGTCGGCCCTCTGGTAGCAGCGGCGGATGGACGGGGCTATCACATTTTTCGTGTGAACAAACACGAACCGGCCCGCACCATTCCCTTCGAGGAGGCCTGTCTCGAGATTCGCCGCGAACTGCAAAATCAAATCTTCCTGGCCGAACGCGAACGCATCCTCCGGGAACTTCGCAGCAAGGCGCACATCGAGTACCCGGGTTCCTACAAGCCACCGCCTTAGTCGCCGCAATCCCGAGTTGTGACGAGTTTGGCTGACTATCAAGAGACGAAGAGGCAAAGGTGTAGAGGCCCCGATCCAGAGTCTTTCTTCGTGCCATAGTGTCCCGGTGATTGGAGTTCCCTCACGCGGGCTGCTCTTCGGGGTAGGGCATGAGAATCGGGGCTTCAGCCACGCCCTGCAGGGCTGGAAACCGCCGGTCAAGCACCAATTCTGCCACCCGGCGTGCCAGGCGCACGTCGCTGTCGCTGATTCGCCTGCCGCTCCAGCGACGGCGCAGTTCGCGGCAAAGCATATCCGCTGCCAGAACCCAGGCTTCGTCCCCCTGCTGGTCTGCCCACAGTGCGGTTACCAGGATGGTTACGGTGTCCTGGATGCGCTGGGACATTTCCATCATTTTGACCTGGCGGTCGGCCAGGCGGAATTGGTAGCGGCGGAGCATGGCACTGATTTCGTCGGCAAAGCGTGGGAAAGCGGTTTCGGCCCACTGGACATGAGGTCGCAGTTGAGGGTGTACCGGTGGTACGTGAAGCAGAATCTGTGGTCGCAGTCGTCGCGTCAACCACCATTTGCCATAGGCCCAAAGCTCCCGGCGCAATCGCCAGACATGCCACGGATTCCACGCCCGGAAATACCGCATCTTCGCCCCGGATAAGCGTCGGCCAATAGGCTCAAAGAATCGTCGGCCATGCTCTTTCGCCAAGGCCTTGAAAAACGCCAGGGCCAGCATTTGGCCCTCGCCCTCGTAAATGCAGGGGGCCAGGAAGTCGTGCACATTGTCCCCGAAGAGATGTCCATGTAGAAATGACCGCCCGCCGTGGGTCTTCATGAGGATTTCTATGGCCGACTCCTTCATCGCTTCGCTGCCAAAAATCTTGGCCACAATACCTTCCAGTTCACCGCGATAACCGAGATCGAGCAACCAGGAACCCCACTGAGTCAAGGCGTCGGCGGCAGCGATGTATGCGGCCAGTTTCGCCAGACGAAACCGCACCAGTTCGCGGGCACCGATCGGTTCACCGTAAGTGCGACGGAAATGAACCCACGGCACCAGCGAAGCCAGCATAACACGAAGGCTTCCTGCGGCCAGTGCACACAAAGCCAGCCGACCGCGATTCAGCCCATGATAGGCAATCAACAACCCATCTCCTGCCGGTGGACGCAACAGGTTTTCTTCCGGCACGAAGAAGCGATCGAAGAGCAAGCCGTTGTTGTAGTTGTGGGCCAGCGCGTACAGTCCGTAACGCACCAGCCGGAAATGCTCGTTTTCTTCTCGAGGTAACTCGATAATGAACACGGCCGGCTGATTTTCGAGCATTGCTACCAGAGCAATGACCCGACCAGGAATGGCGTTGGTGATAAACAGTTTTTGTCCGGAAATCTCGAAACCGCCGGGTACCGGTCGGGCAGTGGTACGCAGTGCGGTCAGATCGGAACCCGCATTGGGTTCGGTCAGAGCGAATCCGGACAAGGCCTCACCACTGGCCAGGCGGGGCAGGAAACGCTTCTTTTGCTCGGCCGTGCCGAACGTCATCAACGGGTCCACCGCGCCTATGCAGCCGTGGACGGAAGCCAGGCCCGCTACCGTAGCGTCGAGTGTGGCCATTCGGGTTAGAAACGGTGCGAATTTAGCAAAAGGTACGCCACTACCTCCATACTCCGGGCTGATGAGCAATCCCCAGTATCCGGCCTCGGCCAGTTCGTGCAATAATCGGTCGGATACTTTTCCCTGCTCGTTCCAGAGCCGGTTTTCCTGGTATGCCCGTTGTAAGACCGTATAGCAGCGATCCAGAACCGCGTCGCAAGCAGCCGGCTGTGGCTTCGGCGGACGGAATCCCTCCAGGGGCAAATGACGATCCCACACGGCCCGATGTACTGGGCTGTTTACCGTCTGGTATTGTGGTTGAAACAGGCGTTCCAATTGCTCATCGGCGCGATCAACCGCACCCAATCGCCGGACCTCTTCCGCGCTCTTGCCGGCCTGGGTCAGGGCTGTCTCCGCAAAGCTCTGCTCACCGGGTTCGGCCATGATATCTTTCCTGCTTGCAGACTGGTCGGTTCTTCCTCAAAGTAATTATCGCGCCAACCAGCGCAACAACAACCAGGCCAGAACTGCCCCGAAGAGTAGGCCAGAACCTATCGCTAACCAGACTGGCCAGCGCGATCGCCACCCTGCCCGGCTTGCACTGGGCGATGCCGTGTCTACCCTGGCCGGGCTGCGGTCGGTCCCATGTTTCCTGGCCGGGGCTGGCGCACTGGACGATAACGATTTCGCCGGTACCGCCGTCGGGCGTGGTGAGCGACTCTGAGTGTCTTCAGCATGCTGCTCCACCGGTTCGGTCGAAACCGCAGCTGCCGCTCTGGTAACCGATGGCGTGGCCGCCTGTGTCGGGGCAGCCGTCCAGACTTTCGAGCCAGGTTCCGTTGGCTTTCCACTCAAGCGTCGTGAACTGGACGCGCCACTGCTGGAGGCAAGCGTTGCCAGCAAGTGATCGGTCGAAGCGGGACTGGCGGGGCCGGTCGGGGATGGCACCACGCCTGGTGGCGGAATCAACCGTGTCAAATCCACCAGCGGTTGCAGGGCGACTGCCACCTCTTCCGGCGTTTGGGGTCGGTCCTGCGGTTTCTTAGCCAGCATCCGTTGCAGCAAGTCCGCCACTTCAGTGGGCACATCTGGTCGCAATTGTGTGATGGGTTCCGGCATCTTCGTTTGATGCCAGATGAGCTTTTGCGCCACCGTACCCTCCGGGAATGGTGGACGCCCCGCCAGAACGAAATAGAAGGTCGCTCCCAAACTGTAAATGTCCGCGCGAATGTCCACGACGTGGCTGTCAATGGCCTGCTCAGGCGCCAGATAATCCGCCGTTCCCAGCACTTTTTCGTCGTATTTTCGCGTAAGAATGTCCTGTTCGTCGAGGAAAAACCGAGCCAGTCCCAGGTCGAGCAGCTTCACCAGTCCAGCGCGGTTGACCAGCAGGTTGGCCGGTTTGATGTCGCGGTGAATCAAGCCAACGCTGAAGGCATGTTGCAATCCTTTAGCTGCCTGGTAGAGGTAATGCACGGCACGGGGCACATCAAAGGGACCGTGAGCTTTTACCAATTCCTGTAAACTCACGCCATCCACATATTCCATTACCAGAAAATGCAGGTCGCCCTCCTGGTCGAGGTCGTAGGCCCGTACCACGTTGGGATGGTCTAACGCAGCTATAGCTTTGGCCTCGCGATAAAACCTTTCCAGAGCGGAGTTGTCGGAAGAACGGGATCGCGGCAACACTTTGATCGCCACCAGTCGTTTCATCCACTTGTGTTCCGCCAGAAACACTGTTCCCATGCCACCGCTGCCGAGCCGTTGCAGGATTTTGTACTTACTGATGAAAAACCCTTTCCATCGCCCGGCCAGCAACTGCTCAGCTTGAAACGGAGTCAATATTGCACGTTCCACCAGGCTTTGAGCCAAGCGTGCGGGTTCGCCTGACCATTCGCCGCGGGCGCGCAATTCTTCTAACAAGCCGTCCAGTCGTTCTCCCTCGACCAGACCGCTCCGCCGCAACAAATCTACAAACGCTTCCGCAGTTGCCACTGCCATGCTCTTCTCGCGGCTAGCTGTTGGGATTAGCGAGTCACGATTTCTCATTCCAGCAGCTGGCGTGCCCGCGGTTTTTCTTTCCTGACTAATCATCTCACCGAACAGCACAAGCTTTCTCCTCTCTAGTATACTCATCCGCCTTTCCAAGCCCAAACGGCAAGCCGAAAGCTCTGCAGGGCACGTCGAAAACCTCCGAGACGATGCAGGTTGCGTGCAACTAACTAGGCAGCAGTAATGCGAGATCACTCCTGATTACGCCGCTGGGCCAGCGGACAACTGTGCCTTCTGCACTAGGTCACCGCAACTCGTTGCCTTATCTCACAACAACGGCTGGCAAACGCGGCGGCTCCGGACTCCACCTATGGGGGTTGATATTTGCCAGCGTCGGCTGACGGCAATCCGGGTAGGCTTGCCTAATGGCGATACCCCTGCACGACGGCTTCAGGCCGACCTATAAAAAGACAAACACTCGGGGCCGTGACACGCTTACCAATGACCGTCCTGTGTTCGATGAATCGCCTGGCTCCTTTCGGGCCTGTTTCCAGCTGCTACTTCAGCATCTGACCGATGTGCCGCACAAGTCTCGTAGCACCACACGTTGCGACCTGGGTGCGGCCGTTGGAGAAGCATTACAACCTGGAGCCAATTGTGGGATCAAAACCAAACATTCAGCGGAAGTTGACGCGCTGGCATTCCGCAGCATATTTTCAGCAGCCGCAGCTTGTCTTCAGCCGCAAGAGAGCAATCGTGCAATGACTCGCTATGCGGTATTCCTGCGCTGATACGGTTCGTGATGCGTGTTGCCCTGAGATAATGACCGAACTGTCGCTGTTTCCTTTTTGCCTGATGATTTTTGCGACTTTTTCAGGGCCGATGTTTATCGTGGCAATCGTCGCACTTTTTATCGAGGTTCTTCAGCGCAGCCAACACTGCTTTGGCGTCCTTCTTCTTCACCGCTGCCTCTACCTGAGCCACATCCTGAGTGTATTCCTTCGACAACTTGATCCAGCTGGGCTTCGGGCCTTTCGGCGGATCGTTCTTTTCGAGCAGACTGATCAAACGGGTAAACTCTTTGGCATCCTTTTCCATTTTGACCCAATCCGGCTTGGGTTTCTTCGCTTCCGCTTCCAGGACATCCTTCAGGCCTTTCTTGGCTTTGTGAGTGATGTCCATGATTTCATCTACGCCAGGAATTTCGTCCTTCAGCGCCAGCCCCAGGCTGCCAAAAGCCACAAGGGCAATCCCCAGCATTAGCCAGTTCAGGATGCGTTTCATCAGGCTTCCTCCTGTTGGATTGGTTGATGGATGTTGCTGGTCACAGGAACGAGTTGGCGGCTGGTTGCGCCGGAAAAGTCTTGACCATAGATACGAACTCACGCGCCGGGTGGCAATAGTCCGGTGCCACTAATCCGCCTCGTATCATGATTTGACCCTCATGACCAGAACTGCATCGCTACCGTCCTCATGACACTCATGAAGGATGCGCAGCGGCACCACATACTGCCCTGGTTTGACATGCCCCGGAATGCTCACCGACACTGGGTGCCGGCTCGTTTGCCGTGGCGGCGCTACCACCTGGTGTCGCTGCGGCCTTTCCAACCATGGCCAGTACCACTCCACATTCAATACCTCCAGCATCGGACTCAAATTCTCCACTACGAACTGGCATTGAGCTTGCCCGCCAGCTCGACATGTAACGACCAAAGGAACGACCGCGATACGGTGAGGATTCCAATCCCGCCGGTGATCACCGCTAACGGACAAAGCGTCAGCGACCGCCATAGCAGCCTGGGCCCAATTCAAGCGCCGGCGGAAGTCTTGGGCGTTGTATTCCATAGCGCTGCCGTGCTCGGCCAGGATCCAATCTGGCGCTATTTCTAGCACTCGCCGGGCGCTGGCTGCATACCCGTCTGGTAAACCTCGATTTAGCCCCATCCAACCTCCGCTGCCACTGTACTGGTCATGATGAAACCAGTTGTCTCCTGTGAACAAACAGCGCTTCTCGTCAATAACCGTTTCGACTCCCATGGTGTAATAAGTCTGTCCGGGCAAATGGTAAAAGCGAAAGCTATATTCCCGCCAGCGCAACAGGTCTCCCGACTTAGGGGTATGCGTGATTCGTACTGGCCGAGCGTCCAGAAATGGATGCCGCAGACGCAGTGGTTCTCGCAATGGCTCCGCCACTATATCCAGAGTCCACACCTGACAGTGCTGATACTCTGGCAACTCGAATAAGCCGTCATAATGGTCATAATGGGCATGGGAAATCATCACCACCTCAACCGGGCCGAGTTGCTTGTCGCGCTGCAAGCGGGCGATTTGTTCTGCACTGCGACGGCCCCACGGATCCACCACCAGGATGCCCCCTGAATGCGACGCAAGTACGTAGGTATTGCCAGTCAAGTACAAATGCGGCGAAAGTTGCGACCACGGTTTTTCCCCGGCGGTGGCCGATTGCTCCGGAGCCAGGAAACGATATTGCGGCGGTCTGCCGGTAATTTCCTTCGTATAGCATTCGAAGCTTTTCAGTTGTGCCGCTTTCTCGATGAGCTTTGCCGTCAGTTCCAGGGCATCCAACGCGCCCTCTAATATCGGCTCACCGTGCGCTGGCAATAATGCTTTGACTTGATTAGGTGCTATGAGCCGTAACGACTCTGCTGCCCTTTTTAATCCCGTATCCGTCCAGTGATCCCAGTCCGTGGTATAAGGTGTCCAGAGCTTGCCGGGACCGGCCAGACAATCACCGCAAAACACGATGCTGGATTTTTCACCCCGACGCTTAGCTAGATAGCAGACATGATCGGGACTATGACCAGGAGTGGACAACACTCGAATTTCCCAGTCTTGCCAGGAGAGCACTTGGCCGTCATCCACGCTCAAGTCCAAACCATCTATACCGCAAGGTAGCACCAGATAGGCCGTACGCGAGGTACGCAAGGGCAATGCCTGTTGCCAGTACTGTTCCACTCCCCGAGGTGTCAGCCAGGGTGCGGACGACTTTGGTCCCCGGACAGTTATGCCTGCCTTAACTAACTGTCGGGCCTGCCAGCACGTATCCCGATGATGATGGGTAAGAAGCACAAAGTCAATGTGTTTCCCACCGTGATTCTTCAAGGCGCTAAGGTCTGCGTCGGCAGGAGCATCAATCAAGATGGTATGTCCGTTCTCAATTAATGCATAACCAGCAGGTTGGCCAGCGGAGCGAAAAACCCCCGGCAGAATCTCCCTCCAACTTGTCGTATTACCACCGCCGAAAAACGCCGATACCCAGTAACTGAGCCACACACTCGCTAGTGCCAGGAGACTCATGGCCAGCTTTTTCGCCATGTCCCATTCCTCCGGGGCGCGACCAACACTAAGCAAGTCGCCACTGATCCTGCTGGCTAAAGCATGCTCCCAATCCTGTGGTGGTTAGACGTTTTCGGGAAGAGGCCCGTTGTCAGGGGGCGAAATGGTCGGCGAATTCGACTTTAGGCATGCTGCCGAGAAGGCGTTTTTCGCTGGCTTCCTGGAGCAGTCGCTGGATAGCCTCGCGTTCTTCAGGACCCGCATACAGGGTGCGATCGTTGACATACATTTTAACGAATCGGCGAACATCTTCCCGGCTCAGCCCGCGTGCAAATTTCACCGCATAAGCTAAGGCTTCTTCCTCATGCTTTAGAGCGTAACGGATACTCTCCTGGAGAAGTCGGCAAACCGCGGCTATGGTGTCGCTGTCTAAATCCCGTCGGATCACATTCGCGCCAAGTGGCAAGGGCAACCCGGTGCGTTCCTGCCACCATTTGCCCAGATCAACGACCAGGTGCAGACTATGTTGGCCATAGGTAAGTTGACCTTCGTGAATTACCAGACCGGCGTCAACCTGGCCGCTGACCACGGTGTCGAGAATTCTGTCGAATGGAACCACTTGATAGTTACAGGACCCACCACAATAAAGTTGCAAGGTGAGGAAAGCCGTTGTCAATGTCCCGGGTACTGCGATTGTAGCCTTGCGCAAGTCCGTCTGAGCAATGGGTCGGCGGCTTACCACGATCGGACCATAACCATCGCCCATGCTGAACCCGCTAGGCATCAGCAAGTAACGGTCTGCTATGTAAGCGTATGCATGTACACTTACTGCAGAAACTTCGAGTTCCCCTTGCAGACAACGCCGGTTCAGCGTTTCGATGTCCTGAAGTTCATGGCATATTTCCAGGTTGCCGGTCAGCAGTTTTCCCTGGGTCAGGGCATAAAACATGAAGGCATCATCGGCATCCGGACTATGACCGATTCGAATTCGCCGTGGGTTCACTGCCACCCCCCTGTCGTCGTTTTCGCCAGTCTCGTAATTGTTCGAGGTAGATCGCACGAATTTCTAGCAAATCGTCGTCATATCGGCCATCCCGGAAGTCCAGGAAGCTCCATTCAAACATGCGATATTTGCCGTCGCGGAACCGGGCGATCATGTCCGCCCAGATGCCGTCGGAAAGATAGATTTTTTGTCCGGCGCGCTTACAGGAACCAAGCACCACTTTATTGTCGTCCAGATAGCCGATATCTACGTTGATGCGGCGGCGGTCATTTTCCGCTAGGGAAATTTCCAGGGCATTGGTCAAGAGTTTTCGCTCGACCAGTGCGTCGGGCAAATCCATTGGAGCGAAACTGACGAGTCGGCGATAAAGATTGCTTCCCATTTCCTCGGCATAATAATCTGTAACGTCGAAGAGGTGGTCGGGGCCGTTATAGTCAATTTTGCCCAGGCGGTTTTCCAGAACATGCAGCGCCTGGTGCAGCACCTTGGCATCGTTCCACAAGACAGCGGCAAAATATTTCACCGGTTCCGGAAGTTGTGGTCTAGCCATAGGATTCTCCGCGACGCTTCCAGATAGCGAGTGCCCGAAAGACAAAATCGGGCGCTATGCCAAATAAACGGTGAATGTGTTCCGCAAGGGATACGGGTGGCAACTCCTGGCGCTGCACGCGATTGAGCGTTCGTCTTTGCAAACGATTACCCCTTAGATAAATGTGCTCGCCATCACATATTCGCGTCAGTAGCGGGTAGCGCATCATATCCCAGTCGAACGATTCGTCCCAGACCTGTACAAATTCGCTCCAATCCACGGGCGTGGTTTTGAAAGTTATGCGATGCTGCCGTTGCCCCTGCGGGCTGACGACGTACAGATCAAGTCGCCGGCCATCATCGTGTGGGCAAAGGTGAACCTGGTGAAAGCTGGTCAGCACCAGGACGGGTTGCTGTTGCGGCAGAGGTATCGGTTCCGTCAACAAGAACCCGGGATCGAGTAAGTGTGCTCGCCCTTGGCGCCACAGCAATAAGGCGCAATGAGTATTCGGTCCGTAGGGGCGGTCGGCCAGGATGGGCTGAGCTTCCCAGCCCAGGTGACGCAGTAGATGCAAGAGGGTGGCTGTCAGCGAAAAACAGGTGCCGCCGGTTCCCAGACGAATATGGTCGCTGATCACCTCGTGGGGGTCCCGGCGGGCTTCCGGCACCCGCCCGCGTTCGGCCTCGCGAACGATCTTGCTCAGATTTTCGTAAGGTAAACGGGCAAAGGCACGCACTACTTGCCGCAGCAAGATTTCTCGATCTTGCTGCAGGTCTAATCGGAAATGCCCCGCGAATAATTGTAAGGTGGGATCAGGTTCATACATGGCCTCGTTTCCACCCGGAATCTCGATACACTTTATCATATACGGTGATCGCCATTGGCGGCGGTAAAGCTGACGAATCGTGGGAGAACGATCTCGGCCTGCGCCAGACCCTGATCGTATGTCTGGCCTGCCTTGGCCAACCGGCGCTGGGCGGGATTCATCCTTCCGCTTACCCCGTCGAGAAATTCGCGGGCCAACTAGGAGCAGTGCGGCAAACGCAGCATCCGGCAAAACCATGACACGAACCGAGCGCATTCACTGGTGGGAATACGCAGCTAAGGGACTGCTGGTTGGTTCTCTGATGACGCTGGCATTGATGCCAGCGGAGATGGCGGTGGCCGCCACGGTTTATGCGGCCATCATCGCCGGCTTCTCGATTGCCGTGGGTCTCGCCGGTTGGCAGGAGGTGCGGCGTACTGAGCAGGACGTAAGGGGCCGATTCTGGCCGTTCGTGTGTTACCTGCTTCTGGAACATCCTGGTTCTGTTTACGGCGGAGTCCTGCTTGGTCTGATAACGGGATTAGCTCTTTGCTTTGCGTCAGGTTGGTTACAGGACTGGCAAGGACTGATCCTTGGGGCGGCGCTCGGTTCCTTCGCGGGGCTGGTGTTTTCGTTATTTTTGCACTTGCATAATCGCTGGTTACGAAGCGGCACGGTCTTGATTACCGTTGCCATTCTCGCGGCCGGATTCATCGCCGCCTTGACGTGGTATCCCCAGTGGTTGCCTATTGCGTCGGCCAGTTGGTTTGCCATGCACTTATTACTGGCAGCTTTACTTGTACACTTACTCACCCTGGCCGGCCATGCTGAAGAGACCGAGTTGGAGTGCGGCCTGACTACTATCCTCGTTGCCGCTTCGCTCTGGGTCTTGCTACCGGAACGCTGGCGCTGGACAGGTTTGCTGATTCCAGCTCTTTGGTATGTGATTTATACTGGTCGCATCTTACCGCAAGTGCAGGTTCTAAAGAACGTGCTCCGTGGATGGAATTATGCTAAGTTACGGCGTTATCGGGATGCGTTATTGGCTTTTCGCAGAGCGTCGGAGATTCAGCCCGACAGCAGTTACGCTCGGGAAGGATTGTGGCGGGTACATCGGGAGCTTACTGCCGATATGCTCGCGGAACAGCCGGATTTGCGAAACCTGGTGCATTTAGACCTATGCCTGCAGCGAGTTGCGGACTTGCTGTTGCCTGGTCGGCCCGGCATGGAAGCACTGGAGGAAGCCGGGAAATTGCTAAGCTTAGTTCTCGAGCAAGACCCCAATCGTCGCCCAGAAGTGCTTTACTGGCGAGCGGTTTTGCAGACTCACGCGCGTCAATACGACAGGGCCGCGGAAGACTTGCGCGAATTACTGGAATGCCCTGCAGACGGTGGCGCTGCCGGTTCGCGCGATCAGATCATCGCACGAGCCTGGCACTTGGCACTTCTGGCACACCCGGAACTAGCACGGCGTGTGGGAGAACCGTGCTTGCAGATACCAGGTAAACGCATTCAAGCCATTGCCGACACCGAGCGTGCACTTGATAAGACCCCGGCAGATCCGGTTGCAATTGAAGTGAAACGCTACCTCTATTCGGGCTTGACCGTTGCCGAGTTTGAGTCGGCTCGTCAGGTTCAACCCAGAGCTGTACAGATGCTGGATTTTTCTTATATTTATGAGTTGGGTCAGCGGTTACTTCGCGATACAGAAACATGGCAACAAGGCGCGGAGTTCCTGCACATGGCAGCACTTGGTATGCCGGACAAGGCACCCGGCATTTATTTTCAATTGGGTCAGACCTATCAAGAGCGCGGCGATGAGGCAAAAGCCTGTTACTACTATGAGCTGGCAAAATCAGCAGCACGCGAACTGGGCCTGGAACAATTGCCGCCCGAGGAAAAGCAGGCGTATTTCCAAGCGGTGCAGACGTTGGCCCAAATTGCCTATCAGCACCAGGACCTGGATCGGGCCATCGAAAATTTCATCCTCTATATGGAATCGCCGCAAGCCGGAACTGATACACTGCGTATTATCACGGAACTCTACGAACGTAAAGGCGACGCACTTTCTGCCTTGATGTGGAATGAAAAAGCTCTGGCGCTGGACGCGGGGAGTGAGAATCTGTTAGAGCGGAAGCATCGGTACTATTATTCGGTGATGCCGGAAGAACTGTCTCAGCACCGAGAGCGCGTCGAAAAATATTTTGACGTCGAGTATTGTCTGCGACAGGCGAAGACCCTGGTGGAATTGCGTAATGCGGGAGAACCCCAGTTAGAGTGGGCACTGCATTTAGTGCGCCTGGTTCTGGCTTTGCAACCAGCGCACATTCGTGCCCTGGTGCTGGCAGGTCGGATTTACCAGCGTACTGGGAATGAAGAGGAGGCTGCTCGGTATTACGAACAAGCGAGGTCGGCTAAACCGGAAAGTTTTGCCAACCGCGAGGAAGAAGACGCCTGGTACTATGCTACTGTCCGTTTGGGCGACTACTACTTATATTCGGCACACAAGCCTGACCAGGCGCTGGCGTGTTATAACGACTATCGGCGTTCGCCCAAAAGCGGGGCCGATACGCTGTTCAAAATGGGACAGTGTTATGAACAGCTGGGCGATGTTCTGCGCGCTGCCAAGTGTTATCAAGCTGTCACCGTTTATGATCATCCGCTGGCCGGGGAAGCCTATGCAGCGCTGGCACGCCTGGAATCCAGTCGGCCAGCATCATTGTAAGTTCGTGGGTCGCATGTCCAGCACCTTGACTAGGAACGCCCACTGATCTGCAATTTCTTCGATCAGCTTCGCGGTGGGCTTTCCCGCACCGTGGCCAGCACGGGTTTCAATGCGGATGAGTACCGGAGCATCACCGGCCTGCATCGCCTGCAAAGCGGCCGCGAATTTGAAACTATGAGCTGGAACAACGCGATCATCCGTGTCTGCTGTCGTGATCAGGGTGGCCGGATAGACTCGCTTACCATGACGTAACAGGGCGTGGTATGGGGAATAAGCATAAAGGGCCTTAAACTCTTCCGGATTGTCGGGTGATCCGTAGTCATCCACCCAATAGCGGCCAGCAGTGAACTTATGAAATCGCAGCATGTCCATGACACCAACTGCTGGCAAACAAGCGCCGAATAAATCCGGTCTCTGCGTCATGCAGGCACCGACCAATAATCCACCATTAGAGCCGCCCTGGATGGCCAGTTTTTGCGGGGATGTGTATTTATTGGCGATTAACCATTCCGCAGCAGCAATGAAGTCATCGAATACGTTCTGCTTGTTAAGCTTAGTACCCGCACGATGCCACTCTTCGCCGTATTCACCACCACCTCGCAAATTTGCCATAGCAAATACGCCGCCCATTTCCATCCAGAGTAGCCGACTCACGGAGAAAGTCGGGGTGAGCGGAATATTGAATCCGCCGTAGCCATATAGCAGCGTGGGATTGTTACCGTTTAGAATGATGCCTTTTCTGTGGGCGATAAACATTGGCACTCGGGTACCATCTTTACTCCTGTAAAACACCTGCCGGACTTCATAATCCTCGGGACGGAAGGCCACCTGGGCTCGACGAAAGATGCTGCTCTTGCCGGTAATCAGGTCATAATGATAAATGGTGGGTGGCGTGGCAAAGCTTGAGAAGGTATAAAAAGTTTCTGTATCGGTGCGTTTGCCTCCGAATCCCGTTACCGAGCCGATGCCGGGCAAATCCACATCTCGAATATGTCGGCCAGTGATGTCGTAAATGCGTACCAGGCTTTTGGCATCTTGCAAATAAGTGACCACAAAAAGATTGCCGACCAGTGAAACAGAGGTCATGGCATGTTCGATCTGCGGCACAATTTCCCGGTAATGCTGCGGTTGCGGTCTCCGAATATCTATGGCAATGATGCGACCGCGCGGTGCTTTCAGATCGGTCTTGAAGTAGAAATGTGGACCATCATTGCCGAGGAAGGTAAACTCGTTGTCAAAATGGTCGATTAGAGGAATAGGCTGACCGTACGGCTCCGCCAAGTCCTTATAGTAAATGCGATACTTGTCATCGGTGCCTTTATAGATGGTGAGCACTAGATATCGGCCATCTTCGGTAACTTCGGGAATAAAACCCCATTCCGGCTGGTCCGGCCGAGCATAGACCAGAACATCCTCGCTTTGCGGTGTGCCTAAACGATGATAATAGACCTTCTGATGAAGATTGAGGCTTTGATATTCCTGACCTGGTTGTGGTTCATCGAATCGGCTATAGAAGAAGCCGCGATTATCATTCGTCCAGGCAATTTGCGTAAACTTAGTCCATTTGATGACGTCGTCTAGGGTGCGGCCGCTGTCAATATCAAGAATTTTCCAGGTGCGCCAATCTGACCCAGCTTCCTGGATGCCGTAGGCAAGATATCGGCCATCAGGGCTGACCTCTATGCCGGCGAGAGCGACTGTTCCATCTTTCGACCAGGTGTTTGGGTCTAATAGCATGCGAGGTGGGCCGGCCAGTCGCTCCAGCATATAAAGGACGTATTGATTTTGGAGGCCGTCGTTGCGTTCGTAGAAATAGCGACCGGCGGCTTTGAACGGGGTAGTGTATTTTTCAAAATTCCACAACCGGGTCAGACGTTCCCGGATAGCTTTTCGTTCCGGGATGCTTTCGAGAAATGCGAAGGTAACTTTATTTTGGGCTTCGACCCAAGCCGCAACTTCCGATGACTTTCGCACATCGGCCTCCAGCCAGCGATAGGGATCGGCTACCTTGATACCGTGATAGGTTTCATAATGTTCCACCTGCCTGGTCTCCGGATAGCGAATTTTCGGTTGAGCGACTAATATGGGCGTCATAGTCCATGCCAGCATTCCCATGAGTATCGGCCAAAGTCTAGCGCGCATGATTCACCTCCTGGTGGAACTTGCGGTCAAGGGCGGCATTCCTTATTTTACGAAACGTACAAGGCCTTACCCCGACGGAGACCGAAGTATGTTGGCAAAGCACACCGGCTCAAGGTCTGCGAAACCCGCTGACCGGCTGGAGTACAGGCGGCCAATTTTTAACGGCGTAGCGCTCGCCGTGCGGTTTGCGAAAGCTATCTGGTTGAAACTGATATGCGATTACCTGGTCTGGTAAATAATATCGGGAGGGGATCGCCGGTGTTTCCCGGGTCAGTTAGATGACTGTGCCATCAGGAATGGCTACTGCTTTAGGAATTACGATAATGCCGTCGCGGATGACGTAGTTAGGACCTTCAAAGTCCTGGAGACCGGCTTCGTTGACAATACGGACATGGCGACCAATCCGGCAGTCCTTGTCGATGATGGCTCGTTCGATGACACTGCCTTCTCCAATGCCGATATCGGGAATGCCGAGTTCACGATTCCGTCGTTTGTCTTCGTGGGTCTCGTATCGATCGGCGCCGATGACAATGGTGTCGCGGAGAAAAACGTTACGGCCCAGTTGCGTTCTGACACCGATAACACTGTGAACGAGTTTAGCGCCATCCTGAACCAGACAGCCGTCGCTGATCAGACAATTCTCGATACTGGCCCCCAAGACGCGCGAAGCTGGCAGAAAGCGCATCCGCGTGTAAATGACGCCCTCCGGACTGTGAAACTCAAATGGTGAATTCGGTCCGCACAGGGCCAGCGTGGCCTGATGATAAGCTTTGATCGTGCCCAGGTCCTCCCAATAGCCGTCAAATAGGAAAGCCTGGACGCGATATTTACGATAGCTGTTGGGAAACACATCTTTGCCAAAATCCGTATAAGGAGGGCGTACCTGCAGGACTTCAAAGAGTACATCGCGTCGGAAGAGGTAGATGCCCATGCTCGCCAGGAAATGTCGCCCCAGGGGTTTAACTCCGAGTCGCTCCATCCAGGCCGGGTCGGTTCGCAGTCGGTCGAGTTGCTCCGGTCGGGAGGGTTTCTCAACGAAATCAATGACCCGGCCGTCGGCATCCAGGCGAAGGATACCGAACTGGCGAGCGTTTTCTTCATGAGTGGGAATTACAGAGACCGTGATATCGGCACCGGTGCGGCGGTGAAGTTCCAGAAGTCGGCGAAAGTCCATGCGGTAGAGTTGATCTCCAGCCAGAATAAGCACATCGCGGATGTGGTCTTCTTGCAAATAGCGCAGATTCTGGCGGACTGCGTCGGCGGTGCCCTGGTACCAATCGGCGGATTCAATGGTCTGCTGGGCGGCGAGGATTTCCACAAACCCGCCGTGGAACGGGTCCATCTTGTAGGTGTTCGAAATGTGGCGGTGCAGGCTGACGCTGAGGAACTGCGTTAGGACGTAAATCTGGTTCAGGCCGCTGTTGATGCAATTGCTGATAGGAATGTCAATGAGGCGGTATTTTCCGGCCAGAGGAACAGCCGGTTTGCTGCGGTGTTTGGTAAGAGGATACAGGCGAGTACCACGCCCGCCGCCCAGAATCATGCAGACGACATCGCGCATGGCCGTGCCAGATTGCTGGAAGTGTTTGGGAATGTTGCGCTGGTTGCCTGGTTTCGTACAACATTGTACGGAGCCATGACCCAGTCAGCATCGGCGAAAATGTCTTGTCGCATCGGGCTCATTGGAAGCCAGGCCTGGGGTCGGCAACTGGTTGCAGCGCTGACCCACCAGGGAGCGACATTCCGTGTTCTTGCGGGACCGACCTGGCTTTGGACCTGGGCAGCAGAGATTGCTCCTAGCGTCGAAGCAGTTGTGGATGCCGCCGCGGCGATCAGCCACCCGGAAGTGGATCTACTGATTCTGGCCGATAGTTTGCCTTATCGCAGTCAGTTGCTCTTGCAGGCGACCCAGCTGGACAGACCGGTGCTGGTGATGCATCCGGCCGGCGTGGAGCCGGAAGTTTTTTACACGGTACAGTTGGCTTTGGAAGAACGCCGTCTTGCTGTCTGGCCTTTGCTTCCGCATCGCTTTTTTCAAGGACTGCAGGAAACGGCTGCGTGGCGGAAGAAGTGTCAGGTTTCCCGAGACTGGCACCTCGAAGCTACCATTCCTGTACCTGTGCCAGCAGGCTTCGTAAAGGATACCTACGCGAGCACGACAGACACGGACCAGATGCCTTTCCTGGATGGGCATCCGCTATGGTTTTGGGCGGACTGGCTGCGTTTGCTGGGGGGAGAAGTGGCCGAAGTTTATGCCGTGGGTGATGTTGGTCATATACTGGAGCCGGCCTGGCCAGTCACTCTGACCGGGCGATGGGAGCAGGGCGGCGATTTTGTGGTGCGATTTGCTCCTCACGTGAACGAGGGGTTTTGTCTGCAAGCTGGGGCCGAACGGCTGAATTGGCAAGGGCCTACCGTCAGTCCCGGCGAAGTTCAGGTGCGCTGGCAGACCGGTTCGCGCGATGAAAACCGCTGCCTTTGCGAAGAATCAATATGGGACCGTATCGCTGGCTGGATTCTCCGGGGCGAAACTTCCAACTTGTCACCACCGACGTGGGCTGACGCCGTCGCTTGTGCCGAACTCGTTCAGGCGACGGTAGAAAGCCTGCGTTCGCGGAAAACCGTGCCTTTGCTGCACCAGGAATATACCGGCCCGGCAGTCTTCAAGAGTCGGGCCGCTACTCTCGGATGCGGAGCGGTTTGGGTCATCCTGGGACTTGTGATGCTGGCCCCACTGCTGCCACAGGCCTTGTACCTGGTGCCGATCATGTTACTGGCGTGCCTGGTCATGTTCGTGCTGGGCTGGCTTGCCTATCGCCGTTCCGACTAGGCAGGTGCTGGGTGTTTTCAGGACAGGCAGTGCAAGGACGTGCGTGGAAACAGGATTGCTGGAAGTTTGGGGGCCGAGGCGGTATCCTCTTTCCAGGGCACGGACGACAAATCCGGGGGTCAGAGACCTTCGTGCACAACTTTTGTGTTGGCGTCAATGAAGGGCGGGGCATTTTCAGTTTGATAAGTGGATTCGCAACCTTCTGGAAAAGCTTGACAATCGGTTCCCGACAATGATCGCCCTGTGGCCACTGGTTTCCTGTTCGCTAGCTGAGTCCGTAAGCCGGTGGCTGTGCAAATGGATGAGGGAAAACGCTGGGGCGTCCAGGAAATCGCCTCTGGACAACTTGGATGCCGCAAGCTTTACATTGGTAAGGAATGGTGCTTACTTGAGTCGAAAGCAGCTGGCCGGGATTGGCAACCGAGCAAGCATTTGCGAATAATATCATGCTGGAGAGATGACAGGAAATCCTGGGTGCCAGGGTCATCCCTATGATGAACGTGGCTCTGAAAGAGGCGGTGACGCTATTCCTGCATCGGGTGCAAAAACCCGCTCAGTACCTGGGGGGTGAATGGAATAGCGTCGTCAAGGATCATCGGCAGGTCCGCGGGAAACTCTGCCTCTCGTTCGCGGATACCTACACACTGGGAATGAGCCATCATGGTTTGCAGGTGCTCTACACGATTATGAATAACGATCCCCAATGGGCATGCGAACGGGCATTCACCCCATGGCTCGATTTTGAAAGCGAATTGCGCCAGCGGCACCTGCCGCTTTACAGCCTGGAAACGTTCACACCGTTGCGAGAGTTCGACTTGCTCGGTTTCAGTCTGCAGTACGAGGTCTGCTACACGAACATTCTGACGATGCTCGACCTCGGCGGGGTGCCTTTGCATAGTGCAGTGCGCACTCTGGACGACCCATTGGTGGTTTGCGGCGGGCCCGGTGCCCAGAATCCGGAACTGCTCGCGCCGTTTATTGACGTATTCGTCATTGGTGACGGCGAAGAAAGCTTACCGTGGCTGATGGATCGCTGGATGACGTTGAAAGAGCGAGCTCGGAGCCGCTACGGTCGAATGTCGCCCGAGAAATCGCAGCAGGTGCGGCAGGAATTGATTGCCGAACTGGTGGCGTCGGTACCGGAAGGTGGTTGGCCTCCCTGGGCTTATGCTCCCGCCTTCTACGAGCCGGAATATAACTCCGACGGTACGCTTCGCCGCATGCGCCGCAGGCGCAGTGACGTACCGGCTCAGATTTATGCCTGCTTGCTTCGCAAGGATTTTGATGATGTTCCGTTGCCGACGCGACCGATTGTTTCCAACGTGGAAACGACGCACGATAGGATTCCGATTGAAATCATGCGTGGCTGCCCCTGGCAATGCCGATTCTGTCAATCCACTGTCATTAAGAGGCCAATTCGCGTGCGCTCGGTGGAGTGCATCGTGCGTTCTGCCCTGGAGGCCTACCGCAACACCGGTTACAACGAGATCAGCCTCTTGAGCCTCAGCTCCAGCGACTACCCGTATTTTGAGGAACTGGTAAAGCGGATGCATGAGGTGTTCAATCCGCTAGGCGTCAACGTATCGCTGCCCAGTCTGCGTGTGAATCATCAGCTACGCAGCCTGCCACGATTGGTCAAAGGTGTACGTCATCATGGTTTGACCCTGGCGCCCGAAGTCGCCCGCAACGATATGCGGGAACAAATCCGCAAACCGGTACGCAACGAAGACCTGTACGAAGGCTGTCGCCAAGCCTTCGAGAACGGCTGGCGGCGGGTGAAGCTGTATTTCATGTGTGGCCTGCCAGGCGAGCGGCGGGTTGACCTGGACGGTATTGTCGAAATGGCCGAGACCATTGCTCGCATCGGCAAACAAGTGATGGGCCGCTATACTGAGGTGACCGCCAGCGTCTCCAACTTCGTGCCCAAACCCCACACCCCGTATCAATGGAACGGCATGGCCAGTCGCGAATACCTGGAATGGGCTGGCGAGTATCTCCGCAGCCGACAACGGATTCGCGCCGTCCGGATCAAGCAGCACGACATTGACCGTAGCTTGCTGGAGGGGTTGTTGACGCGCGGCGATCGTCGCATTGCCACTGTCGTCGAAGAAGCCTGGCGACGGGGCGCTCGTCTGGACGCTTGGGACGAGTGCTTCAAACCGCAAGTCTGGTGGCGGGTCGTGCACGACCTGAACGTGGATTTTGCCTTCTACGTGCATCGCCAGCGCCCGCTTTCTGAGGTCTTGCCCTGGGATCACATCCAGGTCAAAATTGGTCGCGACTGGCTTGCCAAGGAACATCAGCGCAGTCTCTTGCAACTGGAGACCTTGAAAGACGCCGTCGAGGACATGCCCAGCCCCCAATTCGTGGGTCGGCCATAGTCATCATTCCCCCGGCCAAAACGGCAGCCACCTGCTATGATTTTCTTCGACCGATACACGCGAAACGTGCTTGCGGAGCCACTACAGGTGCACGGCGGGACGGTAAGCTCTACCGCTCGCTAGCGGGTTGTCTTTTCGCCGATGTGGAGTAAAGTTGCAACAAGACACCTGAAAGAACGGAAGTGAGAAGTATGAAACGTTTACATATAGCGTTGGTGTACAACGCGGCCCGGGCGACGACGCCGGATCGTCCTGAAGATCGCGGCAGTATGCACGATTTGCAGGTGCAGATTCGCCGCCTGGCACGGACCCTGCGCAAACTGGGACACACCGTAACGGTCGTAGCTTTGGCTCACGATCTGTTTCGCTTTCAGCGCCTTCTCAAACGGCTTCGTCCTGACGTCGTGTTCAATCAATACGATGATGTCGTGCATGGCGCCCAGTACGAGATGCGTGTCGCCGCTCTGGTGCGAATGATGGGATTTGCGATGACGGGTTCGCCTGCCCTGGCCCTGGGGCTGTGCAGGTTCAAATTTATGACTGCCTCGTTGCTCAGTGGTGTTGGAATTCCGGTTCCGCCCAACACCGCTTTGCTGGAAACGGTCAAAGCCGTCCGCGAATACAAGTGGCAATTTCCGCTCATTGTTCAGCCCAGCCAGGAACATGCCGGCATCGGTCTGGAGCGTGACTCTATTGTGTACACCAAAACGCAGTTGCGACGCAAAGTCAGTCAGATTCTCCGCGAATATAAGCAGCCGGCCCTGGTGCAGCGCTTCCTCAGTGGCCGTGAGTTCAATGTCGGACTGGTGGGCGGCCAGCGCTTGCGTGTCCTGCCGCTAGCTGAGGTGGACTATTCCCAACTTCCCGCCGACATTCCTCCCATCATGTCCTACGCTGCCAAATGGTTGGAGAACACCGAGGAATATCAGAAGACCCATGTGATTTGCCCAGCCGTGGTCGAGCCAGAACTGGAACGCGAGGTCGGACAGATTGCTGTGCGCGCCTTTCGTTGCATAGGAGGCTGGGGTTATGGTCGCGTGGATATCCGGCTTGACGAAAACGGGCGACCTCACGTCCTGGATGTCAACTGCAATCCGTGCCTGGACGAAGGCATTGGTATCGCTCGCCAGGCGGAACGCGCCGGCATTTCTTTTCCTGAATTGCTCAAACTCATCCTGAAAGCGGCTCTAGAACGGCCCCCGTATGACGTGGACATGCCAATGCTCGGACTACCGTCTATGGCCACCATGCCAGCCAATGGCTGCAATCAATCCCCTCCGTCCAGCGCCACAACTCCCAGCGATTCGGACAACGCAGCAGGTTTGCTGATCAGCAGTCCATGACCGCTGATTGCCCCACGCATATCGTCCCCAGGAGTGTATATCACCCCCGCTCCAGTGTCGCCATGCGACGCAACCGCCTCTTGGCTGCTGGGCTAACCTACACAAAGACACCAACGTTCAGGGACAGCCTGTTAACTCGGATTGGCCAGATTTTTTTCTTGGATTTGCCGGGAGACAAGACTAGAATTAATTGCAAGCCCAGAGGCGGCCCACAGCAAAGAAAGGAGGACCAGCGGTTGAGTGAAACGATGACGCGTGGACGTCCGGTCAAACATCATCTGCCCAGTGCGTTAGAGCGTGCGTTTCTGTGTGCCCGTGTTGCCGACCAGCATAAAGCCCGCGATATCCTGGTTCTGGATATGCGCCGACTGACACCGTTGTATGACTTCATGGTGCTGGTTACTGGCCAAAGCCGACGCCAGCTCCACGCCTTGGTCGAAGAAATTGACGCGGCCATGCGGGCCGTCGGCGACCAGCGCATCGGTATCGAAGGTTACGAAACCGGCAAATGGATCGTCGAAGACTATGGCGACGTGGTGGTGCATATCTTCGATCCCCCCACGCGCGACTATTACGGTCTGGAACACCTCTGGGCGGATGCTCCTCAGCTCGATTGGCGTAGCGAGGACGGCCAGGCTTGATTAGAGACTTTTCACAGGTGTATTGGATGCTATAAAATCTGTTTGTGCTTCTCATCTCTGTGTGAGCGGAATGGTTCGTCCCGTCGCGACAGGGAAAAGGACATGAACCTTTTGAGCTTCTTGCGCGAAAATTTTCGAAAGGCCTTGCAGGAACTCAGTACACCCGATGTGGAAAAATATCTCGACCTTATCAAGCCGACCAGCGACCCGCGCTTCGGCGATTATCAAGCAAATCTGGCTATGCCGCTGGGCAAATTGCTCGGCAAACCACCTCGCCAATTGGCTTGCGAAATTATGTCCCGGCTGGCACTGCAGGACGCAATAGAACCACCGGAAGTCGCCGGGCCGGGTTTTATCAATCTGCGTTTTCGTACGACCTGGTTGGCACAACAAATCGCCCGCGTCATCCCCGAGGAACGCCTCGGAGTGCCCCGTGTCGAAAAGCCGCTCACCTATGTTATTGACTATAGTTCGCCGAATGTGGCCAAGCCCATGCATGTCGGTCACTTGCGTAGTACGGTTATCGGTGACGCACTGGCACGCATCCTGCGCTTCCTGGGGCACCAGGTCATTACCGACAATCACCTGGGGGATTGGGGTACGCAGTTCGGCATGTTGATCTACGGCTATAAACATTTTCGCGATGACGCAGCACTGCAAACCGATCCCGTTCGGGAAATGCTCCGACTTTATGTCTTAGTTCGCGAAAAAATCAAGCAAGCCGGCGGTGCTCAGGAGGATGAAGAAGAGGAGGCGGCCAATCCCGTTGCTGAAGCTTGCCGACAGGAAACCGCTAAACTTCACGCTGGTGATCCCGAAAACCTGCAACTCTGGCGGAAAATGATGCCCTGGTGTTTGGCGGAACTCGATAAAATCTATCGCCGCCTCGATGTCCACTTCGACTATACCCTCGGGGAAAGTTTCTATCATCCGATGCTCGCCAGCGTTGTCGAGGATTTATTGGCGCGTCGGATTGCTACTTATAGCGAAGGGGCTGTGGTTGTTTTTCTTAATTCCAACCAGCCGCCAGCTATTGTCCGTAAACGCGATGGCGCTTATACTTATATGACGACCGACCTGGCTACGATTCGCTATCGTGTCGAGCATTTCCATCCCGATGCTATCCTGTATGTTGTGGATTTCCGACAGAGTTTGCATTTCCAGCAGCTTTTCGAAATTGCCCGGCGTTGGGGATACCGGGATGTGGATTTCGAGCATATATCATTCGGCTCGGTATTAGGTCCCGATCGCAAACCGATCAAGACCCGCGAGGGCGGGGCCGTAGAATTAGAGGCTTTATTGGATGAAGCTGTGCGTCGTGCGCGGGCAATCGTGGATGCAAATAGCGCTGAATTGCCTGAGGAAAAGCGGGCAGAGATTGCGGAGGCCGTAGGAATTGGCGCTGTCAAGTATGCTGATCTTTCTCAAAACCGCACCAGCGACTACGTTTTCAACTGGGATAAAATGCTCGCTATGGATGGCAATACCGCTACTTATATGCAGTACGCCTATGCGCGCGTTCAGAGCGTTTTTCGTAAAGGCGATATTAACCCGATTTCCTTGCGTGGTGCCCATGTTGTCCCGGTATTAGAAACTCCCGAGGAACGCCAGCTGGCCTTGACTCTGCTTCGTTTACCGGAAGCCGTTTATTCTGCCGCGCTCGAGTATAGACCTAATGTGCTTACCTCTTATCTTTGGGATCTGGCCAATGCTTATAGCGCTCTTTATCAAAACCACCCGATCCTGAAAGCCCCCGAACAAAAGGTTCGTCACAGTCGACTACTTTTATGTGATCTAACTGGGCGTGTTATCCGCTTGGGTCTGCAATTGCTAGGCATTCGCTGCGTGGAACAAATGTAACTTAGTCGCCACTCATTGAGCATTTCCCTATCGCTCAGTGGCAGCGAACGGTGCTGGCCAACCTTGCAGTTCGAGCCCATTTATGTTTGATATTATCGCTGCGACGGTGCCTGAATTTCAAACTCCGGCTTGATCTGGTACCCCTCTAAGTCGGGCATCTGGAATAGACGGCTGGCCGCCTGATCAACGGATTCAGGCGAAGCGACCTTCACATGAACACGCAGGGTTCTGTCCGGGCCGCTAGCTACTTGTACGTCGCTGACAGGCCTACCCAGCGCACTGGCAATGCGCTGGCGAAGCAGCTCATCATTCGCTCTGCCGGATAGGGAAGAGATTGGCTTGTTAGTCGGGCCGGTCGTGGCCTCAATCGAACTCAGATTATTAGTTGCTGGGGACGCGACGATATTAGCATTAGCCAGGTTCGAGGGAACTGAAGGCAGATTTCGTAGGGATGGATAGCTGGCGGGAACGCTAAACGAGTCGCGCGAGCCATTGCCGACGTCTGGCCCAGCTATAGGCATAGGTCGCTCGCCATTAGCGCTTGCTGGACTTTGTGGCATCCTGCGACGGATTACAGGCGTCGTTCCAGCCGACCAGGCACTGGCTAACGGTTGCGATAAAATAGCGGACCCCGCAGCGACGTTTTGATACGTATCTGACTGAGCTGTCGGCTCTGCAATCGAATATGCTCTATTGTTATCGGAAGCTAGCGTCGTGGAATTGTCGGAACGAGCCCGAATTACCTGGCCCGAGGGCTCGGAAATGTAGGCCGCAGGGAATTGGGAAGCATAGACGGCATTCTGCGCCTGGTAGGGGGGTACGTATCCGATTGGCATGGTATTGCTTGTGCCGTTCCCCACTACGAGACCGGCAGAGTAGGCTTGCGGTGCGGGACTGGTAGCACCGCTATTTGTGACTGCAGTGTTCAAGATTTGCCGCATAGACGGATACAAGGGCAATGAATTGGCGGATATTGCCACTCTGGAGGAGGCCGTCTGGGTCTGCATCCCTGGCCCTGCTGTTCTGACCAGCAATGGTTGCGGCCGCCAGACAAAAGGATCGACAACGCGTTCTTCAGCCGAGTATGGAGCTGCGGTGTATGAGTGAGCCGGTATGAGTTGACTTAGTTGAGGATCTACCATCAGGTGGTTGCGCACTGCCAGGCAGGAGGGTACTTCTCGAAGACATCGGCTGGCTAACAGCTTGTCCGCCAGGCTGGCCACACGTCCGCGCAGTATTACTATACCGGAGATGTCGGGATAAATATCAATCTCTGCAGCGCCGCTGGAGCCACCCAGATGCGCTTGTTCCAGCCGTTGCTGCACTGCTTCACCTAATTCTCGTGGGGAGCGAGGCAGTGACTTGACAGGACGTGGACCGGCTTGAATAAGAATTCGGTCCTTGACCGGTAAACTGGTTACCTGCCCGACCAGACGAATGGCCTGTTCACGCACGTCATCACCCGGAACAACGCCGACTAGTTCCACGCCTCGACTGGTAATTTCTACTCGCCAACTGTACGGGAAGGTAATCGGGTCGGCCAGCAGTTCCAGTTCAATTCGGGCGGCCAAATCGTCTTCAAGTCCGAGTTCGCCAGCGTTGAGATAGGTAATGATATCTAGTGATAAGGCCGCGAACCAAAGGACGCACCACAGCCGGATGAGACGTGTTGATTGCATGCGCTTTCCCTATGGCCTTCCAGGCTACGGAACTGCATTCAGAAATTCTCGCTGCACCTGGTGCTGTACCGCCTCTTCGGGACCGACGCACACATGCAGATGGTCTTTATCTATGTAAACTACCTCTACACGGTCTTCTTCGATCTTGAACGGGAACGGGTAAGAGGATTGAAGGATTTGCTTGTAATAGACAGTGCACTTATAGTGGCAGTGATGCAGTTGGGCTGGCCCGACCAACGGGTAAAAGCGACAAGGGTCTAGCTGGTCAACGATCAGTTCCTTCCGTATATCGCGGATGTCGCGGAACTCTTCCAGAATATAGGGCACGCCCCGAATCACTTTGGGCAAAGCCCGGACAATCTCTTCGTCTTGCGGAGCATCCATACAACGAGGTGGGGAGGTTCCTGGAAGAATCGGCGGCATGATCGGAGTACGATGCTGCAACCGGCTGCTGAATTTTTCGTCCATGCGGTCGGCTGTCCAGGGCGGCACCGGCACGGTCGCGACCATGAAGGAAAGAGTATGCAACGGCGTGCAGCCCACGACCAACAGCAAGCTCAGATAGCACAATCGCCTGTTCACGCTTTTTTTCGCGGGCATACCCGGTCCCCTAGCCAGACCCTTTTTCTTTGCGCGGGAAATTATCCGGCAGCTGTGTTATGTTCATCGGCGCAAGTTTTGCCGAACTTTAGCAACTGACCGCCCGCATCGAAAAAATCGCCTCCGCCAGCTTTGTGCACTTTGCCAAAAAAAGGTACGTTTGTGGGAAAAAGTTTCGCCCTGCAGGAGTAAAATGATGCTGCGGCACGCTGGGGCGGCGCTTCGGAAATCAACTGTTGCCCTTCGCCGTACAAAAATACGTATGGTAAACAGCTACATTCGCGGTGAGCCAGGGCCATCTAGTCTCAGGTCAATGCAGCCAGAGGATTTCTATCCGAGTATAGCAGGACTATGAGGAATATCAAGATCACTTTGAGCTACGATGGAACCGATTTTGCCGGCTGGCAGACCCAACCGGGCCGGCGAACTGTCCAGGAGACACTGGAAAAGGCTATTGCTGCCGTGGTGCGGGAATCCGTGCGCTGCAATGTCAGCGGTCGCACCGACGCCGGGGTTCATGCCATTGCCCAGGTGGTGAACTTTTACACGTCGAACCAACTGCCGCCGATGCAGTTGATGCGCGCGATCAATGCCCATCTACCGACCGACGTCGTAGTCCAATCTGCCGAAGAGGTGCCGCAAGTCTTCGATGCTAATCGCGACGCGCGAGGCAAGTGGTATCGTTACTACGTTCACATCGGCCCGGTGCGGCCGGTTTTCTTGCGGCGCTATGTCTGGCATGTTCCATGGCATCTGGACTTAGAAAAAATGCAGTCCGCATCGCAAGTTTTATTAGGGCGCCATGATTTTCGCAGTTTTGAAACGGAGTGGCCCAACCGTATGTCTAGTGTACGCAATATTACTTACTTGTCTTGGCGACAACAGGGCCCATTGGTCTGGCTCGACATCGCCGCCGACGGCTTTTTGTATAACATGGTGCGCGCCATTGTCGGTACTATAATCAATGTCGGACGTGGCTACTGGCCTGTGGAACGGGTAGCTGAGATCCTGCAAGCGTGTGACCGCCGCCAGGCTGGGCCCACTGCACCACCACAGGGACTATTCTTAATGCGGGTCTGGTACCGTGAGGAGGAGGCTGTCCTTGCCGAAGATACCCAATTTCCCTTCGCTTTTGCCGATTGAGCCACTTACTCGGCCGCTTACAGGTAGCATCAGGCCACCGGGCTCAAAAAGCATTACCAACCGCGCTCTGGTGCTGGCTGCATTGTCCAGCCATGTGCATCCGGTACGCCTGGAAGGCGTGTTGTTTAGCGAGGATACGGAACTGATGATGGCGGCTCTGCAGCAACTCGGTTTTGGGGTTGCTGCAAATCCAGAATGTGAACAGGCGGAAATTCGGGCACCTGCCGGTGCTCCAATAATTCCCGTGTCCGAGGCCGATCTGTTTTGCGGTAATTCTGGCACGACTATGCGCTTTATGACCGCTATGGTTAGTATTGGTCAGGGCAACTACCGTCTGGATGGAATTTCGCGCATGCGCGAACGGCCTATCGAGAATTTGCTGGAGGCGCTAAGGCAATTGGGCGTAGATGCTGTCAGTGAACATGGTACCGGTTGCCCGCCTGTGCGTGTTAGAACCACAGGCTGGCGCGACGATGTCCAGGTCAGGATTCGGGGAGATATCTCTAGTCAATTTATAAGTGCCCTCTTGCTGGCTGCCCCCTGGTCGGGCGTTCGAGTGTCTCTTTATACCACTGGACGGCCGGTCTCCGAACCCTATATTCGCATGACGCTGGCCATGTTGGATCAATTTGGCGCTCGCGTGATTAGAGACGATCAGAAAAGCCTACCGGATAACACTAAGCAACCTACTGCTTTCATTGTATCGCCTCAGCAACCGTGTGGCCTAGCCTCTTATGTCATCGAGCCGGATGCCACTGCTGCTACGTACTGGTGGGCTGCGGCAGCGATTACCGGCGGATCGGTTACAGTTACCGGATTGGGACCAGACAGCCTGCAAGGAGATGTGGCCTTCGTGGAAATTCTCGAACGCATGGGATGTCACGTGCAGATGGGTTGTGATTCTATAACTGTACAAGGTGACAAGCTTAGTGGAATCGAAGTGGATATGAATGCGGTCAGTGACACGGTGATGACGCTGGCGGCAGTAGCGTGTTTCGCGGAGGGATCCACACGCATCGGAAACGTCGCCCACATTCGTCATAAGGAAACGGATCGCATTGCCGCCCTGGCGCGGGAGTTGGGCCGACTCGGCGTCGAAGTGCGGGAATTTGAGGACGGCCTGGAAATCCGTCCACGACCTATGCATGGCGCTATTGTGGAGACCTACAACGACCATCGCATGGCTATGAGTTTAGCATTAATCGGCCTGCGGGTGCCGCGGATCGTTATTCGCAATCCCGGGTGTGTGGTCAAGACATATCCGTCCTTTTTCGAGGATTTAGACCGCCTGTGTCGGCCCTGCCGTTAAGACTTTCCTTCACCGAATTTAGGTAACGTACCCCACCAGCGCGGCTATATAGTCAAGCAAGAGTAGAGTGTACAGGAAGTTTACTTCCGGCGTTTCTTGAAAATTTGCAGAACCTGGTTGAGTGTTCTGGAGTTAAGAATATCCGCTTTTTCCAGCCAACCACGGCGAGCCACATCGAGGGCGTAACGGACGTAACGCAATTCTGCTGTGCCATGAGCATCGGGGTTAAGGACCAGCATAATCCCCAGGGACTTAGCATGTTTGACATGAACCCAATCCAGTTCCATACGGTCAGGCTGACCGTTGATTTCGATCATGACCTGATGTTCTGCTGCTGCCTTCAGGATGCGATCTAAGTCCACGGGATAACCGTCGCGGCGCAACAACAGGCGGCCGGTAGCATGGCCCAGCATAGTTACTTTCGGGTGCTCAATGGCCTTCAAGATTCGCTGCGTCATCTGCTCCTTAGGCATATTGAAATGACTATGGACGCTGACAACGACATAATCGAACAAGTCCAACACTTCGTCGGGATAATCCAGTCGGCCATCGGGCAGGATATCACACTCGGTTCCCTTGAGGATGCGAAAATCTTTCCACTTCTTATTCAAGCGGTCAACCTCGGCATGCTGCTGACGGACACGCTCGACATCCAGGCCACGGGCAACCCCCAAAGATTGCGAATGATCACCGATTCCTAAGTACATCCAGCCTAGTGCTCGCGCTGCTTCGGCCATTTCTTCCAGAGTATTCCGGCCATCGCTCCAATCGGTGTGGCAGTGAAAAGTGCCGCGCACATCCTTCCATTCGACCAGCTTAGGTAAGCGGTGCTCGGCAGCAGCCTCGATTTCACCCGTATTTTCTCTCAGTTCAGGCGGAATATAGTCGAGCTTGAGCGCGTGAAAAATATCCGCCTCATCTTTAGCCCGGATGGATTTTTTCTCGCCTTCCAAACCATATTCGTTCAGTTTAAGTCCAAACTGCTGTGCCCGTGCGCGCATAGCAATGTTATGCTCCTTACTTCCGGTGAAATAGTGCAACGCAAAGGGGAACTGCTCGTCGCTGACTACGCGCAGATCGCAATTCAAGCCGTTTTCCAGAATGACACTAGACTTAGTTTCACCGTGGGCAGTCACCTGGATAACTTCTGGTAAGGTCACGAACTTGTCCATGATAACCTTAGGACGATCCGAGCTGACCAGAACGTCTAAGTCCCCGACGGTTTCCTTGCGTCGTCGTAAAGAGCCGCACACTTCCAGTCGAATCACCTCCTTGAGTTTGCGGAGCTCGTTGCAGATGCGTTCGGCCAGGTACTCTGCTTCTGCAAGCAAGACACGTTTGCCGGTCTTATCGAGGAAAGCCAGCCCTTCTAAGATTTTCTGCTGGGTCTTCTCACCGAAGCCTCGAAGTTTCGCGACCCGGTCTTCCTGGCATGCCTGACGGAGTTTAGCGAGCGAATCAATACCTAGATTGTCATACAATGCCTTGGCTTTTTTGGGACCCAAGCCGGGAACGCGGAGAAGCTCTAACAGTCCGGCCGGCAGCTCACGGCGGAGTTCCTCGTACTGTTCCAGATGTCCTGTCTTATAGAGAGTCTCGATTTTCTGGGCTAAATCCTTGCCGATGCCAGGAATCTCGGTAAGGCGCTTCTGTTCGATCCATTCGCCGAGGTCGCCTTCTAACTGGGAGATAGCTCTGGCGGCGTTATGATAAGCTTGGCAACGGAAGGGGTTTTCCCCCTTGAGTTCGAGAAAGGTGCCAATTTCGTCGAGGATGGCAGCGATGCGCATCTTATCGAGCATGGCTGTGTGCCCCTATAGTGATAGGGAAGCGCACTAAATCCTTCAAAAGCACGGGCTCGTCGGCCTCAGGCGATAGAACAGCCCATAAATGGCCGGCTCGCTTACTGATACGGTAGGCGGACGCAGCAACGAATCAAGGTCGCCTGAAATTAGCGCGGAAAATTACCAGCCTGTAAATAGGTTTTTGACCACGCTCGTTACTTTGCCCCAGAACCCAGCGGCGGGCGAGGATGGAGCAGTCGGCTTCGACTGGTGGGAAGGATTGGTAGCTGCCTGGTGATGGACTTTTGAAGTTCGGTTGGCTGGAGGAGACGATGTGCTCATTTTGCGGGAGCCGGTGGTTGTTGTTGGGGAAGTGCTCGGAGCAATCGGCGGAACCGTAAGGTATTCACCGCTGCCCTGAATAGTGCGAGGCTGGTTCGGCGGTGGGCCGGCAGGGGTGACACGCATGTAAATCCCAGAACTGGTGGCAAAAGTGGTTGGCGGAGGAGCAGCCTTCTTCTTTGTACGGGCCTTAGTTGCACACTTGTCCTGAACCTTGCAGTAAATCTGGTTCTCGCTCGTAGCAAGCTTCAGGGTGACCGCGGGGCCAGCCCGATTACCGCGACCAAGGACGTAAACATCGCCGTTGCCTCGGCGGGTGGTTTGAAAGAGTTTTCTGTTGATGTTGTTCATGCTAGCTACAACCACCGGCTTGCGACGGCTACGGGAGATTGCGTCGAGGAGCTCGGTGAAATCGCCATCTCCTGTCAATAGGGCAACGGTCCGTGGCAGATGGGCAAGGCACCTGAGGGCGTCTCCGATCAAGACGTCGTCAAGAACTCGCAAAGTGGTGTCAACGCAGATTATCTCGAATGGAGGCTCAAGAGTCTCGGGATGAAATCGGCCTGCGAGCGTGGGGTTGGCGTAAACCCGGACGAACGCCAAAGGCCCATAACGCTTGCTAAGGTGGTCAACGACATGAAAAAGACGTTTCTGAGTGAGCCAGGAAATGTTTTCCAGATCAACGAACACCGCGAGTCCTTCGGAAATCGCCATCGGACTGTTCGCTCCATTACTACATTCGCCGTTGTTCATAGCATCTCCTTTGCCAGATTCGGAGACCTGTCTGAGCATTTCGATCACAGGTCTTCTACATGTAAAAACGAGGCCAACTCGCCGAATGTGACAGAAGATTTTCCGACCAACGGGACTACTGCAAGTCCAGAAGCGGAAATCTAGCCGATCTTTCTGATTCCAACTTCGGGCAGCGGCAAGATTTGTGTGCCCGCTCCCAAAGTAAACACTTTCGGAGTCCAAAAAGGAAGGCAGCTCGTCTGGAGCTGCCTTCAGGCGTTCAGGCATCGCTTACGAAACCGGAAACTTGCCGCGGTTTAGAATTCGTCGTGATGCGGCGGAGTGAATTTCTTTTCTTCTTTCTTGGGGATTTCGGCGACGAGAGCTTCGCTGGTCAACAACAGGGTAGCGACACTGGCGGCGTTTTGTAGAGCACAGCGGACAACCTTGGTCGGGTCAATGATGCCTTCCTTGACCATGTCTACGTAGCGATCCAACCGGGCATCGTAGCCCCAGTGGAGGTTGTCGCTCTCCAGGACCTTGTTCGCGACGATTTCGCCGTCGAGGCCAGCATTCTCGGCAATCTGCTTGATCGGAGAGCGGCAGGCTCGCAGCACGATGTTGTAACCGACCTCTTCGTCATGGCTCAGACCGGAAGGCCTGCATTGCGTAGCCGCTCTTAGCAGGGCCACACCGCCACCGGGCAGGATACCTTCTTCAACGGCAGCGCGGGTAGCGTGCATAGCGTCCTCAACCCGCATCTTCTTTTCTTTCATCTCGGACTCGGTGGCGGCACCGACGAGGATTTTCGCCACGCCGCCAGACAGCTTGGCAATGCGTTCGTTGAGCTTCTCTTTGTCGTAATCGCTAGTGGCTTTGGCAAGTTCCTGTTTGAGCTGTTCGATGCGGCCCTGAATGTCCTCCTTCTTGCCTTTGCCACCGACAATGGTGGTATTCTCCTTGTCAATGATGACCTTGGCGGCCTGGCCGAGATCGCGCAGCTGAACGTTTTCCAGTTTGATACCGAGGTCTTCAAAGATGGCCTTGCCGCCGGTCAGGATGGCAATGTCTTCGAGCATGGCCTTACGGCGATCGCCGTAACCCGGAGCTTTGACGGCTGCACACTTGAACACACCGCGGAGTTTATTCACGACCAGCGTGGCGAGAGCTTCACCTTCAACTTCTTCGGCAATAATCAGCAACGGCCGGCCAGTTTGCACCACCCGTTCCAGTAACGGTAGCAGGTCCCTAACAGCGGAAATCTTCTTTTCGTGAATGAGGATGTACGGTTCTTCCAGTTCGCAGACCATTCGCTGCGGATCGGTGATGAAATAAGGCGAGAGGTAACCGCGATCGAATTGCATACCCTCGACAAACTCCACAGTGGTTTCCAGACCCTTGCCTTCCTCAACAGTGATCACACCATCCTTGCCCACGCGTTCCATCGCTTCGGCGATCTTTTCGCCGATTTCCTGGTCGTTGTTGGACGCGACGGCGGCCACGTTCTGAATGTCCTTCTTATCCTTGACCTTGATGGACATGGCCTTAAGTTTTTCCACGACATCGCGGGTGGCTTTTTCGATGCCTTGCTTGAGAAACACAGGGTTTACGCCGGAAACGACGGCGCGCAAACCTTCGAGGAAAATCGCCTCGGCCAGCAAGGTGGCGGTAGTGGTGCCGTCGCCGGCGACGTCGCTCGTCTTAGAGGCCACTTCCTTGACCATTTTGGCGCCCATGTTTTCGTACTTGTCTTCCAGCTCAATTTCGCGAGCGACGGTTACGCCGTCTTTGGTAATCGTGGGCGAGCCGAAGCTTTTTTGCAGAATCACATTGCGACCGCGTGGCCCCAAGGTCACCTTGACGGCTTTGGCCAGCTTAGCCACTCCTCGACGCAAAGCTTCTCGTGCTTCCTGGTCAAAGGCGATCATCTTGGCGGTCATGGTTTATCCTCTCCCTTTTAGTCTCTGGCAGTTGTTACGGTTCTGGTCGGTCTTTTTGTGCCTCTGGCAATTACCCTCCGCATCCAGGCGAAGCCTGATTTATCCGCCCTGGTGGCGGCAGGTTACCGGATACCAGTAACCCCTTAGATTGGCTGGCGGCACCCAGAAGACGGTAATTCAGCGACTGGCCGGCATGGTCGTGGTGGACCTATTCCTCGACGATGGCCAGCACATCCTCCTCGCGCATGAGCAGCACCTTTTCCCCGTCCAGTTCAAACTCATCACCGGCGTAGGCGCTGAAGAGGATGGTGTCGCCTTTCTTGACTTGCAACTCGACGCGTCGCCCGTCCTTGAGCAATTTACCATCGCCCACTGCAATGACTTTGCCGATTTGCGGCTTTTCCTTGGCCGTGTCGGGCAAAATGATACCCCCCTTGGTCTTTTCGCCAGCCTCTTGACGCTTGACGACGATTTTGTCTCCCAGCGGTTTGAGAGTCATGATTGCATCCGCTCCTTTCTAGACGAATCGTACCGGGGCGTTTTGCCTACCAAAGCTCTTCTGGTTCAGTGTGCCTGGGCGTTAGCAAGAACGATGCCAGATAGATGTGTCGTCACAAGTGCAAACGCAACAGACACTTGCGACTTCTTTTATAGCGAAACGGTTCGCATGCGCACTGCCAGGAGCTGGCATTAACGGTTAGCAACTGCCAAGCTGGCAGGTTTTCAGACGGTTGGTTCCCACCCGTTTTGGTATTCGCGCGACCAGAATTGCTGGGCTTGGCTATCGCCGACTATTGCCCCGTTTTTCGCGTCGCAGTGCAATACCCGGCCCACGCGGTAGGCAATGTTGCCCAGGTGGCAAGGCAAGGTGCTCTTGTGGCCCTCTTCAATTTCACTGTTGAGTCGCTGGCCGCTGCGAATGGCTTCGAGGAAATTGCGAACGTGCACTGCGTCGCTACCGTTGCCTTTGGCCTGGCTAACGATTTTGCCTTCCAGGTCGTAAATCGTGTAGCTGGCGCCGCGGATTGCGAGCGTACCTTTTTCGGCGACAAACAGCGCATCGGCGGGCTGAATCCCCGGTAGAGTGTTGCAGCTGGTACCGTGCCAGACGATTTGCTTATTGCCAGAGTAAATGAAGGCGACGGTATGCGAATCGGGTGTCTCCTGGTCGTCGTCGTAACGGAACCGTCCGCCGCTGGCTGTAACCTGGATGGGATAGTCCACGTTCAACCCCCAACGGCACAGGTCAATCATGTGCACGCCATTATTGCCCAGTTCGCCGTTTCCCCAGTGCCAGAACCAGTGCCAGTTGTAATGGATGAGATTGGTGCGATACGGTCGGCGTGGGGCCGGCCCTTGCCACAATTCGTAGTCCAGCCATTCTGGCGGTTGCGCTTCCTGCCCGCGTCCGATACTGGGGCGGCGATTCGTGTACCACGATTGCGCCTGATACACTCGACCGATCGCTCCTTGCTGCAAGGCCGCGATCGCTTCCTGGATGATGGGCCAGCTGCGACGTTGATTACCCATCTGCACGCAGCGCTTGTGTTTTCTGGCAGCAAGCACCATCCATTCGCCTTCTTGCGGCGTATGGCTGCAAGGCTTTTCCACGTAAACATGCTTGCCCGCTTTGCAGGCCAGGATGGTGGCGGCGGCGTGCCAGTGATTGCAGGTCGCCACGACTACCGCGTCCACCTGTTTGTCGTCCAGGAAACGGCGGAAATCAATAACTCCCTGGGCTGTGCGTCCACGCACCTTGCGTACTTCCTCGACGCCCCGTTCCATCCGTCGCCGATCGACATCGCAAACATACAGCACCTGTGCATCGGCTTGCTGCTCAAAGGTGCGAGCCAGCGCCAGGCCACGGCTCAATCCCATCACCGCTATGCCAACGCGCTCATTGGCTCCCAATAAATTCGCACGCGAAGCATTCGCCAGCCAGAACCAGCCCAGTATACTCGTTGCGCTCGTCCACAGGAACTGTCTGCGGCCCAAAGATTTTGTCATAGCTCGGCTCCTATTTCGGCGTCCAGTAATTCCGGTACAGCCGGATGTTTACGATTCTGCAGGCCGTCCTCCTACGCTTCAGGTTACCGAGACGCGAACCTGCAGGCAACAAATCCGAGTACCTCCAAAACCGCGCCGGTGTGCCTCTGGCGGTGTTGGTGCGGATTCCGGAGCGAACGCTGCCGGAGCACGCAGCACCGAACCACACACACCTTTGCCGTCGCGTGCCACTTGTTGCATCCTTTGCAGATTAGCCAGCCGGCAAATCGGTCAGTGCGGGCAAACAAATCTATTGGCGAGGCAGGCGAGCGCCGGGAATGAATGGCCGCCGCTGAGATAGGTCAGCATGGTAAAAATGGAACGGCCAATCAGTCGGGCAGAGGGTTGTTGCCGGGCCGGTGGTGAGACTCAAGGAGTGCCAGTTCCCCAGCCAGTAATGCGGCGTGACGGGCGTTATGAACCAACAAGTCTTGGTTGGCGAAAAGACTGCGGCCCTGGGTCAATTCGGCCAGACGCTGCAAAACAAACGGCGTCAGGTCAGGGCCTCGGACACCGGCGGCTTGTGCATCTTGCAATGCCTGTCGTAAGGCGTTTTCGTGCTCGTCGGGGGAAAGGGCATGTGGCGGGGGCACGGCCACGAGAACCCCAGCGCCGCCAAGTGCCCAGTGCTGGCCAATGATGCGCGCCAACTCCCGCGGCTCGGTGCACCAAGCTGGGCTGGGCAGCCCGCTATCAGCCACCAAGAATGCTGGCCAATTGGGCCTACCCCAGCTCCATACTGGCACACCCAGCGTTTCCAGTGCTTCCAGCGTGGCGGCGATGTCCATCAGGCTCTTAGTTCCGCTGCAAACGACAGCCACCGGTCGCCGGGCTAGTTCAAATAAATCAGCGGAAACGTCAAATTGTCCAGGAACAGCCCGATGCACACCCCCGATCCCTCCGGTTGCCAGGACACGGATGCCGGCGCGTTTGGCCACAAGTAGCGAAGCGGCGACCGTCAGTCCGGCTGTCTCGCCGCGAATGATACAACCGGCCAGGTCTCGCGTGCTGCACTTGCGAACCGTTTTGCTTTGGGCCAACTCTTGGAGCAGTTCCTCACTCACACCGACATGAACTGCCCCTCGAACGATCGCCAGCATAGCGGGCACGGCACCGGTTTGCCGAACTGCACTGAGCATCGCCTGTGCGGTTGCCAGGTTGACTGGTGGCGGCAAACCGTGGGTCAGAAAGGCCGATTCCAGCGCGACCATCGGGCAGTCTCGTCGCAACGCCTCTTCCACCGCGGGGTGGATATACCAGTTCTGCTGCATCGGCGCCTCGTGTGCCAGCATGAATGTGCAGGCCACCGGGATCGTTGTAGCGGCCCGTAGCTGGATGCGATAGCGGTTGGCGGATTGTCGCCGCCAGAAATCCTACACTCGCAGCAGGAACGCGAGGCGGCTGTGCGCTAGAGCATAGGCCCTGGCTGGCAGCAAAATGCGTCGGGCTTTCGGCCAGTGTTGGGCCACGACCCATGTGCCACGTTGCCCTGGTTGATTATCTTCCGCGTGGGTTTGCCGGCCCCGAACTCACGGGCAATTCCAGCGCCCGCAGCAGTTGTGAACTGCAGGGTTCGACTGGCGTAACCCAGCATTGTTGCACGGCAATTAGGTAACTGGCGGCGAGTAGCCATAGCCAGCAAACGAGATTGGCGATATGCGAGTCTCCCAGCAACTTCAGCGGACTGCCCGGCGACAGCGGCGCTATTGGTTTCGTCGTACGCAGATTCCAAATAGCGTCCAGCAGCAAATGCGACAGGTAACCGAGAGTCATGGCCAGGGCGACAGCCCAGCGGGCATGGAGGCAGCACGAATCATAGACCAGGTAGGTGATTTCTCCAGCGAGAATGGCCGCAGGTAAACTGTGAAACATTCCGCGATGCACCGTCAGCCAACCGAAAAGCACTGCCGCCCCATAGCGCAAGGCAAAATACACGCCCACGGCCAACAGCAGCGTCAATTCGGCAGAGAGCACGGGGAATTGAAGGAATGAGTCCCCCGTGGTCAGCGGATGCGTTTTTAGACGGTGCAAGGTGACCATAGCGCCGGCCGTACCCAGCAAATGGAACAATTCGCGAACGGGCTTGCCGGAATCGGCATCGAGATCGGGCAGCACGCCTCCAAAGGTACACACTGCGGTGGCCAGACCGGCTACCGGAGCATCCACATAGTCGGTGTACCACAGCGTCGCACCATAGGCGATGCCCGAGAAGGCGGAAAATGCCACGTGCTGGTGAAATGCTGCCATAATTTCTCTCCTCTGCGAGAGACTTATAACTGCAGCTTTCAGAGAGGCAATACGGAGCTAACCGGCCAGCGAATAACCACGCTAACCGCGAAAAAAGCGCACGCGAAACACATGTCGGCCGGCCGACTGTACTCAACCACACCCTTTTAGTGGCAAAACCTCGCTTCGTCACAAGGGCTTGCTACGAGGGCACAGGCTCTAATGATGGTTCGAGATTGCCTGGCTGGGTAACCCTAGCCCGGCCAGCGTTCGAGCAAGCCCAGGTTTAGCCCCACCTCAGCGTGGCCGCGACAACGTTGGGGATTGTTACTTGGTATGGCTTTCCGGTCAACGCCCCGGCATTTGCTGGCATAGGAGACCATTCCCGAAGAAAATCGCACGGTCAAAAAGAGGGATTGTTGGCTGCTGCAAATCACGCATTTCGTCCCGGATTCGACAGGGTATGGATCGAGCCAATTGCTGAGCGGCGTTCGACCCGGTTGCAGAAACTTCCAAGTATCCGCTTCCGAACGCCGATAAACCTTGCGCGCTGGCTTGACTTTATTCAAGTCGAGGCGTAACTTCAATTGGACGCTTTCCACCCAGAATCACTCCGGATGCGGAGGGCGAGGCCACGATGAAAAAGGATCACTCGAAAGAGTCCGCCAGGAAATCGGAGACCCGCAAGGCAGTTGGCATAAGACCCCAGGACCTGGAGCATTTTCGCAAACTGCTTCTGGACCTGCGGCGTCGCTATGCCGAAAAGGTGGATCAGCTTGCCGAAGAGGCATTCACTCCGGATGCTGGCGGTGTTTCGGCTTCGCCGAGCCATCTCGGTGATGTCGGTTCGGATTATTACAGCCAGGAGGTTTCGCTCGATTTGCTCGAAAACGAACGCGAAGCCTTGCAGGAGATCAACGAGGCACTGGACCGGATCGACCGGGGCGTGTACGGAATGTGTGAAGAGTGCGGCGAGCCCATTGCTCGGGAACGACTGGAATTGCTGCCGTACACTCGTTACTGCGTGGCTTGCGCCAAGAAATTGGAATCCGGGGAATGATGCCCCAGCGGAACTGGCAATGGTTGTTCTGGCTGGTCGCCAGCGGGGTATTTGTGGTGGATTTGGCGTTGAAAGAACTCGTCACTCACCAGTTCGCCATCGGTGAACATCGTGAGTTTTTGGCCGGTGCCTGCCGCATCTATCGGTTGGCGGAAGTGAATCGCGGGGCGTTTCTCGCCGTGGGAGATCGGTGGGGGCAGTGGGCGAATTGGATTTTTGCCTCAGTCAGCGTCGTCGTGGCAGGTGTGCTGTTGGCGTTGCATGTACGCCCCAGCGTGAAGTCGAACATCTGGTTATCATTGGGATTGGGATTGATTGTCGGTGGGGCGACAGGAAATTTGCTTGACCGATTGCGTTTTGGCGGTGTGCGGGATTTTGTGCAACTCTTTTTGCCTCTGGGCGACAACGAGTTTGTGCCGGTAACGGCCGTTTTCAACCTGGCAGACACCGCCTTGCTGACCGGAGCCGGTTTGTTGCTTCTGGCCACTTGGCTGACTGGCTCCGAAATGCCGGACCACGCCGGTCAGGATACTCCACGCCCAGGGGCGCAGGTTCCGTCCTGACCGCCTGGAGCCTGGCCGAAGTCCAACAGAAGCATGCCCGGTACAAATCCCTTGTTCTCCGGGCTACGAGCGGGTCGGCCTGTCGTGGTAATGCGTATTCGGCCAACATAGCTACCAAGGAACGAAGACACAAAGCAAGAGTTTGATCTCTGCTGGTTCGTGGTAGTGAAATCCGTCTGGATAGCTGGATTAGCCTGGTCTTTTGGTGCCTCGTGGTTGTGAATGCTCGCTCGCACCGAGCGATCCGTTGCTGCGATGCCTCTGGACAGGCGGCAAAAACCTGCTTAATCTTGTAATGCACTGCTTCGCTTGCAACTGCTGGCAGTGCGACAACTCTGGGGAGTGGTGTAACGGTAGCACAGCAGACTCTGGATCTGCTTGTCTAGGTTCGAATCCTAGCTCCCCAGCTAAGCGGTGTTGGTCGTCCTGTACGGGGGCCGCGGGCGTAAGCCTGCCGTGGTTAATAAGTGCCAAGGGGTAGGTTTTACGCAGTTCAAAGTAGCTTAGCTCCTGGTTGGTTCGCCGCTCGGTTTCATAATCTCGCGGAGTAAAACGGTGGCGTAACTGCCAGCCGGCAGCGAAAACTTCAGGATGACATCCTGGTCCTCGAAAGCCGCTTCCAGGTCGTCCACGTAAACGAGATTATCGCGGCGAGTGCCCTGCAGCAACTTGCCGAATCGGCCGAACATCTCCGGACTCAATCCGGCCTGCTGAAGGATTTCGTCTTCGAGAGTAGCAGCTTGAGCTTGAGCGGCAAACATGCGGCGACCGTAAATGGGGCCAGTATGGACAACTTCCCGCTGATCCAAACGTCGTTGCTCGGCTTCGATGTGTTCGGCCAAAAAGATTCCGCCGCCATGCCGGTGATGCAGGACATCTCCGGGCACGACCTGATGCAGCCAGCCTCGCCGCAACCGTTCCGCCAGGTATCGGTTGAACAGGAGCGATTGCACGGCGGAAAGGGCGAGTTTGCGGAGGAATCGGCGTTGTTCGAGGCGTGGGTCGCTTTTACCTCGAAGGAGGTCGTAGCCGATTCGCAACGTATCGCCATGTTTGCCAAAGCGTTGCTCCCCATAGTAATTGGGTAATCCCGTTTGCCTCAGGCGGTCCAGCAGTCTGGGCAAACGTGCTGATGCTTCGGGATGAACCTGACGGATACGGATGCGAAAGCGATTGCCCCGCAAATGTCCGGCCCGGAGCTTGTTGGTGTGCCGGCTGACACGGAGAATGGCCAGACCGGGAATGTTCACCTGTCCTAGACGCGAGGCTGCTTCGGCTGGGATCGAAATCCATTGTCGTGTCACCGCGTGGCGATCTTTCAGGCCAGCCATGCCGATTTGCCGCGGGTCGAGGCGTAACACCTGTGCCAGGCGGTGCGCCAGCCAGTCGGCTGATAGTCCGCGTTTTTCTATCCACAAATAGACGTGTTCGCCTACACCGCTCGGTTCATAGGCTGGGATTTCCTCGACCTCAAAGTCTTCTGGAACGGTGCGAATCTGTCCACCGATGCCCGGCAAATCGGCAGTGACCATCGGCAAGGTCTGGTCGTTCGCGCTGTACATGGCAGTACTCATTTTCATCTGGGCCGACCGTTTCTATCCTACACGGAGATCAGGACGGAGCACGAAGCGGACTGTCCGGGGCAAGCATGACCATCCTGAATCGAGTCCGAGAACGACTGCAGCAGGCGGGAGTGGAGGTGTACACTTTGCTGTTTCATCGGCCGGTCTTCACCAGTGAGGAGGCAGCAGCGGTACGAGGCACGCCACTGGCCAGCGGCGCCAAGGCCCTGGTGCTGAAAGCTGACGACCGATTCATTCTGGCGGTGTTGCCTGCGGATCGGAAATTGGATAACCGTCGGCTTCGCGAACAACTCGGCGTGAAGTCCCTGCGATTCGCCAGTCGCGAAGAATTGCTGGAACTGACCGGAGTGACGCCGGGGGCGGTGCCACCGTTTGGCAGCCTGTTCGGTTTACCTACTTATTGCGATCCAAGTTTGCTGCAACAGCCGGAAATTAACTTCAACATCGGCGACAACGCCGTCTCCATGCACTTGGCTACGCGGGATTACCTCCGTGTCGAGCGTCCGGTTCAGCTGCCGCTGGCCTGTTGACCGGTTGAAGAGGACGGGTTGGCGGTTGCCGCGCCGGTTCCGGGCTGCCAGAGAATGTCGGTGCGGCCCTCGTCGTTATAAATCCTTGCCAGCACGAACAGCAAGTCGGAGAGCCGGTTCAGATACCGCAGCACCTGGGGATTAAGCGACTCGTGCTGGCTGAGCTGAACGACGGCGCGTTCGGCCCGGCGACAAACAGTGCGAGCGAAGTGACACCAGGCAGCCGCGGGTGTCCCCCCGGGGATCACGAAACTGGTCAGCGGACTCAACCTGGCGTTGAGTCGGTCAATTTGCCGTTCCAGCCAGTGCACTTGCGCCTCCTGAATCCGCAACCGCGGCCGGTCCGATTCCTGTAGCGGACAGCATAAGTCGGCACCGACATCGAATAGGTCGTTTTGAATGCGACGAATCAAGTCGGCTTCGCTTTGACTCGGAGCCGAGGCAAGAACCAGACCGAGGACGCTGTTGAGTTCGTCCACTTCTCCGTAAGCCACCACGCGCGGGTGAGTTTTCGGCACACGCTGACCGTCGCCCAGACTCGTCTCGCCACTGTCACCGGTGCGGGTATAGATGCGCGACAGATAGACCATGACCGCCCCTCGTTATACCGGCGCACATGGACGCTGCTATTACCACGGCGAGCCGACGCTTGCACTCCTTCCATCGTGGCCATTTTAGTAGCCGCGACGGCGGAAGAGTCCCGACCAGGCCAGCGGGCGAAAAATCTGGCCTGTCGGATGCACGGCTTGGAAGCTGTATCGGCGAAGTTGCCAGATTTCAAAATCCGGCTCCAGTTCCGCAGTTATTTGCCGAGCCGAGACCCGTGGCGGCCCTTTGTCCGGTGGGTTGGGATCATCGGCATTGCCCATCAGGGCCAGATACCACGATCCGGGGGCCATCAATTGCCGCAATCCTGCCAGGAACTTCTCAATCCCCAGTTCGCGCACGCTATGGTAAACGCCACGGTCGAATACGAATGCAAAGGGGGCACCCAAATCCGGAGGGGCGAATACGTCGGCGACCAGAAAGCGCACCGATACGCCAGCCGCACGCGCCCTGGCTTGAGCCTTGGCAATGGCCAGCGGCGATATGTCGAATGCCGTCACCTCAAATCCGCGTTGGGCTAGATAGACTGCATTGGTACCCGTACCGCAACCGATTTCGACACAGCGACACGGTGCGAACCATCCCTCGTCCAGGATACGGATCAATTCGGCATCGGGTTGGCCGGTATCCCAGGGCGTATCGCCGGTTTCATAGCGCTTCTGCCAATCTTCGGCCGTGCGTGGATTCATGCGCTTGCTTACTGATTGCTGCAGGCAGGTAGGTCAGAGGGTTTCCACCGGACAGCTAAGCCGTTGACCGGAAAGTCGGTTATGTCAGAGCTTCTTCCGCCTCGGCAAGGGTAGCGAGAGCCGCTTCCGCGGTTTCTGCCTGACGCAGATTGTCCAGGAAACCGGGCTGGAGGAATAATCGCGTCAGCCGCGCCAGCACGCGGAGATGAGTGCGGTCGTCGCGGCAACAGACCAGGAAAAACAGGTCGCACAGGCCCCCGCGATCCCCGCCAAACGGGATCGGGGAAAAGGTCCGACCAAAGGCGATGACGGATTCACCGAGAGCATCCGGCAAAGGTCGGCGCGGATGGGGAATGGCTACTCCGCCAGGCAATGCCGTAGATTGCATCTCCTCGCGCGCCTGCACCGCTTTGAGAATGGCTTCGGCGTCGTAAACCCGCCAGGAGCGCTCCGCCAACTGAACGAGTTCTGCCAGAACAGATGATTTCGTACGAGCTTGCAACGGCACTGCGACACAGGCTTCCGGCAACAAGCCGCCCACTAGCCGGTCGCTCAACGCCTCTTTGCCCCCTTCCAGGTGAGCCAGTTGTTGTTCATTCCAGTTCGGCAACTGAGCTTCGACCCAATGGACGATTTCCGCGCGCGCAAACCGCCACTGGCCAGCTACCTTCCGACCAGGCAGATAACCCCGGTCGGCCAGCCGCTGGATTTCTCGGACATCCCGGCGCAGGTAACGCGCCACCTCCTCGGCCGTCATTACTTCCGGATTCATGGCTGGCAGTTTACCTCCTTCCACACCACAATTCTACGCTGGGTCGTTAGGCGAAGTTTGCGGAAAGCGTAGATTCTACTGCGAGCGTGCCAATCCTGGAAGCTCAAACCCACGGCCCGATTTCATGAGTTGCAATTGTGCCTGCGTTTGGGCTTGCAGTCCCCACAGCCGGATAAACCCCTTTGCCGCCTCGTGATCAAACAGGTCTTTGCCCTCGTAAGTGGCCAGCTGTCGGCTGTAGAGGCTGAATTCGCTTTTACGCCCAACGACTCTAGCTGTGCCTTTGTACAATTTCACCCGCACGGTGCCGGTTACGTAGCGCTGATTGCTTGCCACAAATGCCGCCAAGTCCTGGTGAAACGCACTGAACCACAGGCCGTTGTAGATCAGGTCGGCATATTCCTGGCTCACGAAAGTCTTGAATCGCTGGGCCTGCTTGCTCAGGGTCAGCGCTTCCAGGTCGCGATGGGCCTCGTGAAGGATCACCGCTGCCGGGGCCTCGTACACTTCCCGGGATTTGATCCCGACCAGGCGGTTTTCGATATGGTCAATGCGGCCGACGCCATGTTGGCCACCGAGCCGATTCAACGTTTCGATTAATCGCACACCGTCCATACTCTGCCCATTCAAAGCGACCGGGCGACCTTGTTCGAAATCAATGATGATGTATTCGGGTTCGTCAGGAGCTTTCTGTGGACTGACCGTCCAGGCAAAAGCTTCTTCCGGTGGCTCTGTCCAAGGGTCTTCGAGTGGCCCGGCTTCGATGCTGCGACCGAAGAGGTTCTGGTCAATTGAAAACAGTTTGTCACGTTTGACTTCGACCGGGATGCCGTGTTTTTCGGCATATTCGATGGCCTGGTCGCGTGTCATTTTCCAATCGCGCACCGGGGCGATGATTTGCAGATCGGGAGCCAGTGTTTGGAAAGTCACGTCAAAACGGACTTGGTCGTTACCTTTGCCAGTGCAACCGTGTGCTACTGCTTTAGCACCACGCTCGCGGGCGAGGTCCACCATCAGCTTGGCGATGAGCGGTCGCCCCAGGGCAGTCGCCAGCGGATAGCGATTCTCGTAGACCGCCCCCGCCATCAGCGCCGGCCAGATGAAACAGTCCACGAACAGGTTTTTCGCATCTACAACAACGGCGTCCCTAGCCCCGGTCTTCAGTGCCTTCTGGCGAATGGCCTCCAGATCATCGCCCTGGCCGAGATCTGCAGTGAAGGTGATAACGTCGTAGTTGTATTTTTCCTGAAGCCAGCGCACCATCACCGAGGTATCCAATCCACCGCTGTACGCGAGGATGACAATGTCGCGCGCCATGGTTTTGCTCCTCGTTGGGACCGCCAACCACCAAGACACCAGGACACGAAGGAGGCGTTGGACCTGCTGCCCTGGGGAGTTTTGTATCGCTGGGTCTTCGCGGTTGGCCCAAATGACACCGACCGGATATGCCAAACCTTCCCCGCACCGGTTGAGATGTCAATTTGGGTAATGGCTTCGGCAACCGGTCGGGCAGGCAGGTCGAGCGCAGATACCGGTGCTATTGGTTATAGCGATTTTGCCGGGCAATCGGCTAATCCGCTTTAGCCGCAGTCCTTCGTCTCATCCCCAGCAATTACTCCCAGATGCGGGTCGATTCTTGCTGGCTGTCAGGTGTTTCCGAGGACAGCGGACATAAGTGCACCTTGGTCGCTGGACAATCAGCACATCTGGACGATCGGCGATGCGACCCGGACGTACAATGGTTCGGACGGTCTCAGGACACAAAACTGTGGACGCGCTGATTGTGCCTCATCGAATCTGGCAACAGCTAACCGGCCACGTCATTCGCGAACTGCCGAATGAGTGTCTCGGCATGCTAGTTGGACTACCGGATGGTCGTGTCGGGGCTGCTTACGAAATCGTCAATGCCTTGGCGCAACCGCACCGTTTCGTCAGCGAACCGGCCAGTTTGTTTGCTGCCGAAAAACGCCGTCGCTCGGAAGGCTGGCATTTGCTCGGCTTTTACCATTCCCATCCGAATGGTCTGCCAGTCCCCAGCCGGGTGGATACCGACCCTGAGGTTAATTACTGGCTCGACGGCAGCGTCGTTACGTTGATCCTGGCTGTTCCGCCAACCCGTCCACCGGTGCAATCGAATCGCTCTGCGCGAGAGCTCCGTGATTGCCTGGAGGCGATGGTGGAAGGCTACCGAATTGTGGCGCGGGCTTATCGTCTGTATCCGAATCGTTGGGAGCCAGTGGCGTTGCGTTGGACAGCATAACGCTGGCACCTGTGGGCCGGCGAGGCACCGCAATTCAGGTCACGCTGACGAATTGTCCGTCTCGATGATTCACGTATGCTGTTGCGAACTCATGAATAGGATGCCTTACCTTGACCGTGGCAGCGTGTCATGACCTGAATCCGTTCTGAATGCCAAAGGCAAACCGCCGAGGTGCGCCTGCTATGCAGCGGTGCATCAAAAGCCGCAATCTGAAGCTGCCTGGCACAAACTCGGCCGGGGCAACGCAGCGGCGGCGTGCCCTTGCTGCGGCATAGAACTGGCCAGTCGGAATTGAATTGACGCTGTGGAAGCGGGGCGTATATGATCATAAGGCAGGCGGAAGTGGCGGAATCGGGAGACGCGCCAGGTTCAGGACCTGGTGGGCGATAAGCCCATGTGGGTTCGAGTCCCACCTTCCGCACTGATGCAACAAGCGAAACACCAAGCGGCGAGTTGCATTCCTGCATTGTTCCAGGGCAATGCCACCAGTGGAACCGAGAAACGGCGAGTGTGCGAGGTTACTCACCAATCGCACCGGATTGATAAGGTCCCAGCAGACGTTCTAGCCATTGTTGCGGAGTAGGACAGAAGCGTGCCAATGCCTTGTGGTATTCGGGATGCTGGAGCGGAGAACCATTTACCAGTGCCCGTTCGATAGCTTGCCGTAATGGTGTCGGTTCTGGTGAGGTGAGATAGAGACCAGGCCAATCGCGGTAGGGGTCAAAACCGGGGTCGTAGCCGAGGACCACCGGTAGTCCGCAGGCCAGGGCTTCCTGCACCACCAGCGGGAATCCCTCGCGAACTCCACTGGGGAGAACCAGGACATCGGCAGCGTGGTAGAGCGCCACGAGTTCGGATTGTGGTCGCGGAGGTAAATAACGGATTCCCGGCCGATGGTGAAGTTGTGGCCAGTTTTTGCCGCCAGGCCCACAAAAGATGATTTCCCATTCGGGCGATTCGAGTTGCAGCAAGTTGGCCACGCCTTTCTCCGGAACTAATCGCCCCACGAAAAGCAATCGCGGTCGTCGGTCAGTCCAGCCTAGTTGCCGGCGTGCCAGCTGGCGTTGCTGTGGAGTCGCTGGATGAAACAGGTCGCGCCGAATCGGGTTCGGCAAGAACCGGACAACTCTGCCGCTCAGCCGGCTCAATAAAGCCTGCACCCGTGCGTTGTAGGCAATCAAATCGGTAGCCCAGCGGCAGCTGCATCGCCCCAGACTCCAGGTGGCAAGTTGTGCCAGCCAGCGTTTGCTTGCGGAAGCAAAACGTTGGAGCCCGCCGTGCTCGGTCAATAATGTCGGCTTGGCGAACCGCCTGGCCCACCACAAGGCCACCAGGGTACTCTGAAACAAAAAGCCGTGGGCGTGGACGAGGTCGGCCCAGCGCACTGCTTCACGAACAATCCCCCACAGGCGCGGGCTGAACACCGGATAGGGAACGCTCCAGAGGTGCTCCAAACCGTGCCACGCCGCAACTCGCATTACACGCACCTGCTCCGGATAGGTCGGTATTCGTCCTGTCCCGGTGCCGTCGCTGCCGAGGATCAGAACCTCATGTCCGGATTCGGCAAGCACCTGTGCCTCTATGTCCACCAGGTGCTCCACACCGCCGACATGAGGCAAGATGTAGTGTGCGACGATCAGGATGCGCATGGCTGCTGTTGTGCGACGGGCGAAGGACGCCAAACGGGCACGACTTCCAGTACAGCGCAGGTGGCGGATACCGGACGACAGAGCCAGCCGGCCAACTCCAGCACTCGCCGCCAATCCTGGGGATGTGCTGCCTGCACGTTTTTGTCCTGACGGTGATTATCGTCGGCGTTGTTGCTGGTACGGGGAGCGGGAGTTGCAAGTCCTTGCTGATCGCTGGCCATCGGTTCAGATGGCTGCAAAACCTTGCCTGCATCGCGAGACGACATGCCCGCGGCACTGGCAGGAGTTGCTTGCGCGCGATGTTCGCGACACCAGGCCCGGAAGCGTGCCAGAAAGTAGTGCCACAGCGGCCCGCAGTCCACTATTTCCCCCACAACCAATCGCGTTTGTGGAAACAAACTCGCCAGGTGCTCCACGTCCGGGCGAAATCCCGTGTCGATCGGATCCGGGTGATAGGGGAAAGCTCGCGGGCAGGAAACGAACAGCAATCCGCCCACCGGCAGAATCCTTACCAGTTGACCCGCAAGGCGATCCGGCTGGGGCACATGCTCCAGAAGGTTAGAGCAAAAAAGCGATCGGAAACCGTAAGCTTGCAGCCGGTGGAGAAACTCGTCGTCCCGCAAATCTCCAACTATGTCCACACCGGCACCTGGGCGAAGGTCGGTGTGCACCACCCGCACGCCCCGTGCCTTCAGTGGTGCGAAAACGTACTGCTCCATCCACGGTTGAACGAATTGGCGGAAATGCAACGTCTGGCTGCCTGCATTCAACATCGGTGAAAGGCGGTGCGGGGGAATAGTGGCCAACTGCCTGCCCAACCATTTCGCCTCTTCGATGAGCATCTTGTCATCCTGCGTCACCTGTTGGCCATTTTCCGGTGGCACCTCGGGAAGGCACGAGATTGCCCTCGCGGGAAACTACTACCCCAACCCTAAGGCATCGGCGACCCGGTCCACGCAACCGACTAGACCTCGCAAGAGCGGGATAGGGGAGTCGAACCCCTCTCACCACCTTGGGAAGGTGGGGCACGGCCGCTATACCAATCCCGCAAGCTGCTGGGGGACGACAGTCCGGTAAGCGCTGGTATTTTAGGCGTTGCTCGCCGTCTCGGTCAGTGTTCCGCTCGTGCTATTGCGGATTGCATTCAATCGGCCCTGGGATGTGCGTCCCATGGTTAGACGCACAACCCTGAATTGGTCAACCCGCATATCCGGCCGGGCAGCCTCCAACCAAGTCTATTCTACCGCCGGTCGCTGCCAACGCAAGAATGGTTTCGGCAAGGCCGGGCATTGCAGTCGCGGCTTTTTCGTTTGCACTCGGAGACATTCCGCATCCAGCCTACGGGAGTGCCGGGAGTGAGTATAAACCACTTGGCAATTAGTGGGCGTAGGATAAAATATGGTCGGCCTACTGAGAAGCGGCTGGCGGACAGGTAGCTCAGTTGGTAGAGCGAGGCGCTGAAAACGCCTAGGTCGCCGGTTCGATTCCGGCCCTGTCCACTTGGGCGTCGGAGAGGTGGCCGAGTGGCCGAAGGCGCCGGTTTGCTAAATCGGTAGGGGGCCTAAAGCCCCCTCGCGGGTTCGAATCCCGCCCTCTCCGCTCGGATAAACTGACATATTTCCGCGCCGTGGTGCCGAACGTTCGGATTGTGCTAACGAATTCGCATGTCTGGTTCGCCATATAGTTACTCGCGCAGCAACCCGGCGGTAAGCTTGTTGCAGATGTATTCGCCATTTCCGTAGGCCACTTCCAACAGTAAAGCAGAAGTCTGGCGATGCTGCGCACACCAGGTCAAGCCGGCTTCACTCAAACAGGGCGACTTCCAGAGTAAGGCCGGGGCCGAAGGCTAGTGCCAGTGCTGGCCGCGGCGCGTTGTGTCGCCGTAAATGCTCTAGCACAAACAGCACGCTCGGTGATGACATGTTGCCGTATTCCGCCAGAACATGCCAGGAGGCTTCGAGAGCAGTTGGGGAAAGTTCGAGTGCAGCGGCGACCGCTTCCAGGATTTTCGGCCCGCCGGGATGAATAGCCCAGGAACGGACCCGGTCCACTGACCAGCCGTGTCGCCGCAACCAGTTGCCGACCCAGTCGCGTAAAAATCGCCTTAGCACGACCGGCAACTGGGGTGAAACGTACATTTCGAAGCCGTGGTCACCGATCATCCAGCTCATCAGTTCGTGGGTATTGGCGAGCAGGGTGCTGCCGGTATCGGTCAGTTTCCAGGTGCCAGCTGGGCCGGTGCCAGCCAGAAGCAGGGCGGCAGCTCCGTCGGCGAACAGGACATTACCAAGCCACTTTTCCGCTTCGGCCGTGTATTGCCAGTGCAGGCTACACAGTTCCACGCAACAAAGCAGTACGCGAGCGCTTGGGCAATGTGCAAGGAATCCTTGAGCAGCACGCAGAGCATTGATCGCCGCATGACAACCCATGTACCCGACATGCAACCGCATCACTTCGGGAGATAAATGCAATCGTTCTACGAGCTGAACATCTACGCCAGGAGCACTGAATCCAGTGCACGAAGCGGTGATGAGATGGGTGACGGCCTCCGGAGGACATCCCGATTCCGTCAGCGCCTGCCGTGCTGCCGGTTCCGCTAGCTCGGCTGCATACTCACGGTAGGAACGCATGCGCAGCGCTGTCGTAGGACCGGCTTGGCCGTTGCATGCGGCATTGCTTACGGGATGCAGGATAACGGAAGCCGTAAGCTTGCCGTGTGGAACGGCTTGTTGTGCTGCGGTAGGTTCGCGGAGGGGCGTAGCACTGTCGGAAAAGACGTATGCGGTGTGTTGCCACTGGTGCAACATTTCCCGGGTGACCACCGTGTGCCGCTTGCGAATCCTGGAATGTTCGAAAATGCGCCGCCAGTGCTCTTCGCGTTGGCGAATGGCTGGCGGTGCGGCTTCCAGCAAACATTCAGCAGCCTCCGATTGCAAGATGTAATGGTTCGGTACCGCGCAACCCCAGCCCAGAATCGCTACTCTGGTCATGGACTCTTTCCCGAAAGTGTTAGTGGAATTACAAAGGCCGCGATCGGACTGAAAAATCCGCACTAGCCAGAGCGCTAGCCTCGTCATGCAGTTGTCGAATCAACCAGTGCCCACAGGCCGGCAGCATGCGCAGTCCCAGAAGTACCGCGCGAGTCAGACCGGGATGATCGAGCAAGCGCGAGATATATCGCGCCCAGCATTGGCGGCGGGCGAGCTCTTGGGTGAGGTATTGTTGCCAGACCTGGGCCAATTCCGACGACCACCTAGAATACCTGGTTAGCAGCTGGCCGAGTTGCCACGCCGATTCCAGTGCCCAGGTGATGCCCTCGCCGGTGAGCGGCTCAATGTAACCGGCGGCATCACCAACAGCGAGGACGCGTTCGCCGGCCGATGCGCCTGGCCGACGGAATGGCGGCGTCCCTTTCCAGACCGCTTGCCATAAGCCTTGCGGTATGGGCAAATTGCAACGCCGCAGCACCTGCGCTGCCCGTTGCGACAGAGAACGCGCTTCGCCGGTTCTGTAGTGCCAGGCGGCAGCCAATAGCAGTTGACCATCGGCCAGGCGCGTGATGCCGACGTATTCTCCATCCGCGTAAGCAAGATAGACTGTGCCCGGTTGCCAGTACTCATTGGGCGGGAGATGACAAGCGGCTCCAAATCGCCAGCGTGCCTGATCTGGCCAGGGTGATTCCCTGGTGCGGCGGGCTGCGGTGCCGGATAGACCGTCCGCGAGAATGATGAGGTCGGCCAACACCTGTAGCGGCGGCTGGCTGGGAACAAGCAAATGAACGATGCGTGCGTCCCGCTGACATTCCCCCAATCGCGCTTCGCAACCCGTACGAATTTCCGCTCCAGCGGATTGGGCCTGTTGCAGCAGGGCGAAATCCAGCTGGCAACGCGAGATTACCAGACCACCCGGTAACGGCAAAACGACGCGGGTGCGACCGGCATGCAGTTGGACACAGCGTAACGGCACGGCGGACCAGTTCGGTTTCAGACCGCAGGCTTGCAGCACCTGCAGCGCCCGGTGACTGACACAGCAGCCGCAGACCTTGTCCCTTGGGAATTGCGCCCGGTCCACGGCCAGCACACGACGACCGGTTCGCGCGGCCAGGTACGCAGTCACGGCCCCCGCTGGCCCCAAACCAATCACGACGACATCCCAGACCTCAGTCATCTTGCCCCCATGCGCCGATACTGCAGGAGCCAGCGACCAGGTGGCCTGCGCCACAAGCGAAAGCCTTTACCCCAGGCGGCTTGTGCTAGCCGGCGTACCTCTGCTATGCTATACGCTGCACACACAGAGATCGGCCCATCGGTTTGCACAACGGGCGACCGGCACAGTAACCGCGTTGCCGTCCAGACCAGGGCATAATTCAGCACGCTTCGTTCCAGATCGCTGACCAGAACCAGCCGCCTGGCCGAGCGCCCCATGCCCTCGAGCAGCCCCAATGCTTCTTCCTCGCTGAGATGGTGCAGGAATAAAGAGCACATGACCACATCCCAATCGTCAGGCCAATCGTCGCGGAGAACGTCGCAGCGGAAGAAACGGACGGGGAGCTGCTGTCGATCGGCCTGCTCGGTGGCGTAAGTGATGGCGGTGGCGCTGACATCACAGCCGGCAATCTCCCAGCGGTAGCCGTGCCGGCGAGCATATTTGGCCAGCGCCAAAGGCACGTCCCCGCCGCCTGTAGCCAGATCGAGAATCCGCAGGCGCATTCCCGCTTCTTGCATCAACTGCCTTAGTGGCCAGCGGAGATGCCATACCGCCAAACTCCAGCGATTCAGCCGTGCCAGTTCGTGCAATGCCTGGCGATGCTGATCGGCATCCAGCGAGGGGTCGTCCATACACTCCGGCTCACGATGTCGCCTATCGCAAAGCCACATCGCCAGACCCTCTGTCCGAGGAACTCTTCCAGTCAGTGTTGCCAGCCGGCCGCGGCAGGGGTAAGCCTGCGTGGTTGGAGTAGCGTAAACTGTCACGGCCAGGGTTGCCAGTCGCCCCAGTGTTCCAGGTACCGCCGTAGATATGCCCCTTGCGGTTCGCGGCTCCAGTGCTCCAGCTGGACTCGCGTTTGCCGCACCAGTTGCTGTTCCTGTTCCAGCGTGATCTGCCCGACCAGCACCCGTGTTCGCAGGAAGACAAAATAGGTGTCGAGTACGTCATAGGCGCAGTAGTCGTTGATTTCGGCCAGGCGCCCTGCGCGGTAACAGTCATAGACCTGTTGGCCCGTGAGGTGAAACTTGCCGGGTTTGCCGAGCATGTGCGAGAACAGATCGAGTCCGCCGGTCAGTCGCACCGCTCCGAAATTACTCAGCAATTCGTACAGGTCGAGGTGGCCATCGCCGAAGCGGTTGCGAATTCGTCGATCCGAGCTGAAATACTGCGGGGCGGCGACTCCGTAACGGAAAGCCGCTAGCTCCAGTAATGGCAGATCGAAGGTGCGACCATTGAAAGTAACGAGAACGGGTTGGCTCTCGGCGAAAACTTTTTCCAGTCCAATCCAGAATTGCCGCACCAGTTCTCCTGGACTATGGCGGAACTCTGGCTCACCGATGCGTGTCAGCCGCTGCAGTTGGCAATCGTCTGCCACACGGGCTACACAGATTGCCACCGGCACCTGGAAGGTAACCGGAATAAAATCGCGGCCGGTTTCTGCAAGCCGTTCCTGTTGGTACCGAGTAATCGCTTCCGCGTCGCTGATCGCTTCGTTGCCGTACCGCAGCAGGCGAATCAGCCGACCGTCGGGGATGCTTTCCACGTCCAGCACCAGATAAGCAGTTCGCTCGCTCACCGGCGTATCGCTCATGCAGTTATGTTATGCCGCAGGGTCTCGCCCGCGATGATTGGCCAAACCACGAGTATTTGCGGTTACGATGCAACCGATGCTGACGCCAGGAATGGCCTGGGCAATCCATGCTGGTTCAACCAGATGGTGCAACATCGGCGTGTGGCGGCAGCAACATCCTACTGAGGCCAGATATGTCGAACGCAGTTACGTAGCGACTTGCAGCGTGCCGATAATGCTGCCAACCGAGTCGGCGCCCAGTGTTTGTAGAGCCTGTGGCAGCGCATCTACGATACGCATGGTGACAGTCGGGTCGAAGAAGTTGGCCGTGCCGATCTGCACGGCGCTGGCTCCCGCTATTAGGAACTCCATAACGTCGTCCAGAGTAGTAATTCCGCCAATGCCGATGACAGGGATGTCCACGGCGCGAGCAGCTTGCCAGACGAAGCGTAAGGCCAGCGGTTTGATGGCCGGGCCGCTCAGACCTCCCGTGACATTGCCCAGGATCGGGCGCCGCTTCCGCCAATCCACAGCCATACCGACAAAGGTGTTGACCAGGGAAATAGCATCGGCCCCGGCATCCGCTGCCGCGCGGGCTATCGGAACGATGTCGGTGACATTCGGTGTAAGTTTCGCCCAGATCGGCAAGCGACACACCTGGCAGACCTGCCGCACTACCTCGTAAGTGATTCGGGCATCCGTTGCGAAATCCAGGCCACCGGACACGTTGGGACACGAAAGATTCAGCTCGATGGCGGCAATACCCGGTTCGGCCGACAACCGTTCTGCCAGCTGGGCGAACTCAGCCGCAGATTTGCCCGCGATGTTCACGATAAGGGCGGTCGGCAAACTGCGCAGATACGGAAGATGGTGTGCCAGGAAATGCTCCAGGCCGTCATTGTCTAGGCCAATGGCGTTGAGCATGCCGCACGGTGTTTCGACGCTGCGGGGCGGAGCATTACCCACACGCGGCTGGCAGGTAATGGTTTTCGGAATCAGGCCGCCCAGTCGGGAAAAGTCCACCACCCCGGCCATTTCCCGGCCATATCCGAACGTGCCTGACGCAACCAGGATCGGATTGCGCAGGCGCAGCCGGCCAATTTGTACCGACAAATCCATGTTGGACTGAGCGGAGTCAGGCATACAGTTCAATCGCTTTGATGATTTCGTTGAGGTCGTTGGGCACCTGGACGGCCCGGTTGGCGAAGGTAGGCCGGCGGACGCCACGACGCCCCAGCACTTCCTCGAACAATTGCGGGTCCGTGCTATGATAGGCCACGGTGGCGGTCGGATCTTTCAGCTGGTGGCCGGTCAGAACGCACACCACTCGCTCATCTTTGCCAATCACACCTTCCTGACGCAGGCGCTTCAAGCCGGCGACGCTGGCGGCGCTGGCTGGTTCGCAACCCAAACCGTGGGCGCCGACTTGTGCCTTGGCGTCGAGGATTTCCTGATCGGTCACCTCCCGCACTACGCCATCACACCATTCCAGGGCCCGCAAGGCTTTGGGCAGGTTGACGGGATGGTTGATTTCGATAGCACTGGCGATAGTGGAAGCGCGACGATTCTGCGCCTGCATCTTAGCGAAGAATTGAGCGACCTGTTGCTTCGGCCAGGAGCCATTCTGCCAGCGGACGCCAAGTTTTTCGTAAAGTTGATACAGGGTATTGGCACCAGTGGCGTTAATGACGGCGAGTCGCGGCAGACGTGGAATTAAGCCGAGTTGGTGGAGTTCGTAGAACGCTTTGCCGAAGGCACTGACGTTGCCCAAGTTGCCCCCGGGAACAATGACCCAGTCCGGCACTTCCCAGCGCAGTCCTTCCAGCACGCGATACATGATGGTCTTTTGGCCTTCCAGGCGGAAGGGATTGATACTGTTGACCAAGTAAATGCCGAGTTGTCGGCTGACCTGCTGGACGCGCTGCATGGCGTCATCGAAATCGCCGGCTATCTGGATGGTCAGGGCACCATGATCTAACGCCTGAGCCAGTTTGCCATAGGCGATTTTGCCGGAACCGATGAAAATGATCGCTCGCATCAGGCCAGTCGCCGAACAGAACACCGCCAGCGAGGCACTGGTGTTGCCTGTAGAAGCGCAAGCGGCACGCCTGGCTCCAACCATGCGGGCGTGCGTAAACGCTGCCGTCATCCCGTTGTCCTTGAAACTTCCCGACGGATTCATTCCCTCGTATTGCAGAAATAACCGTCCCTGCGCCATGTCCACGTAGGAGCAAAGTCCGTCGGCACGTTGCAGAATCGTCTGGCCCTCGCCAATGGTCATGATCCAGTGGGGCTCGGCAAACGGCAACAGTTCGCGAAAGCGCCACACTCCGCTGAACGCCAACGGATCGCTGCGCTGGCTCCAGCGACTCTCGAAAAACCGCAAGGAATCCGGCACCGCCTGCCGCGACCAGTCGTAAGCGACATCCACCAGCGAGCCGCAACGCGGGCAGACGAAGCGCGTATCCTCGACGGCCAGCGTTCCGCCGCACTGGTTCTCGATGCAGCGCTGATACACCGCTTCGGTCACGGTTGTCTCACCGTCAGGAGAGTCTGGCGCATGAGGCCACCGGGAATGTAGACGGCGACCATTTTGAAGATAGGCATCCGTCTCAGCGACAGCAAGGGAGCCGCGGCCAGGCAACTCCGCGCCTTTCAGTTGCGCTAAAGCGAATGGAGAAACACATGGGCAGACATGCGTCTGCGGCCCGATGCAGCAAGTGGCGTAAGCGCTCCCCCAAATTCCATACTGCCGCCACTGGTCAGTCCTCCGCTTCAAACCGAGCACGCGCACAGCGAACTCCGCTCAAAACCTTTAGCACGGGACGCCAGGTCTCACTCAGAATGTCCAACCGGCCTTTCAGCGGTTTCCAAAAAATTTTTCATTTTTCGCTTGACGCCCAATCTATTAGCGGCGATAATAGACCCCAACGGAAAAGCGCCGGGGGCGGGACCTGGCGCTGGTGCACTTCCGGTCTTATTCAAATAGGAGGTGCAGCCATGGTTCGTAGCGTGTACCGTCGCGGCTTTACGCTCATCGAGTTGCTGGTAGTCATCGCCATCATCGGACTGCTGATGGCTTTACTTCTGCCAGCAATCCAGCGTGTTCGGGAAGCGGCCAATCGCATGCGCTGCGGCAGTAACCTGTCGCAAATCGCACTGGCCTTCCACAACTTCCACAACGATTACAACCATTTTCCGACTGGTGGAGGGCCTTGCTGGTCCAGTCGTACAATCTTGAACGGTCAACCAGGCCAGGGTCCCATTCAGCACTGGGGTTGGGGATATCAGATACTGCCCTATATGGAGCAGGAACCACTGTTTCGTAATCCCAGTGACGTGACTGTTTTCACTACAGTGCTGCCGTTTTATGTTTGCCCGAGCCGGCGTAAACCGCAGAACATTGTGGGAGGCGGTGATCGAGCGCCAATGGATTATCACGGCAATGGTGGCACAGACGCAGTTCGTCCTGGTTTGCCGAGCACGTACTCACCGCCCTACAACTGGTGGGGGGCCAGCGGTATGGTCATTGCCAGCGATGCTGCGGCATGGCCAAACCAGTTAGGGCGCGTAGTCAGTCTGGATGGAGGCGTCCCGGATGGTACGAGCAACGTCGTCCTGGTTACCGAGAAGTACCTGGATAGTCGTGCCCGTGGTGCCAGCAAGTGGAACGACGACTCCGGCTGGGTAGATGGGTTTGACGGCGATACGATTGGTGGGGTTTGGACTGTTCAGCCCATGCAAGACCGACCGCAAGGTGCTCCACAAATCATCTTCGGGTGGTGGCCCTGTCCGCCGACGAATCCTGCGGGCGTAAATTGGTGTGGCTGTCCCGTCAATGGAAGTTTGTTCGGTTCGGCACATCCGGGCTCGTTCAACGCGGTCATGGCCGATCGGAGCATTCGCAAGATCCGCTACTCTGTGGACTTGCCGGTCTTGCGGCAGGCGTGTGTGCGGGATGACGGTCAGGCTTTCAGTCCGCAAAATCTGGAGTAAACCGGGTGTGGCTGAAGCTCTGGGCTATGCGAACGCGTCTGGCCTTGCTGCTTGCGTGCGCAACAGGCTTCGTCCTGTTCAGCAACTGTACGCGGGACCAGGGGGTGACTTCGCGGGATACAACCCTGGCCGTCCGCGGCCGGCTGGAAGTGCCAAAAGGCTTAGCCGCGCCGGTAGTCATTCAATTTTGCGATGATCAGGGCGGCATTGTCTATTTCACGACAGCAAATCCGCCCGATGGCCAGTTCGAGATTCCCAACCCCCCAGGCCTGGCTCCCGGTCAGTACAAAATTGTCGTGCAGGACCTTGGACGGGCTGGCGTTCCTCCGGAGTGGCGGCAATTCGAAACCACCCCGCTGAAGGTCACGGTGGACAAGACCACGGCCGAGAACCTGCGAATCGGCCAATGAGTTTAGATGACGCCTCCGCGGCCATCATAGGGTCGGAGGTTCGTGCTCCTCGCTCCTGGCAATGGCGGGCTAGCTTAAGCTACCAGCTGCTCTGCCATAGTAGGCAATTCGCGCGAGGAACTAAGAAGCTCCCATCCGCTCCCTGAATTTCTCTCGCTAGTCCGCTTGACATTAGTGGCACTCGGGAATCAGCGGACCGGCTAGCTCTTGCAGGAAGAACAGCTTGCCCGGTAACGTCGGCATATAGGAACTGGGAATCCAGGGAGTCGGCTCGTGGTGGAGGGTCATCCACAGCGACATTCCTTGCCACATCATGCCGCGCCCTAATGCCCCGTCGGCACCGCCGATGATCCAGTCCGCCGCCAGGAATAAGGCCGGCCCTATGGTGTTGGCGAAGGCCGGGACCAGCGTTGTGCGGCTCTTGAAACTGTGGATGGCATTTTGTTCCACGGTGAGCGGGTGCAATTTCGCTCCTAGACGGTGCGTTTGCGCTTTCCATTCCGCTTCGCTGGCAAACTCGGCGGCAAATTGCGGTTCCCAGAACGCTATATGGCACACCCGACCGATACCAAATACAGTCACCAGCTGGGCACCCTGTTTTCGCAGGTCGGCGATTTGCTGGGCGTAGGTCGGCAGCTCGGTTTTCAGTGCGAAATGACGCTGCTTAGGCGGCACCGTGCGATTGCCCAGCGGTCCGTAAAACGCCTGCTCCATCGCGTGTTGAAACGCTCCTGGACTGGTTGGCGGCAGCGTATTGCCCTGGGCGTCCGACCATTCGTCCATGTTGAAACCGTGCACGTGCGAGCAGTCCACTTCCCATTCTTGGAGGAAGTACACGGCCCAGCGATACATGCCCATCGGCCCCACCGGCAGGATCAGAACAATCGGTCGCCCCTGCTGGCGGGCTTTCTGAATTACCCGGGCAATCTCGTGACCCATGCGCACATCGAAATCGGCAAAGTCGCTGCAGGCGATCGGCTGAAACTGGGGATGCCACCAGCGTTCGCGCTCGCTGATGCGCTCGGGTGGTCGCGATGCCAGGGCATCAATTTTCGCCAAATCCCAACCCGCCGGGAAAAACCCTTCCAGTAGCGATCCGCGAATCGTGTCAATCAGTGTCATCCTCGCGCCCTCCGGTTACGGTTGCTGTGATCTCGCCAGTGCCGTCGCGGTTAGTATAATGCTTTTTCCTCGAACGAAAGGCTCCGGCAAGGGGCACTAATGAAATTGGCAAAGATCGAGGCTTGCCCACCGGTTGTGTATTGTGCCAAAGGAGGTGTGAGAATGCAACGCACTATCTGCTTGCTGCTGACCGGCCTGAGTCTGACGGCCTTGGCTGTCCTGGCTCAGGACAAAAAACCGGAAAAGACCGAGCAAAAGCCCTCGGAGAAACCTGCCTCCGCAGAGCTGAAGTGGACATTCAAGCCCGGCGACAAGTTCTACCAGAAGATGACTACGACTACAGACCAGGCCCTGAAAATCCAGAACCAGGACGTCAAGCAGGACCAGACCCAGGAGTTTGTTTTCAGCTGGACGGTGAAGTCCGCTTCCCCGCAAAAGGTCGAGCTGGAACAGAAAATCGAATCCGTGAGTATGCGAATTCGTATCGGCAGCAACGAGATCAGCTACAACTCGACGAGCAAAGATCAGCCCGAAAATCCGGTGGCCAATTTTTTCAAACCGTTGATTGGCGCCACCTTTACCATCACACTCGATCCTAAGACCAACCATGTCATCGACGTGCAGGGACGCGAGGATTTTGTCAAACGGCTGCGGGATGCCAACCCCAATATGTCGCAGTTGCTGGGACAGATTCTCTCAGAGGACCAGCTCAAGCAAATGGCAGAGCCGGCGTTTGCTGTCACGCCGCCGTCGCCGGTGACCGTAGGCAGTTCCTGGGAACGCGAGGCGCATCTCACCATGGGGCCGCTCGGCTCTTATGACGCCAATTACAAGTACACCTATCAGGGCAAGGAAAAGAAGGACAGTGCCGAATTGGACAAGATCGAAGTCCAGGCCAGCATTAAGTACAAGCCGCCCGAATCAACCCAGGCCGGCGGGGGATTACCTTTCAAGATCGAGAGCGGAAACCTCGAAGCCAAAGAGGTCAAAGGCACCATCTACTTTGATAGCAAAAAAGGACGCACCCACAGCTCAGAAATGGTCGTCAATCTCACCGGCAAACTGACCATCAGCGTCGGCGACCAAAAAGCAGAAGTCGAACTTACACAAAAGCAAACCACGCGCACCGAAACTCTCGATTCTTTGCCACAGGAAACCAAGAAGCCTTAGCTGCCACTTCGGCCCAAGCAGGTGGCCTGTCGGGCCTGGAAGCAGGACCGATAGCCCTCTTTTTCCCACTTGAAGCAGGCCAGGGCCGAAGGGTGCGATCATTCCTGGCACGGGTAAAGCCGCAGCCCGATGGATGGCATTTTGGTAACCGGTGCGCTGCCGTCAGATTTGCTCCAGAAACACGGGATAGTGGCTCAGGTCAGGTAGAGCCAGATCGGGCTGGCAGGCGAGCAGTTCTTCCAGCGAGTGAGTGCCGGTGGCCACGGCCAAGACCCGCGCACCGATGCTGCGCGCGCATTGAATGTCCAGCGGAGTGTCCCCGACAACCCAGATACGGCTGGGATCGTACCGCCCGTTCAGATAGCTGTGAGCGGCAGCCAACGCGTCGCGTGCCACGGCATCGCGTTCGTAGTGCTCATCCCCAAACCCGCCAAACGCAAATCGTTCTGCCAGCCCGAAGTGTCCCAGTTTCGTTCGTGCACCCGAACGGAGGTTTCCCGTCAATAATCCCACGGCATAACCGAAGCGGCTTTGCAATTGCTCCAGCAATTCTAACACGCCCGGCAACACACGCCCTTGCATGCGCTGTAAACATTCCGGCAACAGCCGCAAGTACGTCTGCACAAAACGCTGGAAATTCTCCTCCGTAATCGGCACGCCATGGGCCTGCATCAAATCGCGAATGATAGCGCGATCCGTCCGGCCACTGTATGGAATACGCACGCCCGCCGGGGGCACGGCAAAGGTCTCGCAGATGGCCGTCTCCATCGCCAATTTGCCGGCCCCGCCACTTCGCAGCAGGGTTCCATCTATATCAAAGAAGACGATCGCTCGCATACGGGACTATTTTACGCTCAAGGCATGCTGCTTTGTCCATGCTGATTCCATCTCATTTCGCATCTAGCAGAATTGGCCGGGTAAAGACAAAACAAGCGGCCAACCACCGCATTAGATACGGTTCATAACATTCGCAACTCAACGATAACGCCCAGTGCTACTCAGGTAAAACCCGACGGAAACATTGCTGGCCTGCTGCGATCCTTCGCCCACTGGTGCCCGTTTCTCATGATTCGCCCCACATTTAGCTTTTGCCCAAATGCTCCCCGCCTCGGGGCGTGGTGTATGCCTGCTTGCAAGCTTTCCGCACTCTCCTACCTTGTTAACGTATAGGCGGCGGAAAATGTGACAGACCATAAGCTCGGAACGCCGGATTAATGCTTCACTCTGGAGAATCGAGCGGCAAAACTACGCAGGCCGGGAGTTGTCTTATCTTCCTCGTTTGTTGGTACGAGTTTGCTGAACTGGGCATGCCAGCCGTCGTAATCCAGGGCTTGGCGAATTTGCTCCAGGACCGACTTAATATCCTCCGCGCGTTTTTGTGGCTGTGAAATCTCGGCGAGCAACTCCCGCAGTGTCTTGGCCAAATCCTGGTCCGAACTGAACTTGCCATCGCGTGACAGGGGCTTATCCGGCAGGCGCGACACAAATCGAGCGGCATAACAGTCCAGGCTCAATTCGTCCGTCGTAAAGTGCTTGCGCGACAGCAGGTGGAAATAACACGCGATTACTAAGTATGGCCGATACTCGCAATCGGCATCGCTAAGTCCTTTGACTTGCCATTGCCCTAATTCACGCAGCATCTGTTTTGCTACTTCGACTTGCCAGACAGGTGACTTGCTTTTCTGGCAAAACAACTGGCAGAAGACTTGTAACCGTGCCGCATCCAAGGCGGGAGAATCCAGTTTCAGCACCTCCAGTTTATTTGCCCCTTCTTTTTCCCACCATGCCCGATAGGCACATTTTTCGCCGCACAACTTTACCACATCGGTCAGGGACATGTTAGATATATCAATTGGCTCGGCCACAGCGTTCAATAAGCCCATGGCCTGTTGCCGAATATATTCCCGTAACGGTTTCGTTCGCCAGCTCCTCAGGAAAACTCGAGGGGCATCTTGCACTTGCTCAGGAAGGCGCATCAGGAATTGTACATCGGGATGGTCCTTGTTCGGTATTTGATGGATTCGCCAGTGTTTCCGCGTGTACACGCTGAAAAAAATTTCGGCGAGTTGCTCGCGTTGCTTCGGTACGTGCCCGATGGCCGATTCCACCACCGTCGCCATGTGCTCTAGAGCCCGATCTAAGTCTTGCTTATCTTCGGCACTATCGAACAGAACATAATACGCAATGGCTACTGTGCCAATCGCTGCTAACACAAGAATTGCTAGCATCTTGACCCACCTGGGCCTGCGCCTTGTCTCGCTCAACGACCCCGCTCTTGTCATTGTGGTCACCCCTCGTGTTTACTGCTGTGCTGGCTTTGACTGCGGAAGCTGGAAATCATTAACCCCTCTTGCCAATACCTCATCCGAGCAGTCTTGAAATGCGCCACTTAACTTTTTGCCACCCAACTTAGCGACAGCTTCTTTCCATGCGTGGTAATCAATGCGTAGAGCTACGCGATCCACCATAACGGTAATGGAGTCGTCCTGCGTTTTGGGAAGCTCAGGGCTTTTTGGACCAGGCTGATGTTTCTCGAAATGGTCCTCCAGTCTCTTGAGCCACCGACGCAGCTCTTGTTCCGACTGAGGGCGCCAACTCCGGTTGCTGGCACCAGCGTAAGCAGGCTTTTCAGGGAAGCAATGTATAAATTTCCCTTGCCAAGTGTGCTTCTTAACATCGTCAGACAATAAGTGTTGTACTGGCTCCTGGCTAAGCACCAGGAAGAATCGCCCGATAACTAAGTCTTCGTGCTGCGCAGTCGTCGTTTTGTTCCGGGTTAGCAATGGGATGGAAGACCAAGCCCTATCGGAGGAAACGCCTTCGAGATCTGCATCCCAAAGCTCAGCGATATGGGAGACAGGACTCGCGATCCGCAGTTGGTCCTTCAGTGGTTTGTGCTTATTCCAGCGCTTGAGATGAGCAAGCATTCGTTCTGCGGCGCCTATTTCCCATTCTGGCGGTCTGGATTGCAAAGGTTGAGGCCTCAGCGAGGTATTAGGCTCTCTATTTCCGTTTGATTTTCCAGAGCGCTGAGCCGATAAGGCAGAAGGCGTTGTCGGAGCAGAAGATTTCGGCCTTTGCGCTGAATCTGCGTTGTGCTCGTGGCCTTTGCCAGGAGGTTGTTCAGTCCGGCTTGGAGGATCGTTCTCGGAAATATAGGTGAAATTGAGCGAGAACGGTTCGATACAAATCAGGGCAACCATGACCAACAGAGTTAGCACGGGGGCACACCACGCGATAAACTTCGGCCAAAGGTCGGGGCGGGACGGTCGAGGAAGTTGAGGATTGGCAGGCTTTGTTTCAGCCACACGCTGTAGTTCCTCCTTGCGGGCAGGTTCAATCCGCTTCACTACGAGTTGAAGCTTAGGACAAAGCCCCGGTCGCTCAGGCAGATCGGACTCGCGGAAGCTGCTAAGTTGCTTTTGCAATTGCTCAATTTCCGACTCGTTCAAGCCGCGGGCTAACGCTACGATAAGCACAGTGGGGAATCGCAATCTTGCCTTGGGGTCAGGACAATTCCGGTCAACGTAATGCCGGTAAACCAGCCACAACTTATCGTCGCCTTCCACTTCCCGCTTGCCGCACTCCTCACTTACATGAGCTCGGTTGGCAAGCATCGAAGTAGCAAACGCGCGAACTCGCTCAAGGTCTTTTGCGTCTATCGCGTCATGGTAAGCCCAGCCTTCACCAGTGATAAACCAACGATGCACGGCAAGCGGGACCTGCTTTTCTTCGCAGTTAATTCTGTTACCTGCCAACTCGTGGCATTCGCTGGTCGTGGGGCGTGAATTTGCATTTAGTTGATTCGCATCCATCTCTGGCTGCCTCTTGCTTTGATACGCGTGCTTGTATGCAGGTACTAGTCGCATTTCGTCCGAACCGCAGAGATATTTTCTTATTAGGGATTATCCTCATACATCGGCAGCGCGGGAGGACGCAACGCCTCGCAGGCGAGATAAATCCGGTGGCGGCCAGCCCCGTCCAGCACCCAAATCCAATCATCCAGCATGAAAATAACATCCGGACCTTCAAAAGTTATTGACAATGTGTCGTCATACATGGTGTCTTCGTCAGTGAGGATTAACGTCAACTTAGCTTTGGTGTCATCCCAGCCTATCTGGACACCATCGCAACGATGATTGTACTTGGGCTCGTAGCTGTTATTCACTACTGGACTAGTCCATATTTGACCTGCGGCGGGCGACGTATCGAGGCGTAGGGTGATTTTCACATCGGGCGGGTCAAACGGGTCCCATATCGTCTTGGCTTGTTTTGATATTTCCGCTTCGACAATTGTAACTGTTACCACGACGCTTGGTTTGTTAATGCTTTCGAACCAATTTACCCATTTTTGCACGGCTGCTCTACGTTTCTTGATGGGGCACTGGTTTTCGAGGTAGGAACGAGCCTGCTTGTAGGCAGCTTCGAAAGCCTGAGTCTTTCGCTTCATGTTGTTGGTAGACACCGGTAAGTTTATCGCTTCCGATACTACCTTGATAACTTTCTCGTACTCACGTCGGTCCCACTCCGTGCCAGCTTTTTCGATTAGCTTGTCAGCTTCTTTGTCGAAGCGCTTATTTGTAAACAAGTTCCTCGCCTTATAGTGCTTGGCCATTTGAATGATTTGCTCGTAGTTAGTGGGTTCGCGGGCAGCATAACTGAGCACGCCCAACCATTGGTAACGGTCGCCAGTTTGGTTAACTAGACCGATTAGGCGATCAAGTGCCTCGCCGTATTCACTGTAATTATTGCGTGAACTTATGTCGCGCTGGAATTCCTCACACTTGCTTCGGAACTCCAAGCACTTTCTGATTGCGCTTTCACAATCGCGCTTGTTGACTAGGTTATCGCACTCGGTTTGGACACGCGTCCACTCACTGTGCAGGGCCTGGAATTGTTGCCAGCGTTTGTTTGGGATTTCCGCTTCCCTCTTCAAACCATTGGCATCTTCCTTATAGTTAGATTCCGGATAGTCCCGCAGAAATTGCTCGATAGCCTGAATGCGCTGTTCTGCCTCAGAACCTTTATAACGTTGATCGAGGAATTGCCGCAAGACTTCCCAGGCTTTGCGTTCATTAATTCTACGAATGCGAGCCTGAGCGTCTGCCGACCACCTTGTCAATTCGGCTCGGTACTCGCTGTCCGGCCAACGTTCCAAGAAGTTACTGATTCGGTTACCCGATTCTAGCAACAGGTCATCGCGGTCCTTGGCCTCCTGGAGGAACCGGAGGAGCTCACCGTAATCGTCATCGTGCCACTTTCTCCTGGCCGCCGCAAGCCTCTGTTCGATGTCCCGGCGGCGGTCTATCCAGTCAGGAAAGGGGTTCGTGGTCTCCATGTAGCTTTTTGCATATCTTTCTTTATCTTCCCGAGACAATGCCGGATCGGCCAGGCTTCGGCATACCTGCTTATATCTGTAAGTGTCCCAAATGAACGCTCCGGCGGCAATTAGCAACAGTGCGAAGGTTGTGGCACAAAGGGTACTAATACCAAATCGAGAAGCCCAACGCTTTCGCCATTGCCATACGCGTTGCCCGATCTCTTCAGCGGCAGGCCCCCGCAGAATCTGACGTTGGCGGGCTATGGACTTATAGATCGCAATTGCCCGTTGATAGTCTTTCCAGCGTTTATTCAGGAGGGGGCTACGAGACTCTCAGCGGCGTCGAGGATCGCCTGATCGCATTCCTGCAACAACCATAGGATTGGTTCGTGAATACCAAAGGGTTGAGCACCGCCAGGAGGGGGTACGTTTTTGTCATACCATTTTCCGAAGGCCGAGACGGGGAATATCTCCACGCGGTCGCCGCTGTTCTGTACCTGGTCGTAGAATTGCTTGAAATCAGGGTTAGCTGCCAGGTAGTGGCGCAACTTGTCCTGCTGTTGCTGCCAATTGGCTCCTTTCAGGTCGCCAGCGACGCGATCCCACTTGGTGAACACGACAGCTACCGGTATAGGGATAGTCTGACCGTCGCGGCTAAGTTTACGCAGCCGGTTGATAAGCATGTCCACTTCATTGAGGCGTTCCAGCAGCTGAGTGGGCTGTTCACTCAGGTCAACGAAGATAAGCACGCCGTCGCAATTGCTCAGCCATTGCTGCACTTCTTGCTTCAAGTCAGGCGAACCCGCCGAGGTACGTTGCACCAGCACGCCGGCGTAATCCTGAGTGCGAATTTGCCAGCTTTGTCCCTGGTAAGTTGCGGTCAACGACAGGCGAAACGGATTGACGAGAGCGGTAGCAGGCGGCACGGAGCCGGACTGCAGCGCCCGCCAGGCGATGTCCAAATGATCCAGCGAATCGTTGGGATTGTCGTCGGTAAACGAAATACTGAAACCGAGCGCCTGATTACTCCTTCGACCATACAGAGCGGCGAGGTAACAGGTTTTGCCCGTGCCGCGTGCCCCGTGGATGCCAATTTGCCGAACGGCGCCACGTTCGAGCAACGGGTGCTTGCCCCCTGCCAACTCCGCTGCCAGTGTGTTGTCGGCCATCGCTTCATTCCTCTGGATCAGTTGCAGCATGGTTCCTCCTCCAGGAGTGGAGAACTATTCCAGTTGTGTTCTCAAATTAAAACGGGCTCGGAGTGCAAAAAGTGACAAATTTTTGCGATCAGGTGCGAAAGTATGTGGAATCCTCCTCGCGGGCCCGGTTCACGAGCCACGGCGGGCTGACACCCGCCGCTCCTGGTCCACGTTCGTTTGCCGGTGAAAAAGCGACTTTTGCGCTGCACAAACGCATCTTCGCCGGAACAAGAGCGGGAGCGTAAGCTCCCCGTGGGTCGTGGGACGCGCGTGTAAGGGAACTTGCGAATAGCACGTGAGGGCAGATTCGGCCGCGACCGGGAGCGGGGGGCGTAAGCCCCCGTGGTCATCGGAAAAAGCGCGAGCGACTGGGATTCCACGCATGTTCGCATTCGGCCGTCGAGGATCAAGAGCGGGGGGCGTAAGGCCACCGTGGTTGCGGTAACGCATTGGCAAGAACGCTCGTCCGTGCAACGCTGGCAGTCTCCGGAGCGATTGCGGTAGCGCTTTTGCAAGCGCGATTCCCGATCATCACGGCGGGCTGACACCATCGTTCCGGGACGGCGGAATTCGCCGCATTTCCGCAGACGATGCTCCCCGATTGCGGGTTCCTTATTCAGCTTGGGAACGTAGCCAGGGCTTCTCTGACTGGAAACGCCGCGAGCTTGGTCAAGTTCCTTTTTCACTCTCGGGAGGGAACCAAAGTGAAGGGCAACAAGTGTGTTGCGACGACCCGCTGGAACTGGCCGAGCATGATGGTCCCGCCTACAAGGCTTAGCAACGTTGGCTACATCTGTTCCGCCGTCATCAGCGGGCGATTGTAAGCTGGACGGAGACGATACTCGTCGTCCGTAGCCGAAGGGGAAATTATGCCCATTGCCGCTCAGTGTTCGCAATGTGGTGTGCGGTTGCGTATTGCCGACGACAAGGCGGGGAAAATGGTACGCTGCCCGAAATGCGGCCAGGTGTTTCGCGTTCCAGCCGCCGAGGAACGCTACGCCGGTTTTGAAGTCGTGGACGAACCGCCCAGCGTCGCGCCGGTGGAAGAGAAGCGGTCCGTGCCCACGGCCCCGCAGGACTCGGAGTCGTCGTCAAGTTCTGCGTCATCCGCGCGGCGAACTAAGAAGCATCGCAAGCGCACCGGGATTCAGGTGAACTGGACGGTTGTGATCAGCGTCATCTTGGCGGTTTTCGGAGCCAGTGTGGGAATCTACTTGTTGTTTGTTTTTCTCGGCCTAGCCGGGACCGCCTCCACTGCCTTTGCCGAACTCGCAGACATTCTGGAGAATGCGGCCAGTGCTCTGGAAAACGCCCGACACCCGCAACAGCGCAGCGAAGCTGCTAAGCAACTGGACGAGCAAGCTGGCCGACTGTCTCGCTGGGTCAACACTTACCGCGACAAACAGGAGCAGCAAGTTGTCATCGAGGCCGCTCAACGCCGTTATGGTGAGCGCATTCAGAAGGCGGCACAACGGTCGGGAGTCGCTTTACAACAATTGCGACAGGATCAGGCGGCGATGAAGGACCCGCAGTTGCAGGCTGCCGTTGCCAACTGGGAGCGGGCGTTGGGCAACCTGGGCGCTGCCGCCGATCCGCTGGCCAAGTTCCGAAACCCGCGCATGCGGTAAGTTCGACTGTCCATAAACTCCTGGCTGCTTTAGCCAGGGAGTTGCTGCAAGATCATCGGCACATCCTCTCGACTGCAGGCGGGAACGATGAACGAGCCGCGGTTGGATCCGAATCTGTAAACCGCGGTTGGATCCGAATGTGTAAGCCGTGGTTTGATCCGAATCTGTACGCCTGGATTCTTGGCACTGTGCTGAGAGCCTTTGGCGGGCAAGGGGTAGTTGGCACGGGGGGATTTACCTCAATCTATCAACGGTTGGTCCGTGGGCATTAGAGGCGGCAAGAAGGGTGTTCACCTGACGGAACCATGCCGGGACGCGGCCCAAGCAGGGCGATACCATGCTGGACATACTGGCGGCATACCGTCGGGAATGCACGCACCCGTTCTGCTATGTCTTGAAGTAGCCGGGCCGGGCAGGTGCGGGCATGTTCGCCAACTTGCACCGTCTTCTTCATTGGCAGGAACATAACCACCCGCATGAAAGTCAATTCCTCACAAGCACTTACTGCTCTGCACGAAGCACGTGTCACGGAGGTGAAAAGTGGGGATCCATCAGGTGTAAGACGCCTGCGTTAATCAGTTTGGAAGACACGAGTCACTTGGACTGCTCAAATCCCAAGCCCAACAAAGGAGGTCCTAACAATGCGACAGTATGAGAAAACGCTTCGTGCCATGTGTCCAGTATGGTCAGTCATCGCAGCTATTTTGCTGACGGCTGTGGAGCCACTGCCAGCGCAAAAGCGCTGGTCGGAATCGGTCCTTCAATCGGTCCTTCATGGCAGAGCGACCGACCTGTTGCACGGCTTTTCGTATGACCGCTTTGGAGGTTGGTCCTGCAGCGTTGGTAATAACTTTATCCGCTTCGTTGACGACGAAGGTCTTTGCTTTGTCGTGATTCGATTTGCCCGCTACGAAGGCAATTTGCAGCAGGTTGCTCAATCCTGGTGGCGAGAAAGGCAAGCGATGGCATGCAGCTGGAATCAGCCTCAATTCGCTTTCAAGCAACTTCCGTCAGGCATCGTCATTGTCGGTCAGGGCCTGGGCTACCCCTTTGTCCTTCACCCGATGATGGCAATCAACTTCGGTTCGCAGGGTCGGCAACCACCCGGCAACTACCGGGAGGTCACCGCCATTTTGCCCGGCAAAAAAACAGCGTTAGTCGTCACATTACTTTTCCCTCCAGGCACCCCGAAATCGAAGGTGGACGACATGCTCCAGATTGTTCGTAGCTTTCGCTTGCTGCCCACCGAGAAAAGGGTCTGTTGGCGTCAGCGAGCTGTCGTTGACCCAGAAGTCGGCGGGGAAGCTGGCTGGATTCATATCCCTGAAGGCTTTGATTATCGCGGCGAGATCATCCAGCAAAACACGAAGCGATTGCCTGTTTACTTCCTTCGCAAGGACAACATGATGATGCGCTGCGACCACATTGACCTGAATAGCAGTATCCTTCAAACGGGATTCGGCGGCAACGCCACCACTCTACAGACTATTAACGGTAAAACCTCTCAGCAGCCCCGTTCAATTTTCCCGCAATCCCCACGGGATGTCGCTCGCTTGATCTTGGGCGTTTGGCAAGCGGAGACGGAGCAACCTTGGGAGCTTGAGGAGCAAGTGGAATTGCGACGATCGGCATGTGAGAAACTGTTGGAACAGCAAGCGCGACAGGCGTTCGTCCAGCAAGCAGCAGTGTTCCGGCACGAGGCGGACTACAAAGGTTTGAAATTCGCAATGTGCGCCCGCAGTGGTCAACTGGTTAGGATAGCTTCTATTCAGGGAGTGCTGACTCTTTCGCAACGGGTTGACCATATCGCGGCAACTCAAGATTGCCAAGTCGCCATCTCGGTGATCACGTTTCAGTTCCCTGAAGCTCAAGCCGAAGAAGCGCTTGGCATCTTCACCGGCGTCATGAGCAGTATTCGGTTTAACCCGAAAGCAGTGCTTTCCATGCTGGAGCGCTGGACAAAGGACAATATACGCCTGAATCGCATGGTCCTGGATATGCTAAACGAAGAGCGTAACTTCAATAGTCGCATGGCGAAGGCTTGGACCAACGCCCTGAGTGATCAGACCTATGTGAAAGACCCAGAAACAAATGAGATTTTCCGAGTGCACAAGCAGGTTTGGGAGACGGGCGAATTCTGGCGAGACCCGCTCTGGGGCAACCTTCTCGGCGGCGTCGAGCGCGACAGCGAACTCGAAAGGCTGCTCCGGGAACAGGGTTGGCGACCCCTCCAGCAATCACTGGAAGGCTTCCCAGAATAATGGTAAGGTCAGCTAGTTGAACGTCTGATGAGCACTGAATAGACCGTTGAGAACAGAACTGCAAGCCCCAATCTTCGGGCCACCAAATCAGGAGAAGACCCCGCGGTGTTCGAATTCCCCGACCCAGACCCCGTCAATATACGCAGTGTATTTTAGGGCGACTTGACCGGGAAACTCGGATTTCGACTTCTTGTCTTTCAAATCTGCAACGAGGTTATATAGCTATGGTTTCCACCGAGATTGGAAGTGCACGTATGCTGCGCACGTCCTTGCAACGAGGTTATATAGGTATGGTTTCCACCCAAGCTATAGCCCATAATGGCAACATCCTGAACACCACGCTTGGTGACCACACTCGCCAACTCTTGCGAGGACCGACGGAAGTCCGTGTCCAGCCTGAGGTCTATATTCGCTGCGGCGAGTTTCGGGGAAAACTCCGTGCTTTGCGGTGCGGCGGGGCATGCAGCGTGTGCTATACCACGTGCAGTTTCGCAAGAAGGACCCAGCATTGCAACATATAGTCATTTGCTGGCCATTGGGCTTGTCTGAGTGCTATACTTGATGACTGATTTGCCGTATTCAGCGGACAAACTAAGGAAGCTATGCAGCCGTCGGGTGCATTGAGGAGCTGTTTCGTAATAGTGAGAATCGTCGGCACGGTTGGGCGTTGCGGGACACCTTGATCACCCGGCCGGAGCGATTTGGCCGCCTGCTGCTAACATTAGCGTTAGTCTACTGGTTATTAGTCTGAGTGCTGGTTCCTAGCGGCGGTGGGGCTGATAGCGTTGGCACGACACTAGGCAGGGCTATGGTGCAGTACTAATCATCCGAAGGCCTGCAGTGTGCTTTTCATTGGCCGTCAGATGATACGCCGTTTGGAAATCCCTTACTTGCAAGCATTTACCGCTGTAGTTGGTGCCCTTCTCGCGGACGCGCAAAACTGGGGATGAGTCAGTTTGTATTGACAATGCGGGGCGGTCGAATAGGATGTAAATGATGGGCAAGTCCGCAGAAGCGGTTCCCGCCACTCTGCGGCAGGGCGGCGGGCGAGCAAAACGGAGTTCGGGTTATGGCGTGGGCAGAGCTGAAGTTAGGCGAACTGGGAGATGCGCAATGGCGGTCTTCTTGCAGGCGAGGCCGGTTCACCCGCATGCTAACCACGAGGACTCCAGGACGCCAACCTGCCAAGCCACGAAGTCCGAGTCTCACTTCGCGTCCTTGTGTGTTGGTGGCTAGCAACCGCGGTGACTGGGGTTTTTCACTGGTGGAATTGCTGGTGGTCCTGGGGATTCTGGCATTACTGCTGGCGTTGATATTCCCAGCGATTTTGTATGCACGGCAAGCGTATTGGCGGGCGAAGTGCGCCGGGCAGATGTCACAGCTGGCACTTGCCTGTCAGTTGCATCATCACGATCACCATATCCTGCCCAGCGGTGGCGGAGTGTGCTGTCGGGGGCGTTCCTACATGCTCAACGGCAGTGTGGTCAACAATCCACCTACCGGTGGCGTGATCCCTAATGGCGGCACACCGACGCTGGCTCCAGACCAGGAATGGGGCTGGGCTTACCAAATCCTGCCCTATCTGGAGTTGTCGCAGCTGCACCAGTTGCGACAGGACGATCAAATTCGCATGACCTACGTACCGGTGTATTTCTGCCCGGCACGGCGTCAGCCCGGGCCGTCTGTGAACATGTATGCAGGCCTGGATTACGTTGGCAACGGCGGAACGTTAGCAACTTTTCCGCTGGCTTTGGGCGGTAATTACAAACCCCCCTATAACGATTTCGACGCCAGCGGTCCTTTCGTCCGCATCGGGCCTTCGCGTTCTTACTGGTCGCAGAAACGCAGTGTCAGCCTGGACAATGGCATTCCCGATGGGACGTCGAACACGTTGCTGCTGGGGGAGAAGCGGTATCAACTTAGCCAGCTCAACCAGAACCGCTCGTACGACGACTGGGGCTACGTGGACGGTTGGGATCGCGACAGCATTGGCCGCATTCACCCCGATGACCCTCGCTGGCAACCGGCCCAGGATTCTCGCGACGAGGAGCCCCAGACTATGGTCAGCCAAGGCGGTCCGGGCGGAATTCAGTTCGGTTCCTCGCACACGGGCTCCTTTAATGCCGCCTTTGTAGACGGCTCAGTTCGCCGTATCCGCTATTCGGTCGACCGCCTGCTCTTTGTCCGGGCGTGCGTGCGTGATGATGGCCAGAGCTTCAGTCTCCGCGAACTGGAATGACGCGTTAGAAGACTCGGTCGTTCCCGCAGGCGATGGCTAAGGACAGACCGGCTTCCGTCGCAGGAATTCGTGGGCTTCAGGCACCACACGCTCACCACTGCCGAGGAGTGCGATCGGCCAGGAGATATTGCAGGACAGCTTCGGCGGAAGCATCAAGGATTTGCAGACCGTTCACCGGACACGATTTTTCCAGCACCAATCGCTGCAGCATCGGGAAGAATTGCTGCGGCTGGCGAATCCGCACCTGCAAGGTGGCGGTTCCAGCGAGTTCGACGCTTTGCACCATGGGCAGTTGTAATAACCATCCCGCCAGTAGTCGTGGCGTCGGCGTTTCAATCTGCAACCGCAGGGGATAACTTTCCAGACAGGCGCGCGTGTCCGCCAACGTTCCCTGTGCCAGCACCCGACCACGACCCAGAATCACCAGCCAATCTGCCAGGCGTTCCAGCTCGTCGAGCTGATGACTCGATAGAATCACCGCCCGGCCACTGTCCGCCAACTGGCGAAACAGTGCCCAGAGTTGCTGTCGGCCTGGGACATCCACGCCGTTGAACGGTTCGTCGCACAATACCACCCATGGGTCATGCAATAAAGCCTGGGCAATTTTCAACCGTTGCCGCATCCCTTTCGAGTATCCGCCGATTCGCCGATCTGCTACCGCCGTCAGGTCGAGCAACGCCAACCATTTTTCTACGCGGGCCAGGGCTGAATCACCACTCAGCCGGGCCAGGACACGCAGAAATGCGCGACCGGTGCAATCTTCGGGTAGAGAATCGCTTTCGGGCACGTAACCAATAAAGCGGCGAGCCCGGTTCGAGTGCGCTGGCAATCCCAGCACCCGCACCGATCCGCTATCCGGCCGGGCCAGTCCCGCTGCCAGGCGAAGCAGTGTGGTTTTTCCAGAACCGTTTGGCCCGACCAGGCCGATCAAGCCGGGTCCAAGCTGCAAACTCGCCTGGTCTAGAGCCAGCACTGGCCCGTACCATTTGGTAACCGCCTGCCATTCCAGCCAGGCCGCTGTCATGGGCAACCTCACTTTCAAGCGACGATTTCCACGGCTCGCAACTGCCGCTGTACATACCACCAGCAGAGCAAGCTCACAGCTAGCAAAACCGCCGCCGCTTCTCGCCAGTCCGGTTGCGGAGCCACTCGGCCTGGCCAGCGACCCGGCAGCGACGCCGACACCCCCAGACATTGCGAGCCGACCAGATACAAATCGTTCCACACGTCCAGCAAACGCCAGCGGGGCGACCAGTTCATCAGGTCCACCAGCAGTCGACTCCAGGTGCGGGTAAAAACCAGCACGCCCAGCCAGACCAGTACCATCGGTACGGTTTTCTTCAGCCAGACCGCCGTTGCCAACATCAGCAGACCCAGCACCACGGTCGTCACCGAACCATAAACCAGGATGCCCAGTGGCACTCGCCATTGTTCCAGGAAATAATCCTGGCCTTCGAGCACGCCGTATTGCACGTACAATCCCAGGGCCGGAACCACCGTGGTCGCCAGCAATACCATCGCCACCGCCGACAGTTTGCCCAGCAGATAGTCGGTCGGAGTAATGGCTTTGGACAAGTAAAAGGTTATCCCGCCGCTCTGGTAATCCTGGCCGATCAGCAAGGCCCCAGCCAGTGCCAGAATGACAACCACTATCCAGCCCTGTAGCCAGAGGAAGTTGCGGTACATGCTGGGCTGCCCGCCGAGGCCCAGCCGCCCAACGAAAACTTGCAACATCTGCTCCGGATTGGCCGCACGCATGAACGGCAACAAACGGATTTGCTCCTGCTGTTGCCGCACCGCTTCCCGCAACTGCGCTGTTACGTACACGCCGAAAAAATACGACAGGAAATGGCAGGCTGCCAGCCCGTAGAACACCCAGAAAATCTTCCGCCGAAACACCAGGCGGAGCGCCACTCCTGCAATGGCCAGGATGCCCCGACCACGAGTCATGGCTTGCGAAGCGAAAGTAACAGACATTGTCTGCTCCGACGCCATTGACAATTTTCCCTGGCCCTGCGCCATGAGGTGATCCTTTCGGTTCGCTGATGCCCCAATCATCGTTCCAAGCTGTCCGGTGCAGTATCGAAATATGTGCGGCTAGCGCTGGCACGCCAAAAAGCAAGCGACCCGCGTCGGTTCAGCTGCGTAGGGCCGACATCGAACCATTCTAGCCAACCGCACGTGAGTAGGTCGTTCCCACCCGGACCGCAAATCCGTTGGCCATTCGTCGGGCTCCTGTCAACTCACTCGGCAAAAGATGCAGGAATCGCCACCACGAACGAGCCCGCTAGGTGTAAGCCCGCTGTGAGCCTTGTCCCAACGCCGCCCGACAAACTCGCCTCTGGGCATTGGCAAGCGGCTCGAATTGGTGTAAACTGCCTACGCCACCATTCACGCCACCAACACAACTTGATGGGAGGATTTTCCATGCCACACCGCATTTCGCTCGCTGCCAGCTTATCGTGTCTGGTAACCGCTACTTTTGTGTGGGCCATTGACCCTAACCTCGCCAAACGGCTCAGTCCACAAGAAATCCAAGCTGGCTGGCTATTGCTTTTTGATGGGGAAAGTGCGTTCGGTTGGCAGGGCGACGGTGATGTCGCCGTCAATGGCGGGCGACTGATTATCGGCGGCAATAAGCCCTCTCGCATTACTTCCACCACCGCCTGGGCCGACGGCGAACTTCACGCCCAGTATCAGCTCATCGGCACCAGCGCGCAACTTCGCATCGGCAACGTCGGCATTCCCCTCGCTGCCGATGTTGCCCTGGACGGGCTGTATAACCTGCAGGTCACCATGACCGGCGGCAAGCCTACGGCCTGGCGAATTACAGACCCCAAGATGCAGCAGCGCACCGGCTCGCTTCCTCCCGCCGACGTGCCCGCCACCGCTTCCATCTCCTTTTCCGTCGCGGACAACCACCAGCTCGTCCTGCACACCGTTAAATTCCGTCCTGCCGGTCTCAAGCCTATCTTCAACGGCAAAAACCTCGACGGCTGGAAAGAAATCCCCGGCAAAAAGTCCAAATTCACCGTGACCCAGAAAGGGGAACTCAATATCCAGGATGGGCCCGGCGACATCCAGACGGTCGACCAGTGGGACGACTTCGTCCTGCAACTGGAGATTTTCTCGCATGGGAAGCACCTCAATAGTGGCGTTTTTTTCCGGTGCATCCCTGGCGAGTTCTGGAGCGGTTACGAGGCACAGGTGCGCAATCAGTGGCAGGGCGAGGATCGCAGCAAGCCTGTAGATTTTGGCACGGGTGGACTCTACAATCGCCAGCCCGCTCGCCGGGTCGTTTCCGACGATAATGAGTGGTTCACCATGACTGTACTCGCCCAGGGTCGGCACATTGCTATCTGGGTCAACGGCTACCAGACGGTAGATTTCACCGACACGCGTCCGCCGAATAACAACGCACGCCAGGGAGCTAAGCTAGGGCCGGGCCCTATCAGCTTGCAGGGACACGATCCCACAACCAATCTCAGCTTTCGCAATATCCGCCTGGCGGAATTACCTAAGGCCAAACCGTGAAAGATTTGCCCTACACTTCCAGCACTTAGTCGCACCTGGCCAGCGACATAGCTGGAACCTGTATCCCGATTTGGTCCAACAGCATTACCGATTCTTCTCCGTGCCTAGACCTTGATATGACCACGACCGTGTCGGAAACGGGGTTTCGCCGCCAGCTGAACTGGTTCGATGCTACTCTGCTGGTCATCGGCACGATGATCGGCTCGGGGATATTTATCGTCTCGGCGGATATTGCCCGGGATGTCGGCTCGGCCGGATGGTTATTAGTCGTCTGGTCGCTGACCGCGATGATGACTTTGTTAGGCGCCGCTTGTTATGCCGAACTCGCTGCACGCCTACCCTGGGCGGGCGGACAGTATGTTTATCTGCGTGAGGCCTGGAATCCCCTATGCGGATTCCTATATGGCTGGACATGTTTCCTGGTGATTCAAACTGGCTCGATAGCCGCAGTTTCGGTCGCCTTTGCCAAGTTTCTGGGAGTATTAGTACCGGCACTCGGAATCGATCCCGATGCGGGGGCCTATACTTTTTACGACTGGCCCGACTTTAACCGCTCTTTAGCGATTCCGCTCCCCTGGCGAGAAGAACCCTGGGTATTGTGGCAGAAACAACGTTATTCCATTACCGCTGGACACGCCGTCGCCGTGTTCGTGATTGTTGTGCTGACGGCCATTAATTGCTTAGGAGTGCGCGAAGGAAAATGGGTTCAGAATCTCTTCACGGTTTCTAAAGTGGTGGCCCTGCTGTTACTCATCGTTGCCGGACTCATCCTTGCCGTCGATCCGAATGCGATCGCAGCCAATTTCGGTGACTGGTGGTCGGGCGTATTTCAGACACCACGTTTCCAGGAGGTATCCCAGTTGGTCCCCTGGCCAAGTCTGGCCGTAATTATGGTGGTTATCGGAGCTATGGTTGGGGCCCTGTTTGCCGCCGACGCGTGGAACAATATTACCTTTACCGCTCTGGAAGTACAGGACCCGCAGCGCACCTTGCCGCGGAGTTTGCTGAGTGGCGTGGGTTTCGTCATGGTCATCTATATATTGACGAACCTGGTTTACTTACTGGCCCTGCCAGTGCAAGCCGATGCCGAGCTGGAAAACTATATTCGCACCGCTCAGCAAAGAATTGCCGAATTAACTGCCGCAGGCCGTACCGCCGATGCCCAGGCCTTGCAGCGCCAATTGGAGCAGCGCTGGAGGCAAGCGACACCGTATCAACGAGGCCTGGCCCGAGTGCTGGATGATCGGGTAGGAACGGCAGTATTAGAGCGGGTTTCACCACGATTTGGTGTAGCCTTTATGGCTGTCGCCATTATGATCTCTACCTTCGGTTGTGTGAACGGCATGACCCTGATGGGTGCGCGACTTTATTATGCGATGGCGAAAGACGGCCTGTTCTTCTCGATTGCTGGAAATCTTAACCGACGGGGCGTACCTGCCGCCGGATTAGTTTTGCAAGGGGCTTGGTCGGCCTTATTAGTTTTTTCCGGCACCTATAGTGAGTTGCTGGACTTTGTTATTTTCGCGGTGCTGCTCTTTTACGCCTTGACTGTTGCCGGGTTGTTTAGCATTCGCCGTAAGCATCCCGAAGAGCCGATGTTCCGGGTGCCGGGCTATCCTCTCTTGCCGATGATCTATATCGCTTGTTGTACCCTGATCATGCTGGACTTGCTGGTGGTTCGGCCGAACTATACCTGGCCCGGACTTTTCATTGTGCTGACGGGTGTCCCGGTGTACTATATTTGGCGGCTAGTATCCAGATCGAAAAGCACGGTCGGGGCAAGACTATGAGAAAGCTCAAACTGCTCAGACGAGTTATATCGGCTACCTGTCGGCACCGGAGTAGCCGGTGGTTGCTGCCACTGGTGCTGCTCGTGCCTCTGGCGATTTACTGGCTTTTGTTCGGCTTAGAGGGCCGCAGCAAGTTCCAGTATCCCGAAGGTGAGGGCGAACATGGCCGACTGCAATATATCAACGGCCTGCCGGTATTAGAAGTGGGAGGTACGCCGGAAGAAATCGGTGCCGCGGTGGCCAGTTTAGCACTAAAATCGGCGGAGGCTCTAGTCCATTATCCCCGCGCACTCTTTTTGGCGGCGACACCTGAGTGGCTGGGGGACTCCTTTCGGGAACGTCTCTGGCACAATACGTTGCGAGCCGGCCGGCAATTATTAGATAATTTTCCGGACCGCTATAAACGGGAATACGAAGCGTTGCGCAAAGCTTTACCGGAAAAATGGCACGAATCGCTGCTGGCAGGCAATACGCTGTTCGACATCAAGCGGCTGGTGCACTGTTCGGCGGTAATCGTCAGTGGCGAGCGGGTTTATGATCCCGACCACAATTTACGCGGGCCGATCCTGGGGCGAAATCTCGATTTCCCCACGCTGGGTTACCTGCAGGACTATAGCTTGGTAATGGTGTATAGACCGCGGGATAGGTTGGCGTTCGTAGCCGTAGGTTTTCCCGGCATGGTCGGCGTATTATCGGGGATGAATGAACACGGTCTGTGCGTGGCCATGCTGGAAGTTTACGAGTCGGGAGATGGTGCCCCGGCTTTTAATCCGCGGGGCATTCCGTACGCAATATGTCTTCGGCAAATCCTGGAAGAATGCCGCTCCGTCAAAGAGGCGCGGGATTTACTCAGTTCCCTGCCGCGAAGTTGCTATTATAATGTCGCCGTCTGTGACCGTCAAAGCGGGGGCGTCTTCGAGGTTACGCCAAAACAAGTGGTTTTTCGTACACTTGAAAACGGCGTCTGCGCCTGCACCAATCATTTTCTGGCAGATGGACTGGCGGTGCGAACCAACGGGAATTTTTACGAGTCGGAGCCACGGCTGGCGACTTTGCTGGAACTGCGCCAACTCAAACAGGTGAACCTCCATGCCGTTCAACAAGCCTTGCATCGAGCCAACCAGGGAATGCTAACGATGCAGACGATGGTGTTTGAGCCGTCAGCGTTGCGCTTGTACCTGGGGATGGGGCAATGCCCGTCGTCAGCGTTACCGCTGGTGCCACTCGATGCGACAAGGTTGCTGACGGGAAAACGTGCGAGCGTGCGATAAGCTGTGGTTGGTTCGGAATTGGCTGCCGGGAGCGCCACGTTTGCCGTTTCCGCATACGATTCCTTGCAACCCGTTTCTTGGCGACAGGGAAAATACCATGCCTGGGGACCGTAAACCGGATATCAGCAAATTTCGCAATCTGGGGATTATCGCCCACATTGATGCTGGGAAAACCACCACCACCGAGCACCTCCTCTATTACGCCGGTGCGATCTATCGCCTCGGAAGTGTGGACGAAGGCACCACCGACACCGACTGGATGGAGCTGGAGAAGGAAAAGGGAATAACCATCCAGAGCGCCTGTGTGCCGTTCCGCTGGCGGGATTGCACCATCAACCTGATTGACACGCCGGGGCACGTGGATTTCACGGCGGAAGTGGAACGGTCGCTGCGGGTGCTGGATGGATGTGTAGTCGTCTTTGATGCGCAAAAAGGGGTAGAAGCGCAGTCGGAGACGGTGTGGCGACAGGCCAACAAATATCAGGTGCCGCGGCTGGTTTTCATCAACAAGATGGACATAGTCGGCGCTGATTTCGACAACGTGCTGGAGGAAATTCGCGAGCGTCTGGAAGGCCGGCCCGTTCCGGTCACCATTCCTATTGGCAGCGGCTCCATCAAGGAAAGCGCCACGCCGTTTCGAGGCGTAATTGACCTACTGACGATGGAGGCGCTCTATTTCCGACACAGTGATCCGAACCGTCCCGACGGCAAGATCGTTGTCCGCGAGCCGATCCCGCCGGCCCTGCAGGATACAGCTGCGAAATGGCGCGAGCATCTCATAGAGGTGCTCACCGAGGCCGACGAGGAAGACTGGATCACCAGCGCCTACCTAGAAGGGAAACCGGTGGCGACGGAGGCGTTGCAAAAGCTGATACGTCGGCGGACGCTGCGGAGCGAAATTCAGCCGGTTTTCTGCGGTTCCGGTCGCGAACATATCGGGATTCAGCCGCTGCTGGATGGCATTTGCTGGTATCTGCCCAGCCCGCTGGATCGGCCACCAGTGCGGGGAGTCCATCCGAAAAAACGGGACCGTGTAGAAATTCGCAAGCCCGACCCGGAGGAGCCTTTTGCCGCTCTCGTCTTCAAGATTCAGGCTGACCCGCATGGCGAATTGTTTTACCTGCGGATTTATTCGGGCAAGGTGAAAGCCAACAGTCGCGTGTTCAATCCGGGCAAGGAGGCGCGAGAGTTTCTGACCAAGCTCTACCACGTCCACGCTGACCCGTCGAACAAAGAACCAGTCGAAATCGCCTACGCGGGCGATATTGTCGCCGCCATCGGACCGAAAGTGAGCATCACCGGCGACACGCTGTGCGATCCCCAGCATCCGATCCTGCTGGAATCTATCCAGTTTGCTGAGACGGTGGTGAGCATGGCGATCGAGCCGGAATCTTCTGCCGACAAAGAACGGCTGGAACAGGTATTGACACTGCTGGCCCGTGAGGACCCGACGTTTCGCTGGACAGTGGATCGGGAGACGGGCCAGACGCTGATGAACGGCATGGGCGTTCTGCATCTGGAGATCAAGCTGCATCGCATTCGCGAGGACTTTCGGCTGAAGGTGCGAGTCGGCAAACCGCGGGTCAGCTATCGCGAGACCATAGCCCGACCGGTACGGGTGTGGGGGGAGTGCATTCGGCAGACGGCCACGCAATCGCTCTTTGCTCGCCTCGAGGTACAGTTCGAGCACGAGCACGGCCAGGAGCCGGTAACCTTCCTCAACCTCGTGCCATCGGAGATTCTACCGCCGGCATGGGTATGGGCGATCGAGCAAGCCATTCGTGGAGCATTGCAATCAGGGGAAACCGGCTATCCGGTCATTGACGTGAAAGTCACCCTCCTGGCCGCACAAACCCATCCTACCGATTCCAATGAGGTCGCCTTTCAGGTCGCCGCCGCCGACGCCGTCAGCAAGGCTTTGAAGGACAACGTTATTCTGCTGGAGCCCGTGATGCGGCTGGAAGTAACCGTGCCGGAACAATACCTCGGGCCGGTGACGGCGGACTTGAATGCGCGACGAGCCGAGATTCAGCAAATCCATGTTCGCGGCAATCTGCGGGTGATCGAGGCCTATGTGCCGCTGGCTCGCATGTTCGATTACGCCGATACTGTCCGCAGCCTCACGCAAGGACGGGCTTCCTATACGCTGGAACCGTATCGCTATGCCCCTGCTCCGCCGGAAGTGCTCCGTCAGCTCCTGGGACTGGAAAGCACCGGCGAATGACCCCACGACCCTTCGCCATTCGCTTTCTCAAATTCGCTCAAGACGCGTTGTTGCCACTACAGCCTCACGCGAACTGGGAACAGCCGGACTGAGCGCGAAGACCCAGAGCGAAAAGTGGCCGGTTTTCGCCGGGTGTAAATTTCCCTTCATTGACTTTGTGAAGCCTTCGTGTCCTGGTGTCTTCGTGGTTACACCGGGCGCAGTAGCGAATGGCCGCACCAGTGTTATTCGAGATTCTGCAAGCTGTACTGCTGGCCGTCGTCACGGATACAAGCCTGGTAAAGCACACGCAAGTCCACGGAGTAGCGAATGCGGCGCACCACGCGGTCGGTAAAGACGGCGTTAAACGATCCTGGATGGGCGGAACCAAATTGAATGGTGGCGCCGTCGGTGTGTGGCCCGACGTTGGAATCCTGGCGTGGCTGCCAGCGAGTATCGGGGGGATTACCGCTCCCGGGAGAGCAAATCACGTCCTGGTCGAAACCGTCCACGTAGCCCCAATCCTGATAGCCAGTTTGACGGAAGTAATTGGGAATGTTGATGGACTTTTCCCCGAACAGCATGGTGTTGGAGGTGCCATCGGGTATGCCGCCATCGAGGCTGATAGCGCGGCGTTGCAGTCCGAAGTCGGGGAAGGAACTCCGCATGAGCATACCGCTGGCATCGAAACGGTTCCAGGGCGGCGTGTTGTAAACGAAACCGGTAGCCAATAGCGATGGGCCACGAACACCACCGTTGCCACCATAATCGTTGAAAGCGACGGGAATGGTTCCACCACCAATGTTGACATTAAAAGCAACTGGCCTGCGCCGACTCGGGCAGAACAGCATCGGGATCGGCGTGGCGCGAATGGCGTTGTCCGAAGCCAAGCGAAAGAGCGGGTCCTGCTCAATGTAAGGCAGGATTTGATAACCCCATCCCCAGGCCTGATCGGGCGCTTGAGCCGGAATGGCACCGGTCGGTAAGGTACTGTTAATACTTCCTGCGGAACCATTGCATCCTGGCGTAACAATGTTGTTATTCAGGACATAGGTACGCCCGCAACCCCAGGTGCCACCACCTGTGGGAAAGATGTTGTAATCGTTATGGAAATTATGGCAGGCGATGGCCAGCTGCGACAGATTGTTGCCGCAACGCATTCGATTAGCCGCTTCCCGCACACGCTGAATGGCCGGTAAGAGTAAGGCCATGAGCAGACCGATAATAGCGATGACGACGAGCAGTTCGATCAGGGTAAATCCCCGACGGCGGTAGGTAAACATGGCAGCGACCCCTTGTGAAAAGGATCCTAGGATATTTGCCGAGTCCCCAATGGACTCGACCTCTTTATCAAAGCTCCAGATGCAAAAGAACCATGCCGCTCACGCACATTTTCTATGACCTAGTCACTGTTCTAACCCTCATGATCCGCCTGGCAAGGGCGGGATTGCAAAAATTTTCTTGGTCGTCGGTCATGAGTTGCCCCTTGTCGGCGAGAAGATATCGGCGATAATATCGGTTTACGGTCGCACACAGAAACCCTAGCCTCGACACGGATGCCAGCGCCAGCTTCATCCAGAAATTGCGCGATCGAGGCTGTCCATGGCGGAAGAACTTAGTGGACGGTCTGGAATTTCGGCGACCTTTCGTCCGGAGTCGGACTCGACAGACAACCAGACCGACCGATAGCCACTGAAAGGCAACCAGATTTTCTATAGCGCCAGCCGACCGTGGGGTGAGTGTGGCAAATTGCAAATAGGCAAAGAGGAAATGAACCATGACACAGACAATGACCATTTCGGCGAAATTACGCACGGCTTTAGGCTCGCACGCGGCGAGAAAATTACGTCGGCAAGGGGAATTGCCGGGGGTGATCTACGGCCACAAAATCGAGCCCGTGCATATCTCCCTCAAGCAAGAGGACATCTGGTCGGTGATACGCCACGGGGCCCGAGTGCTCGACCTGGTAGTCGAGAACCGACCTGCTGAAAAGTGCTTTGTCCGCGACGTTCAATGGGACGCATTCGGTAAAGAGGTCTTGCACGTGGACCTGGTGCGAATCCGCACCGATGAGCGGATTCGTGTAACCGTGCCTGTGCAGCTGCGTGGTACGCCGGCCGGTGTTCAGGCCGGAGGTGTCTTGCAACAACCGTTGCATACGCTGGAAATCGAGTGCCTGGCCGTCAACGTGCCCGACGCGATCCGCGTCAACGTGGCCGATTTGCAGATCGGTCAGGCTGTGCACATCCGCGACCTGGCTTTGCCGGAAGGCGTAGTGGCGCTCGGCGACCCGGATACGGTCGTCGTCCATGTGACGCATCCGAAGGCAGAAGTGGCACCGACGGAAGAATTGCCTGGCCCGGTCGAACCGGAAGTGATCGGTCGCAAGCCGGCTGAGGAAGGCGAAGCCGAGTAACCGTCCCAACGCTTGGCTTCCAGGACGAGAGCTGCAGGGTAAACCCGCTACGGTTTCAGAACGCGAACACAAGCGGGACGAAAGCTGGCGGCGTGAGCTGCCGTAGGGCACAGCAAACGATATGCGGCATGAAAATCATCGTGGGTCTCGGCAATCCGGAAAGCCGCTATCAGCGCACTCGCCATAACGTCGGCTTCGAGGTGGTGGACCGGTTGGCGCGGCGCTGGACGGGGACACCGTTTTGGCGGCACGATTTTCATGCCCTGTTACTGGAATGGCGGGGGGACGATGAGCCGATCGTGCTGGTTAAACCCCAAACGTACATGAACCGCAGCGGGCTGGCGGTGGCCGAATTGGTGCACTTTTACCAGTTGCCATTGCACAATCTGTTGGTAATCTGCGACGACCTGAATCTGCCGCTCGGCCAGTTGCGTTTGCGTGGCCAAGGAAGCCACGGCGGGCACAAAGGATTGCTCGACATCCAGCAACGTCTCGGCACAACACATTATCCCCGTTTGCGAATCGGAATCGGTGCACCTCCGCCGTACCAGGACGCCGCCGGTTTTGTCCTGGAAACTTTTCGGCCGGAAGAACGAGCAGTGATCGAACCGGCTCTGGATCGTGCCAGCGACGCGGTGCTGGTCTGGCTGGACCAGGGCCTGGAGTCAGCGATGAATCAGTTTAACGTGCGGGTGGAAAAACGCGCTTCCGATTCCGAAACCGCAGCTGGCCCATGACTGGAATCATCACGGTCGCGTTCCTGTGCGCCGGGAAGAGGGCCAAGGTTTGCTCCTGGGCGTCACAGAAAATTTTGCTCATCCGAACGCCATGTGCCCCGGCGCTATACAATGATGCTACTGTAGGCGAAGGCTGGACAGGTGTGTATGATTTTGCGTTCCCGCCGGGCACAACTCGGCCAGCGGCAGTCCGTAGCGGTGCGGGCAACAAAGCGTGGCAAGGAATTGGCCTGGATACTTCGGCACAAAGACAAATTGACGGGCTAACGGAGGGCAGAACTTGCACACGACGATTCATTTGTACGAATGCCTGCTGCTTTTCGACAGCGGCAAGTATCATAGCGAGCGGGAAAAACTGCTCCAGCAAATCCATCAGGTGCTGGAACGACGCGGGGCGAAGATCGAGGCCAGCCGGCTCTGGGACGAACGTCGGCTTGTTTATCCGATCAAGAAACGCCGCAAAGGGGTGTATCACCTCATCTTTTTCCGCGCCCCCGGCAAGGCCCTGCCGCCGATCCGCGAGGATTTCCGCATCAACGAAAACATTCTCCGCTTTCTGATCATTCGCCATCATCCGAAAATGGAGGAGGCATTGCTGGCGCTGGGTCGGGATGAACATGCCCTGGCCATTCAGGCGCCGGGCATGGCCGAGGAACTCGAAAGCGAAGCGGAGGCGCCAGCCCCGGCAGCGGAAGGCTCTTGAAACCCTAGGCGAACATCCGTACACTAAAAACAATAACTCGGCGAGGTATTCTGCCAGTCGGCGAGCTTCCTTATCGTGGTCCGCCCGGAGCCCGCCGTGGAGGTACGGCTATGGCCAACCTCAACAAAGTGCTGCTGATCGGCCGATTAACCCGCGACCCGGAAATCCGCACCTTTCCCAGCGGGGGTAAAGTGGCGCGGTTTGGGTTTGCCGTCAATCGCCGTCGCAAAAACCCGCAGACTGGCCAGTGGGAGGATGAGCCCGTTTACCTGGAAATCGAGGCGTTCAATCGCGGCGAGTTTGGTCGGCTGGCCGATCAGGTCGAACAATTCTTCAGCAAAGGTAGGCAGTTTTACATCGAGGGTCATCTGCGGCTTGACCAATGGACAAGCAACGATGGCCAGAAACGCCAGCGGCTCGTAGTGGTCATGGACAGTTTCCAATTCCTCGACAGCCGGTCGGAAGCAGTTGCGTCGGGCACAGCCACGCCGCGGACGACCACTCCTTCGCGCAGCCCCGTGGCTAGCCCTGCTGGTGAAGAATATCTCCCCGAGGATGCCCTCGCCGATTTGCCCGACGAAGGGCCAAGCGATCAGGATATTCCCTTCTGACAACCGCACTCCTGTGAGGTGTCCATATGGCCAAGAAAACGAAAGCAACCGACACAGCTACCGGGAAGAACAAGAAAGAGAAACCCTCCAGAGAACAACCGGCCACGGAAGTTTCTGCGGTTGCCGCTGCCGTCAGCCCGACCGAGGCATCGAAAGCTTCCGCCCTGGCCAAGCCGGCCAAAAAACGCCGGCAGGTTCCAAAGGGTCCACACGGCGGCATGCAGTTGCTCCTGGTGGATGATGTACCCCATCTGGGTCGCGCGGGCGATGTGGTCGAGGTCCGGCCAGGCTATGGTCGGAATTACCTGATTCCGCGTGGGCTGGCGACTTACGTTACTCCCGACAATCTTCGCCGACTCGAACGGCACAAACAACGCATCGAGGAACTGCGGCAGGCCCGTATTGCCGATCTGAAGAATCTGGCTGCGCGACTCCGCGACGTGACCATTACCATCGAGGCCACCGCCAACGAAGAAGGGAAACTCTACGGCTCGGTCGGCCCGGAGGAAATCTCCCGGGCTCTGAAAGCCGAAGGCTTTTCGGTCGAGCCGGAACAGGTTCGCATGGAAGGCCCGATCAAACAACTCGCCTTGTATGCGGTCAAACTCCATCTCGGCTACGACATCGAAAGCGAAGTCAAAGTGCTCGTCGTCGGGGCGGAGCACGCTCCCGGCCTCTCGCCGGGACAGTGATGCACCGCCTGTCTCCCGGATGCTGAATAGCAAGCACAAAGGCGCGAAGCCTGTGCGGAAAAGCTTGTCGGCTCTGTCCGGGTGAGAGCTTTTTCCGTGGACTGTGTGAAACCTTCGCGTCCTGGTGTCTTCGCGGTTACGACCGTGCGGTGAAGGAGCGAACATGTCGCAGACGGTGGCGGCTGTGGCTGCGCACCAGTTACCCCCGCAGAACCTCGAAGCCGAACGGGCAGTCCTCGGCAGCATGCTGCGGGATAATCGTGTCATCGGCGATGTGCTGCAGGTGATCCGCAAGGAGGACTATTTTTACGATCCAGCCCACCGCGTGATTTTCCGCGCCATCGTGGACTTGTACGACCACGGTCAGCCAGCCGATCTGGTCACGGTCAGCGAACGCTTGTACCAGCAGAAACAAATCGAAAACGTTGGGGGATATGCCTATCTGGCCAGTCTGTGGGATGCCACGCCCACCGCCGCTCACGCGGAATATCATGCTCGCATTGTTCGCGACAAGGCCATCATCCGCGACCTCATCCACGCTTCCAACGAAATCCTCAATCTGGCTCACGAGCAAAGTGCTCCGGCCGACGACATCCTGGAGGAAGCAGAACGCAAAATCCTGCAAATTGCCGAATGGGGCCTGGCCGGGCAGACCTTTACGCTGGAGGAATGTATCGCCCAGGCCTATAGCCGTATAGACCAGCGGCACCAACGGCAAAGCGGCGGGGCTTTGAGCGGACTGTCCACGGGTTTCCTCGACCTGGACGAAAAGACAGCGGGGTTGCAGGACTCCGAGTTGATCATCATTGCCGCCCGGCCGAGTATGGGCAAGACTGCTTTCGCCCTCAACATCGCTCGCCATGTTGCTCTCGAAGAAGGCCACGCCGTATTCTTCGTCAGCCTCGAACAGTCGCGGATCGAGTTGGCCGAAAGGCTCTTGTGCTGCCATGCTCGCATTGACAGTCACAAGCTCCGTAAGGGACACCTCAGCGCCGAGGAAATGCGTAGGTTGCACGCGGCTGGCAACGACTTGTCCACGGCCAAGTTTTTCATTGACGACACGCCCGCCCAGGACATGCTCCGCATTGCCGCCAATGCCCGGCGATTGAAGCTGCGGCATAACATCCGGTTGCTGATCATAGACTATTTGCAGCTCATTGAATCCGACAGCCGATCGCGCCGCGAAAGTCGCCAGGAACAGGTGGCAGCGATTTCCCGTCGGCTCAAGCATCTGGCCAAAGAATTGAACATCCCCGTGGTGGCGTGTGCTCAGCTGAACCGTGGCCCGGAAGATCGCACCGACAACCGGCCACGCCTGTCCGACCTCCGCGAAAGCGGCGCCATCGAACAGGATGCCGACACCGTCTTTCTCTTGCATCGTCCGGAGTATTACAACCCCGACCAGGACCCCGGCGTGTTGGAGGTGATCATTGGCAAACAGCGCAACGGCCCGACCGGCGACGTCCGTCTGGCTTATTTGAAGCAGTACATGCGCATGGAGAACCTCGCCCCAGGCAATCCCTTCGAGTGATAAGCGCTGGCGGCAATCGGAAACGCTATCGGCCAGGGAGCAGATCGCCCCGAGGTTCGGTTATTAGCCTGTGCTCGCCGTTGGCACGTCGCGCACCAGGGCTTCTTCGTTGCAAATGGGAAAGGTCGGGCAGCGGATACATTCGCCCCAGATGAATCGCGGTAAGCTGTTCTTATCCACCCGGCGATAGCCCAGCTTCTCGAAGAACTCTGGCACGCTGGTCAAGGTGAAGACCTGGCGTACGCCCAGGCGCGCCAGGTCCTGCAAACATGCGGCGCACAAAGCCCGACCGATTCCTCGTCCTTGCCAGTCGTCGCGTACCGCCAGGCATTTCAATTCCGCCAAATCGTTCCAGAATACATGGGCGGCAGCACAACCGACAATCTCCCCCTGCGAACTTTCTGCTACCTGGAACTCGCGGATGTTGGCGTAAAGTTCGTCCAGCGTGCGGAGAATCATTTTTCCCCGCTCAGCGTGCACCTTGATAAGAGCATGCACAGCAGGCACATCCGCCACCTTGGCGGGGCGAATGCGGATACCAGCAACCTTATCCCGAAGAACAACCTCCGCAGTCACGAGGCTGAAAACTCGCGGGCGACTGTCGAACCAGCGCTGGGATCGCTGCCATCAGCCAGCGATTCCGGAACGCACTGCCCTTGGTTCTGCCGACGTGTCAGCATGTAACACGCCGTCCCGAAGAACGTCAGGATCAACGCCGGCATGCTCAGCATGAAGTAGATGCTGTAATTATAGGCGCGTGCCAGCTGGCCGGGGCTGTACACGTCCGAATCGGACTCGATATCCTGAGCGGCCACCGCCTCCTTGCAACCCGGACAAGCACGCACAGTATCCGACCACGCCAGCGGGCTAAACATGAGCCCGATCGCGACTGTCGTCGTCCACAGCTTGCGCTGCATGGTGGCAATTCTCCGCGATTGGCCCGACCACTTCGATAATGGCCGCCACGTTTGATTGGAAATTGCGGCGTACCTGCACCGCTATTGTAGCGGTAGATGCTAGCGGCAACAACCCTGCCAGCGAGTGCGTCTGCACGGGTTCCGCCGCAACTATGCCCGACATCGCCTCGACGCTTACGGCCCAGTGGATAATCTGCCAGCACAGAACTTTTCCACGTTGGCAAGCATGCCTCATAATGCCAATGGAGGGAGCATTCTGCCGCAGGAGTGCGATTATGCCCAAAGACATAGATGCCGCTCTAGCCGGCTGGGAATTTCGACCAGGGATCGTTCAGGCCCGGCTGGTGGATGCTGCCGATGGCCGACAGGTGCTGCAAATGCGCGTTGACCTGGGTATTTTGCAGATGGAGTTGGAAGGTCGCCCCGACGGCCAGCGCCCGCATGGATTTCCGACTTACCTCGATTATCTCCGCCACCAGGCCGCCCAGGCACGAGCATCTGGCCAACGCTTCCGGATGAACCCGGAGCAATGCCACGAAGCCGACCGCGAATTCCTGCAGTACTACCATCGGCGTCTGTGCTGGCTGACGTTACGCCTTTACGAACGTGCCATAGCCGATGCCGACCATACGCTGGCCTTTATGGACTTTGTCAACCATTACGCTCCGGATGAGGAATATGCCCTGGCCCATGAGCAGTATCGTGGCTTTGTCCATTTTCACCGTGCCCAGGCTGCTGCTGGTCTGGCCTTGGAACGCAACGACCCAGAACGAGCCATTGACGAATTGCAGGAAGGCATCGAACACATTTGCGCATTTTACGAAAAACACGCCTTACAGGATCGCATCGAGGAAGATCCGATGTTACGCCATCTGAAGGAGATGCAGGAACAAATCCGGCAGATGCATCAAATTGGTGCTACGCTCAAGGAGCAGCTGGCCGAGGCTGTTGCGCAGGAAGATTATGAACGTGCTGCCCGCCTCCGCGATGAGATCCGTCGTCGGGAATACCGCGACTGAGACAAAAATAAACCGTGCCGCTCTCCGCCGGAGGAACCACCGGCACGGTTGCGAATTCGCCGGTGTTGCCAACGCCGGCTTTTCCGCCGCTGGAAAAAGAGGCACGGTGACGTGGAAATGCCCCGCTTGGATCAGCCGAGCCATCGGGGCAAGAGGGCTCGATTGGGAGAGGATATCGGCAAAAACAACGGAGCGATTTCAGCAATGTTCCGTCGGCCAGGGGCTCACCTGGTTCCCGCCGGGTTGGCTGAACCGACGGATCGCCCCTGGGCAGGCGTTAGCTGGCAGAGAACCGATCACGGCTGCCGGACAGCGGCGAGGCGTAGCTTACATTCGTCGAGAATAGCTTTCGTAGCGGTGGCACCGATTCGAGTCACGCCCAAAGTCCTGACCGCCAGCAAACGGTCAAGCGTGCGAATGCCGCCCGCTGCTTTCACCTGCACGTGGGGTGGACTGTGCTGGCGCATGAGCCGCAAATCCTCGTCCGTGGCACCCCCCTCACCATAACCGGTAGCCGTTTTGACGAAATCCGCCCCGGCTTCGCCGCAAATCTCGCACAAGCGGATTTTGTGCTCGTCTTGCAAGAAAGAATTCTCAAAAATCACTTTGACAATCGCCCCGTGGGCATGAGCGGCCTCAACGACAGCGGCAATATCGCGGCGGACGTAGTCCCAGTCGCGACTCAGGACTTTGCCGATGTTGACGACCATATCGAGTTCGCGGGCACCGTCGCGAATAGCGGTTTCGGCTTCAGCGACCTTGATGAATGTGGTGTGCCCACCGTGCGGGAATCCTACCGTGGTGCCCACTGCCACCGTGGAACCAGCCAGAATGCGAGCCGCCAGAGGAACGGCGTACGGCTTGACACAGACCGAGGCCACTCCGTATTCCCGGGCCAGCTGGCATCCCGCTTCCAGCTCGGCGTCGGTCAACTTCGGATGTAACAACGAGTGGTCAATCATCCGCGCTATGCTGTCGTAGGTAAAATCCAGCATGTCTGCCCCTCGGGTGTGATGACCGGGGATCATACGGACGGTCGCCACTGGCCTTGCACAGCCACTCTGGCGGATTATATGCGCTGGCCACGGTTCGCGCATACCAGTCGCCCGGCAGGCTTCGCTCCAGCCCTCTTCTGGCGACACGCGAAATGCCGAAATAGTTATCAGACTCGCAGCCGTCTGGCCAAGAGGGAAGGACATGAGCAGGCAGGTCGCGGTAACGTTGGTTAGCTTGCTAGCTGGCGGTATAGCCTGGGCGGAAACGACTGCGGCGGCGATTCGCCCCGCCCTGGTGCAGAGCGGTCCCGGAACCATTCCGCCTTTTTACGCCACCTCACGTCTCGAACCCGGACAGACCGTAGTGGTGCTGGCGGAAGAAGGGGAGTTTTATGCGATTCAACCGCCGCCTGGCAGTTTCAGCTATGTGCCCAGTGCGGCGATTCGCTTAGTGCCTGGGGAAAAGTCCGTGGGCGTGGTGCACGAGGCTGTAACTACGCTGGTGGGCAGTCAGCTCAACGCGGAATGCAGCACTCAGGGAGTGCGCCTTTCTCCCGGTACCCTGGTGCGTATCCTGGGCCAGGAGCGTATCCGCGTCGGTCAGCAAGAACTCCATGCTTACCGCATCGAGCCGGTCGGCGAAAAACGATACATAGTGAAATCGGCTATTGCACAGCCAGCGACAGTGCAACGGCAAGCAACGGCAAACCATGAAAACGTGATGCCCACCGTCCTTGATTCACGCGATTCCTTCAACCCGGGTGAGCTGAACCTCGTGCGATTACGTCAGCTGGCCGATCAGGCCTACCAGCGTGGTTGTCAAACCGGCGATTTTGGCGAAGCCAAACGTCTTTACCGCGAGCTGAGCGCGGCTGCGGACCCTCAAGTACGCTGGGAAGCGATGAATCGGCTGGAGTTTATTCGCTTGCGCGAGCAGGAATGGGCTGCCAAGAACGCACCCAGTCAGCACCTTCAGCCAACGACCTATCGTCCCGGTCCAGGGTTTCCGTCGGCACCGGAACAACCGCTTTCTGCTAAAGGCGCTGACAGCTGGCGCCCGCCTGGAAAGGGGGATAGCGGTGTGGATTCTTCCTATCGGGTTTGCGGGGTGCTGCGGCGGTCTGCTTTCTACGAGCGGGGCCAACCGCTCTATTTCCTCGAAGACCATCTCGGCCGGTTGCGGTGTTACGTTTTCGGCCAGGATTCGGAAAAGTGGCAAGCGTGGCTGGGTCGCAGTGTGGAAGTTTACGGAACGCCTCCGGTATATCGGGGCGACCTGCGTGCGGAAATCGTGACAGCCACGTGCATTCGCCCCTTACCGTGAACTGTGGCCGTTGCGTTGCTCCGGCTTCCCGGCGGGCTTAGGGCCGACACGCTCGTCCGGGTCTCCTAAAGTTCGGGCGGTGAAGTCAAACCAGCGCTGCTCACCCGCAGGCAAATCCAGGGCACCAATCCATTCCAGCACCCGCGGGTCATCGTGTTCCACGTCAAAGCAGACTTCGGTCGGGCTGCCGTTGAAAAAATACACCCGTGCCAGACTGTTTTCGCGCATCAGGTAGAGCCGGCGGCAGCGCACCCCTGGAGGCGTTGGCGTCAGTGGTGCCTCAAGACCTTCCGGCAAGGGATACACGCCCATTTCCACGAGTTGCTCTTGTTTACCCTGCATGCGCTTTCCCAGCCCCAACAGTCGGCAGCCCAATTGGCAGAATCGCTCCAAGCTGATACTGGCGGGTTCGCCGTCCGGCCAGCAGATCTGGTAGCCTTCAAAAACGCGGCGGTCCGTGCGGGTGTCCTTGCTGGGATCGCGTCGAAACAGCATCACCAGATAGCGTGGCTGAAGTGCCGGCGATTCGGCGGAACCATCCATCAGACCACCGGAATGACCGTTGCCGATGCTCTGACCATTCCCCTCCAGATCGTGGTTGCCCGCGGCTCTCTGGCTGCTTGCCATAGCTGTTATCCTGTTCCTTATTCCTTCAAAACAAAAAACCCTGTTCCGATGAGGTTCGGGACAGGGCTCGAATTCTGGCACCCAAAGCAAGGAGCCCCAGGTTTCGCGTTCAACAGTAGGGAAAAGACCCGGCAGCGTCAAGCGCAATTTTTGCTTTTGCCGAATTTTCCACTTATACCGCCGGGGAGGCTGCAAGCAGTGCCGACTCTGGCCCGCAACCTGCTACTGGACGAGGCAGGCTTCGCTGTTGCAATTTTTCTGGCCGGACATGCCCAAAGCTGGCACGCAGCCTCAGACGGGGCACTGCTTTACTGAGACCTCGCCGCCAACGACTGTCGAAACTTCCGGCCGTGAAGCCTGAACCGGTCCAGGCTATGCTGAGCCTGCATGGATGCTGCGGCGGCAATTATGACCGAAGCTGAACAGTGATGCCGGGAATAGGGCCGCACCGGCTGGCAATTTTTCCGCTTGCCAAAATCCCTTTCTCCAGCGATACTAAGGACATTTACGCCACGTAAACATAAGTGAACCTCCAAGGGCCCACCGGGACAGCTGCGATGAAATTCGAAACGGTCTGCGATTACGGCGAACTGGCGAAACAACACGTGCTCCGGCTCTGCTATCCACGTCGCGTCGGCAGCGAAGCCGAGCGCCTGGCCGCGGACTATATCGAGGACCAATTGCTGCAGGCAGGCTTGCAGGTTCACCGCGAACCGTTCCCGGTGTACGGCAGCTATCGCGAGTGGTTACACCGACTGTTGTTTGCCGGATGCGCTATCCTGGCCGTGATTGCCGCGCTCGCGTTACCGGTTTATCCGTTGGTGTCGATCCTGGCTTGGGCCAGCGTCGCACTTATGGTGAATTTGCCCTGGCGTCTAGTAGGCAAACCCTGGCGCTACCAATTGCCGGCCTGCACCTGGAGCGAGAACATTCTCGGCCATATTCGCCATCGTTCCACTGCTGCGGTGCGCGACGAAAGCGGCGGGCGTAAGCCAGCTGTGCGGGTGATATTTATGGCGCACTACGACACCAAATCGCAGGTGCTGCCCACCGGGTTGCGTGTCGCGCTGGTCAGTACCGTGTGGATTTGCGCCTGGGTGCTGGTCAGCGTAAGTGTGTTGTGGTGGGCGAACTTCTGGCCCACGTGGTGGTCGTCAGCTCCGAATCCCTGGCTGCTGACGGTGGTGATTGTCCTTTGCCTGGCTGGGCTGACCGCGAACTTTACCGGCGACCGCAGTCCGGGAGCGCTGGACAATGCCTCCGGTGTGGGCGCGTTGCTGGCCCTGGCACAACTTTGGCAGCAACGGGCTCGACTTTCGGACCCCCGGTGCCGACAAATCGAACCGGTCTGGGTTGCCACCAGTGCGGAGGAAACCGACCTGGAGGGAGCACGGCATTTTCTGGCCCAGTATTGCGACTGGTGGGATGAGATGCCAACACTCCTCATCAACCTCGAAAGTGTTGGTGCCGGAACGCGTTTCTATCTGTCGGGAGAGCCGACCACCCTGGATTGGGCGGAACAGCAAGCCCGGGAACTGGGAATGCAACCCTTGCGCCTGCATGTGCTGGGTGCGGGAATGGACCACCAGCCGTTTGCAGCCAGAGGATTGGCTTCCCTGAGCATTCTCGGCGATGTAGTGGGACGGTCCTTCCATCTCCACACCGTACGCGACGACCTGTGCCTGATTGAAGTGGAGGCTCTGGAACGAACTATCCGTCTGGCCTGGCATCTGGCCGCCAGTTGGGCGGAAAAGCATGCTGCCCTGCCGGTGCTGGCGTTAGCGTATCGCCCCGAGTTGGCTGCACCACTCCCCGCAGCCCGGCAAGCGTAGTCCAGGCGGCGAAGTGCGAATTTGGTCTGCCGCCATCGCGTTCTGGTCGGCCTGGGATTGCCGGTCAAGACATTACCAAACGGCAGGACAAGGCCAGCAGTCTGGCCGTGCTGAGAATTGTCCTGGTCTTGCCGGTTGCTGCCTGGTTGGATTAGGCAAAAAATGCACTAGACTTGAGCAAACCCCTGGCGGATACTTTCGCCTATCCTGGCTGCAGTAGGCCAGTCATCAGGCGGGTCATATTGCCACCTGGTGGGTGCTATGATGGCAGATGAACCCCACAAGCATTTGCTGGCCAAATTGGCTCCTTTTGGACAGGAGCATGTGCTGCGTTGGTGGGCGGAGCTGACCGAGGAGCAACGAGCGGAATTGACAGCGCAAATTCAGGCCGTGGATTTAGACCAATTGCATCGTTTGTTTCGAGAAGCCCACAGCATAGGTGAGACGGTCGCTTTTGACTGGGAAGCGGTTGAGCCGCCGGAAGTCCTGCGCCCCGCAACCACCATGACCGCTTGGGAAGAAGAGCAACGGGCCGTCGCCGTCGGGGAGGAGGCCTTGCGACGCGGTCAGGTGGCCATCTGCCTCGTCGCCGGCGGTCAGGGAAGCCGACTTGGACATCCCGGCCCGAAGGGGACTTATCCCATCGGCCCAATCACCAACCGCACTTTATTCCAGTGGCACGCCGAGAAGGTGCTGGCCTTATCACGGCGTTACGAGGTGCCGTTGCGCTTTTTCATCATGACCAGTCCGGATAACGATGCGGCCACGCGTCGTTGGTTCGCCGAGCATGATTATTTCGGTCTGTCGGCTGAGCAAGTGACCTTTTTTACTCAGGGCACCATGCCGGCTCTGGATAAGGAGACCGGGCGAATCCTGATGCGCAGCAAATATCAGCTGGCACTCAGCCCGAACGGACATGGGGGATTCCTGGCTGCCTTGCGCGACGCCGGGCTTTTCGACGAGTTGCAACAGTGCGGCATTGTCTGGCTCTTTTATTTCCAGGTGGACAACCCACTGGTCAAGATTGCCGACCCTATGTTCCTAGGCCAGCATATTCGAGCCGAAGCCGAGGTCTCCGTGAAGGTGGTGCGGCGACAGCACCAGCAGGAGAAATTGGGGCAGGTCATCCGTTATCGGGGCCGATACTACCTGGCCGAGTATACGGAAATCCCCGCTCAGCTCCAGTCGCGGCGAGATAGCTCCGGGAACTTCTGGCTGGACGCCGGCAATACCGGCGTGCACATATTCAACGTCGCCTTTCTCCGGCGACTGGCCGAACAGGGTACGGTTCTGCCGTACCACCGTGCCATCAAAAGGGTTGCGTACCTAAGCGAGAGCGGCGAACTCGTCGAACCGGCCGATGCCAACGCTTTGAAATGGGAGCAGTTTATTTTCGACGTTCTGCCGCTGGCCGAGCGGGTTCTGGTGGTGGAGACCAGTCGTCGCGAAGAATTCGAGCCGCTCAAGAATTCCCACGGCGAAAACTCACCCGAGACCGTGCGCGTTGCCCTGAGCGAGTTGTACGCCAGCTGGTTGGAACAGGCCGGGGTGGTAGTACCGCGTACCGCAGAGGGGCGGGTCAGTGTCCCCATTGAAATCAGCCCCCTAGTGGCCCTGGATGCAGGTGACCTTCGCGGTCAGGTGGAACATCTCGGAACCATTAAAGGCCCCCTGCTTCTTGACCAACCGGGTTCTCACGCCAGTGCTGTTACGGTACGCTACGAAGAGTCCGCTGTCCCGACTCCTGGCCGAGAAGAACATCGCTAGGAACGAGTCTGGATTTACGGCGAGCTTACGCTTGCCGTTTTCGTCGCATGTAGGGCGGGCTAACGACCGCCGCTCTCGCAGGAGAAACTTATGCGGGTGCTGGTCACCGGTGGGGCAGGCTACGTGGGCAGCCATACGGTTCGGGCTTTGCTCGACGCGGGGCATCAGGTCTGGGTGCTGGACAACTTGTCGCGCGGGCATCGCCAAGCGGTGCCAAGGGACCTGCTCATTGTTGGCGACATTCGTGATTGCGGTTTGCTCCAGCAGTGCTTACGCGAAAAACGCATCGAAGCCGTGCTCCATTTTGCCGCCTTTGCTCTGGTCGGCGAGTCCATGCAGCAGCCGCAATTGTACTACGAAAACAACCTGCAAGGTGGGCTGACGCTGCTAAAAGCCATGTTGGCGGCGGAAGTACCGAAGATCGTTTTTTCCAGCACCTGCGCTGTGTACGGTGTCCCGGATTCGCTCCCCATTGTCGAGGATATGCCAACGCATCCGGTCAATCCCTACGGGCGTAGCAAACTGTCTTTCGAGTGGGCGCTGGCTGACCTGTGCCGTGTCGGTCAACTGGGCTATGCGACACTGCGCTATTTCAATGCCGCCGGCGCTCGTTCGGACGCAACCCTGGGCGAGGATCACGATCCGGAAACCCATCTCATTCCGCTAATTTTACAGACCGCCCTGGGACTAAGACCGTATGTCGAAATTTTCGGCACCGATTACGACACGCCCGACGGCACCTGCATCCGCGACTACGTGCATGTGGACGACCTGGCTGATGCTCATGTGCGTGCCCTCGAACGCATTCGTATCGGTACGGGAATGGTTTGCAATCTGGGAGTGGGTCGGGGTTACAGTGTCCGCGAGGTGATTGCCGCCTGCCAGGAGGTCACGGGAATCCGCATCGCCGTCAAGGAGAGTGCCCGTCGCCCCGGCGATCCCCCGCAACTGGTAGCCGATGGCAGCCGTGCTCGCCAGCTACTGGGCTGGCAACCCCGCTACACCGACCTGCGCAGCATTGTCGAGACGGCCTGGCGCTGGCACCGCACGCATCCGCACGGATTCGCCACCTGCTCTGGCCAAACTTGCTGATGACTCCTCGCGCCCGAGTTACTTTGCTGGCGAATTTCTACCTTGTCGGCAGCATTAGCCCGGCTTATGCTTCCAATGGAGGAGGAATGGCCCGGTTCCCACCCGATTCGGGAGAGACACCATGCCGAACAAAAAAGCCAGTTCACCCGTCAAAAAAGCTCCCGCCCGTTCGCGAACGGCTGTGGAAGCAGTTCGGGACAGTGCTTCGTTACCTTTGGGACAATACCTGATTCGTCGCCTCTACGACCTGGGAGCCCGGCACGTGTTTGGTATTCCCGGCGACTATGTGCTTGGCTTTTACAAGTTGCTGGAAAACAGTCCTCTGGAACTGGTGGGCACAACAACCGAGTTGGCAGCCGGCTATGCTGCCGACGCCTATGCCCGGGTGAAAGGAATTGGCGTCGCGTGCGTCACCTATGGTGTCGGCGGATTCAGCATTGTCAACGCAGTGGCCTGCGCTTACGCCGAAGAATCGCCCGTGGTGGTGATCAGCGGCGCGCCTGGATTGCGGGAGCGAGGACCGCATCAGTACCTGCACCATGTAGTTCGCAGTTTTGAAACTCAGCGGGAGGTCTTTCGGCACCTCACTGTGGCCTCGGCTGCGCTGGAGGACCCGTTGACCGCTTTTCGAGAGATTGACCGCGTGCTGTTTGCTTGCGTGCGGTATAAGCGGCCGGTCTATATCGAATTGCCCCGCGATGTCATCGAGACCCGACCACTGTATCAGCATTGCCCCTTCCTGGAAAAGCCACGCAGTGATCCCAAAGCGCTCGAAGAAGCCGTCGCAGAAGCACTGGCTATGCTCCGGCAAAGCGTGCGACCTATTATTCTGGCCGGAGTCGAGGTGCATCGTTTTGGCCTGCAGGACTTAGTCGTTCAGCTGGCCGAGAAGGCTCGTATCCCGATTACTTCTACCTTACTGGGCAAATCCGCAATCAAGGAAAGCCATCCCCTTTACGTGGGCGTCTATGAAGCAGCACTGGGGCGTCCCGAAGTTACCCGGTTCGTTGAAGATTCCGACTGCGTGCTGGCCCTGGGCACCTACCTTACCGACATGGAGATGGGCATCTATACCCAGAAATTCGATGAAAGCCGCATTATCCTCGCTACCTCCGAGGCGGTACGGATTCGGTTCCATCACTACCAGGGGATTCTACTGGAAGATTTCCTTCGCGCCTTGTGTGAAGAAAACCTGCCGCAATACGACCGCCCGTTGCCCGAAGCGCGCGATCCGATTTACGCACCCTGGGAAGCCAAACCGGATACCCCCATCACCATTCGACGCCTGTTCCAGAAGATTAATTCCATCCTGGATGATAACATGGTGGTCGTCGCGGATATCGGCGACTCGCTCTTTGGAGCCTCGGATTTGACGATCCACCAGAAAACGGAGTTTATCAGTCCGGCTTACTATACCAGCATGGGCTTTTCAGTGCCGGCAGCGATCGGGGTGCAATGCGCGAATCGTAAGCTGCGGCCGCTGGTGCTCGTCGGCGACGGAGCGTTTCAGATGACCGGCATGGAACTGAGCACAGCAGTCCGACTCCGTTTCAATCCCATTGTCGTGGTCATCAATAATGGCGGCTATCAGACGGAGCGGTTTATCATAGAGGGCAAGTTCAATGATATTCTCGACTGGAACTACCATCGCTTACCCGACGTATTAGGTTCTGGCTGGGGTTTCGAGGTCCGCACGGAGACGGACTTAGAAAAAGCCATGCATGCCGCTCTGAACAATCGCGATACCTTCAGCTTGCTCAACGTGCGCATCCCACCCGGTGATGTTAGCCCGGCGTTAAGGCGATTAGGAAAGCGTTTGCAACGCCGCGTCTAGGATGACCGCGTGGCGCACTAGCTCTGCAGAAGCCCGAAATTCACTTGGGCCAGGAGCTTGGCCGAGTCTTGATTTATGTCGTCGCCAGCAGGTCGTAACAGGTATGGGCACCGACAGCGATACCAATTCCGCGAAACCGATACACCAGGCCGAAATAAGTCCCGGCTACCGTCCGGAAAATGAACAGTTCCTGGCGGAAAGGTTCCCGAAATGGCGGAATGTGATGCGCTAAGGCGAATAAAACTCCCGCTAAGACCAGTGCCAGAACCACCTGCAGCACTCGACGTAGACCAAGTAATCGGCTAACGGCTAACAGGACCGGCACCAGCATCAGGCGGAACACGATTTCTTCGTAAACGCCGGCACCTAAACTTCCCAGGATGCCTGCCCAGCGTGAGGAATCAGCCAGCATGCTGGACATGGATGAGCCGACCAACAGGCCAACCGCCCGAGCCGCCACTAACAGGGGCAGTGCTAATAGGAAGCTCTCCAATACCATACCGGACAGAGTGGCAAGCCATTCGCGGGGCATATCTTTATAACGCAGCAGCGACCAAATACTCAAGGCGACCACCAGGCTCCCACAGGGTACCCATTCCAACCAGGGCATACTCGATTGCCGCAGTTGATAACGCCAACCCGCATCCAGGCCGGTTCGCCACGGCAAATCATCACCATGCTGGCAATAGGTCACGCCCGCTTCGTAACACAGCAGGATCGCCAGGATGTAAATGCTGCACATCACCGGATGGCGAGTAGCCCCGAAATAACCGCGGTCAAAAAACATACCGATTCCCAGTTATCCGGCCATAGGCAGAATCTGCACCCAGAATCCCCCGGGTTGTTGCTCCAGCAATTCCATGGCCGGGATGCTCCGCACAATGTGCGGTCCGTTTTTTTGGACCAAGTTAAGATAACGGGGCATTCCCAAAGGCTTACCTTCGCTGTCCAAAAGAACGGCGACAATGGGCGCTGCCGGTCGCTGGACAAGAGCACCAGGCGTTAGCCGACCATGAGGCTCGGAATCCCCTTGATTCAAAGCGACAACCAGCCCGATACTGCCGTCAGATAACTCCACCAGGGAACCGATCGGATAAAGCGACAACTCCAACAGGAGTTCAGCCGCGGCCACGTCTAGCCGCCCTTGCTCAGCCTCGGCCAGGACTTCCATCAGTGCCTGACGTGGCGAACGAGCCGGACGATAGGCACGTGTCGTACAACAGGCGGCATAAGTGTCAACCACGGCCAGTAACCGTGCCAGACTGTTAATGCCCTTTCCCTGCGCTCCCACGGGGTAACCGCTGCCGTCTAAACGTTCATGATGAGCTCGCACGCCCTCTGCCAGCCAGGCTTCCTCCGGAAAGAGCAATCGCATAGCCTCGGCACTGACCCCAACGTGAGCCTCGACTTCACGCCGCTGGTCCTCGTCGAGCGGGGCAGCTAGCTCGAAGATGTCGGGGCTAATGCTGGCCATACCGCAATCATGCAATAACGCTGCCAGCACGACCAGAAGAGCCTGGCGGCGGTATTCCGGGTGCCGATGGACAATGCGTGCTGCCACCTGAGCCGTGTTCCAGCCGTGGATAGCGGCCCATCGCTCAGGAGGCAGAGTCGGAGGCAGCAGCTCGAGAGGTTGATTGGCCAGGTCGCTTTGGACAAGCTCCTCTGCTATCGCTGACAAAGTGCGTTGCCGCACCGGTCGCCCCTGCGATAAGTTAGCTATGGCATGGCTCAAGGTGTGTATATGTTCGGCCAAACGCTTATACTGAGCGACCCGGTGAACGAGAGCATTGACCTGAGCCTTCAACCAGGTCAACCAGCCAGCCAACCCTTGAGCCACACGGTTTTGCTCTAGAGCGCTATCCGGCAATGCCTGCAACCCGCGCAGCAAGCATTCGGCCATGTGAACCGTTAGTTGATATGCCCCCAACCAGCGGTTGCTATCCACGGCCAATTCCGAGGTTTCTTCGCCGATGGTTCTCAAGGTGTGCAGGCACTGGCGGCACTCCAGTAACAGCTGACGAGTTTGCCAGGATAACTGTCGTGGTCCGGGCAGACCATGCCCGGGATGTGCGGCAGGCGAATTTTGCCCGGTCAAGGTTTCGAGGCGACCCTGTACCTTGTCCAGTTGCACTTGCAAGCTCTGAGTTTGCCGGAATAATTCCTGGACCTGCTTCAGCTGAGGATGGAGTTCGCTGAGCGGCGATGGGCTGCTGGGGGCGATTTCTTCCAGCCGTTTGCGTAACGCAGAAACTCGTTCCACCAGCTGAGGTTGCGCCATTTCCTTTCTCCGGGACTACCAGTTATGGAGTTTAAGAGCCTTGCGTGTTCATATTCCTTGTCTGCTTTCCTATAAAATAGAGCAAAATCTAAGGATCGGATAAAGTCCTACTAATCATCGGCTGCGGCGAAATTAGTGCTTGAATCCTATTCCCCCCACTCAAAAAAGAAAAATTTTAGGTTTAGATACTTGCCACCAGGACGTTCGTTGCTTAGATGTAAACTTAGGTAAGCTCACGGGCAGCTTACGCTAGCTCAGTCCGGCAATCTCTCTAGAAGGAGGTAGACATGCCTAGAGGACCTGTGATCAGCCAGCTTAGCATCTCCGAAATTCAGAAGATGTTGAACAGGCGCCTGGAACAGTTACGCTCCTTGCAGGCACAAATAGAACAGACCTTAGAGCAACTCGGTTCCATTCAGGAACAGGCGATGGAAGAAATCCGCCAGGAATTGAAGGCGGTGCAAGGGCGTGACGGCATGCGGCGGGCACCCCGAGCGGCAGCGGTGGCAGCTCCGGCCAAGCGTCGCGGCCGACCTGCGGCAGAAGCAGGGTCCTTGCGCGAATACATTCTTAAGGCGCTCCGCGAAGCCGGTAAGCCGATGCGTCCCAAGGATATTCAGCAGGCGGTACTGGACGCTGGCTACAAAACTACCAGCCAGCGCTTCTCGGTTATCGTCAACCAGACGTTGACCAAATTAGTGGAACTGGGCCAGGTTAAACGCGATCCCGCTAGCCGCACGTACAGCGCTGCCTAAACAGGCTGCGGCGAACCTGTCCATCGCGCCCGGCAAAAGTGCGATTCAAGACTGCTACCTGACCAAGTCCCGACCTCGGGCTTGGTTCTCGCTTTCGCAAGCGATCTTCTCACCACTGATGTCCCATTCGGCGAGACCGCCGCAAGCGGGTCGCGCGGCGGAGAATTGTTCTGGCTGTGTGGCCGCCTATTTGCTGCTGAACTATTCCCGCAGTTCTTCTGGCTGCTTCACGCGGCGGTCTTGCCCTGGCAATTGCAGCGACAACTCGTACAATATCCGCAGGAACGCGGATCAACTTCTTCGGGCCATCGCACGGAGACTGCCATGCGCGAATGGTTCCGTAATGTGCTTTACGCAGTGGTCACAGTAGCTCAAGGGATGCTAGTGACCCTGCGTTACTTCCTTGACACGCTGCGCGGAAACCGTCGCTTGGGAGCTTACGAAGCCGACGGTACTTTTACGCACATCTTCGAGTATCCGGAAAAGCCGGTGCCAGTAAAACCGCGATATCGGGGCTTTCACCGCTTCGATTTGACTACCTGCATCGGCTGCGATAAGTGTGCCCGTGCCTGCCCGGTGGACTGCATTTATATCGAGAAAACGCGCAACCCCAGGGGAAAGGGTTTCCTGGTAACCGGTTTCAAGATTGATTATTCCAAGTGCATGTTCTGCGCTCTGTGCGTAGATCCGTGCCCCGTGGACTGCATCTGGATGGGCTGGAATTACGACATCAGTTGTTACTCCCGCGACGGATTAGTGGTAGATTTTGCGAAATTGCCGCTGGACATTGCCTGGGGCCAGGCAACGCTGAATCCGACGGCCATAGCGGCATCGAAGGTGATAACAAAACCGGTGTGGGAGAAACCGCCCGATCAGCCGCCGGGTCAACCGCCGAGCAAACCGCAAGCGGCAGCCGCTCCGCCCCGCTAACTGTTATGGCGGCTGGCCGCTCACTTGCAGGTACGACCAGCAATGCCACAACGGCCATTCCGATACGACCGGCATTTTACTGTCGAACAAGCGAATCGCATGCTCCCCCTGATTCGCGCTATCGTGGAAGACATTTGTTCTCTGGCCGCCGAAATTCAGCAAAAGCAACAACGGCTCGGCCGACTGGAAGAGCGATCGGGGTTTGGCCGCTTGTACGACGAGGAGCGTTCCCTGGTGATTGAACAACTAGAGCAGGACATGAATCGTTTGGAAGAGTATTTGCAGGAATTGCATCAACTCGGTGTGGAATTCAAAGGCTGGGAAGGGCTAGTGGATTTCCCGGCAATTCTGCATGGGCGGGAGGTTTTCCTCTGCTGGAAGCTGGGCGAACCGGAAGTACAACACTGGCATGACCTGGACGCCGGTTTTGCCGGACGTCGCAAGCTGCAACTGCCCAGCGCCAATGAAAACGCAGCACAATCCTGCTGACTACATGACCACTCTGCCTTGGCTGAGATTGAAGAGCACGGAGAGGATTAGCTCATGGGCATAATTCTGGCGGCTTTACTAATCTTTGCCGTGGTCGGAGCCGGATTTGTCCTGGTCAACTTATTGATTGGCAAACTCATCCGTCCGGAACGTCCGGAGCCGGAAAAACTCACCGTCTATGAATGCGGTGAGCCGAGCGTGGGCACCGCCTGGGTGCAGTTTGATGTTCGCTATTACGTAGTTGCCTTGCTGTTTGTGATCTTCGACGTGGAGGTGGCCTTCTTTTTCCCCTGGGCGGTAGTTTTCGGGAAATATGTTGGTCTGGCCGACGATACCCTGGCGCCGCACCAGCGGCAAGCAATCGAAGCGACTCTATTTCCGGAGCGAATTGCAGCGCCGGAACCTGGCAGTGCAAGCGAAACGCTCAGGACGGATGCTGCGTCTATCCCTAGCAGTCTGGTGACGCCGAAGCAGGCTTTGCTCTGGGGCTGGCTGGCATTTGTAGATATCGCGGTGTTCTTTGGCGTGTTGCTGATCGGCTACGCCTACCTGTGGCGACGCGGCGATATCGAATGGGTACGAACAACGCGCGGCAATCAGATTCTGCGAATCGAACCCGCTCCGCCTAAATCCATCCTGGAACCTGAAACCGCTTCACTTACTGCTTAGCAGAAGCCACGTAATCCAGGCTTTTGCGTGAAGGAAATTGCCATGGGCTTGCTGGAAGGAAAATTCGACCAGGGCGGTGTCGTGGTGACCACCCTGGAACAGGCGATCAACTGGGCGAGGCAGGCGAGTGTCTGGCCGATGACTTTCGGGTTGGCGTGCTGTGCCATTGAGATGATGGCCACGGGCGCCTCCCGCTACGATATAGACCGCTTTGGCGCTGGCGCGTTTCGCGCTACGCCTCGACAAGCCGACTTGATGATCGTGGCGGGAACCGTCAATTTCAAGATGGCCAGTCGTGTTCGCCGCCTCTATAACCAGATGCCGGAGCCGAAATTTGTTATTGCTATGGGCGCCTGCACATCCGGCGGCGGGCCGTATTACAAGTATGGGTACAACGTGGTCAAGGGGGTGGATTTAGTCGTGCCGGTGGATGTTTATGTCGCCGGTTGTCCGCCACGACCGGAAGCCTTGCTCGAAGGCCTGATGCGCGTGCAGGATAAAATCCGGGCTATGCATGATCTCACCAAGCGTCAACCCCTGGACTACCTTGTTCCGACGCGCAGCGGCTACGTCAAGTTGCCCCCGGAAGTCGAGACCCTGGAAAAAGCCAACGAATATTGCCGCCGACGCAAGGAACTCAGTACCCCGACGAAAGTTTAGTGCCGTCCGCACCACTCACGGAGAGCGTCCTTATGCACGGCGCAGAGATTATCGCCATACTGGAAGAGAAATTCGGGCCGCGTATCCGCCAGAAAAAGCCCGATACCATTGACCCCTACGTTGTCGTGGATGCTGCTGACATTGTCGAAGTGTGCCGATTCCTCCGCGACGATCCTCGACTGCAGTTCGATATGCTCAACTGCATAAGTGGTGTGGATTACTGTGAACCGGAGCCGGCGAAAGCCGCAAAAGCCGGTTTTGAACCGCATCTGGAGGTGGTTTATCACCTGTCGAGCTTTGTCAAGCGGCACCGGTTTGTCGTAAAAGTAATCCTGCCACGCTGGAAGGACAATGTCGAGGGTCAGCTGCCGGAAGTGCCGTCGGTGACGAGCATCTGGCCAGCAGCGAACTGGCACGAACGTGAAACTTATGACCTGGTCGGTATTCGGTTCGTCGGCCATCCCGACTTACGCCGCATCCTACTTGCTGAGGACTGGGAAGGGCATCCGCTTCGCAAGGACTATATTTATCCGCTAGAATATCACGGCATCCGCGGACGCTGAGCGAAACCCGCGCCCCGACAGCGGGGTATCGAATTTCAAAGACTGGAGAGCCGTTACCGTGGCTACAATATTTCCCCCGGAACAAGAGCAAATAATCGAACTAGACGTTCGCACCGACGAAATGCTGGTCAGCATGGGGCCGCAACATCCTAGCACTCATGGAGTACTGCGCCTCGTGCTGCGCACCGATGGTGAAGTGGTGTCCGAAGTTACGCCCCATCTCGGTTACCTGCACCGCTGCGCGGAGAAAATCGGCGAAAATGTTACGCCCATTCAGTTTATCCCGTACACTGACCGCATGGATTATCTGGCCGGGATGAATATGAATCTCGGCTACTCGCTGGCCGTGGAAAAGCTCTGCGGCTTGACGGACAAGATTCCCGAAAAGGCACAGGTGATCCGTGTCATCGTTTGCGAACTCAACCGTATCGCCAGCCACCTGGTCGGCATTGGCGCGTATGGTCTAGACCTGGGCACCTTTAGTCCGTTCCTGTATGCGTTCCGTGAACGCGAGATGATTCTGGACCTGTTCGAGGAAGTCTGCGGAGCCCGGTTGACCTATAGCTACATCACGATCGGCGGGGTGCATGACGACCTGCCCGAAAACTGGATCGATCGCTGCCGCAAGTTCCTCGAATGGTTTGTGCCGCGCCTGGAGGAATACCATACGCTGTTGACACGCAACAGCATCTTTATTAAGCGGACGGCTGGGATCGGTGTCTTGCCAAAAGAGATGGCGATCGCCTATTGTTGCACTGGGCCGATGTTGCGCGGTTCGCTGGACCGTCGTAAGGGCGACCCACCCTGGGACTTGAGGAAGATCGAACCGTATTGCGGTTACGATCAGTATGATTTTGAGGTGCCGATTCCACCTTTTGACGATGCCCCGATAGAGGCGGTGATCGGTGATGCCTGGCACCGTTTCTTCGTGCGGATGAAAGAGATGGAGCAGAGTGCTCGGATTGTCGAACAGGCATTGCGGAAATACGAAACCGCCAGAGGATCGCATCGCATCGAACCGCCGCGTCATTTGCCGCCTGGGGAAGCTTATGTGGAGACCGAATGCCCGCGTGGGCAAATGGGCTTTTATGTCGTGGGCAGGCCAACCAAGGAAAGCGTCCCCTTGCGTGTCCGGGCACGTTCCTCGAGCTTCTGCAATCTTAGCGTCACTCACGAAATCTGCCGCGGTTGCTTGATTGCTGATGTCCCCGCCATCGTTGGCAGCATTGATATCGTCATGGGGGAGGTGGATCGCTAAGCCTGCTCGTCAGGACCGGAATTAAGCCGGCATGCTCGAACAACCGGTTTCTATAGTAGCCAGTCGGTTGGTGGTTTTGCTGGTTCGGCTGCGCGTTTTCGCTTTCCTGACAGGGCTGGCATTATTAGGTGCGGCCTATTGGTACTTACAGGCCCATCCGGTTTACTATAACCGCGCCATGGAAAGTTTCTTTCCCGAGGAAGATGAACGGCTTCAGTTTTACCGGGCATCGAGGGATTGGTTCCACAGTGAGCACACTTTATTAGTCGTCTATCGCGATCCCGAATTGTGGACGAGCATGGGAATGGAGAGGCAACAGCGCCTGGTACGCACTCTGGAAAAGTGCCCTGGCGTGCACCGCGTGCTGGCACTGGCAACCAGTCCGGCTCCGACTAATCCCATGCTCACGGTGGCCGACGTTTTGAACAAGTCTCGCACAGACGCCGAAATTGCCGACTTGCGACAACGGATTCGGCAAACCCGGCTGTACTGTGGCGTTACTATCGGCCCGGATCTGACCACAACCGCCCTGGTAGTGCAATTGCATCAGCAACTGGGTACTCCTGAAGAAGCCGGGGCGAAACTGGAAACTATTCGCCGTACTGCCCGCTTACTCCTGCAAACGGAAAACGCAGCCCAGATACAAGGTCCTTACACAGCGGGGACCTTATTGATGATCCACGATGTTTACGAATACACTGCTCAAGACGGGCGCCGGCTGCAGTTTTATTCGGTGCTGCTAATGGCATTGGTGATTGCCGGGGCGTTTATTTTCCCGGACATGCGCGAGGTCTGGCGGCGCTACCGCCTTCGGCAGGGCGGTTTACTTAGTGGCTTGCGAGACGTGTTGATCAGCAGTCGCTGGCTGGTTCTGCCGTTTCTGGTTATCTACAGCGCCCTGACCTGGTCGGAAGCGATCTGGGGCCTGCTGCGTGGTGAGATGACGATGGTTGGCTCAGCCATCAGTTCCTTAGTAGCAGTAATCGGGGTGACTGCGGTAGTGCATCTGGGTCTGCATTACCGCGAGCTGCGGTCCCGGATGAACTCTCAGCAGGCACTGCAGCAAACCCTCCTATATTTAGGCCCGGCCATTTTCTGGGTCTCGATGACGACCGCCGGTGGATTTGCTTCCTTGTTAGTGTGCCAGATCAAGCCGGTTTACGATTTCGGAATGATTATGATGCTGGCGACCATTCTGGTGGGAGTGGCGATCCTGTTATTTTTCCCGCTGACCGCAATGGGCTGGCAATCGCAACCTCTCTATAACCAGCGATGGAAATCGTGGACGAAGCTCTGGCTCGACCGCTTATTAGTTTTGCTCGACCGTCGCCCCTGGCTAAGCAGCAGCTGGTTACTCTTGCCGGGCGTTACGCTGGCGCTGGGAATGGCACGCTTACAACCGCAAACTGACTTTACCAACAATTTCCGACCCGACACTGAAGTTTATCAATCGTACCGCTTTATCGAGGACTCATTCGGCGGGGCTGGTCAGCTGGAACTGATTCTCAGCACGCCGGACTTATACTCTCTTAGCAATGACGAACTGAGGCAGTATATTGGCAAGTTGCGGCGTTTGGAAGATCGCCTCATGGCCTTAGAGGTTGTCATGGAAAGCGGCCAAAGCGTAAAGGGTATCAGCAAGGCGCTGAGCATACCGGATTTCTATGACTTCCTGGACAACTTACCCGCAGTGGCAGGGTTTCTGACGCCGCGGGCACGACTGTTTTTGCTGGCCGGCAACGTGCCGGCTGCCAGGAAAGAATTAGGCGTGGGCGCAGTGCTGGTACCAGCTAACGTCTGGCAGCGCGCTCAGGAGAATCCCATACTCCTGAGCTTTTGGAATCCCGTCGAGCGAAAACTCCGAATCTTGTTGCAGGCAAGGGAGCGGCTCAGTGCCTGGGCGAAGCGCACGCTCCTAGCTCAGCTGGAGGACTGTTGCCGACAGGAACTCGGCGAAGAGACGGCCTTCCTATTGACCGGGGTTTACCTGATGCTGGCGGGGCTGATCGAAAGCGTGCTGCGCGACCAGGCTTATACCACGGTGGTCTCGCTAGGTTGCATGTTTTTGATGGCGCTGGTGGCCTTCCGCAGTTGGAGGCTGGCACTGATCGCTCTGGTGCCCACTGTGCTGCCTGTGCTGGCGGTGGTTGGCACGATGGGTTGGATTAATTTGCCGGTGAACATTGCCACGGCGATGCTGGCCAGTGTCGCTATGGGCATGACCATTGACAGCAGCCTGCTGTATCTGTATCGGCTGCGGGAAGAACAATTGGCCGGCCAGAGTTTCGCGGGCGCACTGTTGCTTACGCATCGCAGCACCGGGGCGGCATTGCTCGTAGCCAGTTTTGCCCTGGTGTTCGGTTTCAGTGTGCTCACGCAATCGCGGTTCATTCCGCTGGTACATTTCGGACTGCTGGCGGCGCTGGCCTTGCTCGGAGGTGTCATCGGAAACCTGGTGTTGCTGCCGTTACTCTTACGCCTGACGCATCGGTCGGCCTGGCGGGAACTCGCCAGCTTTCCGGTGTAAATGGGCACCGAAGACAGCACTGGCGTTTACCCAGCGGTTTTGTCGTCGCCCCAGGTTGGAGAAGTCTCGCAGGAATAAACGACTGTTTTCTCCAACCACCCCACGGACGGTCACCGGCTGGCTTCAAACACCAGTTGTCGGCGGGTGGTAACTTCGTGGAAAACGTCTGTCAGAATATTCAGTGCTATCTGCACCTGTTCGGCAGTAATGCAAAGAGGCGGGCAGAAACGAACGGCGGCATCACCGCAACCAAGAAGCAATAATCCTCGGCGGAACGCCAACTGGACGATTTCGTCCCGCAAGGCGGTGCTGAGTTCGCCCTCGCGGAGCACGTCGTGGGCTACCATCAAGCCGAGTCCGCGAACCCGGGCCAGGAGATGGGGGAAACGGCTTTGCAGTCGCAGCAAGCCATCGCGAAGTTGCCGGCCACGTTCCGCGGCATTGACCATCAGACCGCTTTCGAGCAAATCAATCGTGGCCAGGGCTGCCCGACAACTCACTGGATTCCCGCCGAACGTGGATGCATGACTACCGCTCGGCCAGTCCATAATCTCCGCACGGGCGATCATCGCTCCCAGAGGCAGACCGCTGGCGATCCCTTTGGCCAGGCAGATGATATCCGGCACGACATTCCAGTGCTCGACAGCGAACATTTTGCCAGTGCGGCCCATGCCGGTCTGCACTTCGTCGGCTACCAGCAGGATACCGTGCCGGTCGCACAACTCCCGCAGCGCTGGCAAAAATCCGGCTGGCGGGACGTAGTATCCACCTTCGCCCTGGATCGGTTCGACGAAGATGGCGGCGACTTCCTCCGGTGGGGCAATACGCTTCAGCAGCGTCTCTTCGATCTGCCGCACGCACTGGCACTCCCCAGCCGATGGGCATCCCGGACAGTCTCGCGGGAAAGGGGCGTGATGGATTTCGGGGACCAAAGGCGCGAAGCCACGCCGATGTGTCAATTTCGACCCGGAAAGCGACATGGCGCCGTAGGTGCGGCCGTGAAACGCACCGAAAAAGGCGATGGCGCGGGGCCGACCGGTGTGCCAGCGTGCCAGTTTCAGAGCCGCCTCCAGCGATTCTGCCCCGCTGTTGGTAAAGAAGACGCGTTTCGGCCCTGGGCCAGGTGCCAGAGCCGCCAGCCGTTCGGCCAGCGCGATCTCGGGCTCATAGTAAAAGTCGGTGCCCGACATATGCAGCAATTTGTCTGCCTGGTCTTTGATGGCAGCGGTGACATACGGATGACAATGGCCGGTGCTGGTAACGGCAATGCCGGCGGTGAAATCGAGAAACAGATTGCCGTCCACGTCCTGCACCACGGCACCGCTGGCACGCTCCACCACTAGCGGATAAATGCGGGTATAGGAGGGAGACATCACCTGCTGATCGCGTGCCAGCAGTAGCTGGGCTTTTGGCCCCGGCGGTGGGACACGGATACGCGGTACTTTTTCCCCGTCAAAAAGCCACATCGTCTCACCAGACCTGCTGCCGTGATATTGCCGGTCAGGGCAAAGGGTAGCGACTAATCGAGGGTAGCCTTCAGCCCCTGGGCCATTTTGATTTCCAGGCCATGGTTAATCGTCCAGGCAACGCGGTGCGTGACGGTCTCCACTAGGCCCGCGGCCGAAGGACGCCCGTTGCCACTTTTCTTAACGCCGCCGAACGGTAGATGGACTTCCGCACCGATACAGGGCAAGTTGACGTAGCCCATGCCGAAATCGCATTCTTCACGGAAATAGCGCATGGCACGATAATCTTCGGTAATCACTGCCAGCGACAGGCCGTAATCCGTGTCGTTGTAGATAGCTGCCGCCTCCTCGTTGCTGGCGAACGGAATCAGAGCTAGATGCGGCCCAAACACTTCCTCGCGAATACAACGAATCCCTGGGCGATGGCGGATGCGGTAAATGAATGGGGACATGTACCACCCTTCGCGGTGGGCTTCGTCTAGCATGCGACCACCGTCGAGGAGCACCTCGCCGCCTTCCTCGCGAGCGAGCTGGTTGTAGTAGCTGATTTTTCGCACGGCCGCCTCATTAATCACCGGGCCGGTAAAGTTCCGTTCATCCAGGGGATCGCCGATATTCAGTCGCCGCGCCAGTTGCACTAGGCGCTCGGCAAATTCGTCGAAGCGTTTTTCGTGCACCAGGATTCGCCCAGCAGAAACGCAGCGCTGACCGCTGGTCTTGAACGCACTGAGGATGCTTGCGGTTATAGCGATATCCATGCGGGCGTCTTCGCAGACAATGACGGCACTTTTCGACCCCATTTCGCAGGCACAGACGCGGTCGATCAGGCCGGCGGAGAGCTGTTGAATCTTCGCTCCGACTTCGTAGCTGCCGGTAAAGAGCACCAGATTCACGCGGGGGTCGCGCACCAGCTGTTCGCCGACCTCCCCACCACCGTGAACCAGGTTGATCACTCCCGGCGGAAAACCGGCACGCTCGAACAACTCCACCAGCGCCTGGCCGATGGCTGGAGTGTCTTCCGAAGGCTTGAAAATCACCGTGTTGCCTTCGAGCAAACTTGGCCCCAGCATCCACAGCGGCACAGCAAAGGGGAAGTTCCACGGCGTGATGACGGCGGCAACACCACGGGGTTTGCGGCGAACGTAGGCGTCTTTCTCGGCGATCTCCGATGCCAGTACCTCGCCCATTGGCATCCGCGCTGTGCCGAACACATACTGCACCATGTGCAAACCTTCGACGATCTCGGCGCGACACTCATTGAGGACTTTCCCGCATTCCCGGGCCATCAGCACCGCTAGCGATTCCGTTTCCGCTTTGATCAACTGAGCCAGACGGTCGAACAATTCGGCCCGATAAATCCGGCTCATTCGCCGCCAGCTTGGGTACGCGTCGCGTGCCGCACGGATAGCTTCTTCAACCTCGTCCACGGTAGCCTGAGGGAACACCCCAACCACTTCCGACCAGCGAGCTGGATTTCGACTCTCGAACCGGGCTCCTTTCCCCTCGGTCCAGCGACCACGCAGGAAATGTTTGCCTACCAGAGGCACGTGACTAACCGCTGTCATCGCCTCGCCCTCCATCGAAAAACTGTTCGCGTTGTTGTGCACGCGCCGACGTTTCAGCCGCCAGCATTTCACAGGTTCCTGACAATTGGCGGGCACACCGGGTCGGCCAGCAGAAATGTGCTCACGGATTTACGCCGACGAACTGTCTTTCGTGCCCTTTGGCCCGAATAATTATAAGTCGCCAAACGACCATGGACAACGTAAATTGCGCACGGCTACCGGTTACGGATTTGGCCGCTGAACCGGCCTGCTATTCTACGGCAGCGGCTCAAACCGATGTCCGGAACTCCCTAGCTAAACTAGCAGCGGTAGGGGCGCCCTTGTGCAGCTCCCCTACCGCGGTTTATGCCATCACCCATGCTGCGACGGGTAGTCAGCCGAGACGTTATCAGGCGAACATTACACCCTACCGCCGTTTATGCCGTCGCCCATGCTGCGAGAGGGCACCAGTCCGATCGGCACCTGGCACTTGCGACCGGCAGCGTCACTCCACTTGCTGCCAATTGAAGGTGCCGCCGTCATCGCGGACGACCAGGGTGCACAGAATCGGATTGACCTGGATGCTGTAGCGAATCCGCCGCACCGTGCGATCCGCCATCACCACATTGAACGAGCCAGGATGAGCGGAACCCATGCGCGGTGTAGCCTGGCCACGATTATCCTGAATCGGTGGATTGGAGACAGGCAGCGGCCCGGCATCGTTATCCCAACCGTTTGCCCAACCCTCATTGTCATAGCCAGGGTTAGTAAAGTATTCGTTGACGTTCATGTACTTTTCCGCCAGCATGATGGTATTCGAAGTACCATCCGGAATGCCGCCGTCGAGGCTGACTGAGCGATTCCAGAGATTGCCGCCGGATCGGATGATGATGCCGCCCGCCTGGTTGCGATCGCCGTACGGGCCCGAACCGTTCGTATAAGTGAAGGTCTGTCCGGGCGGAACGAAGTCAATGTTGCATGAGGGCATGGCGTAATCGTTCTTACCCGGAGTATAGGCCGCCGAATAGGTGGATGAGTTCATGGTCGCAAAGTCATAAGACGGCCAGTTGACCGTTCGGCTGGGACCCGGCGAAGGCTTGCGGCGACTGGGACAGTACAGTACCGGCAGCACAGTCTGGCCGATCAGGTGTTCCTGGCCGCGGGGTATTTGAAAGACCTGGGCTTGCTCAATGTAGGGTGTGATCTGGTAGAAAAAGCCCCAGTTCTGGAAGGGGGCGGTGGTGGGCTGGTTATTGCGGAACAGCCGGGCGCCCAAGGCAAAGGTGTGGGTAACACCATCAATGGTGGTGGACACCGTACCAGTGTTGTTGATCCAGTGGTAGCCGCCGCTGGGGAAGATGTTGTAATCGTTGTGATAATTGTGGGCGGCGATACACAGTTGCGACAAGTTACTGCCACAACGCATGCGATTAGCAGCCTCGCGGACACGCTGAATGGCCGGCAGCAGCAAGGCCATCAATAGCCCAATAATCGCGATGACCACCAGCAGTTCGATGAGCGTGAAGCCTCGCCTGGGCAGCGTGAAAGTTGTACGATGCATGAGCACGCCTCCGTGGAATAGATGACGGTTTGTCACGGAACAAGCCCCGTGCTTGCTCCTGGATGCCCACTCGTAATGGACACTTGCCATGGTGCACTTCAGTGACCGGTGGCGAGTCTTTCTCTATTGTAAACAGAAGCAGGGTGGATCCTCAAGGTGTTTCCTGTCGGAGCCTCATAGATTTCTCATGAATCGCCTCGAATCGAACAAAAGACCAAGGGGCCGCAAATCAAGCCCTTGGCTGAGGAGCCTTGGTGCCGCGTGAAGATGGTGCCTACTCAAGGTTTTGCAAGTTGAATTGCAGGCCGTCGTCGCGGACGCAGGCGCGGGTCAAAACACCAACATTGACGCTGTAGCGAATACGGCGGATGGAGCGGTCTCCCATGACCGCGTTGAAGCTACCCGGGTGAGCAGAACCAAACGCCCCGTCCGGAGGGCTGTTCCAGGCCGTCCAGGTCGGGATGTTATAGTCCTGCATTGGCTGGAAATTGCCGTTTCGCCGCGTGATGCGATCCCAGCCGCAAGTGTGGTCCGCTTGGTCGCCCTGGCCCCAGCCCGTGTATTCGCTGGGACGCATAAACTTCTCTGCGAACATGATCGTATTCGTAGTACCGTCCGGCACGCCGCCGTCTAGGCTACACCAACGATTGGTATTGAAACCGAAGCCCGAACGGACGATCAAGCCCGTGGCAGTCCAGTCGTTATAAGGGGGTACATAAGTGGAGGTAAGGGCCGTGGGATCTCTAGGATCAATTGTCTGGCCCGTGCGGGGCTCAGCCATCGCCAGGACGTAGTCCATGGCGGCCACGTTTTGCCCACCCGAGACACTAGGGCCCAGTGTCCCCGTAGTGCTCTCCTGCCAGGTGAAATGGTTACCCCACGGGCCGATACCCGTTCTCACGAACGGCCGACGCCGGCTCGGACAATAATAGGCCGGAATGGGCGTGGCGATGATGGTCGGTTCGTTGGGCGGACTGGCTGCTGGGAGATTGAAAAGACTGACTTGTTCCAGGTATGGCAAAAGTTGGTATCCGAAACCCCAGGCTTGGAACGGCGCCTGCGCTGGTTGGCCGTTTGTCACTGTCCGGGCACTCGACCAACTGACTCCAGCGCTGGGGAACAGGTTGTAGTCGTTGTGAAAATTGTGGGCCGCCATAGCCATCTGCGACAGGTTGTTGCCGCAACGCATGCGATTAGCAGCCTCGCGGACACGCTGAATGGCCGGCAGCAGCAAGGCCATCAATAGCCCAATAATCGCGATGACCACCAGCAGTTCGATGAGCGTAAATCCCCGCCGACAAAGCAAAGCGCTTCCGCGACGCATGGAGAGGTCCTCCCCGTGTGAAAAATGCCTGGAAATATAATCGAGCCTGGCCACGCACCAGACCCGTCTTTCGCGCAGAGTAGATCTGCGCGGGCGAACCTCGCACATCAACGTTTTGGCACTCGGAAATGCCATAGCACCTCCTCCAATGATGGAGGTAGCGATTGCAAACCGGATTACAAGTTCTTTTCTAAAAAGCGGCTAGGAGTACGTCAAGGGGGGTGCAAAAAATTTTGCTGAACACGGGTTAAATCCGCGAGTCGCCCGGCCAGGTTCTCTTGCCATTTACGATGCAATTGCCAAAAAATAACTACAAGGTAGTGGTGATGCCGACCAGGGGCGGCTGGAAAAAAACACGAGAGAAATGCCATGTTGCAAGTGGGTAGCTTGCTGGCGCGCGACTGCGGTGGGATTAGCCGGCGAGCATTCTTGCAAGCGGGCCTGGCTAGTCCTGTAGCGCTGGCGTTAGGTCGCACCCTCGATGTGCAGGCAAGCGAGACGGCCAAAGCACGGTCCGTGCTGTTGGTCTGGCTGTGGGGCGCTCCGAGCCATCTGGATACTTGCGATCCCAAACCGGATGCCCCGGCGGAATATCGCGGGCCATTCGCCACTATTCCGACGCGGACGCCCGGGGTTCGCTTCAGTGAACTGCTGCCGCGTCTGGCTGCCCATAGCCACCTGTTTACGCTGATCCGTGCCAACAAGAACTTCCATAGCGGCCATCTGGAAGCGGGTACCTGTGCGCTGACCGGGAGCCTGGAAGGAGCGACGGGTGTACAGCCGAACTTTGGCTCGATCGTGGCCCGGGTGCGGGGCCCGCGGCAGTTGCCACCGTTCGTCGCTATCGGCCGGGGCAATCCCCGCGATGTCGTCGGCATCATGAAAGGTTACGGTGGCGGTAACTGGGGGCACGTGTACGATCCGTTCCTGGTGAACTGTTTCGAGACGGGCGAGGTGGATATTCCCCACCTGCGTTTGCTCGACGGCCTGACGCCGCAACATCTCGAAAATCGGCAACGTTTGTTGCGCGAGCTCGACCAACTTCGTCGTCGGGTGGAAAGTGGGCCACTGGACCAATGGGATGCGGTTTATCAGCGGGCTTACGAATTGTTGACCTCGCCGGCGGCGCGCAAAGCTCTCGACCTTTCTCAAGAACCGGCTCAAGTTCGAGAAGCGTACGGCTATACAGCGTTTGGACAGAGCTGCCTGCTGGCCCGACGCCTCCTCGAAGCGGGTGTACCTTACGTTCAGGTCAACTGGAGCCAGTACGTGGAGGCGATGACCCCGAATTGCGATTTCGGCTGGGATACGCACATTTACAATTTTGAGCTGCTGGCCGACCGTTTATGTCCGATTTTCGACCGGGCGTTTCCCACCTTGCTGGCGGATATGCAGGCCCGGGGCTTACTCCAGGAGACGCTGGTGATCTGCATGGGCGAGTTTGGCCGCACCCCCAAAATCAACGCCCAGGCCAGCCGCGATCACTGGCCCAACGTTTACTTCTCCATCTGGGCCGGCGCCGGCATCAGCGGCGGACGAGTCATCGGCGAAAGCGATAAGCGCGGCGAAGAACCGATCACCGAACCGATCACGCCCGCCATGGTTGGCCTGACGATGCTGGAGACCCTCGGTATCAGTTCCCAGAAACGCAACGAACTGGGCGTTTTGCTGCCCGGCGCACGCGTGATCGAAGAACTGTGGCAATAATGCCACGAACGCCAGGCTTCAGCCCGCCGTGTTACCGGGAATCGCGCTTGCAAGGGCAATTCGCACACATTCGCACACGATCGTCGCGCCGATAACCAAGAGCGGCAGGCGTGAGCCCGCCGTGTGTCGCGCTGACGCACTTGCAAAGGCGTTACCGCACTTGCTCGGTAGACGGCCGCCGGTGTGTTGGCGGACGCCCTTCCAATCGCGTTGTCGCAACCACGGGGGCTTACGCCCCCGCTCTTGTTCGCGCGCGTTCGCCCGCCGGCGGAATTGCGACTTTTACGATGTACAA